>ENA-UONV01000087-UONV01000087.1-human-gut-metagenome-genome-assembly--contig:-CS4-NODE-87-length-132736-cov-7.703153_pt1 | contig 132736 bp, 130 predicted proteins | sample MGYA00242461_ERZ724008 | MGnify/ENA metagenome assembly ERZ724008 | reverse complement strand
GGTCGCCGGAGGCGTCGTCGTCTTCGTCTTTCGCCACTGTGAGCAACGGCGGTGGCAGCGGCAACAACAACGCGTCCAACTCCTACGGGGTGGCGTTCGGCTTCTGCATATAATCTGTGCATCTTGAGTATCTGGCCCCCTTTGTGGGGCCAGATACTGACGCACAGACTTCCGGCCTGCGCCCTATATCGCCGCGTAAGCGGCGCGCGAAAATTTTGAAAATTCACACTTCTCGTCTGGAAATTGGGGGGGCGTGTGATATAATATAATTTAAGAACTTTTCAGCAAAAATGAGGTGGTGCCCTTGTCTGTAATCAAAAGCAAGCGCTCTACGTCCGACATGGAGTTTCTGGCGACCGCGAGGAAGTTAGAAATTTACACGATTCAAAAATGCGTGAATTTCCCGAAGCGATACACCTTTTATGTATCACAACCTTTGGCCGCTGCGGCGACGCGCATTTATGAGGACGTGAAACGCGGTAACAGCATCTATCCGCTCAATCAGCATGAGGTCCAGATCAGGCGCGACTACTTCCTACACGCCAACGCTGAACTTCAGAGCATGATTTCCCAGCTTGAGGTGGCGCAGGAGCTGTTCGGTATCGAAATGGATACCCTGAAATACTGGATGGACATTGTAGATACCGAAATCCGGCTCGTGAAAGCCGTACTGAAAAGCGACAGGGCACGGTACAAAGACCTGCCCTGATAAGATCATAGGTTAAGCGCTGCACAAATTGCCAGTTCTTCGACGAGGTTGACTTCTAACTGGTGGCTGCGGTCGCCTGAGGCGTCGTCGTCTTCGTCTTTCGCCAATGTGAACAACAACGGTAACAGCAACAACAACAACGCGTCCAACTCCTACGGGGTGGCGTTCGGCTCCTCTCGTGCCAGACAAAGTAACCTTCGGGGTGAAATCCGTGCAGAGTGGAGAGAAGGAGCGCTTGACCTTCCTGCAAAGGTAAATATATGCCCTGATGCGTCCGGGCGGACGCTGCTTGCATGGTACGGATTGCAGGTCATTCCGTATTTCATGCCCGGTGACGCTACGTGCCTACTGCAACCTGCCGACAGGCATACGGGGCAAGCGAGGTTTCTTATGACAAGTGAAGAACGTAGAGAAGCAAGGTATCAACGCCGCGCTGCCGCACGGCGAGCAAAGCGGGACGCTGCCTGCGCCGAGCACGATAATTACGACGAGGTGTTCAGCTATAAGCACCTCTATCAATCGTACAAGTGCTGCCGTCGCGGCGTGTCGTGGAAGGCAAGCGTACAAAAATACACGGCCAATGCGCCGCTGAACATCCTGCACACATACAACCAGCTCGCAGCCGGGAAATTCAAAAGCCCCGGCTTTTACGAGTTTGACTTGTATGAGCGCGGGAAGCATCGTCATATCCGCAGCACAGTCATAAGCGAGCGTGTTGTCCAGCGGTGCCTGTGCGATAACGCCCTTGTGCCGATCCTTGAGCGTACCTTCGTCTATGACAACGGCGCGTCCATGAAGAACAAGGGCTACGATTTTGCCGTGCGCCGGATCACGCAGCACCTCCACGAGCACTACCGGAAATACGGCAACGAGGGCTATATCCTGCTATTCGATTTCTCTAAATTCTTCGACAACGTTTCCCACGAGGTCGTGAAAGCGATCCTGCACAAGGAGTTCACCGACGAACGGCTCCTTACGCTCACAGAGCATTTTATCGACGCTTTCGGCGATAAGGGTATGGGGCTGGGCAGTCAGATCAGTCAGGTGCTGGCCCTCGCCTCTGCAAACCGTCTTGACCACTACGTCAAGGAGGTTTTGCAGGTGCGCGGCTATGGCCGGTATATGGACGACGGCTACCTGATCCACCCGTCGAAAGCCTATCTTCAAAACTGCGTGGTGCATATCCGGGCGATATGCGCCGAGCTTGGCATTACCCTGAATGAGAAGAAAACGCAGATCATCAAGCTGAGCCACGGCTTTTCTTGGCTGAAGGTACGTTTCTTCATCACAAAAACCGGCAAGGTCGTTCGGAAAATCTATAAGCGCAGCGTCACGAAGATGCGGCAGAAAATGAAAAAGCTACACAGGAAATACCTGTGCGGCAAAATGACCTTCGCGGACATCTACGCGACGTGGCAAAGCTGGCGCAGCTATGCCGCGCGATTCAACGCATGGCACACCATTCAAAACATGGGCGCACTGTACACCAACCTTTTTATAAATAGCAAGGAGGACTGCTATGGTCTACTTCAAAATCCTGTCTGCTGACGGCGCGGTCAAAAACGTGGAAGCGCTTGCCGATCCTGTCTATGTCTGTTGGCAGACCCGCAACGGCATTCTTATCCGGTGCGACAAACGGGACGCGCAGGGCGTCATGTCCGGCGACGGGAACACAATTTATCAGCTTCAGGGGAAGCAGCTAAGCGGCGTTGGGAGTGAAGAACTTCTCAGCGCCGTTTCTATTACCCTTGCAGAATATGAGGAGCTTGCGGTACAGGTCGGCACCACGGACCCCGACGACGATACGCCGGTCAATCCGCCCGACGACCCCGGAACGGAAATCCTCACCCGCGCGCAGCTCACCGAAAAGGTACTGGCCCTTGAAGACGAGCTGGCAGCGGCAAAAATCCTGCTGGGGGTGACGGACGAATGACGCTGAAAGCCCTCGCACAAAAGCTGCGGCCTCTGATTGAAACCGCAGCACAGAATTTTGACGACACGACCGCCCTTGAGGCGGTCGAACTTTTCCCGGCGTGGAAGACCGGCACCGTGTACACAACGGGGCGGCGGGTCAGACACGGCGGGATTCTTTATACCGTTTTGCAGGATCACACCGCGCAAGACAGCTGGACGCCTGATGCGGCACCGTCCCTTTTCGCAAAGGTGCTTATCCCTGATCCCAACGTCATTCCTGATTGGGAGCAGCCGGAGAGCACCAACCCTTACAAGAAGGGAGATCGCGTCCGATTTAATGGAAAGGTTTACGAGAGCCTTATAGATAACAATGTGTGGTCGCCTTCTGCTTATCCTGCCGGTTGGAGGGAGGTGTCCGCATGACCTTGAAGGATCTTCTTCTGGGCGGTAGCGGTGGTCTGTTCGCGTTGCTGACCATCCTGCAAATCAGCCCCATCAAGATCAACCCGTGGTCTGCGCTGGCCCGCTCGATTGGACGGGCGCTCAACAAAGATGTTCTGGACCGGCTCACCACTTTGGAGGGCGAACAGAAGGAAATCAAATCGGAGCTGGCCGCTCAAAAGGCGCTTTCCGATAAGCGCGAGGCCAACGGCTGGCGGGCAGACATCCTCCGCTTCAACATGGAGCTTGTCGAGCATACGCGGCACACGCGGGAGGATTACATCGAGATTTTGGACGTCATCGACAAGTACGAAAAATACTGCGACAGCCACAAGGACTACGAAAACAACCGTGCCGTCCATGCAATTGCCAATGTTGAGCGCTGCTACGACGACCGGCTGAAAAATAATGACTTTGCATAAGGAGGAAATCACTATGAACCCCAAAACCGAAACCACCATCGAAACCACCGAGGCGGAACTGACCGCCGAAGCTCTGGACGAGCTTTCCAACAACAAAGGGGAGGACTAAAACATGAGTTACACAAATTCACCGCTGGTGAGCTACACCAAGCTCAGCCCCAACCACTCCGGTCAGCGCACCCACAGCATTGACCGTATCACGCCCCACTGCGTGGTGGGGCAGTGCAGCGTGGAAACACTGGGTAACATCTTCTTGCCGACCTCTAAGCAGGCCAGCTGCAACTACGGCATCGGCCTTGACGGTCGTGTCGGTATGTATGTGGAGGAGAAGAACCGTAGCTGGTGTTCCTCCTCCAATGCCAACGACCAGCGGGCCGTGACCATCGAGTGCGCCAGCGACAGCACGAAACCGTATGCGTTCAAGGATGTGGTCTATCAGACCCTCATCAAGCTCTGCGTGGACATCTGCCAGCGCAATGGCAAAACCAAGCTGCTTTGGCTGGGCGACAAGGACAAGACCCTGAATTACGCCCCCAAGGCCGACGAAATGATCCTGACCGTCCACCGCTGGTTCGAAAACAAGAGCTGCCCCGGCAACTGGATGTATGCCCGCATGGGCGACCTCGCCGAGAAGGTCACTGCGGCGCTGGGCGCTGCGGCAGAGCCGGTGAAGCCCACTACCCCCAACACCATCAAGAAGGGCGACGTCGTGCGCATCCTGTCCGGCGCGACCTACTACAACGGCAAGGCCGTCCCGAACTGGGTAGCTGCTAAGCAGTGGATCGTCCGCGAGGTCAGCGGCGACCGCGCCGTCATCGACAAGAGCGTGGACGGCAAGAATGCCATTTGCAGCCCGATCAACGTCAAGTTCCTGTCCGTCGTGGGCGGGACGGCTACACCGACGCCCAGCTTTAGCGCGTACCGCGTGAAGATCACCGCTGACGCTCTGAACATCCGCAAAGGCCCCGGCACTGGCTACGGCACGAACGGCTGCATCCGTGACCACGGCGTTTATACCATCGTCGCGGAGAGCACGGGCACCGGCGCGACCAAGTGGGGCAAGCTCAAATCCGGCGCAGGCTGGATCAGTCTGGATTACACCAAAAAGGTGTAAATACATATCGAAAAGGAGAATATCACCATGACTAACGTTATCATCGAAAACCTTGTGCAGATCGCGGCAACCCTGCTCATTACCCTGATCGGTGTTCTGGGCGCGTGGCTGTCTACCAAGCTCGCCAAGCGCGAGGAGCTGAAGAACATCTCTACGGCTACCAATGAGGTCATTCACGCCGCCCAGCAGACCGTTCTTGAGCTTCAGCAGACCACCGTGGAGGGCATGAAGAAAGCCCACGAGGACGGCAAGCTGACCAAAGACGAAATTACTGAGCTGGGCAAGCTGCTTATTGACGGCGCTATGGCTAAGATGTCCGACACCTCTAAAAACCTGCTCAACGCTGCTGGTGTGGACATTTCCGCTATCATTCGCGGCGCGGGCGAAGCCCTCATTGCGCGGATGAAATAACCGAACTACAGGGGTTACAGTCAGGCGCTCTATGGCTGTAACCCCTGAATTTATGTAACACCTGTGCCGTTACAAAGCGGAAAAACGTAACCCCTGATTGTAACGCCTGTTGTAACTCCGAAAAGCCTTGAAACAAGGCGCTTTTCGGCTTGATGTTACAATGTTACATACTTTTTCTATTGAATACCTGAAATAAAGAGAAAACGACATACGCGCATCATAGCGCCTATATGCACGCGCGTTATAGGAAAAAGGCCACCGAGTGTAACCCTGCACTCGGTGGCCTTATTTTTTTTTTGCCCAGAAGTCGAGCACAACAAAATAAAATCGAAGAAAATCGTGGATATCTATTGACAATCGAATCTTATGACGCTATAATAAAGTAAACCGAACAAAACAGAACAAAACAGGAGGACGAAAAAAAATGAAACTCACAAATACCGATTTTAACATGAAGGTCAACGAATCCAGCAGTTACATTGTCTACATCACGAAAAGTGAGGAAGCCTACAACAGCATCTATCAGATGGAGATGAAGAAGCGCGAGCTGCTTCACGACCAGCTCGGCTGGTATTACAGCGTGGGCGGCCACGTTCCGGTCCAGCAGGATTGCAGAGTGCCTGAGTTCTTCCACGGCGACAATTTCTCGATGGTATGCGTAGAACACAACAACGGTGACTGGAACAAACAGGCCACCTACAAGCTGTATATCGCAGAGTGACGGGGTGAAAACCCCGGTAATGCGGCAGGCCGGTCACAAGCCCGGGCACGCTATAGGAGGACAAGAAAATGAAGGTCAAAGAAACACGCTGGATGGACATGGACGATTTGCGGGGGCTGTGCATCAAGCACGGGTGGTTTACGCGGGGTGACTGCAAAGCCTACGACAAGCTGCTGAAAATGCCGTATGACGCTAAAGGCAAACTGCGGAACATCACCACGACGATTCTCTGCAACATGGCACAGGCCATCACGCAGTACAGCGATCCCGAAACCTATGAAATCCTTGAGTTTGAAGGCATCCTGTATTGTCTCGGTGAAATCTGCCACACCTGCTTTTCCGTTGAAGACTGAATGGAGGTAACGAAAATGTTCAAGATCAACAGCTACACCGACCTGAAGGTCGCCTACGAAATCCTTGAGATCGCTTATGAGAGCGGCAGGAGCCAGAAGGCCGCCGACCTCAAGCGCGAAATGCGTACGTTCTTCCACCGTCCCGTCTCTGAGCGCCGCATCGTTCAGGACGACGGCATCGACGGCTATACGGAGCTGCTGCCGCTGCCCGAATATATCGAAACGATGGACGAGGCCGTCAGCTACTTCGAGGACTACGAATACCGGCACTATTACCCGTCCGCCTATGACTGCACCGGTCAGGCGTTTACGAGCTGGTACAAGGTTTTCGTTCGTGGCGGACGCTTCTGGGCCTACCACCATGTCAGTGTGGATGTTTGAGAGGAGGCAGACACCGTGTTTGAGAAGCGATTTTGCCCGTATTGCGGAGCACCCTTATCTGATGGCTGCGACTGCGAGCGTGAGCTTGCGGAGTACGAAGCAGGCCTGATCGACGAGCTTGAGGAACGGCAGCTTGCCAATGCGTGGCAGCAGGACTTGATTGACTTGTATCGTCGAGAACGATAGCCGAAACGCCCATCCGGGCGTCTGCCGGAACCGCCCCACCGGCACTGAAGATGGCAGGGCAACGGAGGTAAAACATGAAAACGTATGTAGTCTATTTCTTCATCAAGGCAAACCGGACAGAGTATCTGGCCGACGTTGCTGTCGAAGCTCCTACGGCAAAAGCTGCCTGCGCGCTTTGCAAGGACTGGTATTTCAAGACGACCGGCAAGAACGCTTTCCGGCCCACAACGAAGCTGAGCGACGAAGACCGGAAGTGGTACGAGGACCATAACCGCATCAAGCACTTCGACGCGACGCTGAAGCAGAATGGAGAGAAGTAATGAAACTGGATCGAACACTGTTCAAAGAGGTCAAAGCGCTGGCCGGTGATGGAAGCCGGGAGGCAAAATTCGCCCTGCTGCGTCGGATCGACGCAGCGAGGACGGACCTCTCGACATCGAAGGCCCGCGAGAATTTTAACGCCTGTTTGTCCAAGCATGGCAGGGCGGTTGTCGCGGTCTGCGTGGCCGCCACGCTGGATGCCCGGAAAGATCGGCTGGATTGCTGGAATTGGGTCTGGGCGTATGAGGTCCTGTCGGCTCTGCCCCAGAGTATAACACTGCGTAACCTTGAACGCGCCCATATCGAAGACGGCCTGCATCCTACCGCTATCTGCGATTATGCCGGTCCGTTCATCCGACTGACGACCGAAGAATAGGAGGTGTTATGTATGGCAACCTATGAGATCATCCGCGAGACACACGGAGAAGCAACTTGTCTGGCAACGACCCTCGGCGGTCAGCGCTGGTGGATCATCCGCACGGCGGAGTTTTCTTTCACCGTAGAAACCTGCCTTGAGGTACAGTACGGCGACATTGAAGTTGTGGCCGTCAAGACGTGCCACAGTCTGGCAGCCGCGCAGAAGTGGCTGGAACAGCACTGGCGCGACTGGGTGCCGGACGAACGGTGCGAGAGTTACACACGGGAGGGAACATTGTGAGAATCGCAGATCAGAAGCGCGCGGACTTTGTGAAGCGGTTTCGCAGCCTGTCCCGTCGTTTTCCGCTGTGGCAGGTGTGGAGCGACTTCATCACCATGTTCGCCGTTGCGCTTTCCAACGCCGTGGATAGCCGATACCGCACGGAGCGCGAGGCAATGTATAAGCGGATCATCGAGAAGTACGAGAAAGCAGAGCGCACGGTGTTCCCTCAACTGGTAGAGGACGTGGTCAACGCCTTTGACGCCGACCGGGAGCAGGATTTTCTGGGAAGTGCGTACATGGAATTGGAACTCGGTAATCACTGGATCGGCCAGTTCTTCACACCCTATGACATCTGCCGCTGCATGGCGGAGATTACCACCGGTGACGTTGTAGAGCAGATCAACCGCGACGGCTTCGTCACGCTGAATGACTGCGCGTGCGGAGCGGGAGCTACACTGATCGCGGCGGTGAATCAGATCGAAAAGCAGCTGTTTGAGGCAAAAAGCCCGCTGCGCTGGCAAAATCACGTCCTTGTGACAGCGCAGGACCTCGACTTTACGACGGGGATGATGTGCTACATCCAGCTCTCGCTACTTGGCTGCGCAGGCTACGTCAAGATCGGCAACACCCTGACCGACCCCATGCACGACGGGGACGACCCCACGGCCTACTGGTACACGCCCGGCTACTTTTCGTCCGTGTGGCAGCTTCGGCGTATCTTCCGGAGCATGGACAGACTTTTCAAGGAGGCGGGATAATGCACAAATATGTGAGGTCCGGGAAATTCAAGAATACGAACTGCGGGTATGCGCTGGTGCGCGGCATCGTGTTCGGCTCGATCTATGAGGCGGAGGAGTATTGCACCGCCAAAGGGTACGACCCTGACGTCTGGATCGAAGCTGACAGTGACGCGGTGCTTTCGAGGTGCCAGCAAATCGCGTGTGCCGCGTTGCCGTGTCTCTGTCAGGCCCTTGAGGAGCAGAGAATTTTGTGCGAAACCCTCGGTCGTGAAGCCAGAGCAGAGGCCGCAGCTTTGGAAGCGGCAGAAGAGAAGCACGAATTGGGCTGGAAAGTTCACCGCGACTGGCTGCAACACGCAGCGGGCAAAGTGGGCGGCTGTTATGACAGCATGGAAATCATCCATAGACGTATCACAATGTTTGAAAGAATTATCCGGATCAAACCTACACCGAAGGAGGCACCGCACCGTGAAAAAGAGCATAGCTGAAGCCCGGCAGCGGGCGTTGGAAAACAGCGAAGCTGCGCCGGACATTCTGATCCGGGTGATGGACAAGCCGCACAAGCACGCCGTCGTCTGTTCGCACCCGATGGTTTACCGTGAGAGGGTGCTTGACGGCTGGCACACAGTCGCGGCATTTCGGAACGGCGAGGAGGTGAAAATCTAATGCGAGTTGAAAATATGACCGACCGGGAAATCGTCGCGGCCTGCGCCGTGGATTTCCGACGCAAGGCGCAGGAGGCATACGACGCCTATCAGAGCACCGGCATGAAGCGGTATGACAATGCTTATCACAAATACGAGGCTCTGGCAGACGCCCTTGACCGTGACGTTCAAAAAGCCGACACCCGGCAGGCCGCCGCGTCCCTCAAATCCGAGTTGATTATGCTGGCATCGGCGGCAAGCAGGGCGAAGCTGCCCTCCGCGCCGGAAGGTGCGCTGCTGGCGCTGGCGGAAGAGGTTATTGCAGTCGGACGACTGTACGGCTATGACGGGAAGGAGATGGACGCATGAGCAGCGGAATAACCATTGTCTGTCGGGAGGTGTGCCGACAGACCGGCGCTGTGACCGCGTATATCTGCAAGAAGGACGTTGAGGACCGCGACCTTCACCTTGTCAGCATTCGTGGCAGGATAAATCCGGAGTTGCAGTATTACGCCGTCCGTACCTGCGTTGCGGACAATACAGAGGAGCTGGAAGACCTGTTGCGGTTTCTCAAGCGCCGCAAACTTACCGAGGCCGACGTGAGCCGCTACGGCGGGATCGTTCGGCTGTGAAAGCTACACGAAGGAGGAAAACAAAATGAAATACAACAGCGTTGAGGAATGGAAGGCGGAGGCGACGCGCCGATTTGGTCCTGATATGCTCAAGTGGCGCTTCCGCTGCCCTATGTGCGGTCACGTCGCGTCCGTGCAGGACTTCAAGGACGCCGGGGCAAAATCTCCGAGCTGTGCCTATCAGGAGTGTCTGGGTCGATACACCGGCAAGGGCACGCCGAAGAAGGGCGACAGCAGCGGCTGTAACTGGGCGGCCTACGGGCTGTTCGGCATCCCTGCTGAGCATGACATCGTTGTCGTGGCTCCCGGCGACCAAGTGGACGTGTACCCGTTCGCAGACGGAGAGCAGGAGGTTGACAATGGCTGAACTTATCGAACGACAGGCGGCAGTTAAAGCCGCCGAACACGCATATAACGAGTGGAATCTTGCAATGGCGGCAGCTGACGGACAGAGGCAGATCAACCGCGTTTTCAAGATGCAGGAGCTGTGCAAGGCTGTGATCTCCGTTTTTGAGAACGTTCCCGCTGCTGATCTCGACTGTACCGGCTGCGTCTGGTTGAATACGCGACACCAGAAGTGTTCCTGCTGCCGGAGGAATCAGTACATCAAGGACAACTACAAGGAAGCCGGAGTATGAAACGTGAAGAATTCTACCGTGGAAAGCGCGGCGCAAAATACGGCATCTGGAACAGAGAGAAGGCAGTCTGGCAGTTTGACATCTGCGAGGACACACCGTTTCTGGCCGAAGCGAGGCTACACCAGAAGATCGGTGACGACGCGAAGAAATGGCGTTTCGAGGCTCGGCGGCTGCCGGACAGGAAAATCACTCTCGTCAAGAGAGTTAAATACGCCGGTGACGTTCACAGCGCTTTGGTGGCGTTGGGCTGGGACATAGACACTGCCGCCGCGTTTCTTGACCGTATTCCGGATGCAAAGTAAAAGGAGGCACGCCGTATGATAAGCAACAAGAAGGTCGTCGAAGCTGCGAAAACCATTGTGGACTACTGCAAGCAGCAGGACGGGTGCCAAAACTGCATCTTCCGCTCGTTTGGGTGCGATCACTGGAACTGTGCGATAGGTGCCTTTGAAATCCGGGATGTGCTGTCAAACATTGAAGCGAAAAAGAGAAATCACGGCTACTTATGAGCAACGCGCGGTGTGAGGGCTACACCGGCGAATAAGAAAGCTGCCGCAGAGGACAATTACCTCTGCGGCAGCTTTCTTGTCAGGCCGAACACGTTCTTAAACCAAAAGAGTTCGTACCTGTGTGTTTTGGTGGAGGCGAGGGGAGTCGAACCCCTGTCCGAAAATCTCTTGATATGGCTTTCTCCGGGTGCAGGCGGTTATTTAAATTTCCCCATGGCGGTCGGGAACCGTCACTCTACCGTCACGGGTAGCTTTTTTCTTCATGACTGCCTCAAAAGCAAAAGGGCAATGCACGTGCACCGCTGAATGACGCCCCATCCCAAGCCGCGGTACTCATGGGTGGAACGGGCAGTCCCGCAGGACTGCGTCACAGCCTTAGGCTGCGTATGCTAAATTATCGTTAGCGTTTATTTTTAAGTTGAGCAGTTTAAAGAGTTTACCCGGCTCTACCCGCTTACCATACCTTAAAATCCCCGTCGAAACCTTTACGCCCCCATATCAAAACGGTCAGCGGTAGCGCTCACCATTTTTCGCGTGATGATTTTTCTGCGCGTTCCATTTCGCGCCTTGCTTCGTTTTTGGCATCTGTCTCGCGCTTATCGTACAGCTTTTTACCTCGGCAAAGACCAAGCTCGACCTTTACGCGCGAATCCTTGAAATAAAGCGAAAGGGGAATAAGCGAGAATCCCTTTTGTGCCGAGAGCGATGCGAGCTTTATTATCTCACGCTTGTGCATGAGCAGCTTGCGCTGCCTTATCGGATCGCGGTTGAAGATGTTGCCTTTCTCATACGGACTGATGTGCATACCGTTTACAAAAATTTCGTTGTTTTTTATCGAGCAGTAACAGTCCTTGAGATTTACCTGGCCGAGCCTTACGCTTTTGACCTCTGTGCCGAAAAGAGCGATACCCGCTTCATATCTGTCATCGACAAAATACTCGTGATATGCTTTTTTGTTTGTTGCGATCAGCTTTGTTCCGCCTTTGGACGGCATAGCGGTATCCTCCTTTCTTTTTTGCCTACTTTATTATTATACTACAAATCGCCCGTAAATTCAATACCTTATGGGCAAAATATGTCTTATTGAACTTATGGTTTATATAAATGACCGCAGCAACATGACGACTGCAGACGGACAAAGGCTGCCGTGCGTTGACACGGCAGCCCATTTAGCAAATGCTTATTTCTTTTTGCGGGTTATGACGGCAGCGGGAACGAGAGCCGCAAGGATTACAAATCCGACAGCGGCGGAAGAGCCGCAGCCCTTCTTGGTCTCGGGAGCGGTCGTCTCGGGAGATTTGGTGGTGACATCGGGAGCCTTTGTTGCGGGCTCGGGCGCCTTGGTGGTATTCGCCTTGGTGGTTGTGGGCTTTGAGGTTACGGGAGCAGCAGTCGTCTCTGCCTCGGTGGTCTCAACAACAGGATCAAGTCCCTTGAAGCCGTATGCGGAGAAATCGGGGGTAATCTTAGAGCCGTCACCGGCATAGATGGCGATGTTGTCGATCACGACGCTTGCGCCCTTCTGAGAGCGTAAGCCGAGAGCTGTGCCGGTAAGCGCTCCGGGCATGAGGTCGCTCTTGGCGGATGCGATATCGCTGGGAGCGGAAACCAGATACTGGTTGGCGTAGATGTATATGCCCTTATCGGGAACGGATACGAGTCTGACGGTAACATTCTGAATGAGGGAAGTGTCGCTTTCCCATATAGGGGAGGGAAGCCATGTGTCGCTCATGCCGTCCCAGTCTTTCCACTGGGTCTTTTTGTCGGATGTGATATATCTGACCTGGTTGCGGTATGTACCGTTACCGCGGAACATCGGGACCTGGTGGGTGAATTCGCCGTCCCAGTTGAGTATGGGGCTGCAATATGCGGTGGGACCGGCAACATAGGTGATCTCATACTGCACCGTGTAGGTGGTCTTGACAAGATCCTTCATTGAGTCGCTGTCGTATATGTACAGATAACTGTAAGCGCAATCGTCGGCAGTGTTGTCAACGCAGAGCTTGCCGTCCTTGACCGAATATTTGATCGCCGCGCTGATGTTTTTCTCGGTCATCGTATAGTCGAGTGTAGATGTGTCTACGGCAACGACCTTGTAGCCGAGAGACGCCTCTATCACAGACAGATCATCGGTATCGGGAACGTTGCTGAAGTTTTCGCAATAGATGATCTCGCCGGGAGTAAACGTAGAGGATGCGCCGGTGGCAGATGCGGGAAGCGCAATAACGAGCGCCGCCATGATAACTGCCATGATCAAAGAAAGTTTTTTCATGATTATGACCATACCTTTCTCATCGGATGCGGGTGTTGTATTCGGGCTGACGTCCCGCCCGCACCGGGGATTTTGGACAGAGACGGCAATGCCGCTCCGAACATAAGCATTATATCATATTTGTGAAAAGATTGCAAGTAGTCAGAACGATATCGTCAACATTTTTCGCATCCTGCAATATTTGGTTTACATGAGCTGCGATAAAGTATTGATGACGTAGGCTTTATTACAAAAATCGTCAGTGAAATAAATGTCACATTCTGTATTTTTGCATACAATGAAAGTGAGTGGGAGTCATGGCGGCACGAATTGCCGCCGAGCCGCTCAAATACAAACGGAGGTAATACTTAATGGCTGAAAACAGATTCGGCTGTGCGGGAGGCGGGAACACCCGCGATACCTGCTGTATCGAAACAGGTAGGATATTTGACAGTTGCCGTGACCGTGACTGCTTTGAAAACGTCCGCGTCAGTCTTACCGATGCAGGCTGTGACATAATAAACCGCACCGGTAACATCAGAGCCAAGGATACGAGCATAGCCTGGACATATATAGGGATCGATCCCGTGCGCTTCAACCGCGGTTTTTATACGGTAAACATTCGCTTTTTCGTAAAAATTACATTTGAAGCGTGCACGGGTGGATGCAAGCCGCAGGAATTTGAAGGGGTGGCTGTCCTGGATAAGCATGTTGTGCTTTACGGCGGGGAGAGCAATGTTAACGTTTTCCGCTCCGGCGATAACGCGTATGATTTCTGCCGCTCGGACGAGAGATGTGAAGCTGTGAGAAATATGCCGGAGGCTGTCGTCGAAGCGGTCGATCCGATAATACTGAGCGCTGCTGTCTACGAGCGCACGCCCGGAAATCCATGCTGCTGTTGCTGCTGCGAGATACCTGCGCAGGTCGCTGCGCGCATAGACGGTCCAATATCTCAGCGTGACAGCGACGGCGGCAGATATCTTGCCGTATCCGTCGGGATCTTCTCGGTAATACGTCTGGTGCGTCCCGCTCAGCTCCTTATCACCGCAACGGAATATGCCGTGCCCGACAAGGAATGCGTCACGCCGAAGGAAGAAAATCCGTGTGCGATATTCCGCACCATGTCATTTCCGGTAAATGAATTCAATCCACCGCTGACACCGCAGATATCCTGCGACAAAAATCGCTGCGGATAAACAAAAAAGCCGGGGACAGAGCACTCGCGTGCCGCGTCTCCGGCTGTTTTTTATTCGTTTGCTTCTTTTGCGGGAACAGCCTGCTTGAAGTGAAGCTCGGCATCTCCTTTTCTGCGTACAAAATCGGCTGTGATAGTCACCTTGTCGATATCGGTGCGTGATGGGAGGTCGTACATAAGCCCAGTCATGAGCGATTCGAGTATCGAGCGCAGTCCGCGGGCGCCGATATTGCGTTCAAGCGCAAGCTCAGCTATCGCCTCTATCGCACCCGGTGCGAATTCAAGCTCAATGCCGTCGAGCGAGAAAAGCTTTGCATACTGCTTTATAAGCGCATTCTTGGGTTCGCTGATGATCCGCACAAGTGCGTCGCGGTCAAGCTTTGTAAGCGGAACGATAACAGGCAGACGACCGACAAGCTCGGGGATGAGCCCGTATTTGACTATATCGTGAGGGGTCACGTCGGAGAATATTTCTCCCGGCTTTTCTTCTGTTTTTTCGGTCAGCTCGCTCTTGAAGCCGATGAGCTGCTTGCCGTGACGTTTTTCGATTATCTTGTCGAGTCCGTCAAAGGCTCCGCCGCAGATAAACAGGATGTTTTCGGTGTTTATCTGAATAAACTCCTGATTCGGATGCTTTCTGCCGCCCTGAGGAGGAACATTTGATATCGTTCCTTCGAGTATCTTTAGCAGTGCCTGCTGAACGCCCTCTCCCGAAACGTCGCGCGTTATCGAGCGGTTTTCGCTCTTGCGCGATATCTTGTCGATCTCATCAATGTATATAATGCCTTTTTCGGCGCGCTCAATGTCATAATCAGCCGCCTGGATAAGTCTCAGCAAAATATTTTCGACATCCTCACCGACATATCCTGCCTCCGTGAGTGTCGTTGCGTCGGCAATGGCAAACGGTACCTTAAGCGTTTTGGCAAGCGTTTGGGCAAGGTAGGTCTTTCCCACGCCGGTGGGACCGATAAGAAGCACGTTGCTCTTCTGTATCTCCACATCGGCTGAGCGGTCGTCGGATTCCTTTTTCTTTTTGCGTCCTGCGACAGGAAGCTTGCCGGACTTGGTGAGTATGCGCTTGTAATGGTTGTATACCGCCACGGAAAGTGCGATCTTTGCCTCGTCCTGACCTATAACGTATTCGTCGAGCGCTTCCTTTATCATGCGCGGCTTCGGGAGTTTATCGTAGCTGAGGTCTGTGTCGTCGGCATGGCGGGTCTCCGCTTCGCTTTCGTCGATTATCTCATTGCACGCGCGCACGCAGAAGTCGCATATATAAAGCCCGTTCGTTGCGGGGATGAGAAAGTTGCAATCCTCTTCGGAACGTCCGCAAAACGCGCAGCGGTGAATGACAGAGTTGTTTTTGGATGGCATATTTGTTCCATGCCTTTCTTGACGGTCGGCACCGTACGGCACCGAGCCGGACGTGAAAATGTAAATTTAGAGTTGCCGTCGGGAACTCCATTTTTCACGCAGATCTCAAAATGATGCCAAAGATCAGACGTGACGGTCAATAATGCGGTCAATAAGACCGTACTCGAGCGCCTGCTCGGCAGTCATGAAGTTGTCTCTTTCGGTATCCTTTTCGATCGTTTCGATCGGTTTGCCCGTGCGCTCGGCAAGTATACGGTTCAGTGTGTCACGCGTGCGCAAAAGCAGATCCGCACGGATCTTGATGTCGCTGCACTGACCCTGAGCGCCGCCTGAGGGCTGGTGGATCATGATCTCGCTGTGGGGAAGAGCAAGTCTCTTTCCCTTTGTGCCTGCGGCAAGCAGAAATGCGCCCATGCTGGCTGCCATGCCGATGCAGATGGTGGTCACGTCGCACTTTACAAACTGCATTGTGTCGTAGATAGCCATACCTGCCGTGACTGAGCCGCCGGGGCTGTTGATATAGAAGGAAATGTCCTTGTCGGGATCGACCGATTCAAGGTAGAGCATCTGGGCGACGATAAGCGAGGACGTGAGGTCGTTCACTTCGTCGGAGAGGAATATGATGCGGTCGTTGAGCAGGCGGGAAAAGATGTCGTAGGAACGCTCACCGCGTCCGTCCTGCTCGATTACATACGGCATACTTGCCGCACGGATGATATCTGAGCTGCTGTTGTTCATCATCATTGGAATTACCAACCTTTCTTCTTCGGGGCTGACGAATAATTTCGCCAGCCCCTTTGTTAATCAGGTTAAAAATTATTCGGCATCGGCAGCCGGAGCAGCCTCGGCAGTCGCTTCGGGAGCCTTGTCAAGATAGGTCACATTGGCAGCATCCTTGACAAGAGCAAGAGCTTTGCGGAACATGAGCGTGCGCTTTATCTCCTCAGCGGGAAGGTTCTGCTTTGCATAGTCAAGTTCAACACTGTATGCCTTGGCTATTGTCTCGTATTCCTCATTGACCTCGTCCTCGGAGACCTCAACGGACTCGAGTTCGGCGATCTTTTCGAGAGCAAGCTCGGTCTTTACATGCTTGAGAGCGGAGGGACGGATCTGCTCCTTATACTGATCAAGGGTCATGTTGAAGTACTTTAGGTACATTGAAAGCTCGATACCCTGCATCTGCATTCTGGATTCGCTTTCTCTGACCTGGTTTTCAACCTCTGCGTCAACCATGCTTTCGGGAATTTCGGCAACAAGCTTTTCGGCGAGAGCATCCTCGACCTTTTCCGCAAGCTCGTTGTCGGCTGCATCCTTGTGTCTCTTTTCGATTTTTGACGCAAGGTCTGCGCGGTATTCAGCGAATGTATTGAATTCGGATACGTCGACCGCAAAATCGTCGTCGGCTGCGGGAAGCTCGGTCTTTTCAATAGCGTTGAGCTTTACTTTGAAGACCGCTGCCTTGCCTGCAAGCTCTTTGGCGCCGTACTCTGTGGGGAAGGTGACGTTTACGTCGAACTCTTCGCCAATGTTCTTGCCGACGATGCCTTTCTCAAAGCCGGGGATGAACTGACCGGATCCGAGTTTGAGGTGATGCCCGGAATCCTTGCCGCCTTCAAACGCAACGCCGTCAACAAAGCCTTCGTAATCAATGACCGCAGTGTCGCCCATTTCGGCGGGACGGTCGGTGATCTCGATCTCACGGGCATTTCTCTCGCGAACGGTGTCGACCTCGCGGTCGATCTCCTCGTCGGTCACGGGAGCGAGAACAACGGATGCCTCGATGCCCTTGTAGCCTTCGATGGTCACATCGGGCTTCACATACATCTCGGCTTTCAGAACGATCTCCTTGTCATCCATGGATACGATGTCGAACTCGGGAGCGGAAACTACCTGCTTGCCGGCTGCGTCGATTATAGCGGCATAGTTGCTGTGGATGATGTTGTTGATGGCATCCTCAAGGAAAATGCCGGTGCCGTACATTTTTTCGATAATGCTGCGGGGAGCCTTGCCGCGTCTGAAACCGGGGATGTTAAAGTTTTTGGACTTCTCATGGAAGACCTTCGACTTTTCAGCCTCAAGGGTTGCGGCATCTTCGGAAAACTCAACGGTGCAAAGATTCTTTTCGTTGATCTCTGATTTTCTGATTGTCATATTGACCATACCTTTCTTACAACACGTCCGGGCGGGATCCGCTGCGGGCGCAATTTTTCACATTAATATATTTTACTATAAAATGATTATATGTCAAGACCTAAATTATAAATTCGGTTGAATTTGCGTTAAAAAGCGCATTTTTTTGAGAATCACGTCCCTTATACGAACACTTTCTGCGGGCAAAAGGCAAGATGGTCTGCCGATATCAGCCGAAATTCAATGTCCTCGAATTCAAACGGCTGACGCCCGACATACCCGCTGTGTATGTGTCCGAAATAGCAGCGGGACACGCCGTAATTGTGCAGAAGATCGATAAGATTCCTTGCCACGGCGCCGTTCCACACCGGCGGAAAATGAAGAAACGCTATCACCGGAAGCGACGGAGCAGAGGTGTCGCGTAACTTTACGGCGGCATTGAGGCTCATTTCGAGCCGCATAGCTTCACGGTTGTTTATCTTATCCCAACTGACGTTTCCGATGGTCTTTTGAGATTCTTCGTCAAAAAACCACCCGCGTGCACCGCATATGACCGCGCCGCCCGCAATATAAGCGTTGTTATAAAGTATATTCAGAGAACCGAAACCGTTTGCGGCGAAAAATACATTCATTTTTGACGCCGTTGCCCACCAGAAATCATGGTTCCCTTTGCCGATGTATTTTTTTCCGGGCAGGGAATCAATGAACGCAAAATCCCGACGTGCTTCATCAAGATTCATAGCCCATGTGATATCGCCGGGGATCACCACATCGTCGTCGGGCTCCACGATCGCGCGCCAGCTGCGTTCGAGCCGATTCTGCGAGTCGGCCCATCGCTGTCCGAAGACTTCCATTGATTTTTCCTTACCTTCCGCACCCGGCAGGTGGAGGTCGGCTATTGTGAACAAAGACATGATTATCACTCCGGCGACTCTGCGCATAAAATTCCGGTGTACCGGACAGAATAAGACCGTACCGCTGCTTGCGGCGGCAAATACGACCGGTACAGACCGGCCGAAGTATCAGAAAGGCGTAATACCATGGAAGAAAAATTCAATGAAAAAAACAGCGTAAAATGCGGTTGCCATCACATCGAAGGCATCGTGTGCGACGTTAAAAACTGCGTTCACAACAGCGGCGAGCGTTACTGCACCGCCAATCAAATCCTTGTCGGTCCTTCAAACGCTGTTAACAGCGACGCCACCGAGTGCTCGACTTTCAAGCCGAGAGCAAACGGCTGATCCTCCGCACATTTTCTTCGGGCGGGCTTGCATAGAGCTCAGTCCCGGCGGGGCTGCCGCGCTGACGCGCGACAGCCTTTCGTTTTTCCGATCAGGCAAGCTGCGTCAGAACATCCGCGGGCATAGCACCGACTTCGATCACGCGATCAAAGCGGACGGGGCGCATTTCAAGCCCCGAAAGAGGTGCGGGGATCGGAGTTCCGGTGTATTCCGAAAGTGCGTTGAGCGCCGCGGGCCCCTCTGGAGAGACCTTTTCGGTGAGAGATGAAAGCACATCTGCGGCAAATTTGTACGGGCTGGCGGTCGATGCGGCGAGCACCGGGCGCTTTATGTCGTCCGCGATACCCGAAAGGTACTTATCCACACACGAAAGCGCTACGGCGGTATGAGTGTCGCAAAGGTAATGTGCGTTGACAAAATGCGCCTTTATTGCTTCTGCGGTGCCCGCCTCATCGGCGCAGAAGCCAGAGAACACTTCTTTTATTTTATCAAACGCCTCACGCGGCAGCTTATATCTGCCGGTCGACGACAGCTCATTCATAAGCTCGGAGGTCGTTGCGGCGTCGGTCATGAGATAAATGAGGCGTTCTAGATTGCTCGATATGAGAATATCCATCGACGGCGACATGGTTGTATGGAACGGGCGGTTGCGGTCATAAACGCCGTCCGTGAGAAAATCCGTCAGAATATTGTTCGAGTTTGAGGCACAGATGAGGCGACGTATAGGCAGCCCCATGCGGCGTGCGAGATATGCGGCAAAGATATTGCCGAAATTTCCCGTAGGGACCGCAACATCTATGCTGTCGCCGAGTTTTATCACCCCGGCGTCAACAAGGCTTACATATCCGGAATAGTAGTATACGATCTGAGGGACGAGCCTGCCCCAGTTTATGGAGTTGGCGCTTGACAGGAAGTATCCGCGGCGGTCAAGTTCGGCGCGCATGCCGTCGTCGGAAAAAATGCGTTTTACGCCTGTCTGTGCGTCGTCAAAATTGCCCTTGATAGCACACACGTCAACATTTGAGCCTTCCTGAGTCATCATCTGGAGTTTCTGTATCCGGCTGACGCCGTCAACGGGGTAGAACACTTTGATCGCAACGCCGGGTACGTCTTTGTAGCCCTCGAGCGCTGCTTTTCCCGTGTCGCCCGAGGTTGCAACGAGCACGAGAGCGGTACGCGTTTCGCCGGTCTTGCGGAGCGCACGCGAAAGCAGACGAGGCATAAGCTGGAGTGCCATGTCTTTGAATGCACAGGTGGGACCGTGCCACAACTCAAGGCAATATACACCGTCTTCCGCTCTTACCACAGGGGTGGGATCGTTGCCGAATGCGGCGCCGTATGCCGCGGTGCAGTCCTCGGTAAGTTCGGCTTCGGTATAGTCGTCAAGGTAAAGCGAGAGGATCTTTACCGCCTGTTCGCTGTAACTGAGCCCGGAAAGCGAGCTTATGAAATCGGTGTCCGTCGTCGGGATGGATTCGGGAAGGTAAAGACCGCCGTCGGGGGCGAGCCCGCGCTTTATGGCTTCAGCGGAGTTGATTTTTTCGGGCATATGCCCTTTGTCGCGTGTGCTGATGTACTTCATGATTATGGTTCCTTTATTTTGTCACGGTTCCGTATCCTATATTTCTGACTGCGAATTCGTATGCATTGCGCCAGAATATACGGTCTATCTGATCCTCCGACACTCCGTCACGGAGCAGAGGATCTATGAGTTTGAGAAGGTCGCGAACATCCTCGATACCGTCCGGCAGATCCGAGCCGTCAAGATCGCAGCCGAAGGCAAGGTTGTTTTCCGCACCCTTTGAAAGATAATATTCGATATGTTTTACGACATCCTCTATGCCTGCGCCGTCCAGTGCAAGATGCGAGCGGCAGAGGCTTTGCCCGATAAGTCCGCCGGATGCGATTATTGCTTCGATGTGGCGATCGCGCAGGTTACGTGTGTGGTCATAAAGCGCATATGCGCAGGAGTGAGAGGCGATGAAGGGCTTGTTGTATTCCGATACGATAGCCGCGGTATCATCGACAGACGCAGCGCTTGCGTGCGAGATGTCGGGGATGATGCCGAGTTCGCAGCAGCGCGCCACAACGCGCTTTCCGAAATCGGTAAGACCGTCCTCGGTGTTGTGCGAACCGCCGATTATCGTAGAACCAGCCCACATGAGAGTGAGGATACGCACGCCGCGGTCGTAGAGCCAGTCAAGCCTCGAAAGATCGCTTTCAAGTATTCTTGCGTCTTCCACTCCGAGCAGATATGCAGCCTTTCCTTCCTCCCATGCCGTTTTTATGTCGGCACCGGTGCGGCAAAGCGCAGCACGGTCGCGGTTCATATCAAGTTCGGCGAAAAAGTTATCCGATATCTCGCCAAAACGCTTGAATGCCGTTGCGTCGTCCTTTTTGTATTCGGCGCAGACGGCGCCGACCTGACCGTAATTCTCGTAAACTTTGATCTTTTCAAGAGAGATGTGAAGGTTGTTCTCAAGCAGGTGCTGCTTTCTCGAAAGAAGCCTGTACGGGGTGTCGCAATGAAGATCGAAAAGTTTCATGACAAATACCTTTCTTTAAAATAAATAATGTGCCGTTGGCTGTCATCTGGCGCCGAAAGCGTTTCTGATATGGTTTATTTTCGACACTGCGGGCGCTTCGGTACCGCGTTCGAGGTAAACCTCGATCACATCTATCCGCGCACGTTTTTCGGAACGGTTTTCACGCAGATATTCGCTTGCGGCAGCAACTGTGTTTTGCTTTTTTCCGTAAGTGACCGCCGATGCCGGGCGACCGTATGTGTAGAGACACCCGGCGGGGGCTTCGGTACGGGTCTTGACCTCTACAAAGACAATATATTCATCGTCCTCGGCTATGATATCAAGCTCATGCCTGCCGAAGCGGACGTTTCTGCCTTTTATTGTATATCCGTTGTCAGTAAGATACTGCGCTGCGGCATCCTCGCCGAAGCGTCCGTGTGAGGCTTTCACACCGGCAGATGGAGTCTGTGCATGCGAGCTGTCATTGCCGTCGGTGCGGCGCGTAAATTTAATCGGCATCTTTTTTGTTTAAAAAACGTATGAACTGCTTGCGGTATATAGGCGCGGGACCGTATCTGAACAATGCCTCACGGTGTGCGGCGGTGCAGTAACCCTTGTGCTTTGCAATGCCGTATTGCGGATACATTCGGTCAAGTTCGATGCATATGCGGTCACGGGTGACCTTGGCAAGTATCGACGCTGCGGCTATTGACGGCGATATTCCGTCGCCTCCGATAACGGCTTCTCCCGGAATATCAAAGCCGCGAAACACATTCCCGTCTACAAGAAGGCGATCCGGCTTTTTGTGAAGAGACGCTACGGCGCGACGCATGGCGAGCAGCGTTGCTTCAAGTATATTGAGTTCGTCTATCTCCTCTACCGATGCCTCGGCGACCGCCCAGTCAAGTGCGGTCTCTTTGATAATTTCAAAAAGCTCATCGCGGCGGTGCGGAGTAAGTTTTTTCGAATCGTTGAGTCCTTCTATGTGCGCATCCGGCGGCAGTACACATGCAGCTGCCACAACCGGACCGCACAGTGGTCCGCGCCCCGCTTCGTCAATCCCGCAGATGCGGCAAAAGCCCTCGGATGCCAACTTCTTTTCAAGGCTGAAATCGAGATCCTTACGTTTTTGTTCCGACATTGCAACCTCCGCGGTCAGTTTTGGGTGCTTCAAGGGAAATACGCCCTATCTTTGCGCTTCTGAATTCGTCGAGCATCATTTTTGCGGTCCGCTCGAGGTCGACCTCGCCGCCGGAAACAAGATATCCGCGGCGGCGTCCCACAAGCTCGAGTATTTCGTAATTTTTAAGTTCCGCCAGCGCCTCCGGCGCACCGAGCCTGTATCTCGTGCATAAAAGTTCCGGGCAGAGTGCGTACAGACGTGAACAAAGCGCCGAGGCAAGCTCCTCGGGGTCAAGGATCGCATCCTTTATAGCGCCTGTTATCGCAAGGTTTTCGGCAACGCGGCGGTCGTCGAATTTCGGCCAGAGCACGCCGGGCATATCGAGCAGATCGATGCCCGTGCCCGTTGCCACCCATTGCTTGTCGAGCGTAACGCCGGGGCGGTTTTCCACTTTGGCTTTTTTTGCGCCCGTCAGACGGTTTATCAGCGACGATTTGCCTACATTCGGAATACCGAGCACCATGGTCCTCAGCTTTCTGCCCGTCATGCCTTTGTCGCGGTATCTTTCCAGCTTTTCGGAACAGAGCTCGCGTATTGCACTCGGAATGCGCGATATTCCCGCGCCGCTTTGACAGTCGCAGGAGAGGCAGACGATGCCGTTTTTGGTATAACGTGCGACCCATCTGTCGGTAATGCCGCTGTCGGCGAGCCCGGCCTTGTTCAGCAGCACGAGCCGCGGTTTATCTCCGCAGATGCGGTCGATATCGGGATTGCGCGAGCTTGCCGGTATGCGCGCATCGAGTATTTCTATCACGGCGTCTACCGTCGTAAGGTTTTCACCGATCATGCGGCGCGTCTTTGCCATATGACCGGGAAACCACTGTATCTGTTTAGACTGAATTCCCATATTGCCGAGTGTTTGTTTGTGTCAGTTTATCGCGCCGAATCTGCTGAACGGAGCTACTCGAAAAGTCGCCTGACCGAGTATGCGTCTTGTGTCGACAAGTCCCACAAGCGCCGAGCGGCTGTCGGTAGAATGCCAGCGGTTGTCGCCCATGACAAATACATACCCGTCAGGTATTTGGAGAGGATATTCATGGTATCCGGTCGGATTCCACGACGGAGAGCCGCTGTATTTTGCATAATCCTCCTCAAGCACGCGCGGATTTTCTTTGTTTTTGTCATAGACGGTCACTGTAAGTTTATCGCCGGTCAGCTTTATGTCGATCCACTCGCCGGAGGTCGCGATGACTCTCTTGACTATTGGCTCGTTGAGCGAGAATGAATATATGTCCTGATTCTGTCCGCCCGTCTGGTGAAATACTATTACATCGCCTTCCTTGGGAGTGTAAAAAATATCGGAGACAACGAGCATTTCGCCGTGGTGGAGCGTGTCCTCCATTGACTGACCGTCAACGCGGCAAAGCCGTATAAAGAAGCTGAATATCACTATAACAATGCAGACGGAGAATATGCAGAGCTCGTAGTAATCGAATATTTCGGCTATTACGGACTGTTTTTCTTCCTTTTTTTCTTTTTTATCATTCTGCTGAAGGTCGATACTGTTTTCGCCTGACATGAGCAACATTCCTTTCCGCGGATATCATTTTACGCAATAGTCGATAAACGACTGCATTAGCTTCGAGCCGTCCGGCATGAAAGCATTCTTGGCTTCGGCAGTCGCCTCGGTGAAGCAGGATGCGCCGTCCGCTTTCTTTTGGCTGCTGTACATGAAGTACGGGACGGGTGCCGAGGTGTGCGTGCGCAGACGCACGGGAGTGGGATGATCGGGGAGTACCATTACGCCGAAATCATCTCCGCAGCTCTCAAGATATTCAAGGACCGGAGCCAATATCTTTTTGTCGATAAGCTCTATTGAAAGCACCTTGTTTTCGGTCTCAGCCCGGTGCCCGCATTCATCGGGAGCTTCGACGTGAACATAAACAAGATCTGAGCCGTTTTTGAAGGCGTCGATCGCGGCATCTGCTTTTCCCTTAAAGTTGGTGTGTATGTTACCCGTTGCGCCTTCGACATTCACGACATTCATTCCGGCACAAAGCCCTATGCCTTTAATGAGATCGACTGCCGAGACCACGGTCGCATCAAGACCGAACTTATCTCTGAAAGAGGGAAGTGCCGGCTTTTTTCCCGCGCTCCAGAGCCATATGGCGTTGGCGGGCTTGAGTCCGCGTGCGCGGCGCGCCTCATTAATCGGGTGATGCTCAAGGAGCTTCGTGCCTTTCTCCATGAGTTTGCGGTATCCGCCTGCGAGCTTTTTATCGGGGAGGTATTCGCCGATCTTTTGGCCGATAATGTTGTGCGGGCGTGCAAAATCATAGCTGTCGTCGGCTCCGTTCCATATAAGGCAATGGCGGTAGCTCACACCGGTATAAAAATGACGCGACTCGTCCGCAAGATTTTCGTTGAGCGTTTTTATCAGCGCATCGGCTTCTTCGGTGGAGATCTCGTCGGCGCTGTGATCGAGCATCACTCGCTCCTCATAGGGCTGCTCCGGAATTTCGTCGGACAGCGTAACGGTGTTGCACCTTACGGCAACATCTCCGGGTTTCATATCTATCCCCATACTCACGGCTTCGAGCGGTGATCTCCCTTTTGAATAGACCTTCGGGTCAAACGAGAGTATCGCCATATTTGCCGTATCCGATTCCGGGACCATACCAGCGGGAACGTTCAGAACGGTGCCGACGCGTGACATTGCCGCAAGCTTGTCCATTGTCGGTTTGTCAGCCGCCTGCATCGGCGTTTTGCCGCCAAGCTCTGCTATCGGTTCATCAGCCATTCCGTCCGGGATCAAAACAAGGTATTTCATAATCAAGACCATTCTTTCTGTGGCATACAGACGCCGTGCAGTGCACAGCCTGTCTGCTTGCATTATAATATAATTCAGTTTATTATACCACAAAAAAAGAACAGGCGCAATAAAAAATAAAAATTAATTAAGCGGACACCGAAATTATGCGAATTGACTTGAAATACACATAAGTATATGATAAAATAAGGTCATATTAAAGATGAATAAACCTATCGGAGTGAATGCATGGATAATAATGTAAATAAAGAAATTATAAAAGGGAAGAGACCGTCATCCAAAAAGGTCATACTGAGCGTTGTCGGTGTCATTTGCGGTCTTACGTTGCTGTTTTACGGCATTATCCTTATTGCGAATAAGGTAAAAAACGGAAGAGCGGACCCGGAACCGAACAAATACACATTCGACTATGCGAATTATGACGAAAACATATTTGAGGATGCAGTCTATATGGGCTATGACCGCGGCGTGACCTACACGAACGGTAACCTGACGGTAACGGTCGATCGCGAGCATCTTGACGACGTATCCGAAGCCTACCGCGAAACGGTATTGTTTATGTTTGACTACATAGACGCCATGATAAACGGCGACGCGCAGAAATTCAACTCAATGTATGCCGCATCGTTCTTTAAGGACGGCAGGACGCCCAGGGAAAGATTCACGCAGCAGAAGATATATGCTGCAAATATCGTTGCGGTCGATAACTGGTACGACGATTCGGAAAGCTCCGCCGTGACGTATTACAACATAGGCATTGATTACATGATAAAAAACAACAACGGAACGCTGCGTGACGATATGGGCAGCGACGCGGTGCGCAGAAAGTATCTGACGATCAGAAAGGATGCCGACGGAGTTTTTGCGATAACCGCGGAATCCTATTTCAGCAGCCTTGAAGAAAACCGCAAATGAGATCCGCAAAAGGCGTGTGCGGTGATCCGATCGGCAGACCGTACCGGGAACGCCGATGTATTGGCATACCGGATGTGATTTGACCGATATACAGTCACATATTGCGGTTTTCGCTTACCTGAATTTCGCAAAACTTTGATTTTGCGAAGTTGACTTTAATTGTGTTTAGGCATATCGCAAACGTTCTCCTGCTTCCGGGCTTTGTTCCCCCCTCGGTTTTTGGGTGGAGTCCGCACGGTAAGCTATGCCTTTTCACGCATTAAAAAATCACACTCGGAAAGCATGGGATATAGATGTGTCGGAATGATCGATCCCGGAAATGCCTTAAATACTTCGACAGCCCGTATGAAAATTTATTTTGCGGTATACCGCAGCTTTTTCGGACTTACGCGAATATTTTTGCCGTAACGCGCAGCCGACACGGAAAGGATCGCTTATGACGCACGGCATTTATACTGATTTTTTTAACAAGTCACTGCCGATGCCGACCGAGGGACCCTCGGATGCCGATGAAGCGGCAGCTTTGCTCGGCGGTCTTACTTCGGCTGAGATACGGCGTGTGATATTTGCGCCGAGGTACTGCCCGAGGCTTGAATCGGGCTTCGATTCGGTCGGGTATTTTGTGCGCATGCGCAACCGTGTTTTCCGTTCGGTGAAGTCATCGGTGCCGCGCGGCATAGCGGCGACTCTCGCTGCCGAAGTCGTGATGTATCCCGGCTGCTTCAACGATCCGGAGATAACGCGTCTTGCGTTCGGCATTCCGCGGTGCATGATCTGTTCCCTGCCGTTTCCGATCTACAACGACGAGATATTCAAGGATATAAACAAACTTGTTTACCGTATCGGCATCATTCCGATATTCGCCGAATTCAACAGATATCTGCTTTTTTACCCGGAAGATATCATACGCAAGCTGCTGAATGTTCCCGGCGCGGCTTTTCAGTTCAATGTCCGCTCACTTGATTACAAGGACACAGTAAAGTTTGTTATGAGCCTCATATCATCCGGAAAGCATGTGCTTTTCGGTACCGGTGCCCGTCGCGCGGGACGTTATGAGGCGGATACCGGCGATCATTTCAGGCTGCTTCGGCGTTCGCTCGGCGAGGCGGATTTCAATCTTCTGATGCTGGGAGCGCTGAAATTCTGCCGTCCGCCTGTCTACAGCAGGTGAAATCCGGCGGCATACCGAAGCTTTTAAGCCTTATACCGTAGTGCGGCGTATTTCTTTTTTGTGGCTTCGCCGCCGCGTATATGACGTTCGCGTTTGTTTATTTCAAGCAGGTCGCATATGCGGTCGTGCAGCGGGCGGTTCACCTTTTCGAGCGTTACCGTGACATCCTTGTGCACGGTGCTCTTGCTTATTCCGAAATGTGCCGCTGTCTGTCTTACGGTGGTGCTGTTTTCGAGCATATAATTTGCAAGCGTTACGCAGCGCTCTCTGCCTTCGTTTATGTACATGGATCCGCCCCGTTCCTTATTTTGTTTTTTGCACCGTCGAAAACAGTTCACCGATGCAAAACATATTTATGCTATAATATATGAATTGGGATGTGCCCGTAATGACACATCCGATAAATGACTGTCAAGATGAGCTTAAACGATATGAATTCTGATAAAGAAAACGTATATACGATACTTGAAGGCATCACGTCCGTATCTGCCTGCATAAAGTCGATGGACGAAGGCGTACCGTCGCGCGATATTGCCGAAATACTTGTGGACTCATCAAAGGTCTCGGGAGGCGGCGACCGTTTCAGGCGTCGGCTCGCATACCTCAGAGCCAAATCCGCAGAATACGGGTTTGCCGTTAGGGAATGCTCGGGCGACGAACTTGCAACGCTTACGTCCGGCACCACGCACGGCGGAATAGCGGCACGTGTCGGCCAAAGAAAAATAAAGCCGCTTGACGCCGCAAATATATCGCCCCATGGCTTTTATATGCTATTTGACGGCATCGAGGATCCGTACAGCTTCGGGTATTCCCTGCGTTCGCTTTATGCTGCCGGAGCCGACGGTGTTATAATACCGGGCGGTCACCTTATAAGCGCCGACAGTACGATATCGCGCTCATCGGCGGGAGCATATGAGCTTCTTCCGGTCTATTCGGCAGATGGTGGTGCTGTGGATGCGGTCGGGATGTTCCGTGCCGCAGGCTACCGTATTCTCTGCTCCGGGATACGCGATTCCGTTTCTTACCTTGATGCGGGGCTTTCACGTCCGCTCGTGATAGTTATGGGTGGCGAAAAACGCGGGATATCGTCATCGCTTGCCGCAGTCTGTGACGGGTGTGTTCGCATCGGGTACGGCAGGCAGTTCATGGGGTCGCTTTCGACCGCCTGCGCCGTGTCGGTCCTGGCGTTTGAAGTTTTGCGCAATTCCGGTAATTGATCCGTTCGGGTCTTACGTCGCAGCCCTGTAATAACTTTTCCGTTTATGGAGTATATTTAACTGTGTGAGATTATGCGGAACGGAAAGGTGTTGATCTGAATGGAGACGGATAACGGTGCTGCATTCGCCAAGCTGCGTGAGAGTGCCGAAAAGTACGCGGAGCTGCTTCGTTTTTTTGCACTGCTTGTGTGCGGCACTGCTATGGGACTGATATTCAATGCGCTCAGCGGATATGAATACAGCTCTTCCCTGCTTGACCGAGCAAGGCACTGCTTTGCGCCTCCTTTTGAAGGGATATCCGGCTTTTTCCCGGTGTTTCTTGCGGTGGTACAGAGCGCAGGGAGAGACATTGTTTATGTGATGCTGCTCTACCTTTTCGGGCTGACTTATATATGCCGCCAGTGCTGCTCGGTGTTTTTAATGCTTTGCGGCGCGTCTGTCGGAATATCTGCGGGAGTGCTTGCCACAGCAGCATCCGAAAAGCTGATAGAGACCGCACATCCCGTCGCCTGTTCGGTGTGTTTTTTGCTGCTTTCGTGCCTGACGGCTCTTCTGTATGTTCTGACGTCATGCTTTGCGGAACGCGCCTCGGTGCTTTTCCGCGGGCTTTCGGAGCGCTCGCCGAATATGGTATTCACAGCCCGCTTTGCGGTATACTGCCTTGCCTGTGCCGCCTCTGTCGGCGCTGTTATAATTATGAGGGCGGTTTATCTGTTTGCGATACATATGCTTACTCTTTGATAAAACGGAGATAAAAATGAAAGACAAAGAAAAATCGTTCAGCAGGAAGTTGTTCAACTTCTTCAACCCGAACAAGGACGGAAAAGGCGTTTCAAAGGATGAAAAGCCGCTTGTGCCCAACCTGAAGAATATGCCGAAGTTCTATATACGGAATTTCAGCCGGCTTCTGACGCTGAATGTGCTCATGATCGTGTTGCTCGTGCCCGCAGCGGTGGCAATGTATATGTATTCTGTGGGAAGCACAACGCCCTCGCAGGAAAGCACCGTATATTCCACGCTTTACGGTTCAAATCTGCTCATGCCGTCAGCTCCTCTCATGGCATTCCTCGGTATATTCGGGCAGCAGCTCGATCTTCACGTTTTCAACGCCGCGCAGATATATACATTTGTCGGACTGGCGATATTCACGCTGCTCATATGGGGAGCTGTGCATGTCGGCGCGGCATATTGTGCTCGCTGCATGGTAAGGCATGAACCGCTTTTTATATTCAGCGATTTCTTTTATGCCGTCAAGCGCAACTGGAAGCAGGGGCTGCTTATGGGCATCATGGATGCATTGATAGTCACGATACTTACTGTTGATATCATTTACTGCTTCCAGGTCGGCGGGACCTTCTGGCTCGATCTGATGTTTTTTGTCACCTTTGCGCTCTGCATCATTTATTTCTTTATGCGTTTTTATATTTATCTCATGCTGATAACCTTTGATCTCAGTATATTCAAGATATACAAAAACGCACTGATCTTTACGATCCTCGGCATCAAGCGAAATCTTATGTCGGTGCTCGGCATCGTAGCACTTCTCGGCGTGAACGTACTTCTGTTCATAGCACTGAAGCCGTTCAATATCATAGTTCCGGCGATATTCCCGGTATTTTATCTGCTGCCGAGCATTGCACTGCTCACGGCTTACGGTGCATACCCCGTGATTGAAAAATACATGATAAAGACCGTGCCCGCCGACAGCGACGACGACAAGCCCGAGATAGAATACGAATTCGGCGACGAATAAATAAAGTGGGTGTTAAAAAATTCATTTTGAGTTTTTTAACACCCACTTTGGCCGTGAGGTCACTTTATAAGCTCCGAGGCTGTGACGAATTCATAGCCTCTTTTTTTCAGTTCGGGAATAACTGTTCTCAACGCCTCAGCCGTGTGTCCGCGCACTCCGTCGTGCATCAGGATTATAGCGCCATCCGAAACGTTGCGGTATATCTCGCGGCATATCGCGTCTGCATCGCGTCCGCTCCAGTCGCGCGTATCGACGCTCCAAAGCATCACGCTGTAGCCGTATGCCGCGCATACGCGCGAAATATCGCGGTTCATTATGCCGCCCGGAGGTCTGAAAAGGCGTGTGGTGTATTCGTTGTGTTCGAATATCAACGAGTCACATGAGGCGATCTCCTCCTCGGTGCGCTTGGCATCGACTCTGCCGAGGTATTTGTGGTTGTAGGTGTGATTGCCTATTTCGTGTCCTTCGTTTATTTCGCGGTCTATAAGCTCCGGGTGCTCACGGGCATTGCTCCCGACAACAAAAAAAGTCGCTCTCACTCCGTTTTCGGAGAGAATATCGAGTATTTCGGCTGTCAACTTCGGGTCGGGACCGTCGTCAAAGGTAAGAGCCACACGTCCGTGACCGGGGACTCCGCGCGAAAACACGCGGCATTCCGGCGATGATTCTCGATTTTTTGACTGAGCTGCCGCACACCGCATGACGCATCCCGCCAGAAGCGCAAATGAAAGGATCGATGAAAAAAAGCAAGTCGTTGCGCGCCGTATCATTCCACAAGCTCTCCACTCGCGCTCCTGCCGCAAAGCTCGTCGAGAGTGCCGAAGCGGTAGCCCTCCTCGCGCAGACTGTCAATAAGACTCGGGAGTATTGCGGCATTGGTCGCCGACGTCGGATGCAGCAGTATCACGGCGCCGTTGTGAACGTTTGACATTATTTTTTTAAGTGCATACTCCCTGGTGGGCTGCTTTTTGTTGTCCCAGTCGGCGTATGCAAAGCTCCAGAACACGGTGAGATAGCCAAGCTCCTCGGCGTCGGTAAGGTTCTGCTCGGTGAATCTTCCCTCCGGCGGTCGATAGTATTTGCTCATTTCCCTGCCGGTCGTTTTTCGGTATGCCTCCTCGAGCGAGGTAAGCTCGGCGGCAAATTCCGACCTGTCGGTATACTTGCTCATGTCGCGGTGATGATAGGTGTGATTGCACACGAGATGTCCCTCGTCGCCCATTCGCCTGACGAGATCCGGATTCGAAGTTACAAGGTTTCCGAGTATGAAAAACGCACCCGGAACATTCTTTTCGCGCAGCGCGTCAAGTATCTTTTCAACGTTGCCGTTTTCATAGCCCGCATCGAACGTCAGGTATACCACCTTGTCGGTATCACCGTCTTTTTTGTTGTTGTCTATAAAAAATCCGCCGTGGTCTTTTACAAAAGCCAGTTCGGGCGGACATGGAGGACGGCGGTTGTCCGGTGTGCGTATGCAGTACCAGTTGTATGTCGCGCTGTTTTCGCTGTGTGCCGGTATCTCGGCACATATCACTGCGACAGCGGCAAGCAGAACAGACATTATTTTTGATCTTGATATCATTTGTTTTTCCTCTGACAGCTTGATTTTATATCCGCAATTATTTTGCCACAGCGTAGGCTTAAAATGTGTTGAAAGTAATGTAAAGAAAAATACCGCTTATTCCCGAATATCGATCGGAAATAAGCGGTATTTTTATATTTGTTTTTATTCAAGCTCAAACGCGCCTGTGTACAGTTTGTAATAAGTCCCGTGCTCGGCAATAAGCTTTTCGTGGTTGCCGCGCTCGATGATGCGTCCGTGATCCAGTACCATTATGACATCCGAATTCATGACCGTTGACAGGCGGTGCGCTATGACGAATACCGTTCTGCCTTCCATCAGCTTATCCATTCCGCGCTGAACGATAGCTTCGGTACGCGTATCGATAGACGATGTTGCCTCGTCAAGTATCATGACCGGCGGGTCGGCGACCGCGGCACGTGCGATGGCAATCAGCTGTCGCTGCCCCTGAGAGAGGTTGGCGCCGTTGTTTGTCAGCTGCGTCGAATATCCTTCCGGCAAGCGGGTTATGAAATCGTCGGCGCCCGCGAGTTTTGCCGCAGCGCGGCATTCATCGTCCGTCGCATCAAGCCTGCCGTAACGTATATTGTCCATAACCGTTCCGGTGAACAGGTTGGTATCCTGAAGCACGATACCGAGCGAGTGGCGCAGATCGGCTTTCTTTATCTTGTTGATATTGATGCCGTCGTATCTTATCTTGCCGTCGGCGATATCGTAGAAGCGGTTGATAAGATTTGTTATCGTCGTCTTGCCCGCGCCCGTAGCTCCGACAAATGCCACCTTCTGTCCGGGTTCGGCATATACCGATACGTCGTGCAGCACGTCCTTGCCTTCTTCGTAGGCAAAATCAACGTCAACAAGGCGAACGTCCCCGCGCAGGCGAGTGTATGTCAGTGAGCCGTCGCCGTGCGGGTGCTTCCATGCCCACATGCCGGTGCGCTCGTCTGTCTCGGTGATATTGCCATCACTGTCGATCTTCGCGTTGACAAGTGTGACATATCCGTCGTCGGTCTCGGGCTTTTCGTCCATGAGCGAGAATACTCTTCCCGCGCCGGCCATTGCCATTACGACGCTGTTCACCTGTTGTGAAAGCTGATTGACATTGCCTGTGAACTGCTTTGTCATGTTGAGGAAAGGAACGAGGATGCTGATGCCGAGAGGCTTCATGGAAATGCTCACATTCGGCACATTGTTCAGTATGAGCACGCCGCCGATTATTGCGGTGAGCACATAAAGGATGTTGCCGATATTCATTATAATGGGACCGAGCATACTTGCATAGGTATGCGCGCTGCGGCTGTCATTGCACAGCTCGTTGTTGATACTGTCAAAGTCTTCGGCGCTTTTTTTCTCATGGCAGAAGACCTTTACGACCTTCATGCCGTTCATCATTTCCTGAATAAAGCCCTCAGCCTTGCCCATTGTCGCCTGCTGTCTGATAAAGTACTTTGCCGAGCCGCCGCCGACCTTTTTGGATATGATTATCATAAGAATAACGCCCGCAAGCACGAGAAGCGTAAGCCACAGCGAGAAGTAAAGCATGATCGACAGAACCGAAATGACGATCACACCCGAGGATATCATCTGCGGCAGCGACTGAGAAACAAGCTCGCGCAGCGCGTCGATATCGTTGGTGTAGTGGCTCATGATATCGCCGTGCTTATGCGTGTCAAAGTATTTTATCGGGAGATCCTGCATGCCTCCGAACATACGGCAGCGGAGCTTGGAAAGAAAGCCCTGCGTGATATAAGCCATAAGCTGCGTATATGCGAGCATCGAAAGTATCGAAAGCACGTAAAAGCACACAAGAGTGATGATCTTCGGTGTAATGAGTGCGCGCGCGGCTTCCCAGTCGCCGCTTACGGTGTAATCGCCGATTATCTTTATGACTTCCTGCAGAAAGAGCGCGGGGATAGACGAGACAACAGCCGAAAACACGATGCAGATCGCTGTTATCACGACAAGAGCGGGATAGCTTTCGTAAAGAAGCTTTATCACACGACCGAGGACCTTGGGATCTGCCTTCGGACGGTGTGCTTGTGCCTTCACGTTCGGCTTACTGTTTTTCATCGCCGTCTCCTCCTCTCGTCTGTTGAGTATAAATATCGCGGTAGATATCGCAGCGTGACATAAGTTCGTCGTGCGTTCCGACGTCGCATATGTGTCCGCCGTCCATAACGACTATCATGTCGGCATCCATCACCGACGCTACACGCTGAGCGATGATGATCTTGGTCGTCTCGGGAATGTACTGCTTGAAGCCCATGCGTATCAGTGCATCGGTCTTCATATCGACGGCGCTCGTAGAGTCGTCGAGGATCAGTATTTTCGGCTTTTTCAGCAGAGCGCGTGCGATGCAAAGACGCTGCTTCTGCCCGCCGGATACATTCGCACCTCCCTGCTCTATCATCGTTTCGTAGCCGTTCGGGAACTGACTTACGAACTCATCTGCCTGGGCAAGCCTGCATGCTTCGCGGATCTCATCATCGGTAGCATTTTCATTGCCCCATCTGAGATTTTCGTTTATCGTGCCCGCAAAAAGAAGATTCTTCTGAAGCACCATTGCGACCTGATCGCGCAGAACGTTGATGTCGTAATTGCGTACGTCTATGCCGCCGACCTTTACCGAGCCTTCGCTCACGTCATAAAGGCGCGGGATGAGCTGAACAAGGCTTGATTTTCCCGAGCCCGTGCCGCCGAGTATACCTACGGTCTGACCCGAGCCGATGTGAAGATCAATGCCTTCAAGAGCGTTTTTCTCGGCTTTTTCCGAATATTTAAAGTTTACGGAATCGAAATCGACCGAACCGTCTTTCACGCTCATCACCGGCTCGGCAGGGTCAGTGAGAGAGGGCTTTTCATCAAGCACCTCATAGATACGGCGCGCCGATTCCGCCGAGAGAGTGAGCATGACACACACCATCGCCACCATCATGAGTGACGAAAGTATCTGGAATCCGTATGTGAGCATTGCGGAGAGCTGACCGACATCGATATATGTGCCGTTGCTGCCTATTATCAGCCGCGAGCCGATATAAAGCACAAAGACCATATTGAAGTAAATGCATATCTGCATCAGAGGTGAGTTGAGTGCAACTATACGCTCGGCGTGAGTGAAATCCTTGCGTATCTCTTCGGAAGCGCGGGTGAATTTTTCCTTTTCGTAATCCTCGCGCACAAAGCTCTTGACGGCACGCATTGCCGAAACGTTTTCTTCAATGGACTCGTTGAGCTTGTCATACTTGCGGAATACGCTTCTGAATGCGGGCATTGCTTTGCGCGCAATAAGAAAAAGTCCGACAGCGAGGAACGGTACAACGATAACGAACATCGTGGAAAGACTGCCGCCCATGATATACGCCATAATGATCGAGAAGATCAGCATGAACGGGCAGCGGATCGCCATTCTGATGATTATCATGAAAGCCATTTGCACGTTTCCGACGTCTGTGGTCATTCTCGTCACGAGAGACGAGGAAGAAAACCTGTCGATGTTGGCAAACGAATACTTTTCAATGCATTCGTACATATCATGACGCAGATTTCGTGCAAATCCCGCGCCTGCCTTGGCGGCTGTTATCGCAGCGAGAGTGCCGCAGAGCAATGAAGCGCAAGCCATTGCCGCGAGAATGAGACCGTCGGTTATAATGCTTTCAAGGGCAACTCCGTTTGTGTTCAGATTGTTGATAAGCATTGCGATGCGGTAAGGAATGAGGCACTCGATGATCGCCTCACCGAGTATGAACAGCGGAGTCAGCCATGCTGCCGTTTTGAATTCCCTTACGCACGCGTAAAGTCTTTTCAGCATAAAACCATCCTTTCTTACAGTAGATAGGGTAATACTTTGAGAGAGCAACATTGGATATTATATCACAATATAAAAAATAATTCAACCTTGCGAATCAGTTTACATGATAAACTTTTGTCGGTACGCATTCCGCAGCGCCGGCCGAACGGAGAATGTTGTGTCATGTTGATGCAAGGTGGAATATGATGTTATCAGCCGATAACAAAAGAAACTGGAGAACTCAAATGAATTATCTGTATGAAATATGCCCGGGGCAGCGTGCAAAAGTGCGTAATGTCAATGCGCCGGCGAGCCTGCGGCAACGTCTGCTCGATCTCGGACTTGTGCCGGACACCGTGATCGAGTGTGTCGGAAGGAGCCCGGGAGGAGACCCGAGCGCATACCTTATACGCGGCGCGGTCATCGCCTTGAGAAGAAAGGATTGCGGCGGTATAACCGTTTGGCCGGACTGATACCATGGGACTTACATACGATTCCACCGGCAAGGGTGCCGCGGGGCACCACACGCGGCATAGCGGCGCGCCGTACATAACGATCGCGCTTGCGGGAAATCCGAACGTCGGAAAAAGCACGCTTTTCAATAATCTCACCGGGATGAATCAGCACACCGGAAACTGGCCGGGCAAGACCGTTGTCAGTGCCGAAGGCATATTTGAATACGGGGACAGGAAATACCTGCTCGTAGATCTGCCCGGAACATACTCGCTGCGCGCTCACTCTCCCGAAGAAGAGGTTGCACGGGACTTCATAATTTACGGCAGAGACGGAACTCCGCCTGATGCTGTTGCGGTGGTGTGCGACGCGACCTGCCTTGAGCGCAACCTGAACCTTGTGCTTCAGACAAATGAGATCGCCGAGCGTGTGCTCGTGTGCGTCAACCTTATGGATGAAGCCAAAAGAAAAGGTATCCGCATTGATCTCGGCCTGCTCTCACAACGCCTCGGTGTGCCGGTGATAGGCATGTCGGCAAGAAACAAACGCAGTACGGCTGCGTTCGGAAAGGCGATATCCGATCTTTTGCGTATACCTCCGATGATGCACACCGAAAAAGATGCCGACGACGACGAACATACGGCAGTCACACGCATAAATCGTGCCGAGGATCTCTGCCGGGGCGTTGTAACGTGTTCGGGAGAGGGCGGCTATTCGGCCAAGGATCGCAGACTTGATCGGATCCTGACCGGCAAAGCAGTCGGATATCCGGTCATGATATTGCTGCTCGCGCTTGTATTCTGGATAACCATAGAGGGAGCCAATTACCCGTCGGCTCTGCTCAGCCGCATGTTTTCATACCTTGAAGAACGGTTCTCGGCACTTTTGAGTTGCTGCGGCGCTCCGTGGTGGCTGCGCGGCGCGCTTGCGGACGGTGCGTTTCGCGTTCTCGGGTGGGTGGTGTCGGTCATGCTGCCGCCTATGGCTATATTCTTTCCGCTTTTTACGCTGCTTGAGGATTCGGGGTATCTGCCTCGCATTGCATATAATCTCGACCGACCGTTCTGCCGCTGTCATGCCTGCGGAAAACAGGCGCTTACGATGTGCATGGGATTCGGCTGCAACGCTGCGGGAGTCGTCGGCTGCCGCATAATAGATTCGCCGCGCGAACGATTGCTGGCTGTCATCACCAACAGCTTTGTTCCCTGTAACGGCCGTTTTCCGGCAATAATCACGCTGCTCACGCTTTTTGCCGCCGTCGGCAGCGGGATCATCCGCTCGGTGTTTTCCGCACTTATGCTTATAACGGTGGTACTAATAGGAGTGGGAGCTACGTTTCTTGCCACAAAACTGCTGTCAATAACACTTCTGCGCGGCGAGCCATCGTCGTTTGCGCTCGAACTGCCGCCTTACAGGAAGCCTGAGATAGGTCGTGTGATCGTGCGCTCTTTGCTTGACCGCACACTTTTTGTGCTCGGGCGTTCCGCTGCGGTCGCAGCGCCTGCCGGGCTTGTGATATGGGCGCTTGCAAATATGAAGCCGGACGGCGTGAGCCTTCTCAGCACTGCGGCTGCCGCCGTCGATCCCGTGGGCAGAGCCATAGGGCTTGACGGTGCTATTCTGCTCGGCTTTATACTCGGCATCCCCGCAAACGAGATCGTTTTGCCGATCATCATGATGATCTATCTTGCGTCAGGCAGCGTTCCCGGGATCGCGGGCGACAGCGCATTGCGTGACATTCTGATATCAAACGGTTGGTGTCTGCGCACCGCTGTATGCTTTGTGATTTTTTCGCTTATGCACTGGCCCTGCTCAACTACGCTTTTTACAATAAAGAAGGAAACAGGCAGCGTGAAGTGTACAGTACTTGCGGCGTTGATACCCACGCTGTTCGGTTTCCTTCTGTGCGCCGTTGTCAATGTGCTGTGGGTGCTTATCGGCGGATAGTCGACATCTCACTCATTTGCTTTCATTGCTTCGACCATATCAATGCGCTTTATCACGGGATACATCATAAGGTCGACCGCAGCGGCAAATCCCGCGGTGACGAGCGCAGCCCAAAGGTAGCTCGCCGCGTATACGCTTCTTCCGAACATTACTGCATCGACCTCGGCTGTTCTTACGACGAACGAATGCAGCCAGACGCCGAACGCAAAGCCGACAAGAATACCTACTACGGTGAGTATTCCCGTTTCACGGTAGATGTATGACGCGGTCTCGGAATTGTGGAAGCCGAGGACACGCAGAGTCGCAAGCTCTTTTCTGCGTTCGCAGATGTTTATATTTGTGAGGTTGTATACAACGATAACGGCAAGCAGACCGGCCGAAAAGATCAGCACCATTACGATATAGTCGATCTTTTTTACGGTGTTTGAAAAGCTTTCGCGTATCGTCTGTGAAAATGTCATCATAAGGATATTGCCGCTTTTCAGTATTTCCTGCGCCGCGGCGTCGCGTGACTCCGCGTCATCGGCTGTTAATCCCACAAGAAGCATATTGGTTTCGGATTTGTGTCCGAATGCGGCTTCATACGTCTTGTCGGTCATGTAGCAATAGCTTGTGACGTAATTTTCGGTTATACCGGCGACTCTTACGGCGGCTGTCATACCGTCGGCATCCTGAAGTTCTACTGTGTCGCCGACCTTCACGCCAAGTGTCTCGCATATTTTTTCGGTTAGTATCACGCCGTCTGTATCCGCGGTGAAATCAATGCTCTTTCCGCTTTTGCGTTCGCGCAGCGTAACAAAATCGCGGAAGGAGCCGGGATCATCCGTTACCTGTATTGCAAGACCTTCCTTCCCTATCTTTCCCGATTCGGTATGCATGGCAAGATACCCTCTTGTGTACCCGGAAGCGAGAAAGTCGGAAAGCTCGCGGTCGGTGCCGACATCGGTGCCCGACGAAACGTAGACGGTGAGGTCATACTTATATATATCTCCGAACTGCTTATCCACTATGTCGTGTATCGAGTCACGCAGCCCGAATGCGGTCAGAAGCAGCGCCGTGCAACCCGCGATGCCGAAAACGGTCATGAAGAAACGTTTCTTGTATCGGATTATATTGCGCACCGTAACCTTTGCCGTAAATCCGAGATGGCGCCAGATGATGGAGATACGTTCGAGGAATATCCTCTTCCCGGCTTTCGGTGCACGCTGACGCATGAGGGATGCGGGGCGTTCGCGCAGCTCGGATATGCAGGCTGCAAATGTTGCGGCGGAGGTGCAGACTATTGCTATCGGTGTTATGATGGCAAAGTAATTCCACCTGAACGGCGTGAGTGTCGCGGGCACATCATAGAGCATCGAGTACGCACCGGCTATGACCTTGGGTAGCGAGCGGAAGCCTATCGCTGCGCCGACAAGACTGCCGAGCGCGCTGGCGAGCACCGAATAGGCGAGATAATATGCCATTATCACGCCGTCGGAATACCCGAGTGCTTTGAGCGTGCCCATCTGTGTGCGTTCCTCTTCTACCATACGCGTCATTGTCGTAAGAGCTACAAGTGCAGCAACAAAGAAGAAAAATACGGGAAATACACGGGCTATCGCATTTATCTTGTTGGAATTGCCGCGATAGCTGTTGAAGCTGATATTGTCACGGCGGTCGGTTATATACCACGAGGGCGTGTCAAGGCTTTCGAGCTTTTCCTCGGCGTCTTTTATCTTCGTTTCGGCATCGGCAAGCTCCTCACGGGCTTTTTTCTCCGATTCATCATATTCGCGGCGGGCGTCGGCAAGCTTATTTTTTTCTGTTTCGATCTTCCCTGCCGCGTCGGAAAGGCTTTTCTCCGATTCTCCGAGCGCCGTCTCATAGCCATTCAATTCGGTATCGGCTGCATCGAGCGAGGCTCTTTGCTCCGCTGCCGTTTTTTCGATCGCCGCAAGTGCTGCTTCAAGCGCTGCCGTGTTGCTGCCGTATTTACGCTCGGCATTGGCTTTTGATGCCGCAACCGTGCGTTCGAGCGTTTCATAGGCAGACGTTAATTCGCTGCGCTTTGCTTCGATCTCTGCTTTTTTGGCGGTGTATTCCGCTCTCGAAGCTTCAAGCTTTGCCTCGGCATCCTTTATCTGAGTCTCGGCGTCATCTATCTTGCCTTTGGCGGCGGCAAGCTCGCGGTCTGCGCGGTCCTTGGAATCGTTATACTGTTTTTTGGCATCCGCGATCTCGGCGGAAGCGTTGCTTTTTATCGATTCAAATCTTATATCGCTGCGTTCCTTGCCGAAATCGTCAAGCTTCTCTTCGGCGTTGTCAACGAGCTCAAAATATTTGTCGGAAAAGGTGTTAAGCTCTGCCGCACCGGTAAGGCGCAGGAATATATCCGTGTACGGCTCGAGCGCATAGCATTCGGGATACACGAACATTATGACGTTTACCCTGCCCGTGCCGACGGTCGAAGGCTCGCGTTCGATCGACATATACTGCGGGCAGCGCACGATTCCGGAGACCGTAAGGGATTCGAACGCATATGTTCCTTCGATATCGCGGTTTGAGGCGGATATCGTGAAGACCTCGCCGACCTTATGGTCGGAGGTGTAGCCGTTCGGTGAAGCGATAAGGCATTCGCCGGCGTTTTCCGGCATTCTTCCGTCAACAAGTTCAAAATCGTTTATGAACCCGTCGCTGCCGCGTGCGGAAAGGTCAACTCCGTACACGCGTGTGACATATGCCTCGCCGAGGCAGTCGAGATTGACGTCGGTGACGCGCGCGGGCATTGCCCTGTCAACGCATTCAAGCTTCGAGAGCTCATCCGCGTCGTCGTCGGTAAGCCCCATCGTTCCCTTGACGTCTATATCAAAAAAACGGTAGTCATCGTAATACTTGTCAGCAGTGAGCTGCATATCCGGCGCGGTGGACAAAAGCCCGCCGAGAAAACCGACGCCTACCGCAACGATCGCAAGTATCGAAAGAAACCTTGATTTTGTGCGGTACACGCTGCGCAGGATCATCAGAAAATATGTTTTCTTCATTCTCCGTTACCACTCGATCTCGCTCACGGGCACGGGCGAAGGATTCTTTTCGCACGAAACGATCTGACCGTTCTTTATCCTTATGATGCGGTCTGCCATTTTGGTCAGCGCACTGTTGTGTGTTATGACGATGACCGTCTTGCCGGTGCTGCGGCAGCTGTCCCAAAGGAGCTTGAGTATGCTTTTGCCTGTCTGGTAGTCAAGAGCGCCCGTAGGCTCGTCGCAAAGCAGGAGCTTGGGGTTTTTGGCAAGGGCGCGTGCGATGGAAACGCGCTGCTGCTCTCCGCCCGAGAGCTGTGCCGGAAAGTTCTGTGCACGTTCCTCAAGTCCGACTGAACGCAGCACGTCAGCTGCCGGGAGCGGGTCGCGGCTTATTTCGCCGGCAAGCTCAACATTTTCAAGCGCTGTGAGGTTGGGAACAAGGTTGTAAAACTGAAAAACGAATCCGACGTCATATCTGCGGTAATCGGTCAGTCTTTTCTTGCTGAACGAACTCACCTCATCGCCGTCGAGCATGATCTTTCCGCTGTCGCAGACATCCATGCCGCCAAGTATGTTGAGAAGTGTCGTCTTTCCGGCACCTGAGGGACCGACGACAACGCAGAACTCGCCCTTATCGACCGTAAAATTTAGATTATCGGCAGCAGCGATCACATTCTGCCCCATTTTATAGTATTTGCAGACGTTTTCAAAACTGATATAAGCCATTGCACACCATACCTTTATTCTGAGTTATTCAGTCGTGCTCAAAGTGATATCCGTATTTTTTCATATCGACGTAATAATCATTTTCGCGTCGCACCGACGGTACGCCCTCGGCTTCAAGCCGTTCCTTCTGTATCAGCGGACCGCCCATGCCGAAATGCGGTGCCAGACGCCCCTCGCAGTTCACTACACGGTGGCAGGGCAGCGCGATCGGGTCGCGGTTGAAATGCAGAATGTTTCCTACCGCCCGCACAGCGCGCGGGCTGCCTGCTGCAGCCGCGACCGCCGCATAAGATGCAACACGTCCCGCGGGGATGGACGCAACGGCGGATCGTACTCTGTCGGCAAACGTCCCACCTTCTGCCGTGCGCTCTTTCACGCCGGTCATGTCGTCAGTCAAGCTGCGCCAGCCATTCGGCGGCGGAAGTGTCCGACGACATACGCCAGTCGCCGCGCGGCGAGAGTGCAACGGTACCGACCTTCACACCGTCGGGAATGCAGGAGCGCTTGAACTGCTGTGCAAAGAAACGGCGGCAGAAAAGGCGCAGCGTCTTTTTTATATATTCATCGTCATACGTTCCCGCAAAGCTGAGCTTTGCAATACGGTAGAGCTTTTCGGGAGAATATCCCGCGCGTATCATATAATAAAGGAAAAAGTCGTGCAATTCGTATGTGCCGAGGATGTCCTCTGTGCGCTGGTTTATCTCGCCCGGCTTTGACGGCACAAGCTCGGGTGAGACGGGAGTGTCGAGAATATCGCAAAGCACTGCTGCAAGCTTTTCGTTTCCGCAGTTGTCGGCGTAATGACGCACGACGTAGCGGACAAGCGTTTTAGGGACGGTGCAGTTTACGCCGTACATCGACATATGGTCGCCGTTATAGGTCGACCAGCCGAGTGCGACCTCCGAAAGGTCACCGGTACCGATAACTATTCCGCCGGTCTGGTTTGCGATATCCATAAGGACCTGCGTGCGTTCGCGTGCCTGAGCATTCTCGTATGTCACATCGTAATTATCAAGCGTGTGTCCGATGTCATGAAGGTGCTGCTCTGCGGCTGCGGCGATATCGACGCAGCGAAAGTCGGTGCCGAGCAGCAGCGAGAGATCCTCGGCGTTGCTGCGCGTGCGCTTTCCTGTGCCGAAGCATGGCATTGTGACTGTCAGAACGTCGGATGCCGGGCGTCCGAGCTTTTCCATGGCGCGTACTGCAACGATAAGGGCGAGCGTGGAATCAAGACCGCCCGAGATGCCTACTACGGCTGTCTTTGCTCCGGTGTGCTTCAGGCGCTTTGCAAGCGCGACGGACTGCATATCAAGTATAAGCCCGCAGCGGTTGCCGCGTATACCGTCATTCTCGGGAACGAACGGGCGGCGTGCAAAGGTGCGCTCAAGATGCGTCTCGGTGAGCTCGTCGCCGAATGAGATCTTTGTGTATCCCGCGTCGTCGCCGCACCTGAAAACGTTGTTTTTTGAGCGTTCGAATGTGAGCTTTTTAACGTCAATGTCGGCGGTGAGCATCTCTTCGCCAGAGAACGGCTTTTTTTCGGCGAGCATTGCGCCGTTTTCGCAGATCATCGAATGTCCCGCAAATACAAGATCGGTGGTCGATTCGCCCGAACCCGCGGATGTGTAAATGTAGCCGCAGATATTGTGCGCGGAGTTTTGCGATATGAGGCTGCGGCGGTATTCCGCCTTGCCGATAAGCTCGTTCGACGCCGAAAGGTTGACTATAACTGTCGCACCGGCGGCACAGTGCGATACCGACGGCGGCATCTGTCCCCATACATCCTCGCATATTTCCGCTGCAACGGTCAGCTCGTCAAGATGATCGTGACAGAAAAGCAGCTTTGTTCCGAATGGGCAGGTCTGCCCAGCATAGCTCACCGTTTCGGTGACGTCTTTGGCGGATGTGAACTGGCGTATTTCGTAGAACTCGCCGTAATTCGGTATCAGGCTCTTCGGAACAAGACCGAGCAGTCTGCCGCGCCACAGCGCCGCGGCGACGTTATATATTTTTCCGGATCTTCTGAACGGCACACCGATGAAAATAAGCGTACCGAGGTCGGATGTTGCCGCTGCAACTCTTGCGGTCTCGCGCTCGGCGGCTTTTATGAGTGTATCATGGAAGAAAAGATCTTGACATGTGTATCCGGTGATGCCGAGCTCGGGAAAAACCGTTATCACAGCGCCCGTACCGGCAGTTTTTTTTGCAAGTTCGATAGTTTTATCTGCGTTGAATGCACAATCCGCGACCTTCAGCTCAGGGACTGCAGCGGCGACTTTTATAAATCCGTCTTTCATTTTTGAGGTCCTTCCTTATGTGTTTGTACCGGGAGCCTTCCCAGTTCTCTGATGTATTGAGCTGCATTGCGGTCGATAAGACGAAGAACGTCCTCTTCGCACGCCGCACGGCGCACAAGCGACGAGCTTACATCGCTCATATCGCCGTATGCCGGCAGATACATTGTTTCGCAGTGAGGATTGCGGTCATGATTGAACGCAGCCATTTCCTGCTCATACTCAAAATCGTCGGCATTGCGCACACCTTTTATTATCGCGCACGCTCCGAGTGCCGCAGCAAGATCGGCAAGATATCCGTCGGCGGTCATGACCGTCACGTTTTCGATATCAGCAAGCGACAGCTCCGCTATCTTTTTCCGCTCCGCGAAGCTGAAAAATCCTTTTTTGTCCGGGTTGACCATTATCGCAACTATGATCCGGTCAAAAAGGCGGGAAGAGCGTTCGATTATATTTTTATGACCTATCGTCATCGGGTCAAAGCTGCCCGGTATTATTGCAGTCCTCATTCCGATCCTCCGGCGCGCGGTTTAATGATCGTTACATACGCCGCTCCGTATACCGATTCTTTTACGATCTCAAATCTGTTCTTCAGCGCGGCATCTCCGCCGAACGGATCGGCTCCCCGCGCGGTCTCGCATATGACTACCGCGTCTTTATTCAGCAAACCGTGGTCCGCAAGCGCTGCAAGACATTTCGGAACAAGCCCCGAGGCATACGGCGGATCAATAAAAACGATATCGAACCGCAGCGCCCGCGCCGATGTTCGCAAAAAATCGAGCGAATCTCCGCCGACTATTCGACAGCGGTCTGAAAGATGCGTTTTTTCGGCATTTTTTTTGATCACAGCAACGGCTTCCGGCGACGAATCGCAGAAGACCGCAAACGCAGCTCCGCGGCTCAGCGCTTCAAGTCCCATCTGTCCGGAACCGGCAAAAAGATCGAGCACCGTTCTGCCGCGTATTCCGAATTGCAGACTCGAGAAAACCGCCTCCTTGGCGCGCTCGGCGGTGGGTCTTGTGGTCATTCCTTCGGGAGCCGCCAGCTTTGTGCCGCGTGCGCTCCCAGTGATTATACGCATCATAATAAAACGTCACCGTCCTTTCTGTTCATTGTCCTCTGTTTGTGCCTCGGGATGAAAATACTCGAACACCGCATATGCCTCGGCGTGAGATATGCCGTTCACAGCCGAAAGCGTTTCAAGATCGGCATTTTTTACCGCATTCAGCCCGCCGAGCGCCGAAAGCAACAGCTTTGCCTTGACGGGACCTATCCCGTTTATTTTTTCAAGAGTGGATGTACGGTAGGTCTTTCGCTTCGCTCCCGTCATTTTTGACACGGTAAAGCGGTGTACCTCCTCTTGAATGCGATATATAAAGCCGTAAATTCCTCTTTCGTGTGCAATGCTCACCTCGCCCTCTGGCGTAATGAGCGCGCGGGTCTTGTGATGATCATCCTTTACCATTCCCACAGCCGGTATGCTGACACCGGTTTTGCGCATTACATCAAGAGCGACACGCAGGTGCTCTTCACCGCCGTCGAGCAGGATGAGGTCGGGTATGATCGAGAAGGCTCCAGATTCATCGGAAAGATGCGCAAATCTCCGCGTGAGCGCCTCGCGCATGGCGCCGTAGTCATCGGCGCCGCCGGTCGATCTGATCGTAAAGCACCGGTAATCACGCTTCTGAAAACGTCCGTGATCGGTCACTATCATACCTGCGGTTATATGCTCGTCACCGAGGTTTGAAATATCATATGCTTCGATCCTTTCGGGCACGACCTCGAGTTTCAGCATTGCGGCAAGCTTCACCGAAACATCCTCGGCATGCGACGTGTCGCGGTTCATCCGCGCGGCGGCATCCTTGGCGTTCTCTGCCGCCATATCGCACAGCTTTCTGTTATCGCCTATGACAGGAATGCTCACTGCGACTTTTCTTCCCGCAATGCCGCTGAGATAATCGGAAAGGATACCGAGATCCTCCTCATCGCACTCAAAGCCGACGAGCAAACGCCGCGGTGCGTATCCGCTTTTTCCGTAATGCTCGCACAAAAGAGATACATATGCCTTTGAGTCGGCGATCGCATCACCGGTGATCGGGAAATCCATCTTGTCCACAAGCGCGCCGCCGCGTATCGACAGAAGCGACAGCATAGATATACTGTCATCAGAGTAAACGCCGCAGACATCCTGCTCGCAATCGGGCGCGGCGACGACCTTCTGTTTTTGCGAAAGAGCCTCGAGCGCTCTTATGGTATCGCGGCAGCGCGCAGCCGCTTCAAAAGCTTCTTTTTCCGCGTAAGCATACATTTCCGCTTCGAGCGAACGGCGGGCGGACGCGGTATTGCCGCGCAGCACGTCGGCGGCACAGTCGATAAGACCGCGATATTCGGCCTCACCGACATTTCCCGTGCACACGCCTCTGCATTGACCTATTCGGTAGTAAAGGCACGGTCGATCCTTGCCGATATCTGCGGGAAACTTCTTTTTGCAGGTCGGTAGCCCAAGTGTTTTATTGACGAGAGATATGACCGAAAAAACAGTAGAGGTCCCCGAGTACGGTCCGAAATACCGTGCTCTGTCGTCCTCCCTTTTGCGGCTCATAACAAGCCGAGGGTATTTTTCGGATGTGATCTTGATATACGGATAGGACTTTGCATCCTTCAGTTTTATATTGTACCGCGGTGTGTACTGTTTTATCAGCGTGTTTTCAAGCGTCAGCGCTTCCATTTCGGTGTCACAGAGAATATACTCGAAACGGTCCACCGACGACGTCATTCGCTGTGTTTTCAGATTTTTTTCACCGTTGCGAAAGTACTGCGACACACGGTCGCGCAGCTTGCGCGATTTTCCGACATAAATGACCTTTCCGCGCGCGTCCTTCATTATATACACACCGGGACTGAGCGGGATCAGGCACGCTTCCCTTAGAAGGCGCAGACGTCTTTCCTCGTTGCTTTCGGAAGCGGTACGAACCGACGTGATTCCGTTATCCATGGCGAGCGTTCCTTTCGGGTGAATTAAAAAATGAAAAGACAAACAGGGCTGTTGCGCTAACGCGCCCCAGCCCTTGAAGTTCTGCCGGCGACGTGCGCCGCCGTTCCGGTAAGCATGTCACCGAAAAAGCAGAATCTACCGATACGGTCGAAAGCATTCGACGGTATGACACCTTATCTTACACCTTTGACCGTTTCCGGATCATTCCGCGAAACCGCTGTTGATAAGCTCTTCCAGACCGTCGAGCGCAGCCTTTTCATCCGGACCGTCTGCGATAAGCGTTACGGTCATTCCTTTGGCAATGCCGATGGAGAGTACACCGAGAAGGCTCTTTGCGTTCATTTTGCGGTCATCCTTCTGAATCCAGATGGAAGAGTTGTAAGAGTTGGCTTTCTGAATGAAATAAGTAGCGGGTCTTGCATGCAATCCGCCGTTGTTGTTTATGGTAACATCGCGTGAGATCATATCCGACTCCTTAATAAGCCATTCGGCACACTTTTAAACTTATTTAATATTATAACTTAGGTCACATTTAAAATCAATAGACAAAATGAATGATATTTACCCTTGCTTGTCGCGTCTGATTCGGTAATTTTTTAACATAATGCGGCATACGCCGGATCAAGCTCATACACTCGACTGCTTTTTTGGACGCCGTGCGACATTTGCTGTCATTTTGCCGTCCCGGAAGGTGCAAGCTTTGTAACGGTAACGGTAAGGTCGACTGTGCGAAGCCTGAGTGTGACGGTGCATCCCGGTGCAAGATGAACTCCGTCCGGCGTCACATATCCGCCGTCGGTGCTGACGAGATCGCACTCAATGATACCGCTTATGTCTATCAGTGTATTTTCCGGGTAATGCACATCTATCGGTGCGCCATCATCCCCGGTTGTGTGCAGCACGGCTGGCGAATATGCAGGCTGAGACGACAGCTTGCCTATAAGCTCATCACCGAGATATACATCTGTGTCGGTCTCAATGGCATCATATGTCGTGTATCGTATTTCCGAGGCGGTGAATTCAAGCCGGCATTTATCGGTCTTGCGGCTGAATACATTGCTGTCGGAAACGCTGCGTATCACGACCGATGCAACCGATATCAGAAGCAGCAGGATTATTACAATATCCGCGGCACCGAATCTTACCTTGCTTTTTTCGGATCTTGCCGTGCCGGTGCTCTCATCGTATTTCATTTTGAGCCTCCTGTTTCGGTAATGCTTATGCAGCTACCGGTACCCTCAAAGCCGGGCAGGCTTATACCGTATTCGGCACCTATCGCTATGCGGCGGCCGTTGACCGTATATCCGCGCGAGCTGTCGTAGCCCGCCTGTGCCGTAACTGTGATGAGCAGCGTTGAAAGACCGGGATATTCGTCTGTTACGACCTCTCCGGAGGCGGCATCATACCTTACAGTGCTGTACGGTGTGACCTCTACCTCAGCGCTTATATTTCCGAGTGATACCGACGTACCTTTCTCTGTAACGGGATCGTCCACCGCGATACCTGCGGCAAGTTCGCGCTTTACACCTTTTACCTCGATCGTGTATGTCACGGTGACATTGTTTTTTTCGGGAAGGCGCAGGATCCCGCCGGGAAGATATGCGAGCAATGTGACGGCAAGCACCGCGACAATGATGATTATTATCAACGCGTCGAGTGCATTGAACCGTTTTCCGGAACGACGCGGCGCTTTTTCTGCCGCGCGGTCAGAAGATTTCATGATATTGATTCCTTTCCTGAGATCACTCACGTCCGAGCAGGACCGTGACATCGGCAGCCTTTTCATTCGATTCGGCTGCGCTGCGCTCCGCAGCGGATCTTTTTATTTCCTGCAGCCGAATATCTGCAGCGGCGGATGCAAGACCCGCAACAGCCCAGAACATGAAAAGCACCGTGTTGTTATACCACACAAAGTCAAAAAAGCCCGAGATCGTAAGCGCAATAACACCGCAGATGCAGCCGCCGCACATAACGGACAGTTTTTTATCGGTCGACAGCCTGACGCACTCGGCTGACTTCTGCCAGATAAAAACGAGCGCTGTCAAAAACACAATAAGCCCCGCTATGCCGAGCTCTGTCAGCGTTTGAAGCCACAGGCTGTGCGCGTGAGAAGCGTGCCATACCTCGGGAGCTGCGACACGGACATAGACCTGCGTGAAAACATCCTCGCCGATACCGATGCCTCCGCCGGAATATCTGCCTATGATGCGGCATACTCCGTTCCATATCCTGACGCGGTAGTAGTTTGCACTGTCCGAAAGAGAGATTATGCTGTCGATCCGCGCGCCGAGTGTATTCGGAAGGAGGATGCATGCGAGAGACACGGCAGTGGTTGCTGCCGGAACGACGGCGATCGCGCGCGGCGTCATCATCAGCATAAACATGAATGCCGAGACTGCAAGACCTATCCATGCTCCGCGCGACCATGTCACGACCGTACAAAGAAGCAGCGAAAGTGCCGAAAATCCGGCAATAAACCTGCTGCGGGCATCGCTTCCGAGCACAAATGCGGCAAGAGACAGCGGGAATACGGTTATGATGAAATACGCAAGTGTGTTCGGGTTGGAAAAAACAGATGTGCTGCGGCCGGCAATATCGGCAAACAGGCTGCTGTCAAGCCAATCGTAAGTGGCTTGACCGAGCATATACTGCGCTATACCCGCAAATGAAATAAGTGTCGCCGAGATCAACACAAGTCTTATACAGGCAACGAGTCTTTGTCTGTTCTTCACGGTATTGACCGCAAGAAAGTAAACAAGCATCATGGAGACGCGCAGAATGGCTTCGGTGGGATCGCCGCCACCGGGAATAAAAAATCCGCCCGCCAACGTAAGCAGAAGGAATGCCGTAACGGCAGCCTCTGCGGGACCGAACACCATCGTTCGTTTGCCGCGGAGAAGCTTTATCGTATATCCCACAGCCGACAGAAGTGTGACGGCTGCAAGTATCGCCGACGGATGTCCCGTGATACTGAGGAACGGTGCGGTAAGCAGCGCAAGCGAAACCCCGGACTCGGGATATGCCAGAAGCAATGAGATCAGTACAACAAGGAACAAAGCAAGCAGGAATATATACGGAGGAATGAAATACGTCAGCATTCCCGCGGCAATTCCCGCAATGATCGCCCAGCTGCGAACCGCTCCGGATACTGCAGTACGTGTACGGCGTCCCGCGGCCGAAGCTCCGCGCACATCGGAAAGCAGAGCACGTATCAGAACACTGCTGCCGAGTGCCGCCGAAAGCGTTTTTGTGCTGAAAAGCAGCGGCAAAGCCAGTATAATGAGCGCGATCCCGCAGAAAAGGTCGCGAAACGATGCAGCTGTCGCAAACAGAGCATACTTTTTTATAAGGAATATCAGCGATGTGTATATTCCGAATGTGGCAAAAAATGCACCGTATGTCTTTGCCGGGCAGCCAAGTGCCTTTGTCTTTAACTGCTCCGCGAGATTCATGAAAATGGATTTCTCAAAGCATCGCGCGATAAGACGCTTCGCGCGTCGGACAATACCGCGTCCGTGCGTGGCATGGCGGACCGCGGCGGCTATGACGGAGGAATCGAATTTTTCTTTTTTATCGGAATATGACGTCATGAAGGAACCGATAATACCGTTCTCGGTCTGTTCGCTGCATTTGTCGCACAGAGAACCGAAAACACTTTCGTTTTTCTCCTTGGCGTGACGATCGTTTTCAGGTCTTCTTTCTTTCGTTTCCGGCATACAGGTGTGTTCCTCCTTTCGTGCATTGTGAAATATATGCGAACTCAGTCTTCTTTGCCGTCAAGAAGATCCGGACGCATCTTTGCGGTCATTTCAGCCGCTTTTTCGGCTCTCCAGCGATCGATATTGGCGTGATGCCCCGAGATCAGTACATCGGGTACCTTTACGCCGTGAAATTCATATGGTCGGGTATACTGAGGGTATTCGAGCAGCCCGTCCGATAGGCTTTCGCTTTCAAAGCATTCGGGCGCAGGCAAAACGCCGGGAACGGTCCTTGCCACGGCATCTACAAGTATGCAGGCGGGTATCTCTCCGCCCGTCAGCACATAATCGCCCACGGATATCTCCTCGTCGACTATTTCGTCTATTATCCGCTGATCCACACCCTCGTAATGACCGCAGAGTATGATAAGTCTGTCATAGTTTTCTGCCAATCCGACTGCGCGCGCCTGCTTCAGCACACTTCCCTTCGGCGACATGAATATGACCCGCGTGCGCAGACTTTCCCACTCCGGGACGGAGCGTCTTACAGACTCATAACAATTGAAGATTGGAGGTGCCGCCATGAGCATTCCCTTTCCGCCCCCGTAGGGTGTATCATCCACGCGGCGGTTTTTGTCTTCGCTGTAATCACGGATATTGTATACGTTGACCTCAATAGCCCCGCTCCTGCGTGCTCTGCCGATTATACTCTCGGACAGTACCCTGTCGACAAGCTCGGGGAAAAGGGTCATTATATCGAATCTCATCATCAATCAAACATTCCCTCTATCGGGCGCACGCGTATCGCGCTTTCGATATCGACCGATATGACGAATTCGGGCACGGCAGGCATCATCCGTTCGCCGTCCGGCGTTGCTATGCAGTAAATGTCCGAGGCTCCCGCATTAAAAACATCGGTAAGGACACCGTATTCCCTGCCCGTGTCGGCATCAATGACCGGCAGTCCGATAAGGTCCGCTATAAAATGTGCACCTTCCGGTACTGGAAGGTCGTTACGCGCGGCGTAAACGGTCAAGCCGCGCAGCTTTTCGGCATCCTCGGGAGTATCGGTCCCCTCGAGGTGTGCAAGCACAAAGCGCTTCTGCACCGACGCACGCATGATCGTGCATCGGCGGTAGGCACCGTTCTCAGCAAAGTAAATGCACGGAAGCGACGCGAGAACGTCCGGCGTGTCGCACCACGATTCGAGCTTAACGGTTCCGTCAAGCCCGTGTATATTTATTATCTTTCCGCATTCGAGATATTCCGCCGGAACATGCCGGACGTAGGTAGTGTCAGATCCCATGTGACTCCTTGATTATCGGCAGGGAGGATATAATTCCCTTTGTTCGTTACAGATAGTATATCACATTCATATATTTTTTTCAATATTAGCGGACGTTTTTTGCACCTGAAACGCAATAGTTTACAATTCGTTATTGAAACGGCGAACAAAACGGTGTATAATGTGGGTAATATTTCATCCGGAGGATCACAATATGCCTGTTTTCTTGACATCAGAAGCCACAAGCAATCCTGCAAGCATGTGGACCACGGTCTTAATGATCGTTCTCATGCTGGCGGTATTCTATTTCTTCTTCATCCGTCCCCAGCGCAAGCAGGAAAAAGAAACTAACGAAATGCGCAACAATCTCGCGGTAGGCGATGAGATTGTTACGATCGGCGGAATAATCGGTATCATCATTGCCATCAGCAGTGAGGACACCGTAACGATCGTTACCAGCCGCGACCGCACACGTCTTCACATTCTGAAGAGCGCGATATCCAGAGTCACCGTTCCCGTAAACGGCGGCAATGACGACAAGTCTTCCGATTCAAAGAAGGACAAGAGCGACGCCAAGTCCGACAAGAAAAAAGCCAAGGAAGACGAAGCCAAGGATCAGAAATCGGATAAATAATTTTCTTGATAAATATTACGCCCGCTGACCGAACGACGGTTAGCGGGCGTAATATTTTTTATTTTCGGTACATAGAATTCCATGTGAATATCAGATGGAAAGGTTGGTACTGTTTTATGGATAGATCCGGCGGAAAAGCTGTTACTGTGTCGGATAGGAAACGTCGCGGAGCTCCTGCCGGCGCCGGACTGTGGATTACCTCGCTGACCGGCGCGGCGGTGTCGGTGCTCTCGGGGCTCATTGCCCTGCTTCTGGCGGCTTTTGTCGCATATTCGTCGGAGGATCCGGACTCGATTGCATTCCCTCTTTCTGCGGCAGCGCTTTACATAGGCGCATTGGCGGGTGGGATCGTATGTTCGCACCGTGCGCACAGGACGGCCCTTGCCGAATCCGCAATAGCCGGAGCCGTACAGAGCGCACTTATGCTTATCGTTTCGGTCTTTCAGTCCGAACATTACAGGTATTCGCTCCTTTTAAAATTGCTGCTTCACGCCGGTGTATTTGCCGCATACATGCTCGGAGCATACCTCGCAAGACCTCGCATCAAACGCCCGGGGAGATCGCGTGCCGCCCGGAAAAGGCGCGCATAACAACGACGCAAAAAGTTTTTTCGGAAATTATTTTGTAATAGTTGCATCATGCGCATGCTCTGTTGCGCTTGATATTTGTTATTTGTGAATGAATAATTGGGCATTTTGACTATAAATCACGGTTTTTGTTGACACCCGTTATTTTTGATGATAAAATTAGTTGATATTTTCAGCGGAAATATCGGACAACAACGCCGCCGCAAATGACAGCAAAGACAAAAAGCATCCCCGTGCGTCACGGACGACCGTTCGGGCCGGCGCTTATCATCTCAAGGTGCGGTGAGGCATCCCGCCGGCGCAGTTCGTGTCATGCCGGCACGACACGCCGTAAAACAGAGCAATGAAAGAACTCTTGATCAACACGGCTTTGAGCGATGAAGAAATGAAAAAGCTTCGCTCCCGTGAAGACCCGGCATTCCCCTACCTTTTTGCCATAGTGGGCGATATTTCGGTCAAATCCGAATATTGCCGCAACGTGCTGCTCGTAAGTGAGAAAAAGATCGACACCTACGAGATCGACACCGACCACTTCGGCAGGTCCGTTGCGCTTGATGAAGTCGAATCGGCTCAGAACAAGCGTATGTACGGCAACGCCCTTCTCCGACTCAAGCTGAAGAGCGGAGAGACGGTGAACATCTTCCGTTACACATTCAGCGTCAACGCCCTCAGTGAAGCCGCCGCGGGGTTCATAGGCACCGTCTCATCGGGCGGTAACGTAGATGAAGCCTACGACTGCATGAAGGCTGTTTACGAAAAGCAGCTTTCTGTCTGCCCGAAGTGCGGCAGGACACTGTCGTCCCCGGGCGCCACCTGCATACATTGCGCAAGCAAGAAAAAGGTCGTGGCAAAGCTCGGCAAGTATCTGATACCCGAGATAAAACAGCTTGTGTTTTCGATCCTGCTAGCAGTTACGTCGACATCTCTTTCCCTTATCCCGCCGATGCTCACCAAGAGCCTTGTTGACGACATACTACCCAACAGAAATGCGGAAAAGCTGACATATGTTGCGATAGGGCTTGTCGCTTTGCATATCATGACTCATCTTATAGGCGCCGTACGCGGCACCGTGCTTCGCAAGGCGGGCGACAGGATAATACTTAACCTCCGCAATGATGTTTTTGAAAAAGCGCAGTATCTTCCGATGCGCTTTTACGACAAGACCTCCACCGGTGCGGTCATCAACCGTATAAGCGGAGACAGCAACACACTTCTCGGTTTCATGCTGCGTATAACGCAGGAGGTCGTGGTCGAATTCTTCAAAATGATAGGCATCATAGTTGTGATGCTCATCATGAACCCCAGGCTTACGCTCCTTTCCCTCATACCCGTGCCGCTTGTCGTTATCGGTGCACGTATATTCGGGAAAAAGATAAGACCGTTCTATTTGCGCATATGGCGCCGCTGGACGGCTGTCGCGTCTGTGCTTACGGATACGATCCCCGGCATACGCGTCGTCAAATCATTTACAAATGAGGAAGGCGCGGCAAAACGGTTCAAAAAAGAAAACCAGGAATGGTACAATACCGACGCAAGCGCCGCGGCGATACTCAATGCGTTCCCGGCGATAGTTAACACGCTTATAAGCATCGGATCGGTGATGATCTGGGTATTCGGCGGACGAATGGTCATAAACGGCAGTGCCGAGCTTACCCCGGGTCTTCTCGTTTCGTTTATCTCGTATGCGTCGATGTTCTACGGACCGGTGAACTTCTTCGCCAATCTGTATGATTCCTATCAGTCGGCGTTGGCATCGTCCGAAAGAATACTTGATATTCTTGACGCTGAGCCGGAGCACGACTTCGGAAAGGGTCATGTTCTTCCCGGCATAAAGGGAAAGATCGAGTTCAAAAACGTCAGCTTTTCATTTGACCGCACCAAAAAGACGCTTAAAAATATCAATCTGACGATAAACCCCGGAGATATAGTTGGTATCGTCGGAACGACAGGCTCGGGCAAATCCACACTTATAAATCTCTTTATGCGTTATTACGACCATTACGACGGAGAAATTTATGTTGACGGCGTCAATATCAAGGACATTGATATGCAGTATTACCGCGGTCAGATAGGATTTGTTCAGCAGGAACCGCTCATGTTCCACGATACGATATTCAACAATATCGCATACGGGATCGAAAACTGTCCCGTGGAGCGTGTGCTTCAGGCTGCCGATGTTGCCAACGCTCACGAGTTTATCGTTCGCCAGCCCGACGGCTATGATGCCGTTCTCGGCGAACGCGGCGTAGGACTTTCGGGCGGTGAACGTCAGCGAGTCTCAATAGCCCGCGCGGTGCTCAAAAACCCGAGCATTCTGGTGTTTGACGAAGCGACCGCTTCCGTCGACTCCGAGACCGAGCACCTGATACAGGAGGCTATCGAACGGCTGATCTCCGGCAGGACCACGATTATGATCGCGCACAGACTTTCCACGCTCAGCAAGGCGAACAAGATCGTTGTTGTCGACAACGGCGAGATAATCGAATGCGGTTCACCCGAAGAGCTGCTTGCCGCCAAGGGCAAGTACTACCGGCTCGTTGAAATACAGTCGATGTCGGACAAGCTGACACGCGCCAAAGCGGAAAGCCGCTTTGATTGACGGAGGTGACCGCAATGTCAATGAAATTTCTCGATAAATCGGCAAAAATAGAACTTACCGATGTTTTCAATGTATCGCTCACTCTCGGCGACGGCACAGAATACGACGAGGTAGAGCTTCGCAGGCTCTTCCCCATTTCAGACAGAGATCATTACATCTCCCTTATCGACAAAAAAGAAAAAGAGATAGCCATGATAAGGAGCTATGACGACATTACGCCAGAATCGGCTGCGGCGGTAAAGGCATGCTTTAACGATTATTATCTCATTCCGAAGATAACAAAGATCATTGAATGCTCGGATGCAACCGGTGCACTTATCATGAAGGTCGAAACAGATCACGGACCTATAAAATTCAGGATCCGCAACCGACACAGCGATATGAAGGTATATCCCGAGGATCGCGTGATAATACGCGATTCGAGCGACAACAGATATGAGATAGAAAGCCTTGCGGCGCTTGACCGCAAGAGCTGGATACTCATCTCGAGCTTCCTTTGATATACAATTACCCGTACAGGGGCTGCTGCGTTTTTACGCAGTAGCCCCTGTTTTCGGCTTGCCGATATTGACTTATCAAACTTTGAGTGTTATAATATAATGATATTAAATTGCAAAATGACACGAAAAGGAAAACTCATTTATGGAAAGCGACAAACTCGGCAAAGAACCGGTAGGACGGCTCATATTCAGAATGGCATTGCCCACGGTAACGGCTCAACTGGTCAACCTACTCTACAACATTGTTGACCGCATATTCATCGGGCATATACCGGAGGTCGGCAATACCGCCCTCACCGGTGTCGGCGTGGTCCACCCCATCATCGTCATCATTTCGGCATTCAGCGCCTTTTTCGGTAACGGCGGCGCTCCTCTTGCGGCGATAGCGCTCGGCAGAGGCGACCGCGACAAGGCAGAAAAGATACTCGGTAACTGCGTTACAATGCTGACGGCATTGTCCGTTATCCTGCCTACGGCGGTCTTTATATCAATGAAGCCGCTTCTTTATGCCATTGGTGCCAGCGAAGCTACATATACATATGCTACGGATTATCTTTCGATATATCTGCTCGGGACTGTCGCAGTACTTCTCACCATGGGACTTGCGCCGTTTATAGTCGCCCAGGGACGTTCTAAGCTTGTGATGGTCGCCACCGTTGCCTCGGCGCTGACCAACATCGTGCTCGACTGGCTCTTCGTGAATATATTCTCAATGGGTGTACGCGGCGCGGCGATCGCCACCGTCATGTCTCAGACGGTAAGCGCCGTATGGTTCATGATATTCCTTTGCAAGAAAGCGGATTCCATCACCATAAAACCGAAAAATCTCAGGGTCGATTTCCGTGTGCTGGGATCGATAGCTGCGATAGGAATATCTCCGTTCGTAATGTCAAGCACCGAGAGTCTTATAGGCTTTGTTATGAACAGCGGGCTCCAGAAATACGGCGGCGACGCATACGTGGGTTGCCTGACCGTGATGCAGAGCGTTATGCAATTCGTGAGTACACCTATGAGCGGATTCACTCAGGGCGTCACCCCGGTGATTAGCTACAACTACGGTGCGGGTAACCGTGAACGCGTTGTCAAGGGTATAAAGGTGATATTCGGAGTCATGGTGACTTATAACTTTGCATTTGTGCTCTCCTCTATGCTGTTCCCCGGATTTTTCGCACAGATATTTACCGATAATCAGGCGCTTATCGACCTCACTGTGCGTACAATGCCGGTATTCATGGCGGGCATGCTCGTATTCGGTATACAAAGAAGCTGCCAGACTATCTTTGTCGCAATGAGGGAAGCTCCCGCGTCGCTTTTTGTCGCGCTGCTCCGTAAGGTGATACTTCTTGTTCCGCTCGCGATCGTACTTCCCCGCCTCGGGCTCGGCGCTTTCGGGATCTATCTTGCCGAGCCGATATCAGACGGTGTTGCGGCATTGACGTGCGGAGTGCTGTTTGCATGCAAGATAAGAAAAATGCTCGGCGGTATGGGCAATACTCAGATCAAGTAAGAACAGGATCGCGGATAACGAAAGGGGGCAAGGCACCGGTGCGTTTTGACCGTGAAAAAAACTGTCTTTTTATCGGCGTGCGTGAGTTTTGCCGCGTTTCGTGTACATCCGGAGATATAGATCTGCGAAAAAGTCAGATCGAAACGGATACCGACAACCATAAAATACTCGAATCCGGAGCCGGAGAGGGAGCTGAGATCGAGCGCGAGCTTGAACTTACCGTTCCGTTTACGGATTTTAATGTCTGCCTGCGCGGAAGAGTCGATATAGTACACCCGGCATCCGACGACGGACGAACTACCCTGCCGTATGAGGTGGAAGAGATAAAAACCGTGCCTCCGCAGATGCTCGGCGGAGCACCGGCAGTTCAGCACACGGCGCAAATGCGGCTTTATGCTCTCATGTTCTGTGAATCGAGAGGGGTGGAGCGTATCTGCTGTAGACTGACATATGTTTCGCCGGACGGTTCAAAAAAACGCTCGTTTACCGAAAAGCATTCGGCGGACGATTTGCGCTTCTACCTTGCGACACTGCTTGAAAAAGCAGCCTTCAGACTTTACGATGAGCGTGACCGCATACTTACGCGCCGCGCATCGGCAGAAAGCGCAAAGTTTCCGTATCCCGAGCTTCGCAGCGGTCAGCGAGATCTTATAAATTCGGTTTATTCCGCCATGAAGGGCGGGAGAAGGCTGTTTGCACAGGCGCCTACCGGAATCGGAAAGACCGTTTCCACGCTTTACGGTGCGATCCGGGCGCTCGGCGACGGTTTCGGCTCGCGCATCTTTTACCTCACGGCAAAGGCAAGCACGCGGCGCGAGGCATACCGCGCGGCGGCGGCACTTGCCGGGGCGGGGCTCGGACTGCGTACTGTGGTGCTTTTTTCGCGTGAACAGTGCTGCACCAATCCCGCTGCCGGACCGGGCGGAGGCAGCTTGTTCTGCAACCCCGATTCCTGTCCTTATGCGCGCGGATATTACGACAGGCGTGACGATGTTTTGCGCACATTGACCTCACTTTATCACGGATTCAGCCGCAGCGCGATCATATCCGCTGCATCGTCGGCCGGCGTTTGTCCGTATGAACTCTCGCTTGATCTCGCCGAGCTTTGCGATATAATAATCTGTGATTACAACTACGTTTTCGATCCGGCGGTGCGCCTTCGTCGTTTTTTTGCGGAGGGCGCGGAGGGCGATTCGCTGCTGCTCGTTGACGAGGCGCACAACCTTCCGGACCGGGCACGCAGCATTTATTCGGCAGACTTCAATACCGCTTACCTCAGCGATTTCGGCACATATATTCCGTCGTTGGGCGATAAAATAAAAGAAAATGCCGAAGAACTCATAAAGCAGCTTAAAAAACTGCGTTCGTACTGCTCAGATAATCTATACCGAAATGACGACGGCAGCGAGGTCGGGTATTATGTGGGACGGGAAATTCCGCCGGGGATCGGAGACAGCATAGCAGCCCTCGGAGATGCGTGTGAGTCATACCTGAGGGTAAATTCCGCCTCGGCGCGAGCCGAAGCCTCCCCTGCCGTATTTGCCTGCTCGTCTATGGCGCGGCTTTGCCGTAAGTGGCGCTCTGCTGCCGACGCATATGATGACCGTTATCGCACGTATATCGACATCTCGGGAGGAAATATTTTACTCCGCCAGTACTGTCTCGATCCGTCGGAAGCTGTCGACGCAGCCATGAACAAAATACGTGCCGCGGTGTTTTTTTCGGCGACCCTTACGCCTTACGACTATTTTTCGGAAATACTCGGCGGCGGGCGAAATGCCGAATATCTTTCGTTGCCCTCCCCGTTTCCGCAGGAGAATCTTTTCATTGCCGCCGTGACTTCTGTCAGTACGAGGTATGAGGACAGAGAAAAATCAGCAAAACGGATGTCCGGCGTGATAACCGCCGCGGTGTCTGCGCGCGCAGGCAACTATATCGTTTATTTCCCTTCGTACCGGTACCTTGACGCCGTGTATTCATGCTTTACAAAAAAACATCCGGGCGTCAGGGTGATAAAGCAGACTCCGAAAATGTCTCAGCAGGAAAAGGAGGCTCTGATCTCCTTTTTCGGTGACGATAAAGGCGTTCTGCGCGTCGGCTTCTGTGTCCTCGGCGGAAGCTTTTCGGAGGGAATGGACCTGCCGGGAGACCGGCTCATCGGGACCGTAATAGCCGGCGTCGGGCTGCCGGGACTTTCATTTGAGCGCAATCTTATCAGGGATTATTATCAAAACAAGGTCGAGGACGGCTACAACTACGCCTATACCTACCCTGGCATGAACCGTGTTCTTCAGGCGGCTGGGCGTGTAATACGCCGACCGACCGACCGCGGAGTGGTCATTCTCGCCGACGACAGATATGCCGCACCGCCGTATACGGCACTTTACCCGCCTCACTGGAAGCGCATCAGGCGCATTGACAACATTGCCGACCTGCCGCAGGCACTGCGCGCTTTCTGGAACTGAACTCTTGTTCAAAAATATTTTTTGCATTATAGTGATTTTATTCTTGCTTATGCGGGCGTTATATGCTATAATATAGGTTGCCGTGTTTGCAAAACCTGCAAAACGCGCAGTCCGAAATTGCATGGCATATGAAACCGCTGAGAAACGCCATGTCAGATAAAAGAAAGGACGATATAAATCATGAAACGAATCCAAATCAAACAGATCTATGACGATCCCGCCGCTTTTACGTCGGCAGAGATCACGGTCGCCGGTTGGGCGCGCACTATCCGTTCAAGCAACGTGTTCGGCTTTATCGAACTTAACGACGGTTCGTATCTTAAGAATCTTCAGGTGGTGATCGAAGAGTCAAAGCTCTCCAACTACCGCGACATAGTAAAGCAGAACATCGGCGCCTCTTTTGTCATAAAGGGAATGCTCGTTCTTACCCCCGAAGCCAAGCAACCTTTTGAACTGAAGGCTTCAAGCGTGGAGCTCGAGGGCGCATCGACCCCCGACTATCCACTTCAGAAAAAGAAACACACATTTGAATATCTCCGCACCATCGCGCATCTTCGCCCGAGAAGCAACACATTCAATGCCGTTTTCCGTGTGCGTTCCTGCGTTGCTTATGCCATCCACAGCTTCTTCCATGAGCGCGGATTTGTTTATGTCCACACGCCGCTCATCACAGGCTCCGACTGCGAGGGCGCCGGCGAAATGTTCCAGGTGACCACTCTTGACATCAACGATCCGCCCCGCACGCCGGACGGTCAGGTCGACTATTCCAAGGACTTTTTCGGAAAAAAGACGGGACTTACGGTTTCCGGTCAGCTCAATGTCGAGACCTTTGCAATGGCGTTTGCCAATGTATATACTTTCGGTCCCACATTCAGAGCCGAGCGTTCCTACACGCAGCGTCACGCCGCCGAGTTCTGGATGGTCGAACCCGAAATGGCATTTGCCGATCTTGGCGACTACATGGACACCGCCGAGGCGATGATAAAATATGTAGTGTCTGCCGTGCTAAGAGAATGCCCCGCCGAAATCGAATTCTTCAACAGGTTTATCGATACTTCCCTGCTCGAACGTCTTAATTCGCTTGTTTCCAGCGACTTCGGCAGAGTGAGCTATACAGAAGCGGTAGAGCTTCTGCAGAAGAGCGGTCAGAAATTCGATTATCCCGTAAAATGGGGAATCGACCTTCAGACCGAGCATGAAAGATACATTACCGAGCAGATATACAAAAAGCCGGTGTTCGTCACCGATTATCCGCGCGATATCAAGGCTTTCTATATGCGCCAGAACGACGACGGCAAAACCGTCGCAGCCGCAGATATGCTGGTTCCCGGCGTCGGTGAGCTGATAGGCGGTTCGCAGCGTGAGGAAAGACTTGATAAGCTCGAAGAAGCGATAGGACGCTTCGGTCTCGATCCCGCGCAGTACGACTGGTATTGCGATCTGCGCCGCTACGGCGGTACAAAGCACGCGGGCTTTGGTCTCGGGTTTGAGCGCATGATAATGTATGTTACCGGAATGACCAACATCCGCGATGTCGAGGCGTTCCCGCGCACGACCGGAAGCGCAGATTTCTGATTTAATATCCTATATGCGGGCGCACGGCGCCATATTAGCCGTGTGTCCGCAAAGAAAGGCAAAGTCATAATGAAATATACCGAAATGACCGACTCCCGCCTTGAGGAGATTTACGGTTCGCTCATAAAAGAATACAACGGCTATAAGTCTCGGGGATTAAAGCTTGATCTCTCGCGCGGAAAACCGAGCAACGCTCAGCTTGACCTTATGACCGGAATGCTCGACTGTATTTCGAAAGCCGAGGACTGCCGTTCGGCAGACGGCTTTGACTACCGTAACTACGGTCTTCTCGAAGGTGTTCCCGAAGCGAAAAAGCTGTTTTCGGATCTTCTTTCAATACCCGAAAAGAATATAATCGTCTGCGGCAACTCATCGCTTAATCTTATGTATGATACGGTCGCACGCGCCATGCTGTACGGCGTCGCAGGCACCGAGATCCCGTGGGTAAAGCAAGGAAAGATCAAATTCATCTGTCCCTCACCGGGGTATGACCGTCATTTCGGCATATGCCAGTCGCTGGGGATCGAGATGATCACGGTAGCAATGACCCCCACGGGTCCCGACATGGATGCAGTCGAAGCACTCGTCAGCGCCGACCCGCAGATAAAGGGCGTGTGGTGCTGCCCCAAGTATTCAAACCCAGACGGTATTACATATTCCGATGAGACTGTGCGCCGCTTTGCCGCGCTCAGCCCCGCCGCGCCCGATTTCCGTATCTTTTGGGACAACGCATACGCCGTGCACGATCTTTATGACGATGCCGATACACTTCTCGACATATTCACGGAATGCAAAAAACAAGGCACAGAGGATTATGTATTTTACTTTGCTTCGACATCCAAAATCTCATTCCCCGGTTCTGGCGTGGCGATATTTGCCGCATCCGACCGCAACCTTGATCAGATCAAGCCGATACTTGGCACGCAGACCATCGGATTTGACAAGATAAATCAGATACGCCATGTAAAATATTTCGGTAGTGCCGAAAATATCCGTCATCACATGAAGGTGCTCGCCGACCTTATACGTCCCAAGTTTGAGATAACTCTCAAAACACTTTCGCGCGATCTCGACGGTACAGGCGCCGCGCGCTGGACGCATCCGAAGGGCGGTTACTTTATCAGCCTTTACACACTTGACGGCTGCGCAAAGCGTACCTATAACCTTTGCCTTGAAGCGGGCGTAAGACTTACGACCGCCGGTGCGACATATCCCTACGGAAACGACCTTCACGATGCAAATATAAGACTGGCGCCGACCTTCCCGTCAGACGATGAGCTCCAGAGCGCCATGAACGTTCTTACCTGCTGTGTTAGAATGACCGCAATCGAAAAAATACTTGCCGAAAGGCATCTTGCAACAGAATAAAACATCCTGCGGGGGCTGCTGCGCATATGCGTTGCGGCTCCCGCAAGCAATACATGAGAAATGAAAAAAACGACGCAAAGGCTTGTAAATCCATTTGAGTACAGCGACACGAACAAGAGATATTATACATTTGAATATTTTTGCCGTAAAAAATACGGCGGCAGGTGCGTAAAAATTCCGCTTGACGCAGGTTTCACTTGTCCGAACATTGACGGCACCTGCGGTCACGGCGGGTGTATATACTGTTCCCCGCGCGGCAGCGGAGACAGCATTCCGGAAATGCTCTCTGTGCGTGAGCAGTATAATGCGGGACGCGCCGCTATGTCAGCAAAATGGGATGTGAGCCGCTGCATACCGTACTTTCAGGCACACACGAATACATATGCACCGACATATGTGCTCTCCCGCCTGTTTAACGAGGCGCTCACATATGACAGTGCAATTGGGCTTGATATTGCCACACGCGCCGACTGCCTTCCTCCCGATGTGTGCGCGCTTCTGGCTGAAATCGCCGAAAAAACAGATCTCACTGTCGAGCTGGGGCTTCAGAGTTCAAATGATGATACGGCACGTCTTATCGGAAGAGGACATGATTTTGCGGCATTCCGCGATGGGTACGCAAGGCTTCGCGCTGCGTCAGATAAGATCTCCGTTTGCGTTCACATCATTCTGGGCTTGCCCGGCGAGGACGATGAAATGATGATGCAGACCGTGCGGGACACCGCCGAGCTCCATCCCGAATTTGTCAAACTGCATCTTCTTCACGTCCTGAGCGATACGGCTTTAAGCTGCATGTACCGCGATGGCAGGTACACACCGCTTACAGAGGAACATTATGTATCGCTCGTCGTATCGGCTCTTGAACTTCTTCCGCCTGATACCGTAATAGCACGTTTGACCGGTGACGGTATGGCAAACTCTCTTGAGGCACCGCTGTGGAGCACGCGCAAAATCGCCGTAATTAACGATATAGACAAGCTCATGTACGCACGCAACACCTTTCAGGGGAGACTTTGGCGCGGCTGACACCGCCGTTTCCATTATTTTAGGGGTTACATTATTGCTTTGTGTGGATTATAATATTATCAGAAGGCTTAGCACCCCCGGGTGCCGGTCAGTGCCAATGAAAGGCAGGGTGATATCCACGGAGCTTATTGTTATCAATGAAAATAAACTGAAAGTAATGCTTTCCGACGAGGAAATGATAAAATACGACATCGACCGCCTCGGCGACGGCGCAGTACAGGGTACGCGGCGGGCTTTCAGAAATATGATAGACGAAATAAAGAACAGGACCGGATTTGATGCCGACAGCACAAAGCTATGTATCCAGCTCTATCCGTGTCACAGCGGCGGGTGTGAACTTTATCTTACAAGGCTTTGCGGCACGGACAGCGTATACGAAAACGCATCGCCGGACGACACGAAATTTGATTATTCGGAACTGGTGACGACCGACTTTGACCGTATCCGCGGTGACGTTTACGGGTTTGAGAACCTTGCCGAGTTGATTTCGGCATGTCGCGCATTTGATATCCGCTTTCCCGCAAGAACCGCGACCGCTTACATAGACGATTCGGGCGGCACGATGCTTGTATTTGAAAACAAACTTTCCGAAAAAGAAAGATCGCTGATCGAAGAATTCGGGCAGTCACAAAGAGGAGAAGCAGTGCGTAAATACATACCGGAGCATTGCCTGAGACTTTTTGACGGGAATGCCGTTTCTGCGATTGCCGTATTCTGGTGAGGCCCCTTGTCTCACGCAAAGCATCGAGATTTGACTTTGCGGATCTTTTGTGCTATAATATACACAGTGTCTCTGCAGCAGACTGCAACTCTGACACAAGAAAGGAATGACATAAAAATTTGTATCAAAAAGATCTCTGCTTCAAAGATCGGAAAATTCATCGGAACATTTGAGCTGAACACACACGACTGCTGTATTGCGGCGCTTGGCAGCGCCGTTCTTGCTTTCGGGCTTTACAATGTTCACTCGATTTCCGGAGTTACGGAGGGCGGAGTCCTCGGGCTCACGCTGCTTCTCGACCACTGGTTCGGTATATCACCTGCATTTTCGGGTTTTGTGCTCAATGCAGCGTGCTATCTGATCGGTTGGCGCTCTCTCGGACGGCGCTTCATCGCATATTCTGTCCTGGCTTCGGGCGCTTTTTCGCTCGTTTATAAAATATGCGAGCTGTTTCCACCCATCTTTCCGCAAATTGCCGAAATGCCGCTGCTCGCGTCGGTAGCAGGCGCGCTTTTTGTAGGTATCGGCGCCGGGCTTTGCGTCCGCGTCGGAGGAGCTACAGGCGGTGATGATGCGCTGGCTATGAGTATTTCAGAGCTTTTGCACGTCAAAATTCAATCGGTGTACCTGGTAAGCGACATTGTTGTGCTTCTCTTATCACTTACATATATACCTTTCCGCAGGATAGCTTATTCCCTGCTCACCGTTATACTTTCGGGTCAGCTGATAGGAATAGTACAGAGCTTCGGAAAGAATAAAAATAAAGCCACGGCGGAAAGAGCCGCCGAGGAATAGATATGATACAAAGACCTGCCGCGCAAATGCGCGGCAGGTCTTTGTATCATGTTTCGGCGGAAGTCCTGTGACTCTTCAGCCAGTCTGAAATATTTTTGCCACTCTCTCCGAGCAGGCGTCTGAACCCTTCGGACAGCGCCTGACGCGTTTCGGCATCTGCCGAAGAAAAAGCACGCAGCAGTGCAGGTTTGTCACTCATAAGATCACTGAGGGTCGTCGATTTTGTGGAATAGAGTATCCCGAAAAACGCATCTGTGAATTTTTCTCTGAACTCATCGTCCATACCGGCGATCCATGCGCTCAGAATATCATCGGCTCGCTTTGCGTCCGGCGAAAGATCATCGGCAAATTCAAAGTCGGCACCCATGATCTGCCATGACAGCGCATTATGCTGCATAAGACCGCGTTCCGTGCTCTTGACCGTGCGGTAATTTCCTTCATGTTCAAGGAACATACCGACCACCGATTTTTCGGGAACGATCGTTTTTATTCTGTCTTTTATCGCAAGATAACCGCTGCTTTCATGATAATTCTTCAGAAAACCGGGGCCGTCCATATTGTAAACGTCAAGGATACGCTCGGCAACATCCGATCGGCAGTTTGCGGCAGCCCACATTGCAAGATTTCCGCCCTTGCTGTGACCGCCGACGCGTATCGGATATGCCCCGAAATGGTCTGCGATCCTGTTCAGGTAATCTGCAGCGCGGTACTGCGCCGCGACGGGCGACTTGAACGACATCTGAAAATTTTCTTTCCATCCGGCAATGCTGTCGTCGGTGCCGCGATACCCCACAAACAGGGTACCGTCAGTCAGCTTGGCGGTTATAGCCGAAAACTGCTCAACTGCATTGTCGTCAACTATATTTTCATAGCAGCATAATCCAACGTCCGCAAAACGCCCGACGGCCCCGACAGCAAAGAACAGATCAATTATCTCTGCCGGAACTATCGCACCGAGCGACAGCTTTTCACCGCGGTGAAGCACGTTGTAACGTCTTACTTCGTCAGATATTGTAACAAGCCCGTCATCGGGGGCGGAAGGCACTATGCCGTCGTGATTTACATATGTGAGTTCCGTCATGATAAGAGCGTCAACATCGCAAAAACCGACCTGCCACAGCTTCAGGTCACCGCGCCACTTCAGATAGTCAAACATATTCGCCATGATCAGCTGTCCTCCTTTTTGCCTCAGTCGGCTTTTACAGCAAATTTCCCGTCGCTTACCGAAATATCGGCATGTGACAGACTGCGCCCGTGATCTTTTATTATCTCCTCAGCAAGCGGATCTTCGATCTCACGCTGAATGAATCGACGCATATTGCGGGCGCCGTATTTGGTAGAGAAAGACCTCTCGGCTATCATATTCACGGCGTCGTCGGAATATGTGAGGGCTATCCCCTTAGCGGCGAGTATCTTTGCAAGGTCGCCGAGCATTATGCGCGCAATTGCTTTGAAATTATCGCGGTCAAGCGCTCTGAAGGTTATGATCTCGTCTACCCGGTTCAAGAATTCGGGGCGCAGGAATGATGAAAGCGCCTTTTCAACACGGGAGTCCGCGATTCCGCCCTCTGACGCAACGAATCCGACACTTGAAGCGGACTTTTCCGATCCCGCATTGGTTGTCATTACGATTATCGTGTTTTCAAAATTTACCGTTCTGCCCTGCCCGTCGGTTATCCTGCCGTCGTCAAGCATCTGAAGCAGGATATTCAGAACATCGGGGTGCGCCTTTTCGATCTCATCGAAAAGGACGACAGAATACGGTCTGCGGCGAATCTTTTCGGTAAGCTGCCCCGCTTCATCATATCCGACATATCCCGGGGGCGAACCTATAAGGCGCGACACGGAATATTTCTCCATATATTCGGACATATCTATCCTTATAAGCGTTTCGGGTGTATGGAACAGATCGGCAGCGAGTACCTTTACAAGCTCGGTCTTGCCGATGCCGGTAGGACCCGCGAATATAAACGATACCGGTTTGCGTTTATAGCTTATACCGGCACGGGAACGCTTAACGGCACGCGTGACCGCCTCCACAGCCTCATCCTGACCGACAATGCGCTGTTTCAACCGATCCTCAAGCCCCTCAATGCGCTTGAACTCGTTTTCACTTACCGAGGAAGCCGGAACACCCGTCCACACTTCGATAACCGAGGCAAGGTCGTCAGCCGTCAGTTCAATCTTTTTGCATTCGGTTTCAAGTTGCTTGAGCTTATCGGAAACCGCCAGTTCTTCCGACCGTATCTTGGCGATCTTCTCATACTGCTGCTCGGCCTCCTTTTCATCGCCCTTGCCTGCTTGACTTTCGGCATCTTCACGCTCGCTTTTCAGCTTCAGAAGCCTGTCGCGCAGCTCATATGTTTCGTTTACGGCACCGCTTGAAAGAGAACGCCTTGCTGCCGCTTCATCGAGAAGATCTATTGCCTTATCAGGCAGATATCGTTCGGTTATATACCTTTCAGACATGATAACGGCAGTCTCAAGCAAATTGTCGGATATGCCGATGCCGTGAAATTCCTCGTAATAGTGCTTTATACCGCGCAGCATCTCGACCGCTTCGGCGACCGAGGGCTCGTTGACCGTTACGGGCTGAAATCTTCTCTCGAGTGCCGCATCCTTTTCTATATACTTGCGGTATTCCTTAAGAGTCGTTGCTCCGATGACCTGTATGTCCCCGCGCGAAAGCGCCGGCTTCATTATATTGGCGGCATTCATGCTGCCTTCGGCGTCTCCCGCACCCACGAGATTGTGCACCTCGTCGATTACAAGGATAATGTTTCCCGCTTCCTTGGTTTCACGCAGAAGTGTCTGCATTCTTTGCTCAAACTGCCCTCGAAACTGTGTTCCCGCAATTATAGCAGTCATATCGACAAGGTAAAGCTCCTTGCCGCGCAGCTTATAAGGGACATCACCCGCGGCAATTCGCTGCGCAAGTGCCTCTGCGATCGCCGTTTTTCCGACTCCGGGTTCACCGATGAGACACGGGTTATTTTTTTGACGGCGGCAGAGTATCTGTATGACACGAGCAAGCTCATTTTGACGCCCGACTATGCTGTCAAGCTTTCCGCCGCGTGCAAGCTCGGTCAGATCTTTGCAGTATTTATCGAGAAAATCATGTTTTTTTGAGCCTTTACCTTCATGGTCGGAAGCAGTAGCCTTGGACCTGTTATTATCCGAGTTGTCAGCGCTTCCACCGCTGCTCATATCCCCAAACAGCTTCATGAAGTCAATCGATGGTGCTCCGCCGTCGTCGCCGACTGCGGGAGTTCCGTCACCGTCATCTCCGTTTTCATCGGAAAAACTGCTCATTGCATTGTTCATTTCGTCTTCCATATCAATGAGCTGATCGGTGGAGAGCCCGAGCTTTTCGGCGTTCGGTCCAAGCACGCCTTTTATCGGAAGCCCGAGTTCGCTTGCACAGTGAAGGCAATAGCCCTCGGTCTTCTTTTCGCCGCCGTCAACCTTTGTAACGAAAATGACGGCAAGTCTTTTTTTGCATCTTGAGCATTTTATCATTTAATCAAATACCGTACCTTTCATGATCCGCGCCGATGTCACCTGCCGATCAGACCGGCGAACTTTGTGATATTTATATAATCGAGCGGCGAGAAGTTGCAGAAGAACCTGAACAGATATGAATTTTCGGCAAGCTGCCTCAGCGACTGACTCTCGCTTTCCGCTATTCCGCTTTCAACCACTGCGGAGAGTGCCATGCATATGACCCAAAGGTAAATAAATCCGCATATCACGCCGAAAATGCCGCCGAAAAGATGATTGACGCTTCTGAGGACCGGCAGCTCGGCAATAAGTCTTATCACAAGACCTACTATCGTGAGAACAATGAATGCGGCGAGAAATGCCGCGACGTACCCGAGTGCACGCGATACAATGTGAGCAACGGGAGATGCGACATCGGCGGCAAGTGCTCTGAGATCCATTGCGGACGCACTTGATGCTCCCGCATAGGTCCCGCCGAGTTTTGAGGCATCGGCACCGAAGCGTTCGAGCAGTGCGCCGAAGCTTTCCGGCATCGTCGAAAACAGCTCGGAAATATCATACGCCCCGTTAGTCTCGTGCACGATGCTGCTTATTGAGTCGTAAGCGGCATCGGTGAATTTCTGCATAATAAAACGGTCGAGAAGCCAATCACCGCAGCGACTTCCGAAAAGGAATGCAGAGCCGAGTGAGAGGACCGCACGCAGCAGCCACCATATTGACTTGACAAGCCCGCGCCGTGCGCAGACAGCCACCGTAAGAATAAAGACCGAAACAAGGATAATGTCAATAAGCCAATTCATAACGATAATTCTTCCTTTCGCGTTTGTTCGACCGGTGTGTCCGGAAATTTTCACTTAAATCTTATCACCGCAGCGTGCGACTGCGTGCCGATGTACGCCTCGTCGGCGCTCCATGCATATATGCGGTCGCCTGCAGCGATCTCACTGATGTCGTCCGTTCTTATGGGATCCCGTCCGGCTGCGACACACACGGCATAATTCTCGGTGAGGATAAACCCGCTCCCGCTGCATACCGATGCCGCAAGAGGTGTTCCGTCAAAAGCGCCCGACCATACAATCGTTCCCACGGCATCGTAAAGAGATGCTGCATAACCGTCACGTCCGCCGCTGTTTTTTGTCACCGTAAGCACGCAGTCCGACGCGATAGCGGCCATGTCGAATGTTCCGTATTTGCTCTCGGCGATCAGCTTTCCATCGGTGTCGAAGAAGAATGCCGAACTGTCGCCGAGTACCGTAAATCCGTTGTCTCCGAAGCGACAGTCAAGAGGGAGCGCGTCCGCGATGTATGCGTTGCTGTCAGCCTCGCCGCTTCCCGCTGTGCAAAACATGACCTCGGAGTTGAAACGGCCGTCATTTCCGACATCAACCGTAATAATGGCAACACGCGCGCCGTCATCGGATATCGCCGCAGTTATGACCTTGCCGTACTTTGTATAGCGGTTGATGAGCCTGAAGTTTTTGTCGTAAAGCAGAACGCCCCCGGCACCGTCATCATTTTCGGTTATGAGCAGGTAGCTGCCGTCTGCGCCGACACATGCTCCGTATATCCTGTCCTCGACTGTGTCGGAGTGCATTTCGGAATACGGGCTGTAAAGCTTGTAGCCCTTTCCGCCGTTTTCATAGATAAGAAGATATCTGCCGGAGCCGACGGGGGTCGGATCCTTCAGGCCATGGCGCTTGTATGCCGTTCTTACGCCTGCGGCGGAATAAATCGAAACATTTGTATTGCCGCAAACGGCAAAACCGCCGCCAAGCAGTGAAAAACGGCTGTTACCCTCCTTGGGAAAAGAAATATACGACCGCTGTCCGGAGTTCTGCTCGAGGGTATAAGCAAAATTCTGCGCAATATATTCAAACTGAGAATACTGTATCTTATCCGAGTTTGCCGCGATGTATACGACGCCGAAAAGCAGCGCCGCAGCAAGAAAAACAAACTCGGCTATGCGGTAGACAACCGAAACTGCATCGTAAAATTTATTATATGCCGTCTCACCGCCGAATATGTCGTTTATGACCTCGTGCTTCTCGGCAGCCGAAAGACGCCTGAAGCGTGTTCTCCATTTCATACCGTCACAGCCTCCTTCCGATCAGTATTTTACGTCGTGCAGATAAAGTCCGTGCGGCGGCGCCGTGATCCCCGCACGCGAACGGTCACGCGCAGCTGTTATTTCGGGGATATCCTCCGGGGTGAGTTTTCCCTGCCCTACCGCAGCCATTGTGCCGACGATTATCCTTACCATATTGTAAAGGAATCCGTCGGCTGATATCTCAAAGTTCAGTATATCACCGTCTGCGGCGAAACGTGCCCCGGTCACCGTTCGGACGGCGTCGGTTATTTTAGACCCCGCAGCCATAAACGATGAAAAATCATGTGTTCCGATCAGCTTTGCGGCAGCACGGTTCATTTTTTCAATGTCACCGGCATCAAATACCGTCCCGGGGATGAACCACGCGCGCCCCTCGTAAAACGGATCGCGGAACTGCGTGTTGATGATCCTGTATACATATGTTTTTTCTTTTACGCCGTATCTCGGGTGAAACGAACCGTCAACGCAGGCAGCGTAAAAGACCGAAATATCACCGGGCAAATGAGCGTTGAGCGCCTCCGGTATCCTGTGTACCGGGATCGACGTTGTAAGGCGGTCTCCGCCTTTGTCCGAGACCGCAGCGCAAAAACATTCGGCGTGCACGCCCGCGTCGGTCCGGCTGCATCCGGTAACGTCACATGCATGCCCGAAAAGCTCTGCGCAGGCGCGGCATAACTCGCCCTGAACGGTTCGCCTGCCGTGCTGCACCTGGTACCCGGAAAATGCCGTTCCGATATATTTGATTTTGATAAACAGCTTCATGCCAGCCTTTCCGCAATCACGTGATTTTTCTTCCAATGGTAGTCTAAAAAATTGATGAAAATTTATTTTTTTAACCGGCCATAGGCCGGTTTGACATTATGCCTGCCTTCCGATATTGAACCGCCGACTCATCTGGTCATGACGTATCCGAATTTTATGCTGTTGAGCAGTACCAGCACAGCGCCGAAGAGCACCGCAACGCATAAAGCGACAATATCCGACGCGTGAATGTGAGGGATATTCATGCGCGTTCTTCCCTCGCCTCCGTGGTAGCAGCGACATTCCATCGCCGTTGCAAGCTCGTCGGCACGACGCAGTGCCGAAGCAAAAAGCGGTATCAGCACCGGCATAAGCATTTTTACGCGTTTCAACACACTTCCCGTCGTGAAATCGGCTCCGCGCGCTTTCTGGGCGGACATTATCTTGTCAGTCTCCTCGGCAAGCGTGGGAATGAACCTCAGTGCGATCGACATCATCATCGAAAATTCATGCACCGGAAGATGTATCTTTTTGAGCGGCGAAAGCAGACTCTCGAGCGAATCCGTAAGTTCTATCGGCGTCGTCGTGTACGACATGAAAATGCTGCTGCCGATTATCAGCGCCAAAATACGCAGTGCGGTGAACGCGGCGTTCCAGATCCCCTCACGGTAAAGAACTATAAAGCGCCATTCAAACAGCGGTGCTCCTTCACCTTTGGTAAAAAACATATTGATACAGAACGTAAAGATGAGGATAAAGATTATTCCGCGCACCGACCGAAGCACACCGCCGAGAGGTATTTTTGCTATGCAGACGAGCGCAGCCGTACCGACGAGCAGGAATACAAACGACACGGCGCTTTTGCACAGAAATGTGCATACGATAAAAAGAATTGATAGGATCAGTTTTATCCGTCCATCAAGACGGTGTATGTGTGAGTCCGACGGATAGTACTGACCGAGAGCGATATTTTTCATTTTGTTTCAGTTCCGGTTGTATAATTTAAGGATCTCGGCTGTGGCATCGTCAAGCGTATAGACTGTCTTTTGCGTTTTGTAGCCGCGTTCGGCAAGCAGACGCGACACGTGCGTCAGTTCGGGAATATCAAGCCCCGCTCCGATAAGAAGCTCGGCTTTGCCGAACACCTCGTCACGCGTGCCCTCGCAGAGGATCCTGCCCTCAGCCACCACAACAACTCTGTCACACAGCTCAGCCATGTCATCCATGCTGTGAGAGACGATTATCACCGTTGCACCGCGGCGCAGCGCGTATTCGCGCACGGCGCCGAGTATCATCTTTTTGCCCTCCGGATCAAGACCTGCAGCGGGTTCGTCAAGCACCAGCACCTCCGGCTCCATTGCCATAACACCGGCTATCGCGGCGCGGCGCTTCTGACCGCCAGAAAGATCAAACGGTGATTTTTCAAGCTCCGCCGAGGTGATACCGGTAAGCGCGGCGTATTCAGCCACGCGGCGCGATATTTCGTCGTCGGACAGCCCCATATTGCGCGGACCGAAGGCTATATCCGCCGCGACCGTTTCTTCAAAAAGCTGATATTCGGGATACTGCATCACAAGTCCGACACGGAACCTGACTTTCCCGATCTCCTTGGGCTTTTCCCATATATCGGCACCGTCAAGCAACACCTTTCCGCTTTCCGGCTTTTCAAGACCGTTGAAGAGCCTTACGAGCGTTGACTTTCCCGAACCTGTATGCCCGATTATCCCGGTTATAAGCCCTGCGTGTATTTCAAGATCTACTCCGTCAAGAGCCTTGACCTCAAACGGCGTGCCCTTGCCGTAGATATAAGTGACATTTTCAAGTCTGATTTTATCTGTCATATCCGAGTCCTGTTGATATTTTTGCTTTTTTCTATGGAGGCGGCAATACGGTCGGCGCATTCCTCAGGCGTTATGCCGCTGACGTCAATATCGACGCCGGCAGCGCGCAGCGAATGCAGCAGCAACGATGACTGCGGCAGCTCAAGCCCGGCGCGTGCAACAAGTTTTGCATCAGAAAAGATCTCCCGCGGGGTTCCCTCACCTATAAGCTCGCCCTGATTTATCACTATTATCCTGTCGGCACGCGCAGCCTCGCTCATAAGGTGAGTGATGTTTATGACGGTGATCTCGCGTTCGCGGTTAAGCTTTTCCATAAGCTCAACTACCTCGCGGCGCCCGGACGGATCGAGCATTGCCGTCGATTCATCAAATATCATGCACTCGGGCATCATGGCGATTATACCGGCTATCGCGACACGCTGTTTCTGACCGCCGGAAAGTCTGTGCGGTTCATGCCTTGCGTACTCGCTCATCCCGACCGCGGCAAGCGCTTCGTCAACACGGCGGCGTATCTCGGCAGACGGTATCCCGATGTTTTCGGGACCGAACGCCACATCCTCTTCGACTACCGTCGCAACAAGCTGATTGTCCGGGTTCTGAAACACCATTCCCACGCGCCGACGCAATTCAAGAAGCTGACTGTCTGTCAGGTCTCCTGTTATATCTGTGCCGTCGATATAAAGCTTACCCGATGTCGGCTCAAGTATCATATTGAGGAGCTTTGCAAATGTTGATTTGCCCGAACCGTTTCTGCCGACCACCGCAACGTATTCGCCGCGCTTTATGCTGACATCGAGATTTTTCAGCGCAAAGTCCGAATGCCGTGCCTCGGGGTCATAGCCGAAGGACAATCCGTGCGCTTCTATGATATTTTCTGTTTTTGCCTGTTCAGCCATTGGATGTTTTCGCTTTCGTTCATTTTGCGTACCAACGCGCGCTTGCCCCGCATGGGAGCAGCCCGTGAGTACTTTTTACCGGGAGCGCGATCTCGGCAGCCTCCGACACGCCGCCGCACCTGTCGGTAACGTATCTGTCGAGGATGTATTTCATGGTGAGAGGAGAAAGCCCGGTCGTGTAGGAATTGATGAGGAAAAACAGCGGTGAGTCGGAAAGCAGCGATGCGGAAAGGCGTATCAGACCGTCGACCGAATCTTCTATTTTCCAGACCTCGCCCGTCGGTCCCCGCCCATAGGACGGAGGATCCATTATAATGCCATCGTATTTGTTGCCGCGGCGTATCTCGCGTTCGACAAACTTCTGGCAATCATCGACTATGTATCTTATCGGCGCCTCGGCAAGCCCCGAGAGCGCAGCGTTCTGCTTTGCCTGTGCCACCATCCCCTTGGCGGCGTCAACATGGCATACGGCTGCCCCCGCGGCGGCAGCAGCAACGGTCGCGCCGCCGGTGTACGCGAAAAGATTGAGGACCTTCACACTTCTGCCCGATCTCACGGCATCGCCTATGATCTCCGAGAACCAGTCCCAGTTTACAGCCTGCTCGGGGAAAAGGCCCGTGTGCTTGAAGCCCATCGGCTTAAGGAGAAAACGCAGGTTTCCGTAGCTTATATTCCATTCCTGAGGCATACGATGAACCGTCCATTCACCTCCGCCGCTTTTTGAACGGCGATATACGCCGTCCGCCTTCTTCCATTCGGCGGCTTTGCGCCCACCATGCCAGATGACCTGGGGGTCGGGCCGTATAAGTATATATCTTCCCCACCGCTCAAGCCTCTCTCCGTCAGAAGCATCGAGCAGTTCGTAATCCTTCCAGTTTTCAGCAGTCCACATAGCAGATCCTTCAGTTGTTGTTATAGTATTTCGCTATCCGCGACGCTCCGCAGAATGAGTGACAGACCGCAATGGCAAGCGCGTCGGCGGTATCGTCGGGTTTCGGCGGCGCAGGAAGATTCAAAAGCATCGTGATCATGGTTATGACCTGCTTCTTTTCCGCTCTGCCGTAACCTACCACCGCCTGCTTTACCTGAAGCGGTGTATATTCGGCTATCTCAAGACCGTTTTTGTGCCCGCACAGCAGTATCACGCCGCGCGCTTCGGCAACACGTATACCCGTCGTCTGGTTTGTATTCCAAAACAGTTCTTCGACCGCCATCTGCTGAGGACGGTGCTCCCTGATTATATCCGCAAGCCCCGAGTAGATCATCGACAGACGTTCCTCCGTTTTTAACCCCGCGGGAGTTATCAGCGAACCGTAAGCCAATGCCTTCGGACGATATGCATCCGATTCGATCACGCCCCAGCCGATAGTTGCAAGTCCGGGGTCTATGCCGAGAATCCTCATACAGTCTTTGATCCTTTCAACAAAATATCATCATAAATTATACCACTCCGAGCGTGTAAAGTCAAACAAAAGAGAGCGCAAAATATAAATTTTATGCTTCTCAAAAGTTAATTCGGAAAAACGCGGAAGATATTTCTTTACACGCGTAAAAAAATATGATATAATGTACAATGGTTTTGTATGCAATGAACGGAGGTATCACGGATGTCACGGATAGTGCGCTTTTCCGCAGGCGATATACTTGAGCTGAAAAAAACGCATCCGTGCGGGACGTCACGTTTTTCCGTGCTCCGCACAGGCAGCACCGTCAGGATCATCTGTCTCGGCTGCGGAAGAGACATGACCCTTGAACGAGAAAAGCTCGAACGTGCGATAAAAAAAGTCACCCCGGTGTCACACGGAGAAGATGAAAATGAGCCGTCTGGTGACAAAAAAGACCGAAAGGATGGAGAAATCTGATATGAACGAAATCGATTCCGGCACAGCGGCAGAAGCCCTGAACGGCGGCGCCGCGGAAATTTCCGAGACAAAGAAAAACAGACTTGCTTCCCGCCTCGGAAAGCTTATCGACAGCGTAAAGAAACGACCGACATTCTATCTCATATACGCTTTCCTGCTGCCGGTAGCCCTCAACTACCTTATCTACCTTGCAATGGAGATACACCCGTTCGGCAACGGCTCGGTGCTCGTGCTTGACCTCAACGGTCAGTATGTTTATTTCTATGAGGCGCTGCGAAATGCAATATACGGCAAAATGTCGTTTATTTATTCCTTCTGCTGCAACATGGGCGGCGAGTTCATGGGGATATTCGCATACTATGTTGCGAGTCCTTTTGCATTTCTTGTCGCGCTTTTTCCGCAGGAACGGATACTTGACGCGCTGCTTTTCATCTTCCTGCTCAAAACGGGTATTTCCGGATTCAACTTCGGCTTTTATCTGCACCGCACGAGCCGAGGCAAGGTAAACAAGCTTTCCGTTGTAACGTTTTCGGTGCTTTATGCGCTGACGACATATGCGATAATACATCAGCACAACTCAATGTGGATCGATGCGATGATGTGGCTGCCGCTGCTCACGCTGTCCATTGAAGAGCTCATCAAAAACTACAAATACAAGCGATTTGTCATCCTCCTTGCGCTGACCATGATAAGCAATTTCTATATCGGGTACATGGTCTGCATCTATGTTGCGGCGTATTTCTTTTATTATTATTTTTCGCGCAACGAAAAAGGTCTCAACAACCCGAACGGAGAGCCGCACCATTTCCGCCGCTCATTCCTGCGCATCGCCGGTGCCTCGGCTCTTGCCATCGGAATATCCATGGTCATCGTAGCGACCGCTTACTATTCGCTTCAGTTCGGCAAGAACACTTTCTCGAATCCCGATTTCACACCGTCGCTGCGGTTTGATTTTATGGATTTTCTCACCAAGTTTCTGCCGGGATCTTATGATACCGTACGTCCCGAAGGGCTTCCGTTCGTTTATTGCGGTGTGATAACCCTTCTGCTTTTACCGGTGTATTTCCTCTCAAAGAAATTTTCATCGCGCGAAAAAGCACTTTCTGCGGCGTTCATCATGTTTTTTGTGCTGAGCTTTTCCATCAACACGCTCGACATGATATGGCACGGCTTCCAGAAACCCAACTGGCTCAACTACCGCTACAGCTTTATGCTGTGCTTCTTCCTCATAGTGCTTGCCTACCGTGCTTACGGTGAAATACGCAAAGCATCGGCGGGAACTATCATAACAACAGGCTCTCTGTGGCTGCTCTTCATCTGTGTAGCGCAGAAGTTTGAGTTCAAATCGTATGTCGAACGCATAAACGGGACGATAGAATTCGACCAGAAACTGAAAAGCGTCGAAACCGTCTGGTTTTCGGCGATATGCTTTATTGCGTTTATGGTGATACTTTGTATCGCAAGACGAGCAAAGCTGCGCCAGAACGTTTCGCTCGTTCTCTGTATTTTTGTTTGCCTTGAAGCGTTCTGCAACGGGATATGCTCCTGTGTGGAATTCGGAGACGATGTTATCTATTCTTCTTATTCATCCTACACCGATTTCATAGGTGCGATAAGACCGGTCACAAATGAGCTGCTCGAAGAGGATCCGGGGTTCTACCGTTTTGAGAAAAACGCTCATCGCAAATACTGCGACAACATGGCGCTGCGCATACGCGGGCTGACCAACTCGACTTCTACGCTCAATAAATCGACCATCAACTTCCTGCACGAGCTCGGCTATGCATCAAAGTCCCACTGGTCGAAATATCTCGGCGGGACGCCCGTGAACGATTCTCTGCTAGGCATAAAATATGTTCTTGCGAGCGAGAAAAACTATCATACGGATTATTATGAAAAAGCGGGAGGCTCCGTTGCGACCTACAACGGCACCGAGTACACCTATTACCGCAACCCCTATGCACTGTCGATAGCTTACGGCGTTTCGGACGGTCTGCTCGACTATGAGCTCACCGGGGACACACCGTTTGTTCGCCTGAACGGACTTTACGGTGCTCTGCTCGGCGACAGCGAAGTTCCCGAGATATTCAAGCCGATAAAGCTTGACGACCGCGATATTGAAACCACAAACTGCGATGTCACGACGATCGCGGGACACTACAAATACGCTCCTCAGAACAGCTCCTCGGACTGTGTTATAAGCTACACCGTAACGGCGACGCGCGACGGCGAGATATACTTCTACCTGCCCTCGGAATATCCGCGTGAGGTAACACTCAAAGTAAACGGAAAAAGACCTGACGATGCCGACGGCTTTTACGGCGGAGAGACCGACCGCATAGTCTGCCTCGGTACATTCTCAACGGGCGATACCGTAAAGGTATCGATGACGCTCAAAAACGATGTGCTTTATGTAAAGCAGAGCACCGATGCCTTCTATTACATCGATATGGATGTGTTTAAGGCGGTAATATCGCGCCTCTCCGAAACACAGATGACGGTCGGCGAGGGCTGGACCGACTCCTATCTCCCGGGTACGATCACTACCGAAAAGGATTCGCAGCTCATAATGACCACGATAGCCTATGACAAAGGCTGGAACGTGACGGTAGACGGAAAGAGCGTTGAGACCTCGGAAGCCCTGAACGGAGTTATCGCATTCAACGTAGACGGAGCCGGCGAGCATACGGTGATTATGAAATATCGCCCGAAAGCGTTCACGCTCGGTCTTGCGGTGTCCGTACTGTCCCTCGCATTGTTCATCCTCATAATCATATTCGAAAAGCAGCTCAAGGCGATGCTTAAGCGCATATGCGCCGACAGCAGCCGTGATCCCATCAGCGTAGACGATTATTATGATTTCGACGATAATGATTGCGACGATAATGATTGCGACGATAATGATTGCGACGACTGCGCAGAGCTCGGCGATGCCTACGATATGACAGACGAAGACTACCGTGACGCTCTTGAAGATGCTGTGGGTAAAGGTGAAAGCGACACTGCCGATGACAGCAGCGCGAATGACGAAAATACAACTTCCGATGATCCGGAGAAGGACGACTGATGTTTTATTATATCAAAGGTGAACTTGCTTTACTCGACCGCAGCTTTGCCGTAGTCGATGCGGGCGGTGTCGGATATAAACTGACGATAAGCGGCACGACATATTCCGCGCTTCCACATACCTCAGGCGGCAATGCCCCGCAGGTCAAGCTTTATTCGCATCTCGCGGTCCGCGAAGACGGCATCGAACTGTACGGATTCGCAACTCCTGAGGAGCTTAATCTCTTCCGCCTTCTGACCTCGGTCTCGGGCGTCGGACCCAAGGCTGCCATATCCATGCTCACGCAGCTCACCCCGGAAAAGCTTGCGCTCGCAGTGTGCACCGACGATAAGAAGCAGATATCAAAGGCTCCGGGCGTCGGTCCGAAAACTGCCGCGAGGATCATACTTGAGCTGAAAGACAAGCTACGTGCCGATGCTGAAACCGCAAGTGATGTGGCAGACACGGATGCTCCCGCCATATCCGGCATCGGGAGCAAATCTGCCGAAGCTATTGACGCACTGACAGTCCTCGGCTTCAACCGTGCCGCGGCACTTGATGCACTGCGCGGGATCGACATTGACAACACAGAGCTCGAGGATATAATCAGAGCGGCGCTCAAAAAACTGATGAAATAATTTGATTTGGAGGCTTCATGACTGACGACGAATTGGATTTTGAAAACCGGATCGTAAATGCTTCTTATACGGCGGGCGATGATGAATTCGACACCTCCCTGCGCCCGCGCAGACTCAGCGATTATATAGGGCAGGAAAAAGCCAAAGAAAACCTTAAAGTCTATATCGAAGCGGCGAAAATGCGCGGCGATGCGCTCGATCACGTACTGCTTTACGGCCCCCCGGGGCTCGGGAAAACAACACTTGCGGGAATAATCGCCTCGGAGCTCGGCGTTAATTTCCGTGTCACCTCGGGACCCACCATTGAAAAGCAGGGCGACCTTGCGGCGCTTCTCACAAACCTTCAAAAGGGCGATGTGCTTTTCATTGACGAGATACACCGCTTACCGCGGACCGTGGAGGAGATCCTTTACCCTGCCATGGAGGATTTTGCGCTTGATATAATAATCGGCAAAGGTCCCGCGGCAAGAAGCATACGCATCGACCTCGCGCCGTTCACGCTTATCGGTGCTACGACGCGTGCGGGGCAGCTTTCGACACCGCTGCGCGACCGCTTCGGCGTAATATCGCGCCTTGAGCTCTACACGCCCGAAGAGCTGACTGCCATAGTCTGCCGCAGCGCCGGTATCCTCGGGTATAACATCAATGCAGATGGCGCTCACGAGATAGCCGCACGCTCGCGCGGGACGCCTCGAATCGCCAACAGATTGCTCAAACGTGTACGCGATTTTGCACAGGTAAAGGGGCTTGACGAGATCGGCAGCGACATTGCCTCATACGCGCTTGCGCGACTTGAGATAGACGAGCTCGGGCTTGATAACATAGACCGCCGTATGCTTGAAGCGATAATCGACTTTTACGGCGGCGGTCCAGTGGGACTTGAAACACTTGCGGCAACGGTCGGCGAGGAAGCTGTTACGCTTGAGGATGTCTACGAACCGTATCTCATACAGATCGGCTTTATCGCCAGGACCCCGCGAGGTAGGTGTGCAACCAGACTTGCGTATGCTCATCTTGGCAGACCGTACACGGCAAAGACCGAAAGTAACTCCGGCGCGGCAGATTCACAGCTAAAAATCTTTACCGACAACGAAAATTAACTATTTATCGGACTCAGGGGACTTGACCCGAAAACGCATATGACGTATAATATATACAGAATATCAAGCGATACGCCATTTTCGTATTTCCCACACCTCCGAAAGGCAAGGTCTTAAAATATGAAATTCAATCTTGACATCAAAAAATTTGTCATACTGATAATTGCATTGGTGGTACTGTTTATTCCCACTTATCTGGCAATCGGCAACTACTATGCAAATCAACAGCAACCGCGAACTAAAGAGTTTACCGAGCTTGACCTGAAGATTCCGGACGGAACATCGGCAACCTTCAAAAAGGACGATGACGACTGGATGCTTGCATCATTCCTTGCAATGAACAAGGGCGGCGAAGCAGTGGATTCCCTTCCCGCCGATTACAGCGGCGAATCGTTTCTGCTCGGCACGTTCAGACGCGAGAACGGTGAAGAGGTAAACTACAAATACTATTTTTCTGCCGACTCTGATAAGTGCTTTTTTGCCGATCCCGACGGAAAAGTATTCAGAATCGCCAAAAGCGACGCCCTGAAATTCTTTGACACCAAATATTCGCTTTATCTTTTCAAATCCGCCACCACTCCCGTACTTACCGTCGCAGGCGACAGTAAGGTGGAGCCGACAAGCATCAGTTGGAACTACCTTGTAAACGGTATTTACCGCAATATAACGGATGACAAGCCGGGCAGCACCTCACAGTCTTTTGATGTGGCGAACGATCCCGGGATCAAGTTTGATATTGCACCTACACAATGCACCGTGAAGGTCTACAATGCGTCAGGCGAGCTTTTCTCGGGCGCTCCCGAAACACTTTCGGAGCTGAAGATCGAGAAGAACGATACTCTTACATTCAAGATCGAAGCCAACTGGGAGCAGACAGACGGTTGCGAATACTATGGAAAAGCCAGCTATGAATTCTCGGCAAATGTTTCCGCGGCTGCGATATTTACGCTCGGCGAAAACAAGGTCGATATCGGGAATTTTGTCGTACTCAGCGGGCTCAATGTCACCGATCCTTCAAAAATTGTGTTCAAGAGTGAGCCTTCTATCGGCTGCATGCCGCAGTTCTTCACGGACGGCGATTATGTACGTGCAGTTGTTCCGATAAATCTCGAACTTGCCCCGGCAGTGTACAAGCTCACCGTGTCCTACGGGCTGACTACTCAGACGCTTGATCTTACCGTAAGCGACAAAACCTTTACCAAGAGCTATGCATATTACGATGTGCCCAAATCCGTTGTCGACGCAAGCTATTCGGCAGAGGACATCGCCGAGTATCGCAAGCTTATTACCGAAATATGCTCAACGAACGAATCAATGAAGTATTTCAGCGATAAGTTCCTGAACTATGAAGACAATAAGATAGGTATTGCCATCGGATTCGGCAAGCATATGCTCATGAGATATGCCGATGACTTCCGTCATGAGGGCGTTGACTATGTGTTCAACCTCGGAGCCGAAATACCCGCCATGAACAGCGGCAAGGTCGTATATGTCGGCACCTGCGATATACTCGGAAAATTTGTCGTCGTTGACCACGGCATGGGGCTCAAAAGTTGGTATGCTCACATGAGCGAGGCATCGGTTTCTGTCGGCGATATGGTCAACAAAGGGCAAACGATAGGCAAGGTCGGCAAAACAGGTTTTGTCACTACTCACCGGCTCCACGTCATGATAACCGCAAACGGAGTGCCGGTTTCACCGTATCCCCTCCAGGATAACGGGCTCATCTATTGATCGTTTGACAGGACAAAAAGATGCTTGAAAATAAACTCTATGCGCATACTGCATTCAAGCGTGTGTGCCTGTTTGCGGTCCTTGTACCGCTCGCAGCCGCGATCGTGTCGACCTGCATACTCTCCCCTGTTTATACACAGGTAGCAGCGGACATACTGTATTCCAATACCATGTTGCCGGATGTGCTCGGTTTGGCGATAAGCCTTTTCGACGTAATATTTGCAGCAGCGCAATACACGGCGATAGCGATATCCGTGATACTTTTCCGAAAAGCTGCTTACAGACGTGCGGTGCTGCTGATCTCATTCGGCGAAATAGCGGTCGAACGGGCTTTGAACCTTGCGGTTTCTGTGATTACAAATAATTCCGGCACATCATCTGGACTTAACATCACCCTGGTTTATTTCGCACTTGAAGCATTTCAGCTCGGCATTTGTGTGCTTATCGTAAGATTTGTCTGCCGTGAGGCGACAAAAAAATATGTTATGCTTTGTGTGGCTGCGCGCAGGCTCGGAGATCTCGAATTCAACTGGATCTCGGAGATATATCCTTATCGTGCGTTGCACCGCGTGAAAAACCCTATCGTCAAATGCGGATGGATCGTCGGCGTAATATTTGCCGCCCTCAAGGTCATGAGTCGCTTTATTTATGATCTCAGCTACGGCGCTCCGTCTGGGTGGAACGAGGTCGCGCAGATGATCGCGGGATATTTATCCGATATTCTGTGCGGAGTATTCATCTTCTTGTTTGTTCTTCTGTTTGCAACTTATTTTTTCAAATGGCTTGCAAAAAATCCGGAGCAGCAGGTCATTGCCGGGGAATGAACCGCCGTCCGACACCGGTGCATTATCAATTAAAAAACAACATGAGTTTTCATGTCGCTTCTACGTCGTATGACGTAATATATCCAGAAAGGTATGGTAACAAAAAATGGACAACACATGGCTTGGACTTAAAGGCAAGTCTGTAATCGTAACAGGAGGGGCATCCGGCATAGGACTCGCCTGCGTGCGTGAATTTCTTGACGACGGTGCATATGTCGCTGTATGTGATATCAATCCTGAGCCTCCGAAGATCGATGCCGGAGCAAACGGCGGAAAGTATATTTACGTCAGTTGCGACGTCACAAGTCAACAGAGCGTCAACGATATGGTGGACACTGTCGTATCAGAGTTCGGTACGATCGATGTACTTGTAAATAATGCGGGTATCAATATTCCCCGCCTTCTTGTTGACCCCGCCGGCGTTCAGGAGCTTTCCGAACAGATCTGGGACAAGGTAATGAACGTTAACGTTAAAGGTCTCTTCTTCTGCTCTCAGGCTGCGGCACGTGTGATGGTAAAGAACGGATCCGGAGTCATCATCAATATGTCTTCGGAATGCGGTCTTGAAGGTTCGGAAGGCCAGAGCGTTTACGCTGCTTCAAAGGCTGCGGTCAACGGTCTTACGCGTTCATGGGCAAAAGAACTCGGCAAACATCACGTAAGAGTTGTGGGCGTCGCCCCCGGCATACTTGAGGCAACCGGCCTCCGCACTCAGTCTTACGAAGAAGCGCTTTCGTACACACGCGGCATTACCGTCGAACAGCTCCGTGCGGGCTACAGCAAAACCAGCACCACACCGCTCGGTCGTTCCGGCAAGCTCTCCGAGGTTGCAAATACCGTTGCTTTCCTCTCTTCCGAAAAAGCGGGATACATTCACGGCACGACCATCAATGTTGCCGGCGGCAAGACCCGCGGTTAACATATAAATCTGTCTCATGCAAAATAAGAACCGTGTCAGGCAAATGCCTGACACGGTTCTTATTTTATTTTTCTGCAGCGTCTTTTTTCTTGTTTTGCGTGTATCGCTGAATTTGCTTTTTTCACCACAAGCTCGATCAATCCGAAAAGCACCGTTCCGCAAATTATGCCGTCGGCAATTCCCGCGCCCACCTGTAGCGTGGTAACGGCAAACTGCCCGCCTGCCGCAAAATTGCCGGATATCAGATTACTCATGGTATAATAGAGAGTGCGCCCCGGAACGAGAACGATAAGTCCGGGTATCTGAAATGTCGGCACAGGGGAATGCAGGATACGTGCGACTGTTTCGGAATAAAGCGTTATCAAAAACGCAGCAATGGTATTGGCGACAAATTCATGCATTCCGCCGCGTATGCAAACGAGGTAAACAAATGTTCCGACTATACCGCCGAGCATCGATGCCGGTATACGGTTAAGCTTGACCTCAAAGAAACACTCAAAACCGAAGGTGCCTATAACACCGCCCAAAAGCCTGATCAAAAGGTCGTTCATGACGTACCTCCGAGCAGAAGAATTGCAGCGGAATAACCGAGTGCTATCACCACCGCCTGAATAAGCGCCTGCGCCAGACGCATTGTGCCCGATATGATATTTTTACCGAGCATATCTCCGATCGAGGTCCCGACCGCCATACCCGGGATCAGCAGCATTATTGTGCCGATCATTATCGAGCCTGCGTCACATCCGAATCCCGCGCGCACAGAAAGGATCGCTGCTACGCCGGCGAGAAAAGAGCGCACTGCCGTTTGCGTTACTGCATTGAAAGCGCCGCTCGGATCGCACGGTATCAGCATCATAAGAACACCGATAACGGATGAAATGAGTGCATCCTTCCAGTTGCCGCCGAAATACAGCACAAATCCGGCAGCAGTGGCTGCGCATCCGATAATGATAAGCCATCTTTTGGTTTGGTGAGAATGCGCAACGGCATCAACAAGACTGTGTGCGGCATCCATATCTATCACGCCAGAACACAGCTCACGTGAAATGCGGTTCAGCTCTTCGACCCGATAGAGATTGACAGACGTGTTTTTTACGCGGCGCATTTGCTGCGAATATGCACCGTCTTTCATTCGAACGGAGGCTGTAATAAGCGTGGTGACGGCAAAAGCCTCAACATGGGCTGCACCGAGAGCGTATCCGATACGCTCGATGGTGTTCTCTACCCTGCTTATTTCACCGCCGTTTTCAAGAATATGCTCCGCAATGTCGAGAGCGAGTCTCAACACTTCGTCGGCAGCCTTTTCATCGGCTGCCGGCGAAACGCCGGAAACTGTCTTCTCAGCGTCCATTAATGTTTACCTTAAAAGTTTACCTTACCTGCGATATAATCGCGCAGCTCCGAAATCGGAATGCGCACCTGCTGCATGGTGTCTCTGTCACGCACGGTCACACAGTTGTCGTTCTGCGAATCAAAGTCGTAAGTTATGCAAAGCGGCGTGCCTATCTCATCCTCACGGCGATATCTCTTGCCGATTGATCCGGCATCGTCGAAATCAACCATATAATCCTTCAAAAGGTCGTGGTATATCTTCTCAGCGTCTGCGGAGAGCTTCTTTGAAAGCGGCAGTACCGCTGCTTTGAAAGGAGCAAGTGCGGGATGCAGATGCAGAACGACACGAATGTCTTCCTTACCGCTCTTTTCGTCCTTGGAAACGACCTCCTCGTCATAAGCATCAACGAGGAATGCAAGGAACGAGCGCTCGACACCGAGTGAGGGTTCAATAACATAAGGAATATAATGCGCGTTCTTTTCCTGATCGAAATAGGTCAGATCCTTGCCCGATGTATTCTGATGCTGAGTGAGGTCATAATCTGTGCGGTCGGCAACACCCCAAAGCTCGCCCCAACCGAACGGGAACATGAACTCAAAGTCGGTCGTTGCTTTTGAATAGAAGCAAAGCTCTTCGGGATCGTGGTCACGGAGACGCAGATTCTCCTCACGCATACCGAGCGAAAGCAGCCAGTCACGGCAGAATCCGCGCCAGTATGCAAACCATTCAAGGTCGGTACCCGGTTCGCAGAAGAATTCAAGCTCCATCTGCTCAAATTCGCGAACACGGAAGATAAAGTTGCCGGGTGTGATCTCATTTCTGAATGACTTACCGATCTGTCCGATACCGAACGGCAGCTTGCGCCGCGTAGTGCGCTGTACATTCACAAAGTTCACAAAGATACCCTGTGCGGTCTCGGGACGGAGGTAAACGGTATTCTTGGCATCCTCGGTAACACCCTGGAATGTCTTGAACATCAGGTTGAACTGTCTGATATCGGTGAAGTTGTGCTTTCCGCAGGTCGGGCACGGAATATTGTTGTCTTCGACGAAGGCTTTCATCTCAGCCTGGGTGAAAGCATCTATGGGCTTTTCGAGAACATGACCTGTCTCGGCGCACCAATCTTCTATCAGTTTATCCGCGCGGAATCTCTCTTTGCACTCGCGGCAGTCCATAAGCGGATCCGAGAAGCCTCCGAGATGTCCCGAAGCGACCCACGTCTGGGGATTCATGAGGATCGCCGCATCCTGACCGACGTTATATGGATTTTCCTGAATGAATTTTTTCCACCATGCGCGTTTGATGTTGTTTTTCAGCTCAACTCCGAGAGGGCCATAGTCCCATGTGTTGGCAAGTCCGCCGTAAATTTCAGATCCGGGAAAGACAAAGCCGCGGTTTTTGCACAGTGCGACGATCTTTTCCATTGTTTTTTCTTTGTTGTCCATTGCAGAAGTTCCTTTTACTTTTATAAATAAAATTATTGCTTGGCAGTTGTTTCGGCGCTGAATTCGCGCTTTATAGAGGAGAATTTTGAAAGGGTCGCCTGTTCGTCAATTACGCTTATCCGGCTGTCGCCGAACTGGAACATGCGCAATGACGGCTCGATCGACGTGTTTCTGAGCTGAGAATATCTGAAAATGAAATCCTTATTGCTCATGAATGCCTCTTTTGTAAAGTCGGTATCGACCAACACGGAAAGCTTGTCGTAAAGCGAATCGGCGTTCGGGTAATTGGTTATCTGAGTAATGCCGGAGATGGCGGCACGGGCAAGTTCAACGATAACGCTGTCACGCGCGGCGCCTTCACCGTCATAGCTCAGGACACGCCATATATTATCCCCTTTAATCACCTGACCGCCGCTATTTATAGGCTCTTCGGCCTCGTTTGCGGCAGGTATTTCATGCGGTACATTCAGGTATACCCCGCCGAGATTATCGACGAGCATCTTCAGTCCATCGGGATGAATAACTATACTGTTGTCTATTTTGCAACCCGTAAGCGAATGAATGGTATCGCAGAGCGTCTGTTTGCCGTATTTCGCATATATGTCACCGAGTGACACATATCTGTCGTCCATTACCACATATGCTGCGTCGGGAAATGACGAAAACGTTACCTGTGACTGCTCACGGTCAAATCTGATGAGGAGTATCTGCGGAGTGCGTATCTTTTTGTATCTGGCGGAGTAAAAACCTCCCGATATCTGAGGATCACCGTTTTCACCGTTCGTTATCTCTTCGGTCTTGTCTTCCGGATCGGAATCCGGCGCCACGCTTACACGTCGCGGTGACGCAAGATCTTTCGGGACGGGCAGCGGTTCAACGCTCGGTCTTGATATCACACCGGATGAGATCGCACCGACCGTGTCAGGATCGTAGTTGTAAAGCGTCGGATCATAATCGGTGACCGCAACCAACAGATTGAATGAAGCTCCGGTATCCGGGATCTCAATAACCGTTCCCTTGTCATCGGTGATAACGGGCGCGGGAGGCTGCGTTGTCTCCGTTGCGCCGGAACCGCCCGATATCACCGACAGATTCGTCAGCACATATCCGACAATATGGTAAGCGCAAAGTGCAAAAACAAGAAGCGATATCAGAAATGTCAATGCAAAGTTTTTTACTGCTGACAGCATCGTATTTCCTTTCTGCGGTCGTATTCCGCCATCTCCGTTGCGGCGGTACATACATAATTATACACCAAAATATCCTTATTTGCAATAGTGCGCGCAAATACGCATTTTCGCACAGGCATATGTTCGGAGCCTGTCAGTCCTGAGCACGCTCGGCGAGTATCGTGCGGTATTTCTGATAGAAATTCTCAAAGTAGCCTTCATCGAGCGCTTCGCGTATCTTTTTCATCAGTTCATTATAGAAATAAAGATTGTGAACGACCGCAAGGCGCATACCGAGCGACTCTTTTGCTTTTATCAGATGCCGGATATACGAACGGCTGTAGCGTGTGCACGCAGGGCACCCGCATCCCTCATCTATCGGACGAGGATCGAGCGCATATTTTTCGTTGAGAATATTTATCTTTCCCTTCCACGTGAACACATTCCCGTGACGTGCATTGCGGCTTGGCATAACACAGTCGAAAAAATCAACACCGCGGTGCACAGCTTCGAGAATATTCACGGGTGTACCGACTCCCATAAGATAACGCGGCTTGTTTTTGGGCATATACGGCTCAACGGCGTCGATTATACGGTACATCTCCTCGGTCTCTTCGCCGACCGCCAGACCGCCTATCGCATAACCGTCAAGGTCAAGCTCGGCGATCTTCTGCATATGCGCGATCCTGAGATCCTCATATGTGCTTCCCTGATTTATGCCGAAAAGCATTTGGTGCGGGTTGAGCGTGTCGGGAAGCGAATTGAGCCGATCCATTTCGTTTTTGCATCTGACAAGCCAGCGTGCCGTTCTTTCGGTAGACGCCTTAACATAGTCATACGGCGCCGGGTTTTCTATGCATTCATCAAATGCCATAGCAATGGTCGAGGCAAGGTTGGACTGTATCTGCATACTTTCTTCGGGCCCCATAAAGATACGTTTGCCGTCTATATGCGACGCAAACCGCACGCCTTCCTCGGTTATTTTTCTGAGCTGAGACAGCGAAAAAACCTGAAATCCGCCGCTGTCTGTCAGCACGGGACCATCCCAGATCATGAATTTTCTGATACCTCCCATCTGGCGTATCAGCTTGTCGCCCGGGCGTATGTGAAGGTGATAAGTGTTTGAAAGCTCGACCTGGCAGCCGATCTCTTTCAGTTCATACGTCGCAACACCACCCTTGATGGCGGCGCAGGTGCCGACGTTCATAAAAACAGGAGTTTCAATATCTCCGTGGACCGTATGAAGCACTCCTCTGCGGGCACGGTCTTCGGTACATTTTAGCTCAAACATTTAAGTTTTATATCCTTTCGTTTTCAGGTGCGTTTGAAGCGGTGGTCAAGAGCCGATTTTTTCATTTCAAAAGCAACGGGGCGCCCGTGCGGGCAGTATGTTATGTCGGGCATTTTCATCAGGTCGTCAACAAGGCGGGTGATGTATTCTTCGGGGTACACTCTGCCGGCTTTGACCGATGCCTTACACGATGCCTGATACAGTGCCTTTTCAAAAATAAGATCATGCGTCAGCTCAACGTTTCCGGCAGAACCGGTAAGCACTCCGGCAAATGCTTCGATCATTCCGACAGCCTCGCTCTGGTCAAGTCCGTCGGGGATAGCCGTAAGCCCCACCGAGTTGCGGGATGAAGTAAATTCAAAGCCGAGCTTTTCTATTTCGGCGCGGTACTCCTCAAGAGCTGCGACCTCGCTGTTCATGAGCATGACATCGCACGGAACGGCAAGCAGCACCGTTGCACGCTCGCTGCTCTGCATGCGCCGCTTAAAACGCTCAAAATTCTGCCGCTCGTGTGCCGCGTGCTTATCTATTATCAGGCAGGTATCGCCTTTTTCAACGATTATATACGAATTGAATATCTCGCCTACGATACGATAATCAATTCCTGTTTTTGCCGGCACGTCGCGGGAGTCCTTATCTGCCTCCGGTGCTGCCGGAGGGACCGGCACTGGCACCGTTTGAGAGACATTAAGCGATGCAGCTGCGGCACTGCCCTTCTGAGCATCTTCCCCACCGTACATTATCCGTATGATCTCAGGCTCGATATACCCCGTTCCGGGGGAAACATAGTTTTCAAACTCCGTATACTCATCGTCTATCCCTATAACGGATTCACCGCCGCGGTATTTCAGATATTCACCGTATTCTGCGGCGTTCATAGGCGCGCGTGTACCGTTAAGATAGGGTTTATCCGGTATTTCTGATTTTACAACTGCCGCAGGCTGTTCGAACGGAGCTGCGGCACCTCTCTCGACCGCGGGCTTATTTGCAGCAGCAACGTGGGCGGACGACGTGATATTCATCTGAACGCCGCGGTCCGCCGAACTGCCGACCGGTACAAATGCATCGCTGGCATGCTGAGGTGCAAACGAGACCGAGGGCATTTTCTGTCCTGCCTGAAAGCCAAGCTCTGGGCGGCGATCGTTTTCGGTCAGCGCGCGCCTTACAGCGTAGTATACGGCATCAAACACGGGACGCTCGTTAGAAAATTTCACCTCAAGCTTTGCGGGGTGAACGTTCACGTCCACAGCCTCGGGCGAAATATCTATCCTCATAACGCATCCCGGAAATTTCTCGGGCGGTATGTACGACGAATACGCCTGCTCTATTGCCGCGGATCCCGTCTTGGTCTTGATATATCTTCCGTTTATGAAGAAATTCTCATAATTGCGGTTGGCTCTCACCTGCATCGGAGCGCATATAAAGCCGGATATTTTAATGCCCTCGCGCTCATCGCTCACCGGTATCATACCGTCACAGTATGCCTTGCCGAAAACTGCACGCACGGCACTGCGCAGATCACCGTTTCCCGATGTTTCAAGCTTGACCGTTCCGTCCGAAATATACGTAAAAGCAATTTCCGGGTGTGACAGTGCGGCTTTTTCGACCGTTGCGGCGACCGACATAGCCTCGGTAGCGTCCTTTTTCAGAAATTTAAGTCTTGCGGGAACATTGGCAAAAAGATTTTCAACGATGACCGTCGTCCCATCGGAAGCACCGCGCTCGCTAAGTTCACCGTTGGCGCCGCCGTGAATCTCATATATCGCGCCCAGATCGCTGTCACGTGTTTTTGAAATTATCCTGACGTCCGAAACGGCGCATATCGCCGCCAGCGCCTCGCCGCGAAAGCCAAGCGTTCTGATACCGTTAAGGTCGGCGGCGGAATGTATCTTGCTTGTCGCATGACGTTTTACGGCAACCGGAAGATCATCGGGAGACATCCCGCATCCGTTGTCGGAGACGCGCATAAAGCTGATACCGCCACGCATTATTTCAACGGTGATCCTGTCTGCGCCCGAGTCTATAGAATTTTCAACCAGCTCCTTTATGACCGACGACGGCCTGTCGACGACCTCGCCTGCCGCGATCAGGTTGGCGACCGCAAAACTGAGCACATTGATCTTTCCCATTGTTTACGTACCTTCCGTCACTATTTCAGCTTTTTCTGAAGTTCAAACAGAAAATTCATTGCTTCAATGGGCGAAAGTGTGTTCACATCAACCGCCCGAAGGTCATCTATGACCTGTTCTCGCATACATTCTTCAAGTGATATCGCGCCGTCGTCGCTTTCTTCTTTCTTTACATCCGACGCGGAAACGGCGCGTGATTTTGCTTCGACCGACGCCAGAACTTCCTTTGCGCGCTTTATCACCTCATTGGGCAGACCTGCCAGCTTGGCGACTTCTATACCATAGCTGTCATCTGTCGAGCCGCGCACTATCTTGCGCAGAAAAATAACAGTGTCGCCGCGTTTGCGGGCGGCAATGTTGTAATTGACCACGCCGTCAAGCTCATCCTCAAGCACCGTAAGCTCGTGATAATGAGTGGCAAACAACGTTTTTGCACCCACCTTGCGGCTTTGGGTATATTCTACTATGGCGCGCGCAATGCTCATTCCGTCGAATGTTGATGTGCCGCGCCCGACCTCATCATAAATGATAAGGCTGTTCTTTGTGGCGTTTTTAAGTATATTCGCCACCTCATTCATTTCAAGCATGAATGTAGACTGCCCCGATGCAAGATCGTCGGAAGCGCCGACACGCGTGAAAACGCGGTCGGTAATGCACATATCAGCATCGGCTGCCGGCACGAAAGAACCGATCTGCGTCATGACGGCAATAAGCGCGACCTGACGCATATACGTAGATTTGCCAGCCATGTTGGGACCCGTGATTATCATCACGCGGTTCTTCTTCATGTCAAGCGAGGTGTCGTTTGGGACAAAATAGCTGTCTTTTACGAAAAGCTCGACTACCGGGTGGCGTCCGTCCCTGATCTCGATCGCGCCGCGCACATTCAGATGCGGGCAGGTATAATTGTTTTTTGCGGCAACGGAAGCAAGAGAAACATACGCGTCTATCCTTGCCAGCAGCGCAGCTGCCCGCTGAAGGCGGGATGCGTTTTCGGCGACCTTGGTGCGCACCTCGGAGAACAGCTCGTATTCAAGTGACGACAGCCTGTCTCCAGCACCGAGAACAGCCGCCTCGGTATCCTTAAGCTCCTGTGTAATGTAACGTTCGCAGTTGGCAAGCGTCTGTTTGCGTATATAGCGATCCTCGGGAACCTGCCCGACAAGCGAACGGGTAACTTCAATGTAATAGCCGAAAACACGGTTGTAACCGACGCGCAGCGACTTTATGCCTGTCGCCTCGCGCTCTTTTTCGGCGAATTTTTCTATCCAGCCCTTACCGCCGGATATTATCGAGCGCAGCCTGTCAACATCGGCATTGTAGCCGTCTACGATCATTCCGCCCTCGCGCACAAGCGCCGGCGGTGATTCAACGATCGCGTCGTTGATAAGCTTCACAATATCTTCCATGGGGTCGAGAGCACTGCATATAGCAGAAAGCTCATCGCTCTTGCATTTTGAAAGCAATTCGCAAACATCCGGCAGCACCGACAGGGTCGACGATACCGCACGCAGATCGCGTGCATTCGCAGTGCCGTAGACTATTCGTGTAACAAGTCTTTCAATGTCAAGCACAGATTCCAAGCGCTCGCGCAGATCTTCGCGCAGCATGAAATCGTCAAAAAGCTCACCCACTGCCGCCTGACGCCGTGTGATCGCGCTTATGCTCAGCAGCGGATGTTCCACCCACTGGCGCAAAAGCCGTGCACCGGCAGCTGTGGAGGTCTTATCGAGAACTCCAAGCAGCGAACCGCGCTTTTCCTTGGCACGCATCGTTTCTGTCAGCTCAAGATTGCGTCGCGTGTTCAGGTCTATCTGCATATACTGACCGTTTTCGTATATATTGAGCTCTTTTATATACGAAATATCGGTTTTCTGTGTTTCGGATATGTAATCAAGCAATGCACCGAGCGCGCAGATGAGTCGCCGGCGTTCGATGTCGCCCTCACGCAGTGTATCCGAAAATTGCTTTACAGCCGTCTCTTTTGCGGCTGTATAGTCGTACTTTTCCGCTTTGCCGCCGTCCAGCATGGCGCCGAGACGCGTCTTTACAAAATCGGCAAGCTCGGGGCAAAGCTCCGGTGCCATGTTCACCAGCACCTCGCGCGGCGCGTATGTGCCGAGCTCGCTGAGAAGCGGCGGCAGATACTCTGCGTTGTCGAAGGACGTAGCAAATATCTGCGCCGTCGAAATGTCCGCAAAGCAAACTCCGGCGCCGCCCTCGTCAATAAAAACGGACGCAAGATAGTTATTTCGTGTTTCGGGCAGCATGGATGCCTCGGTGACCGTTCCGGGCGTGATTATCCTTATAACGTCGCGCTTGACCAGTCCCTTAGCGGTGGCGGGATCCTCCATCTGCTCACATATTGCGACCTTATATCCCTTTTCTATAAGTCTGGCAATATATGATTCCGCACTGTGAAAGGGGACGCCGCACATCGGGGCACGCTCGGCTTCGCCGCAGTCACGTCCTGTGAGCGTCAGCTCAAGCTCACGCGAGCCGACGATGGCGTCGTCAAAAAACATCTCGTAAAAATCGCCGAGACGGTAAAAAAGCAAATAATCCTTGTATTGATTTTTTATCTCAAAGTATTGCTCCATCATCGGAGTCATACGGATGTTCCTCCCTCAAACAGTATTTTTATCAGTTTATCAGTGGCAGCCGCTGCAGCAGGAGCAGTCGTGAGAGCAGTCATGGTGATGATCCTCGCCAGTCACCTCAGCCATAATGGTCTCGTTGACCTCTGCAAGTATCGCGCTGACCTTGTCCTGAGCCTCGGCAAAGGCAACATACGAGGGAGCGGTCGTGATTTCACCGGCAAGAGCCTCGAGGCGCGAGCGGATAGCACCGAGAAGAAAGTCGTTCGGTGCAGTCTTGGCGCTCTCGTCGGCAAAGGCCTTCTGTTGTACGTTGTATTCCGTCACCTTGGTCTGAAGAGCCTCGTCGGAAAGATATGCCGCCTGGGCTGCCTCATAAGCTTTCATCTCGTCGCATTCCTTTATCGCTTTTCCGATATCGTGAGCCATCTGAATAATATCCATTTTGTTCTCCGTGATAAAAAATATTTTGATCTCCGTTTCGCGCTGTGCGAAACAGTATGATTCATATTATTATACCTCAAAACAAGGATTTACGCAAGTACTTATATTAAAAAATGTAGGTATAAGTTCTTTTTTCGTCGAAAAGCACTTTCCTCACTTGACACTCGCCGCAAAATACTGTATCATAATATATATAAGCGGTAAATAAATGATAAGCCGATCACCGCGGAACGGAGAAGCATGAACATCACGGTAAACTGCACATACGACAAAAAAAGCCGTCACGGCTTTTGCCCGCTCGGGCCTGTACAAAAAAGCCGACCCGCGAAAGTGTTTTATCACTTTCATTGCGATCGTATTATTTTACATAATTGGCGCAACGATCATTGCAGTAGTCGGAGGCAATGACTCAAAAGCACTGATCCTGATAGCACTCGCCGCGCTGATCCTGTTTTTTCAGTTTTACATCTATCTTATCTTACCGCGTATAATATTCAACGCAAGAAAAAACCTCGGCAACGTTCGTCAGACACTTACCTTTACCGACGATGAGATAATATCGCTCTCATCTTCCGATGAGCTTGAATCTACAGAAAAAATATCATATAACATCCCGGTGAGCATTCGCGAAACCAAAAATTATGTCTTTGTCTACACCACAAAGCAGTCAGCATATATAATCGACAAATCCGGTATTTCCGATTCCGACCTTACAGATCTTCACAAGCTGTTTGCTCTCAGATTCGGTGAAAAATACACAATTCTGAATTACTGAATCGCAAAACGGCGGCGCCGAAAAAACTCGCTTTGAGTTTTCCGGCTCCGCCGTCATCATTGGCACTTTGGTCTGCCTTTATATTTTTTCTCCTATCAGAGCAAACGGACGCGAGTCCGTTATTTTTACGTTTACATACTCACCCGTGATGTCTCCGCCGTCGAAAAGGACGATCTTTCCGCCCTCGGTGCGTGCGGATGTGACATCGGGATCGGTCTTGCTTTTCCCGTCACAGAGAACGCGCAGCGTTTTTCCGACATACCCGGCGTTTATCTCGCCCGAAATGCGGGTCTGAAGTTCAAGCAGAGCGTTCATGCGCTCGCCTTTGACGTCATCCGGGACCTGACACTCCATTTTTGCCGCCGGAGTGCCGCCGCGCGGAGAGTATATGAAGGAATAGACCATATCGTATCTGACGCGGCTCATTATATCGAGCGTCATGCGGAATTCCTCATCGGTCTCGCCCGGAAAACCGACGATTATGTCCGATGTAAGCACAAGATCCGGCATTTTTTCGCGTGCATATGCAACCGTTTCAAGGTATTTTGCGGTATCGTAGTGACGGTTCATAGCCGAAAGTACACGGTCGCTGCCAGACTGAAGCGGCAGATGCAGTTGACGGGCGACGTGCGGGTTGGCAGCCATGGCATCAATGAGCTTGTGTGACGCGTCCTTCGGGTGGCTCGTCATGAAGTGCAGCTTCCAGTCACCCTCAACATCTCCGAGACGCGTTATAAGATCCGCAAAGTCGCAGTCGAACGAACAGCCCTTGCCGTAAGAGTTCACGTTCTGACCGAGCAGTGTTATGTCTTTTACGCCATCGGCAACGAGCGTGCGCACCTCGTCGATTATCTTTTCGGGGCGGCGACTGCGTTCGCGCCCGCGGACATACGGCACGATGCAGTACGAGCAGAAATTGTTGCAGCCGTACATTATGCTCACCCATGCGCGATAAGTCGATTCGCGCCTTACGGGGATCCCCTCGGCAACAGCAGGCTCATCGTCGGGCATAAGAAAGCGCCTAGGGCCGCCCGAAAGCCGCTTCCATATAAGCTCGGGGAGCATGTAGAGCGATGATGTGCCGAAGGTGAAGTCAACATACGGATAGCTGTTTTTAAGCTGATCCGCACGGCTCATCTGAGACACCATGCAGCCGCAGACTCCGACGATAAGTGACGGATTGCGGCGCTTTTGATGCTTTAACTGCCCTATCGACGAGAGCGCTTTTTTTTCGGCGTGCTCGCGCACTGCACAGGTATTTACAAGCACAAGGTCGGCTTTATCCGGATCGTCGGTAGGCTCGTAGCCCATATCCGAAGCAAGACCTGCCAGAAGTTCGCTGTCGGCTTCGTTTTGCTGACAGCCGAACGTCTGCACATAAACGTGTCTTCCCGCCCCCGTGTTGTATTCGCGTACAAGAGACGCATATTTTTTTTGCGCGGCAGTCTCTTCGGCAGAAAGCTGCCTGTCGCGTGTTTTGGCTGTCATCTTTGTCTGTTCGCTGTCTGACATTTGATATTCCTCATTTTCCGATTATATTGAGCGCGCGTTCGCACGACAGTGTAAAGCTGTCCTCAAGCCCGGGCGTGATATAAATTTCGTTTTCATATATAAGCACCGCTTCAAACTCATATGCGGTGTCCATAGCAGCAAAATAAAGTCTCTCCGCTTCTTCCGGCGTTTCCGCAACAAAAAGAGCGGTCGAGAGCGCATCGGCTGCAGTACCGTTTGACGATATCACCGAGACACTCAGGATAGTACCGTCCGCCGGCATACCGCTTGACGGGGCGATTATGTGGCAGTACCTATCTCCGCCTATTTCGTAGTATCTCTCATAGCCGCCGGAAACCGAAATGAATCCCGACGTGAGCTTTACCTCTGCCGCATGGCCGTTTCCGATCGGCTCGCGCAGCGCGATCGTGAATTTTCCCGCAGGATGTTCACCGAACACTGAAATGTTACCGCCGAACGACAGAACGCCGTATCCGGCATCGGATGCCTCAAGGAATTCAAGCACCGCAGCTTCGGCAAAGCCCTTACCGATACCACCCGGATCAAGCATTATCCACGGCTCACTTTTGACGAGCATTCCGTTCGCGGAATCGTATGATATCAGCTCCATGCCGCGCTTATCCGCTGTTGAGACTATCTCGTCGCTGTCGGGGAGTCTGTCCGCAGCCTCGGCGCCGCGCCACAAAAGAGTAGACGGGTACGTTGTCGGGTCGAACATGCCGTCCGTCATGCGGTAAAGATCGAGCGCTGATTCAAAAAGCTCTCCGAGCTCGCGGCTTACCGCGCAGCCCGATCCGGACATATTGAACCGTGCGATCTCCGAGGCTCCGTTCTCGGCGGAAAGTATATTATCGTATTTCTCGATTATCCCGCGGCATTCTCCGAACAAGGCGTCGCTGTCTTTTGTACCCGCAGCGAGCTTTATCTCGATCACGGTGTCCATCGCAAAAAAAGAATCGCTTATATAATTTGCGCTCGGCGCACAAGCGCCCAGCAACAACGGCAGCAGTACCGCAAGTGCCGCCGCAAGAGCAATTGATATGTATTTTTTCATTTTATTCCGTATCTCCCGAGCATGCCGGAGATGCCCGGGTAAGTAAGGTTCAGTATGACCCCGTTTATTGCACCCGTAATGCACGAGGCTGCAAGCATTACCGGCAGATAAGCGAATACGCCTACACCGGATATCACAGCAACTGTGCATAACTGCCCTGCCGAATGCAGCGATGCACAAAATACCGAAACGCCGACAAAGCTGAGACGATCCTTTATTTTCGGCACAAAACGGACCGCGCAAAGCCCGAGATATGAAGCTGCCGCACCGCCGAACGATACAGCAAGGGACACAGGGCCTCCGAATATCATACCCGCAAGAAGGACGCGGCAGAGAGATATTGTTGCAGCGTCGATCGGCGACAAAGCAAAAAACGCAACGGTCGTAACGATATTCGCAAACCCCGGCTTCACTCCGGGAAGTATTGACGTCATAAACGGGATCATATGTTCTGCATACGAAAGTGCAAATGCCGCGCAGATCAGTGCAGCATCAACGCACAGCCTGCGTGTTTTGTCAGCCTGCCTCACCGTCTGCCGCTCCTTTCCCCAGCACACGTACCGTTGTTCCCGCCGGCAGACAGACAATGCACTCCCCTGCCTCGGATATCGGCGCATGAGCGGTGCAGATGCCGCAGCGACAGTCCGATTTCGTCACTCGCGCCGCACCGTTTTCAATTTCCAGTGTAAGCGTGTACCCGCCGGACTCCACCTTGTATTCACCGTCAACCGAAAGACTGTAAACTGCATACTGCCCGTCGGATGTGCGTACCTCTACGGCGTCACCGCTGTTTTGGTGCATAGCTAAAACCAGACAGGAAATCACCGCGGCGAGCAAGACGGCGGCGATCACGACAGCATCGCCGATCCTGAACTTATGTGATACAGCCATTCCGTTCGCCTCCGTTCTTCGGTAATATATAATTATAGCATATGCGGAAGCAAAAATCAACACCGTCGCGGCGGAGCAGAGCCCAGCTGCGACGGTATGTTCAGATAAATATCCTTCTTGTCTGTCTGCCGCCGAACGCATCGTCGACAGTGGCCTCAAGCATTGAAAAATCGGCAACGAGCGAATGCGGTTTTCCAACCGGATCATCCTGCCGCATCGGGACAAAATACACGCATTTCCGTGACACGAGCGAGGCGATATTTCTGAAATTCGCCGACATTGCGTCGTTGGTAGCAAGCGCGATCACCAGCGGTCTGTCACATCGCAGATGCGCCTTTGCCGCCATCGTCACCGATGTATCGGTTATCCCGGAGGCAAGCTTTGCAAGCGTATTTCCCGTACACGGGCAGATTATCATGAGATCAAGCGGCTCACGCGGACCGAGCGGCTCGGCATCAACTATGGAACATACCGCCGGTCGGCCGCATATATCCTCAACTCGCCGCACCGTATCGGCAGCCCTTCCGAAGCGCGTGTCAAATGATGCAGTGTGCTCGCTGATTATAGGGATAAATTCCCAGCCGCCGTGTTTCTCCGCAAGCGACGCAAGAACCTCCGTCGATCTTCCTATCGTGCAGAACGAACCGCACATTGCATAACCTATCTTCATTTTCCGATCACTCCCTCGCTTTCAAGGTAGGAGAGCACCGTCTCTCCTATTATTACTCCCGCGGTCACCGGTGCATATTTACCGGGAACAGACAGCGCCCACGTGACATTCAGCCCCAACTTCTCCGCCGTATCGAAATCAACGCCTCCGGGGACCGACGCAAGATCTATTATAACCGTATCGGGGCTGATATGATGCAAAACATCACCCGAAAGGAGACGCACGGGGATAGTGTTTATAATAAGGTCGTAGCCGCGCGTAAGGCTTATCATACCGCACATAGGACGCTCCGGATCAATGAGCAGCTGCCGCATTCCGGCGATCCCCGCCCGTGCCAGATCGCTCCTTTTGCGCGCTGCCACCGTGACAGATGCTCCCATGGCACGCAACAGACCTGCGGTCGCAGTACCGACTCTGCCATAGCCGAGCACGGCTGCACGGCAATTGTTGACAGTGCGGTCAAGTTTCCGCATTGCAATGCTGACGGCGCCTTCCGCTGTCGGCAGAGAATTTTTGATTTTCAGTTCTTCCGAATCGTAGTAATCAAATACTTTTTTGTTTTTTTCCGCGGCTGAAGCTGAAAAAAATTCCGGCAGACGTCCGCCGATGATCGGAGCATCGCAATTTTCAAGCAACGCGCCGAGCTTCAGCCTGCATTCCGGTGCATACGGACAGTTTACGCGAACGCCGTCAAAAGAGGCGGGCAGCGGCAGTATGACCGCCGCAGCACCGTTCACAGCCGAATGCCATTCATCGCACCTCACGGCACCGCCGATATCCGATGTGGGATCAAGTCCCCATACGGCGCATTCGATCCCGCTTTCTGACAAAAAACGCGCCGCCGCCGACTGCCGCATATCCCCGCCGAGAAGCGCAGCTTTTATTCTGTAATTCATTGTTGCCAATACCCTGATATGTTGATTGCGGACGGCATGAGCGGTCCGCTGTTACATAATATGAGCAAAGTGGGTCCCGCGTGAGCGGAAAAGTGTCGGCCTTCTCCATCATTTAGCGCGGATTTTGCATTTTCAAATCTCGTAAATTGCATATTTTGAACAAAAATCTGTTATAACGAAAAAAACGGCTCAAAACCTATTGACAAGGCAGGTTTCGTGTGCTAAAATACTGGCATCGAAGAAATAACGTCGGAAGAAGGAGAAGCGACATGAAAAATGTTGTTTTCGTTAAGAGCGATATGATGATGTCGATGTGCATGTGCTCCATGCGCATGTTTTGTCGCGCCAATATTTCCGATGTGCAGCCTTCCGAGGTCTGATATATGGGCTTGTGCCCACAATGTCAAAAAGGGGAACGCCGTCGGGCGCTCCCCTTTTATTTATAAATTTTTATTTCTCACCGAAAAGGAGTCAAAACCATGAAAAGAACATTCTCTCTTCTGCTCGCATCCCTGCTTGTGCTTTTGGCACTTGCTTCTCTCGCATCCTGCGGCAGCAAAGGCGTCACGATCGCCGTCCCCAACGACACGACAAATGAAGCGCGTGCGCTTCTCCTGCTTGAGGCTCAGGGCCTTATAAAGCTCAAAGAAGGCGCCGGCGTCACTGCGACTGTCAGAGACATTGCAGAAAACCCCTACAACATAAAGTTCCGCGAAGTGGAAGCCGCACAGCTTCCCAACTTCCTCAAGGATGTTGACTACGCCGTTATCAACTCCAATTACGCCATCTCCGCCGGTCTTAACCCCACCAAGGATTCCGTTGCGATCGAAGGCTCATACTCCGCATACGCCAACATACTTGCCGTCAAGGAAGGCAACGAGCAGAAGCCCGCTATCAAGGCTCTCGTAGCTGCTCTTGAAAGCAAGCAGGTCAAGGATTTCATCAGCACCAAATATAACGGCGACATTGCAAGCACGGTCGATAACCCCACCGACGGTTATGATTCCTCTGTCAACTACAGCGAGCTTGCCGGAACAAAGATCTCGGTAGCTGCATCTCCTACACCTCACGCCGAAATTCTTGAAGAAGTCAAGAAGATCCTTGCAGCCAAGGATATAACCCTTGAGATCAAAGTTCTCTCCGACTACGTTGTTCCGAACACCGTTGTCGAAAGCGGTGAATGCGACGCCAACTACTTCCAGCACACCCCTTACCTCAAGGACTTCAACGAGAAGAACGGAACTCACATCGTGTCTGTTGCCTCTATTCATGTTGAACCCATGGGCGTATATTCCTCTACTCACAAGACCCTCGACGATATCAAAAAATAATTTGAAGGAAAGCTCCGGACAATGATACAGATCAAGAACTTATGCAAGACATATGACGGAGCCGCCGGAAAGGTAACAGCCCTTAACAACATAGATCTCACCGTGAATGACGGTGAGATCTATGGGATAATCGGTATGAGCGGTGCCGGAAAAAGCACGCTCGTACGCTGTATAAATATGCTTGAACGCCCCACGTCGGGCGATATCGTCATTGACGGCGTAAGCATGACATCCCTTTCTCCGGCACAGCTCCGCGAAGCACGCAGAAATATCACAATGATATTTCAGGGCTTCAATCTTCTGATGCAGAAAAACTGCCTCAAAAACGTCTGCTTTCCGATGGAGCTTGCCGGCGTTCCCAAGGACAAGGCTGCGAAGCGCGCCGCCGAGCTTCTTGAAATGGTCGGGCTTCCGGACAAGGCCAAAGCATACCCGGCGCAGCTTTCGGGTGGTCAGCAGCAGCGCGTTGCCATTGCGCGTGCGCTCGCGACCGATCCGAAAGTGCTTTTGTGCGATGAGGCAACAAGCGCTCTCGACCCAAATACCACGCACTCGATACTCGGTCTTATACGCGAGATAAATCGGCGCCTCGGCATAACCGTAATCGTAATAACACATCAAATGAGCGTTGTTGAAGAGATATGCACTCATGTTGCAATTCTCGACAACGGCGAGATCGTTGAAAAAGGCGCTGTAGGCACAGTATTCGCAAGTCCGAAATCTGCCGCAGCGCGCCGTCTTGTTTTTCCGAACGGTGCGGACGAATGTGTTTCCAATCCCCTTCACGAAAAAAGGCTCCGTATAATCTTCAACGGAGCAAAAGCGGCAAGCACGCCATGGATCGCAAGAATGGCTCAGGAGAAGAATGTTCTTGTTAACATCGTGTCAGCCGCAACGCGGACGATCGATGACAAGACATACGGTTCGATGCTGCTCGGCGTTCCGGGGGGACACGAAAAAACGCAGGCGGTCAAGGAATATCTCGGCTCCATCGAGAACGTGACCGTTGAGGAGGTTTGAAATGTCAAACACATTTACGCCCGAAAAGATCGCATACGCGCTTGATCTGCTCAAAAGCGAGATCCCGTTTGCCATCTGGGAAACATTTTATGTCACCGTTATCGCAACGCTGTTTGCGTTTGTGATCGGGCTTCCGCTCGGCGTCATTCTTGTATGCGGCGAAAAAAACGGCATCCTGCCGCTTCCCCGCTGGCTCATGAAGGTGATAAACATTATCGTAAACCTTCTGCGCTCGGTGCCCTTTATTATTCTTATCGTCGTCGTATTTCCTCTCACAAGGCTTATTGTCGGAACGACGATAGGCTCGGTTGCATCGATAGTTCCGCTCGTTATTGCCGCATTTCCCTTTGTCGCAAGACTGGTAGAGAGCAGTCTGCGAGAGGTGAATCCCAATATTATTGAAGCCGCCCTCAGCATGGGCGCGACTCCTTTTCAGATAATAACCAAAGTAATGATACCCGAAAGTGTTCCTTCGCTTATATCAAACGCCGCCATCGCCGTGACCACGATACTGGGTTATACGGCAATGAGCGGCGCGATAGGCGGGGGCGGGCTCGGCAACATCGCCATAATGATCGGCTACAACAGGTATAATTATCTTGTGATAATCGAAACCGTTGTACTGCTCATCGTAATGGTCCAGATCTTCCAGAGCCTCGGCACTTTTCTTTCCCGCAAGTCCGATAAAAGACTCAAATAATTTTTACGGTCAAAGCTTGCGCAGCTTTGCGTAGCTTGCCATAAGCTTTTTGGTGCCGACACGGTCGAATACGATCTCGTATAGCCTGTCGGCGCCCATTTGTTTGGCTGAAATAACTTCACCCTCGCCGAAAACGGGGTGCAGGACGCGTGTACCGGGGACAAAGCTCTCGACCGCCTGACGCTGCATGGTCGGAGCCGGTGTTTTGTTCACGGTCAGCCTGTCCTGTGACATTGCCGACGCACGCGGACGTGCGGACGGTCCGCGCATGGTGCGTGTGGAATAAGTCACATTGCCTTCTTCATCAAACGACGCCCTGAACGGCACTCTGCCGTCGGGAGCGTTATTTTTTTGCGATTCATCTTCTTCTTCGATATATTCAGCCGGAATGTCCTCCACAAACCGCGACTCGGCATTGAACTGCGTGCGCCCGTACATTGTGCGGGTCTTGGCGCGCAGTATTATGAGCTCACGTTTTGCACGCGTTATTGCAACGTATGCAAGGCGACGCTCCTCTTCAAGCTCCTCGGGATCGGATATTGCCTGTGAGGACGGGAATATTCCCTCCTCCATGCCGGGCAGGAACACCACGGGAAACTCAAGCCCCTTTGCCGAATGGATCGTCATGAGAACGACGGCATCTGCGTTTTCGTCGAATCTGTCAACGTCGGCTACGAGCGCGTTTTCCTCAAGAAAACCGGTGAGCGTAGGCTCTTCATCCGACTTCATATATTCCATAATACCGGATATGAATTCGTTTACGTTGTCTATCCGCTCGGCTTCCTCTTTTCCGGCATCCTCAAGCATCTTCATATAGCCGGTCTTATCAAGGACCTGACGCACGAAAGCGTCAAGCGGGCAGCCGTCGCTTAGTATTTTCGTCAGCTCTTCAATAGTTGATGCAAATCCCTCAAGTGACGGAGCTGCACGCAGCAGTGCGGTATACGACGATGCATGCAGCATCACATCGAACATTGACATTCCGGTCTCGTTTGCAATGTCCTCGACAGCCTCAAGCGTCTTGGCGCCTATCTTGCGTCGCGGCTCATTTATTATTCGCAGCAGCCGCTCGCGGTCCGCGTGGTTGTTTATGACCTGAAGATATGCCACGGTGTCGCGTATCTCCTTGCGGTCGCTGAAACGAAGTCCGCCGTAAATGCGATAAGGTATGCCGCTCTTGGCGAATGCACGTTCGACGCTGCTTGCCTGAGCATTGACGCGGTACAGGACCGCAAAATCACGGTATGTATATTTGTCCGTCGCAATATGCTTCAGGATCGAATCGGCAATGGCACGAGATTCGGCTATCTGATCCTCCGTGACGCGATAGGAAATAAGCTCGCCGGAAGCATTTGAGGTCCAAAGTGTTTTTTCGTGACGCGATTCGTTCTTGCTTATGACCGCATTGGCGGCGCTGAGTATCGTTGAGGTCGAACGGTAGTTCTGCTCAAGCTTTATCACCTTGGCATCTGCATAGTGACGGTCAAACGACAGAATATTTTCGATCGTCGCACCGCGGAAACGGTAAATACTCTGATCATCGTCACCGACGACCATTATGTTACGCCATTCCGACGCAAAAAGCGCACAAAGCTCAAACTGAGCAAGGTTCGTGTCCTGATACTCGTCGATGCAGACATACCTGAACTTGTGGGCATAATAGCTGCGCACATCATCGTTTTCACGCAAGAGCGTAACAGTCTGCATTATGATGTCGTCAAAATCCATTGCATTGGAGCTTTTGAGCATGCGCTGATATTCGGTATATACCTTGGCATACACCTGCTCCCTGTATCCGCCCGACTCCATTGCAAATGCCTCGGGGGTGAGCACCTTCTCCTTCGCCTTGCTTATCACACCGGCAACCGTTTTGAACGGAAACTGCTTGTCGTCCACGTTCACGTTTTTCATTGCCTTGATGATCGCTTTTTTCTGATCGTCGGTATCGTAGATCGTCACCTGAGATGTGTAACCTATGCGGTTGGCGTATTTTCTGATTATCCGCATACAAATGGAATGAAATGTTCCCGCCCACACGTCGGAGGCGATCTCCGGATCATCGAACATAGCTGCAAGCCGCGTTTTGATTTCGTTCGCAGCCTTGTTCGTGAATGTTATAGCAAGAACGTTCCACGGCGCCGATGGTTCCGATGCGAACTCGTCAAGTATAGGTCTTATATCCTCCGGCGACAGCTCCTCGGCAGCTTCAAGATCCGAAACGTATGCCTCGCCGAGACCGTCCGGAACACGGTCTGAATAGTATGCGTTACCGTACCTTATTATCTGTGCGATCCGGCGCACAAGCACCGTGGTTTTTCCGCTCCCCGCGCCTGCAATGACGAGCAGAGGACCGTTTACGGTAAACACCGCATCGCGCTGCTGAGGATTGAGCCCCTCTAGCGCCTTGTCAAACAATTTTCTCTTTGCCGCAAGATAGCGGTCATCAATTTCTGATCTCATATATGTATATGCCTTTCGATATGTCATACCGGGAATAGATAGGGGGCTGCCGCCTGAGCGCCAGCCCCCGTCGTTAGCGGTCGGATCTCAAAACTTTTCGGAGACGTGCTCCGTATGCACCCGTGTCAGTCGTTTTCCTTGTTGTTTTTGCTGTTCTGCTGATTCTGGTTCTGCTGCTGATTCTGATTCTGCTGGTTCTGCTGATTCTGCTGCTGGTTCTGGCTCTGCTGATTCTGACGGTTCTGATTCTTGTTGTTTTCCATTGTTTTAAACACTCCATGCCGTAAGGCGGAAAAATTTGCACGGTCTTTTGACCGCAAACTAAGTATTCCCGCAGCGCGACACGATTATTCAGCCGAGCATATATCTGCTGTCAACTTCCGCCTTGATCTCGGATTCGGTTTTCAGCACAAGAATAAAATTAACAAGGCACAGCACAGCGCTTATTATCCACCACACATCTGACAGTGTGCGCGCAGCACCGGACACAACGCCGAGTCTGTCATATATTGACGAATTGAGCGTAACTATCGCATCGCCTATGCAGAAGCTCACGGTGCACACGACGCTCATGACCGTAACGGATGTGACCCACCTGCCGAGATATCTTCTGATCTCGCCAAGCTTCGCGTCACGGAATTCACGGCTTGAATTTTCGGCAATAAATCCCGCATGGTCGTGTATTATAACCCGTTGAGCTCTGCATGCGATTACAGCGACTGCCGCAAAAAGCACCGAGCTAACGATTACCGATGCATATCTCACGAGAAACGCCTCAAGGACCTCGCTATGTTGCCATACGGATGCATTGAAGTACTTATTGTTGAAGGAAAATTCCAACCATTCATTAACGCCCGCGGCAACGGTATACACTGCGGAAACACCGGCGCCGATCTTCCACTGTGGATACAATTTTGCGATCGTCACAAAAAAACCGACAAAGCAAAGTGCCGCAAGCACATCCGGAATTATATTGTTCGATTCAAGAAGAAGGTCGATCTCAAGAAAAAATGCCGCAGCCAGCAGTGCGAACGCAATATTGATGCGTCGCTTTGTAAAGCGTATATCGCCCGGCAGTATCTCATCGTCATATTTTTTGCGCAGCGTGGGAATGAATTCGCCGTCTTTTCGCAGGAACGCAAAGTAACGCTCGATAAAAACGAGCCAAGCTATGCCCGCGATAAGTGCGAGCATTATCCCGATCTCGCGGAAAAGCCCTATGAACTCATACCAGTTGAATGATGAGTCGTCATATCCGCCCATACTCAGAGAAGCAAACTCCGGAAGCACGGCACAGAGCGGCTTGAAGAATATAAAGAAGACAGTTGCACCCTTGGCGACACCGGTCACAGTCGCACGTCCGCGGCGGCTGCTGTAAGGTGCCATTGCTCCGGTGCGACTGCCGAGATAAAGCAGCCCGTCCCAGAGCCTGCCCCATGCCGGCACGAGGAGAATAAGCTCCACCACGGCAAACGAGAACGTCGAAAGGAGTATCGCCACCGGACGCTCATTCTGACTCGATATGCCGAACAGGAAAAATATCGACGCCGTTTTTGCGATCCCGACTATTGCGGCGCGCCAAAACCAGGTACGCGACGTTTCTATCTGCGGGCAGATAAATGACAGCTTTGTAAGTGCCGCGGCGATCAGGATGTACCCGATGAAATCGGGCAAAACATCGATAACCGCAAGGTCGGGGTTGAAAAGGAACAGTGGCGCTATTGCCAGCAGTATAAAACCCATACTGTCTTTTTTCTCTTTCATTTTACAGGCTCCTTTTCGTCAGATAAAAGATAAATATCACTTTTTACGCTTGCTTTTGCGACTTTCTGCGCGGCGACGCTGACGCTCTTCAATTTCGGCTCGCGTGGTCTCAAGAGCACGCGCTTCCTTCTCGTCTACCTTTTCGAAGAAACGATCGATGAAACCTATCCCCGTCTTTCTCCGCAGGGGCGCATTCTCCTGTCCCGCAGGACAGATATTCTTGTAGCACCCGTATATCGCGACCGCGGAAAGCACTATGAGCACCAAAAGAAGCACATAATAAAAACCGGGCTCGATGAGCTTCATTATACCGAGCGCATATGTCAGCGCCCAAATGACAGCAGTGACCATGGAGGTCAATGCCGTAGTCCGCGGTTTTTCGATACCTACCGCCTTTGCCGCAAGGTTCAACTCCCAACCGAGCAGAAGGTGAAAAAGCAGCACGACGGCAAACCATGCCCATCCCTCAACGGTCTTGACAATGTCAGGCACCGCGGAGTTGATGCGCTCCGTAACATAAAACACACCTTCAGCGATCCCTGTCAGCGCCACAAGCGCGGCAGCGCCCTCAACATACGCAAAGCCGCGGAAATATTCATGCAGTTTCCGGCAGCCGAGTATCATCACAATGCATCCCAATATCCTTATCGCCCACCCGTAAAGGGTCATCGACATAAGAAATGCAGCGATATATCCGGCCAATAACAGTCCGAATCCCATCAGTCCTTACCGTTTCCGGAAAGCTTGGCGCCGCAGCATTTTTTGTACTTCTTCCCGCTTCCGCACGGGCACGGAGCGTTGCGGTCTATCTTTTCACCGCTCTTCATGCTTGCGGGAGCGGCTTTTTTCATCTGTTCGGCGTTTCTTCCCATTCTGAGGTTTCTTATCATCTCCGGTGTTATCACAATGACCTCAGGTATCCTTTCCGTCAGCATCTCGCGTGCAGTCTTGTCTCTGATCTCTGTGATAAGGTCGCCGAACATATTTGATCCGAGAAGCTTGTACTCGGTCAGCGGATCCTTGTGGGCGTAGGATTGAAGCATCACGTTCTGCTTGAGATTTTCCATATCATCTATGTGATCGAGCCACATTTCGTCGATATTGTGCAGGAGCGTGTTGCGCTCAAAGCGGTGGAAACGCTCCTCCCCTACCTCAGTCTCACGCTTTTCGTAGAGCTCGACCGCATTATCCTGAAGCAGTTTTTCAATGTCATCGGCTGTCACGTGCTTCAGCTCATCCGGCGTGTACACAAGATCCTCCTCGCGGCATACCCAACCGAGGTACTTTCGCCTGAGCCCTTCGATATCCCACTCACTCTTTTCGGGAGATGCCGTGGCGCCTTCTACCGCTTCGGCAATGGTCGAAGCTATCATGGTCTTTATCTGACCCGAAAGGTCAGCCTCATGGAGTATCTCATCGCGCTGTTCGTATATCGTTTTTCTCTGCTCGTTGAGCACGTCGTCGTATTCGAGAACGTTCTTTCTGATCTTGAAGTTGCGGCTTTCGATCCTCTTCTGCGCGCTTTCGATCACATTTGAAAATAGCCTTATATTCTGCGACATATCGCCGCTCTCGTCGGTAAGGTTGACGGCAAGAGCCGACAGCTTCTGAAGCCTTGCGGGGTCGGCAAACAGACGCATCAGGTCATCCTGAAGTGAAATAAAGAATGTTGACTCGCCGGGGTCGCCCTGACGGCCCGAACGCCCGCGAAGCTGGTTGTCGATACGGCGGCTTTCATGACGCTCGGAGCCGATGATATAAAGCCCGCCTGCAGCTATTACCTTTTCGCGATTTGGAACGATCTCCGCTTTGTATTTTTCGTAATACATGCGGAAGGTGTTGCGCGCATTCTTTATATCCTGATTTTCGGTAGGCGCGGTACCGGTCGAAAGCGCGATAAGCTCCGGACGCAGCCCCATGCGCATCATTTCCTGCTTTGCCATGTGCTCGGGGTTGCCGCCCAGCATGATGTCGGTGCCTCGGCCTGCCATATTGGTGGCGATCGTCACGGCGCCCGCGCGTCCCGCCTCGGCAATGATATCCGCCTCACGCTCATGGTTCTTGGCATTCAGCACATTGTGCTGTATTCCCTTTGCCTTGAGCATTCTCGAGAGAACTTCGGATTTTTCGACCGATGCGGTACCGACAAGGACCGGCTGATCTTTTGCGCGGCACTCCTCGACGAGTTCGATAACGGCGCGGAATTTTGCATTCTCATCGGTAAATATACGGTCCGGATGATCAATGCGGATCATGGGCTTGTTAGTAGGCACTTCCACAACGTCAAGCCCGTAGATCTCGCGGAATTCCTCTTCCTCCGTCATTGCCGTACCGGTCATACCGGACAGCTTGCGATACATACGGAAGTAATTCTGAATGGTTACGGTAGCCGTGACCTTCATCTCCGACTGAACATTGACCTTTTCCTTTGCCTCGAGCGCTTGGTGCAATCCGTCCTGATAACGTCTGCCAGGCATAAGTCTGCCCGTGAACGGGTCAACGATAATTATTTCTCCGTCCTTTACAACATAGTCAACGTCTCTCTTTTTTACGCCCCATGCGTGAATCGACTGGTTGACATTATGCGCTATGCTTGCGTTTTCTGGATCGTTAAGGTTTTCTATGCCGAAGAATTCCTCGACCTTTTTGACACCGCGCGGAGTCAGCACGGCGCTCCCGTGCTTTTCATCGACGATATAGTCGAAGTTTTCATCGTCTGTTTCGGCTTTTGAGTCTATTTCCTTTATGACCTTTTTGGAAAGACGTCTCACCGCCGCATCACACTTTTCATAAATATCGGTCGACTTGCCGCTCATGCCCGAAATTATAAGCGGTGTGCGTGCCTCATCTATGAGTATAGAGTCCACTTCGTCGATTATCGCAAAATTGTGACCGCGCTGCATCTGTGCGTCGAGCGTCGTCTGCAGATTGTCACGCAGATAGTCAAAACCGAACTCATTGTTTGTTCCGTAGGTTATATCCGCTGCATAGTTGCGGCGTTTCTCTGCAGCCGACATCTCCTTGGTTATAACGCCCGTGCGCAGTCCGAGATATTCGTATATGCGCCCCATCTCTCCCGCGTCACGCACAGCAAGGTAATCGTTTACCGTAACTATATGAACGCCTTTCCCCGTAAGCGCGTTGAGATATGCGGGCATTGTAGCCACAAGCGTTTTACCCTCGCCCGTTTTCATCTCGGCGATCCTGCCCTGGTGAAGCAGAATACCGCCGAGCACCTGAACGCGGAACGGGCGCTTGCCGAGGACACGGTCGGCAGCCTCGCGGACAGCGGCAAAAGCCTCAGGCAGCAGCGATTCGAGCGATTCGCCGTTTTCGAGGCGTTTGCGGAACGCCGGCGTCACCGAACGCAGCTCGTCCTCGCTCATTGCCTTGAATTTTTCGCCGAGCGCATCGACGGAATCCGCTGCGCTCTTTATTTTTTTAAGCTGTCTCTTGCTGTAATCGCCGAACAATAAATTTTCAAGTTTCATATATGTCACCTTCCGGACCGATGATATCGATAATCTATTTTATTATACAATATGTTAGAGATAAAAACCATACCTAAATGTAAATTTTACATTCCAATATCTGTTCCGAAGCCGAAAAAACCGGTACGAGACCAAAAGCACATCTGGCAGCCTCGGCAATATCAAAATTATCGGCTTCGGCATTTCTGCCGAAGCCGATAGTCTTCACGATACGTATCAGCCGGTGACGGTCTGATCTTCGGTGACGAGCTTATATACCACCTTGTCGCCGTCCTTTATCTTGTAGGTGAGGGACGTTGCCTTATCGGGAGCGGTTCCGTTCACCGTCCACACAAAGTGCGTGAATCTGAAGGTCTTGGAATTTTCGTCGCTGGACACGGTTCCTTCATTCTTCTGAGCGAGTGTTTCACCGTCGAAGGTTATGGAATCGACCGAGCCGTCGGCAAGAGCCTTGTATGTGCCCTGTCTTTCCTGAATAAGAGCGATGAGAGCATCGTTGACGCTGCAGTCGGCATTGACCTTGAGTTCGTTGGCTCTCAGAAAAATGACTTCATTGCCGTCTTTGTCGACGGAGTAGACCTCGACAGAAACGATCATCTTGCTTCCGCCGTCGCCTGAGTCGCTGTTATTGCAGGAGATGAACATTGCCGCAAGACCGACAACCATCAGAACTGCCGTAAATAATGAAATAAATCTTTTTGCCTTCATTGGTAATACCAAGCCTTTCTTGATGTGGAATGCTTCGGAACGCTCCGAGCACAAAATTATACGATAAGATTATACAATACGGAAGCTTTTTTGTCAATAGGATTAGTGCAGATTTTACCGTTTTATCTTCGGCTCAGCCGCCACAGGCGTCTGTCTGTACTCAGCGACGAAATTCCGTCTCTCCAACCGTCCGGCAGCCATGCCGTGACTGACGGCGTTGCGGGCTTGACCGTCGGTATAGCCGGAAGATGATTGTCGTCAAGTATGAATGCATCGGAATCGGCGTGCTCCGTGCACGCATGATTATAAGGCAGTCCGCCGCCGGAGTGCATTCCGTAATATCTGCCGTCTCCGGAAAGCCTCTGATAGTATGGGTAGTATTTATTGGAATACGGCACGATACCGTCCGCGTTCTTCACACAGGTGTACTGCGTATCCCTTACATAAACCTCTATCGGGAAATTGCGGTCAACGAGCACGAGCGATTTCTGAACAAGATTCTCGACCGGGCACTTTGTGCACGCAACACCGTCGGTAGCCGAATCGTACCAGACCATAACATGGCGGTCGCACGGCGTCGTAGGCTGCGTTCCCTGCAGGAAATAGCCTGTTTCGGCGCAATCTCCGCGCGGGTCCGCTTCGCAGGCTGCGGTGATGAGCTTTCCCGAATATTTGCAATAGGTGCATTCGATTACATTGTCTGCGAGACCGAATGTTTTCAACGTCTCCTGACCGCTTGCAACAGCGTCGAATATCGGCTGATGGATCTCGGTCATCATGGTGTTCCAGACGATACCTGACGGGTTGTCACCGGGGATCGCCTTTGGGTATTCGTAACCGTACCATACGCCGCAGATATAATAAGGTGAGTACCCGATAAACCATCTGTCGTAGTTATCACCCGCGGAACCGGTTTTTGCGGCAAGCTCTATCTTCGAGTCAAGCTTTATATATCCGCTGTGAGCCACGACTCCCTGAAGCAGCTTCGTCATTATCGACGCTGACGCCTCGCTCATAGCCACGGTGCCCTTATAGTCGTTCTGAAGGATCGTGTTACCGGCGCTGTCCTCTACCTTGAGGTAAGAATGCGCCTCGTTGTAAACGCCGTCGTTCGCAAATATCGAGTACGCCGCGGTCATCTCTCTGACGGTAAGACCGTAGTTGAGCTGTCCGAGTGCGAGAGCCGCATAGCCTTTATCGGTGATCTTTCTGCCGTCGTCAAGAGTTCTCGATTCTATCAGATTTCCGAGTTGAAGTGTGTCGCGGCAATATTTGAAGGACTTGTCAAGCCCGACGAGCTCAAGCACCTTGAGCGACACGGTGTTGAGCGAGTTTTCGACCGAGTATCTGACGTTCGTCAGACCGCGGTAGTAATAGTCAAAGTTTTTGGGCCACGCGGTATCATTTGTGAACGAATACGGAGTATCGTCGAACACCGACGCATAAGTGATGAGCCCGCTGTCAAGAGCCGGCCCGTATACCGCAAGAGGCTTTATCGACGAACCGGGTGAGCGGAACGTTGTGGTGGCATAGCTTTGTATACGGTTGCCTGTCTTTTCGCCGCGCGCACCGACAACACCGAGGATGTCGCCCGTATCCGGGTCGATCACGATAGCCGACGACTGCGCGGGAAGTCCCGATTTGTTTGCGGGGAAATTCGAATCGTCAAGATAGGTCTGTTCAAGTATATTTTGAATACGGTCGTCAACGAGCAGATATATCTTCCATCCACTGTTGTACACCTTGAGAGCAGCCATTTTTCTTGAGACTTTGTACTGCTCGGCATAGTCGGTGATGATATCCTCTATCGCCATGTCGGTGTACCAGGAGTTGATATTTATCTCGCGCTCATCGTCGTGAACATTGAGCACGAGCTCCTTGTCATACGCCTCATCATACTCACGCTTGTTGATAAGTCCCTGCTCAAGCATAAGGTCGAGCACGTCGTTGCGCCGCTTGAGATTTTCCTCGGGATGCGTTATCGGATTGTACTTTGACGGGTTTTTGGTTATGGAGGCAATGGCAGCGCACTCAATGAGCGACAGCTCGCTTACATCCTTGTTGAAATACTTATTTGCCGCCGCCTGAACTCCGTAGCAGCCTGAACCGAGGTTTATCACGTTGAGATAAAGCTCGAGTATTTCCTCCTTCTCCATCTTTTTTTCAAGATCGAGCGCCCACAGGATCTCCTGTATCTTTCGCTGTATCTTGTAGGAATCGTCGCCGCTCACGTTCTTTATCAGCTGCTGCGTAAGCGTTGAACCGCCGTAACTTGAGTTATCGAAGCCGAGGAAGAAGTTTGCGCCCGCTTTTATAGTGCGCAGCCAGTCAACCCCGTCATGGGTGCGGAAGCGCTTATCCTCAACGGCAATGAAGGCATTCTGAAGGTCGATCGGGATCTTGTCATATTCAATATAAATGCTGTTCTTCGGTCCGTAAAGACGCTCGTTTTCAAATTCTACGGCTTCGCCGACGCGGTTCGAACGGTCGGTAAATTCATACCTGTACACGCGCGTCGTAGTCGAGGTGTTGAAGTCGAGCTTGTATTTTGAGATGTCGACCTCGGTCTCAACGTAATTTTTAATGTAGATCGTGAAAGCGCACGCAACTATGATACCGGTGAGCGCGCATATCAACAGAAAAGTAACGAGCACGTTGATAAAGCCGCGTAAAAAGATACCGGCTCCGCGCAAAAATATTTTCCAGGCCTTTTTTATCTCCTGCTGCCAGTTTATATCCTTCTGCATTCGTTAACCTTCAATCATTTTAAAATTAATGATGCCGAACCGCGGCGTGCCGCAGCTGTGCATAGTTTATTTTACCACTCTAATTTGAATATATTATGAATTACGGTCAATAATAATGAAAAAGTGCTTTTCACGCCTGTCCGGCAAGCCCGCAGGCACCTCAAAATTGCAAAATGCCGAAAGGAATGATAAAAAATGAAAAAGAAATTACTTGCGATAGTGACCGTTGCCGCCGTTATATCGCTTACACTGTCAACATATGCCGTCGTCATGTGCGCCCGCGCGTTTTCGCGCCGGATTCAGAACATTACCGGCACAGACGAGCCTGTCGGCACCGCAGCCGTCACCGATCCCGTTTGTGCCTCCTCCGACGACACCGCTCCGACCGTGCGCGCAGGCATCGAAGGCGAAGGAGTCTATCTGCTGATATGCGACGGCGGCAGGCTGTTCGCCTTAGACGAACACGGGAATGAAATATTTACGTCCGATCTCGATCCCGACATACTTGGCGCTGAAGAACGCGAGCTGCTGAGCCGAGGTCTTTCGCTTTCGGGCGACGCGGCACTGCGCGAGGCGATCGAGGATCTGCTCCGCTGAGCCCGTCAGCGCAGAACAACGTTTTCTCTCCCCGCCTCCGCGCAAAGCTCTGAAACAAGGCATCCGGAAATATCGGCACCCGCAGGATTATTTTCGTACTTTTTCTCATCGGCAAAATAAAATACCGTCCTGAGATTACCGTCAAAGATGCCGACAAGGTTCGAGCATTTTCTGTACACCAAACTGTCACGTGACGGCACGCGGATATAAAGCACGGAAGGTCTTTTATCCGACTGGCGATTCACGGCCGCTGCGCTGCCGTTCTGCTGAACGGCGGCGCTTTTTTCGGTTTGTTTTCTGTACCGTTCGTCGGGCACCAGCGGAATGACAGAATTCAGTATCACTCTGATCTCGTCCCCGTCGCGCCCCTCGCGCACCGAAAGTGTTCCCTTTACGCACACCGCGCCGCCTTCAAGTATAAGACCGCTGTATTTTTCATAACTTTTCGGAAATGCGATGACCTCGACCTGACCGAAGCTGTCATCAAGCCTGAAAAACGCCATCGTCTCGTTGTTGTGAGTATTTTTTCTCGAAACCGCACAGATAAGCCCGGCGACCGTCACGGGCTGCTTGTCGGTGCAGTGCGTATCGCCATCCGACTCATCCGGAATAAGGTCCCCCAAGGACTCCGGTGCAAGATCCGAGAGATGCTTTGAATACCCGTCGAGAACGTGCCCCGAAAAACACATCCCGACGCTTTCCTTCTCATACTCCAGCAGTTCGCAGAACGGATATTCGGGAATATCCGGATAAACACACACGCCGGTATCACTTTTCTGTACACTGCCCGCAGCCATTGAAAACATATCGAGCTGCCCGTCAAGATTGTTTCTGCTTCTGTCAGCAAGTGCGGCAATTGCCGGCGCCAGTGCTTCAACCATGCGCGATCGGTAAACGCCGGAAAAATCGAAAGCGCCAGCTTTAATAAGCGATTCTACCATCCTGCGGTTCAGCTCACCGCCGGACATTCGGGTCAGAAAATCGTCAAGTCCTCCGAAAGCACCGTTTTTCTCACGCTCGCGGACGATAGCTCCGACGAACTGAACCCCGGCGTTCTTCACTGCCGAAAGTCCGAAGGTGATATCCTTGCCGCTGACGTGAAAATCCGAATAGCTGCGGTTCACGTCTGGCGGAAGAACATTTATACCGAGTTTTCCCGCCTCAGCGATATATTGCGCGGTCTTTGCCTGATCTCCGAGTACAGATGTAAGCAGAGCTGCGAGATATTCGCGCGGATAATGCGCTTTGAGATACGCCGTGCGGAAGGATATGACCGCATACGCGGCTGCATGGCTCTTGTTGAAGGCATAGTTTGCAAAGCTCGCCATGTCGTCAAAGAGCTTTTCGGCTCCCGACGCGGTCATTCCGCGCTCGGTCGCGCCGTTTATAAATTCCGCGCGTTCAGCCTCAAGTGCGCTCGCCTTCTTTTTCGCCATCGCACGCCGCACGACATCGGCGCGTCCGAGAGAATATCCCGCCATTATTCGGAATATGCTCATAACCTGCTCCTGGTATACTATGCACCCGTAAGTCTCGGAAAGCACGGGACGTAAGAGCTCCGACGGATACACGACCGAATCGGGATCGTTTCTGCCGGCAATGTACCGCGGTATCGAATCCATCGGTCCGGGACGGTAAAGCGCGATCGCAGCCAGGATATCGTCTATCGACCGCGGCGCAAGCTCGGTCAGCATTGCACGCATGCCGGGCGACTCAAGCTGAAATACACCGAGCGTCTGCCCCTTTGAGATAAGTGCATACGTTCCCGGGTCGGAAATGTCGGCATTCTCAAGGTCAAACGCCGGATCTTTTTCTTTTATTTGCTTCACGGCGCAATCGATTATCGTGAGATACCGCAGCGCAAGGAAGTCAAATTTCAAAAGCCCGAGAGCCGCGACCGTGTCCATGTCATACTGTGTTATCACAGAGCCGTTGCTGACGGCAAGCGGGACATGATCTGTTATCGGCTTTTCGGTTATGACCACTCCCGCGGCATGGACGGATACGTTGCGTGGCATTCCTTCAAGTGCACGCGCGATGTCTATGAGCTCGTGTATCTTCTGTGATGAGTCATATTTTTCACGCAATTCCTCGTTCTCAAGCGCGATATCAAGGGTGACACCGGTCTCGCGCGGAACGAGTTTTGCCACCTCATCCACATCGGCATACGGCAATCCGAGCGCACGTCCGACATCACGTATAACGGCGCGCGCCGCCATCGTGCCGAAGGTGATTATCTGTGACACATGGTCGCTGCCGTAGCGTTCCTTTACATACCGCAGAACTTCATCCCGACGTTCATAGCAGAAGTCGATATCTATATCGGGCATACTCACGCGCTCGGGGTTGAGAAAGCGCTCAAAGTACAGCCCGAAACGTATCGGGTCGATATCAGTAATACCGGTAAGGTATGCCGCAAGACTTCCCGCCCCAGATCCCCTGCCGGGACCGACCGGGATCCCGTTCTTCTTGGCGAATCCGACATAATCGGACACTATGAGAAAATAATCGGAGTATCCCATGCTGCCGATGACCGAAAGCTCGTAATCGAGCCTTATTTCATATTCATCGGCAGTGTGGTCGCCGTACGGGATCCGTCCGGATGCCCTGAGACGTTCAAGCCCGCCCGCGGCAAGACTTCGCAGAGCCTCATCCGGCGTAACGCCGCCCGCCGGGTGAAAGGACGGGAGCAGTGTCTTACCGAACGAAAATTCAAAATTGCAGCGTTCGGCAATCTTCACCGTATTTTCAAGCGCGCGCTCATAGGAGCCGAAAAGCGCGCGCATTTCATCGGTAGATTTGTAGTAAAATTCATCCGTTTCAAAACCGGCGGGTCTGCCGTCAGCCACAGTGCTTCCCGTTTGTATGCACATAAGGACAGCCTGAGTCGAGGCATCCGAGCGTTTGATATAATGTACATCGTTCGTAGCGACCATGCCGAGCCCGCACTCGCGCGCCAGCTTTGCAAGCGACGGGAGTATCTGCCGCTGCTCGGCTATACCGTGATTCTGAAGCTCGATGAAAAAGTTGTCCTTGCCGAATATGCGGCTGTATTTTTCAGCCGACTTGACAGCTCCGTCATAGTCGCCCGCAACAAGACGCGAGGGTATCTCCCCGGCAAGGCACGCCGAAAGCGCGATAAGCCCTTCGTGATATTTTGCAAGCAGCTCATCATCCACACGCGGTCGTGAGTAAAATCCCTCTGTGAAGCCGAGCGACACCATTCTTATAAGATTTTTATATCCGGTCTCGTTTTCGCACAACAGTACCATATGGTGCGCCGAATTTTCGCGCCCGGGCTGCTTTTCAAAGCGCGAGCGCGGCGCGACGTATACCTCACATCCGATTATCGGTTTCACTCCCGCTTCGCGGCACGCTTTGAAAAACGCAACAGCGCCATACATTGCACCGTGATCGGTTATCGCAACGGCACCGTGCCCCGCCGCGGCAGCGGCTTTCGGAATATCCGATATACGGCAGGCGCCGTCAAGCAGACTGTATTCGCTGTGCAGATGAAGATGTACAAAGCCGTTCATAGCCGGCACCGCCTTTCCCGCGATTAATTTTAAATATCTTACTTCTTTTTGATTTTATCCGCCGCCTCGCATATTTTGCGGAGTCTGTGATTGACACCGGATTTCGATATCGGAGGCGAATGCCTTGCCGCAAGCTCCGCGATCGAACACTCCGGCTCTTTTTCGCGCAGCTCCGCAGTCTCGCGCAGCTCTTCCGGCAGACCGACAAAAAGACCTTCCTCTTTCAGGCGGGCAATTGCTTCAAGCTGCGCGGAGGCAGCGTTTACCGAACGTCCTATGTTCCGCACCTCGCAGTTTGAGGCACGGTTGATGTTGCCGCGGAACTCTCGCAGGAGATCCGCCTGGATAAGCGCCATTGCCGACATCTGTGCGCCCGCATATGAAAGAATATCCTGAACATCGGCACTTTTTTTGAATATAAGTGAGCACGATCCGGATCTGTGCGAAATTATAGGCGCAGCGCCGCGGGCTCTGAAAAAGGACGCAAGTCTTGCTGCACGGGCGGGATCGGGTATTCCGATCTCAAGGCGCACCGATTTTTCGGGGTCACACAGTCTTGCAGAGGAAGCAAGCACGCCGGCGGTAAAATACCCGCCGCACTCAGTACATTTGAGCTCCGGAATATCGCCGCCGTACGGCGCATCCGAAAGTTCCGCAAGAAACGCGGCAAGCCGCCTGGATTCGAATTCAAAGGTAATAATTTTTCTGCCGTAGCAGATAGCCGCTCTTTCGTCGGGTGTTCTGCCGTACTGTTCGACAAGCAGTTTTTTTGCCGTCCCCGCCACATCGTCGCCGCGCAGCCTGCACATGACCATACCGGCAATGCCGTTTTCGGCATTAACAAGAAGTCCGTGCAAAAAGCTCCTGCGGCAGCAAGCCGCCGTCGGAAGAGCGGAAAGCAATTCTTCCTTTACGCTGTCGCCGAAACTCATGCTTTTTCGGGTATCAGCCTGATCTCGCATTCAAGATCAACGCCGTAATTTTCGGATATAGTATTTTTTATATGACCGATAAGCTTAATCATATCGTCGGATGTGGCACCGCCGCGGTTCACTATAAAGCCCGCGTGCTTTTCCGACACCTGCGCACCTCCCACCGAATATCCCTTGAGACCGCTGTCCTCGATCATCTTTCCGACATATTTATCGGGAGCCGGACGCTTGAACGCACTGCCCGCGCTCGGAAAGTTCAGCGGCTGCTTCTCGGCGCGCCGCTTCATCAGCTCGGTCATTTTTTCGGTTATCGTATTTTTATCGCCGCACTCGAGCTCGAACGTCACCGAAAGCACCGTATATCTTTCGCCGTTTCCGACAATGCTTTTTCTGTACGCAAACCGCATTTCAGAAGCATCAAGACGACATATCCTGTCTTTTTCCGAATCATAAACGGCAACTTCTGCCACGACACTAGCCATATCTCCGCCGTATGCTCCCGCATTCATGCAAACGGCACCGCCGCAACTGCTGGGGATACCGTAGGCAAATTCAAGCCCGCTCAGTCCCGCATCTCGTGCTGCCGTTGTTACAGCGAGAAGCGATGCTCCGGCTCCCGCGCAAAGGGTGGTAGCGTCCACGGAAACTCCGCGAAGCTTTTTGGTAAAGATCACAGCGCCGCGAAAGCCTGCATCGTCAAACAGAACATTCGAGCCGTTTCCGAGCACCATATAGCGCGCTCCGCACTTTTTTGCATCTCTTATCGCCTCGGCGATCTGCTTTTCGGAGTCGGGAAAGACACCTACGTCGGCATTGCCGCCGATGCGCAATGTCGTGCGGGGCGCGAGCGGAACATCACGAGTATACTCAATACCCGCAGTGTCAAGCAACGCTATATAACCGGTAATGTTTTCTTTTGTGCACACCTTCACGCTTTCTCCTTTTCATCGAGAATGCCGTAAAGCTCCCCGAGCGAATGTATCTCATAGGTCGGCAAAACGCTGCCGGTGAGTTTCTTGTGTCTCGGATTGAACCAGCAGGTATCAATTCCCGTCGCGACGCCTCCCGCAATATCGGAGGTCAGAGAGTCACCGACGACAAGCGTTTTTACGGCTTCAAAACCGTCGATATGCGCCGCCACAAAATCGAAATATTTATTTGACGGCTTTTCGTATCCGACTTCTGCGGATATGAACGATTTTTCAATATATTCTTTTATCGGCGAAGCACCGAGTCGGCTCTCCTGTATGTTTTTAATTCCGTTGGTGATTATGAACATACGGTATTTGCCGTACAGTGAACGACAAAGCTCCTCCGCATTGTCTACAAGAAACGATTTTTCCGCCAGTCTGTCGGTATACTCGGCAGCAAGCGCCGACGGATCGACATTCAGCCCGAATCTCTTCGCAAACAGTTCAAATCGTCTGATGCGGAGCTCGTTTTTGCCTATCCCGCCGCGCTCGAGCAGCCTCCATAGTCCGTCATTTATTTCGCTGTATGTGTCCGTCACCTCATCGGTGGGATCGATGCCGTATTTTATGAGCGCCTCGGTCAGCGCCTCATGTTCTGAGCGCTTGAAATCAAGCAATGTATCGTCCGCATCAAAAAGAAGATATTTATATTTCATAAGTTTCGAAACCTCTCTTTTGCGTTTGTGCTGATCCGCAACTTTCGTCAAAGCTACAGACATCCAAAATATATTATACACCACATCGGAGGTTTTTTCAACCTGTTTATGCATCTTTTCCGCCGCGCAGATGTCATTTTCCCGCGAGGTATTGCTTTTTCTTATATTTTGTAGTATAATATATTGTACACTCTAATTCGATCCGGAGCGGCAATATGATAATCGGAGTCACAGGCCCCAGCGGTGCCGGGAAATCGCTTTTCTGCTCAATGCTTGCGGAGCGCGGTTTTCGCGTGCTCGACTGCGACAAAATATATCACGACATAATATCCTCGCCATGCGAATGCACCTCGGCGCTTGAAGCGCGCTTCGGGCACGGCATAATCAACGAAAACGGCGGTGTCGACCGCTCGGCGCTTGCCGACATTGTTTTCAAAGACGACGAGGCGCTTACCGACCTCAACTCGATAACACTCGGGTATGTAAAAAAAGAGGTCAAACGGATGGCATACGACGCCGTAAGTGTGGGCACACCCGTTGTGATCGATGCTCCGACACTGTTTGAGGCGGGCTGTGAGGAGTTGTGCGATATCACCGTCGGGCTGCTTGCGCCACGTGAAAAACGTGCCGCCAGACTCTCATCGCGCGACGGCGGCGTAAGATCCGAAAAACAGATCGCGTCACGCATCGACGCTTCAAAGTCGGATAACTTTTATATCAGCCGCTGCGACACTGTGTGGCGCAACGACGGAAACACGGATGCACTCGCGGCATTCGCCGACAGACTGGCGCAAGAAGCGTCGTCACACCTCGCGTAAGGAGCATAATGAGAACAGCAATAAAACGAACACTGACAGTCGTATTGATCGCAGCGCTGTCCGTCGCGTGCGGCATAGCCTTTGACCGCCTGTGCGACCGCAGAGACAGAAAAGAATATCCCCGGAAATACTCCGAACAGATATCGAAAAATTCAGCCGAGTTCGGGATACCGGTTGACGTCATTTATGCCGCCGTAAAGGTCGGCAGCAACTTTGATTCAAGTCTCAGAACAGGCGACGGCGACGATGCGCGCATAGGTCTTATGCAGCTTACCGCCGACGACTACCGCGCATATGCTTCAAAGCTCGGAATGAACACCGACCCGGGGCTTCTTTACGAACCGGATACCAATCTTACTCTCGGCAGCTGCCGTATATCGCAGCTTTACGGAAAATATTCGGACTGGCGGTGTGTTTTCGCCGCAATGTACACGGACACCGAAACGGTCGACGAATGGCTGAAGGATGAATCGCTCGTAAGCAAGGGCGGAAGGCTCGCAAAGATCCCCGACGATGCGACTGCGGAATATGTGTCGTGCATGGAAAGCACCGTTGCAAAATACAGTAAACTCTATTCACAGATCAACGATAAAACATAAAACGAAGGAAGGACCTAACATGAGACCCGAAAACGAAAATGTTGAAAAAACCGCGGCAGATTCCGCCAAGGAGCTTGCCTACACCAAAAAAACAGTCTATCAGCTCCGCAGCGAGGCTGATATCGATGCCGCTTATGACTATGCGCACGGATATATGAAGTTTCTCGACGATGCCAAGACCGAGCGCGAAGCGGTCACAGCCGGAATAAAGCTTGCAGAAGTCAACGGCTTCGTCCCCTACAATTTCGGCGACGATATCGTAAAGGGCGGAAAGTACTATTACAACAACCGCGGCAAAAACCTCTTCCTGTTCTATATCGGCAACAGCGACATTAAGAACGGCATCCGCATTTCCGCGGCACACATCGACTCCCCGCGCCTCGACCTCAAGCAGGTCCCGCTTTACGAGGACTCCGGCATGAGCTTCCTCAAGACTCACTACTACGGCGGCATCCGCAAATATCAGTGGGTCGCCACTCCTCTGGCACTTCACGGCGTCGTATCGAAGAAAAACGGCGAGAACGTCAATGTCGTAATAGGTGAAGATGACAACGATCCCGTGCTTTATATCAACGATCTGCTCCCGCACCTCGGACACGGCGACGACGTGAAGCCTCTCGGCACGGCTATCCCCGGCGAAAAGCTGAATCTGCTCGTCGGCAGTCGCCCGCTCGACGACGTTTCAGACGGAATAAAGCTTAATGTTCTCCGCATACTCAATGAGAAGTACGGAATCGACGAAGCCGATCTGCTCTCCGCGGAGCTTTGCGCCGTTCCGCTCGGAAAGGCACGCGATGCGGGTCTCGACCGCTCGATGATCTGCGGCTACGGTCACGACGACAGAGTTTGCTCCTACCCCGCTCTCACCGCAATGTTTGAAGCGATGGGCGGCGATAATTCGCTGCTTTGCATTCTCGCGGACAAGGAAGAGATCGGCAGCGAGGGCAATACGGGTATGCAGTGCGAGCTCATGCTCGATCTTATAGATGCGATAGCGGCGTCTCAGAATGCATCGCCCGCAGTTGTGAGACTCAATTCGAAGTGCCTGTCGGCAGATGTGTCCGCAGCCTTTGATCCCAACTTCAGCGACGTATTCGAAAAGCGCAATTCTTCTCTGCTCTCCTGCGGCGTGGTGCTCACGAAATACACCGGCTCGCGCGGAAAGGGCGGCACCAGCGATGCCTCCGCTGAATACATCGGATGGCTCCGCGGCATAATGGAGCGCGACGAGGTCGTGTGGCAGGCGGGTGAGCTCGGCAAGGTCGACGTCGGCGGCGGCGGGACCGTTGCAAAATTCATTGCCAAGCACAACATTGAGGTCGTTGACCTCGGCGTTCCGGTCATTTCCATGCACGCTCCTTACGAGATAATTTCCAAGGTGGACCTCTACGAGGCTCATCGTGCATTTGCGGCATTCAACAAATATTGATATGCCCGAGCCATCAGCCGTAATTTCCAAGCTCCGCGAAACCGAGCTGAAATACCGCCGCCTCGAAGAGCTGCTTTCCGCGCCGGAAACGTTCGCGGATATTCCGCTCTATACACAGACGATGAAAGAATATCGCACTTTGGCGCCGGTCATGACAAAATACCGTGAATACGTGAGCGTCTCGGCGGAAGCGGACGATGCGGCGGCTCTTTCTCGAGATTCGTCCGACCCGGAGCTGCGCGCGCTTGCCGCAGACGAGCTTCCGGTGCTGCGCACAAGGCTTTCTCTGCTTGAAAAAGAACTTACGGCACTGCTCATAACGCGCGATCCCAACGACAACAGAAACGTGGTCGTTGAGATCCGCGCGGGAGCGGGCGGCGAGGAGGCTTGCCTATTCGCCGCAGTGCTTTTCCGTATGTATTCAATGTATTGCGAAAGAGCAGGATTCCGCGTCTCCGTTGCCGACGCAAACGAAACGGGTCTCGGCGGATATCGTGCACTGACTTTCACCGTCGAAGGTGACGGTGCATATTCACGCTTCAAATTCGAGTCGGGAGTTCACCGCGTTCAACGCGTTCCGCTCACCGAATCTCAGGGACGCATACAGACCTCGACGGTAACAGTCGCCGTGCTGCCTGAGGCAGATGAGGTGGATGTTGAGATACTGCCTCAGGATCTTGAATTCGAGTCCTGCAAATCAAGCGGTGCCGGCGGTCAGCACATCAACAAAACGGAATCCGCGGTAAGAATAACGCACAAGCCGACAGGTATCGTTGTTGAGTGCCAGGAGGAACGCTCCCAGTTCAAAAACAAGGACAAGGCACTGAAGCTGCTTCGCGCCAAGCTGTACGATATGAAGCTGCGCGAGCAAAACGACCGGATAGCGGAAACGCGGCGCACCCAGGTCGGCAGCGGCGACCGCAGCGAAAAAATACGCACGTACAACTATCCTCAGAATCGCGTCACCGACCACAGGATAGGTCTTACGCTTTATTCTCTCGATTCTTTTCTCAACGGGGATATCGGCGGTATGATCGACGCACTTATAGCAGCCGATACAGCCGAAAAGCTCCGCGAGTGATATACAAATCTTTTTTAAGCAAGGCACAAATATGTCACAGTCAAATTCAATCAACACCGTTCATATCAGACTTGACCCCGAAAATTTCGATGATACGCAGCTTCTGCCCGCTGCAGAGGCAATACGGCGCGGTGGGCTTGTGATATTCCCCACAGAGACCGTCTACGGCATCGGCGGGGATGCAACAAATGCGAGTTCGGCGGAAAAAATATATGCAGCAAAGGGCAGACCGTCAGACAATCCGCTCATAATCCACATTTCCGATCCTCAGAATGCCGAACCGTACTGCTTCACAACACCGCTTTATTACAAGCTTGCCTCAAGCTTTATGCCGGGACCGCTGACGGTCATAATGAAAAAGAAGGATACGATACCGTCGTGTGTGACAGGCGGGCTCGATTCAGTGGCGGTGAGATGCCCGTCGCATCCCGTTGCAAACTCGCTCATCCGTCTGGCGGGTGTCCCGATAGCCGCACCGAGCGCCAATATATCCGGCAGACCGTCTCCCACAAAAGCCGAGCATGCATCGCGCGATCTTGACGGAAGAGTAGATTTCATAATAGACGGCGGTGAATGCCGGTTCGGCGTCGAATCGACCATCGTGCGAATAGACGGAGACGATTCACTCACACTTCTGCGCCCGGGAGCAATAACCTGCGACGCGCTCAGGTGTGTGGCAAAAACGGTCAATGTTGCCCCTGCCGTGACCGGTATGCTCAAAGCCGATGAACGCCCACTCTCACCCGGCATGAAATACCGTCATTACGCACCGTCGAAGCCGCTGAAGCTTGTCGGCGGATCGGAAGCGGACAAGATACGTTTCTTTAGGCACGCACAGGAGACCGAGGACTGCATAATCATATGCTACGACGAGCAGGAGCCTTTGCTTCACAGCGGCAAGATAATAACGATAGGTGCGGGATATGACCTCGAAACACAGATGCATCGCATATTCTCCGCACTGCGCGAATCCGATGATATTACCGCCGATGTGATATACGCCAACCTGCCGGATACAGACGGTCTCGGACTGGCGCTTTACAATCGCCTGATACGCGCTGCGGCGCACACCGTTATCAGACTTTAACCACAGAGAAAGGTTTTTCACCGTATGGCAAGGAAGAAAAAAAGCACCGACAGCGAACGGATACCGGGCACACAGCCGTCAGCTCCGGTAATAACACAACTGATAACCGAAACGATAGAAGAAAACTATATGCCTTACGTCATGAGCGTTATCGTCTCACGCGCGATTCCCGCCATTGACGGCTTCAAACCCGCGCACCGCAAGCTCCTTTACACCATGTATAAGATGGGACTCATGACCGGCGCTCGCATCAAAAGCACGAACGTTGTCGGTCAGACTATGCGGCTCAATCCGCACGGAGATGCTGCGATATACGATACGCTCGTCCGCCTAACCCGCGGAAATGCAGCACTTCTTCATCCTTTCATCGACTCAAAGGGCGCATTCGGCAAACAGTACAGCTCAACTATGGCGCCCTCCGCTCCTCGTTATACCGAGGTAAAGCTTGATAAATTTTCGGCCGAGATATTTTCCGGCATAGACAGAAATTCCGTCGAAATGGTCGACAACTATGATGGGACCATGAAGGAACCGACGCTTATGCCGACCACCTTCCCCAACATACTTGTCACGCCGAACATGGGCATTGCCGTCGGCATGGCATCAAACATTTGCTCATTCAATCTTGCCGAGGTCTGCGACGGAACGATAGCGCTGCTGCGCAACCCGAAAACAGACACGGACAAGCTCCTTGACCTCATAAAAGCTCCCGATTTTTCGGGCGGCGGGCAGATCATATACAACCGCGATTCAATGCGCGAAATATACGAGACCGGCTCGGGCTCCGTGCGGATCCGCGCAAAGTACAAATACGATCCCTCGGCAAACTGCATTGATATACTCGAAATACCGTATTCCACCTCAATTGAGCAGATCATAAAACGGATATCCGACCTGATAAAGGAAGGAAAGCTTAAGGAGATCACCGATTTCAGAGATGAGATAGGTCTCACGGGCTTCCGTCTTACGATAGATATACGAAAGGGCACCGACCCCGATCAGCTCATGGCAAAACTGTTCAGATCGACACCGCTCGAAGATTCGTTCAAATGCAACTTCAACGTGCTTATCGGCTCGGTACCGCGCCAGATGGGCGTCAGAACGATACTTGAGGAATGGATAAAATTCCGCATGGAATGCTATTCCCGTGAACTTCGCTTTGACCTTGAACGCAAAAAAGAAAAGCTTCACCTGCTTCTCGGACTCGGCCGCATACTGCTTGACATTGACAAGGCAATAAAGATAATACGCGGGACGGAAAAAGAATCCGACGTCATACCAAACCTGTGCGCGGGCTTTTCGATAGATGAAGCGCAGGCCGAATTTATTGCCGACATCAAGCTGCGCAACCTCAACCGCGAATATATCCTCAACCGCATAAAGGATATAGACGATATACAAAAGGAGATCGCCGATATCGAGGCAACGCTTGCCGACGAGTTCAAGCTCAAAAAATGTCTTGTCTCTCAGCTTACCGATATCAAGAAAAAATACGGTCAACCGAGAAGATCCGAGATAATCCACGAACATGAGATAACCGTCGTGGCACCCGAAGTCGAGATCGAAAATTTCCCCGTTCACTTCTTCCTTACCTCCGAGGGTTATTTCAAAAAGATCACGGCGCTTTCGCTGCGCGGCAATGATGAACACAAGCTGAAGGAAGGCGATGTGTTGCTCAGTGAAGCGGAGGGCGACAACCTGACAGACCTGTTTTTCTTTACCGACAAGGCTCAGCTTTACCGCGCACGTGCCTGCGATTTTGACACCTGCAAGGCTTCGGCTATGGGTGACTTCATTCCCGCAAAGCTCGGCTTTGATCCGGGAGAAAAGCCCATATACATGAAGGTCGGCAACGACTGGAGCGACGAGAGCCGTATGGTGTTCATCTTTGCCAACGGCAAGGGTCTCCGGGTGCCGCAATCGGTGTACCTGACCAAGGGAAACCGCCGCAAGCTCACCGGTGCCTTCTCGGCAGCATCCCCCATTGTGGGTATCTTCGAAGAAAGCGACAAGCCCTTCGACATACTGCTTGTGACATCAAACGACCGTGCCGCGGTGATATCCTCCTCGCTCATCCCGATAAAGACCACTCGCTCGTCTATCGGAGTTCAGCTTGTGACTCTGCGCGGAGACACGGTAATAAGCGGCGCGTGGCGTGACTTCGGAGATAAATTCGAAAGCACAAAGGGATACAAAAAAATAAAGATTCCCGCAACGCCCGTTTTACTTGTTGAAAAGGACCTTGAAAAAATGCAGCTCAAGCTTGATATCTGACATCATGCTGTCCGACCGGTGCCCCGGCACCATGAACCCCTTCTCGTTTTACACAACGCACTTTGTCACTCAAAGTGCAGAAAGGTATGGTTATTATGATAAAAAAACCGGAATTCCTGAAAAAAGCGGCGTCACTTGTGTTGGCTCTTTCGTTTGCCTTCATAACCTCTGTCGCCGTGTACGCGACACTCTCGTATGACAGCTCCATAGACCCCGTAGTATCGCTTTCGGGACTGGCGCAGTATGTTCAGGAGAACGTACTGAATCCGCTGCAATCGAGCATTGACGATCTTTCGGCGCGTGTCAGCGCCATAGAGATCAGCGGTGGCGGAGGCGGCGGAGGCGGCGGACTTGACTCCAATGCCTACAAAGTGCTGATAGCACGTATCGCCGCTCTTGAATCCGGCTCCAAAGAAAAAGACGCGCGGATATCCGAGCTTGAATCGGCTCTTAACAGCGCTAAGGACGAGCTTGACGGTCGCATAGACTCGGTCGAAAACAGCTATACCGAGCTTTCGCGTCAGATATCCTCGGTCAGTGACTCTCTTACCGGTATCAGAAGCAGCATTGAATCGCTAAAAAGCAGCAAAACCAGCATGGAACGTGACTTCGCCAATCTCTCCGAAAAATACATCGCCGTGACAAAGTTGATGAACGAGCTTCAGTCCAAGGTCGACGGGCTTACCGGTGAGGGCGGCGGTGTCAACGAGCTGCGCGAACAGGTAAAGAACCTTCAGGATACATGGCAGCAACTTCAGTCAAAGGCAGGCGTCATGTACCGTCCCGTATTTGTCGAAAGCGGCAAGACCGTTCGTGCAAAAAACGCCGATGAGGGCATTCTCGTCATCGTGCGTTCCGGCTACGCTGTGATCGTTTCGCCGTTCAACACCTCCGGTACGCTTCAGGGCATCAACGACCTCACTACGGGCGAAGAGCTTTATAACGGTGCCGATGCCCCGCTTATGCACAACCTGCTTATTCCGCGCGGCGCTGCCGACGGACGCGGGATACATATCGAAAGCTATGACGGCGCTTATGTCATGATAGGAGGAGAATATGTCATTGTCGACGAAAACGGTTGATAAAAAACTCACCGGACGTCGCGCCGCCGGAACGACGGCAGCCACGCTTGCGCTCGCAATGATCTTCGCAACACTTCTTGTGGCAATTTCCTTTGCCGTCAATACATCGGCCGACAATTCCGGTCTTTCCGAATATGCGATAAGCTCTAACATCAACAGCGACCCCATGTATATCGCAGTCGGTGTAAGATACGGCGCGGATGCTCCATTCTCCGTCGGAATGCTCTCTCCATACGGCTTCGTTGTGGGTGAGACCGAGATAACCCGCAGCGGCAGGTACTTCTCACCCCTTTACAAGTTGAATTGCGCGACCGTTTATGCAGTGTGCGATGCAAACCTCAAAATCGGCTACGACTCATGCACCGAAGCATCGAGCGAGAGCGATACCGACATCGGCGGATATCATGTTGAGCTTTACTCAAGCGGCAACCTTTGGTCAAGGATCGACGAATTCGAGAGTCAGTTCGGCGCTGAATATGACTTCTGTTTCCCCGCTTACATAAACGGCAGCAAAACCGTCCGTGTCGGAGCATTTGCAAGCTACACCGATGCAGGAGAGGCGGCAGCGTCGATCGCAGATTCGGTATCCGGTTGTCAGGTAAGGATCGCCTCGCCCTCCACCACCGGCGTCTGCGTTCTTGATGACGGTATGGAAAGCATTATGTTCGAATATGAAGGCGACGAAAATAACTACCTCGGCTTTTCGGCATTTCAGCAGAGCGGTGCCGATTATGCGTACATTCAGGATACCGCGACCTCCAATGTTTATGACGGCGTATTCTGCTTCCGTCATTATATTGATTCAAGCTGTGACGGTCTTGTGCACATAAACATGGTCGAGCTCAATACATATGTTGAGGGCGTTCTTCCCAACGAGATATACACAAGTTGGGATCTTGAAACGCAAAAGGCATTTGCAATAACCGTTCGTTCTTATTCCGCTATCTGCGTCGGCAGGCACTATTCGTCATACGGTTTCGATATGTGCAGCTTCTCACACTGCCAGAACTACCGCGGCAGACGCGCTATCATACCTCGCGTGATACAAGCGGTAGCCGAAACCGAAAATCAGGTGATCACCTTCGGGTCAACGATAGTTCAGGGGCTTTATTCGTCAAGCATAGGCGGCTGGTCTGTCAACCCGCGGTATGTGTGGGGTGGCAACGTCGGCAGTTATCTGCGCTCTCAGGCAACTCCGTGGGAAAAATACTCTGAATACAGTTCCGGCATGTCGCTCAAGGAAATAACCGCCGCGCAGCTGAAGACCGCCTGCCGCGAATACGGCGAGACGCAGATAAATTCGAATATCGTGCGTGTCGACACAACAACTACCGGTGATTCACCGTATATTTACACGATGAAAATGACCGACAGCAACGGTCACACGGCAACGGTCACACGCTGCTCATCTATCCGCTCGCTTCTTTCGGGGTATGTACGATCCTCGAACCTGACGATAGGAAAAGGCTCTGTGGACTATACATATGAAAAGGTAAAGTCCACACGCATCATCGATCTTTCGGGATCCGGGTCGGCGTCTGTCAATGTAAAGACCGGCAGTGGCACCGGATATGTGAATGCGGGAAAATTCAATTTCCTTACCGCATTCGGAAAGGCGCTTCGTGACAGTTCAAGCACCCTTCACATCTACACCGAAAACGGAGTTGCACAGGTGAGCGGCGGAGACATCGATATTCCTGTCACTACCGAACCCGATGAAAACGGAAACTACACAGTCGTATCAAACTACGACAGTTTTCTGATCGTAACTCAGCTTCAGCAGATCCGCGCCACGCACCGCGCATCGTCCTCCTCATCCTTTGCCATAGTATCGAAAGGTATGGGGCACGGTGTCGGAATGAGCCAGTTCGGAGCATCCGACCTCGGCGAAGCCGGTGCAACGGCAGAACAGATACTGCTTGCATATTACCCAGGCACAGAGATCAGCGACTACTTTACATTCAAAGCCTCTCACTGATCGGTAAAAAAAG
>ENA-UONV01000085-UONV01000085.1-human-gut-metagenome-genome-assembly--contig:-CS4-NODE-85-length-133456-cov-10.952579_pt1 | contig 133456 bp, 164 predicted proteins | sample MGYA00242461_ERZ724008 | MGnify/ENA metagenome assembly ERZ724008 | reverse complement strand
TCGATAGTCCGGTCATTTACGGCGTCCGGGTAGAGACTTCAAATCCATATCATTTGCTATATATCGAAAGTATTGACTTTTCAACTTGTGCTTAAAGCATATCAAGGCAGACCCGATAAGTCAAGCCCCGATTTAGACAAGTTTAATATTTTTTCGTGCTCATTTTTGTGAAACTTGCCTTTATTCCTCGCAGAACACGATGCCATCGTCGCTCATGGAGGCTATCTTTGCCAGAGACTCGATGCGCATACCCTCGGCTCTGAGCCTTGCTCCGCCGGACTGGAACGCCTTCTCGACGGCAATGGCGGCGCCCACGACGAGAGCGCCGGACTGCTCGACGATGCTGCGAAGTCCCTCTAAGGCTGCGCCGTTTGCGAGAAAATCATCGACGATGAGCACCCTGTCCTCGGGGTTGAGGTACGACTTTGACACGATGACGGTGTGATCCGTGCCGTGGGTATAGGAGTGTACCTTTGCCGTGTAAAGGTCGTCTGACACATTGCTGGACTTGCTCTTTTTCGCAAACACCACGGGGCACTCGAAAAGATAGCCCGTCAGCACCGCAAGGCCGATGCCGCTAGCCTCTATCGTGAGCACCTTGTTCACTGTCTCGTCGGCGTAAAGCCGCTTTATCTCCTGCGCCATTGCGTAGGCAAGCTTCGGGTCTATCTGGTGGTTCAGAAAGCTGTCGACCTTCAAAACATTGCCCGGCTTTATTCTTCCGTCTTTTCTTATGCGCTCGATAAGCTCCTGCATTTTTATCACTCCCATCAAAGATGTTTTAATTTTAGCTTCTTTCGATCATTTTCGCAAGACCGAGTTTTGTCAATGTTTTATAAATTTGCACTCACAATTTGTTCAACACTCACAAACCCGCTCAAAAGCTTTGCCTTTGGGGCGTAAAGCTGATACAATGTACAATTGTAATTAAGATGTATAGGAGCATTTATATGGACGACCTTAAAACAAGGAAAAGAAACCTGATCATGTTCCCCCTCGGCACCGTCGGCCGTGACATGGTGTACTTTCTGTTCACCAGCTGCATCATGACCTTCGTTCTGTTCACCCGTGATCTCACCAACGCACAGTTCGGTGCGATAACCGCCATCGTTGTCGCCGCCAGAATTTTCGATGCGCTCAACGACCCCATTATGGGCAATATAATCGAGCGTACCCGCACCCGCTGGGGCAAGTTCAAGCCCTGGCTCGTCATCGGCATAATCTCGACCTCCGTCGTCGTGTATCTTGCCTTCAACACCGACCTTCAGGGCTGGAGCTTCGTGTGGTTCTTCGGCGTTATCTATTTCCTGTATTCCATTGCCTACACCATGCATGATATCTCCTACTGGGGGATGGTGCCGGCGCTGTCGTCGGATGCAAACGCAAGAAACCAGTTTGCCTCCCGTGCAACTCTGTTTGCCGGCATCGGCGGTACGCTCGCAAGCGTGCTCATCCCCATGTTCACCATCGGCGACAAGGCTATCGGCGGCAGCACCACCACCGCTTACGGCGTTATTTCGCTCATCATCTGCATCATTGCTCCGCTGTTTTTGTGCTTCACCATCTTCGGCGTGCGTGAAAAGCGCGAGTACAACGACGCACCCCCGGTGAGCCTTAAAAAGATATGGAATTCCATAACCGGCAACGATCAGCTTTTGTGGATAAGCCTCATTTTCCTGCTCCAGCAGATAGGCAACGGCCTCATCGTCGGCGGTATCGGCTCGACATACATTTACTTTGACTTCGGCTACAACGGCGGTCTGTTCTCGCTGTTTACCATCGTCGGTATGTCCGTCACCGCTTTCCTCATGATCTTCTACCCCGCCATCTCCCGCAAGCTCCCTCGCAAAAGGTTCATGGGCATTCTGCTTGTCATCTCCATGGTCGGCTATGCGCTCATGCTCATCGCAGGTCTTGCAATGCCCGCCGAGATGCCCAAGTTCTGGGTCGTCACCGTGGGCTACATGCTCTCGAACTTCGGCCAGTACGGCTTCTATCTGGTCATGATGATATCCATCATCAACACCGTCGAGTACAACGAGTATCTCTCCGGCGACCGTGACGAGGCTATCATCGCCTCGCTGCGCCCGTTCCTTACGAAGATGAGCTCGGCACTCATCGTGCTCATCACCAATGTCGCATACATGATCTTCGGTGTCACCAAGTACACCAACAGGATCTCCGACCTTGAAAACGAGTGTGCAAGAAACCTCATCACCGAGCAGGACAAGATAAGCTCCATCGGAAGTGTCATAAACGGCATCGAGCCGGACAAGACCCTTGCTCTGCTCATCTGCATGGTCGTCATTCCCTGCGTGCTCATGCTCCTGTCGTACATTCTGTACAAGAAGCACTACAAGTTAGATGAGGGTGAGTATGAGCGCATCTGCGGTGAGCTCGACGCCCGCAAGCAGAAGGCATGAGCATCTTAAAGCTTGTACTGAAGGCGGCAGCGCCCCTGCCGGATATTGAAAAGTCAGAGCGCTATCTTTTCATCGGCCCGCATCCGGACGATATCGAGATAGGCGCAGGCGCAACGGCGGCAAAGCTGGCAGCCATGGGAAAAAGCGTGTGCTTTCTCATCTGCCTTGACGGCCGCTACGGCTCGGAGACGATACCGCCCGAGGAGCTTGTCGGGATACGCAAAAAGGAAGCTGCTGCATCGGCAAAAATGCTCGGCGTTTCGGATGTGCGGTTTTTGGAGCTATCCGACGGCGGCTTTTATGAGCCTGACGAGCTGCTGCACGGCATTGCGCAAATTGTCGGAGATTTTAAGCCCGATGTCATATTTGCGCCCGACCCCTGCGTCACGAGTGAGTGCCACGCCGACCACCTGAATGTCGGCAACGCCGCACGGCGCATTGCGTATTTTGCCCCGTATGCCGGCATCATGCATGAGTACGGCACAGAGGCTGCCCCCGTTGCCGCTTTGGCGTATTACATGACGGCAAAGGCAAATCGCTTTGTGAAAACAAACGGATATCTCGGCAAGCAGCTCGATGCGATATTCAGCTGCCACCAAAGTCAATTTCCCGGAGACAGCGGAGATGCGATAAAGCTGTATCTCAGGCTGCGCTCCGCTTTACTCGGACTGCGCAGCTTAAGAGGCTGCGCCGAGGGGTTCAGGGTGCTCGGCCGGCTGCATATGCACTGTCTGCCCGAATTCGGAGACTGAAAAAAAACACAGCGGAAAAATAACTTCCGCTGTGTTTTCTTTTTTATTTCAATATATCCTCAAGGCGGGTCAGCATTGTCGCCGCTTCCGCTCTCGTAATGCCGTATTTTGGCCCTATCGTACCGTCCTCGTAGCCCTTGACTACCTTGAGGGCGCACATGGCATTGACATTTCCGGCCAAGCCCGGCTCGACCTGATCGCAGTCGGCAAATGCATTTATCGCCTTTTCGCTCAGCCCGCTCAGATCCTTGCCGCAAAGCTGTGCATACCTCGCCAGAAATGTGCAGGTCTGCTCACGGGTAACATACTCATCGGGCTTGAATTTCCCATACCCGCAGCCCAGTGCTATGCCGCTTTTATACGCCCACTTGACGGCATCGTGATACTTTGCGCTCTCGGGCACATCGTCAAAGGGCATGTCGCCGCTCACCGTGGGGCTTCCCGCCATGCGGTAGAGCATCGTGACCAGCTGCGCTCTTGTCACGGCGCTGTGCGGCAAAAGCTTCGTTCCGGTCAGCTCAAGTATCCCCTCGCCTACAGCACGGTCGGCGGCGGCGTAGTACCAAATGCCGGGCTTTACATCGGTGTAGAGCTTGCCGGATGCGCCGTAGGTCGCCCAGACCGATGCGCTGGAGTAGTAGCCGCCGCCTATGCCCTTGACGGTGTAGACGGTGTCGGGCACGGCGGTGAAACTGCCGGTGTATCGTGCCGACGAGCTCGTAGGCACAGCGCCGTTTGCGGTGTAGTAATAGTTTGCGCCGCCCGTAATGCCGGTGAGCGTTATCTTTCCGTCGGCGGCGGTTATCTTGGGCGTTGCAAGCGTTGTGTAGCTTATCTTTTTCGATACGATACCTGACTTAAACCCATTCCAGTACACGACGCTTATCGCCTTGACGGTTGTCTTGTCGTTTACCGAAAATGCGCCCTTATAGCGATACCCGTGCTCGGGCGTGGGGTCGGTGCCGTCGGTGGTGTAAATTATCCTTGCACGGCTGTCGCCCTTGATGATGACCTTTTTGCCGCCGTCTGTCTGCTGATAGCTGATGACGGGGGCAGTCAGCGGTTTATCCGTGCCGTGCGAGCTCGGATAGACATCAAAATATATCTTGCCCGCAGTCGGCGTGATGCCCCGGCGCACCTGAAGCTCACTGAGCGTAACAAACTCATAGCCCTGCTTTTGCAGCGTATCGATGGCGTTGAGCGCTGCGGTGACGGTCGTACCGTACAGGTCGTGCATGAGGACTATCGAGCCGTCTCTTGCATACCTTAAAAACATATTGTATGCCGAGTTTGCGTTGCGGCTTTCCCAGTCACGGGTATCGACCGACCAGTAGTAGCACGGTGTGTTGGCCGTACTCAGGACTCTGTCGTTGTAGCCGCCGTAGGGCGGGCGCAGGCAGTAGGAAAGGTCATAGCCGATAGCGTCGTCGAGAATTTTATTTGTCTTATCAAGCTGCGACTTAATATCGGAGTTTTTAAGATTTGTCAGCAGCGCATGGTCGTAGGTGTGGCTGCAAATCTGATGCCCCTCCTCGTACGCTCGTTTGACGAGCGAGGGGTTGCGCTTGGCATTCTGCCCCGTCATAAAAAAGCTTACATGCGCACCACGGGCCTTGAGCCCGTCGAGAAGCCTGCCGGTATTGGCGGCGCTCGGGCCGTCATCAAAAGTGAGCGCAATGAGCTTCGTGCTTCCGACGGCCTGCGCATTAGGCGGCATTATCCCGACAAGCAGCAATACGGTCAGCAGCACGGCGGTTATCTTTGTAAATTTTCTCATATCCCGTTCCCCGAAAAGTTTTTATATGCAAATATTGTACAGTCAAGGCAATATTATGTCAACAAGGTACTTGCCTGTTTTTGAAAAATATTTTATAATCGTCACAAACAGCAAATAAAATGTAAGGAGAAAATTGATATGATGCCTCTGAGACATTATTTTGACGGAACCAACGGTGTTGCCATTGAGGGTGATGTACCGGTGAGCATGCTCGTGTCCTCGGATAAGCGCCCCGATGCCATCGAGACCGTGTATTTCAGATATTCCGACCGCTTTTTTGATAAATCCGCCTGCTCGTACGACCACGAGCTTGCGATGATGTCGCTTGGCATGAGCATGTCGGCATTCACCTACAAGGTGTCGGGCGACAAGTATATCCGCAGTCTGCTCAACACCATCGGCTGCGACGAACGCAGCATCAAGACGCACAAGTACGAGGTCACCAAGGCGTCCGACGATAGCTGCGCATACGCCTTTGCCGCAAAAACGCTGGGAGACGGCTACCACCTCATCCCCGTTGTCATCCGCAGCCACCACTACGGCGGCGAGTGGGTCAGCAACGCACATGTCGTTGACGAGACCTGCCCAGACTACGCCATGGGCTTCAAGACGGCGGCCGACAGCGTGTATGATGCGCTGAACAGATACATAGACAATCACGGCTTTGACCGTCAGAAGATCAAAGTTTGGATAACGGGCTTCAGCCGCGGCGCTGCGGTGTCAAATCTACTCGGCGCCAAGCTCACCTTTGAAAGCGGCATATCAAAGGACAACATTTTTGTCTACACCTTCGCTGCCCCCCTCACGGTATTCGACCGTGCGGCGGCATACACCGACAACATCTTTAACATCGTTTCCGAGATAGACGCCGTGCCCCGTGTTCCCCTCGCCTATTGGGGCTTCACCCGCTTCGGAACAACGCTGTACCTGCCGTGTAAGGCAAGGCGAGGTGCCGAGGAGTACGAAAAGCTCAAGGAGAAGATGGTCGTTGAGTTTAACGATATAATGGCCCAGATCGGTCTGCCGGACGCAAAGTACGAGCCTATCGCCGATCAGGAGATAGCGCTCGACCTACTGTTTGAGTATCTGGACGATCTGCTCGACACGCCGGAAAAGTATGCAGAGGGCGGCTATCAGGGCATTTTGATGGACTACATGAACAGTAAGTTCGGCGGAAGCGAGTTTGAGCCGAGGATGTTCCTCAAATTCCTGCTTGACGGCAACGAGGATCTTGCAAACGATGTGTGCTCGCTCATCGAGGACTGGAACGATATCGGCGCATTTGAAAAGGTGCAGCGCATAGGCAGGCTGCCGTCAAAGCGCAAGCAGGGTGACGGCGACAGAACACCGGCATCGGAGCTGCTTTCGATGGGACTGAGCATTTTGGTGCGCTACGCAACGAAGCTCACGGCAAACAAGGTCACGAACGGCGACCAGGATTACTACTACGAGCAGCTTGTGACCATGCTCGTCGACGCATACCACAACGGCTGCGACTCGGCGATACTCATGCAGCACTGGCCGGAGGTGTATCTGTCGTGGCTGCGCTCCGGTGACGAGAAAACCCTGTTCCGCACAACGAGCTATACAAAGATAAGTGTAAAATAACAGATCGGAGAAAAAATTTATGGATAAAACTTTAGTCGTGATGGCAGCCGGACTCGGCTCACGCTACGGCGGTGTCAAGCAGATAGAGCGCCTCGGCCCGGACGGCGAGATACTCATGGAGTACGCCATTTATGACGCACTGGCGGCAGGCTTCAATAAGCTTGTTTTGATAGTCAAGCCCGAGATACTTGACGATGTCAAGGCTTTGTTCGGCAACCGCATCGAGCGCAGCACAGGCATAAAGATCGACTACGCTCTTCAGACCCCCGACCGCTTCACCGAGGCAAGACCAGAGTTTTCGCATCGGGCCAAGCCCTTCGGCACGGTGCACGCCGTTTTGTGCGCAAAGGAGTTTATCAAGACTCCGTTTGCGGTCATAAACGCCGACGACTACTACGGCACGGAAGCATTTGAAACGATAATCGCCGAGCTTGATAAGCTGCACGGTGCGCAGGAGGCCACCATGGTCGCCTACCGTCTTAAAAACACCGTGAGCGAGTTCGGCACGGTCACAAGAGGCGTGTGCATCGCCGAAAACAATATCCTTAAAAAAGTCAAGGAGACATATAAGATAAAGCTCATGCCAGACGGCACGATAAGGGACACCTCCGAGACCGAGGACGGCCCAGTGCTTGCACCGGATACGCTCGTTTCCATGAACCTTTGGGGCTACCACCAGGATATTCTCCCCGTTATGGAAAAGTATTTTGCCGACTTCCTTGCCGCCCTGCCGGAGGACGATTTGAAGGCCGAGTGTCTGCTGCCGGTCATGATGGACGATCTGACAGCAGGAAGCGAGATAAGTATCTCAGTTCTCAGCACCCGTGACCGCTGGTTCGGTCTTACCTATATTGAGGACAAGCCCGGTGCGGTCGAGGCGCTGACCCGGCTGCACGAAAACGGCACCTATCCCCCGACACTTTGGAACAACTAAGATACAAAAAATACCCGCTGTGCGTTTCACACAGCGGGTATTTTTGATAAGTTGACTGGAGTCGATCACTATCGGTTTTGACGGGCCGATTTCCGGCTTTCTTTGGTGAAGGTGTGTCGTAACCCACCAAGACAAAAAAGGCGAAAAGCACCGAAAGGGCACACTGACAGACGATAGGAGTTCTGCTCCCGTCAGCTTAAATCATTCCTTGTTGTCAAGCCAATCGGCGACCTTTGCTTCGTCGATTTCAAGACCGCCGGAAATGAATGCAACGGCCTCATTAAAATTCATGGCTCTCAGGCGTGCGTAGTTGCTTGCGCCGGTGCCGGGGCCTTCTTCCAGTCTGCCTTCGATGTAGCCGCACTCGTAGCACATGTTGAGCGCATACTTGCGGTGGGTATCGAGGGTCATTTCATGTCCGCAGCGGGGGCATTTCATATCGGGTTCCTCCTCTTTCCTCTATTTTGTTCGCCTTGCTAAGCTCGGCTTCCGCCAGCTTAAGTACAATAGATTATATGCCAAGTTTGGAGTTTAAGCAATAGTTACACTCGTTTTTGTGTACAAAAAACGGTCGATTTTGTCAAACGAGGTCTCTTTTTATGCCCTTTACTATCCTGTGCAGCTCCTCGAGCGTCTCGACCTTCACGAGCTGCTGCTTGTAGTATCCGGCGTTGGCAACGCCCTTGAGATACCACGGTATCTGGTGCCGTGCCTCAAGGCACGCAAGCCGTTCGCCGTTTTGCTCGGCGTACATTTCCGTCTGCCGTACGGCAAGGTCGATGCGGTCACGAAGCGGCGGCAGCGGCGGCACGGGCTCGCCTGAAAGCAGCGCATTCGCCTGCGGGAATATCCACGGGTTGCCGAAGCTTCCCCTGCCGACCATGGCAAGGTCGCAGCCGGTGTAGCGCAGGATGTGCTCTGCGTCCTCGGCGGAGAAAATGTCACCGTTTGCGGTCACGGGAATGGACACCGAGCGCTTCACATCACGGATGATGTCCCAATCGGCTCGCCCTGCATACATCTGCGCCCGTGTCCTGCCGTGCACGGCGATAGCTGCTGCGCCCGCCTGCTCGGCAATTTTGGCAAACTCGACGGCGTTTACATTGCCGCCGTCAAAGCCCTTGCGGAACTTGACCGTCACGGGAACGGACACGGCCTTGACAACGCTTTCGATTATCTCACCGGCAAGCTCCGGCGTTCGCATGAGTGCCGAGCCGTCGCCGCTTTTGACGATCTTACCGACGGGGCAGCCCATGTTGATATCCAGTATCTCCGCACCGGAGTATTCGATCGCAAGCTGCGCCGCCTCCGCCATGACCTCCGGCTCGTGGCCGAATATCTGCGCCGCAAAGGGGTGGCAGACCTCGGGATTATACAGAAGCGACTTTGTCTTTGCATCGCCGTAAACCAGCGCCTTTGCGCTGACCATCTCAGTCGTGGTGAGCGCAGCGCCCATCTCGGCGCATATGGCTCTGAACGCAAAATCGCTCACTCCCGCCATCGGGGCGAGGGTCAGACGACCGTTTATTTCGACATTACCTATCTTCACCATAGCATATCCAGCCCCACCGGACAGTGATCCGAGCCCATGACCTCGGGCAGGATGTATGCGTCCTTGATATTGCCTCGCAGGCGCTCGGACACGACAAAATAGTCTATGCGCCAACCGACATTCCGCTGCCTTGCGGCGGCACGGTAGCTCCACCACGAGTATGCGTCGGTACGGTCTGGGTACAGGCTGCGGAAGGTGTCGATAAATCCGGCATCCAAAAGCTCCGTGAACTTTTCTCTCTCCTCGTCGGAGAACCCGGGATTGAAGTGATTTGTCGCCGGATTTTTAAGATCGATCTCCTCATGGGCAACATTAGAATAACCTTCATGATGCATATAGTACACATCCTTTACTCAAGCACAATTAAAAAGGCAGCCCCTATTAGGAGGCCGCCTTTTCCACCCGGTCTGGCATACTTACAAGTACGCTTAATGCAACACATCAGGCTCCGAGCGTATACAGTATACAGTCGTATCTGTATTTCTTAGTATATGCATTTTTTACGGAAATGTCAAGTGCCTATGGTTGGAAATGCTGTCCCTTAGATCTGCTCTGTCTATTCTATATGATGTCCATACTCTATTTGCTAATATATCACTCGCCTGAATCATATAATTATTTTTCGATTCACAGTACTGTATATGCACCTCAACTTCTCCATCAAAAACATTTTGGTGCAGTATATCATAGTCAAAATTCATTATTCCATGCTTTAATTCTTCATATATCGAATCTTGCAAAGAATAATAGCCATTTGTTGCTGTTAATTGTTCGTCTATGAATATTTCGAGGCGTACATCATCAGTTTTTCTTAGACGCCCCGTTCGTATGAGTTCAATTAGCTCGGACTTAATGCACCTTTTCAGAACATAGTCTTTATATCTGCAGATTGACTTTTTATCAGAAACAACATACGGGTACAAGCTATCAATCTTTACTGCAAGTGAGACGCTATCAACGCCCTTCATGACATTTACCAGCGATCTTTTTCTGCTGGCTGATAGAACTGACGCTTTTAATTCGCCTGTCATTCCCGATGATTTCTTTATTTTCTTATTGGCATTGATATATTTTCGTTTTGCATTATCCAGATCTTTGCGACTCAGAAATACATAACCGGCGTAAACAAAATACCCACTTTGCTCTGTTGTATGAAGGATGCCTGAATCATCAAAGAAAAAATATATAGTTCTCGAAATAATGAACACCTTGCTTCTTTTTTTTGACAGTATAACACATTCTTCAAGACAATACAACAAAATATTGACAACAATCGCAAAATCGCAACTGTTCTTATGAGCTATCAAGGTTTGGTCTTTCCTTGTTTTATGCAACATCAACAATTTTTTCGTCATGATGGTGTAAAATGCCGATTATTAATGTCAGTCATTGTCTTTACGCCTGTTTTGGTATAAAATGTTGGCAAAACTATGAGGCGGTGTGTATATGGGGCTGTTCAAACGGTTGAAGAAAAAGACAGGCTTTGATGATATTGACCCACTCGATATTAACGGTCTAGTCAAGGCGTATACAAGCCAAAATTCAACGGCATCAGATGCTGATATAGCAAACTGCATTAAGAGGCTGGCTGAGCCCAACGCTGACCAGGAGCGCCTAACTTCCGAAGGCGAATTGCCTTGGGGTTGGTTAAGTATTCACAAAGAAGAGACGAGCATCTACACCACCGAATACAATGCTTTTTGGACTGCATGGTATGACAGTCGCTCAAAAGCTCCAAGCGAACAACTCACAGCACTAGAGGCATTCGTCAACTATATGAACATGGTCAAAACTTCTTTGGTCAAAAAAGGCGAGTGTTTTAATTACTGGCGTGATACCTTGTTTGATGACGATTATCTAGCAAAAAGGACATGCGAGTTAAACGAGCTTAAAGAGAATTTCGAGGCACTCGAGCAAGACTATAGCACAAAGAAAGCCTTTGAGAAAAACATACTTCCCACATTGGAACACAGTGTATTCGAGATAATCAAAGAACATCCTGGCATTCTTCAAAAGGACATTTACAAAAAGTTCCCTCTGGAAGCAAAGCCGTATATACAAGAAAAACTGTATTACTCCGAAAAGTTGGGGCAACTTAAACGAGAAAAGCACGGCAGCTCATACAGTCTGTTTTTTGAGCAAAAGTAAAAAAGAAGGCAAGGGTTTACCCCTTGCCTTTGCCATTTTCGAGGTCGTCTATGCGGTGGTTTGCGACCTTGATCTTTTCTTTAATTACTTCCTGTTCTTCCTCAATGTGATATGTACGCTCAACAAGATTATTATGTTTGTTGACACGCTGTTCGAGCTGTTCGAGGCGATACGCAAGAAGCGCCTTGGTTTTGCTGTTGCTGAGATATGCGCCGGTAAGCGTGCCTATCAAGGCCAGCACGGCGACGATGATCGATGAAAAATCAATTCCCATACTTATTACCTTCTTTTAAACGAACCAGAAGCCCGTGATGAAAATGTCATAGTTTTTGATACCACTTTCAAACGGTCTGATAGATATTACTCCGCTGCTTTTTGCAACCGCCTGCGCCGCTTTGCTGCTCTTGATCGCCAAGGCGGCGTGGGAGTTAGGCAGCCGTGCGCCGATATTTAAAATATCGTAGTCATAGCCGGTGTTCATGTCGGCGTTGACCGTGCCGTAGATGCGCACGAACACCATGCCGAGAAGCGAACTATACACTGCGGTATATTTCAGACCGGTGAGCCTAGCTACCTTATTAGTATCGGTTGCAACTGTGAGTGTTACATTTTCTGAACTCTCAACAGCGCTCAGTCGGTTTTTAACTGCCGTATCATCGTAGACGGTGTCGGTGTACTTGGGGCTTGCGGGTATCGAATCGACCTTTGCTTTAGCTGCGGCTGTGTAGTCGTTTGTCGACAATCCCTTGCCCGCAACCTTGTCGACCTTGTTGTTATCTATGATATCCTGCGCACTCGCTGTGCGGTATCCTGTGAGGCTCTGGCGCAGTGCCGTGAGCGGAACACCAAGAGCTCCGAATGTGACCTTTCCGCTGGCTGGGTCGTTTAGGTCTATCTCTTTTTCCTGCACGACCATTGTTTCTTCTAAACCGTGCGGTTTAGATATAGCAGAGACTCTTCCGGCGATTTCAAAGGCATCGAGGTTCCTGCTCTGGATCGATAGATCTACCGCCGTCAAGGTGATCGTTGACTGTACCGCTGTTTGCTGCGCCAAATCGGCCTCTGCTTTTGCCTTCAGCTCTGCGGCAGTTTCAACATCGTATTGCTTATCGATGCCGATGACGCCATACTGGAGCTCAAGCAATTCGTCAGCAACATAATACGGAGCAGCCATAGTCAGTCCGCCACTGCCCCACGGATATATCCGTGTAACGATACTCGTACCGTCAATGTGCTTTGACAGGTCAATGAGGTTCTGCGAATCTATATTCTGATTGCAGTCCTGCCCCTCGGCAAACCAGTTAAGGTATACCTCCTGCCCGTCATAGCTGAAAACAAGGTAGCCCTCGCCGTCCTCAAGCGCTTCACTCAAAAGGTACGATGCCGAACGAACACTATCGCTGTGGTCGTGACTTATCGTTTTACTGACATCGCAATACCCCATGTTGATTTTTCTTTGCGGCGAGCATGCCGCATTGTATTTAGCCAGGATGTCGCTCAGATAGTCGCTTGCGCTGGCGGTTTTCTTGTAGTGAACTATCTGCACATCCTTGAGCCATGTCAAGCAGCCGTGGCAGGTGATTGTAACACAGTTATAAAAATCCTCGGAAGCCTCAACAGCATCACCCACAAAAACGGTTTTGCCCAGCTTTTTGAGCGATATTATACCACTGCGAATACCTATGTCCTTCAGATATGGATTACTGCTTGCAAGAGCGAAGGACAGTTCATCCGCTTCGTTCACTCTCTGCTTTAGGCTGCCGTTGAAATATATAAGTTCATCCGCCGCCAGCGAACCGATTATCTGTTCATCATAATAGATCTCATACATCACAGCTCACTCTCCCTAAATGAAAGTGTGCTGAGCGAATAGCTTGTGCCCAACGCCTTGAAAAAGGCAATGTTCGTACCATGCTTTACTATTAGCCGTGGGTCAAGCAGATAGTTGTTGCCATCGTCAACACTTCCTTCGTATGTCTGCTTATTCTGAATGCAAACATCATTCAGCCATATTTCAAACGATCCTGTGGGATTGTTTGTGCTGTACCGTGCGACCGTCTCCTCGCCGCTGTTGGTAAAGACAAATGCGGGCACCGATTCAACCGATATTTCAAGGATATGAGTGATGTTCTTTGCAAGCCCCGCACTGTTAGTTGTGTTGGATATGTTCAGCATCAGCTTGCCAAAGCCGTTCTCATTGTAAAGCAGCTTCTCCCCGTCAAGGGTATCAACCAGCACATTTCCGGCCACATCTGTGATAGTCCATCGGAAATTTGACCTTGCTGTTCCACCGAAAGACAGATTGCCGAACTTTCCCGACCGCTTCGCAGTAATCATCAGTTTTGTTTTGCCGGTGCAGTCAAACTCATACTTTACCGATGCATATTGCGCATATACATCGTCGCTCGTGTATGAATGCTTAAACGATACCTTTTGGCCGTCATACTGAAGGCCGGTTACACCGGCGCTGACCTTGTAGGTGCCTGCTATACTTTCACCCGTTGCACTCGGCGTGATGCCGTAATTCTGCGTGCTTTTGATTTTGAGCGGTTCGGCAGTGAGTTCGCAGCTCAGTATTCTTTCGGCCTTGTTTTCTTTCTTGCTAAGCACCGAAAATCTGCCGACAAGTTTATACTCTTCTGCCTGAACATCGAGTATGCAGCGCTTACCGTTGTATGTGCGTATAAACGCTTCGATCTCGGCATCTGTCGTAGCCGTTTTTGCAACGAGCTTCAGGCCGCAAACACGGTTGTTGTACTTGACACCGTTAAGCACATCGGAAAGATCGAGTGTGCCGTGTCTCCCTGGTATATCGATTTCGTACTTTTTCGCCGTAGGAATAGGCACTGTAAGCCCAACGATAAATTTATCGGTCACCGTCTCCCAATCTAGGCCGTTTCCGAGAAACCACTCTCCATTATACAGTGCAATGCATATCTGTTCGTTGTATACCATTAAATCACCCCATTGATAATCTCTTGCCGCTGGCATATCGTTTGCCGAGCGCATTGTCCATTTTGCTCTCTAATCCGCCCACCAGCTTATCGGGATAAAGATAAATGCCCATATTGTCCAGTTTTTCTAAAATGGCGTTCAGGATGCTCACCACATCGCCCGATTTGCTGCTCCTATACATTGCCGCCTCGCTGGCAGTAAGAACACTTTCGCCCTTGTGCAGCTCTGCAATGTAGCCGTCGAACGGTACATAATTCAGTCCCGAAGCATGGGAGCCGTTGACACTCTTTGAGCCGCCTTTTGCATTTGCGCTGACATCAACCGACAGGTTGCCGAACAAATCGTTCCAAATTCCCTTGAACCAGTCCTTTAGATTGTTCCATGCTCCGGCTATGCCGTCAATGATTGCATCCACCACCTTCGCACCGGCCTTGACGATTTCTCCAAGGCTTTTGACAATGCTCTCAGCGATTTTCGCCACGAGCTTAAGGCCAGCCTTCCATACATTCGGTGCGTTACTGATAAGTGCTCGGACTAATCCGGCCACAAGCTTTCCTGCCGCCGCATAAAGCTTAGGCAGCGCATCGATAAGGCCGGAAACGATGGTCTCTATCAGCTTTATTGCCGTCTCGACAAGGCTGTCGGGGTCTGACGATATTGTATCGATCAGTGTGAACACCAAGTCTATGCCGTATTGGATGATCTGCGGGAGCATCTGCATAAGGCCTTGTATTATAGCCTTTATCATTGATATGCCCGACTGTATTAGTTGCGGCAGGACCGTTGTAACAAGTCCCGGTATTGCCGAAGCGACAACAGGAGCAAGTCTTTCGATCATAGACCCGATGCCGGTCAGAATTTTTCCCAGCCTCGGAAGGATGTTCTCCGCCGCTGTGCCAGTGCTCTCGACAAAATTGTCGATTAGCTTGTCCATATCCTGCGTGTCGTCGCCAATACCCGTGAGTAGGTTTGTCCACGCTGCCTTCATCATCGAAAGGCTTCCCTGAATAGTTCCAGCAGCTTCGTCGGCGGCATAACCGGCCAAGCCTTGCATTTCGATATAGTCTACAAGAGCAGATTGACAATCTGCCAAGTTTTCGATCTGATACTCTGTAGCCTTGCCGTTTGCTGCGTTCCAGTCGTTAACCTTATCAATTACTTCTTGGAACCCCTCTTTTGTTGGTGAGATGCCAAGCTGAAGATTATCAAGCATGGTGAAGTTGCTTTTCATAATACCATTAAAGGCATTTTGGACAGCTTCCTGTGAATTGCCGGTTGCCGCTACAACATCCGCTTCAGCATTTATGATCCTATCAGCCAGTTTGGCCGCTGCCTGTTCGTTACCGCCTAATGCTGTTTTTAGCCCTGTTGCGAAGCCGTTTACCTGCTGTAAGTAATCGTTTTGGCTCATCTGAACGGTGCTATACGCATTTGCGGCCTTGTCGGCAATATAGTCATATGCGTCTCCGAACATCAGTTTCGCACCGCCGACAAGCTGTTCATACTCGGCATAGTTGTCAAGTGCGGTTTTCGTCACTGCGCCAATAGCTGTCGCCGCAACGCCGATAGCTGCTGCGCCGATTTTTGCCGCACTGGCAAGCCCCTTTCCCAGCTTTCCGGCAAACTTGCTGGCTCTCGATGTCGATTCATCGATACCGTTATTAAATTCTTCCCTGCCCCGTAGGGCGAGAGTTCCGAATATTCTGAACAGTTCCAAGGCTATAGCCCCTTTCTGTTGATTAAATAAAAACGCCGCCCGAAAAGGCGGCGTTTGCGTTGTTATTCGTCTTGGATATCAAACAGGTCGTTGCAGATCGCTTTGATATCTTCTTCTGTCATATTGGCATCTGTGCCCTGCTGCTGGCCGTCGCTGCCGGCACTGAGGACTTTCTTTTTCCACTCAAGGTATGTGTCGTCCGAAAAGCTATGACAATACATCATCCAGAGCTTCAGGTCGTTTTCCTTGTCTGTATCCTCCTTGCGGCGGCCAAATTCAGCGTTGAGAAATTCCGTTACAAACTCCCCAAATCGCCCACGGCTGATATAGGAATTGACTAAATCCATCGGACATGGATATCTGTGATAAAGCATGTCCATGAACTCAAATTCACCAATCAGAGCAATTTGGAAAGCTCCCCGAAAAAACTTGCATTTTTGGCATCATTGACAACATCCCATATCATGCTGGGCGTTGTGCCAAACGGCATTTCGGGGATCTCATCGGCAGGGATGCCGGACAGGTCGGAAAGCAGCGCATAGATTTTATCGGGAATGGTGCTGACATTCTTCAGCACCGAAACGGCGATTTCGTACACCGCCATACCGCCGATTTCTTCAAGGCTCTTTTTCTTGACATTAGACTGCGTGGGCGCATTCTCATCGCTCTTTTTCTTGACAAAAAGCTGGGTGAATATATCCTCAAGGCCATCCGGCAGCGTTTCCGTGATGATGTCCAAGATAGGAAAAAGATCCTTGTCCTTCAGACTGCGCAGTTTATAGGGTTTGACCTCTGCTGCATTATTGGTTATCTCAGCAATTTCCGTTGCGCTCATTGATTTTCTATTCCTTTCTCAGTCTTAAGTCTCGGTGATATCCTCGGGTGTAGCAGCTGTCCAGCTGGTCGCCTTGCGGATGAAGATCGCATAGGGCAGCTTTGTCACACCGTAGGTGATATCGGACTGGCACGCAAATGTACCCTTGAACACGGAGTTGGTCTTGTTTTTCGGATCTGTCGCAAAGCCAGAAGTGCAGAGCGCATTTTTGAAAATGATGATTATCGGTCTGCCGTCCGTAAACTTGCCATAGAAGCCGAAGCCTTCATAGAAATGGCCGGAGCGCAGCTCCGAGGATGTTATTACATCGTAGTCGCCGTCTGTGCTGGCCTCTATCTTGCCGATAGCCAGATGCGCAGCCAGCTCGGGTGTCAGCTCGGCAATGGAAACTTCCATCTGCGCAGTCTCGCCGACCTTCTGCTGAAGTTCTTTGACAGCTACGGTTGCGCCGTCAAGCCCAGGGGAGAAAAGTTCCGGCGTGACAGTAAGCGTGCCGCCGTCCTGCGTAGCGCCAATGATAGCCGCTTTGATGGCTTCAGCCGTGGGCGCTACCTTTTCATCGTAGGTCACACCCTGAAAATACACGCCCGCTCCAAACGGGAGCTTTGTGGGCGTACCCGAAGTGATACCGCTATTAGGCATGTTAATTCACCTTCCATTCTTTGATGCTTAAATTTATTTGAATGCTTTTAAGCTCTGCGTCCCCTGTCGGGACTGGCAGAGCTCCGGCATAAAAAATTGCAACGGCTGAACCGCTGCTTGTTATCCCCACTCTACCGGTCACCCGGTTAAAGTAGTTTTCGATTTTCAGTTTTTCGTTTTCGAGTTCCAGCCATGATGCCCGTGAAAATCCAGTGAGCATGAAGGTCGTCTCCTGCAAGCCGCTCTCTGTGTACGGCTCGGGTTCTGAATAGCTCCCGACCCAATAAGGATAGGCTTTTTTGCCCTTGCTGTTACCGGCATATTCTCCGAAGCCATATTCAAGCCCAAGGAAGCTCATAGCTCTGTCTATGATGTTCAAAACCTCTTTCGACATTTCATTGCATTCCTTCCCTGAATTTCTGTTCGGCCATACGGACTATTGTTCCCTTCACGCTGTCAAACGCTCGCTGAAGCGTCCTGTTCGGCTTTTTGCCGTTGGTATGATGCCAGTTGCCCTCGTCGTCTTGATAGTTCCAACCGCCTTTTCTGCCGTCGCCTTTGGCAGCATATTCGCCGGTGCCGAACTCCTCCCAAATTGCATTTTCGAGTGGGCTGCCGATCTGGGCTTCGTCTTTCGTTTCGTCTACGGTATGCGTCCATGAACCTTTGAGCTGCCCGGTATCTACATGGCTATTGCGCCTTGCTTGCGCTTCCACCTCGCCTGCCGCTTCTTCAAGGAACGCAAACGCAATATCAGTGGCAGCAGCACTGACATCAATAGAAAAGTCGTAAAACTCAACATCGGACATATCACTGACCCCCTGTGTATTTCAGATAGAACTCGAGTTGCGAGCCGGTGCCCATCTCCATCGGGTTATCTATGAGCAAGATATCATACCGCTTGCCGTTTATGGTCATGCGGCTGTTTTCGGCCTCTATGCCAGCAGCAAGCGGTAAATAATCCGAAACAAAGACATGTGTGCTTTCTTGGATTTTGGCGCTGAAATTAGTGTACTTGGAGTCGCCGCCCGATAGATCAAGCCAGCCTCTGAGCGTCTGCTTATCAGCCCACGACTTCACCTGCTCGCCGATCTCGTTCTTAGTAACAGTGTAGGTCTGTATGATTGCTTTCGTATTGCCGCCTATGCCTTTCATACACTCAACCCCTGTCCAAATCTTGCCCTCTTGTAGGGCCTCAGGAAGCCTATCAGCGACTTCGGATATCCCATCAAGGAATTATCCCCGTCCATGTTGAAATAGGTCACTGAGTGGCGGGAGATGGTCTCAGAGGACACGCCGACCTTGTCACGGTTTTCAAGCTCCCATTTCATCAGATTGACGCACCCCATTTTTACATCAGCGGGGTAAACGACCTTTGTAACGACCACGCCGCTTTCGTCAAGCAATTCTTCCTTGACAGTAATTGCTTCGTCGTCTACAACTTTAACGCAGACAAGTCCGTCATTAAATTCCGATTTGGTGATCTGAAGGGTGTCGCCGGGCTTAAAGGGATTTGAAGTGGTTACAATCAGCCGGTTTCCATCCGAAACCGCAACCGCAACAGCCCTCAAAGCCCGCTTCTGAAAATTGTTGTTGGTATATGCCCTGATAAGCAGTTCAAGTGCCTGAAGCTTAGCTCCAAGCACCTGATCCACATCGTCCGTAGTAATATACTGCCGAAGTTCGGCAACAGACATGATCATATCTATACCACCTTACTCGGTTTCCGCAGGGGCATCCTCTTTCTGAGTGCTTTCGTCCGCCCTGAGCTCGATTACTTCATAACCGTCGTGCTCACGAAACCAGTCGACCATGCGGCCACCGGTTATTCTGGCTTTACTGTACGAAAACTGGACACCTCCAGCGCCGATGCCGCAAAAAGCAGGATTGGTCTTTACTCTTATTTCATAGCCAATGACGGGATTGGTTTTTTTTGCTGCCATGTTTATTCACCTTCCTTCGCTTATGCGATTTTGATATTACGGAGAACACCGGCGTGTGCGGTATTCTTCAGCACGGTTGCGGCAACCATTTCAACCTCTCCGTCTTTCACAGCGCCCGGGGTATTGAAGTCGGGGAGATACTGGCTGATGGCCTTGTTGCCGGTGAGGGATGCGGCGTGGAAGCCGTCGTTAACATCAAACTTTATAGCGTAGATATCGGTCAGCCCTGTCACAGCGGCGTTGGACGCACCGATATTTCTGCTGATGCCGCTCTTTACGCAATCATTGCCGGTTACGGTTGTCTCGGATACTGTGTAATGCTTGCCCAGATCCATGAAACGCACACCGTCCATAGAAGTGACTTTGCGGCCAAACGCTTCTTCGCTCTCGGTCTTGTACCCAAGAAGTCGAGCCATAGTCTGGACCTTAGTGAGCATAGCACTGTTCATAAGCAGGGCATCGGCAGCAGTGTTTTTGACCAGAAGCTGAAGCTGCTCAAGAAGCTGGTCGGCGTTGTTTTTCAGATTGGCCATAGTGGATACATCGATTGCCGAGCCGACTCCGGTATTATATTCGGTGGAGGTTCCGGCAAGCATTTTATCCAGACCGTCAAATTCCGTGGTGCTGGTGGTTGCGTCGCCGTTCACCAGCGTGTAGTGAAACAGGCTGATTGCTGCCAGCACCTTTTCATTGATCTGATAGGCCATATTGTTATACGGACCTTCTGCCGCTTTCAGCACACGGTCTATCTGAAACTTGCCGCCAAAGATTTTCAGGTCGGCAGTCTTTTTTTCGACCGTTGCCTGACTGGCGGAGTATTCTGTGCCCAGTGCACGGAACGCAGCTGCAGAAGGCAGCTTCTTCTGAATATAGGAGTAGGTCAGAGTACTGCCACCCTGCGGGGAAACGCAGTTATCGAAGGGCAGCATCTGAAGAATTTCGGATTCGCGCAGAAAGATATCAACGATCTTCTGAGATACCTTGTCGGACATGCCGACTTTCATTTCTGCAAGAGTTATTGCCATGGTTTTTACCTCATTTCATAGTATTAGTTCGGCTCATAAGCCATTTTGAGCGCATCCTCAAGGGAACCGGGAGTCCCATCGTTCGGGTTGCCCGGGGGAGGCAGCTGGTTTTCTTTTATCTTTCTCTGTGATGAACTTTCAAACTGGTTCGGGAAAGATGTCTTCAGCTCGGACAGCATTTCTTTACCGCCCTTGATATTGCCTGCGTCGTCAAGCTCGATTTTCTTGCCGTTTTCCTTCAGCTTGCCTTCAAGCTTATATGTAAGGTAATCAACATCAAGTGCCTTTTCGGAAAGAAGCGCCACCTTGATTGCCGCCTTTATCTTAGTTGCCTGAAGCTCTGCCTGAAGCTGCGACACCTGCGTCTCATAGCCGGTGATTTTACCCTGAAGGTCGTCATTGCCTTTGGTGTCTTTCTTCAAGGTGGCTATGAGATTATTAGCCGTGTCGAGTTCGGTGGTCTTGCTGTCGAGCTGAGTCTGAAGCGCATCATACTTAGCCCTGCCGACATACTCGCCACCGCCAAGATTAGCAAGCTTTATCTGCTTGTCCTTGTTGGCTTCGTCGCCGTTGTAGGCATTCAGCTTTTCCGATACCTGTCCAAAGAGCTCATCGCCCAAAATTGCCTTTAAAAATTCCATTGATTAGATCCTTTCTCGAGTATTGTTGATGTTTTTATATCCGGTTTCGCCGGTGCAACAATGTTGGTTTATGTGACACAACAGGGTCAAAAAGGGCAAAGTTTATATGCCATTACCTTTGTTGGGCAAGAAAAAAGCACAGCGCAAAACGCCGTGCTCTTAACTGCATAGTGCTGCGAATGTGTTGCTTCCGGCAATGCCGTCCGCAGTCAGCTTATATGCCGTCTGGCATGATTTCAGTGCCTTCTCCGTGCCTGCGCCGAAGTTGCCGTCCACATAGGCCGATTTGTACCCGTGACAAACAAGGAAGCCCTGAAGCACCTTTACAAGTGCGCCCTTGCTGCCCTTTTTCAGATTGTTTTTCTTGGCCGCCGCCCTAGACTTTTTACCATAGATCCCGTCAGGGATAAGGCCGAGTTCCTTCTGCAAGGCTCTTGTCAGTGCCCGCTTGGTGTAGCTGCCATACAGTCCGTCAAGGGAAAGACCGGCTGCATAGTTGTTGTTGAGCCAAATCTGAACTTCCTTGACGGTATCTATCCTGCCGGTGATGGTGGGCTTTGACGGCTTTACGGGTGTAGGTTTGACATTGGTCTCAACATCATACCTCGGATGACCATAGCCTATAATGGCGTAATAGTTGCGGCTATAGGTGCGCAGACTTACCTTGTTCCCGCTGTTGCCCTCTACCGTCTGGACTGTCGTGTCCGTAAGGCCGACGACAATGCCGGTATGATCCGCCGTGCTGCTGTCGTCCGTGTATTTGAAGAATATCTGGTCGCCAATCATCGGATTCATATCCAAGCGACCGGCAGCCTTGAAATACTTCAGTGACCAACCACAACCGGCTCCCAAGTTGCCCGTTTGACACTGGATATACTCGGCTTTCTCTTTGTTTTCATCGCAAGCCTTCCAGAAAGTCCAGTCGACATACGGATCGCACCACGGAAAGCCCTGCTTATTGCCGTTATAATAACCGGCTTTGAAAAGGTCTCTGGCGTACTTGGTGAAGTTTGCGCTGCCAGCGTTCTCGGTCATCGAATCGAGGTTATCATTACTGGCCTTTTCAGGATACCCTACCTCGGCAAGGGCTGTCTCAATGAGCCGTTTTACCGTACAGGCCATACTTAGCCAGCTCCTTTCGCATTATCGTCCTTGCACTCGGGCAGACCTGCAAGGGAAGTAAGCAGCGACAGGACACCGGCGAGCAAGGATGCGCTGCCGACAAGCACCCAATCGACCTGATTGAATGCAACGGTCGTGCCGATGGTCGCCACCGCCGTCTGCGCAACCGTCTTCACCGCTCTGATTGCGGCTGCTTTGAGCCATGTTCTCCAAGATGTTTTCATAGTTTTACCACCTTTCTAATTTGCTTTTTGGTATAAAAAAAGGGCCTGCATAACTGCAAGCCCTTGATACCACTGTGTTGTTTTACTTGCTTATTACTTGCTCACAACTTGCTTATGGGCATAGAAAAAGCACCGTGCAAATGCATAGTGCTTTTATTCCAAATCACGGTGATTTTTAATTAAATGCACACCGTAAGTTATAAGATTCATTTCGTCTATGCCCAAAAGTCTTTCCTTTTCTTCTTCTGAAATGTCGGCTTTGGCAACAAGAAGACCGTCTTTGTCCTTTTCGGTTGTCTTGGACAAAAAATCCATATCCCCCAATGTAAGAAGCATAAATCATTTTCCTTTCAAAATCTCTACAACTTGTTTTGCAATTTCGCTCGGCTTATCAGATAGGTAATACTGCGCAATACTTTCTGCGACAAATTCGCTGGAGTTTCTCAACCCGTAATAGCTGAAGCCTGCTTCCTTCGTCTTTTTCGCAAGCGCAACCGTGTCCTTGTCAATTGTCCATGTTGTTTTGGTGCCAAGTATATCAGAAAAGGTCTTTCTATATAATATATCAATTTTGTTCTTTTTCAAGGCGTTGTTGTCAAGAATCATATGCTGAACGGCGTGCCCCAATTCATGATACACGGTGTGGAAAGCGCTGCCCGTGCTCCATGCGCCGGGTTCAAACTGTTCAACAGCATCCTTCGCCATTTTTCCCAGTGCGTTCTTTTGCCTCACAACGGGATTCAGAAATACCGTGTGCAAGGAAGCGGAATATGCCGCATAGGTGTTGCTTGATCTATTCGTAAATAAAAGGACATTTCCCAAATACCCAGCTTCGGTTAAACTTCCAAATGTATAACTCATTTTGCCAATCGCTTCATTTAGGCCATTAGCAACATCAAGGTTAATTCCAAGCTGGTATGCCGTTGTTTGTTCAAGTCCAAGCGTTTCCTTTGCATATTTAGCGGCATCTTCTACGGTTTTTGCTGGCTTGAAAGTATTGGCCTGCGCAATCGGTGTTTCAGCCGCCTTCAAATACTTCTGCTTGAAATCCTCGAAGCTCTCCGCTTTATCAAGGCCAAAATATTCGGCACGCTCTTGCAGGGTCTGAAGCTCGGCACTGCCGAGTCCCCACCTTGCTCGGGTGTTGGATGTGCAACGGCAGTTTACAACTTCGGCGGCGCTGCCGTTGGGGTCACCCGGGAACATTAGGCCATTAGAAAACGCTTCGTCAAGTTCTCTTATCTCCCCATCGACCTGCGCATGAGACGGGCGTGTTCTTCCATCAAGCGATGCATCCCACTGCTTAAGTACATCAGCACCCCGTTTCTTAGCCACATACTGAGCGTCCCGTGTGGAAGTCTGCTGTATTCGGTGTCCCTCGGTTCGGACTATGCGCTTTGCGTTCGACAATCCGCTGCCTGAAACATTGTTGATATTCCGTGCAATATCACGGTAGGGCATGCCAGATGCAATGCCTCTGCTGATCTCCTGCGTTATGGATTTCTTCAGTTTCCCGTAGTCTACGGCGAGATGGGTATACAGTCCCTTTGAGATATTAGAATCCGTCAAAACGGCTCGAACTACCGCCGCTTTATCTATCGGGGCAATTATGGGAACGCCCTGCCCGGTGATATCGTACATTGTGCCGATATAACCCGTCTCATAGCAGCCGTTCAGATATTTATCTATTGTGCCGTAATGGTCGCTGTGCAGCTTGTCCAATATGCCGCCGACCTGACCTTTAAGGGCTTGCTGGTACTGCCTCTGATATATCTTCGATCGCTTCTGAGATTGCAGCAAAGCTTTTGTCGCATCGCTAAGCCCGTCCTGCGAAAGAGCCTCGTCAAGAAGATCTATATCAGTCTGAAACTGCTTTACCTTCTCGTTTATATCCTTCAGCGCCGACGCATACTGCTTTTCGAGCTCTTTTATCGCCGACGCTTCGCTATCTAGAAGGGAACGCTGAACTTCCTTTTGCCATTTATTCAATCACATCACCGTCCGGCTTAACAGTCTCTAACGCAGCCTGTGCCGCCGCTGTGTGGTCATCTTCAGGGCTTGGTGCTTTGCCCTTGATTTCCTGATAGTCAATATCTAATTGCTCACAGATGAGCTTGAGCGCCGTGTCATCGTCGAGCGTTCCGGCAAGGTTGAGTATCGTGTTTATCTCCGTCTGCCTTCGCTGGGCATCTGTGAGTGCGATTTGCGCATTATCGGCTGCGTTGGTCATGATCTCACGCTTGAAGTCGAAGTATATATCCTTCATCTGATAGCCGGTGCCGCTTGCGGCATTGATCTCATCCAAAACGCCCTTTATCAGCTTCCGCATGAACTGCTTGAGCTGCGCCTCAAGCTTGTTGCATTTCAGGTCAAGCAACGCATAACGGGATTTTATAACAATGTTGGTGATGTTGCCATCGCCGATTTGCGCCGAGTTGAAGCCCATGCCGAAACGGTAAATATTCTTTTCGTCTATCTCCAGCTTTATTTTTCGGGCTTCAAACGGGACTTCAATTGTCTTTATATCAACCCCGCCGTCATCATCGACCCCGATGTGCTTTTTGGTTCGGATGTTCTGCATGAGGTCGTCAAGGTTGTCGCCCTGAAACCCCTTTACCACATATAGTGCCTCGTTCGTATCCTGAATGTTGTTGGACAGACCGCACGACATGAGGTCGTAGTCATCTATCAGCGCCTTAATGGGCTTTAGGCCGGAAAACTGCTTGCTGCAATTATCAATCCTGAAGAACGGTATAAAGCCGAAGCTCTCGCAGTAGACGGCTTCGTCACCCTCCCGCTCCCATATCGTGTGCGGGCGGGGATTGTATTCGACCGTTTTGTCCTCGACGATAGCTCCGTCATCCACTTGGCAAAAATAATAGGTCTGGGACTCATCCCAAACCTGAATATGCGTGATTTTCTTGTTGCCGCTGCCGATGAAGTGCGTGTAGTAGTATATTACATATTCGTTGCCGTCTGAGGCATCTTTGCCACTGACCTCCACGACACACAGACTATCGGCGCACTTAAACGCCGTTCTGCCGCCACTGTCTTTATATGCGTAGGCATACTCGAAGCCCTTTGCAACAGCGCCGGTGAGAATGTCGCTGAGCTCGGCAAGGAAGGCATCGTTGTTGTTGAAATATGCATCCAACTTGTTCTGAAGCTCCGGGTCGTCGGATTTCACGAACCCATCTTTGCTCGAAAGCGTGTACTGAACTTCCTGATCGACAAGCTCCGTGAAAAACGGGTGGCTGATTTTAATATTACTCTTTGTCGTGTCCTCGACAATTTTACCGTCTGCATTGATAAAGAACATGCGATAATCTCGTATATCGTGGTCGCCCTCATAATAACGCAGTCCCTCTCGGGCATGCCGCTTTCTCGCAGACGCCTTGTCGTTGTCTATAAATGTTTTTATTTCGCTTGGTGTCAGCATAAAATCACCTTCATTCGTATCTAACTGCCCAAAATAGGGGTAAAATTGGACAGTTAGTTCTCGGGACGCTCCCAAGCCGCCGCATAATCGGTAGGGCTATGTGCCGTATCGGTGATACAGTGGTACAGTTTTTCGTTGAATATCGCATACTCGCCTGCGTGGTACATATCGTGCGCACCGGTCGGCTGAACGAAGTCACGGGCAGTCTCCGGCGTTGTGCCGTGTAATGGGCGGTTGAATGTATACCACGCTGCATTGCTGGGATTGATGTCGGGATGGGCAGCGTTGTCGTAGGATTGGAAACACTCCCACACTTGATTGTTGGCCGTATATATCTCACCCTTGGTGTGCTTGCCTGCCACCCATGCGGCGTAAAGCACACTTATAGCCAGCCTGTCGTTGTTATCTGTGACAGCGCTGCGAGCTTTTTCGATGGCTGTGCGGTAGGCTATTGCCTCAGCTCTTGTCATGTTGCACCCCCTGTGATGATTTGTAGTGCCTCGGTGTCGGTGATTTCTTCTTCACCGACCACAGGGGCATCAATTTCCGTCCAGCCGTCTGCGCTATCGACTGCTACGCAGTTCCAAACGGTCACGCCGCCGTCATTGGTCAGTGCCTTGCCTTCGGCGGCTGTCAGCAGAATGCGTTCATGCGCTACGCCATTTATGGTGTTCGTTACCTTGCCAACCGTCATGTCGTTCCCCCCGTTCCAACTGTACTGGTTACAATTGTGTCACCTGCGGCATATTCAGTGCCATTGTAGGTGGTTGCCTCTGCGGCCTTGATGATGATTGTGGCATTTGTTGCGCTGTTGCGAATGTTCGCCAGCATAGTATCAGCGTTGCTACCAGTCGTATATATGGTGACTGTTAGGAAACTCTGCGTGCAGCCATACAGAGCAATGTCTTTGAACCCTACAACGCCATGTCCAACACTGCCGACCTCAAGTTTTTCAAGTGCCGTGTTGTTGCCAAGAGCATACCGACCGTCACCGTTCACTCTTGTACACGACGGCAAATAAATCTCTTTCAAACTCTCACAGTTATACGCAAAAAATTGGTGTGCATATGTGAGTTTTGGGCAAGAAAGTTTCGTGATATTCGGCATACAGTAGAATGAATAAACACCGGCTGCCGTAAGGTTTGGAAAATTAAGCTCCCCGGGCAATGCACAATAATTGAAGGTGTACCAGTTTCCCAAGCTGACTACATCCTCAAACGGATTTGATTTTACGCCCGTGACAGTATTTAAACTGGACAACACACAAAACGCTTGATCTTTAAACTGCGTAATACTGTTTTTGAAATTGATTTTTTCGAGTTTTACAAACCGTGTATCTCTGCTTCCACCATCGGCACGACCACAAACAACATCGTCAAAAACGCCGGAAGAACAGTAGATATCTACTTCCGTTGGATAGCCCTCCGTATCTCGTGATTTAATGACGATGCCATCAGTGATTGTTGCTCCACCGTCTTTTGTGTTCTCAACAACTATATCCGCCTCGCAGTATTTGCCCGCCGTTTTCAGCGTTTTTGTGCCTGTGTCGGTCAGCTCAGCGATGCTGTTGTTTTTGTATTTGACATTTACACTCATTCGCTTTCGCCTCCGTATTTTGGAAGTGTCGCAAGAGTGAGATAACCACTATCGTTGGTAAGCTGCGAGATCTTGGTCGGGACTTCGATAGTGCCCTCCCTCCAAGTGTCAGTGTCAGTGTCAGCAGTAAGCCACCGTATTTCATTGTCATATATAAGTGAGGAAAAGATGCCAAGAGTGGAAGCATTAAATGCCGAGTATACCACCAGTCCAGAGCTTACAAATACTGGACGCCCCGCTTTCACAGCTTCGAGTACCTGAGAAGGCTTAATATCATCCTTAGTACCGATAAGCGGCTCTTGAGATCCTAATATCTTCGTAACGGCTGTACTCCACAACTGAGTCGACGGATAACCGTAAAGCCCATATAAAACCCATGAGTCGCTAACTCTAATAATAGTATTAGAGACAAACAGATTTGCCGAAACTGCAATATTGAAATTGGTGAACTTCAATGCGCCGTACTCGCTGTCGATGTATTGCACGACAACGGGTCTGCCCGCAAGCACGGCATCTAGCACCTGCGAGGGCGTAAGTTCGGCAGTTGTTCCGGTCAGCGGCAATAAATCATCGGCAGATAATGCGCCGACTTCCTCGGCGGTGTATTTAGGCTTCTTGGGGGACTTTGCCCACTCAGGAACGGTAGGGTCTGTTTCCTTAATGGGATTAGCCTTCATGTAGTCGGCCACAGCCTGTGTTACATCGTCGGGGCTTACGCCGCCCAGCTCGTTCAGCTTGGCGAGGATCTGGTTATACACATCCTGCGTGGGGTCGGCCGGTGCGCCCGCTCCGCAAAGAGCGGATAGCTTACACGGCACCCTTGCCGGAGTGGTAGTATGCAAATCACCGGCAAACACGCCGATGTTGAAAAAGTATGTATTCGATATTTTAGGAACGGCACACTGATCGCCGGTAAAAATAACATCCTCGTGTCTATCGTTGTAGATAAATCGTGCGGTTTTAGTGCCGTATTCATCCCACTCAGCGTCAAAGCTGAACTTCACGACATAGTCGCTGTTATCGCAGATATACTCGGTATCGTCGGTTTTGGTAGCTATTTTGTTTTCGACCGATATGTTAATGTCAGGCATTGTCACTCGCCCCTTTCGCTCAAGAAAGATAGCAGCGCAGCACCATAAGCGTCCTACCTTTCAAACGCCCTGAAGGAGTGCAGTATTTGACGACGGCAGCCTAAATGACCAAAAGCCGCCGTCGCTGATGCTTTGCGCTGTTATCTTAGCAAATCCATTTCTTCATTTTTCGCCAGCCCTCAACGCCATAACGCAGGGCTGCCATTGCGTCATCTTGAAAAGGGACAGGTTCGTCGAGGTACTCGCCGGTGCGTTCGTCCTTTTTCCACTTCCATTGCTGCATTTCCTTGATGGTATTGACGCAATGGGGATGCACATATATCGTCCGCTGCTTCAGCCAGTCGATTTGTGCCTTGACCGAGCCGCTAGACCCGCCCTTGTCAACGCCTTTAGCTCGGCTGAAGCCGCCCTTTTGCCACATTTTTATCCTATCCGGCTCAGCACTGTCGCACCACATTTGCCGATTAGTCGGTATGGCGTGTTTTATAGCTTCCTGAATGATCTCCGATGTATCTTTTTCAAAGAGATATATTTCATCTAGAATGAAAATGTTATCGTCCTTGATGCCCAGCAGCAGGATTGCGTTTGCGTGGTTGAAACCGAAGTCCTGACCGATAGCTATATCGTCGTAGTCATTAAGGTTTTGGCTTATCTCTCTTATCTCCCATTTGTGGAGAATTAGGCCGCCTATCTCGCCCCATTCGCCTAAGCCGTATATTTGGTATCCCTCGGGGTCGACAAGCTTCCTGCGCTCCATGCGAGCCTTGTAGGCATCATCAATAAAGCGGTTCATTAAATATGTGCTGTGATGACAAAGCACATTGTCATCGGAAATATCAAAAAAGACCTTCTTGATCCAGTGGTTCTTGTTCACCGGATTGAAGGTCATTCTTATTTGGTAAAACTGACCGGGCGGCAGCTCGCCACGCAAGCGGTCGTCTATGATCTCGACATCGGCCTGCGTGAGCTCCGTTGCTTCTTCGCACCAAACATCGGTAAGCTTACCACGCTGGAAGGTAATAGACTTCAGCTTTTCACGCTGTTTATCGTCGTTCATGCCCCTGAAGATTATCTGATTGCCGTTTTTGCAGGTGAGCTTCAGCGGGGACATGTTTATTTGCCAGTAGTTATTGGCCTTATCTCCGAACATCCGATATACCGCACCCGTGAGCTCCGCAAAGGTGCTGTCTCGGTTTGTAATGTCCGATTTTCGGATGCAAACAAGGTTACGGCCTTTATCCCGCATCAGCCGCAGGATGTAGTTTTGCGCCGTGTCAACGGATTTGCCCGAGCCTGCCGAGCCCTTCATGACGATATAGCGCTTTGTGCTGAGGTCGACCTCTTTGAAACAGGGGTTTGCTTGGACTTTCAGCTTCACTCATCGTCACCGTAATCCACCGTAATGTTCAATTCCAAGTCGACATCCTGCTCCACACGGTCCGTATAGAGTCCGTATGCCTTACCCAGAAGCTCCGCCGCCTTGTTTGCGTCGGACAGCCGTGCCGGAATTGCAACGACCTGCGGTATTTCTTCCTTTTTCGTCTGCTTACGCATAGTTCCGCTTTGGTCGGGGACATACTTGGTTTCTTCCTTTGAAACCGTCACAACAACGGACTCCGTCTTTTCTCGGCGCATGACCGCCGTCAGGTATTTCATAACCTCGTCTTGGTCAGCGATCAAAGCGGCTTCCTTTTCGGCCATCCGTTTTTCGATGTATTCCTTGATGTCAAGTTTGGTCAAGTTTTCTTGTCCGATCTGTCTTGCTGTCTTTTTGCTATATCCGGCTCTGATTGCGGCCTGCGTAGCATTCAGGTCAATCAGATATTCGTCGCAGAATCTCTGCTGCTTTGCTGTTAGCGCCACAATCGCACCTTCTTTATTAGTCTGGGTAAAATTAACCCGACAGGCGAGGAAGCAAAAAAGCCTGTCGGGTCGGATTGGGGAGTGTGGGAGGGATAGCTTATTAACTATCGCACTTTAACAATATCACAGGCCGACTATGTACTTCTATGAACTATTGTGCACTCTTCAAAATTTTTTCGATTTCTCGAAGTGCCCTTCCATGTAAGGTGCAAACCCAGCGATAAGAAAAGCCGGTGTCATAGGCTATTTGTTCCCATGTCTCGTGCTGAACATAGCGTTTGTGCATCACTCTGAATTGGTCAGGATCTAAAAGCTTGTCGATTACAGCGCCGATTTCTTGCTTTGCTGCAATATAACGGCCGATGTCCTCGTTTATCTCGGTTTCAAGGTCGACCATCTTCGCAACCGCCTCTGCAAGCTTGTCCTGCGTACCGTTCCCGGAGGCTGCATCATTTTTCAGGGTTGGTGTAACCCGCAGCGCCATTTCCTTGGTATGCTGCAATTCTTCAAGCTTGGCGCTGATGCGTGAATCGTAGAGCCGGATCTGCTGAAGATACCGCTTTGCATCAAGCATTGCCGCTTCTCCTGTTCCATGCCTCAATGGCTCGCTCCGGCGTGACAAATTCCAAAATTTCAGCTCCGCAATTTTCGCACATTATTTCCCATCGCTGATAATCCTCATTCGGGTAATATCGCTTCTGAAGATGTACTGCATGGTCGCTGCATCCGCAGAACGGGCAAGGTTTCAACTCGTTCTGCGTATAAATACTGGCAGCGGGCAGGTCGCTCACGACACGATACGCCTCGTCAATGGCTTTGTCGTAGCCGTCAGCCCATGTATCGGGCGTCGCATCGCAGCCGCCTATCTCGTGCAGGGCATCAAGTACGGTGTCCCGCTCAATATATTCCGTCATTGTCAGCCCCTCCTTTCATCGTTTCATTTTTCGATCTGCGGTGGCCATCTCAATAATTGCTTGGTAATGAGGCTTTGCAAAGTGCATGCCCTTTTGTTCGCACTTAGCAACTACCGAAACATAATGGTTGAACTCATCAACCGAAAGTAGTGTCAAGAGATCTTCCATCTGCTCGTTGGATAGAAACACAAGCCCCTCGCCGAGGCCGCCCAGCAGTTCCCGCTTTGCTTCGGGGTTTTCAACAAGTTTTTCGACATTTTCCCCGTTTTCAAAACTTTCGTTTTCGCTAGAAAGAAAGATAGAATTATTTATATCTTCTCTAGTCTCTAGTATCTTCTCTGTATCTTCTATCTTCTCTTTCTCTCCGTTACCGTCCTGTTTCGTAGGCGTTACAGCGGCGTTACATTGTAACGCTTTCCGCTCTCTGTGCTCACGCACACGCTTTGCGGAAGCGCCCTCGCTGCCCGTATTGAGCACAGCATACGGAACGAAATACTCCCTGTTGTCGCTCGTTTCGAGCAGGCCGCAGGAAAGAAGAAAGTTGATAGTTACGCCTACATTTTCGGCTTCTTCGTCAAGATCAAGCGCAAGCTCCTCGGCAAACGACGGCTCTAAGCCCGTATATTCCAGCACACCGCCGTTTTTCATAGCAAGCAGCTGCATTTTCAGATAAATTATCGTGTAGGTATCGCCACCGGCAATTTTTCGCAGCTTCTTTATCCGCTTGCTTTTGAAAAAATCGTCCTGAAGCTTGAGCCAGTAATACCTTTTCCCGCCCGTTTCAGCCACTGCTTTCGCCCCTCGCCTTACCGCATCCATCGTCTCCAATCGAATACTTGGCAAAGCAGGTGTTTTCGCCGAAACGGTTTTTGCAGCTGACTATTTCCTTCTTGATGGGAACGCCGAGTCTTTTCAGGTCGCTTATACGGGATGCAAGCCGGTAAATGCCGTATTCGGATATCGCTTCGGCAGATGTGATACTGCCAAAGTCTTTCATGTGCCGCAGCACTCTTTCACACTGCGTCATCATAAAAACACCGTCCTTTTCTTGAGTTCTATGTTTTTAGGCACAGTGGTTAAAAGCCCGCAATCACCGTTTACATAGCAAGGGCAGTCGCAGTCATCGCCGGACTTGAAATTTTTGCTGCACATTTCTTTTATGGTCAACAGTGCTTCATAAAATTTCTGCTCATCCATCCAGCTCACATCCTTCCGGACGAGCCGAAGCCATTATCGCCCCTGTCGGTTTCTTCGAGTTTGTCCACAAGCTCAAGCTCAGGTGTGAAAACCGGCACGATAACAAGCTGGCTGATCTTATCGCCGGGGTTGACTATGTAGGGTTTGTCTCCGTGGTTGTAGAGCTTGACACGGATGCTGCCGGTGTACCCGCTGTCGATCACGCCCTCGTTCAGAATTCCGTGATTGACATTCATGCCGGATCTGCTTTTGAGCATTCCGACATATCCCTCGGGAATTTGTACATGTACGCCGGTGTCGATCACTGCGCAACCGATGAATGCCGGCAGTGCATAAAAATATAGTCCCTTCGGCGCTCGGAGATCAAAGCCGGCATCTGCGGCATACGCCCTTTCCGGCATGAATGCGCCGGGGTCAAGTTTTATTTTCATGGTTTATACCTCTTATGTTTCACGAATTCTGATGCCGTAATTCTGAAGCATCAGTTTTCTTTTGATTATGTATGCTTCCGTCCTGAAGCCCTTGCAGTCTTCGACTATGAGGTCATCGCCCTCCATATAAACAAAGTCGGCGATATAGATACACGCCCGCTCGACGCAACGGTTTTTCATCTTGCCATTGACGGCCTCTGCTTCATACTGCGAGGGTATCAGCAGGTATCTGACCTGCCTACGCAGTTTTTTAATTTTGCCAGCCCGTTCAAGTAGCTTCAGTTCAGCGTAGCGGTTGCCCTCACGGACGCTATCAAAAACGATGCCGTCGATTATGATTTTTCGGCTGCCGTATTTGGTTTTAGCTGTCATATGCGTTCTCCCCTTCCGCAAGGTAATCACACCACTTCAAAAAAGCTCTGAGCATCGGGTTAGTATTGCCCGAATCTGCCCACCCCGCAAAACCAATGAAGCCGTCACGGTTGAAGCTGATAGCTTCACGCTGCTGAAAGTAATGTGAGTTTACATACAGAAAACAGCACACAATGTGACCGTTTGTCTTTTTCTTCATATCAACCTTTTTGCTCAATGTGATAGTGCTGACCGATGTTTCTCCGGATTTATTCGACGCTTTCAGCTCTTTTTCGATCATCATGGAAAGAACAAGAATGTCTCCTTCGGTTATGCTGTCATAAGTTAAGGACTTGCTCTTGAAATATTCTCGTGCTTCGTCGGTAGTACAAACAGCTTCAAACCCTCTGCTACTCGGAATGGCTTTATTCACTGACCATCACCACCAAACAATGCTGAGTGAATGTCATCTGTCGGGGCTTCCTGCACCGGCTCGGATATCGATTCCATGTTGATATTATCGACATCGGGGTCGTTTTCGACATAGTCCTTTGTGCCGTCGTCGTTGATGACCGCCATATCCGCATCAATGGCCGAAGCCATATCAATGGACATGATGCCCCATTTGCTGATAAGCTGCCGCAGCATGGTTTTGTATGCCATGCCGTCAAAATCCTTATACCAGAACGATGAATACATCCATGCGTCCCTCTGGTCGAAGTTTCCGGCTGCATAGTCGGTGTAAGATACCTTTGTTTTTTCGCCGTACCGAGTCTTGACAGTACCGCCATTGGCCGAAAATGCCTGGCTGTACTTGTCGGCATGGGCAAGCATTTTCTTCTTGCTCCAATAAATAGCCTTGCGGAAGCCGTTAGTGTACTCGAACATGGCGTAGTAGCCGATGGTTTCAGCCGCTTCACGCTGTTCTTCGTCCTCGATCAGGCGGACCTCTATTTCCTCGTTCAACGGGTCAAACTTAACAAGCTCGCCATCCTTGATCGCAATGACATTCAGCTTTTTGTACTGGCCGGAACGGATTGCAAGCTGAATATAGCCCTTATAGCCCAACTGGAACTGTGCGACCTTGCCCCTGTCCTTATCGTTAAAGGGAACCATGTAATACTGGCCGAGCTGGGGAGACGGGGACAGCTTCAGGCTTTCGCCCAGCAGGGCTGCCGAAAGAATGCTCTGATTTGTGCATTCCTGAAGTCCGGGGTTCGTCTGAACCGCAGACACGACAGCCGAAATGAAGCGCTGGCCGTCCTTGCCGCCTATGACCTGATTGATACGCTGCTTGACTGCATCGCCGGTGAGATATGAACCGATGCCAAGCCTTTTCTGTGACTTCTGAAGTGAATTGTTGACTGCCATTTCTGATCATCCTTTCTTAAATAGCTTTGTACTTGATGCCGTTGGCTCTGAGCCATGCGCCCAGCGCCCTTGCTTCGTCTGCGGAAAGAAGCGCCTGAAAACCAATCCACTGACGAGCAGGAAGATTTTCAATGTCATCCGGGTCATTGATGTTGGTCATGACCTGTGTGGGCTTGATCTGCGCAGCAGCGGCTTCTTCCTTGCGTTTCTGCTGCTCCGCTTCCCATGCAGCCCTTTTCTCGGCCTGTTCCTGAAGCCTGTGGGCTTCGCTGACGGCTTTTGCAAGGTCAAGGGTGTCCATGTAGCACTCCCGCGCTTCAAAGGCGTAGGACGGCAAATCAGCGATTACAGCAAGGTCTTTCGCCATCTGTTCAAGCTTGCCGTCAATTGCTTCCTGAATGGATTTCATGGAAACAGAAGCGTTCAGCCATTTTGAATCAAGAATCTTTTCAAACGGAATATTCTTGTTGACCGCTTCGCCATAAACAAAAGCCCCGTCAAAGTATTCTTTGATTTTCAAAAGCTTGTCCTGCTTCTGCTGCTCCTCGAATTCTTTGACCTGCTTGTCCACGACAGATACCGATTTGTCGATGATCTTGACAAGTTCGCCAACCTGTGCCTTGAAGGTATTGAACGGCTGCATATAATCTTTTTCCTGCCGGATGCGTTCATCGTTTAGGGCTTTTTTCAGCCGATTCAGTGCCGCCCTGTCTGCCTTGGCTTCCTTCACCCGATCTTCCGTGTAGACCATAGTTTCATAGACAGACACCTTCTGAAGCAACTCCGTCCGAAGTTCTTCATAGTTGAATGTGATTGGTGCAGGAAGCACCACTTCATTGATTTTAAGTTCCATGTGTTTCTCCTTTTTTTGACATATAAATAGCTTTTCAGTTACTCTGCCACGGCTGTTTTTGTCAAGTGTTGTTGTTAAATTCTTTGACCAGATACATACGAAGTCGGGCGGAGCTGAATACTCACTACACACGACAATGTTATTCTCGCTCATACATCTAACCCAATCCCAATAAGTCTCATGGTCAAAGGCGTCTTTATAGCCGGTTTTCCCTTGATAAGGTGGATCGCAATAAATCATTGCATTGGATATATGGATTTCTCGGTAATCGCACTCCTCAAACTCAATTTTTTGAAGTCGCTCTTTTTGCTTCAGCACATTCCGAACAGCCTCATCATAGTAATTGCGGTATGTATTATCTTTGGTCTTTACGGTTCCTGCATAGCCGCCAAACCATTTCGCGTTATAGCTGGCACAGAAGCCTGCGAGTGCTATGATGTGGGGGGGATATTTATCTGGACTGCTCCTGATGTCCTGATACAGCTCTCTTGTCATCTGCACCTCATCCAGCGGATTCCACCCATATTTAATAGCTTTTAAAAATGCAATCAAATATGGATTGCTGTCATAGCCAATCCGTATAGGGCACTCGATGTTCTGTATCATATTTGCTCCGCCTACAAACGGTTCTATGTAGACCTCAATCCCGTTGTCCTTAATGAGCTTATTTATTATCGGTGCAACATCTTTTGCAATCCGCGCTTTGCTTCCAACATATTTCATTTGCGTCTCCTAAATTTTCGGCAGAAGCAATGCCGGTTTTCTGTTGTTTTTGATGCATTCCCAAAATTCCGCTTCCTTCCGCACAAGATAATCAATATCTTCCTGCACTTCCGACCGCTCGATCTTGTAGTGCTTTGTGTGCAGCAGGATTTCGCCGCCAAAGTCGGACTTTAGCTGCGCTTTGAGAACAACAAAATCAAATTCCGTGACCATCAGGTAATGCAAAACCTGAATGTAGTAATTGTCCGGAATCCGGTGATTCCATTTTTCCTTCTGCATACTCTGAAGGATGTTGGTGGTCTTGATCTCAAGCACGCCCTTCCTTCCGTCCCGATCTGTCAGCCAGCCGTCAAGGGACGCATGGGCGAAAGGATATTTGTCATTCAGCCACAAGTTGTTTTCTATGTATTCAACCTGATATTCGGGGAAATCCAAGCGGAACAGCCCTCGCAAGTGCATTTCAGCTTGTGTGCCATACTGGACATAGGGCTTGCCGCTGATATCTTCCGGCTGCACAAGGCCAATCTTTTCCTGCCACAGCTCCAAATTGGTTTTGTATGGGTTCAGACCGATGACCGCCGAGGCATCGGAGCCGCCGATGTAATGTGACCGGACTTCAAGCCATTCCTCCCTGCTGGATAAGGTTTTCATTTTGATCATTCGGCTCTACCACTCCTTCAGTTGATCCACTTGACTACCGTCTCGCCGGTATATCCCTTCTGCCAGACAAACCACGCGTAAGCCACCGTGTCTATTGCGTGCTCCACAAACTCTTTGGCGTACTTATACGGGGGATTAGTGACAATATCACCGTGAAAACGCACATTTTCCTTAAGAAAATCTATACCGCCGCAGCCATATCCCCTGTCTATCAGGTCGGTTGCCTTAACGATGTGACCATGCTTGCGGAGCATTTCGGCAAGATGTCCGGCGCCGCAGGCGCATTCCCATATTGCCGGTGACAGGTTTTCGACTGCGCAGAGCAGCTCGGCGGCTTTAGGCTCGGTAGCATAATAGTCGTTGCAATATAGGAAGCCGTTGAAGTCCCAATAGTGTTCATCCTGAATCGGCTCGCAGCAGCAACAGCACATCGGCAGTGTTGCAAGTCTTCTGCATTGCTGCGCATCGTAGCGGTCATAATCCGCAACATGGTTATCTGTGTAGGGCATATCAGCACTCCGTTCTGAAATGGTTTTCTCTCTGCGCCTTGTCGCCGGTGAAATACAGAAATTCAGGGGGCAGCTCCCGTGTAACAACGAGGCCGTTTTTCTCCAAATTCCAGCGTTCCAAAACATCGTTGACCACCGCTAGAATTTCCGGCTTAACGGGGTAGTTTGGCGAATAGCCGTGGAACTGAAGCGGCTGCGTTACAACGCCCTTGATCGTTTCGGGAAATTCAGCTGCATCCACACGGTTTAGGATGCACCACACGACCTGCGCTTGTCCTTCAGGGGTACAACCTCGGGCTTCGCCCCAAACTGTCTTGGCAATCATCTCTGCATCCTCGGGTGTGTAATAAAGCACATACGCCGGTTTCCCCTCGATCTGCGCAGGCCAGCACAGCCCTTCAGTGTTGACCTCGGGCGGCAAAGCCTGAATTGTGTCCTGCCGCTCGGTCAAACTGGCCGCACCGGCAGCGACAGCCAAGGCGGTCAAAATGATGGTGCAGAACAGCACAACAAGCACCTTCTCCAATTTCATGCCGACCTCTCTTTCTCGGCAAACAACCTTGCCGCTGGCTTCTCAATGGCTTTCAGCCCTTCTTCAGTGAACTTGCCGTCCCGGATGTACCGCCCACGCTCGTAAATCGTGACAATCGCCTTGTCCGATTCATAGCGAACACCGCCATCCGGAAGCCTTGTTACGGTCATTTCCATTGCGTTTTCTCCTTTCTCGGTGTCTAAATTAGACACTTAATCGGCAAAAAAAATCTTGTCGACTGTGGCGCTGTCAAGGTTGTACTTCGTCTTGATTTTGGAAATCTCGCCCTGCTTGAACTCAGAGCCATTTTCGTTGATTTTGCAGGAAACGCTCTGCTCTGTGATGCCGAGATACTCCGCCAGCGTAGCGTTAGTGTCCCCATGCAAAACCATAATGCTCCTAAGAAGTGTTTTGTTCATGATCTGCCCTCCTTTCTCATGTACTGACCTGCCATCATCAGTGCCGGTAGGTCGTCTCCGGCAGACGGCCAACAGGCCGTTTCGGCTTATTTCTCGTATGCTTCCTCAAGCAGAATTTTCAATGCTTTTTTCAACTCTCGCAGTTCGTAGCCCTCATAGCAATCAGCGATAAGAACACGGACAACCGTGTTGTTGATCGTTTTAACGGCCCTTTCGATTTGCTCCTTTTTGCAGTTCAATATAATCGCCTCCTCTCTGACAGTTCATCTTGCTCAATGGCGTGAATTTCCTCCGTGGCCTCCTGCATAGTTTCACAAGTGGCGTAGAATTCACCGTCGATATAGACGGCATACGGTGCAGCACCGGCCACCACCGCTCGTATGCTCCTATGGCGAATTTCGTATTTCTTGCCCCTCAATGTATAACCATCGGTGACGGGGTATTCGCAAATATCCATTTGACTGCTCCTTTCAAACATTCTGCTGGCGTTCAGTTTCCCAGCGAGTTTTCCAATCGCCGAGCTTGTACAGCTCGCAGCGTCCATATCCGGCCTGCGGACTTTGGATGATTGGGTTTGGCTTCTGACTACCCTGCAGCAGTAGCCGTTTCCGTCCTTCTTGTAACGGTCGAGCCATTTACAGCCGTGACAGTTCATGATTAAATGCCCAGCCACTCGGTCAGGTGCTCCGCTTCGCTTGTGCCCTGCCGCTCCGTGAACCCAGCTTCGTGTAGCGCAAGAATAATGTCTCGGCGGCAGTTTTCCGGAATGTCTGTATCACTGCACAGCCAAATGACGGTTGCGATTTGCTCGATACCAGCGCCCTGCTCATTCATCTCGAACAGCTTGTTATACTGGCCGTTTGTTCCGCAAGTGAACCAATTGTGGGCGATACACATATTGCGGAGCTTGTCGTTATCGATTCGCCCTTCTCTGGTTTCATAATCAAAGAGCTTCATTTTAATTTCCTCCTGCCTGTCGGCTTCTGTGTCTAAATTAGACACCATTTCATAAAAAATATGTCGGCGCCTCGCCGTTGTGTCTTATCAGGACACTTTCAATATACTACGATTATTTTTACTTGTCAACAACTTTTTTGGTGTTTTCTTAAAAAATAATTGATTTTTAGGAAACATGCGTGTATTATTAAGACACCGAAAGGCGGTGATCATTATGGATATAGGAAAGATCATAAAGGACGCAAGAATTGCAAAGGGTCTAACCCAAGAAGAACTTGGCGCAATCGTGGGCGTTCAAAAATCTGCGATAGCAAAGTATGAAAACGGCAGGGTCGTCAATATAAAAAGAAGCACCCTGCAAAGCTTGGCAAAGGCGCTCGATCTTAGGGGGTCGGACCTAATAATTGAATCCAACCCGAACGAGGCAGCCTCACTAAGTGCGAGGGTGCTATCAGACAGCGATCTACACGAGGTAGTCGAACTGTATTTATCTCTGAGTGACAAAGACAAGAAAACCAGCAAGGAGTTAATCCGGCGATTGGCTGAACAGCAATCTTGATAATTCAAGCAGATATTCTAGCTGAGCTGTCGTAAGGTTTATTAAGCACTTATTGATGCTCACCACACGATCAAGGTTCTCTTCGCTGCATTGCTCAAACATTTGTCGTAGCTCTTCGATATTTCCCATTCTCTCCCCTTCTTTCATCCGAAACAATACCATAATGCTTTAACTAATCAGATGATAACACAAACGCATAATCTAATCCATTATTTTTATGCACAAACATAACAGATGTAAATTGTGCACTTTGCAATTGCGCTTCCGGAAAGCAGTTTGTCGAAAAAGTTCATCGAGCTTTTGATTGGAATTCGATAAAAGAAGAGAAACAGTCTAATGATTGAGTTTTTTGCTAACGAAGTTTTAAATTTGCGTTAACTGGGCATAAATATGTTGACAGTTGCGCAAAAAGCAAGTATATTAAAGTTGAAGCGAGTGAAATTAAAGTTGAAAGGGAGCGTTAAGTGTGTCTTTAAATAAGAACGATAGAAACGCCTTGTTGCATAGATTAATTGTTGCTATCGGGAAAAAGCCTAACTCTTTTTCTCCTGCAGCATTTGCGAATATGGCGGGGGTTTCCGTTCAAAGCATTTACCGTTATCTTGCCACATTATGCGATAACGGCAAAATTACTATTGCAAAAAACGGAAATCGCAATATTTATAAATTAGTTGAACAGGAAGAACAGTTCGAATACTCACTGCACAATCTTTCTGAAGATATTGTGTGGAAAAAGGATATTTCTCCATTTTTCGCTGAATTGTCGGAAACAGCTTTTTCGAATATGGCTTATGCTTTCACAGAAATGCTGAATAATGCAATAGACCACTCCGGTGGAGAATGTGTAAAAATTTTCATTGCTAAGGACGGGTACAAAGCAAAGGTTTGGATATACGATGACGGCATTGGAATATTCAACAAAATAGCTTCCGCAATGGGATTTGAGGAAAAAAGCTTCGCTATACTCGAGCTTGCAAAAGGCAAGTTCACAACAGATCCATGCAGCCATACCGGAGAGGGTGTCTTTTTTAGCTCCAAAGTCATGGACGATTTCGCTATCATCTCGGACGGTCTTATATTTTTGGGACCAAAGTCTAACGGAGATGCGTACATTGACAGCGTTGACATTGACAGTCCCGGAACTTGTGTCATGATGGAAATCGAGTATGACCATTGCGAAAGCAAATCTGCAGTGTTTGATAAGTTCACTCAAGCGCCTGATGATTATGGCTTCTCTAAAACCATTGTTCCCGTTCGTCTGTTGGAATATGGTGACGAAAAGCCTCAGGTTGTTTCCCGCTCTCAAGCAAAGCGCCTCATGGTTAGATTCGAACGGTTTCAAAATATTATTCTCGACTTTTCTGGCATAGACGAAATCGGTCAAGGATTTGCAGATGAGCTATTTCGTGTTTTTGCAAATCAGCATCCTGGCACTAAGTTAACTCTTATGAACTGCAATAAGGAAATTAAAAAAATGATAAGCAGAGTTAGGTCATCTGATGGCGTTGATGAGTGAGTCTCCAAGGTCTCGAAAGCGGCAGGGTTATTAACCTTGCTGCTTTCTATTCGTTACCGCCTTTTTCTGCCATGCTAACCACACTACAAAAGCGTTGAAAAGGATTTATAGGCAAATTATAGAAAGGGAAAAGTGATGGGAGCTACAAATAACAAACCGATGTATGCAATGTATCTGCGCAAGTCAAGGGCTGACCTTGAGGCTGAGGCGCTTGGTGAGGGCGAAACGCTTGCACGACACAAAAGCATTCTTTTTAAGTTGGCCGAAAAGCACGACATTCTCCCCAGTCAAATAGTCATCTATCAGGAAGTGGTCTCCGGCGACAGCATCAGTGCAAGGCCGGAAATGCAGCGGCTTCTGAATGATGTGTATCAGCGCAAGTACAAAGGCGTTCTTGTCGTTGAGGTCGAACGCCTTGCTCGTGGCAACACAAAGGATCAGGGCGAGGTCGCCGACGCATTCCAATACAGTGGCACACATATCATTACGCCCGTCAAGACCTACGACCCCAATAACGAATTTGACCAAGAGTATTTTGAGTTTGGCTTATTCATGAGCCGCAGGGAATATAAAACCATCAAGCGCCGCATGGAGGCCGGACGGCTTGAAAGCATCGCCGAGGGTAATTATGTCGGCAGCATACGCCCGTACGGCTATGATATTGTACGCAAGAACAAGAAAGAGCGCATACTCATCGAAAAGCCGGAAGAAAGCCGCTATGTCAAGTTGATGTTCGATTGGTTCACGCAAGACCGACTGTCTGCTGGGCAAATCGCCCGCAAGCTTACGGAGATGCATATCCCCACAATGACCGGCAATCCCGAATGGAACAGAGCGACCGTAAAGGATATTTTGCAAAATGTCCACTACACAGGAAAGGTGCGCTGGAACCGTCGTAGGTGCAGCAAAGAGTATGACGCAGACACCGGCACGCTCTCACGGACGAAACGCCGCTTGACACCTGATGATTATATGATCTACGAAGGCAAACACGAGGGTTTCATAAGCGAGGAACAGTTTGATTTTGCGCAAACTCTTTTCAGCGGGCAAGTGCCGGTTAAGGCATGCGAAACAATCATCAACCCACTTGCTGGATTACTCCGCTGCGCCAAGTGTGGGAGAATGATTACCTACGCCGATTATAAGGGCAAACCGACGACTGAGCCCCGCTATTTACACCCGGAAAGCATGTATTGTAAAATGAAGTCGCTTCGTGCATCGATCGTTACCGATGCCATCATTGAAAGCTTAAAAGAGCACATAACAGACTTAGAGCTGAAGCTTGCCGATGGCAGCGAAAATACCGAGGCTCTGCGCCAACAGGACATACTGACTGCTCTGCAATCCGAGCTCGACAGGCAGGAAAAGAAGCGACAGAAGCTTTTTGATGCGTTTGAAGAAGGCGTGTATGACAACAACGAGTTTATCGAGCGAAAGCAGATTAGCAACAGCGCAATCGAGGAAATAAAAAAACAGATTCAGGCCGAGAAAGAGAAAGCACCTGAATCTGTAGATTATCAAGAACAAATTATAAAGCTTCACGAGGTGTTCGACTGCATCAATGCACCCGATATAGATGCCAAATCCAAAAACAATACCCTAAAGTCGTTTATCGACTATATAGACTACGATGTCGAGGACTACGGCAGACAAAAGGGCGGCAAGCCCATATTGCACATCCACCTCAAGTAATTATAGGTCAATGTCGAGGCGGATGGGGCAGTGATCAGAGCCGAATATCTCGTTATGAATGTCGGCGACCTTTATCTTATCCGCCGCAAAGTCAGACACGAGGAAATAGTCGATTCTCCACCCGACATTTCTTTCTCGTGCATTCATGCGGTAAGACCACCACGAGTATTTCTTTTCGTTGGGATGAAGGTATCTGAACGAATCAACAAACCCAGAATCAAGCAGCTGCCCAAACTTCTCTCTTTCTTCATCGGAGAAGCCCGGGTTGAAGTGGTTTCTGTCGGGGTTTGCGAGGTCGATGGGCATGTACGCAACATTCAGGTCCCCGCACACTATGATGGGTTTTCTTTTTTTCGGCTGCGATATCGAACCTGATGGTGACTCTTTCATGTCGCCGCAGACTATGACGGGCTTTGACTTATCAAGCTCGCACAGGTAGTCACGGAAGTCATCCTCCCAGCTCATGCGGTAGTCAAGGCGGCGCAGGCCGTCCTGCGAGTTGGGGGTGTAGACGCAAACGAGGTAAAAATCCTCGTACTCGAGCGTTATCACCCTGCCCTCGCTGTCGTGCTCGGGGATGCCGAGGTTGTAGCTCACGGACAGGGGCGTGCGGCGGGTGAATATCGCCGTGCCGGAGTAGCCCTTTTTCTCGGCATAGCACCAGTAGCTCTCGTACCCGGGCAGGTCGAGATTTATCTGCCCTTCCTGAAGCTTCGTCTCCTGAAGGCAGACGAAATCGGCATCCAGCGACCAGAATATATCCTCAAAGCCCTTTTTGACGACGGCTCGCAGGCCGTTTACATTCCAGCTTATAAATCTCATTTATTCTCCGCCTTTCCCCTTGCGTCGCTGAGCGCAGCGTCACGCAGTCTCGGCACCTCACCCGAAGCTGTTGTCTTGGTGCTCTCGGTCTTAACGGCAACGAGCCTGTTTATGTTCACGCCCTGCGCATGGAACTTCGCCTCGTAATCGGTCATGATGCCCGAAACGCCGTTTGCGTGCAGGTCGTTGGTCAGCTCCCTGAGCTCCCAGCCCTCGGCGGTGAGCTGCTCAACGGACCAATCGAACAGCGGGCGGTTATCGGTCTTAAAATGTATCTCGCCGCCCATGGGCAGAAGATCTGCATAGCTTCGCAGGAACCCGGGCGCCGTGAGCCTGTGCTTTGCGTCACGGCTTTTCGGCCACGGATCGCAGAAGTTTATGAAAATGCGCCCGACCTCGGCATTATCGAAAACCTCGCCGAGCTCCAGTGCGTCCATATCGATAAAGCGGATATTTTCTATCCCTGCGTCACATACTCTTTCCATAGCGGTGACCATCGCATCGGGCACCTTTTCGACTGCAATGAGCATACTGTCGGGGTTAGCCTGCGCCGTACCGGCGGTAAAGCGCCCCTTGCCGCAGCCGAGCTCGAGCCACAGCTTTTTATAGTCCGCAAAGCATTCTCTCCACATGCCCTTGAGTGCCTTGGGATCTTTTATCTGCACCTGCGCGCACCTTTCCATGCGGGGTATCAGGTTCGGTTTTTTTCTCATTCTCATAGATCCGTTCTCCTTTAAAAAGAAAATACCACAAACGGCAAAAAACATCAATGTTTTATTCTTTTTAATACAAACAGCAAATATTAACGCAGTTTGACGCACTTTTTTCGATAAAAACCCCCTTGAAATGACAAAATACATATGCTATAATTACATAATCAAAAGATTAACCATTTATACTAATCACCGCATTTTATATAAGGAGAGATACTACCCGTGAAACGAATCAAAGTCTCGAACAATGTTATCCGCCGTATGCCCCGTTATCTGAGAAAGCTCGACGAACTGACGGAAGCCGGCGTGAGCCGCATCTCCTCCGGTGAGCTTGGCCGTCAGCTCGGATTGACGCCATCGCAGATCAGGCAGGACTTCAGCTGCTTCGGCGAGTTTGGTCAACAGGGCTACGGTTATAAGGTCACCGCACTGCGTGCGGAGATCGCCTCCATCCTCGGTATGGACAGAGGCTTCACCGCCATTCTTATCGGCGTCGGTAATATAGGTCAGGCACTTATGTGCAACTTCTCGTTCAAGACCTGGGGCTTCGACCTCAAGGCAGCCTTCGATATCAAGCCCGAGCTTATCGGTACTGAGGTCGAGGGTATTCCCGTTCTTGATATGGCCACCCTGCCCGACTATCTGGACGAAAACCATGTTGATGTCGTCGTCCTGTGTATCCCGAAGGAGCACGCAGTCAAGACGACCGAGATGCTCACCTCACACGGCATCAACGCCATATGGAACTTCACCAATGTTGAGCTTACCGCTCCCGAGAGCCGCACCATCGTTGAGAACATCCACTTCTCGGATAGCCTGCTTTCGCTGAGCTACTACATTGCCGATGATATCGACGAGAAGGCAGCCCGTGCGGCAAGACTGAATAAGTAAAAAACTTAACAAAGGTGGGCGTTATATGCCCACCTTTCTTTTTATTGTATAGGTATATTAAGGAGTAATCATGTCAGATACGATCGCTGCCGTTTCGACGGGTATGCAGGTTTCTGCAATTGGCATACTTCGCCTTAGCGGCGATAAGGCTATAAATATTGTCGATAAGCTGTTTATCCCCCGCTCGGGCAAGAAAATGAGCGAGAGCGAGGACAGAAAGCTCATGTTCGGGTCGCTTTGTGACCTTGACGGGCAAACGCTTGACATCTGCCTGTGCACCATAAGCCGTGCACCGCACAGCTATACGGGCGAGAACACCGCCGAGATTCAGTGCCACGGCTCCCCTGCCGTTTTGCGGGCGGCGCTCGATGCCGTTTTTGCACTTGGTGCAAGGCAGGCACTCCCGGGCGAATTTACAAAGCGTGCGTTTTTGAACGGGCGCATGGATCTTACGAGCGCAGAGGCGGTGGCGGATATCATCGATGCCGAGACTGCCGAGGCCGCCAAAAACGCTGCCGGTCAGCTCGGCGGTGCGATTGGGCGCAGGATAGATAAAATTTACGACTTTCTCACCGATCTTAGCTCGCACTACCACGCCGTTTTGGACTATCCCGACGAGGATATTGAAGATTTTACGCTTGTAGCTTACAAAGCCGAGCTTCATGCCGCCATAGCGGAGCTCAAGCGCCTTGCCGACAGCTACTCGGGCGGAAAGCTCTTGCACGGCGGCATCCCCGCCGCCATAATCGGCAGACCCAACGCCGGAAAAAGCTCGCTTCTAAACGCCGTTCTTGGCTATGACCGTGCCATCGTCACGAATATCCCGGGTACGACACGGGACACCATTGAGGAAAAGCTGCGGCTGGGCGGCGTTCTCCTGCGCCTTACGGACACCGCCGGTCTGCGTGAAACGGACGATGAGATAGAGCGGCTGGGCGTTATGCGCTCGCACGAGGCGATGGAAAACGCAGAGCTTGTCATTGCAGTCATCGACGGCAGCGGCGATGTTAGCGCCGAGGACGAGGAGATAATCCGCTGCGCCGAAAAAGCGCCGCACGCCGTGGTCGCCGTATCGAAATCAGATCTCGGCAAAATAGCTGTGCTTCCCGAGACCACGCTCCCCGTTGTGGAGCTAAGCTCCAAGACCGGTGAGGGTTTAGAGAAGCTTGCGGAGGTAATAAAAACGCTCTTCCCGATGCCCGACGCCCCCGCAGGCGAGATACTCACGAATGCAAGGCAGGCCGAGGCGGTCGACCGTGCGCTGGCGGCGCTGACTGCCGCATATGACGCATTGCTTCAAGGCTGCACGCCGGATATCGTGCTCACCGAGGCCGAGGGCGCAATGTCGGCGCTGGGCGAGCTTTCGGGCAAAACCGTGCGTGAGGATGTGACGAACCGCATTTTCGAAAGATTTTGCGTCGGAAAATAAATTTTTACGGAGGTAGAGCAAATGAACGAGCCCAAAAAATGCACATGCGGAGCGGAGATGAAAAGCCGTGGTGTAAACTATCTGGTCATGTCCTCCACAAGAATCTTTGTGGCAGCGGCTCAGGTGCCGGAGAAGGTCGAGATGTTCGTCTGTCCCGAATGCCGCAGGGTCGATTTCTACTGGATGGAGAACGACATGCTTGACGAGGAAGTCGACAGCAAGCAGAAACTTTACGACATGTACAAAAACGAGCCCGCCGACAAGCTGCGCAAAATCCTCGACAACGGCAGCTACACCGATGAGTGCAGAGCCGTCATAAGAAAGATACTTTCCGAAAGATAACAAAAAACTGCCGACCGCTTTGGTCGGCAGTTTTCATCACTTCTCAACGCCCCAGCCGGGGAGCGGCAGGCGCTGCATTGCGCCGAACACCTTGCTTTTCATGTCGGGGTAATCGGCAGACAGGGTCTTTATGAGCTGCTTTATCTCGTAGCGCTTGCTGGTCTTGTCCTGCGGACAGGGGTTTTCGACGATGGGCAGCTCCAGTGCCGCAGCCAAATTCGTTATCCTGCCCTCTCCGGCGTAGACCATGGGGCGTATCTGCGTAACGCCGCTGCGGTCCATAAATGTCACAGGGCGGAAGCAGCTCAACCTGCCCTCAAACAGCAGGCTCATGAGAAATGTCTCAATGGCGTCGTCAAAATGGTGGCCGAGTGCAAGCTTTTTTATGCCGCGCTCACGGATAGCATCGTTGAGCGCACCTCGGCGCATTTTGGCGCACAGCGAACAGGGGTTATCCTCCTTGCGGACATCGAAAACTATCTCCTTGATATCGGTCTTGAGGCAGGTGTAGGGAATGTCAAGCTCCTCGCACATTTTGCGTACGGGCTCAAAATCCATGCCCTCGAAGCCAAGCTCGATGGTTATCGCCTCAAGCTCAAAATGCTTGGGATAGTAGCTTTGCAGGTGCTTTAAAGCAAGCAGGAGCAGCAGGCTGTCCTTGCCGCCGGACACGCCGACGGCGACCTTGTCGTTATCGTCTATCATATGGTAATCATCGACGGCCTTGCGGATGATGCCGGTAAATTCGTTGAGCGCTTTGTTATCCATGGCTTTTTCCCCAATAAAAATGTAAAAATGAAATTCAGGTTCAGCGAGTTTTCAGGAGCATTTGCGAGTATTTCGGAGTTTTCAAAACGAGAATTAAAATAAGTGTTGACACTCCGGTGCCTGTGTGGTATAAAAGTAAAGCACGCTATTAGAGTATTTTAATAGCGCCCCGTTGATTTGTCAAAGATATTATTTATTTTTTGGAGGCACAAATATGTCCACGACCATGCTTACCAAGGAGACCGTTGAACGCAAATGGTACATCCTTGACGCAGCAGGCAAGCCCCTCGGCAAGACCGCTGCTGCTGCCGCTGATCTTCTTCGCGGCAAGCTCAAGACCGATTATACTCCCCATGTTGACTGCGGTGACTATGTCATCATCATCAACGCAAAGGATGCCGTCCTCACCGGCAAGAAGTTAGAGCAGAAGTACTACCGTACCCACTCCGGTTGGGTCGGCGGCCTCAAGGAGACCCAGTACAAGCACCTGATGGAGAAGCGCCCCGAGCTGGCTATGCGTATCGCAGTCCGCGGCATGCTCCAGAAGAACACCATTGCACAGTGGCAGCTCAAGCGCCTGAGAGTTTTCGCAGGTCCCGAGCATGACCACGCAGCCCAGAAGCCCGAAGTTTGGGATCGTTAATAGGAGGTAAACAGTAATGGCAACTTATAAGTGCAAAAGACCCTATATGTACGGTACCGGACGCAGAAAGCATTCTGTCGCTCGTGTTCACCTGATCCCCAACGGCACCGGTGCTATCACCATCAACGGTCGTGATATTGACGACTACTTCGGTCTCGAGACTCTTAAGCTCATCGTTCGCCAGCCCCTGGTCACCACCGGCACCGTCGGCAAGGTCGACATCGAGGCTACCGTTCACGGCGGCGGCGTTTCCGGTCAGGCCGGTGCTATCCGCCACGGCATCTCCAGAGCACTGCTTCTCGTTGACGAGAACTACCGTGCATCTCTCAAGGCCGCAGGCTTCCTGACCCGTGACCCGAGAATGAAAGAGCGTAAAAAGTACGGTCTCAAAGCAGCCCGTAGAGCTCCTCAGTTCAGCAAGAGATAATCTGCTATTTCAAACTGCCATTCTTTACGAGTGGCAGTTTTTTATTTCTCGGCGGGCTGCTTTTGTCATCCCCGAGCGGTTGCCTGTGTCTGCGCAGGCGAGCGAGTGGGGACATCTTGCGCCACGAAGTGCCGTCAGGCGCTTCGCCCGTCGTGCACCTCAGTTCTCAAAGAGATAATCTGCTATTTCAAACTGCCATTCTTCAAAAGTGGCAGTTTTTTATTGCGCATTTTGTTAACAATGTAACGCTCATGTAGTATTTACTACTATTTTCTCGTCCGGTTTTATGTTACGATATAAACAGCTCAAAAAGTTTGGATCAAAAAAAGGGAGGATTTCTAATATGTATTGCACTCGCAAAGTTACCGACGACCTGACTTGGGTCGGCGCAGACGATCGCCGCCTCGCCTGCTTTGAGGGCGTTTACGGCGTGCCCGACGGCGTTTCGTATAACTCGTACCTGCTTATCGACGACAAGACCGTGCTTTTCGACACCGTCGACAAGGCCGTCAGCCGCACATTTTTTGAAAATGTCGCCCACGCTCTTGGCGGCAGAAAGCTCGACTATCTCGTGATCTCACACATGGAGCCGGATCACGCCGCCACCATTGACGAGCTTACGCTGCGCTACCCCGATGTCACCGTCGTATGCAACGACAGGATAAAGACCATGCTCGGCCAGTTTTTCCGCCTGTCGGACACGCTCAAGTACCACATCGTGAAGGAGGGCGACACGCTTTCTACCGGCAAGCATAATTTCACCTTCGTCATGGCGCCCATGGTGCACTGGCCGGAGGTCATGATGACCTATGACCTGACCGACAAGATGCTGTTTTCCGCCGATGCCTTCGGCACCTTCGGCGCACTCAACGGTCACCTGTTCAACGACGAGGTCGATTTCTTTACTGATTACCTCGACGAGGCTCGCCGTTACTACACAAACATCGTCGGCAAATATGGCACTCAGGTGCAGGCAGTGCTCAAAAAGGCCGCCGGGCTCGAGCTTAACTATGTCTGCCCGCTGCACGGCTTTGTCTGGCGCAGCCACTTCGGCGATTTTCTCGACAAGTATCTCAAGTGGAGCTCCTACACTCCCGAGGAAAACGGTGTCATGATCGCATACGCCTCCGTGTACGGTCACACCGAGAACACCGTAAACATCCTCGCCTGCAAGCTTGCTGAGCGCGGGGTCAAGACCAAGGTGTTCGACACCTCCGTCACCCCGGCATCGTACATTCTCTCGAACGCATTCAAGTACAGCCACATGGTGCTCGCCTCCACCACCTACAACGCCGGCATTTTCGTCACGATGGAAAACCTCGTGCACGATATCGCAAACCACAATCTGCGCAACCGCAAGGTCGCCATACTCGAAAACGGCTCGTGGGCTCCCACCTCGGGCGGCCTTATAAAAAAGGCGCTGTCCGGCCTCAAGGGTACGGAGTTTATCGGCGAAACGATCTCGCTCAAGTCCGATATCACAGACGCTCAGCTTGCCGAGCTTGATGCACTCGCCGATGCCATCGCCGCCGATGTCAATCCCGTTATCCCCGCATTTGAGCCGGTCGAGACCCCCGATGCGCTGCCGGTCGACAACGCAGTTTTCACGAAGTTCAACTACGGCGTTGAGGTGCTCACCACCCGTGTTGACGGCGTTGACTACGGCTGCATCATAAATACCGCTTGTCAGGTCGCCGCCTGCGACCCGAAGAAGATAACCATCTCCGTCATCAAGAAAAACAACACCTGCGACATGGTCATGAAGGCCGGCAAATTCAACATCTCCATCCTCACCGAGGAAGCTCCGTACAGCCTGTTCCAGCACTTCGGCTTCCAGTCGGGGCGTGATGTCGACAAGTTCGCAGACTGCGAGCATGACGAGCGCACCGCAAACGGCATCCGCTATGTTCCCAGGTACACCAACGCAGTCTTGTCCTGCGAGGTGATCGATGTCAAGGATGTCGAGACGCAGATGCTGTTTATCGCAAATGTCGTTGAGGCAAAGGTGCTGTCGGAGGAAAAGTCCTGCACCTACGCATACTACCACGCCCACATCAAGCCCAAGAAGAATCCCGCTCCCGAGCAGAAAGCAGGCTATGTCTGCAAGGTCTGCGGCTACTTCCACGAGGGCGAGCTGCCCGAGGGCTTCACCTGCCCGCTGTGCCACCACGGTCCGGAGGACTTTGAAAAGGTCGTGCCCGCCGTTGTCAAAAAGCAAAAGGGCTATATCTGCACCGTCTGCGGACACTTCGAGCCCTGCGAGGGAGAGCTGCCCAAGGACTACACCTGCCCGCTGTGTCACCATGGTCCGGAGGATTTCGAGCCTGCCGAACAGTAATACAAGCACCAGATCCGCCGCAATAAATGCGGCGGATTTTTTATGCTTCAAAATTTTGCTCTAATATGCTATAATTTGCATTAAGTTGACGAGAGCCGTCAACTTAACAACTGTTTTTGGAGCGTTTTATGAAGGAACTTGTACAGAACATACTCGCAACGCCTTTTGAGTTTATATTCAACGCAATTTTGATTATCCAGTGGGCGTTGTTCATGCAGCAGACCCTGACCCGGAAATTTTCAAAAGGCGTGACGATCCTCGTCTCGCTGCTGGTCAGCATAATCAGCCCCGTTGTGGCCCTGCAAATACCCGACCACTCACTGCCGAGGCTGCTGTTTACCCCGACGCTTATGGTAGTTTTCGGCTTCACATGTTATAAAAGCAGGCCGCTGCGCACGGTGTTCTGCTCGTTCTTTCCCACCCTCGCCATGCTGCTTGCGGAAATGCTGAACATGCTGGTGTATCCCGAGGTCTTTCAGCATCTTGACGAGCAGTCGGGCTACTGGCTCAACGCCAGATACTTTTTGCTGCTGTTTTACTACATCCCCGTTTACGGACTGGTTTTGTGGGCAGCTGCGTCACGCATCAGCCGCACCCGCTACAATCTGACCGCAAAGCAGTGGGCTACATTTCTGTTCTTCCCCCTGTCACAGGCAATAACCGTATATTTTGTCTTTAATTCGTTTTTCGGAACAGACACTACGACAAAGCAGTTCGTGATGCTCGGCGCATTTCTCACGCTGTGCATTGCGGCGGATATTGCGCTCGTGCGAACGATTGCAGACGCAGGGCGCAAGGCGGAGCTTGAGGCTACGAACAGGATGCTCGAAAAGCAGCTTAATATGCAGATAAGCCACTATGAAGCGCTGACCTCGCAGTACGAGGCTAACCGCAGAATCAGGCACGATATCATGCATCATGTCAACACCATCCAGTACCTGCTTGCAGACGGCAAGCAGCAGGAGGCGGCAGAGTATGCAGGGCAGTTTCTGAAAGAGAACCGCCGCAGCTCCATGCTCGGACAGTGCGAAAATCCCGTTGTGGATGCGTTCCTTTTCGGCCGTGTAGATGAAGCGAAAAAGCAGGGCATATCGGTCAAAACTGACATCATCCTGCCCGCAGAGCTGCCGATATCCAACACCGACCTTGTCATCGTATTCGGCAACATTATGGACAACGCCGTTGAGGCGTGTGCAAGGATAGAAAATCCGGGCATTGAGCTTGACGCACGCATAGAGGGCAGTTACCTTATCATCAGCGAGACTAACCCCGCTCTGCCCGAGCCGGAGAGCAATAAAAAGCGCCGCATACCGGAGCTTGAGCGTGGCGTCGGCACGCAAATTCTCGAATCCGTTGCCAAAAAGCACGACGGCAGCTGCGTAGCTGAGAGCAAAGACGGCAAATTCACCGTGTCGGTCATACTCAGACTATATAAATGAAAAAAGCTCCCCAACGGGAGCTTTTTTCATACCATTGCGCCGTAGACTAAAATGCCGAGATTGTCGGCGTAAATTTTATCAAACTGCGAGATGGGCAGCGGGTTAGTACCACGGCCTGCCTCAATGGTGTAGCCCGGGCGGTTGAAGTCCTGAATAAACCAGTCCTTGTATCCGGCAAAGCCCGAGGCGTAGGGCGTATCCTCGACCGAGTAGCCCGAGACGGCGGCAAAGGTGTCGGCAATTGCACGGGAGTTTGTCGGCTCATAGTCGAGAAACTTCCAATAGATGACCTCGCCCTGCGTATGATATGCCAAAATGAGCTCCGGCGAGAGCGAGAGCGTGAAATCGTACATTGCCCGCGCCTCAGGCGCAACGAGCGGCGCCGAGCCGACATAGTCCGCCGGTGCGGGGCTTACGAAGCCCTGCGCAAATTTGTTTTCCCTCGCCTGCTCCCAGCCCGCCGGATATTGCAGGTTGAGGTCAACGCCACGGATATTTGCCTTCCAGCCGGAGGGAAACGGAATGGACGGATAATTTGCCGCAATGCGCTTTGCGTTTTCAAAATATTCGCCGGAGCTTAGCTCACCGGTCACAAGGTCGACGCCGTCCGGGTCGACGCACGGCGCTATGTAGATATTCGTGCGGCCGAAGATCTCCGATGCCGCAAAGCCGAAAATTTTCTCGTCGTAGGCGTAGGCTTTTGCGTACTGCTCGCAGAATTTCAGCAGCACCGGCACGGTTATCCACTCGTTTGCGTGGTGCGCTGCGTTATAAAGCACCCGCCTGTCGCCACGGCCGGCGGACAGATACCAAAGCGTCCTGCCCATGACGCTTTTGCCGACCTCGCCGATCTTCACAAACGGATAGCGTGCGGCAATACCCCGGGCGCAATAAGCGGTCAGGGCTGAAGTAAAGCTTATATTTGTGGGCACAATATCAAATGGCAGCGGCACGGTGACAACGCTGCCGACCTGCAAATTTTCGGCGATCAGCCCGGGATTTGCGATGTTTATCGCACGAAGCGTCGAGCCGTAAAGCTCGGCTATCGACCACAGCGTGTCGTTTCGATGCACTCTGTGAGTTGCAAAGCCCGTGTACCACGGTATGAGCGCACGGTGGGTCGCAGGACCGACGATGCCGTCGGCTGCAAGGCCGTTTAACGACTGGAACCGCAGCACCGCATTTTTTGTTTTTGTGCCGAAAATTCCGTCGAGTGCAAGCTCGCCGAAGCCTGCTCGGTCAAGCGCCAACTGCAAGAGCTCGACTGCCGGTCCCGTGCTGCCGTATTTTAAAATTCTCATTTTTCGCTCCTTTATTCTGCACAAAAATTGTCTGCCGCATTTTCGCATTGAAAAACGCACGGCAGGTAATTGAGAAAAAATCAGCCTGCTTTATTCTACGCCCCGACACGCATACTTATAACAGGCTCCGCCCGATTGGGCTTGAGCCAAGGGGGTGAGAATTTTTGGCGATAAAAAAATTAACAGGTGTATTTCTCGCCGTGGTGTTCATATTAACGATGGGCACCGTGGCAATAGCGCAGGAGCTTATCCCGGGCGGCAAGGCGCTGGGCATTAAAATGCTCACGGACGGCGTGATGGTCGCAGGGGTACAGAGCGTTGAAACAAAAAGCGGCAAGGTCTCGCCTGCCGAGGATGCCGGCATCAGAAAGGGCGATATAATCACCCGCATAGGTGCAATGGATGTCTCCTCGGCGGTGGATTTTACCGAGGCGGTGCAAGGCCTTGACGGCGGCAAGATATCCGTGACGGTCGACCGTTCGGGCAAGACCCGCCAGTTCAATGTCACTCCGGCGCAGGCAAAAGACGGCTCCTGGAAGCTCGGTCTTATGCTGCGTGACGGCATAAGCGGCGTAGGTACTCTTACCTTCTATGACCCGGCAACGGGCATCTACGGCGCACTCGGTCACAGCATAAGCGACTCCGAGACCGGCATGACACTGCCACTGGGCGACGGCAGCATTTATGACGCTCAGGTCGTGGGCATAGCAAAGGGCGAGGTCGGAGCTCCGGGCGCTCTCAACGGGAGCACGGACGAGGCTGCGTTTTTGGGCGATATTCAGATAAACTGCGGCTGCGGCATCTACGGTGCGGCGCAGTTTGACGGCAAGCCCCTTGAGACCGGCGATATTAAAACCGGCAAGGCGAGCATTTACTGCACGCTTGAGGGCGACACGGTAAATGAGTATCGGATCGAGGTAAAGCGCATTTATGAAAATGACGGTCTCAAAACGGTGCTCATCACCGTGACCGATCCGGCGCTCATTGCGCAGACCGGTGGCATAGTTCAGGGGATGTCCGGCAGCCCCATTATCCAGGAGGGCAAGCTCGTGGGTGCTGTTACCCATGTCTTTGTAAACGACCCTACCTCGGGCTACGGTATCAGCATACAGGATATGCTTGAGCAGGTGCCCATGTGTCAAAAGGCAGCGTGAGCGTAAATCGGCCCGGCAAAACCGATAGGCATCCGGCTCTCACCAGCTCAAAAAAAGAAAGACGGGTTTCCCGTCTTTCTTACTTATTATAATCGCTTAATCGCCTTATACTTCCGCTTTGCGGAACATATGAATTTATATAGTCGAGCGCCTGCTCGGGCGTATCGACAAGCTTATAAAGCTCAAGGCAGTTATGAGACATGAAGTGTGTCTGCGCCGTGTGCTGCAAGAGTCTTTGCATAGGCTCATAGTAGCCGTTTGTGTTCACGATGACGATGGCACGGTCGGTGCGGCCGAGCTGCTTTAGCGTAAGCATCTCGAAAAATTCCTCATATGTGCCGATGCCGCCCGGGAGAACAACGGTCGCCTGCGAGCGCTCCTCCATGAGCTGCTTGCGCTCACGCATGGTGTCGGTATAGAGCATTTCGGTGCAGTGCTCGTAAAGGATGCCGGGCTCGTCGAAAAATCGGGGTGCGATGCCGATTATATCGCCGCCCATTTTATGCACGCCCCGTGCGGCTGCGCCCATGAGACCTTCCCTGCCGCCGCCGAACACAAGTGCGTGACCGGCACTTGCCAAAAGCTCGCCTAATTTCTCCGCTTCGGCATAATATACCGGCTCAAGCGTGGCGCTTGATGCGCCGTAGATGCAGATATTCATCAGTCATCCATGTCCTCGAAAGCGTCAAGGCCCTTCTTTGCCTCGGGCTTATTGTCGCCGTGCTTGACGAATATCATGGTGACAAAGCTCAGTGCAACGAATACGGCAGCGTAGGGGAACAGAACTGTGTAGCTGACATTGCGCATGAGGTAGCCTGCAACGACCGGGGTCACGACCTGAGCTGCCATGGAAAAGGTGTAGTAATAGCCGGTGAACTTGCCGATATCCGAGCCCTTGCACATCTCAACGACCATGGGCAGGGAGTTGACATTGATAGCCGCCCATGCAAGGCCGACGAGCGCAAAGACGATGAACATGATGACATTTATGCTGCTGTAGGTCGTTGTCAGGAAGTAGCCGAGGCCGAAGCAGAACGCCAGCAGGATGATACCCGCCATGATGGTGCGCTTTCTGCCGAATTTGGAGGCTAAAACGCCGATGGGAATATAGCTGATGACAGCGCCGCCGGTGGCGATGAGCAAACAGGTGGACGCTCCGCCCAGTGCCTGACCCATGACCTGCGACACATAGGTGGTGAACCATGTCTCGACCGCATTGTAGCCGATAAACCACAGTGCAATGGAGGCGAGCAAAAAGCCGAGGCTCTTCTTGACATTCTTCGGCAGTGTCTCGTGGCCGCTGCCGTCGTCCTGTGCGAGGTTCCACTCGGGGTGCTCAGCTTCCAATTTGCGCTGCTCCTCGATGAGCTTGGGCTCTTTTATCGTGAGGAAAAGGATCGCAACGGCGACAAACATGATAGACGCAACGACGATAAACAGAGGCTGATAGTTGACATGTGCAAGACCTGCGACCTTGCTGTTGGGGTACATGACGGCAGCAACGCCGAGGTAGATAACTCCGCCGAGTGCGCCCATGAGGTTAATTATCGCATTGCCCTTGCTGCGCAGGGGCTTGGGGGTGATATCCGGCATAAGTGCGACAGCCGGAGAGCGGTAGGTGCCCATGGCAACGAGCAGCAGACCGAGCACGACGACGAAGGATACCGTCTTAAAGGTGCTGGGAGCTGCGGCATAGCTGTTATCGATAATGGGCAGAATGTTCATAAGGATGATGGCAAGACCCGTGCCGAACAGGATAAACGGCATACGCTTGCCTATCTTGGTGTTCGTGCGGTCGGAGATGGAGCCGAACAGCGGAAGCAGGAAAAGCGCAAGGATATTGTCCGCCGCCATGATAGCGCCGGAGTAGGTCTCGTTCAGGTGGAAGGTATTCGTGAGAATGAGGGGTACGATGCTGTTGTACATCTGCCAGAATGCGCATATAGACAAAAAGGCAAAGCCCGTCAGTATCGTGCGCTTGTTGTCAAGTTTCATATCAAACCTCCGATATATTGTACTGAGCATTTTATAACAAAATTGACTTTTCCACAACAATTATTTTGCCATAAATGTTTGACCTAAACCGGTATATTGGTGTAGAATAGGGTCACGAACAAAAAATTACGGAGGTGCGCACAATGAAAACCCACGAAAAGCTTCTTCTTGAAGCCTCGTTAGCCGGTCTGGCAGCGCTCGGAGGACTTGTGTTCCTCGTTGCACCCGGCAGGGCAAGCAAGAAGGATAAAAAGCCGTTTATGTACAAGAATTTTGCTCACCGCGGTCTGCACAAAAAGGATAAGACCGTCCCAGAAAACTCGCTCGCCGCTTTTGAGAGAGCCTCCTCGTACGGCTACGGCATGGAGCTGGATGTTCAGCTTTCAAAGGACGGTCAGGTAGTCGTGTTCCACGACGATACGCTCAACCGTGTCTGCGGCGTCGATTCAAGGGTCGATGAAAAAACATATGATGAGCTGAGCAAAATAAGCCTTTGCGGCACAACGCAGACCATTCCGCTGTTTTCGGAGGTTTTGAAAACCGTCCGTGGCAGAGGTCCGCTCATCGTCGAGCTGAAAAACGGCAAGCGCAACGAGGAGCTTTGCGAAAAGACCTATGCACTGCTGGAAAAATACTCGGGCGAATACTGCATTGAGAGCTTTAACCCCTTTATCGTCCGCTGGTTCAAGAAAAATGCCCCCGAGGTCATCAGAGGCCAGCTTGCAAATCCCCCGAAGGATTATAACGGCGAGGTCGGCCCGATAACGGCGGTCATCCTCGGCAACTGCCTGTTAAACTTCCTTTCCCGCCCGCAGTTTATCGCATATAAAATCACGCCGAAGCCGTTCACGGTGAAGCTGTGCGAGGCGCTGGGCGCAATGAAGGTCGCATGGACATCGCACGACTGGGTCAACGAGAAGTTCTACGACGCCGTCATATTCGAGTTTTACAAGCCCAAGCTCAAATACAAAAAATATCGCAGGATATAATATAGAGAAATCCCCGAAGCGCTGCTTCGGGGATTTCTTAAATCATTGATCTGCTAATTAGCCTTTGTAGCCAAAGATCTTGTCGAGCACTTCAAACTCGTCCTGGGAGTTAGGCTCATGTCTTGCGATGATGTTTCTGATAAAAGCATAGATGTCGGTGATAGGACCCATTGTGTAATTCTCCTTTTTCATATGTATTACCGTTGCGCTTTTCGCGCCCTCACCCATATAAACGGCAAATTTCGTCAAATATTACACTTTTCAAAAAGTTTTTTAATTTATTTTTTTAAAAGTTTTTATCTTGCGCAATTTTTTATACTGCATAATACATAAATTCGAACAGCTCTAATTATTGAATTTAAACAAAATTTAAAATCTGACAAGATATTTAATCAGTTAAGTAACAAAAGGTGCAGAAATGCTTTCAGGATTTGATAATCTTTAGACAAATAAATGAAAAGCATCCGCACAAATATTTTTGAGCCGTATAAACTGCGGCTCGTGGGAGAAGAATTTTGGTGGAGTGATAATATGAAGCACACTATTTCCGAGTGCATTTCGTTTTGGAGCGAGCTCAGCGAAAAGCACCGAAAGCGGCTTGAGGATAACACCATTTACCGCAGCTATCGGTGCGGGGAAAATGTCATCTTCAAAACAGTCAAAAAGGACGGGATAATTTTCGTTCTCGGCGGCGAGCTGAGGGTATACCTCGCATCTGGCGGCGGCCGTGAGGTCACGCTGTTTCACCTGAATGAGGGCGATGCGTTCAGTATCATGACGGTCGATAACGCAAGCGACACGGATGTAGTCCCATCGCTCCAGGCGCTCGAGAGCACGCAGCTTGCCTACCTCCAGCGTTCGGATATGGCGCCGGTGGCGTATGATGAGCCGCTGTTTGCAAAATTCGTCTTCGAGACCTGCGCAAAAACCGCTCAGGCCATCCTCAACAACATCTACTACTGCATCTTCAACAGCGTGCGCAGCTGCATCTGCCGTGAGCTTGCCATACAGGATGCGCTAAACGGCTACAGCGGAACGGTGCTCGTGACGCACGAGGAGATAGCGAACAATCTCGGCACGACAAGGGTCGTCGTCAGCCGTGAGCTTGACCACCTGCGTGACCTTGGGCTTATCCGCACCGGCCGAGGCAAAATTTATATTCTTGACAGGAAAGGGCTTGAAGGCATCGCAAGCTGCCGAGAGAAATAGATAGAAATATTAAATAGAAATCATCGATCTCCCCCCAATCCACTGCGGCGGCTGTGGGAGCTGCCGCCGCAGCGGATGCATGATACCGGAAGGACAACACTGTGGAAACCTATTTTATAAGCCAAAGATGTGTCGGCTGCGGCGGATGTCACTCAAGATGTCCCGCAGACTGCATCGACGCAAAGAAAAAGCCGTTGGTGATCGACCAGAATAAATGCATCCGCTGCGGCGTATGCTATCTTGCCTGCCCGATCAGAGCCATCGATAAGCGTGTGACTTACTGCACCATGTGCAGACAAAAATAAAATTTTAGGAGGATCCACAATGTATTACAGCAGCGGCAACTATGAAGCTTTTGCTACCCCGAAAAAGCCCGAAGGTATCGACGAGAAATCGGCATACATAGTAGGCACCGGCCTTGCAGGTCTTGCGGCGGCCTGCTTCCTCATCCGTGACGCTCAGATGCCCGGCGAGCACATCACTCTGTTTGAGCATCTTCCCCTTGCAGGCGGTTCGTGCGACGGCATTTATGATGCGACCAAGGGCTTCATAATGCGCGGCGGCCGTGAGATGGATAACCACTTTGAGTGTATGTGGGATCTGTTCAAGTCCATCCCCTCCATCGTAAATCCCGGCGAGACCGTGTTCTCGGAATACTACCACCTCAACAAGGAGGACCCGAACTTCTCCCTGTGCCGTGTCACCGAAAAGCAGGGTCAGGATGCGCACACCGACAGAAAGTACGGCCTCACCCCCGGCGCCGCCACCCAGCTTCTGAAGCTGTTCATGGCGACCAACAAGTCCCTTGAGGATAAGAAGATCGACGATGTGTTCGACAACGAGTTCTACGCAACGAACTTCTGGACATATTGGCAGACGATGTTCGCCTTTGAAAAGTGGCACTCCGCTCTTGAGATGAAGCTGTACCTGCAGCGCTACATCCACCACATCGACGGTCTGCCCGACCTGAGCGCACTGCGCTTTACACGCTACAACCAGTATGAGTCCATGATCCTGCCCATGTGCAAGTACATCACCGACCACGGCGGCAAGATCCTTTACGATACCACCGTTACCAACATTGTCTGCGACTGCACCCCCGAGAAGAAGGTCGCAAAGAAGATAGAGTACACGCAGGGCGGCGTTGAGAAGGTCATCGACCTGACCGAAAACGACCTCGTCATCTGCACCAACGGCTGCCAGGGCGACGCTTCCGCTTACGGCGACAACACCCACGCCCCCGTCGTCACCGTCAAGAACGGCGAAGGCCCCTCCATCGAGATGTGGAAGAAGATCGCAGCTCAGGATCCGGCATTCGGCCGCCCCGAGAAGTTCTTCGCAGGCATCAAGGAGACCTCTTGGGAGTCCTGGACGGTCGACACCGCAAACAAGCAGATACTCGACGCTATCCAGAAGATCTGCAAGCGTGATCCCCTGTCCGGCAAGGTCGTCACCGGCGGCATCGTCACCTGCCGTGATTCGAGCTGGCTCGTCAGCTGGACGATAAACCGTCAGGGTCAGTTCCAGGAGCAGCCCGATGATCATTGCCTCATCTGGGTCTACGGCCTGAATTGCTGGGACGACGAAGGCGACTTCATCAAAAAGCCCATGTACCAGTGCACCGGCATCGAGCTTGCCGCCGAGTGGCTGTACCATATCGGCATCCCCGAGGATCAGATCATGGATCTTGCCACCAACGAGTGCAACACCACTCCGTGCATGATGCCGTATGTCACCACCTTCTTCATGCCCAGAGCAGAGGGCGACCGTCCCAAGGTAGTTCCCGACGGTTCCGTCAACCTCGCATTCGTCGGCCAGTTCGCCGATACGCCCCGTGACACCGTGTTCACCACCGAATATTCCATCCGTACCGGCATGGAAGCGGTCTACACGCTGTGCAATGTCGACCGTGGCGTCCCCGAGGTCTGGGGCTCTGTGTACGATGTGCGTGACCTGCTGTACGCAACGAGCAAGCTGCTCGACGGCAAGAAGCCTGCCGAGTTCCTGCTCCCGAGCATCATGCCGCTGCTCGGCCTGCTGAAGGAGCCTCTGACGAACAATGTCGTCGTGGATCTCCTGAAAAAATACGGCATCGTATAATACCAGTGTTGCCTTCGGTTTTTGTATCGTGTATAAAAAGCGGAGGTTTAGGAAGCGGCTCTCCCACGCCGCTTCCTTTTTATATGCAAAAAACTGCGGATCAGTCGTCCGCAGTTTTTTCAGAATATCGAGAATATCACGAGCAGCACGGCGAGAAGCGCAAAGTTAAAGGCAGAAAACTCAATGATAAAGTGCTTTGCGCCCTTCGGCTCATGCCGCATATATTCGTTAAAGGTTATGAGGCTTGCAAGCGAGGCGATGAGCGTTCCCGCTCCGCCGATGTTCACACCTCTGAGAAGCTCGGCATAGTTTTGCGTAAACTGCGACAGCAGTATCGCCGACGGAACATTGCTTATCACCTGGCAGGAAAGCGCCGAGTACAAAAGCGTGTTTCTATCCATGAGTGCCGAGAAAAAGTCACGCACAGCGTCTATTCTTGCCATGTTGCCGGCAAAAACGAAGAAAAATACGAATGTCAGCAGCAGCGAATAATCCACCGCCTCCAGGGCGTGGCGATCCGTGACCAGAAGCACCGCCGGAATGACCGTAAGGCCGACCCACAGCGGAAGCGCACGCAAAACGACGGCGACCGCCACCGCAAACAGGGCAAGATAAAGCACAGTGGGCTTCGGCTTAAGCTCCACGGTTTTTCCGCTCACGCTCAGCGGCTCGGACCTGACGAACAGGCAGCACACCGTGATGAGCAGCATCGATACCAGAAACGGCGGCAGCATGATGCGCAGGAACTCCGCCGTGGAAATGCCGAATTTCGTGTACAGATACAGATTCTGCGGGTTGCCGAACGGCATCAGCATGCCGCCGAGATTTGCCGCCATATTCTGCATTATAAATGTAAACGGCAGATACTTCTCCTTGCCTGTGGACGACAGGACAAAATAGCCCAGCGGCAGGAAGGTCAGCAGCGCCGCATCGTTCGTGATGAGCATCGAGCCGAGAAAGCTTATATATACCAGCGCAAGGATGCACATACGGCTGGTTTTAAACACCCGCACGATGCGGCAGGCAATGATATAGAAAAAGTCAACATCCCTCAGAGCGCAGACCACGGCAAGCACACAGAAAAGGCAGATAAGCGTTTTCATGTCAAGATAGCCTGCGTAGGCGCTGTCAACGGGTACAAACAGCACAGTCACCGCTGCTGCGGCAAATGCCGTAAGCATCACCGCATTATGCTTTGCAAAGGCTTTTATGCGCACTGTCCGCACCCCCATTCTTTCTCTCACAAATTCGGTATTATATCACTGTTTGCCGGTAAATCAATAAAAATCGGAGTCATTTGACTCCGATTTTTTATATCAGCTCGAATTTGATTTTGTTCCTGTTTGCATATGCGTATGCTTCGCTGTCCTTTTTGCAGCAGATGACGACATTCGGGCTGCCGAGGAACGCTGTTTCATCGATGAAGGTCACCGAGGCGGGGATAACGACCCTGCCGAGCTTCCGGCAGTTTGCAAACGCCGTGCTGCGGATAGCCTTCGTCCCCTCGGGAAGCTTGATCGTCGAAAGCTCATCGCAGCCTTCAAAGCATGAGCGGCTGAACGCCTCGACGCTGCCCTTGAAGATGACCTGTGAAAGCTTGGTGTTCTTACTGAATGCCTCGCTTGCGACCTCCTTGAGGTTCGCTTCCACCGTCACCGTTTTGAGCCTGCGGTTTTCCTTAAATGCATTGATATCGATGTAAACTACCCTCTGCCCATCGATCTCGGCAGGAATGGTGACCTCACTCATGCCGCTGCCGCCGCGCGTTATGCGCACGCCGTCACGCTTTATCGCATAGTTGTAGTCCAGCGTTGCGCGGCGCACCGAATAATTTTTAAACACATCGTTTATTATCCGCTCACGGTACTGCCCGTAAAGCGGGCCGTTGTTGTACTGGTGGATATCGATGCCCGCACCGGCAACATTGTACTCGATGAGCACAGGCTCGCCGTCCTCGTCGATGGCGATATCCCACGAGGCAAAGCCGAACATCGGCACCCTGCTGTGGCAGCGTTTTACCGCTTCGAGCGCCTTGTCAAAGTTCGGCACTCTGCCTTCTTTAAACACAAAGCCGTTGGTGTGCACCTTGCTGCGGTCGCCCCTTGAGTTGTAGCCGTATTCGTTCAGCCTGCCGTCGGGCTGAACGCCGCAGCCGACACCGCCGCTGGAGAAATTATCGACCTTGCTGCCGCTGTTGCCGATGCGCACACAGGCTGAAAGGGGTATAGATTCGCCGTCGAGCATGACGGCGATTATGCGTATTGTATTGACCGACGACTCGTTCATCTTAGCCATTTCGGGATGCTGCTTCATGACACGCTGAACGGCCATGTCCCTGTCGACCTCAAGCGCTTGCTTCATTTCGTCACGAGTAGAGCTTTCGTCGATAAACTGTACGCCCGCTCCGCCGCAGCTCATGCGGCTTATCTTGACGACTGCGCCCGGGATCCGGTTTTCATACAGTATCTCAACGGCGTCGTCGAGGCTTATGTGTTTAAAGTCAACATCGAAATACTCGCCGTGGATCTTGCGCAGCAGCGTCACGGGGTGCTTGACGCATGGCAGCAGGATATCCATGTAGTTTTTGTCGAGAAACGCACGAAGATAGTCAAAATCTATCTTGTTCCACTCGGTGTAGTAATAATGCAGATCGCTGCCGACATAGTTGGGGTCAAATTTACCGGTCTTGTTTGTGTATATCTGCACCCACTCGGGCTTCACAACGCCCGTGTCCCAGATATCCTTCCAGGTCTCCTTGACGGCCGCAAGCTGATCGTCGGTCAACGGCTCCATTTCCTCTGCGTTGTTGATATACCAGTCGAGAATGTGCTTTGCCTTCTGCTCACGCTGTATCGCCGTTGAGCTTGCGTTGACAGCACGGATAACATCCGCAGCCCTGTGCTTCATGAGAAACTCAAACATGCGGTTGTAAATAGAGTCTTTGATTTTATCTTTCATGATGCGCCTCCGAAATAACACTTCTATCTCATCTCTCGCATCAAAATAACACAGACTTTCGAGCAAGTCAATGAGCTTGCGCAAAAATTAGTCAAGATTTCACAATATTCTCCCGTCGTTTGAAAAGGTCACGACCTTGAATTGGATGTGCTTTCCGCAGGCGGCGAGCGCACGCCCCAGTGCCATTTCAAGGCCGCCGCAGCAGGGCACCTGCATGCGGGTGAGCGTGACGGACTTTATATCGTTTGCCGCCAGTATCTCACCGAGCTTTTCGGCGTAATCGACGGGGTCGAGCTTCGGGCAGCCCACGAGTACGACCTTTCCGCTTATAAAATCACGATGGAAATTGCCGTAGGCATATGCCGAGCAGTCGGCGGCAACCAAAAGGTCAGCACCGTTGTAATACTCCGCCGTTATCGGCGCAAGCCGTATCTGCACCGGCCAGTTGGAAAGCTGCGAGGGGCAGTCGCCGGCGTCTGTCTTTTTGACCTGTATGCGTGCGGGCATTGAGCCCGGGCAGCCGACGGTTTTCTTCGCTGCCATGTTCGCCTTCACGGCCGCTTCGTCATATGCCGCCGCTTCGCGCTCGACAAAGCTTATAGCGCCTGTCGGGCAGTTGGGCAGACAGTCGCCGAATCCGTCGCAGTAGTCATCCCGCATGAGCTGCGCCTTGCCTTCTACGAGTGCGATCGCCCCTTCGTGGCAGGCGTGGACGCAGGCTCCGCAGCCGTTGCACTTTGACTTGTCTATCTCAATTACTCTTCTTATCATGCCGATGCCTCCACAAAACTGTTTGCAGGGAATAATATAATACAAATTATAATCCGTTGCTGTTGAATTTGCAACGGTCTGACCGCTTGACATTTTCGGGATAACTGAGTATTATGGTCGTGAATTAAAATTGGAAGTCTGAGTATATGAAGAAAACCACAAAGAAGCGCATTGTAATATGTATAGCGATAGTGCTCGTCATTGCGGCCGCCGCAGTGTATGTTCTCAAAAGCACCGGTGCGTCCGAGCTTACGCAGTTTAACTCTGCGTCTATGCTCGACTGGTCGCTCGGCGGCAGGATAGACGGCATCACGCTCATCCGTGACGCCCGCAGCTATGACCCCGAGCACTTTGAGTATTTTACCGATGATAACGGCAGCGGCATAAAAAGTCTCAGCTCCAACACCCGCTACTATCTCGGCTATTACCCCAGCGGTAATGTTGACGACTGCCGTGTCGTGGGCTTTGCCACGACCGAAAATACTTATTCAGTTATGGGTATCCGCACAGGCGACGATGAGCTGGGGGCCAAGACCTCCCTGCTCGACGACGGTTACAGCATCGACGGCGGCGGCATGAACAGCTGCCGTGCCTCAAACGGCAGGGTCAGCGTGTATCTGTCGTTCGAGCACGGTGTCGTCACCGGTGTTGCGGCTTATTTAAATTGACCACAGGAGGAAAAAACTATGAACAAGTATCTTGATGTTTCACCCGAGGTAGCCGAGGCTCTTGCCGCCGGCAAGCCCGTAGTTGCTCTCGAGAGCACCATCATTTCTCACGGTATGCCCTACCCTCGCAATGTGGAGACGGCTCTGCTCGTCGAGCAGACCATCCGTGAAAACGGTGCAGTCCCCGCCACCATCGCCATCATAGGCGGCAGACTCAAGGCCGGTCTTTCCAAGGACGAGATCGAATATCTCGGCAAGGCAGGCACCAAGGTCGCAAAGGCAAGCCGCCGTGATATCGCAGCCCTCGTCGCACGCAAGGCAGACGGTGCCACCACCGTCACCACCACCATGATGATCGCCCACATGGCAGGCATCAGCATTTTTGCCACCGGCGGCATCGGCGGCGTGCACCGTGGCGCAGAGGTCACCATGGACATCTCCGCCGACCTTGAGGAGCTGGGCAACACACCCGTCATGGTCGTGTGCGCAGGTGCAAAAAGCATTCTCGACCTCGGCCTGACGCTCGAGTATCTTGAGACCAAGGGCGTTCCCGTCATCGGCTACGGCACGGACGAGCTGCCTGCGTTCTACACCCGCCACAGCGGCTTCGGCGTTGACTACCGTGCCGACTCCCCGGAGGAGCTTGCAGCCATGTTCAAGGCTCAGAGAGGTCTCGGTCTGAAGGGCGGCATGCTCGTCACCAACCCCATCCCCGAGGAGTATTCCATGGATAAGGCCGTCATTGACGCAGCGATCGATCAGGCCATAAAGGAAGCTTCCGAAAAGGGCATTAAGGGCAAGGAGACCACCCCGTTCCTGCTTGCAAAGGTCGTGGAGCTCACCGGCGGCGACAGTCTCGACAGCAATATTGCTCTCGTTCTGAACAACGCACGCCTTGCAGCCAAGACCGCTGCCGAATTCGTAAAGTAAGCTATAAACGAAAAATCCCGCTCATGTGAGCGGGATTTTTTTATTCTTATCTGTTGCGCATCACGGTCTTCATGCGCTGGCTGTGGTCGAGTATGCTCTTGCGCAGGCGCAGATTCTTGGGTGTGACCTCAAGAAGCTCGTCGTCGGCGAGGAACTCAAGGCACTGCTCAAGGCTCATCTGTCTGGGCGGGATAAGGCGCAGCGCCTCGTCGGAGCCGGAAGCACGGGTGTTAGTCAGATGCTTGGTGCGGCAGACATTGACCGCCACATCGTCGCTCTTCGGGCACACGCCGACTATCATGCCGGCATAGACCTTCGTGCCGGGGCTTATGAACATCGCACCACGCTCCTGAGCGTTCCAGATGCCGTAGGCAACTGCCTCGCCGGTCTCGAATGCGATGAGTGAGCCGGTGTTGCGGCGGGCGATATCGCCCTTGTACGGCTCGTACTTTTCAAAGACGGAGGCCATGATGCCCTCACCCTTGGTGTCGGTCAGGAACTCGTTGCGGTAGCCGAAAAGTCCTCTGGACGGGATAAGGTAGGTCAGCTTTACACGGCTGCCCACAGGCAGCATCTCGACAAACTCGCCCTTGCGAGCGCCCAACTTTTCCATGACAGAGCCCATGTAATCGGACGGGACATCGGCAACGACACGCTCGATAGGCTCACAGGTAACACCGTCTATCTCACGGTAGAGCACACGGGGAGGTGAGACCTGGAACTCGTAGCCCTCACGGCGCATGGTCTCGATGAGTATCGACAGGCTCATTTCGCCGCGGCCTGCAACATTGAAGCTGTCGGTCGCACCCTCCATATCGCTGACACGCAGGGAGACATCCTTGAGCGTCTCACGCATGAGGCGGTCACGGATCTGGCGGGAGGTGACGAACTTGCCCTCACGGCCTGCAAAGGGGCTGTCGTTAACAGAGAAGGTCATCTCCAGCGTGGGGGCGGAGATCTTGACAAACGGCAGAGGCTCGGCCGCACCCTTGGCGCAGATAGTGTCGCCGATGGTGACATCGCCGATACCGCTCATGGCAATGATATTGCCCGCAGACGATTCGGTGACGGGAACCTTGTTAAGTCCGTCAAACTCGTACAGCGAGACGGCCTTTGCCTTCATGGTCGGAGCATCGGGATTGTGGTAGTTGCAGACCTCGATCTCCTGATTCTGACGGATAACGCCACGCTCGATGCGGCCTATCGCAATACGGCCGACATACTCGTTGTAGTCAATGCTGGAAACGAGCATCTGGAACGGGCTGTCGACATCCTGCTCAGGCTCGGGAATGTACTCAAGGATGGTATCAAACAGCGGCTTGAGGTCTGTGCCGGGGACATCGGGGGAATAGCTTGCCGTGCCCTGACGGCCGGAGCAGAACAGCATCGGGGAATCTAACTGCTCGTCGGTAGCGTCAAGATCCATGAGAAGCTCGAGCACCTCGTCAATGACCTCGTGGATACGCTGGTCGGGGCGGTCTATCTTGTTGACAACGACGATGACCCTGTGACCGAGCTCAAGTGCCCTCGACAGGACGAAGCGGGTCTGCGGCATCGGGCCCTCGGCGGCATCGACAAGCAGGATAACGCCGTTGACCATCTTGAGTATACGCTCGACCTCGCCGCCGAAGTCGGCGTGTCCCGGGGTGTCAACGATATTGATCTTTGTATCGCCGTACTGCACGGCGGTATTTTTCGCCATGATGGTGATGCCACGCTCACGCTCAAGGTCGTTGGAGTCCATTACACGCTCAACGATCTCCTGATTTTCACGGTAGACGCCGCTCTGCTTGAGCATCTCGTCAACGAGAGTGGTCTTGCCGTGGTCGACATGGGCGATTATCGCCACATTTCTGAGTTTTTTCATAGAAACTCCAACTCCTAATCTAAATTCAACACAAAAATGTATTTTAGCACTCAAAGCATTGAATTACAATACTTTTCTGCTTTTTTCCGGCAAAAATACGCCCCCGAGCCGTAAATTCTGCTCGGGGGACAGTTGATTTGCATTTGGTCACATTCTTTCGGGGGTAGAAACGCCGATTATAGACAGCGAGACCGCAATGACCTTGCGCACGGTGTCGGCAAGGCAGAGCCTTGCTTCGAGCACATCGGACTGTGCGCCCTTGATGCGGCAGGAGTTATAGAAGCGGTGGAAGCGGGCGGCAAGCTCGGTGACATACTTGTTTATGCGGCTCGGGTCATAGTCACGGGCTGCAAGGCGAATCTCCTCCGGCAGGGCGGCAAGCTGCTTGATGAGCTCACGCTCGGCATCGGTCGAAAGCAGTGCAAAGTCCACCTCATCGGCATTCGGCACGGCGTGACCCTCGGCGGCAAGGGCTGCAACGAGGGTGCAGATTCTTGCATGGGCGTACTGGACATAGTACACGGGGTTTTCGCTGTCCTGACGCAGGGCAAGCTCAAGGTCGAACTCCACGGGCGACTCGGGGCGGGAGTTGAAGAAATAGCGGGCGGCATCGACGGGTATCTCGTCTAAAAGGTCCGACAGCGATATCGCCTTGCCGGTGCGCTTTGACATGCGCACGACCTCGCCGCCGCGGGTGAGCTTGACAAGCTGCATGAGTACGATATCGAGCCTGTGCTCGCCGTCGAGGCCCAGTGCGTCCATTGCGCCCTTGAGCCTTGCGACATGGCCGTGGTGGTCTGCGCCCCAGACATTGATGACCTTGTCGAAGCCACGCTTTTCAAACTTGTTGCGGTGGTAAGCGATGTCGGCGGCAAAATAGGTGTAGAAGCCGTTTGCACGGCGCAGAACATCGTCCTTGAGCTCGAGCTTGTCTATATCCTCTGGCTTTTTGCCCGCCTTGAGCAGGTTCTCACGCAGTATCTCGGAGGTCTTGAGCCAAAGTGCGCCGTCCTTTTCATATGTGTAGCCACGCTCGGCGAGCTTGGCGACACTGTCGGCGACATAGCCCGACTCATGCAGGCTCGATTCATAAAACCACTCGTCGTACTTGATGCCGTAGCGCTCAAGGTCTGACTTCATCTTGGGCAGATTGTGCTCAAGGCCGAACTTTGCCATCATCTCGTGGCGCTCTTGCTTAGTCTTATCCATCCAGCTCTCGCCGTACTTTTCGCAGAACAGGCGTGCAAGCTCTTTGATATCGTCGCCGTGATAGCCGTCCTCGGGGAACTGGACGGCGTCCTCTCCCTTGACAAGCTGGAGGCAGCGAGCCTCGATGGAGCCTGCAAATTTCTCGATCTGATTGCCGGCATCGTTTACATAGAACTCACGCCAGACATTGTAGCCCGCTCTTTGCAGAACGGAAGCCAGTGCGTCACCCAGCACGCCGCCACGGGCGTTTCCCATGTGCATTGGGCCTGTGGGGTTTGCGGAGACGAACTCGACCATGAGCTTCTGACCCTTGCCGATATCGCAGCTGCCGTAATCTGCGCCCTCCGAGTTCACAAGGCGCACGACATCTCCGTACCACTTGTCGCCCATGCGAAAATTCATAAAGCCCGGGCCTGCGACCTCGCAGGATGAAAACCAGCTGCCGTCAAGCTGCATATTCGCAATAAGCGTCTCGGCGACCTTCCTCGGCGGCATACGCATGAGCTTTGCGCTTGCCATCGCAAAGTTTGCGGCGTAATCGCCGTTTGCGGTGTCCTTGGGTATCTCGACGCTGCCGTTGAGGGTCAGCCCATCGGGTAGGTCGCCCTTTGCGGCGGCGGCAAGGTATGCGTCGTTTACAAGCTTCGTTATCTGCTCCTTGGCCATCTGAATCATGTTTGCCATTTTATCTCTGTTCCTTTACACTGATTTTGAGTTGATTTTTGCTGGACACGGTGTGCTCCATGTTGACCGTGTAGTCGATGCAAAGCTCGCCGCCAAAGTCGTCCAGCCGTGCATTTATCTTCTTGGTTTCGACCTCGAGTGTAGCCGAGCCAAACCGGGTATCATATAAAAAGCTGCTTTTTTGCCCGGGTATGAATACCATGCGGGCGTTGAGCGTTCCGCTGCGCTCGACGGTGACACGGTCGGGCTCGACCACGACCCTTGTCGCCGTTCCGGCAAGTCCGGTCAGCTCACTTTCAAGATAGTACATCTCAAAGCCGTTTTCCGAGCGTGTGTAATAGCCCTCGGTCACAAGCTCGATGGTGTCCGTGTCGTCACCGGCGATGCCCTGAATGCCGGAGACTGTTATGAGCGCTCTCATGGCGTATCCTCCAACGGCGCAGGCTCAACAAAGCCAACATCGCCCTTTAGCTCGCCCAAAAGCACCGGCGCAAGTCTGATGAAATCCTCGGTGCTGCCGGAGGTGAAATACCGCTCCGAGCCTTGGCCGCCCGAGAGTGCATCGTGCTCGGCAAGATAAGCGTACAGTGCTCTCGCCGAAGCGTCGGAGGCGGCAACGAGCACCGTTTCCGGCATATAGCGGCTTATCGCCTCGGCGATTATGCCGTAGTGCGTGCAGCCTAAAAGCAGAGCCTCGACACCTGCGCTTTTCACCGGCTCAAGCGTCCTTTTGACCACATCGGCAACGAGCGCATCGTCTGCGGAAATGTGTCCGCTTTCGATCATCGGGACAAACTCGGGGCACGGCACGGCCGTCACCTCGGCATCTGGGCAAAGCCTTTTCAGCTCCGCCTGAAATGCGCCGCTTTCGATGCTCGTTTTCGTTGCGATAACGCCGAGGCGCTTTTTGCCGGTCCCGGCAAGCTCACGAGCACCCGGGGTCAGAACGCCTATGCTGTAGGTCGCATTCTCTGCGAGAATATCGGGCGCATTGCTCGATATCGTCCCACAGGCGGCGAGTATCGCCTTAACGCCGAAGCTCTCGGCAAAGGCGATGTTCTGCCTTGCGATGGTGCGGATCTGCTGTTTCGGTCTGCCGCCGTAGGGCATACGGCCGGTGTCGCCGAAGTATATTATGTTTTCGTTTGGCATTATCCGGCGCAGCTCACGCACGGCGGTAAGGCCGCCCAAGCCGGAGTCGAACACGCCTATGGGCTTATTATTCATAGCGATAATACTCCAAATTACTCTAACTGTAATATAATATGCTAAATCGCAGTAAATTACAAGGCTTTTTTAGTGTGGAATTGGGACGGCAAATCTGATATAATGAACAGACGATAATTTTTGATCGGAGGCGTGACCTTGAATATAGATCTGACAGGCAAAGAATTTCGCAGGCTGCTCGACATGGTATACATCGGCAACTGGATACTCAACTCCACCCGCACCACCGACCGCTTTGAGGATTACGATCTCGTGCAGGAGAAGCTGTTTTCGCTTTGCGCCAAAAACGGTATGCCCTCGCTCGTGCAGACATGGCACGGCCATGTGTTCCCGTCCCGGGCCTACGAGGACGGCGGCATCCATGAGGCGATCGCCGACTATGAGGACGCCGTGTTTTTCGACATTTTAGCCGAGGAGCTCGCCCGCCGTGACATGATAAGCGACGGCCTTGACGACACCGATACCGAGGCGCTGGCGCTCAGGATGGACGAATACATGTCGGAATTTGAGAAAAACGGCATTGCAAATCTCCGACTGGACACATAAAACCGAATTTTCCGCAAAAGCTAACTGCGTCGGGCGACCGGCGCAGTTTATTTTTTCGGAGATACACGCATGAACATGACAAACGACGAATATAAGCAGTATTCAGACTCGCATCAGCCCCGCTCACGGATGCTCGGCAATATGTGCAGGGCATTCTGGGTCGGCGGGCTTATATGCTGTGTCGGGCAATTTATAAGCGGCCTGTATATGCAGCAGGGGCTAAGTAAACTCGATGCCGGCTCTGCGACCTCGGTGACGCTCGTTTTCATCGGCGCACTGCTCACGGGCTTCGGCATTTACGACAGTGTCGCAAAATACGCAGGCGGCGGCACGCTCGTCCCGATAACGGGCTTTGCAAACTCGGTCGTAGCCCCGGCCTTGGAGTTTAAGACCGAAGGCTTCGTGACCGGCACGGCGGCAAAAATGTTCGTCATCGCAGGCCCCGTCATCGTCTACGGCACCGCCGCAAGCGTAGTGTACGGGCTTATACTATGTTTGATAAGGTGATAAAAATGAAGCACAAAAAGAAAAACACCGGCTCGCTGCCGGAGCATCAGAATGTGCCCTACCGGGATTACCGCGGCAGGGACAATTCCGTCAACAAGACCCATGAGCCAAAGGCTCCCGATGGGGTTGCCGGTGACTGGAGATGAAAAATCTCGGCTCAAATGAGCCGAGATTTTTCTGCGTCTGATTATTTGTCGTTTGCCGCAACGGCATATTCGATTGCGGTCAGTGTGCCGTCATCGCCGACGGCAAGCTTGAGCACCGTCGAGCCCTGCGTGTACTTGTACACATCGCCGACCTGCTTATATTCACCGGTCAGCAGCGCCTGAGCATCCTCAAGCTTCATGCCGATCTTGAGCCCCTGCGGGGTCTGGACGGTGTCATCGGCGACGGTGATGCCGGTGATGCGCTTAACTCCGTCAACATCGTTTACCATGACCTCAAAGCCGTCGTAGTAGTAGAAATAGTCCTTGCCCTGATATGCGCAGCTGTCCGACTCAAAGGTGCCGTTAACAGGCTCGCCGAGTGCATTGAGCACTTTCTCGGCAGGATCCATGATGCCGAACTTCGTGTCGCCCGAGGCGTAGTACAGCTCACCGTAATCGGGCGTGTAGTCGTCGGTCTTGGTCTCGGTGCGAGGCTCGCCCTTGCTGCATGCGCACATGCAGAGCACCGTCAGAACGGAAAGCAAAATTGCGATCATTTTTTTCATAGCTCATTCTCCCAATGTCCAGCTTTTAAGATAGCCGTATTTTTCAAGCTCCGCCTTCTGAGCGGCAAGCAGTGCGTAGTAGTCCTCGCACTTTTGCGCCCAGCACTCGGCAATATCCGCTGCATCCCTGCGGTCGGGGACTTCGTACTTGTCTCTGAGTATCCTGCCGAAATACTTAGACAGCTTCTCGGCACCGTAGACATTCAGGTGCAGGCCGCCGTCATAGGTATCGGTCTGCATGTCAAGGCCGATATCGTCAGCATACGGCAAGAGGTTTATATAGTCAAGCCCGTATTTCTCGGCGTAGGCGGAAATTTGCTCGTCCCACTCCTCGTACCAATGCGGCCACAGGCTCGGCGACTTTATGAGCACAAGCTCGGTGCCGTGAGTTTGGCACAGCTCACGCATTTTGTCAAGATAGTACCAGCAGCGCTCGCCGATGGTGTAGTCCTCCAGTACCGGCACATTCGGAAGCTTCGTCATGGGCTTGGTATCGGCACGCATGAGGTAGCCGGATATTGTCACCGGGTCTTTTTTGAACATGTACTCAATATCCTCGGAGCTGAGCTCGCTCCAACGGGAGTGGTAGCGCAGCAGCGGGATAAGGTAGCTTATCATGTCCTCATCCTCGCACATGGAGGCGTTTATCGCATCTATCTTGTGCTGCGAAAGGGGCATGCCGTCAAGCGCCATGCGGTTGTACGCCTCGCTCTGCGGCTGTGCGTATTTCATGGCCTGTACATTGTACACCACGACCGCCGGACTTTCCTTCTCAAGCGCCTCCTCAAGCAGATAGTACGACTGCCAGATGAGCTGCTGGGCAGAGCCTCGGATATAACTCGTGATGCCGTAGTCAGACCACAGCGTGACGGGTGAGAAATTTTCGTACACCTCGCAGTCGCCGATGAAAATGACATCGTGGGGCTGCGTTTCGTTATAATACTCCGCCGTCATTGCGCCCTCTAAAACGCCCGACATATATTTCGGCTGCATGAGCTTGCCCAGAAGCCACACGGCGGCAACAACGAACACGAGGCACAGCACAAGGCAGATGATATGAACTTTTTTATTTTTCTTTGCCATGGCCGACCTCAGAACTGATTATAGATAAACTGGCTTGAATCGTAGCCCACGCCGTAAGCGCCGAACACCAAAATGCAAAGCGCCAGCATCGCAAATACGACATACGGCACGGCGGTCTTTTTCCACATGAGCTCACGCACACAGCCGCACTTTTCCTGCACGCAGGAGACAGCAAACATCAGCGCAACGCCGACGCCCGCAACAAGGTAATCTGCGCCGGTAAGGCCAAGCTTTAACAGCTCGCCCGAGAAGGCTTCGCCCCAATTATTCGTCGTGAATATCGAGCCGAAGGCCTTGAACGACACCGCAACATCACGGTAGCAGTCGAGAATTCTAAGCGAACACATGAGGAAGAATGTGCGCAGCGTTTCAAACACACGGTAGCCGAAGCCGGAAACGAGCCTTGCATGCTTCTCCCTGAATTTTACCGACAGGGGCTTGAACTCCTCTGCAAGCAGGATGAAAAATGCGTTTAAGAGGCCCCACACGACGAAGTTCCATGCAGCGCCGTGCCACAGGCCGGTGAGGAACCATGTGACGATGGTCGACACATACACCGAAAGCTTCTTGCCGAATCCGTCTGAAATAGACTTGCGGGCTTTTTTTGAAAGCTTCAGAAGCCATGGAGCGACCGACAGCGGGTAGAAGATATAGTCCTTAAACCATGTGCCCATCGAGATGTGCCAGCGCCGCCAGTACTCGGCGATGTTGCGTGAAAAGTACGGGCGGATGAAGTTTTCCCTGACCGAAACGCCCAGCACCTGCGCAATGCCGATGGTGATATCGATGCCGCCGGTAAAGTCGGCGTAAAGCTCGGCGGCGTAGAACACCGCACCGAGAAGAACATACGCACCCGAGTACGCCGTCGGGTCGCCGCAAAGTGCGGTAACGGCAACAAGAAGCCTGTCGGCAATGACGAGCTTTTTGAAATAGCCCCACAAAATGCGCTGGAGTCCGAAGCTGATCTGCTTGAAATCCGCCTTATGCTCGGCAAAAAGCGTGTCCTTCAAGTCGCCGAAGCGGGATATCGGGCCTTGGATGAGCAGCGGGAAAAACGAGGTGAAAAGCGCAACCTTCAAGATGTTGCGTTCGGGCTCGACTTTTTCCCAATACACATCGATGACATAGCTCACCGTCTGGAAGGTGTAGAACGATATGCCCAGCGGCAGCACCCAGTCCACGGCGGCGACATCGGCCGAAAACAGCGAGTTGAAGTTAAAGATGACGAAGTTTGTGTACTTCAGTGCCGCAAGGATGCCGAGGTCGATCAAAAGTGCGAGCACGAACACACGCTTGCGCTTTTTCTCCCCAAGCTTTTTATACTCCTTGCGCTCAGGGCGTGAAAGCGCCTTGCCCTCATCCGAGGCAAGATATGCCTTCTGGCGGCGCAGCGAGCACCCCATGAGGTTCGTTGCCGCCCACGACACCGTGACCGTTGCCGCCATGAAAACGAGCCCCTGCCAGCCTGCGCAGGCGTAGAACACGATATCGGCAACGAGCAAAAGCAGCCACTGCCATTTGCGGGGTATGAGATAATACAGCGCAAACAGGACTATCAGGAAGGCTATGAAGCCATACGATGTAAACAGCACGGCTTACTCGTCCTGAAGTCTTTTGACCATGTCATACATGGCCTCGGCAGAGTTGAAGTTCTCGGGGGTTATCTCCCTTGCGGGGATGGTGATGTCAAATGCGTCGGACAGCTCGGAGATGAGCGTCACGATATCAAGGCTTTCAAGATAAGCGTCGTCAACAAGGGTGGTGCAGGTCTTGTAATCGACGGTCAGACCGAGGTCATCGAGAATGTCATAAATTTCGTCCATTGTAGTTCTCCATTAGTAAGTTTCTGTCTATTTTCCCATTCGGGAGCATGGGCAGGGTGTCCATGCGATATAGCTTTGAAGGGATCATGTAGCGTTCAAGCTCTTTTATGAGATACGCTCTCACCGACTTTTCATCGGCAGTGCCCATGTAATACAGATGCAGCTTCTTTTTTGCCTTGTCGAACAGGCAGCAGGCGTTTTCAACGCCCTCGGCCATGCAGGCGCAGGCCTCTATCTCGCCGAGCTCGACACGGTGCCCCATGCTTTTTATCTGATTATCCTTGCGGGACACGAACACCAGCTCGCCCCGCTCGTTTAGTCTGCCGAGATCACCCGTGCGGTAGATAAGCTCAGGATAATGCGGGTTCAGCGGATTCTGCACAAAGGCCGCTGCCGTGCGCTCGGGGTCGTCAAAGTACCCTAATGTCACCGCCGTGCCTCTGATGCAGATCTCGCCGAGCTCGCCGTCGGGCGCTTCGGTATTGTCCTCACGCAGGAGGAAAAAGCCCGTGTTGTCAAAGGGTCTGCCGACGGGGATGGGCTCGTTTTCGGCAAACTCACGGTCGACCTCGTAGTAAAACGACATGCCGGTGGCTTCCGTCGGGCCGTAGAGATTTATAAACCTCGCTTCGGGCGCCGCCTGCTGCCAGAGCTTGAGCTGCTTTACGGGGAACACCTCGCTGCCGAAGCACACGGTGCGCAAATGCTCGGGACGCCCCTCGGCAAATGCGCCGAGGCCCGACACCATCGTGAGCGCCGATGCGACCCAGCACACGGTGTTTATCCCGTGGCAATTCAGAAAATTCAGTACCTTAAGCGGCGACATGAACAGGCTCTGCTGCATGAGATACGCCGTCGAGCCGCATTTTATGACCGAGAGTATCTCCTTCATGCAGGCATCGACATACAAAGGCACCTGCATCGCAAAAACACTGTCGGCCGCTGCCCCGATTACGGGGCACAGGGCGTTTGCGTAATCTATCAGCGAGCGGTGGCAGGCGGTAACGCCCTTGGGCGTGCCGGTGCTGCCGGAGGTAAAGACGATGTAGATAGGGTCGGTGTCGATCTGCCGTGCCCTGACGGCGGCAAGCGCAGCATCGTCCGCCTGTGCCGGGAAAAGCTCCGTGCAGTCGATGATCTTTTCGCCGCAGCCGAGCTCCTCGGCCGTTGCCCTTGAGCTTTCGTCGCAGATTATTGCGTTGGGCGAGAGCTTTTTTAATATCATGCGCACACGGTGCAGCGGCATGCCGACATCCATCGGAACATACATGCATCCGGCGTAAATGACCGAGAAAAACGCTGCTATCGTCTGCGGCGCTTTCTTCATGAATACCACGACCGGTTCATTTTTAAGCCCACGGCGGATAAGCTCACTGCCGCCGGAGCGTGCCATCGCCTGCACCTGTGCAAAGCTGAGGGCACTCTCCTCGTCGGCAAAAGCGGTCTTGTCGGCGTATTGTGCCGAAGTGCGCTCCAAAAATTCAAGAATGTTTTTCATTTCAGTTTTCCATCACATAGGGTCTGGTCTCGACCTGCGGGTACAGGCTCGTGTCAAAGCGCCAGTACTGCACGCTGTACTTCACAAGCTCCTCGCTGGTCTTCATAAAGCATCTCAGATGCTCCGGGCCGACATTGCAGGCATCGAAGTGATACCAGCCCGTGCCGAGATTCACAAGGCACCAGAAATGCTGCGTTCTGCCGTTGAGACGCTCGACGCTGAGCACCTGGCAGTCTATCTTCTGAAGCAGCGCATAGGTCGTTGCGTAGAAGGTGAAGCAGTCGCCCGTTCCCTTGGTGAGGCCACGGTAGGCCTCGGCCTTCCAGTCGGTCTTATCCGAGTCGCCGGTGTAGAGCACATTCGAGTAGACATAGTCAAAAATGGCGTATGCCTGCTGCTCAAGGGTCATGTCATCCTTGAGGATGCGGCCGAGCACCTTGTCGACCTCGGCGTTGAGCTTCTCATCGGTGATCTTGTTTTCTATAAACTTGAACTTGACCGTCACGGAGCTTGAGTTGCCCTCGTGGTCCTTTGCGGTGTATGTAACATCGTACTCGCCGACCTTCTTTGCGTTGACCTTGGACTTATCTACCGTCAACTCCGGCTCGGGATCGGCGTTGTCGACGGCAAAGACCTCCTTGAAGTAGGCCACGGCCTCGCCGACATAGCAGTAGCGGTCACGGGCAGCATAGATGGTCGGTGCGGTCTTATCCGGCGATATGACCGCCGTTGCCTTGATTTTCGTTGAGTTGCCCGCTCTGTCGGTGAGGATTATCTCGACCTCCTGCTCGCCCTCGGTGTCCCAATCCGGCTCGGTGACGAAGCTTGCCTTGACGGCGCTTACATCGTTGATATTCTCAACGAACTTTATCGGCTCGCAGTAGTAGCCGGTGCTGCACTCGCACTTTATGCCGTCTGCCGTGGGTGCGGTGGTGTCCTTAACCGTCACGCCGACGGTCTTGGTGACATCGCCCTTGGTGAGCTTTACCTCATGTGCGCCGAGACTGTTGAGCATGAACGGCTCTGTCTCCATCTTAAAGCCTGCGTAGTCGCTGCCGAGCTTATTTAAAACGGCGCTTTCGGACAGCGTATCAGTCGATGCTTCAAACTCGCAAACATCATCGCAGACGATGAGCTTACCCTTGACCTCAGCTTCGTTGCCGGCTGCGTCGGCGGCCTTTATGGAGACATCGAAGCTTCCCTTTTTGCTCGTGTCTGGCTTGGAGATAAACTCATACTTAACCTCGGTAGCGTCATCGCAGCCGACGGCGAACTTATCCGCCGTGACCTCTCCGCCAACCTTGACGGCGACGGGGGCAAGGTCGGGCACGGGTGCGGTGGTATCTACGATGCGCAGGATCGAGGTAAATGTCTTGCCGTCAAATTTTATCTCAATGGTCGTATCACCGAGCTTTGTCCAGTCGATGCTGTCAAGATCGGTGGCGAGCTGGGCGTTCTCACGCTCGACTACCATGAAGTCCTTGAGTGTGGGACGGGGTGTGCCCGCCTCATGGGTCAGGACATCCACAACGCCCAGCACCTTGACGGTGGTCTTTATCGTCTGTTCGTTACCGTGGGAGTCCTTGAGCACAATGGCGCAGTCGTAGCTGCCCGCCGTACCGTAAATGGGCTCTGTCTGCCAAGTGACGGTGTAGTCGGATGCTTCCTTTATCTCGGTGAGCGCATCCTCGGGCTTCAGGGTCTTGTCATCGATGGTGATGCTCGGGTTTTTGGCCTCGGCCTGCGGAGCTTTGGTGTCACGCACGATGAGCACGACCTTGCGGGTCATGTCCTCGGACTTGACCGTCAGCAGGTATGTTCCCTCCTCCGTGAGGCTCACATCAGAGTCTCCAACATAGCTTGCCTTGCTGTCGTTTTTCATAAACTTGCTTGCATCCGGAGCGCCGTCGCCAAGCTCGGCTTTGAGGAAAATGTGCATCCCCCGATACACGCCGAACACGATAACAGCGGCGATAACGGCGATAATAAACACTATCGCAAGGGCGATCACAAGCCCCTTCTTCGCCTTTCGTTTTTTCTTGACCGCAGTTCGAGCCATTTTCAATACCCCCTGTGCTAAACCGTTTAAATCTAAGCGAGAGAGGAGTGTCGCAGGCAAGGCTTTGGGATTGAGGAAGGCAAAAGCCTTGTGAATGATCAAAACGAAGCCTGCGGCGCTACTACCCGCTTAGAAAAGTCGTATTTTGACAAATACACATTGTATCATAGATGTGCTGTCATAACAACGGTTTTTTGTTAACAAAAGTGTTGTTGAAATTAGTTTCTCGGCATGGTATACTCTTTCAAGCTTACGGAGGAAGAAATCATGAAAAAAACCGTATCTTTCTTTCTTGCATTTATTATGATATTCACCCTGTGCGCCTGCAATAATGCGCCGCTGGAAACGCCCGTGCCCACGCCTGCGAGCACCGAGCCAAGTTACCTGCCGACGAGCTTCCGCAACAACGGCAAGCGCACGATCGTGCACTCCATGCCGAAGAAGATAGTCACGGCAGGGCCTAACTGCACGGAAGTGATGTGCGCTCTCGGTCTTGAGGACAAGGTCGTCGGCAAGTGCATGACCAATCACTCCAAGGGTGCGCTTGACGAATACAAGGACGCATACAGGTCCATCCCCACCCTGTGCGAGGGCTACCCCACGCTTGACGAGATAGTTGACAGCGGCTGCGATTTTCTCTACGCCAGCAGCTGGATATTTGACGACACGCTCACCGTGAAGGCGCTTGAGGATAAGGGCATCATCGTGTATGTCAACGAGGCCACGACCTATGACGAGCTGTGGATGGAGATAAATGACCTCAACCGTGTGTTCTGCCTTGAGGACACCGGCGACGCCGTCGTAAAGGCGCAGACCGACAGGATAAGTGCCGTCGGAGAGGTCGTCAAGGATCAGCAGCCCAAAAAGGTGCTCGTGCTCGACAGCTTCATCGGCGAAAAGGTTTTTACCGCAGGCAAGGCAAACATCGAGACCGCTTATATTGCCTCGGCGGGCGGCGAGAATATTTTCGGCGACCGTGAAAAAACATGGGACGCCGTCACGGTCGAGGATGTCGTTGCGGCAAACCCTGATTTCATCATCATCCACGACTACAAGGGCTCGAGCTTTGACGACAAGGTCGCAGCGCTCAAGGAAAACTCCGAGCTTAAATACCTCGACTGCGTGCGAAACGAGCGATTTATAAGGCTCTCGCTCGAAAACGTCATGCCCGGCATGCGCAGCGCCATAACGGTTGAGACCATAGCGCAGACGATGTTTCAAGACCTCTTTGCCGAGCCAGCGCCGACGACCACGCCGGAGAGTTAACATGTTCAAAAAGGCATATGTTGAAATCACGAATATCTGCAACTTAAGCTGTGACTTTTGTCACGGCACAAAAAGAACTCCGCACCGGCTCACGGCGGCGGAGTTCAATTGCATTATGCAAAAGCTCAAGGGTCACACCGAATATGTGTATCTGCAAAGCGTGTGCGAGGTGTGCAAGCACCTTGCCGAAAACGGCACGATATGCGCACTCAGGCTGTGGAACAGCGGCGGTGCGGAGGCGCTCAACGGTGAGATCTTGGACTTCCTGCGGCAGTTTTTCGGCTCCGACCGGCAGAAAAACCGTGACGGCTTTTCAAACCGTGAGCCGCACGAGGCGCTGTGCCGCCGCTGCGGCTTTGCCGAGAGGTTCAGCCTATGAGCTCGTTTGTACTGCACATATTGGCGATGCTCCTCATGCTGTGCGACCACTTGCAGCTCACGCTGCTGCCCGAGCTGCCGGTACTTCGCTGCATCGGCAGGCTTGCGTTTCCGCTTTTTGCGTTCATGGCAGTCGAGGGGTACCTCCACACCCGCAGCCTCAAAAATTATCTCCTGCGTCTGCTCATGCTGGCGGTCATCTCGGAGATTCCGTTTGACCTGCTTGTGAGCGGCAGCGTGTTTTACCCCGTGCATCAGAATGTCATCTGGACGATAATTCTCGGTCTATGTTGCATTTGGGCGTTTGAGAACATCGCCGTCGGCCGGAAAATGATGCCTAGCGCCGTCGTAATTATTGCATCGCTTGCCGCCGCAATAATTGCCCGCGTCGACTACTCCTCAGCGGGCGTTCTGACGCTGCTTGCGTTTTACGCTTTTCGGGGCAATACCGTGCGCTGCAGGCTCTTGCAGCTTCTCTCGCTTGCGTTTATAAACCTCGTGCTCCTCGGCGGCATTGAATTTGCGTTTCCGTATCAAGCGCTTGCCGTCCTCTCACTCCCAATAATTTGGCTCTACAACGGCAGTCAAGGCTTGCACAACGGCGTAATCAAAACCGCAAACTACCTGTTCTACCCTGCCCATATGCTGATACTTGCGCTTTTTTCAGCGTGACAAAAAAATCCGCCCTATGAGGCGGATTTTTTAGTATTGCATTATCGGCGCCGAGCCGTCGTCCTCGCTTTTGGTGATGGAGCGTATGACCGCATCATAGCTGTAGTTATCGTTTACGAAAACGGTGAAGCTGTCGCCGACCTTTTTACCGACAACGGCCTTGCCAAACGGCGATTCACGGCTGATAAGCCCCTTCAGCGGGTCTGTGCGTATGGTCGTCACGACCTGAATTACCTGCGTTTCATCGTCCTCGGGGATGTATATCTCGACCTTGTCGTACAGGCCGACCTCGTCGGCAGCGGAGGCGGAGTCAATGATGTGCGCCGACTTTATCATGTTCTCAAGATAGCGGATGCGGCTGCCGTTGCGGTTCTTGGCGCGCTTGGCCTCCTTGTACTCGAAGTTTTCGCTCAGATCGCCGAAGGCACGGGTGCGCTTGACCTCTTCGATAAGCTCCGGCATCAAGTGGTTGCGCTCGTCAAGCTCAGCCTGCATCTTGGCTATATCCTGCTTTGTCAAATCGTCATGCATGGTATTACCTCTTTTCCATGTCGCATTATACGCCCCGTGCAAGCCAAAATCAAGCTCAGCGAAAGCTGTTTTCGTAAATGTCAATAAACTGCGAAAGCTGTGCGCCCTGCTTGCAGAGCATATCATCGTCGGTCACGATCTGCCAACCGAATGCTCCGTATGCATTATAATAGTATCTCGACAGCGGCAGCAAATGGTGCTCTGACTTGACTGCGCTTATTGCTTCGCTGTAATCGACCTTCGCCTGCGCAAGTGCCTTGACGGGGTCGGCGAAAACAGGCTTGTTCTCGTCGTTGAGCGCCAAAAGATATGCCGAGTGTGCCGGAAACAACCCCTGCCACTGCGATACATCACCGGGATGCGAGGCGCACGGTGTAAAATAGACCGCCTCGAACAGCACAAGCATGCCGACAAGCGTAACTGCAAACGCCGCTATCACCGCAATTAGCCTTTTGTTTAGCCGCTTTACGGTTTTTTCGGCGTAATCCACTGTCGCCGCCATGCTTTCCTCGGCTTTTTCGACGATCTGCGTCTGCTCGATTCTTTCTCCGCAGAATAGCTCGGTCAGCGTGATGTCCAGAAGTTCGCAGACAGGCTCAAACAATGATGCATCCGGCAGGTTTCTGCCGTTTTCCCATCTTGATACCGTCTTGCCGCTTACGCCGAGTCGCTCAGCTATTTCCTCCTGCGTCATGCCCTTGCTTTTTCTCAGCTCGGCAATAAACCTGCCGATTTTGATTTGCTCCATGTTCTCGCCCCTTTCAATCAAATAATACACTATTTCAGTGAAAGAATACAGGACATCATGCGAGAACTTCATGTAAAATGAACTTTTATCTGAGCGTACAAGTGCTCAATTTCACTTTTTGTGTCAGTAAACACCCCGTCGCAATAAAAAAAGCACCTCTTTCGAGGTGCGGCGCCTGCAAGAGCGGTGCGAAATAGGAAACTGTCGTCCATTTTAGTTTTGAGTAAGCTATTTTTCGTTCAAGTAAGTTGACGGGAGCCGAACACTATCGGTTTTGATGGGCAGCTTTCCGCCCATGCTTCGCTAAACCCCTAGTCCATATATCTCCATTATGCCCGTCGGGCTTTATCTTTGCCTGTACGAAAATCTGCTCCCTCAAAACTGCAAGGCATCTGTCAGTAGTGTTTTTCGAGGGATTTTTGGCTTTCTTTGGTGTCAATGGGCTGTCGCCCATTAAGGCAAAAAAGGCGAAAAGCACCGAAAGGGCGCACTGACAGACGATAGGGTTCGGCTCCCGCCAACTTAAACAGCAAAAATCGGGCAATACTTTGTGTATTACCCGATTTTTTTGTGAAGTATGGGCGGAAAAGAGCCGGTCAAAACCGGCTTTTTCCTGTTTTGCGCCGTTCTTACAGGCGCAAATCAGACCAGCTCGATGACTGCCATCTCGGCTGCATCGCCGCGATGGGGCTTTTCACAAAGCTTCGCTTTGAAAAAGCCTTTTTGATTTGTTTTTTTAGCAGACGACGGTTTTACCGCCGTCTGCTTTTGTCAATCGGCTCGCCGATAAATCGGCAACCGCCGATGATGACATCGGACCCCGTCGCATAAAAAAAGCACCTCTTTCGAGGTGCTTTCTGGTGCGGTTATCAAACGAGTTCGATGACTGCCATCTCGGCTGCATCGCCGCGACGGGGCTTTTCACAAAGCTTCGCTTTGAAAAAGCCTTTTTGATTTGATTTTTTAGCAGACGACGGTTTTATCGTCGTCTGCTTTTGTCCATCGGCTCGCCGATAAATCGGCAACCGCCGATGATGACATCGGACCCCGTCGCATAAAAAAAGCACCTCTTTCGAGGTGCTTTTTGGTGCGGTTATCAGACCAGCTCGATGACTGCCATCTCGGCTGCATCGCCGCGACGGGGTCCGATACGAGTGATGCGGGTGTAGCCGCCGTTGCGGTCGGCATACTTGACTGCAATCTCGTCAAAGGTCTTCTTGGCAACATCTTCACGAGTGATGAAGGACAGTGCCTGACGGTAGGCTGCCAGATCCTTCTTCTTGCCAAGGCTTATCATTTTCTCGGCGAGGGGTGCGATCTCCTTTGCACGGGTGACGGTGGTCTCCATGCGGCCCTTATCGAGCAGATCGGTGACCTGCTGACGGAGCATGGCCATGCGCTGATCGGTCGGCTTGCCGAGCTTTCTTGTTCCGGGCATTTTCGGTTTTCCTCCTTGTTAGAGTAGGTAAATTACTGATTGTCCTCGTCCGCAAGAGACAGTCCCATCTGTGCGAGCTTATGCTCGACCTCTTCGAGGGACTTGCGGCCAAGGTTGCGGACCTTTATCATCTCGTCCTGAGTCTTGGAGATAAGATCCTCAACAGTATTGATGTTTGCACGCTTGAGGCAGTTGAAGCTTCTAACGGACAGGTCAAGCTCTTCGATGGTCATCTCGAGCACCTTGTCACGCTGCTGCTCGGTTCTTTCAACCACGGTGGGGTGGTTGCCGACGGTATCGGACAGATCGGTGAACAGGGTGAAGTGGTCGCAAAGGATCTTCGCGCCGAGAGAGACTGCATCACGAGCGGTGATGGTCTTGTCCGTCCATACCTCGATGGTCAGCTTATCAAAGTCCGTCTGATTACCGACACGGGTATTTTCAACGGAGTAGTTGACCTTGAGGACGGGAGTGTAGATAGAATCAACAGGGATGGTCCCGATTGCGGTCTGAGGATTCTTGTTCTTGTCGGCGGAGACATAGCCACGGCCGTGATCGAAGGTGAGCTCCATGGAGAGCGCACCGTCGGGCTCAAGTGTAGCTATGGGCTGCTCGGGATTGAGAACCTCGACCTCTGCGTCCGTCTTGATGTCGCCGGCGGTGACAACGCCTTCGCCCACGGCTTCAATGTAGACGGTTTTTGCTCCCTCACTGTGAAGACGGGCGATGATGCTCTTAATATTAAGAACGATCTCCGTCACATCTTCCTTGACACCGGGAATGGTGGAGAACTCATGCTGGACACCGTTAATTCTGATGCTGGTGACAGCAGTGCCGGGAAGGGAGGACAGCAAAACCCTGCGCAGAGAGTTACCAAGTGTCGTACCGTAGCCACGCTCGAGCGGCTCGATCACATACTTGCCGTAGTAGCTTTCGTTCGGAGTTTCAATACACTCTATACGCGGCTTTTCTATTTCGATCATATTAAAATATAACCCTCCTTATTAAGTTCGACGCTTATGCGCCTGCAATTGTTCAGCTTACCAATTTGAGGGTGTCTGTATTACTTAGAGTACAACTCGACGATGAGGTGCTCCTCGATGGGGAGGTCGATGTCATCACGAGCAGGAACACCGACGACCTTTGCGATCTGGTTGTTTGCATCGTACTCAAGCCACTTGGGTGCGGGACGAGAGCTGTTTGCCTCAATGTTTGCCTTGATCTTTTCAAGACCGCGGCTGCTCTCTTTAAGGGTAATAACCATGCCGGGCTTTACCTGGTAGCTGGGGATGTTGACCTTGCGGCCGTTAACGGTAAAATGACCGTGGCTGACCATCTGGCGAGCCTCCGCACGGCTCATTGCAAAGCCGAGACGGTAAACGACATTGTCCAGGCGGCACTCGAGAATGCTCAGCAGGTTCTCGCCGGTCTTGCCCTGGCGGCGCTCTGCCATCTCGTAGTAGCTGCGGAACTGGCTCTCGAGAACACCGTAGTATCTCTTTGCCTTCTGCTTCTCACGAAGCTGCTGGCCGTACTCGGAGCTCTTGCTGCGTCCCTGACCATGCTGTCCGGGAGGATAAGATCTGTTCTCAAGTGCGCATTTGGTGTAGCAGCGATCGCCCTTCAGAAAGAGCTTCTGACCCTCTCTGCGGCACATGCGGCATACTGCTTCAGTATATCTTGCCATTTGTGTTTCCCTCCTTCAATTAGACACGACGACGCTTCGGAGGACGGCAGCCATTGTGAGGAATGGGGGTGACATCCTTGATCATCGTTACTTCCAGACCTGCGGTCTGAAGTGCACGGATGGCTGCTTCACGACCTGAACCGGGTCCCTTGACGAATACTTCGACGGTCTTCAGACCATGCTCCATTGCTGCCTTAGCGGCAGTCTCGGCTGCGGTCTGTGCTGCGAAGGGAGTGGACTTTCTGCTGCCACGGAAACCCATGCCGCCGGCAGATGCCCAAGACAGTGCGTTGCCCTGGGTGTCGGTGATGGTGACCATGGTGTTATTGAAGGAAGAGCTGATATGAACCTGGCCCTTTTCAATGTTCTTACGCTCTCTGCGGCGTGTTCTGACTTTTTTCTTTGCGTTTGCTGCCATAATTCATATCCCTCCTTACTTCTTCTTATTTGCGATGGTGCGTTTCGGACCCTTGCGAGTACGAGCGTTGGTCTTGCTGCGCTGTCCGCGGACAGGCAGGCCACGGCGATGACGCAAACCACGGTAGCAGCCGATCTCGGTCAGGCGCTTGATGTCAAGTGCTATCGAGCGGCGCAGGTCGCCTTCAACGATGAAGTGGTGGTCAATGCATTCACGCAGCTTGCTTTCTTCCTCTTCGGTGAGGTCCTTAACACGGGTGTCGGGGTTTATACCGGTCATTTCCAGTATTTTGTTTGCGCTGGTTCTGCCGATACCATAGACATAGGTCAGGCCTATCTCTATTCTCTTGTCCTTGGGCAGGTCAACGCCGGCTATACGTGCCATATTGATCGATCATTCCTTTCGATTTTTATTCCGCATTTTTGCGGGTCTTAGGGCTTATTCCCGCCGGAGGGAGCCTTAGGGCCCATGCGGGATTTTGTTTTATAAGGACAGGTGATTAGCCCTGTCTCTGCTTGTGCTTGGGGTTTTCGCAAATTACCATGACTTTGCCCTTGCGCTTAATGATCTTGCATTTTTCGCACATAGGCTTCACGGAAGGTCTTACTTTCATTTGTTTTACCTCCTACTTGCTTCTCCAGGTGATGCGTCCGCGGGTCAGGTCATAGGGTGACATCTGAACCGTGACCTTATCTCCGGGGAGGATCCTGATGAAGTTCATTCTGAGCTTTCCCGAGATATGAGCCAGTATCGTGTGACCCTGACCGATATCAACGAGAAACATCGTGTTGGGCAGGGACTCGACTACCGTGCCCTCGAGTTCGATTACATCGTCTTTTGCCAAAGTAAATTTCCTCCTGGTCGGCTTTGACGGAAGTCGCCGTCAGTCAATATTCTCTGCCATTGTTAAGATCTCGGGCTCACCGTCAGTGATACATATTGTATTTTCATAGTGAGCGGCGAGACTGCCGTCTACTGTCACGACCGTCCAGTCGTTTCCGAGCACCTTCACATGGAAGTCGCCGACTGCAACCATCGGTTCGATGGCTATCGTCATTCCGGGAACGAGTCTGGGGTTGGGACGCAGACCTTTTATATCGTAGTTCGGAACCTCGGGAGCTTCATGCATCTCGTGCCCGACGCCGTGACCGACATAGTCACGGATCACCGAGTAGCCGCGTCCCTCGACATATTCTTGTATTGCAGCGCCGATATCGCTTATGCGGTATCCGCTCTTTGCAAACTTGATGCCCTCGAAAAAGCTCTGTCTCGTTACCTCGATGAGCCTTTTGGCTTCGTCGGAGATCTCGCCGCAGGGGTAAGTTCCTGCGCAGTCGCCGACATAGCCGCCGAAGGTCGCTCCGACATCAACGGAGACTATGTCGCCGTTGCGGATGACCCTTTTGCCGGGGATGCCGTGGATCACTTCTTCGTTTATCGAAATGCAGGTGCTCGCCGGAAACCCGCCGTAGCCCTTGAAGGTCGGGATAGCGCGGGATTTCACGATAAATTCATTAACGGCCTTGTCGATCTGCTTTGTTGTCAGACCGTCGGCTATCGCAGCTCGGGCAACGGATCGTGCGCCGGCGGTTATTTTGCCCGCCTTGCGCATGATCTCTATTTCCCTCGGCGATTTGATGATGATGGGATCTCTGGACATAGATCAGATACCCAGCGCCGACTTGATGACTTCGGTCGTTGCCTCGATGGTAGGCTGATTTTCAACGTTCTTCAGCTTGCCACGGCTTGCATAGAAAGCCTTTAGAGGCTCGGTTTCCTTGTGATAAGTCTCCAAGCGAGCCTTGACGGTCTCGGGAGCGTCGTCCTTGCGGATGGTGAGCTCACCGCCGCAGAAGTCACACTTGCCCTCGACCTTGGGGGGATTGGAAACGATGTGGAAGGTCTGGCTGCATTCCTTGCAGGTCCTGCGGCCGGACATACGCTCGATGATGACTTCGTCGGCTATCTCAATGGACAGGGCGCAGTCAATGTCGATGCCCGACTTCTCCAGAGCCTCAGCCTGGGGAATGGTGCGGGGCATACCATCGAGAATGTAACCGTTTGCACAGTCGGGCTCGGCCAGACGCTCGTTCACGATTCCGATGATGACATCATCGGGGACGAGCTTGCCGCTCTCGACATATTCCTTTGCACGCAGGCCGACGGGAGTACCGTTCTTCATGGCTGCACGAAGGATGTTGCCGGTCGAAATGGTGGGGATATTCAGCAGCTTGCTGAGTATCTCTGCCTGAGTGCCTTTACCGGCGCCGGGAGCGCCTAAAAGTATTAGCTTCATTTTATCCACCTCTTGTTATCAGCTAAGAAAGCCCTTGTAATTGCGCATCAGCATCTGTGCCTCGAGAGCTCTTACGGTCTCAAGTGCAACACCGACGACGATTATGATCGAGGTGCCGCCCAGAGACACGCCGCTCAGTGCGGCCTGCTTGCTGAAGTGTGCAATCAGAATGGGGACAACAGCGATGATACTCAGATAGATAGCACCGAAGAGGGTGATCTTGTTGAGCACTCTTCTGATAAAGTCGCTGGTCGGCTTGCCGGGACGGAAGCCCGGAATGTAGCCGCCGTTCTTCTTCAGGTTGTTGGATACCTCTATTGGGTCGAACTGAATTGTCGAGTAGAAGTATGCGAAGAAGATTATCAGCAGGAAGTAGGCAATAGCATAGGGGATTGAGGTCGTGCTTGCCCATGCGCTGTCGCTGTGTCCGGTGAAGCCTGCGATGGTCGCAGGAATGGTTGCGATGGTCTGAGCGAAGATGATGGGGAGAACACCGCTCATGTTGACCTTCATGGGAAGGTGGGTGCTCTGGCCGCCGTACATCTTACGGCCGACCACACGCTTTGCGTACTGTACCGGGAGCCGGCGCTCGGAGTCGTTGATAATAACGATGAGCACGATCATGGCCAGTGCGCCGAGGAGCATCAGTGCCGTTACCCAAACGGGGGTGGTACCCTTTGCTGCGCTGCTTATCATATTGTAAACATCGGTCGGGAATCTGGAAACGATGCTTGCGAACAGAATGATCGAAATACCGTTGCCGATGCCGAACTCGGTGATCTGTTCACCCAGCCACATGATAAGTGCGGAGCCGGAGGTGAAGGTCAGGATGATAACAATTGCAGCCCAGAGGGACTGTCCGTCGGTGGTCAGGAAGCCGTAGCCCTTGATCATCATGTAGTAAGCAAAGCCCTGGAGGAGGCCGATGCCTACGGTAGTGTAACGAGTGATGGCTGCGATCTTCTTCTTGCCTTCCTCGCCGCCTTCCTTGCTCAGATTGCCGAGCTTCGGGAATGCGATGCCCAGCAGCTGAATGATAATGGAAGCATTGATGTACGGCTGGATGGAAAGAGCAAAGATTGTTGCGTTAGCGAATGCGCCGCCGCTCATAACATTCAACATACCGAAGATGGTGTTCTGCATCGTATCGAAGTAGTTTCCAAGAGCATCGATGTTGACATAGGGAACGGGGACTGCATTACCGAGGCGGTAGATCAGGATGACGAAAAGGGTAAACAGAATTTTTCTGCGTATATCTTCGGTCTTCCATGCGTTGCGCATTGTCTGCAGCACTTAGATCACCTCGGCCTTTCCGCCTGCCGCCTCAATTTTTTCTTTTGCGGTTTCAGAGAAAGCGGAAGCCTTTACAGTAAGCTTTTTGGTTATCTCGCCGTTGCCGAGGACCTTTACGCCGTAACGGCACTTGGAGAGAACGCCTGCGTCCAGAAGAGCCTGTGCGTCGACGACTGCACCGTCTTCAAACTTGTCAAGTGCGCTGACATTGACGGACTCGAGGGGCTTAGCAAAGATGTTGTTGAAGCCTCTCTTGGGGATACGGCGTGCAAGGGGCATCTGGCCGCCTTCAAATCCGATGCGGACACCGCCGCCGGAGCGTGCCTTCTGGCCCTTGTGACCGCGGCCTGCGGTCTTGCCGTTGCCGGTTGCGTGGCCTCTGCCCTTGCGTTTATCCACATGGGTGGAGCCTGCTACGGGAGAAAGTTCATTGATATACATTGCTTTTCCTCCTTATTCTTCCGTTACCTGGAGGAGATAGCCGATCTTGGCGATCTTGCCCCTGGTCTGGGGGTTGTCGGGCTGAACGGTCTCGTTGCCGATCTTGTGCAGTCCGAGGGAGTTTGCGGTCGCAATATGCTTGTCATGACGACCGTTGAGGCTCTTTACGAGCTTAATTCTAAGATTTGCCATGTTGCGCCCTCCTTAACCCTGGATCTCTTCAGGAGTCTTGCCTCTGACCGCTGCAACCTGAGCTGCATCACGGAGAGACATAAGGCCCTGCATGGTTGCCGCAACGACATTTGCGGGGTTGTTGGTGCGCAGGCACTTGGTACGGATGTCCTTGATGCCGGCTGCCTCAACAACTGCACGAACTGCGCCGCCGGCGATAACGCCGGTACCGGGTGCTGCGGGCTTGAGCAGAACACGACCTGCACCGAACTCACCGATGATCTCGTGAGGAATGGTGGTGCCCTGCAGGGTAATGGTCACGATGTTCTTCTTTGCATCCTCGAGGCCCTTGCGGATCGCTTCGGAAACTTCGTTTGCCTTGCCGAGGCCATAGCCGACGCGGCCCTTGCCGTCACCGACAACGCAAAGTGCGGAGAACTTCATAACACGGCCGCCCTTGACGGTCTTGGATACACGGTTGAGGGAAACTACCTTCTCGACGAATTCGGAAGCTTCCTCGTCTCTGCGACGATCTCTTCTGTCGTTATTATAAGCCATTATAGTTTCCTCCTCCCTTAGAACTTCAGGCCGCTCTCACGAGCGCCCTCGGCGAGTGCCGCAACACGGCCGTGGAAGATGTAGCCGCCACGGTCAAAGACGACATTCTCGATGCCCTTTGCCAGTGCACGCTCGGCGATGGTGTTGCCGATCTTCTTGGCTGCTTCAATGTTGCTGCCGTTGCCTTCAAATGCCTTCTCAACGGTGGATGCGGAGACAAGAGTGTTGCCTGCGACATCGTCGATGATCTGTGCATAGATGTGATTTTCGCTGCGGAATACGCTCAGACGGGGTCTCTCGGGAGTGCCGGAGATCTTGCCGCGTACTCTTGCATGGCGCTTGATGCGCTGTGCTCTTGTATCAGGTCTTTTAATCATTCAGGCACACCTCCCTTTACTTAGCACCGGTCTTGCCTTCTTTGCGGCGGACAACTTCGTAATCGTACTTGATGCCCTTGCCCTTGTAAGGCTCGGGAGGACGCTTGCCACGAACTTCTGCTGCAAACTGGCCGACCTTCTGCTTGTCAATACCCTTAATGATGATCTGGTTGGGGTTGGGAACTTCGATCTGGATATCCTCGGTCTCGGGTACGATGACCTGATGCGAGTAGCCGATGTTCAGAACGAGGTTCTTGCCTTCCTTAGCTGCACGGTAACCGACGCCGTTGACCTCGAGGGTCTTGCTGAAGCCTTCGGACACGCCGACGACCATGTTGTGTATGAGCGAACGGGTAAGGCCGTGAAGGGAACGGTTGACCTTCTCATCATTGGGACGGGAGACATGAATAACGCCTGCGTCGAGTTCAACCTTCATGTTGGGTGCCACGGTCATCTCAAGTGCGCCCTTGGGGCCCTTGACTGCGACATGGCGGCCGTCGATCTTAACTTCTACTCCTGCGGGGACGGTAACAGGAGCTCTACCAATTCTAGACATGATCAGTTCCTCCTTACCATACGAACGCAAGGACTTCGCCGCCGACATGAGCTGCACGAGCAGCCTTATCGGTCATGACGCCCTTAGAAGTGGATACGATAGCGATACCGAGGCCCTTGAGGACCTTGGGAAGCTCGTCTGCTCCGGCGTAAACACGGAGGCCGGGCTTCGAGACACGGCGAAGACCCTGGATGGCCTTCTCCTTGCCGGGGAGATACTTGAGGGTAATGCGGATGATGCCCTGAGTGCCGTCATCAATGAGCTGGAAGCTCTTGATGTAGCCTTCGTCGAAGAGGATCTGAGCGATTGCCTTCTTCATCTTGGAAGCGGGGACATCGACGGTTTCATGCTTTGCGCTGCCGGCGTTGCGGATGCGTGTCAGCATATCTGCAATGGGGTCTGTGATCTGCATGTGTTGTTTCCTCCTATTTTAGAGTTACCTTTCGGTTTAGGCGGCGAGGTTCCACACTAATACATGATTAGCCGTGGCCTTTCGCCATCCTTTTGGCCGTCTCCGGTTATGCAGCTGCCGAAAACGGGCCGTATTCAAAAACCGCCGAAGAGATACGCCCAAATTGAGCGTATCTCATAGCGTGGTCTTTGTAAAAATCGCAGCATTTCATTATACACCGAAAACCCTTGGTAAATCAAGCATTTTCTGCTGAAATGATGCACATTTTCGCAAATAGTCGCCGATTACCAGGATGCCTTGCGGACACCGGGGATCTGGCCCTTGTATGCCAGCTCACGGAAGCAGATACGGCAGATGCCGTAATCACGCAGGTAAGCATGGGGGCGGCCGCAGATCTTGCAGCGATTGTACTTGCGGGTAGAGAACTTAGCAGGAGCCTGCTGCTTGAGGATCATAGATTTCTTAGCCATTTTTCAGTTCCTCCTTAGTTCATGAAGGGAGCACCCATGAGCCTGAGCAGCTCGCGTGCTTCCTCGTCGGTCTGAGCGGTGGTGGTGATGGCAATGTTCATACCACGCAGCTTCTCGATCTTATCGTAATCGATCTCAGGGAAGATGATCTGTTCCTTAAGACCCATGGAGTAGTTGCCTCTGCCGTCGAATGCATCTGCGGAAATGCCGCGGAAGTCACGGACACGGGGAAGAGCAATATTGAACAGACGGTCGAGGAACTCCCACATACGGTCCTGACGCAGGGTGACCTTAACGCCGACATGCATGCCCTCACGGAGCTTGAAGTTAGCGACGGACTTTCTTGCGACGGTTGCAACAGCGTGCTGACCGGTGATAGCGGAGATCTCCTTGATGACATTATCAAGGGCCTTTGCGTTGTCCTTGCAGTCGCCGCAGCCGACAGATACAACGATCTTGTCGAGCTTGGGGATCTGCATGGTGGACTTGTACTGGAACTTCTCCATCAGAGCAGGAGCAACTTCCTCAACATACTTTTTCTTCATTCTTGTCATAGTCAGTTTCTCCTTTCTCAGATTTCTGCGCCGCACTTCTTGCAGACACGGACCTTTTTGCCGTCTACAATCTTGTGACCGACACGGGTGCCCTTGCCGCACTTTGGGCAAACGAGCTGAACCTTGCTGACATAGATGGGGGTCTCGATCTTGAGGATACCGCCGTCCTGACCCTTCTTCTGAGCCTTCTGGTGCTTAGTTGCGACATTGACGCCTTCAACTATGACCTTGTCAGCCTTGGGGTCTGCTGCGATAACCTTGCCGGACTTGCCCTTGTCCTTGCCGGACAGGACTATAACTTTATCGTCTCTTTTAATATTCATTCTCTTTGCCCTCCATTAAATCACTTCGGGAGCCAGGGACAGGATCTTCATGTAGTCCTTATCACGCAGCTCACGAGCAACGGGTCCAAAGATACGAGTGCCACGGGGGTTCTTATCGGTACCGTTGATAAGAACCGCAGCGTTCTCGTCGAAACGAACATAGGTGCCATCTGCACGACGGACGGGCTTTGCGGTACGAACGATGACTGCCTTGACGACATCACCCTTCTTGACAGAGCCGCCGGGAGCTGCCTTGCGAACAGATGCGACGATGACATCACCGATGCTTGCGTATCTGCGCTTGGAGCCGCCGAGAACTCTGATGCACTTGATTTCCTTGGCGCCGGTATTGTCGGCAACCTTCAGATAAGTCTCTTGCTGTATCATTTATGCTGCCTCCTTACTTAGCCTTCTCAACGATTTCGACAACACGCCATCTCTTGTCCTTGGACAGGGGGCGGGTCTCCATCACACGAACGATATCGCCGATGCCACATTCGTTGTTCTCGTCATGTGCCTTCAGGCGGTAGGTTCTTCCGATGATCTTCTTATAAGTCTTGTGTGCGACACGATCCTCGACGATGACGACGACGGTCTTGTCCATCTTGTCGGACACTACCTTGCCGACACGGGTCTTACGGGAAGTTGTTCTTTCATTCATTCTGACTTACCTCCTCACTGCTCGAGCTGTTTCTCGCGGATAACGGTCTTGACTCGGGCAATGTCACGACGCACAGCGGAAATCTTTACGGGGTTATCGAGATGATTGGTGGCATGCTGCATACGGAGCATGAACAGATCCTTCTTGAGCTCTGCGAGCTTTGCCTCGAGGTCTGCAACGGACATAGATCTAATTTCATTTGCCTTCATCTTATTCACCACCGTTCTCAGACTCAGTGCCCTTTGCGATTATCTTGGTCTTGCAGGGCAGCTTGTGGCTTGCAAGGCGAAGTGCCTCACGAGCGGTTTCTTCGGGTACGCCGGCGATCTCAAACAGAACTCTGCCGGGCTTAACGACTGCGACCCAGTACTCGGGCGAGCCTTTACCGGAGCCCATACGGGTCTCGGCGGGCTTTGCGGTTACGGGCTTGTCGGGGAAGATCTTGATCCAGACCTGGCCGCCACGCTTGGTGTAACGGGTCATTGCGATACGGGCTGCCTCGATCTGATTGCTGGTGATCCAGCACGGCTCGGTGGCCTGGAGGCCGAACTCACCGTATGCTACGAAGTTACCACGAGTAGCCTTGCCCTTCATGCGGCCGCGGTGTACTCTGCGGTACTTAACTCTCTTAGGCATTAACATTAGTTGTTGCCTCCTTCCTTGGGAGCTGCGTTAGCTGCGGGGCGGGGTCCGCGGTTGTAGCCGCCCTGGCCTGCGGGACGCTGGCCATAGCCGCCCTGACGGCGCTCACCCTGCTGGCCACGATTGTAGCCACCCTGGCGGCGGTCACCGCCCTGACGACGGTCACCACGGCGGTCGTCACGACGACGGCGCTCGCCCTGAGGCTTGTTCATGTCCATCACACGGGGAGTGGTACGCAGGGTCTGGGAAAGGACTTCGCCCTTGTAGATCCAAACCTTGACGCCGATGCGGCCGTAGGTGGTAGCTGCTTCGGCAAAGCCGTACTCGATGTCTGCACGGATGGTCTGAAGAGGAATGGTACCGTCGTGGTACTGCTCAACGCCAGCGATCTCACGGCCGCCGAGACGACCCGAGCACATGACCTTGATACCTCTTGCGCCCATGCGCATTGCACGACCCATTGCGTTCTTCATTGCACGGCGGTGAGAGATACGCTTCTCGATCTGCTGTGCGATATTCTCCGCTACGAGCTGAGCATTGGTGTCGGGGGTGCGGACCTCAACGATGGAGATCGCAACATCCTTGCCGATCATCTTTGCGACTTCCTGACGGATGCGCTCGATCTCCTGGCCGCCCTTGCCGATGACGACACCGGGTCTGGAGCAGTGGATGAAAATGCGAACCTTGTTGGAATCACGCTCGATCTCGATGGTAGGAACACCGGCCGAATAGAGGGTCTTCTTCAGGTATTTACGAATGTTGTAGTCTTCTACGATAAGATCGCCGACCTTATCTGCACGGGCGTACCAGCGGGAATCCCAGTCCTTTATAACGCCGACACGCATGCCATGAGGATTAACTTTCTGTCCCATTTATTCTGCCTCCTTCCTTAGTCTCTCTCAGCCACGCAGATGGTGATGTGGCTGGTGCGCTTGTTGATTCTGTACATACGACCCTGAGCTCTGGGCATACCGCGCTTGAGGATGGGGCCGCCGGTTGCATATGCAACTGCAACATACAGCTTCTCGGGATCCATTTCAAAATTGTTCTCGGCGTTTGCACATGCGCTCTTGAGGAGCTTGATCATGTACTCGCAGCCGGACTTGGGGGTGTGCTCCATAAGTGCCATGGCGACATTTGCGTCCTTGCCACGGATCATATCGCAGATGATGCCGACCTTGCGGGGGGAGATACGAACATACTTAACTTCTGCTCTTGCCATTTTCTTTTCGTCCATGTTATCTCCTCCTTACTTACCGGTCTTGCTGCCTGCGTGACCACGGAAGGTACGGGTGGGAGCAAACTCGCCGAGCTTGTGGCCGACCATATCTTCGGTGACATACACGGGGACATGACGGCGGCCGTCGTGTACAGCGATGGTGTGTCCTACGAAGGACGGGAAAATGGTAGTGGCACGGCTCCAGGTCTTGAGGACCTTCTTCTCGCCTGCCTTATTCATTTCATCGACTCTCTTCAGAAGCTCGGGAGCTGCGAAGGGGCCTTTCTTAACGCTTCTACTCATTTACTTATGCCCTCCTTACTTTGCATTGCGGCGCTTGACTATGAACTTATCGGTACGGTTCTTAGTCTTGCGGGTCTTGTAGCCGAGTGCGGGCTTGCCCCAAGGAGTTACAGGGCCGGGACGGCCGACAGGGGACTTGCCTTCACCACCGCCGTGGGGGTGGTCGCAGGGGTTCATGACGGAACCGCGGACGGTAGGACGGATGCCCATGTGGCGCTTGCGGCCGGCCTTACCGATAGAGATGTTGGAGTGGTCGATGTTGCCGACCTGACCGATGGTCGCAAAGCAGTCCATGCGGACCTTGCGGTACTCACCGGAGGGGAGACGAACAGTGGCCATGCCGTTTTCCTTAGCCATCAGCTGTGCGGAAACACCTGCGGAACGAACGAGCTGTGCGCCCTTACCGGGGTAGAGCTCGATGTTGTGGATAACGGTACCAACGGGGATGTTTGCCAGAGGCAGAGCATTGCCCGGCTTGATGTCGGCGGATGCGGAGGAGACGATCTTGTCGCCTGCCTTCAGGCCGACAGGAGCGAGGATGTAGCGGCGCTCGCCGTCGGTATACTCAACCAGAGCGATGAATGCGCTGCGGTTGGGGTCATACTCGAGGCGCAGAACTTCTGCTTCCATCTCGGTCTTGTTGCGCTTGAAGTCGATAACACGGTACTTCTGGCGATTGCCGCCGCCCTTGTGGCGAACGGTGATGCGGCCGTAGCTGTTGCGGCCGGAATTCTTCTTGAGGACCTCAGTCAGTTTCTTCTCGGGCCTTGCGTGCTTGTCAACACCGTCAAAGCCGGAAACGGTCATCTGTCTGCGGGCCGGAGTAGTAGGTCTGTAAGTTTTAATAGACATTCTTATTCCTCCCCTTATGCCATGCCTTCGAACAGCTCAATGTTCTTGGAGTCTTCACTGAGCTTTACGACTGCCTTTTTCCAAGAGGCGGTTTTGCCCTTCGGGTATGCGCCGGTGCGCTTTTCCTTGCCGCGAACATTCAGTGTGGTGACCTTGATAACGGTAACGCCGAAGATCTCCTCGATTGCCTTCTTGATTTCGACCTTGTTTGCGTCCTTTGCGACTTCAAAAGCGTACTTCTTGATGTCCAGGTCTTCCATGGACTGCTCGGTGATGATCGGGCGAATGACTATATCATAAGCGGTCTTCATCATGCGTACACCTCCTCGATCTTTGCAAGTGCTGCCTTGGAGACAACGAGCTTGCGGTTGTTGAGAATCATGTAGGGGCTGAGGATGGTTGCGATGGTGGTGGTGATGCCTGCGATATTGCGTGCAGACTTAACGACCTTCTCGTCAACATTCTCGGTGACAACGAGTGCCTTGCCGGATACATTGATGTTCTTCAGGAATGCTGCGAAAGCTGCGGTCTTAATCTCTTCGACCTTGAGGTCGTCGATAACGATGATGGCTTCCTCAGCTGCCTTTGCGCTCAGTGCGCTCTTGAGAGCAAGACGCTTCACCTTCTTGTTGAGGGTGTAGCTGTAATCACGGGGCTTGGGAGCAAACGCTACGCCGCCGTGGGTCCACACGGGAGAACCCTTGTAGCCTGCGCGGGCACGGCCGGTGCCCTTCTGGCGCCAAGGCTTTGCGGTGGTGTAGGAAACTTCGCCCTTGGTGAGTGCGCTCTGGGTGCCCTGACGGCAGTTTGCCAGATGATTCTTGACGGAGTCATGCAGAACAGACTTGTTCGGATCAATACCGAAGATAGCATCGGAGAGCTCGATCTCGCCGACCTTTTCGCCTGCCATGTTGTAAACATTAGTAATAGGCATTTATGAAACTCTCCTTTCCTTACTTGTTTCGTGCGGAAGCCTTCTGCGGGTTGACACGAGCAGATGCCTTCTGCGGGTTGAGGCTGATGCCTGCGCCCTCGCCCTTCTTGACGGGTGCGGTCTTGATGGTGCTCTTTACATAAACGAGGCCGCCCTTGGGGCCGGGGATAGCACCGCGGATAACGATCATGTTCAGCTCGGGGTCGACCTTGACGACATCGAGATTCTGAACGGTGACCTGGTCAACACCCATGTGACCTGCGCCGATCTTGCCTTTGAAGATGCGGCTGGGGTCGGTGCTGGAGCCCATGGAGCCTGCGTGACGGTGAACAGGGCCGCCGCCGTGGCTGGTGGGGGTGCGCTGTGCGCCGTGGCGCTTGATAACGCCGGCGTAGCCGTGACCCTTGCTGGTGCCGGTGACATCGACCTTGTCGCCTTCTGCGAAGGTGTCAGCCTTGATGACATCGCCGACATTGAGCTCTGCTGCGTTTTCGAGCTTGAACTCCTTGAGGTGCTTTACCATGCCGACGCCTGCCTTCTTGAGGTGGCCTGCCTCGGGCTTGGAGATGTGCTTTTCGGTCACTTCCTCGTAACCGAGCTGGACTGCGCTGTAGCCTTCCTTTTCATCGGTCATCTTAGCGGTTACCACACAGGGGCCTGCCTCGATAACGGTTACAGGAATGACCTTGCCCATTTCGTCGAAGATCTGCGTCATGCCGACCTTCTTGCCGATAATGGCTTTCTTCATTATTTTTTCCTCCTTCGGTTATTGGTTGCCTCGCTTAGGTCTTGCCCAGAGGCTGGCAACTTAACCCGTCCGCATTCGCAAGCTGCGGACAATGGGTCATTGATAAAATTGTGGGTGGGTTAATGGGGAACGCTGTGCCTTAGAGCTTGATCTCGATCTCGACACCGGCGGGAAGCTCGAGGGACATAAGGGCTTCAACGGTCTTCTGGGTGGGAGCCATTACATCGATCAGGCGCTTGTGAGTGCGGCGCTCGAACTGCTCACGGCTGTCCTTATACTTATGAACAGCACGAAGGATGGTGACGACCTCGGTCTTGGTAGGCAGAGGGATGGGGCCGGAGACCTTTGCATCGGTGCGCTTGGCTGCTTCGACGATAGTCTCTGCTGCCTTGTCGATCAGCTGATGGTCATAGGCCTTGAGGCGGATGCGGATCATGTTCTTGTTGCTTGCCATGTTGTTTCTCCTTTTTCGTACGAATTTTTCGACAGCATTGGGAACTGTCTTTAAGTCCCGTACGGATGAAGCATAATTTTGCACACTCAACCGTGCGTATCAGACCCTGTCCGAAAAACAAACCGGCCTTTTTGAGCCGGTCTGATACCGTACAGGCGATATACGCCATGTGCAGTACGCTTCAGCCGCCCGATTATGTGCCATAGGCACCGGACATACTCCACGGAAGTTACCTCGAAAACGAGCAATCTCCCGCTTCATCGCATAATACGCCCGTCAGCAACGCACAGGCGCTCTATTAGAGTACCAAAAAACGCCCTTGGTGTCAAGAGCGTTTTTTGTGTTTTTCGTAGAAATTTTTGATTAAATTTTGTGCAATGCTTACTATGGCTATACATTATAATATATTTCGCACATCGTCGGCAATATCGTCTGCAAGGGCAAGAAGCTCAGGGCCACGCTCATACAGGCGTTTGCCCGCTTCCGTCAAACCGAGAACACGGTTCCCGCGGTCTATAAGACTCACGCCGAGCTCGGCTTCAAGCGAGGACACGGCACGGCTCACCGTCGAGTGGCTGACGAACATACTACGCCCGGCTGCGGTGAAGCTTTTTGTGCGGGCGACCTCAAGAAAGGCCCTTAACTGCTCAAGCTCCATCTCAATAATTAAATGTATGCGGCATGAGCTCACGCAGGCGGTAGCTCACATAGCGTCCGTCGGCCCGGGAAGCGAGCACCTCAATGTCACCGTGCAGGTCGAACTCCGAAAGAAACTGGCGGCACGAGCCGCACGGCATACAGTAGCCCTCGCTCTCGGCATAAATGGCGATGCGCACAAATTCACGGCAGCCCTCGCTGACTGCCTTGACACAGGCAGTGCGCTCGGCGCAGATGGTATCGCCCAGAGCGGCGTTCTCAACATTGCAGCCGGTGAACACCTGTCCGCCCCTGCACTCGAGTGCGGCGCCCACCGCAAATTTCGAGTATGGTACATATGCTCTTTTCGATGCCTCTCTTGCCTTGGCCAGCAGTTCCTTATCAGTCATGCCAATTCTCCGTTCCGCCGCAAATTGCGGTCATTTATTTGTATCGTCCGTCTTTTTTGCGACCTCACCAAAGGTCACTTTCCAGTTCTGCACATTCATCAGCGGGTTGTTCTCACAGGCCTTGATGCCCTCGATAACGCCACGGTGGGTTATCATCTGGTGCTTTTCAAAGCACAGCGGGACGATGTAGCCGCTATTGATTATCTGCGCACACATGTTTGCGCAGGCATCCTTTCTGCCGTCGGACTTAGCGCCGAGGTATGAGCCTATAAGCTCCATAAGCGTTTCATCATTGACCTTACCGTAATTGAGCTTGCCGTCGGGTTTGAAGAGCATTGACAGGTCAAAGTCGGGGTTTAAGCGAACCTCGGCATAGTACAGGTCAAAATTGCCCTGCTCGAGCGCCGTTGTGTACTCGGACCATGCAAGCTCACGCACCGTGACCTTGAGGCCGAGCGTTGCCATATCCTCGGCAAATTTATGCGCAACATTGGTCTTTATGCTGCTTGCGCTGCACACTACGAAGTCAAGGTCAAGCTCCCTGACCTCTTCGCCGACCTTCATTTCAAGCATACCGTCCTCATCGTAATCCTTGAGGCCCATATTGGACAGTATCTCCTGCACCTGCTTGAGGTTATACTTAAACTGCTTTGCGTAGCTTTCGCTGTAAAACGAGCAGGCGGGGCTCACAGGCAGCATGGTCTCGAGGGCAAAGCCGTTGAACTGATCGACCAAGCTTTCACGGTCGAAGGCGTAGTTTAACGCAAAGCGTAGGCCGTCATAGGCCATCTCGCCCGTTTCGGTGTTCATGCCGATGTAGTGGAAATTGGTCGTATTGAAGCCACGGATCTCGTTCGAGCTGCCGTAGCCGAGATTTGTCGGTGCGCTGGGGTCGTTCATGACGATATCCAAAAGCGAGTCCTCGAACGCTGATATAGTCGAGTCAACGGTGTTGTATTCCTTCAGGTATATCACATCCAACGGCAGCGTTGCCGCATTGGGGTACTTGTCAAACTTCAAAAGCGACTTGTAATCAGAAGCGTACTTGTACGGTCCCGTGCCGTCGGGGTGATCGTCCTTATAGCTGCCGTTTTTGATGACGGGTATCGCCATGAGGTTCGGCAGCAGATAATTTGCCTTGCTCAGGGTCACCGAGAAGGTCTTTTCATCGTTTGCACCGACACCGATGACGCAGTTTAATCGCCGTGCAAAGCGCTCGGAGTTCATGGCGACATTCAGAGAATATGCCACATCCTTGGCCGTCATCTGCTCGCCGTTGTGGAAGCGGCGAGAGGTATCGACGGTGAACACCCAATGCACGCCGTCCTCGGTCTTCCACTCGGTGATGACATTCGGCTGCGCCTCGTAGTTGTTGTCTACCTCTATCATATTCTCGTACACAAGGTTGCATACAAGCTGATTGTTTGTGTTTGTGGCGACCATGGGGTTCATGCTGTATTTGTTGCTGTAGTTTAGCGTGAACACATCGTCGGCAGCGACTGATTTGTTTATATCCTTGCCGGCGGTCTCGCCCTTTACATAGTCGTCCTCGGCGGCATCACCGCAGGCGCACACGGACAACACCATGGCCGCCGCAAGCAGCATCGCCGTTAGTTTCTTTGCTTTTGTTGCCATAGCTTATCCTTTCAGTCGAGCATTATGACAGCTGCCATGCTGCCCCGAACGCCGTTCGTGCCGCGGTGCGACCAGTATTTATCCTGACTGCACATCGTGCATTCGGATGACACATCGATGTTTTCGGGCTTCAGCCCCAATTGCAGCAGCCTGCGCTCGTTTGCTCTGCGCAGGTCTACATGGGTCTTGCCATTCGGCTTTTTCTCGAACAGTCCGTCGGTCTCGCCGCCGAGATACCTCGTCACCGCCTCGGGGACATCATCGTCGCACTCGAAGCAGCACTTGCCTATTGAAGCGCCGATGGCAGCATGGATATCCTCCGCCCTTGCGCCGAGCTTTATCATATTATCCACCGCAACACCGAGGATATCCGCCACCGAGCTTTTCCAGCCGCAGTGGACGGCGCCGATAACGCCGGCCTTTTCATCGTGCAGGAGCACGGGGACGCAGTCGGCGATGTATATCATGAGCGGCAGTCCCCGCTCTTTGGTCACGAGCCCGTCGGCGGTATACGGTGTCTGCGTGCCGAGGGTGTGGCGGTCCTTGTCGGCGGCGATGATGACTGTTTTTTCGTGCACCTGCTTTGTGACGACAAAATCGTTTTCCGTGCAGCCGAAAATTTCACCGGCAAGGCGATAATTTTCCCGCACATTTTCGGGGTCGTCGCCACGGTTTTCGCCGAAATTCCACGACGCCCACACGCCCCCGCTCACGCCGCCGAGGCGGGTCGTGAACATATGGCGGGCGGAAATTTTATTGCTTACCATGTAGATGCAGTTTTTATGCTGTTGCTGTGTGAACATTTTTAATTCCTAACAATATTATACGCTTCAATAAGCGAGGATTTTTGAGTCGTGGGAAGGCGCAAGACGACGGGAATACCGTGCTGTATTTCCTAGGCGAAGCAACGCAGCCACGGTTCAAAAAGACCGCTTATTTTTCTTTGCTGCCGCAGCATTCCTTGTATTTCAGCCTGCGGGAGCCGTCGGGCTTCATCTTGCCGCAGGGGCAGGGATCGTTGCGGCCGGGCTTAGGAGCCTTTCTGATGGGCTTTTTCTTGACCTGCTCGCCACCGACATTTGCAGCCTGATTCTTGGACACGGCCTTGCGCTCTATGGTCTGCTCCTTGCGGACACGGATGGTGTAAAGTCTGCGGACGGTCTCCTCACGGATGCCGTTTATCATGGCCTCGAACATATCGAAGCCCTCCTGCTTGTATGCGTCAATGGGCTTGATATTGCCATAGCCGCGCAGGCCGATGCCGCGCTTGAGCTCATCCATTGCATCGATATGGTCCATCCAGTATTCATCGACGACACGCAGCATGACGACACGCTCGATCTCACGCATGACGGGAACACCGTTCGGATCAAGGCCGAACTCTTTCTCCCTTTCGGCATAGACACGGCGGGCAGCCTCGCTCACGGCCTCGATTATCTTATCGGCCTTGGCCTTGCCGCCTAATGACTCCATGGTTATCTCGCCGCGCTTGAGGAAATACTTTTCAAACGGGGCAATGACCTCGTTGAGATGCTCCTGATTTTCGGCAGTGCCGCCTGCAAGAGCGTCGTTGACCGTGGAGGAGATAAACTCGGATATCATCTTATCGATGCTTTCACGGATATCCTCGCCGTCAAGCACCTTGCGGCGCTCATCATATATGATGTTACGCTGAGTGTTCATAACATCGTCGTACTCCAAGACCGACTTACGGGTCTGGAAGTTGCGGCTCTCAACGGTTTTCTGTGCCTGCTCAATGGCGTTGGACAGCATCTTGTGGTCAAGCGGAGTGTCCTCGTCAACTCCGAGGGTCTCCATCATATTCATCATTCGCTCCGAGCCGAAAAGACGCATGACATCATCGGTCATGGCGATGAAGAAGCGGCTCTCGCCCGGGTCGCCCTGACGGCCGGAACGGCCACGCAGCTGATTATCGATACGGCGGGACTCGTGGCGCTCGGTGCCGCAGATGAACAGGCCGCCTGCGGCTCTGACCTTCTCGGCTTCCTCAGAGCACACCACCTTGTGCGCATCCATGCGCTCACGGAACATTGCTCTTGCCTTGAGTATCTCCTCATCGGTCGTTTCGGCATAGCCTGTTGCCTCGGCGATGACCTCGTCGGTGAAGCCGGCTTTGCGCAGGTCGTTCTTTGCAAGATACTCTGCGTTGCCGCCGAGCATGATATCGGTACCACGGCCTGCCATGTTCGTTGCGATGGTCACGGCGCCGAACTTGCCTGCCTGAGCGACTATCTCCGCTTCCTTCTCGTGGTGCTTGGCGTTCAGGACATTGTGCTTGATGCCGCGCTTTTTAAGAAGACCGGACAGGTACTCGCTCTTTTCTATGGAGATAGTGCCGACCAGAACGGGCTGACCCTTTTCGTGGCACTGGATTATCTGCTCGATAATGGCCTTATTCTTGCCGACATCGTTTTTGAACACGACATCGGGGTGGTCGATCCTCGCAACGGGCTTGTTCGTGGGTATCTCGACGATATCCAGCTGATATATAGCCGCAAACTCCTCAGCCTCTGTGACGGCCGTACCGGTCATACCGGAGAGCTTTTCGTAAAGTCTGAAGTAGTTCTGGAATGTAATGGTCGCAAGGGTCTTGTTCTCACGCTGAACATCGACATGCTCCTTGGCCTCTATTGCCTGATGCAGACCCTCGCTGTAGCGGCGGCCGAGCATGATACGGCCGGTAAACTCGTCAACGATGAGTATCTCGCCGTCTTTGACGACATAGTCGATATCACGCTTCATTATGCCGTGGGCACGCAGCGCCTGATTGATATGATGCGTGAGGGTGGAGTTTTCGATGTCGGCGTAATTTTCAAGATTAAAGGCACGCTCTGCCTTCTCAACACCCCTTGCAGTGAGGGTCGCAGTTCTCGCCTTCTCGTCGACAACATAGTCTGCGTCGATGTTTTCGTCCTCTTCCTCCTTGGAATCGGTGGAGGCGTAGACCTTGACCTTGAGTCTTGAGACGAAGTCGTCCGCCTGACGGTACAGGTCGGTGCTCTCGTCGCCCTGGCCGGAAATGATAAGCGGTGTTCTGGCCTCATCGATGAGTATGGAGTCTACCTCGTCGACGATGGCGAACGCATGGCCGCGCTGAACCATGTTTTCCTTGTATATGGCCATATTGTCACGCAGATAGTCAAAGCCCATCTCGTTATTCGTGCCGTAGGTGATGTCGGCATTGTATGCCGCCTGACGCTCGTCGTTATTGAGCCCGTGGACGATAAGTCCGACGGAAAGTCCCATGAAGCGGTGCACCTTGCCCATCCACTCGCTGTCACGGCGGGCAAGATAGTCATTGACGGTGACGATGTGAACGCCCTCGCCGGTCAGTGCATTGAGGTATGCCGGCAGAACGGCGACAAGGGTCTTGCCTTCGCCGGTCTTCATCTCGGCGATGCGTCCCTGATGCAGGACGATGCCGCCGATAAGCTGCACTCTGAACGGCTTCATGCCGAGAACACGCCACGCAGCCTCTCGCACTGCGGCAAACGCCTCGGGAAGCAGAGCATCGAGATCCTCGCCGCCCTGGTAGCGCTGCTTGAACTCCTCCGTCTTTGCCCGAAGCTCCTCGTCGCTCAGCGCCTGAAACTGCGGCTCGAGCGCCTCGATCTTGTCGACTATCGGGTATATTCTTTTAAGCTCACGGTCGGTGTGACTGCCGAATAATTTACCTAAAAAGCTCATTTTTTTCGCCTTTCGTTTTTCCAAATAGTTATACATCCTGCATTATAGCACACAATTGTGAATAAAAAAAGAGAAATAAGCGCCAAGTATACAACAAATTCCGCATTTTGCATATGTTCCGCCGTGCTTCGGGCAAATTGAACCGCTTTGCTTGATTTTTCATGCGATATATTGTATAATTTTGTTATAACGCAGAAAGGAGTTGTTTCTCGATGAATTGTCCGTATTGTCAGCAGGAAATGGCCGCAGGCTATATCCAAAGCTCGAGGATGCTCGTGTGGGATAGGCAACTGCTCTCAGGCGCAATCACTCCTGCACACGGCAGCGACGGGATGATCCTCACCGAACGCTTTCATCTTTCCAAAGCTTTTGCGATAAACGCTTATTACTGTAAAATCTGCAATGTTCTGATATCAAAACTTGACGACAAGGAATGAGCCCCAACACAGGCTCATTCCTTTTTAATTTTAGCGGCAATCTGATTGACAGCGGACGGGGCGGCGGTATATAATTTTATTTTGTAATTACGGAGATAAAGAGGATAAAGAACATGAATAAGATAGGATTTGACAACGCCAAATATGTGCAGCTGCAGTCGCAGAATATCCGTGACAGGATATCGCAGTTCGGCGGCAAGCTGTACCTTGAATTCGGCGGCAAGCTGTTTGACGACTACCACGCCTCCCGTGTTCTGCCCGGCTTTCAGCCTGACAGCAAGGTGAGGATGCTGCTCGAGATGAAGGACGATGCGGAGATAGTCATCGCCATCTCGGCGGATGATATCGAGCGCAACAAGCGCCGCGGCGACCTCGGCATCACCTACGATGAGGACACACTGCGCCTTATCGACGCCTTCCGCGGCATTGGCCTTTATGTCGGCAGCGTCGTCATCACCCACTACCGCAGTCAGCCGGCAGCAGAGATGTTCCAGAAGCGGCTCGAAACGCTCGGCGTGCGTGTCTACCGCCACTATATAATTCCCGATTACCCCTCGAATGTCGAGCTTATCGTGTCGGAAAACGGCTTCGGCAAGAACGATTATATTGAGACCGAGCGCAGCCTCGTCGTCGTCACCGCACCCGGCCCGGGCAGCGGCAAAATGGCCACCTGCCTGAGCCAGCTTTATCATGAGCACCGCCGCGGCGTGAACGCAGGCTATGCGAAGTTTGAGACCTTCCCCATCTGGAATGTGCCGCTCAAGCATCCCATTAACCTCGCCTATGAGGCCGCCACCGCCGACCTTGACGATATCAACATGATCGACCCCTTCCACCTCGAAGCCTACGGCGAGACGACCGTCAACTACAACCGTGATGTTGAGATATTCCCCGTGCTCAACGCCATTCTGACCCGCATCTTCGGCGAGAGCGCATACAAGAGCCCCACCGACATGGGCGTCAACATGGCCGGCTACTGCATCACCGACGATGAGGCTTGCCGTGAAGCGTCAAAGCAGGAGATAATCCGCCGCTACTACGCCGCTGCCTGCTCGCTGCGTCAGGGTCTCGGCACGCCCGAGGAGGTGCGCAAGATCGAGCTTATCATGAACTCGATAGGCCTTTCCTCCGACGACCGTCCCGTTGTCGCCAAGGCGCTTGAAAAGGCAGAGAAAACCGGCGGCCCCGCTGTTGCCATCGAGCTTCACGACGGTACGATAATCACCGGCAAGACAAGCTCGCTTCTCGGTGCAAGCTCGGCCTGTCTTATGAATGCGCTCAAGTACCTTGCGGGCATCGACAAGAAGCTTCTGCTCATCGCCCCGGGCGTTATCGAGCCGATACAGCACCTCAAGGTCGAGCATCTGGGCAATCACAATCCCCGTCTGCACACGGACGAGCTGCTTATTGCGCTGTCAATTTGCGCCGTGACAAATCCCCTCGTTGAGCTTGCCATCGACCAGCTTGACAAGCTGCGTGGCTGTGAAGCACACTCGACCGTCATCCTGTCGAGAGTGGACGAGAACCTCTTCTCCAAGCTCGGCGTGAACATCACCTACGAGCCCCGCTATCAGGCCAAAAAGCTTTATCACGCAAAGTAAATATTAAAAAAGCCTTTGACTTTTTCAAAAAAATTGCTAAAATCTCGCTTGTTGTGTAGCAAAAAAGCGTAAGTCCAAACCGGACTTGCGCTTTTTTCTTTTACCCTCGGTCGAGGGTTGAGTTTATTAATCTGAAAAGAGAGGTTTTTGTCAATGAATAGAGAACTCCGGCTCAAGCCGCTGGTGTCCGGCATCGGCTCTGCGCCGGTGAAGCTTCCGTATTACCTCGCCGCTGCGGTTAGCGCCGTTTACTTCATCTTCAGCCTGTTCACGAAATCTGCCGGACAGGTGTAAAAAGTATGCTGCGCACCGATAGGTTGATGTACAGACTAAACTTTGGTATGCACTCACCGGTCGGGCTGACGCAAAAGCGACCAGCAGAAGCGTAAAAGCGTATTGAAAAAGCCCACAGAGTGAATACTCTATGGGCTTGATTATTGTTTTTCGGCCGGAGCGTGATCTGTGTATCCGCTCACGGGTCGGACGGAGATCACTCCTTGACGGTTGCTGCGTCTGCCGCTAACTTTGCGACCATTTCCTTGAGAGCTGCATTCTCAGCCTCAAGCTCTGCGAGCTTCTCGCTCTCGGCAGTGGGAGCTGCCTCAACAGGGGCAGTCTCAACGGGAGCTGCCTCTGCGGGAGCTGCTGCAGCTACGGCTGCGGCTGCGGCGCCGGCGGCTGCTGCCTGATTTGCCTGTGCAACAGTCTCGGTCTCAGCCTTCTTGGCGGCATTGCGCGCAATACCTGCAACGATGGTGAAGATGACCGCAACGACAGCCAGAACGATCAGAGCGTAGAGCTGGAGATCGCCGGAGTAGGTGTACTCCTTGACGCCGTCAACGAGTTCACGGGTCTGATATACAAAATCGGTGTAGCCGACAACGATACCGACGATGTTAGCCGCAACTGCGAGCACTGCGGTGATGATGCCGCCGACGAAGCCGGTCTTCTTGCTGCCGGTGACAGCACCGACAATGGCAACGATGCCGGAGACGATGCCGATGATAGCTGCGAGAGCCATCATGATGTTCATTGCGATGCGGGGGTACAGCTCGCTCTTGATGTCTGCTTCCTGGAGCTCGAGGTAGTGCTCGGCCTCGTCGCAGAGCTTTGCGCAGTTGTCCAAATCGACGAACTGGCAGCCACGCTGGACCTTGACCTCGCCCTTGTCGTTAAGAACCCAGATGCTGAAGTCGTCACCGAGCAGCTCCTTCAGGCCGGGAACGGTCTGCTTGCCGCTGCGGGTGGTGCAGGGGACCATCTCATCAAGAAGCTGCTGCATACCTGCTGCCAGCTGCTCCTGGCCGCCCTCGTAAACCTTGAGCTTCTTGTCGCCGTTTGCAAGCTCGTTCTTGCCTGTCGCAAGCTTCTTCTCGCCCGCTGCGAGCTGCTTCTCGGCGTCGGCGAGCTTCTTCTCGCCTGCTGCGATCTCTTTTTCTGCTGCCGCAAGCTTCTTCTCGCCTGCTGCAATGGTCTTCTCGGCCTCGGCAAGCTTTGCCACGCCGTCTTCGTATTCCTTGAGCTGAGCCTTGCCCTCAGCTACCATCTTGTTCATGAATGCGGGGAAATCGGTAACGTCATCGGGAATGGTGATGCCGAGCTTGGCTGCGATGGGACGAACGGTCTTTACGAACCATGCCTGAGCGCTGTCAAAGCCGGGCAGCTTTGCGATGGTGCCGTCACGGAACTGGACATACTGGTTGAGATAAGGCATGAGGGGCTCGATCTTTGCAAGCTTTTCCTTGCCTTCGTTGTAGGCCTGAGTATTCTCGGCAATTTTCTTCTTACCTGCCTCGTATTCCTTCTTGCCCGCTTCAAGAGCCTTTACGCCTTCTGCGTAAGCCTTTTTGCCCTCCTGGAGGGCCTTCTTGCCTGCGTAATACTCTTTGTAGCCTGCATTGAGGGCGCTCTTACCGGACGACAGCTGAATGAGACCAGCCTCATATGTGCCGACACCGTTGAGGTAGACATCCTCATTTTCCTGGAGCTGCTTGATACCGTCGCGAGCGGCTGCGATACCCTCTCGTGCATGGTCTGCATCTTCCTGCTTATACTCCTGAATGTTCAGGGCGTCCTTCATGCCTGCAACGCATGCGAACAGGCCGAAGAGGCATGCGAGCACCAGGCAGATGCTGCAAACCATAAGTAATACTCTTTTCATGTTGTTCCTCCCTTATATTTTACTTTGTATAAAAAGATTACTTAACTACGCAGTTTGTTCTGTACTTGATAGTATCGACATTGTAACACAAGGTTACAAAATAGTAAAGAAAAATGACAAACTTTTTAAAAATTTCTTTGCAGTTTGCCATCGGTTATTACGACACACTATATTAACATGTACAGCATCTGTTAACATATTATACATAAAAGGCGAGGTCAATTGTGAACATATTGTGAACAATTGACCTCTGCCGTTAAAATTTTCACTTTTATTCTTTGCCTCAGCTCAAGAAAGCAAATTTGCGTGCCGACTTACCGATGATGACTCCGTAGAGGAGCCTTGCGGCAACCAGCATGACGACCGCAGCCACCGTGAGGAGCGTTTCGGCCTCCACTCCGTTGTCGAGCAAAAGATATCCGCCGAAGCCGAGTGTGAACACGATGACCATGTCTACGACCATGGAGATGAGTATCGAGCCGCTGCTTTTGACCGCCTGCGTTTCGCTCGTCCAGTTAAGAAGCGGATGGTTGACATTTATGATAAGCCCGATCTCCGCCATGACGACGACTATACCAACCGACAGCAGCAGCGCCGGTACGGCAACGGCGGCAGAGCTTCCGAACACGATGACCAGTGCCGCCATACAGAATACGACCGGTGGCAGGAAAAGGATAAGGCTCAGCTTGAGCTTACCGAGCAGCACCTGCGCAGGGTCAACGGGCATGGACTGGATGACCCATATGCTCTTGCCCTCGAGCGAGACCGAGGAGCTCGTGGGCACGATGATCCCCGCCATCATCGCAACGGCGACTGTGCCTGCGCACACGGCAAGGTCGGTGGGTATCATGATCCAGTTCATGAAGCTTCGGATATCGCTGCCGTAGATGAGTATCAGCACGGCGGCGAGAATGATGAACACGATGCCGATGCCGTTATTGACGATGCAGGTGGAGCTTGAGAAGAAGCGGGATGCCTCCCTGCCGAGCAGCGCCGAGCTGCGGGAGGACACCTTCTGCTCCTTGGCCTCGTACTTTATCTTTGCCGTGCCCCGCTTGGTGGTGGCGGTCTTGACAAATGTGCGAGCCAAAACGGCATACACCGCCGCAAAGGGCACTATCATGATGAGCATACCAAGCACAAATGAGCCGAGCTCACCGGCTGCGCCTGCGCCTATCCAATAAAGCGGCAGGACATCGCCGACGGAAGCTGCGATATCCGCGGTGTTGGCAACGAGATTTGCAACGATGGTGTTGAGCTGGCTGTAACCGTAGAGATATGCACCGAGGAACACGAAGGACATGAGCGTTTCAACGAGCGCTTTTTTGCGCATCTTAGACGACACCAAGGACAACAGCCAGCCGAACAGCGCCGACAGCGCAAGTGAGAACAGACACAGGCCGAGAAATTCGACTATCATGCAGACAAGCGAGCCGAGCGAAAACGGCACTATCTCGTACCAGCGGTATATCGCAGGGCCGACAACTATTGCGCCGAACAGGACATTCATCGCAAGAAGCAGCGCCATGCGGCTTGCGAGGATGACGGACGGCGGTATGGGCATCGCCAGCAAAAGATCGTTGTCCTTTGCCTCATAAAGCCTGTTTTTTGCCGCAAAAACGCTGAAAACGAACATCAGGGCAAACGCCACGATGAACACATACACAAAATACAGCCAGCCGCAGCCTGCGTTATAAAGCGGCGGAGCGAGCAGGGCGAAAATTTCACCGAACAGCCAGCAGAACACCCCCAGAGCATAGAGCATCAAAAGGGCGTAGACTATCATCTTGCCCTTGCTGCTCTTGCCCTTATTGCCGCGCTTGCCGGAGCCTGCCAGCCAGTTTACAAACGCCGCAGCGTTTACCTTCAAAAGAGCCTTAAGCATGTTCGCCCTCCAGTTCGAGGAACACTGCTTCAAGAGAAGCATCGCCCTTTACGGTATCCATGTCGCCGCTGGTTATGAGCCTGCCGTTTTTGATGATGGCGACCTTGTCGCAGAGCTTTTCTGCGACCTCGAGCACATGGGTCGAGAAAAATATCGCACCGCCGTTATCGCAATGCTCACGCATCATGGTCTTGAGCGTGTGAGCCGCAACCGGGTCAAGGCCGACAAAGGGCTCGTCCATGATGATGAGCTTCGGGTCGTGCAGCCATGCCGAGATAATGGCAAGCTTCTGCTTCATGCCGTGGGAGTAGGCGCTCACGGGCTGGGCAAGATCCTCTGTAAGGCCGAATGCGTCGGCGTATTTTGCAATGCGCTCGGAGCGCTCTTTTTTGCCCACACCGTAGATATCGGCGACAAAGTTCAGATACTTTATGCCGGAAAGGTACTCGTACAGCTCGGGGTTATCGGGGATATACGCTATCTGCTGCTTGCACTCGATGGGCTTTTCCTTAACGGACAGGCCGTTTATGAAAATGTCGCCCTGTTCAAATTGCAGAATGCCGCAGCAGGCCTTGATTGTCGTTGTTTTGCCTGCACCGTTGTGGCCGATGAAGGCGTAGATATCGCCGGCAGCCACCTCAAGGCTCAGATCATCGACGGCAGGCTTGCCGTCATACACCTTGCTGAAATGTTTGATTTTAAGCATCTATTGCTCCTCCTCTTCACATGGGGATGAAATTACTGTCAGCCTGCGCTGCTTTCTGCCCTCGGCGGGTGCATTGCCGATGTTTTTGACCAAAAGTCCGGACATTGCCGTCATAAGCTCGGTGTACTCCTCGTCGGTCAGCAAAAATGCCGCCGTGCCGACGGAGAGCATGTCCCGCACCGGGTCACAGTCGGGCTTGGCAAAGTAGCGCTTAAAGGTCGCCATGAGCGACATGAGCACATCAAACACCTGCATGTAGTCGGCCTTCTCGCCCTTTCCGACGCTCGGCTTTAGGCGATAGCGCCGCTCGGTCGCACCACGCTTTTTCTCCTCGGACTCAATGACGAGCCAGCCATCGCCGACAAGCGTCGACATGTGCCGGTAAAGGCTCGCCTGCGGGATATCGGAAAGCTCACAGCGCATTTCGGCGACGGTGGCGCTCTCGTGCAGGATGAAATACTCAAGGATGCGCAGTCTTGCAGGGTTCATCACGGTTTTCGCATTCATGCAAAAGGCCCCCTTTGAACCATTCTCATATATGAGAATAATGCAAAGAGGGGTGTTTGTCAAGAAATTATTTATTCAAATTAAGACAATGTCGTTCCCGGGTAGTAATGGTCGAGTATCTCCTTGTAGCTCGACCCCGACTTGGCCATGGTGTTTGCGCCGTACTGGCTCATGCCCACGCCGTGACCGTAGCCGGTGACGGTGAAGGTAAACTGCCCATCTGTGTGCTTTAGCTCAAACGCAGTCGAGCGCAGGGAGAAAAGCTTGCGCAGCTCGGCTCCAGTGAACTTCACCTTGCCGATCGTGGCAGACTGCACTCTGCCCGATGAGTTGCGCTCGATTTTGCTCACCCAATCGCCGGCCTCGCCGGTCATGTCCGCCTCGGGCTTGAGATAGAGTATGGTATCACGAAAATCAATGTCGGCAAGTGTGAGGGTACTCACATAGTTGGGCACGCTGTCGGCGGTCTCGGGCGTGTCAACGGACTTTAGATACGGAAGCTCGCTCCAAATTGCGCCGCTTTCCTCGGTCGCACCGGCCGACGACGAGTGGAACGCCGTGAGCGCCGCCTTGCCGCCGTAGCTCAGGTACTCTCCATCGGTGGCGGCAACAGCCGAACGCACCTTTTTTATATATGTATCGAAGCTATCTCCCCACTTCTCCCTGAGCTTTGCTATGCTCAGATACGCCTGACAGCAGTCGCTTTTGGCACAGATATCGGCGTTATCGTGCTTGGGCTCGGCGAGAAATCGCTGGAGATAGCTGCGTGCGGCGACGGCCTGCGCCTTGAGTGCCTCCGGCTCAAAGGATACGGGCATTTCCGCTGCGACAACGCCCACAAGATAGTGCCGCACCGTCATTTTAACAGGCTCGTCCCCGCACAGAACGGTTATATAGCGCTTTTCATCGGCATCGAGCGTTTTTGCCGTTGCGGCAGGCGGCGTTGGCTCCGCCTGCGGGGTCACGGGCGCACGGGCAGTCATAATGACCACAGCCAGCGTTACGCAGGTCAAAAGCATCGACGACAGCAGCAATCTTTTCATCATAAGCGTTCCTTTCACATCTTTTTCGGTTGACTGTTGAGCCAAACAAGTATAATATAATTCCATACAAGATTATTCTGATTGGATTGGTAATATGCGAAAAAACGCTTTGATAAATTCGTGCTATGTCTGCGCCGCCGGTGCATTCGGCACATTCTTCCGCTGGCTGCAAAATCAGTCGTGCTTCGATGCGGAAACGGGGCTGTTAAACCCCAGCGCACTTAATTATATAGTTCCGCTGAGCATCTTGGCGGCCGCCGTGCTGTTCTTTTTCCTCGTAAAAAAGCTAAAAAATCAGGAGCTTGAGCCTCCGAAGGACATTTTCGGCCTGTTTAACGGCACGAGCATTCTCTACCCGCTGGCATACATGGTCATTGCCGTCGTGACGCTCGTCGGCAGCGTTGTGACACTCGTAAACTGTGCTGGTGAGCAGTATGCCGCCGTTTACAGGCTCATCGCAGGGTTAGCTGCTATCTCGGCGCTGACCTTTCCCGTCATTTGCAGCAGCCGCCGCAGACGCTATGCCCCGAGCATCATCGGTGTTTTCATGTGCATCCCCATTGCGATGTTCACCGCCATGCTCCTACTGTGCTACAAGGCAAATTCCTCGAACCCCGTCATTTGGTCGTTCTGGATAGAGATAATCACCTGCTGCCTGTGCATGCTTGCATTTTTGTTCAGTGCTGGCTTTGCGTTTGACAGAGCAGAGCCGTACAAGGCGATGTTTCTTACCATGCTCGCTGCGTTCATGTGCTTTACCACCCTTGCCGACAGCCGCTATATCGGCTTGCAGATGATATATCTCGGCAGCGCCGGTATGCTGTTAACGGAGCTTTGGATGATGATAAGCAACATGCGTAAGCCCGCACAGGCCGAAGCTGCACCAGAGGATAAGGCCGAGCCCGAAAAGGCGCAGGTGCTCGAGCCGGGCGAAACGGAGGATAAGCCCGAGCCCACCATCCAAGCCCCCGAGCGCAAGCCGAAAAAGCCCGAGGATATCGACGCCGTGCTCGATGACTGCAAGAAATACATCGATTAAAAATAGATATAAATTTTACAAAATGCACATAAAAGCACGCAAAACAATCGTTTTGCGTGCTTTTTTCATCAAATATCCCAAAAAGCCGAATGTTATACTGTTGACAAGGGCTATGTTATATGTATAATATTTATTGCTTTTAATAAATCAATGCAGTTTTTTCATACAGGAGGCCACCGCCGCATGAGAGGAATGGAGACCGGCAAAACAAGAATACGACACTCGGTTTTTACCGAGATAGCACGCCTTGCCTATGACTACGAGGGCGGCGACTACGCCAAGGCGCTCGAGGAGCTGACATACAAGATCTGTCCCGGTGATCCGGACGATATCGGCGCATACAGAAACAGCCTGTTTCTCGAAAGAGCCGTCGTCGGCGAAAGGCTGCGTCTTGCAATGGGTCTGCCGACGAGGAAGCTCGGCGAGTATAACTCCATCGCCGACGGTATCGAGGATGCCATAGTTGCCGAGAAGCACTATGAGCCGCCTCTTATAAATGTCGTCAAATTTGCCTGCAACCGCTGCCCTGTTGACCTCGTGCGTGTCACCGACGGCTGTCAGGGCTGCCTTGAGCACCCGTGCATGGAGATATGCCCACGAGGCGCTATCAGCAAGGTAAACGGCCACGCCAAGATCAATAACGATAAGTGCGTCCGCTGCGGCAAATGCGCACACACCTGCTCGTTTCATGCGATCATCCACCAGCAGCGTCCCTGTGCCAAGGCCTGCGGTATGAAGTGCATCGGCTCGGACGATCACGGCCGTGCGCAGATAGATTACGCCAAATGCACCTCCTGCGGTCAGTGCCTTGTTGCCTGCCCCTTCGGTGCGATATCCGACAAGAGCCAGATATTCCAGACCATCATGGCGATAAAGAGCGAGACCTCCGTTTACTGCGTGCTCGCCCCGTCGTTCGTCGGCCAGTTCGGCCCAGACGCCGTTCCCGAGAAGATGAAGGCCATTTTTAAGCGTCTCGGCTTTACCGATGTCTACGAGGCCGCTATCGGCGCAGACCTGTGCGTCATCGAGGAGGCCGCCGACTTCCTTGAGGAGGTTCCGGCAAAGCATCCGTTCATGGTCACCTCCTGCTGCCCGAGCTGGAGCGACATGGTCAGGAAGCTCTTCCCCGAATTTGAGCAGAACATTTCCGTTGCGATGACCCCCATGGTGCTCACCGCACGCTTTGTCAAAAAACAGCACCCGGGCTGCAAGGTCGTTTTCGTTGGTCCGTGCGATGCAAAGAAGCTCGAAGCCAGCCGTAAAACGGTGCGCAGCGATGTCGATTTTGTCCTGACATTTGAGGAGGTCTTGGGCATGTGCGCCGCTAAGGGCATCGACAAGGAGTGCATTCCCATGACCGAAGCGGAGCCATTAAAGCAGTCGGGCAAGGATGCACGAATGTTCGCCGTGTCCGGCGGCGTTGCGCAGGCGGTCGTCAATGCGATAAAGTCCATGGATCCCGACCGTAAGGTCAAGGTCGCCAAGGCTGCGGGGCTTGACGAGTGCCGCAAGCTGCTGCTGATGGCCAAGGCCGGTAAATATGACGGCTACCTGCTCGAAGGCATGGCCTGCCCCGGCGGCTGCGTTGCCGGTGCCGGCACGCTGTGCGATATAGGCAAGGCGTACAAGAGCGTTTCGCACTTTGCCCACAAGGCCGGCTACTCCTGTGCCTACGACACCGAATACAAAGATTATCTCCCGCTCATCGAGGAGAAGCAATAACAAAAATGGGAAGCCGAGCTTCCCATTTTTTGTTGTTCAGCATTATTTATCACTTGGGTGCGGCTGACTGCGACTGATGACTATCTTGCCGGTGTCGGCAGAGATAATATAGCTGTAATCGATGTCGTTTGCCGTAAAATCGACCTTATAGCACATGCCGTCATCAAGCTTTATCAGCTCGGTCTCGGTATTTTTCGCCGTGTCGGCACTCACCCCGGCATCGCTAAACGCCGCCTTTTGCGCTGTCGATGCGCCGATGTTGACATCCTGCATCACGCAGCCCCGAAGCGGCGATATCATAATTACGCAAAAAGCAAGCATGACGATGACCGATACCGTGAGTGTGATGAGCTTAACGCCGCTGACATGGCGGCGTTGCTTTCTGTGCCTTGATCTGCGGCGGCGGGAAGTGCGCTTAGTCTCGGCTTTGCCGTTAATTTCATTTTCCTTCGTCTCAAGCTCCGCCAAAACCGCCGCCTCCTTCGCTTTCGCTCATAAAACGCCACATTTTTTGTGAAGCAGAGCTTCACGAAAAATCTCGCTATGCTCGTCAAAAAGCCTTAACAGGCGTTTTTGATGGCTATTTATCAAACTTGAGGCGGGACCTTGTCCCCCTCACACTCCCCCTGCTGCGTATCGGAGTTTACTCTGCCGCAATCGTTTTTACCTAGTTCTTTGACAGACCAGTCATTTTCGCTGAACACATTATAGCTTTTTTCCGAGCAACTTGTCAACATATCGGGCATTTTCCGCAGCATCGGGTGTAGATTTTTGCGTTTTATTATTGTATAATTACTTCATTATGCCCACGGAGGTTTTAATATGGACAAGCACAGATCCAATGTTTTCATCGCACTCGTGCTGGTGCTTCTCATAATTGCGGCGATACTCGCATGGACGACGGGCAGTGAGATACTCTCCGGCGCACCCGTGACCGCAAATGACGATGCTAAGCCCGTATCGACGAAGGTCGTGCCCTCGGCGGCCGTTAAGACATCGTCACCGAGCAAGGCTCCCGATACGACGAGCGCGCCCGAGCCGACCGCAACGCCCAAGCCGTCGTTGACCCCGAAGCCCACGGCAACTCCCAAACCCGAAGCCCGCACACTCGATAAGGCCGGCAGCATCAGCTCTCAGACGGGTGCGAATATAAACATGCGTGTCGACTGGCACATAACCTCCGCAAACAGCAAGGAGCTCACGCTCGATGTCGAGGTGTATATCGTGTCCTATGCCATAAACGCAGGTCAGCACAACGGCTCTATCCGTCTGTACGGCAAGGAGTATACATTCGTGAGTGACCCGATCAGGATCGATGATAACTCGAAAAAGCACGAAACGCTCATCTATGACGCCACCGTCACCATCCCCGCCGAGATCGGCGAGACCGTCGCCGTGCCTATTTCTGCGAAGTGGGATTTTGACGGCGTGTACGGCGGCAAGCAGATAGGCCGCATCACCGCAGAGGCGGCGCTGACGATCAAGGCGTAAAAAGTGCTTGACTTTCCAAATAAAAAATGTATAATAATATAGCTTGTCATTATGGACAAGTATCCTTGCTTCCGTTACAGACGGAGGCCAAATGACCAGAAGGAGGTGCAAACCATGGCAAAAATGAGCGAAAAGTACGAAGTAATGTACATCATCAACCCGAACTTCAGCGAGGAGCAGACCGCTGCTATCGTCGAGAAGTTCAAGGCACTCGTTGAGGCAAATGGTACCCTGGACGAACTGGAGGAGATGGGTAAGCGCAAGCTCGCTTACGAAATCAACTACATTTCCGAGGGTTACTATGTCCTGATGAAGTTCACCAGCGGCGCTGAGTTCCCCGCCGAGCTGGATCGTATTCTCGGTATCACCGACGGCATTATGCGTCGCCTGATCACCCTGCGTGCAGAGTAAGGAGACGAACGATGCTTAACCACATTACCATTATGGGTCGCCTGACTCGTGATCCCGAGATCAGATACACCCAGTCCCAGACACCTGTGACGAGCTTCACCCTCGCAGTCGACCGTGATTTCGGCGGCCGTGACGGCGGTGAGAAGCAGACCGATTTTATCGACTGCGTTGCATGGCGTCAGACAGCCGAATTTGTCAGCAAGTATTTCACCAAGGGCAGCATGGCAGTCGTTTCCGGCCGCCTGCAGATCCGTGATTGGACCGACCGTGACGGCGGCAAGCGCCGCAACGCAGAGGTCGTAGTTGACAATATCTATTTCGGCGAAAGCAAGCGCCGCGAAGGCGGCGAAATGCGCAGCGACTCCCGTCCCGCATATCAGAGCAGCAATGAAGGCGTCAGCCCCGGCATGGGCGCTTCCGCATTCTCGGAGCTCGGCGACGACGACGGCGAGCTGCCGTTCTAAAATATTTATAGGAGGATACAGCTTTGGCTTTCGATAAGAATAATCCCAAAAACCGCAAGCGCAGAAAAGTTTGCCAGTTTTGCGTAGATAAGGCTACCGCTATCGATTACAAGGATACCGCTAAGCTCCGCCGCTTCATGTCCGAGCGCAGCAAGATCCTGCCCCGCCGCACTACCGGCACCTGCGCAATGCATCAGCGTCAGCTCACCGAGGCTATCAAGAGAGCCCGCCAGATCGCTCTCCTGCCGTATGTAACTGACTGAGTTAAAACAATTAGACCGTTCTCACGAACGGTCTTTTTTTATTGTATTTCTTTTTTGATGCGGTTTATCGCATTTTTCTCAAGTCTGGACACCTGCGCCTGACTTATGCCTATCTCCCGGGCGACCTCCATCTGCGTTTTGCCGCTTGAAAAGCGCATGGCAAGTATGCGTTTTTCACGGTCACTAAGCTTCGACACCGCCTCACCGAGCGCAATTTGCTCAAGCCAGTGCTCGTCCGTGTTGCGCTCGTCGCCTATCTGATCCATAACGCAGACATTCTCGCCGCTGTCACTGTAAACGGGCTCGTACAGAGACACGGGGTCGCAGATAGCGTCGAGGGCGAACACCACCTCGGAGCGCTTTATCCCGAGCTCCTTTGCGATGCGCTCGACATCCGGCTCCCGCCCGAGCTCGGCGGTGAGCTTTTCTTTTACCTGCAAGACCTTGTAGGCCGTGTCACGCATCGACCTTGACACACGCACAGCGCCGTGGTCACGCAAAAACCTGCGCAGCTCGCCGGATATCATCGGCACGCCGTAGGTCGAAAACTGCACATTCTGGTTCAGGTCGAAGCAGTCGATGGCCTTGATAAGCCCGATGCAGCCGACCTGAAACAGATCGTCCATGCTCTCGCCTCTGCCGGAGAACTTCTGTATCACCGAAAGCACGAGCCGCAGATTTCCCGAAATGAGCTTTTCACGAGCGGCCGTATCGCCCGACTGCGCCGCTGCGATCAGCTCTCGCATTTCCGAGTTTTTCAGCAGCGGCAGCTTAGATGTGTTTACGCCGCTCAGCTCGACCTTGCCCTGCATAGCATCACTCTCCTAAGTGATGCTATTATTTCCCGACGCTTTTCAATTTATCCCCACATGGCACGGCAAATGATCGCCGAGGCTATGAACACCGCAAGGTCTGCGCACAGTGCCGCCGGTATCGCCCAGCGTGTCCTTTTGATTTTTGCCGCTCCGAAATACACGGCGATGACATAGAATGTCGTCTCGCTCGAGCCCATCATGACGGCGGCGGTGCGCCCGGCAAGCGAGTCGGCACCGGTGGTTTTTATGATATCAGCCGCAGCCGCCGTCGCCGCTCCGCCGCTGAGCGGACGCAGGAGCGCAAGCGGCACGGTCTCCGCTGGTATGCCGGCAAGCGAGAGCACCGGCTGCAAGAATGCCGCTAATGCGTCTATCGCACCTGAAGCTCGCAGCATGTACACTGCCGGAAACAGCACCACCAGTGCCGGAAACATATCCTTGACCGTCACGAGCCCCTCGGCAGCGCCACGGGTCAGTGCCGAGAAAATGTCCGCTTTGCCGAACACGGCACAGATGCCCACGGCGGCGAGTATGAGCGGCACGACGAGCGTTAAGAGGATATTCACCTTGCCGCCCTCTGCATGAGATACGCCGCCGTGAGCCCGACCGCAACGGAGGCGGCCGAGCTCAGCCACACGGCAGGCAGAATGTCAAACGGCTGCTGCGCACCCTCGGCGGCTCGTATGGCCGCCACTGTGGTCGGCAGGAGCTGAATTGATGCCGTGTTCAGAACGACGAGCCTGCACAGCTCGTTTGTCGCCGTGACCCCGTCGCCGAGAGCCGCCATGCCCTTGGCAGCCTTTATGCCCATAGGCGTTGCGGCGTTTCCCAGCCCCAAAAGATTTGCGCTGACATTCGCCGAAAGCGGTCGGAGTATCTCCTCATGCCTCGCAGCTTCCGGAAACAGCAGGCGGAGCACGGGACGCAGCGCCCCGGCGAGCGCATCGGCAACTCCGCATTGGCGCATCAGCTCCATCACCGCACACCAAAGGCACATGACCCCACCTATCGACAGGCACAGCTCCACCGCCGCCTGTGCACCTTCAAGCGCAGCCTCGCCTACCTCTGCGGTCGTGCCGGCGGCGCAGGAATACAGAATCGATACCGCAATCATGCCTGTCCAGACAATTCCCATCAGCATTTTTTGTTCCCCCTCAATCGGTTTTTAGTAAAACCTATTTGTTTGGCAGGAATTTATGAAACATTTTTGAGCGTTTTTACCTCTGCGCAAAAAAATTAACAATTAATTCTTTATTTCTGCTAAAAAGGGCTTGACACTCTCTTAACTTTTGGTATAATGAAATCGACGTTTTGTATATATGTGGGATTGGCCCACAAAGGAGGACAAAGATATGAAATCAACCGGTATCGTAAGAAAAGTAGATGAACTCGGCCGCATCGTGCTCCCCATCGAGCTGCGCCGTACTCTTGACATCGCCGAGAAGGATGCTCTCGAGATATTCGTTGAAGGCGACAACATCATTCTTCACAAGTATCATCCTGCTTGCATCTTCTGCGACAACACCAAGAATGTCATCAACTTCAAGGGCAAGAACATCTGCCCCGAGTGCCTCAAGAAACTCAAGGCACAGGCTTGAGCTTTGCGAAGCAGAAAAATCCACTGTTCTGTTGAACAGTGGATTTTTTCATTTACCCTCGGTTGACAAGTGGCTACACGGTTTTGGCAGGCTGCTTTCCGCCCATGCTTCGCTAAACCCCTAGTCCATATATGTCCATTATGCCCGTCGGGCTTTATCTTTGCCTGAACGAAAATCATCTCTCCCAAAACTGCTTCGCACCTGACAGCAGTCAACCGTTGTATTGCTGCGATTTTTTGTTAAGGGTGCTGAAAAGGGAAGCTGTCAGGCATGCATCCCCTCGTCAACCGAGGGTATTTAGAGATGACGAATATAATTCGTTTGCCGAAAAGCCGGTATCGGCAGCCGCCTTTTTGCACGCCGCCTTGTGGCCGAGTCCATCGGCTCTGTAGTGCTCGACAAGCTCGAGTGCGTCATCTATCGTGAACTCGTTTTCCTCCTCGGGCGCACCGTCGATGACCAGCACGAACTCGCCCTTGGGTGGGGTCTGCACGAAATGCTCGAGTGCTCCGCCGAGCGTTGTGCGAATTGTCTGCTCGTGCAGCTTCGTAAGCTCACGGCAGAGTGAGATCTTCCTGTCCTCGCCGAAGGTGTTCTTCATGTCCTCAAGCGTGCGCAGGAGCTTATGCGGCGCCTCGTAAAATATCATGGTGCGGCGCTCGGCCGAAAGGCTTTCAAGATGCTCACGGCGGCTTTTGTTAGAAGTGGACAGGAAGCCCTCAAAGCAGAACCTGCCCGTCGGCAGTGCAGACAGCGCAATTGCCGAGATGAGCGCCGACGGCCCGGGCACGGTCACGACCTCAACCCCGTTTCCGGCGCACATACGCACTATATCCTCGCCCGGGTCGGAGATGGCGGGCATGCCGGCATCGGTCACGAGAGCGCAGGTCTCGCCCGAGGCGATGCGCTCGAAAATTTTCGCTCCGGAGGCGTATTTATTATGCTCAAAATAGCTCACCATGGGCTTTTTGATTCCGAAGTGGTTCAAAAGCTTGAGCGTTACCCGAGTGTCCTCGGCGGCAATGAAGTCGGCCTCCTGCAAGGTCTCGACCGCTCGGGGCGAAAAATCGCCGAGATTGCCTATCGGCGTTCCGACAAGATACAGCTTTCCGCTCATGGTGTCCCCTCCCTGTGATATATCCTCAGAATTTCATCGGTCTCGGTGCCGTCAAGGCTGCGCACAAACAGCGGCGGCATGAGCTTTAGTCCCGCACTTCCGCCACGGCGTGCCTCAACGAGCACAAGAGACGGCTCTTTTTTCGCATCGTGCGACACCGTGCGCAGGCGCTTCGGCTCAAGCCCGTTTTCACGCAGGGCACACAGCACATCGCACAGGCGCTCTGCCCGGTGCACAAGGCAGAGCACGCCGCCCGTGCGGCACAGATACGCTGCCGCTCGGCAGATATCATGGAGCGTGCAATTAGTTTCCGTGCGTGCCGCAGCCTTGGCTTCATCCGGGCTTTGCCTGCCGCTGCCCTCGGCAAAATACGGCGGGTTTGCAACGACAAGGTCAAATTCGCCGGAGCGAAAATGCTCTTTTACCCGTCGGATATCACCGACAACAACGCTTCCACGCCCGGAAAGACCGTTTGCGGTGAGATTATCCCTTGCAGCCTCGGCGGCCTCGGGGTTTATCTCAAGTCCTGTCATGCAAAGCCTTGCATCACGGCTTAAAAGCAGCAGCGGCAAAATGCCCGAGCCGCAGCCGAGATCGACGCCCTTTCGGCGTGAGCCTATATTCACAAAGTCGGCAAGCAGAACAGAGTCCGTGCCGAGCTTAAAATGCTCCGACTGGCGGAACTTCGGTCCGCCGTCCCAGAGCGACACAAAATCATTCATAGCAAGTTTTTATAGGGCGGAAATCAGCCCGTCCATGAATTTCATCGGACGGAAATAATCTTCGTCTATGCAAGGCGAAGTCCGACGGGAATATTGTTGAGTATTTCTTAGGGCTTTAACGCAGCACAGGCGGAGATTGGCCCGTCCACGAATTTCATCGGACGGAGATAATCTTCGTCTGTGCAAGGCGAAGTCCGACGGGAATACTGTTGAGTATTTCCTAGGACTTCAACGCAGCACAGGCGGAGATTGGTCCGTCCGGATAATAAAAAGCCTGCGGTATGGTTCACCTACGAACATAACCGCAGACTTTTTATGTGAAGAATTACTCTTCGTCGTCTACCTCAATGATTGCCTTTGCGGGGCACTGAGCCTTGCAGGAACCGCAGGACAGGCACTTCTCATGGTTGATCTCGAAATGAGACTCGCCCTCGTAAATAGCCTCAGCGGGGCACTGCTCTGCGCAGGAGCCGCAGGACAGACACTCTTCAGTAATAACAAATGCCATTGTATTTACCTCCATTTTGTTATCAAGCAACTAACTTGCACTCTGCATTGTACCACAGAAATTCAAAAATGCAAATGCAATTTTTCACTTTGCATTTATTTCTTTCGCTTTTTGGCAATAATCCCGTATGCGGCTGCTCAATTTCGGCAGTTTTGGCACTGAACACAGGTTATATTATGCATACAAGGGGGAATATTGCCTTGAAGAATAACGAGAAATTTACGGAAAAAGCGGAGTCGGCCATCGAGCAGGCTCGCCTTGCGGCATACAGTCTCGGTCACAGCTATGTGGGAACGGAGCATTTGCTGATTGGCATCGTGCACGAGGGGGCGGGCTTGGGCGCACGGATACTGCGTGAGCGTGGGGTGTCAGAGCGCAGGCTGCGGGAGATAATTTCCGACGCTGCGGGGCTCGGCGCACCCGGCACGCCGGCGCAGGGGCTTACAAAGCACGCATGGTCAGCGATTGAAAAGGCGGCGGGTGATGCTGCCAAGCTCGGTCACAGCTATGTCGGCACGGAGCACATTCTGCTCGGCATACTCCGCCAGCCGGAGTGCGGCGGCGCAGCGGCGCTCGTGACCGCAGGCTTTGACTTAAACGAGATCTACACCGATATCATGGCGGTGTTCGGCGCAGGCTCACAGAGGGCCCGCCAGCCGCAGTCGAGTGTAAAAACGAGCACCCGCCACAGCGAGACGAGGGTTTTGGACCAATACAGCCGTGACCTTACACAGCTTGCAGCAGCAGGCGGCATAGAGCCGGTCATCGGCCGTGACGATGAGATACGCCGCAGCGTGCAGATACTTTCACGCCGCACGAAAAACAATCCCGTGCTCATCGGTGAGCCGGGCGTGGGCAAAACGGCGGTCGCCGAGGGCATAGCGCTCTACATCGCAGGCGGCAGCGCACCCGAGAGCATGGCGGGAAAGCGGCTGGTGTCGCTGGACATGCCCGCTCTCCTTGCGGGCACGAAGTACCGCGGTGACTTTGAGGAGCGTGTCAAGGCGGTCTTGAAGGATGTCAAAAAGGCGGGCGATGTGATACTTTTCATCGACGAGCTGCACACGATAATCGGTGCAGGCTCGGCAGAGGGTGCGATAGATGCAGCGAACATTCTGAAGCCCGCTCTCGGGCGTGGCGAGGTGCAGATAATCGGCGCAACGACGCCCGAGGAGTACCGCCGCCACATTGAAAAGGACGCAGCGTTAGAGCGCCGCTTCCAGCCCGTGAAGGTAACCGAGCCCGACCGGTGCAGCACGCTCGAGATGCTCAAAAGCGTGCGGACAAGCCTTGAAAAGCACCACTGCGTGCATATATCCGACCTTGCGCTCACGGCGGCGGTCGATCTTTCCGTGCGCTATATAAACGACCGCTTTCTGCCTGACAAGGCGATAGACCTTGTTGACGAGGCGGCGGCGCATATCCGTGTCAGCCGAGGAAGCTTAGTCACCGCCGAGGACATCGCCGACATCGTGTCGCTGTGGACGGGCATCCCCGTGACGAACCTGAACTCCGACGAGACCCGCCGTCTGCGTGACATGGAGACGATACTGCACCGCCGTGTGATAGGCCAGAGCGAGGCGGTGTCGGCGGTCGCACGAGCCATCCGCCGTGGTAGAGTGGGGCTATCCGACCCCAACAGGCCGATAGGAAGCTTCCTGTTCTTAGGCCCCACGGGCGTGGGCAAAACGGAGCTTTGCCGTGCGCTGGCCGAGGCAGTGTACGGCGAGGCGGATGCCATGATTCGTCTTGATATGTCCGAGTACATGGAAAAGCACGCCGTGAGCAAGCTCATCGGCTCACCTCCGGGCTATGTCGGCTACGAGGACGGCGGCCAGCTGACCGAGAAGGTGCGGCGCAGGCCGTGGTCGGTGGTGCTGTTTGACGAGATTGAAAAGGCGCACGAGGATGTGTGGGGCATTCTGCTTCAGATAATGGACGACGGGCATCTGACAGATTCCGGCGGGCGAAAGATAGACTTTCGCAACACGATAATCGTCATGACCTCGAATATCGGCGCAAAGGCGATGACCGAGGGGCGGCGGAAGCTGGGCTTTTCGCAGGCCGAGGGGCAGCAGGCGGCGGACTCGGAGCTCAAAGAGCGTGTCAACGAGGAGCTGCGCCGGACCTTTAAGCCCGAGTTTTTGAACCGCATCGACGACACGATAATTTTCCACCGGCTCACCCGCCCCGAGATACGCAGCATCACCGAACGCATGATCTGCACCGTCGCAGGGCGCTTTGAGGAGCTGGGCATGGATCTATCCGTTCCCGAGAGCGTCATCGATGCGCTTGCCGATAAGGGCTATGACGAAAAGTTCGGCGCAAGGCCGCTGCGGCGCACGATACAGAGTCTCATCGAGGACAGCGCCGCCGAAATGCTGCTCGACGGCAGACTCGGCAGGGGCGACAGAGTGTCGGCGGAGCTTAGCGGCGAAAAAATAATTTTGACGAAAGGTGAAAATTAAGCTATACTTATCTGTGAGTTTTCATTTTCAGAGGAATAGCATGGATAAGCAAAAATACATTGAACAAGCAAACAGATTAAGCGGCTTTAATATTCACAACGGCATTGAGGTAGTCGATTTCGACGACGAGCACTGCATCGTTATCGGCAAGCTCAGTGATAAGACATCGAACCCCTTTGAGATGGCACACGGCGGCTTTGTGTACTCGCTGTGCGATGTCGCGGCGGGCGTTCTCGTGACCCGAGAGGATCACCCGGGCGTTACGCTCAACAGCAATATGCATTTTCTGCGCCCGTCAAGAGGCACGGTGCTTCGTGCCGAGGGCAGGATGGTCAAAAGGGGTCGAACGGTGTCGGTCATCGAAACGAAGGTCTATGACGACACGGAGCGTGTGACCGCCATCGGAATTTTTGAGATATACGCCCTTTGACGGACGAAACGGAGGTATTTCGGTGCAAAAGCCTGTACTGTATATCGTCATCCCCTGCTATAACGAGCAGGAGGTGCTGCCGATAACGGCGCCGATGTTCTTAAAAAAGCTCACGCAGCTATGTGATGACGGGCTCATATCCGATGACAGCCGGATCATGTTCGTAAATGACGGCTCGTCAGACGGCACATGGGAGCTTATAAGAGCGCTTTCCGAGGAAAACGAGCACTATATCGGCATCAGCCAAAGCCGCAACCGCGGGCACCAGAACGCCCTGCTGGCAGGGCTGATGGAAGCCAGGGATCGCTGCGATATAAGCATCTCCATCGACTGCGACGGGCAGGATGACATTGACGCAATGGACAAGATGGTCGCCGAGTATCTCGACGGCTGTGATGTCGTCTACGGCGTGCGCTCGTCCCGTGAGACCGACAGCTTTTTTAAGCGCACCACGGCGCAGGGCTTTTATAAGCTGCTTGAGAAGATGGGTGCCGAGGTCGTGTACAACCACGCAGACTACCGTCTGCTGTCGGCAAGGGTGCTCAGGGAGCTTGCGAATTTCAAGGAGGTAAACCTCTTTCTGCGCGGCATGGTGCCGCTCGTTGGATTCAAGAGCACCTGCGTTGAATACGCAAGAGCCGAGCGCCTTGCAGGTGAAAGCAAATACCCGATCAAGAAGATGCTCTCCCTTGCCGCCGACGGCATAACGAGCCTGTCCGTCAAGCCCCTGCGGCTCATAACCTCGTTCGGCGTGTTCGTGGCTGCCCTCAGCTTTATCGGCGTTATCTGGGCGATAGTCTCGGCACTGTGCGGCGAAACGGTCGCTGGCTGGGCGAGCACGACCTGCATCGTCTGCTTTGTAAGCGGCGTGCAGCTGATGTGCCTCGGCATAATCGGCGAATACATCGGCAAGATATACCTTGAAACGAAAGGCAGACCGAGATACATAATCTCAGAGCGCACATATGATGAAAAATAAAAAACCGAGAACTTTTTTGAGTTCTCGGTTTTTTATCTGTCACTCGGCCCCGGGTCGCAGTCGCCGAAGATCATGTCATCAATATCCGTTTCCATATAATTCACCTCAAACTTTTTGCCCTCGACTGATAGGGAAATACACGGTTTTGGCAGACTGATTTCCGCCCATGCTTCGCTAAATCCCTAGCCCATATATCTCCATTATGCCCGTCGGGCTTTATCTTTGCCTGAACGAAAATCAGCTCTCCCAAAACTGCTTCGCACCTGACAGCTGTCAATTTTCTTGCGATTTTCGTTCTTTTTTGGTGAAGGCGGGTCGTAACCCACCAAGGCAAAAAAGGGTGGAAGGCGCTGAAAAGGGGCGCTGTCAGGCGTGCATTCCCCTGTCAGTCGAGGGCAGTGCATACATTCATTATATGTACGACATGCTAAAAACATGACTGTTAATTTTTCAAAACGATGTTGACTATCTCGGGTCGGTTAAAAAGTCTCGGCAGCGCAACGGAATTTCCGATGCCTCGGGAGACTATCATCGTGTAGCGGCCGTTATCATACTTTCCTGCTTCGTAGTCGGGAAAGAGCGTCCTATCTGTGCCCAGAAGTCCTCCGATACCGGGTATACGCACGATGCCGCCGTGGGCGTGACCGCAGAGGATAAGCTGCACCGGAAGCTCCGGGTACTTTTCCATCCAGTAGTTGCGGTGGCCGAGCAGGACGACATAGTCGTCGGGAAACTCCGCCCGCAGCCGCCCGATAAATTCTTCCGGCGGCTCGAGATCCGCCCAGCTGTTGGGATCCTCAACACCGGCAAGCACGATGCGCTCGCCGCGGCGCTCCAGCACCACATACTCGTTTCTGAGATATTTTACGCCGCAGGCTTTCAAAATGTCACTGAGCTCGTCGATCTTGCCCGACGCAAAATCGTGGTTGCCGCTGACAAAATATACATCGCAGATATCCGTAAGCCGCTGCGCCAGCTCACGCACCGCCGGCAAATCGCCGCCATCGGTGATGAAATCGCCGGTAAGGGCGATGATATCCGGCTTTTCGGCTTTAACGAGCATGACTATATCGTCAACAAATTCAGCACCATGGAAATCCGACAGCTGCACTATCTTAAAGCCGGCAAAGCTCTCCGGCAGTCCGGCGTTCGCCACCGTGTACTGCGTGAGCTGCACATTCCGGGCGCTGTCCAGCACCAAGGCCGCACCGAGGGCGCACAGCAGCAGAACAATTACAAGGGCTTTTATCCTTTTTCGCATCCACCGTCCTCCGTTCACAAATTAGCAGTTGAAACCGCCGTTCAATTAGGTTATAATAGTAAAATAATTTGTACTCAATATGTACTCAATATGTACTCAAAATGAACTGTGCATAGAAAAAATGTAAAGGAAGATTTATCTATGAGCGCATCAAACGAAAAAACGGCCCGCAAGACCATGGCTGCTCAGAAAGAGGAGCTGAAAAAGAAGAAGGAAAAGACCAAGTGGACGATAATCGGCGTCCTCATCGTCGTCTTCTTCGCATTCGTCATTTACCTCAACACCGGCGCTTTCTACAGAAACCTCACCGGCATCACCGTTGAATACAACGCAAGCGAGGAGCTCGGCATTGAAGCCGGCAGCCGCAGCTTTTCCGTTGCCGAATGCAACTATGTATATAATATGCAGTACATGAACATATTAAACAGCTACGGCGACTACGCTTCGCTCATCGGTCTTGATAAGTCCAAGCCCCTTGATGAGCAGAAATGCACCATATCCAGCGACACAGACAAGGACTACACTTGGGACGACTATTTCATGGACAGCACCAAGTCCTTCCTCCAGCAGCTGGCCGCCCTCGAGGCCTACGCCAAGGCTAACGATATAAGTCTCGACAAGGACGACAATGCTGCCGTCGACGAGCAGATGGCGACCTTTGACGATGCCAAGAAGTACGGCTACGCAAGCGCAGACAAGTTCATCGCTGCCAACTACGGTCGTGGCTGCAACGCCTCCGTCGTGCGTGAGGTCATGGAGCTTCAGCAGCTGGCTACCAAGGCTCAGCAGTCGATTTCCAACTCCTACAGCTTCACCGCTTCCGAGCTTTCCAAAAAGTACGCAAGCGTCAAGGACGATTACGACAAGTTTACCTACGACTTCTACCTCGTAAAGGCAGAGACCAAGACGAGCGAGAACGGCACCGCCGCCGCTCCCACCGATGCGGCTCTGAGCAAGGCTATGGAGACCGCAAACACGATCAAGGGCTCGATGGACAAGGATAAGCTCAGCCTCGAAAAGGCCGTGAAGAACGCCGTTAAGGACGCAAAGCTCACCAAGCAGGAAGCCATCCCCGGCAGTGACACCGAGTCAGACCTCAAGGAGTGGCTCACAAGTTCCGAGCGCAAGAAGGGTGATGTCGCCGTCATTAAGGGCAGCACCGGCGCTTACATCGTCCAGTTCAAGTCCCGTGACAACAACAAGCACAAGACCGACGAGAGCGGCGACATGAACCTGTGCGACTACATCGCACAGAACCTCCTGCGCAGCGAAGCGCTCCAGAAATGGCAGAAGGAAAAGCTCGGCGTCGTGACCAAGGACGCAAAGACCTCCACCTCCTTCGGCGCAAGGTATATCGGCAGATAAATATACGACTCAAGGCCGCAAAGGGCGAATTCAGATTGGGATAATATGCCCTGTAAAAACAGACTTTCCGCCTTACGGAGAGACGCACTATTACAGTGTGCGCAGCAGTTTTGACCGAGGTATTTTTCGTTCAGACAAAACAACAGATTTCCGGCAATACTTTGTGTATTACCGGAAATTTTTGTGAAGTATGGGTGAAAAGAGCCGGTCAAAGCCGGTTTCTCCTTGTCTGTGTTTGCCCTAAAACGGCGGCCTTTTTAAGATGTTTTAATACTATGGATGAAAGAACTTTAAGAGCCCGTATGCTGCTCGGTGAAGCGGCAATGGAAAAATTAAAAAACAGCCATGTCGCCGTGTTCGGCCTCGGCGGCGTAGGCTCATGGTGCGCAGAAGCGCTGGCCAGAAGCGGTGTGGGCAGGCTCACGCTCATCGACCGTGACACCGTCGGCCGCAGCAACATAAACCGCCAGCTGTGCGCACTGGAATCGACCGTCGGCATGGGCAAGGCCGAGGTCATGAAAAACCGCCTTTTGGATATCAACCCCGAGCTTGAAGTCACCGCCGTGTGCGGTCACTACGACGCCGAGCACCGGGACGAGTTTTTCGCAGATTATGACTTCATTGTAGACTGCATCGATCTCGTCTCATGTAAGGTCGACCTTGTCCGCACCTCCAAGGAGCGCGGCATCCCCATCGTATCCGCTCTCGGCACCGGCAACAAGTGCGATGCACAGAAGCTCATGCTGTGCGATATCAAAAAAACGACCAATTGCCGGCTGGCAAGGGTCGTGCGGCGGGAGCTGCGAAATGTCGGCATTGAGCATCTCGATGTCGTGTTCTCGCCCGAGGAGCCCATGCAGCCCGAGCAGCTTGAAGCGCCGCCTCCCGGTCGCCGCAGCGTGCCCGGCTCGCTCGTGTGGGTGCCGGCAAGCGCAGGGCTGCTGCTGTGTCAGCATGTGGTCATGGCGCTGACGAATGACACTGTGCAAAGGTAGGTTTTCATATGCCTCTCATCGTTGATAAGGACGCCGTGCGCCATGATATCCTCATGGCGTTTCAGCGGTGTATCGATAAAAAGCCGCTCATGAATGTCTCGCTGCGCGATATCGCCGCCGAGGCCGGTATGTCGCACCCCAAGCTGCTCAACTATTTCGGCAGCAAGGAGGAGCTTGTGATAAGCTATGTGCGCTACACCCGTGAGTTCATGAGCGAAAAGTGCAAGCAGTGGTTTTCCGAGCACGACCGTGCCGATTACGAGTCGAATTTGGCGTATATGAACGCTTTCATGAGCTATGTCGCCAACGGCCGTGTCGGCGAGGAGCGCCCGAATGCCACAACGCAGACCTATGTGCTTGCGCATTATAATAAGCGGGTCGAGGAGCTCGTCATGGGCGAGTTTCGTGAGTGGCGGCAGGTCATGGAGACCTGTCTTCAGCGCATCTACGGCCCCGAGGTCGGCAAAAAGGAAGCCGAGTGCATGATGATCCTCATCTCCGGCACTTTTATTTGTAATTATAATAAAGCCCTAACCGGCGAAATAAACGATAACATCCTTGGCGGATTTGCCAAGCTGCTGGAATAAGGAAAGCGGCGGCACAC
>ENA-UONV01000083-UONV01000083.1-human-gut-metagenome-genome-assembly--contig:-CS4-NODE-83-length-134189-cov-11.582075_pt1 | contig 134189 bp, 87 predicted proteins | sample MGYA00242461_ERZ724008 | MGnify/ENA metagenome assembly ERZ724008 | reverse complement strand
ACCGAAATAAACAATAGCAAAAGGGGCTGTCACACTTTTTGGACAGCCCCTTTTTATTTTTGTTATATGTTGAAAAACATAATTTAGCACTACAGATCTTGACAGGAATTGAAAAGTCCGTATATTTGTATCGTGGTTTTTTCATAATAGTATTAGATTTAAGGTTAACAAAGTTTGGTTAGGGCTTGTCGTGAGACAGGCTTTAATTGTTTATAGACCTACCTTTTAAACATGGACCACAAAATACTGCAAATAGAGATTGTTTAGCGTCATTTTATCGTCGATCTTTGCCTTTAAAGATCATATCGTATATGCTAATAAGTATTTTATTTGGCTTCTTATGTTATTTTCTCCGGGTGTTGATCAAACACAAGGAAAAAATCATGCGCCAGATAAGACAAATGGTAAAACAAAAATAAAATGGACAAAAAACGAACCACCAGTTCTTTCAGGGCAATGAGCACGGAAAGAAAACTCGAGTCGATCTTCCTTTTCGTAACAGGCCGATGCAACGCCAAATGCGCGATGTGTTTCTATGCCCAAGAAATGGATAAGAAGCAACCCGACCTCACTTTCGATGAAATCAAGAAGATATCAGAAACCGCCGGGCAATTCAACCGATTATGGATATCCGGAGGTGAGCCTACCCTGCGTGAGGATCTACCGGAAATATTGGAGTTATTCTACAAAAACAACCATATCAAAGATGTGAACATCCCTACGAACGGCTTAAAACCAGACCGGATCGTCGAATGGGTAAAACGGTTCCGCCAGAACTGCCCGGATTGTAATATTAACGTAAGCCTTTCCTTGGATGGTTTCGGTACGACCCACGATACACAGAGAGGTGTACCGGGAACTTCTATAAGGCACTGGAAACCCTGCGTAAGATACAGGAGAATTTCGGAGACGACGGCAAGGTCCTGAAAAATATAGCAACCGTTATCACGAAATACAATATAGACCAGATAGAAGACTTCATGACTTGGGTATACGGACGTTTCCGTACCTCCACGCATACGATTGAGGCTGCCAGAGGCATGACCCGTGACGATGGCGTGAAAATCCTAACCGAGTCAACGCTACGCAAAATACAAGATGACATATCCCCTATCTATTCTGCTTATGCGGATCGGATGGTAGCGGATACCACCGGCTTAAGGAAACCGATCACACGCTTCTTCTATCTCGGCCTTATACGTACCTTATATAATGTGCGTGCCAGCAACATAGATCACCCGACCCCTTGGGGGATGGATTGTACGGCCGGAGAGACTACCTTGGTAATCGACTACGACGGACGTTTTCGTGCCTGCGAGCTACGGGAACCGCTCGGAAATATAAAAGAATATGGTTGCGATATAAGTAAAGTGATGAATAGCGAAGCGATGAAACAGGAAATAGCCGCTATCGGACATGGGTATAAAGCCAACTGTTGGTGTACGCACGGCTGCTGGATCACCTCATCTGTCATTTTCAATCCATGTAAAATGATTCGCTCCGTATATAAAGGATACCGGGAAACGAAACGATTGAATCATCCCTTAGCCATCAATGAGCAGAAACTACAAACGATGGAAGCCAAATACCATCTGGACATCGAGCGTTTGCGTCAACTGAATATCCGGTAAACAAGACCCTCATAGCCCATAAATAAACGTAGCATGAAAATACTATTAGTAACCAGAGGCTCACAAGGCGACGTCCTTCCTTATTTGGCCATAGCGGCCGAATTGGAAAGACGTGGCCATAAGGTGACCATCAATCTCCCTCAAATATTCGAGGAGACCGTTAAACCCTACGGATTTAAATACGTATTGCAGCAGTTTGACGATATCGGCGGCATGATCGATAGCGCAGCGCAAAACTCACATAAATTCCGGCCATTCCTTAAATGGATGAGGAACGTGATCGATAAACAGTTCGATCAATTGATTCCCCTACTAAAAGAGCATGATATTTTAGTATCGACCAACTCGGAATTTGCTGTCGCAAGTATCGCCGAGTATTGCAAGAAGCCCTTGATACGTACCGCCTACGCCCCGTTCTTGCCGGGTAAGAAGATTCCCCCGGCCGTATTGCCATTTCCCAAACCCAACCCGATCATCACCCCTGCCATCCTATGGAAGTTGATGAACCAGATGACCAATTTCATGGTCAAAGACACGATCAACAAGAACCGGGCTAAATACGGACTCGCTCCGATCCGCAATTTTGGCTATCACGCGGGAGAGCGTTCATATAATTACTTGCTTTTCAGCCAGCACCTAGGAAACATAGATCCGGACTGGACGTTCGAATGGTCGATCGGAGGCTATTGCTTCAATGACACTTTTCAATATGATGAGAAGGCTTACGAGGAAATGATATCATTCGTCGACAGCGCTCAAAGCCCTATTATCTTTTTTACCCTCGGGAGTTGTAGTTCCAAGGATGGTAACCGTTTCAGCAAAGCCTTGGTCGATATTTGCAAGAAACATGATTATCGGCTCATCATCGGTTCCGGTTGGGCAAAGACAGGAATCACCTTACAAGCGGATAAACATTTATTCTTAATGAAGCAGCCGGTTCCGCATAATTTGATATTCCCGCACTGCGACGGCGTTATCCATCATGGAGGTTGCGGCACGACCCATAGCGTAGGAAGGGCGGGAAAGCCCCAATTAATCACTCCGTTGATTATCGATCAACCCTATTGGTCCTATCGAATCCACCAATTAGGGTTAGGGCCGGAAGGGGTTAAGATAGCGAAAGCGAGCGAGCAGGAGATCGAACGCAAGGTTTGTGATCTGGTCACCAATCCGCTTTATAAGAAAAATGCCGCTCATATAGGCGAGATGATCCAAAAAGAGGGAGGTATAAAGAATATATGCGACTCTATCGAAAGATTTCAATGAGGCATAAGTTCCTATTAGATTTTATTACATGTTACAAAACACAATTTAGCACTTAAACCATTGACAAATAACAGTAACTCCGTATATTTGCATCGTGGTTTTTTCATAATAGTATTAGATTTAAGGTTAACAAAGTTTGGTTAGGGCTTGTCGTGAGACAGGCTTTAATTGTTTTATAAGGTCTGCTTCCCGCAAAGCCCTTCGATTACATCAGAATAATCCGATGCGTCAATAAAGTTGATATCTTGTCTTTTAAGATCTTCCCATTAATCGGTTTCGCCGTATAGGCATCAAATCCACTATTAATGATCCGTTGCTCATCTTGGGCGAAAGCATAAGCCGTCACCGCGATAATAGGCACGCTAGCAGAAACCTTACGAATCTCTGCGGTAGCCTCGTATCCATCCATGACCGGCATCTTTATATCCATCAAGATCAACTGCGGTTTGTGCTGATGAAATAGCTCCACAGCCTCCTTTCCATTCCATGCATGAATCAATTTATATTCAGGCTTCAATATAGACTCAAACAGGCGATAATTACTGGAATTGTCCTCAGCGATCAAGATCGTAACCTCACTTCGGGCGATCTTCTCCAAAGTAACAGGCTTCTGCTCTTCACTAGGAAATAATTCTTTCTTCGGCTGAAAAGGCAATGTAAACCAGAACTTAGAGCCTTTCCCTTCCATAGAATCAACCCCGATCGTTCCTTTCATCTGGGTAACAATCATCTCACAGATGCTTAAACCCAATCCTGTTCCTTGAGCGAAAGTATTCAGTTTCACAAAACGCCCGAAAATATCTTTCCGTTTATTCTCCGGGATTCCGCAGCCCGTATCCTCTACATAGAACCACAACGTATTATCATCCTTCAACTTATAGCCAAATAAGATCGATCCTGCCTGCGTAAATTTCATGGCATTGTTCAACAGATTGATCATCAGTTGGGACAGACGATTTCGATCCGTATAAATCACGCAAGGCTCCAGATAATCCTTAAATGAGATCTGTACATCCGGATTCTTATTCTTCAAATGAGCCGATTGCTCCAAATCCCTCAATACAGCGTTAATATCTACATAGTCATAAGTAAACTCCAAGGTACCCGCCTCAATCTTTGACAAATCCAAGATATCGTTTATCAGCTGCAACAATAGGGAATTATTATTCTCGATAATATCAGCGAATTCCTTCTTATCCTCAAGGTTATCGGTCGAGGCGAGGATATTAGAGAAACCTACGATCGCATTCAACGGTGTACGTATCTCATGGCTCATATTAGCTAAAAACGCAGATTTCAATTTATTCGACTCCTCCGCCTTATCCCTAGCCATTCGAAGGTCATGTTCCAATTGCTTACGCTCGGTAATAGATATCGTAGACCCGATCAACGCTTTCGGTTTACCGGAAGCATCATATTCGGCCATTACCTGTATCTCCTCCCACTCATGGCGATCTTCTCCCGGAATCAACCGCTCCAGACAATATTCTTTTCGTACTTTCTTTATTTTCCCATTACACAAATCATCGAAAGCCTTTTCCACGCAAGCCCTGAAAGACGGGTGTATCTTGCTGAAATATTCCTCCAACGAAACCTCATGGGTATGTATCTCGGCAGTCTCTATATTATCTTCCGGATGTACTTTCGACTCATAGATAATCTTCCCTTCAGCCAGATTATATCGCCACGGCAAAAGATCTGCCGCCTCTAGCGCCATGGCCAGCTTATGATTCATGGCTTTCAAATGCGTCTGGAATTTATGGATATCCGTAATATCAATAAAAAACGCGTCAACTACATTCTCTTCCGAGGTAGGCATGATGATAATCGTATAGTAAAGCCCTGTCGGCTCAAAATAATACTCATAAGTGAAGGATTTTCCACTCTCTAAAACCGTAGGCACTGCCGATAGGAGCAAAGGATAACTCCCGCCAATCAAATTTGCGATCTCTTTTCCACGCTTATTTACCACAAAATCTTTAGGAGCGATTTTCTCCTCGAAAGCATGGTTCACATCTAAAACCTGCACATCGATTTGCGTACCTTCCCGAATCAGCCGCTGCCGTATATAAGGTAACGGCATATTATTAAATAAATCACGGTAACGGGACAACAACCTCAACTCTACTTCCTTCATCTTTTGTTTAGAACGATACACATAATGCCCCGCTAAAAACACTACTACCAGAAAGAATATCAGAAAGCCTAACAGCTGCATCCAATATTTTTCCAAGAAAGAGGGAGGCGCATTCAAATAGATCGCATCACGCGGGAAATTATCTTCATTAGATATCGCACTTATCAACGAAGCATAATTCAAGTATTTATGAGGATCATTTACCGTCGAAACCGGGATCTTGCCCATATCTTCACCGTTATAAACTTGTTGTAGCAAGGGGATTAGAGCAGTCTCAATCGTTTTAGCACTATTATAATATCCACCAATCGTATATCCTTCTTCCACGCCCATATCATATAAAGAAAAAACAGGATGCCTAGAAATGCCGTTTATACCTTGATACAAAGTACTATATAATAACGAGTGATTCAAGAAAGGCTTCTCGGTAATCCACGAGTAATACATCACGGCCGTCGCTCGATGTGGGTCTTTCTCCGACAGAACCGCCATTAAACTATCCATGGAGCAAGAACCCTCCGTATAAAAATCCACTTTCCCCTCAGGGAAAGAAGTTTCCATATGTTTCTCCATCTCATCCCGAAGCCATGTGGAAACATAACGTCTGTCGGATATGAAAATCAGACGTCTCAAACCCGGGATTAATTCCTTAACCAAGTCGATCGAACCTTTAACATAATAAGGGATAACCAAGCCCGTAGCGTTATACCCCTTAACCGCCTCTTGTAAAGGGATCACCCTATCAGAGGAATGCCGCTGATTAAAATAACATTCATCTTCTGCCATTTCACCCGTTTCCGAACAGACCAGAGTGGGAATATCCCCCCATTTCTCCCGGATCTTATCCCGCATAAAAGCCCATCCATTTACGCCTAAGTAGATAATTCCATCCGGCTTCTTCTTATTAACTTCAAAGAAGGCCTCTTGCTTCTCTTTTAATTTCTCTGGCGTATCAACCAACATCACGCTCATATGATCTATCCGGAGGGTGTACTCCTCCGGGGTAGCGAACTTCGAGATCATGTTTAATAAATTACCAGACCAGCGTTCGCCATCCACATATGAATTTATTACCAATACATACGATTCATCCTTGACCGGATATGAAAAACTCCCATAAGCCGGAGTCGGCATACCGGCTATCAAGCATAAAATCAATCCAAAATAAAGTATTATTGCCTTTAAATTTATAATATTTCGTATCATTCCCTACATTCCTCTATTGCAGTTGTAAAGACAAAGATATTCCTTAATTATCAACTAATCTTATCAAACTAGTTTTTTTATCAAGTTTTGGTGTCAAATTCACGTTTCTTACACACTAAAGGCTTTTTTAATCGGGATTATTCGGTTATTTACCGATACTCGTATAGAAATCAGCGGTATTTACTTGTGTATAGAATGACGAACCCGTACATTTGATAAAAAACAAAAAAATGGAACTTATGGATATGAAAGATTATGACATCGATTTTAAAGAGAAGAGGACAAACGGGTATCTGATCGCTACCTTATTTATCATTGTCGGTATATTATTTTTACTGCGGAATCTAGGAATGATAGATCCATCCTTATTTGACTTGCTTGTATCTTGGCCGATGCTGCTTGTCGTGTCGGGCATCTTTACGATTTTCCACCGTAATCCGGTAGGAGGTATGCTCCTCGTAGGCGTGGGAGTCTATTTCCTTTTCCCGCAGTTAAATTGGATCACGAACGATTTCTTACGTGTATATTGGCCGTTAGGATTAATCCTGTTAGGATTGGTCATCATGCTGAAGCGGAAAGATTCTATCCGCACGAAAAAGCATAAACGTCCCTTTAACCATCCCCCTTTCGGGCACCGAAAGCCTAACGATGAGATCAACTACGAGACAGATAACGGTTTCGTATCGGTTGACACCACTTTCAACTCGGTAAGGCACATCGTACTGGACCCCGTATTCAAGGGAGCGGACATAGACGTATCTTTCGGCAACGTGATCCTCGATCTTAAAAAAACAACATTAGAGGCTGATGAAACCATCATAAACATAGATAGCTCCTTCAGCGGCGTAGTAATATACGTTCCTAAAGGATGGCTGGTTCGTCTAAAGGTTGGTTCTTTCTTGGCTGGATGCCAAGATATGAGGGAACTGACAGAAGCAACCGACATGACGCACACGTTGTATATATGTGGAGACTTGTCGTTCAGCGGCCTTGAACTAAGAGACTAAACTCATCATGCAAGAACATCCTATTACAACATCCATATTACATAAAGGGCTGGGAAGCCTATTATTACTTTTAGCCATAGCGATCCAATGCGCATTATTAACTCTTTATGGCGATCTTCCGTTGAGCATCACTTTGGTCGATAGCTTACTTTCCATCGCATTGTTCGCCGTAGCGGGATATTATCTTTGGTATGTACAATGTACGTTACATATCATGCAAGCACGAGTGGCTTTCGCCGTACTCGTACAAATCGCTTGCATAGCCGGATGCTCGATCTTGCTACAAATATTCGGATTGGAAGATTGGGAGGAATTCTCGATCACGATTCCTTTTCGATTCCTGTTCGGCCTAATGGCATGGATCATTCTATCCCAATGGTATGCCAGCCGGGAAAGAAAGAGTGAGGCGGAACCTATCGTGAGACAAATGGAGGAAAAGACGGCACCTCCCCCGACTACCGTTCCGGAGGAGATTCTAGATCGTATATCCGTAAAAGACGGGACACGTATTCATATCATCCCGATAAAAGAGATATTCTATTTGCAAGCATGTGGCGACTATGTGACCTTATTCACCACTTCCGGTCAGCACGTAAAGGAGCAAACCATGAAGTATTTCGAGCGAAGCCTTCCTTCTCCGGAGTTCGTTCGTATACATCGCTCTTATATCGTTAATACGGAACAGATATTGCGAGTAGAACTATTCGGAAAAGAAACCTATCAAGTACGATTAAAGGATGGAACCTATCTTCGTGCCAGTAGCGCTGGCTATAAGCTACTCAAAGAACGTCTTTCCCTTTAGCAGTCCTATAAAAGGGACCTAATCATCGTTAAAATTAGAAGATTTTGATTGTAATATATAGAGTTTTGTGTTGTGTAACACTTTTTGGCAAGCATCGATATGTTACTTAACATATATTAGTTGCAAAAGACTTGACAAATGGTCTTGACGAACGTATCTTTGCATCGTGGTTTTTTCATAATAGTATTAGATTTAAGGTTAACAAAGTTTGGTTAGGGCTTGTCGTGAGACAGGCTTTAATTGTTTATAGGGATTTGCTTCCCTAGATTTACATATAACTATAAAAAAACGGCCACCCCTAAAAAGAGGCGACCGTAATTATTCTTAATGAAAGAACCTACTCTTTGACAATCCTTGTAACTTCCAAATCAAAGATCAAAGTCGTATAAGGCTTTATTATGACACTTCCCGAAGCACTCCTTCCAGCCGAACCGTATCCCATCTGTTGAGGAATCCAAATCTCCCAACGATCTCCTGGGTGCATATTCTGTAACGCTGTAGCAAAACCATCTACCATATCAGAAACAGTAAGCTCGGCAGGCTCTCCAGCCTCGAAAGAACGATCATCAAAAACTTCACCATTTATAAAAGAGCCTTTATAATAACATTCCACCTTGCTCGTATAATAAATCGGCTCCTTACTCTCCCCAGTCTTCAAGACCTTGTAAAGGATAAATCCGGCGTTACTTTGAGATTTCAATTGCTCGAAACCCGGAACCAGCATCTGGGCTTGAAAAGCCTCCTCATTCTGGACCTTCCAAACCTCATCCACCTCTAGTGCCTCATCATCATCCCCACAAGAGGTGATCATGAGCACGCAAAACAACATCAACGCGATATGCCAGTACTTCTTCATTCGTTTACTCTATTACCTTTTTCAATAAATTCTTCATGCTCACCTTCTCCGTGATAATATCGTGAAGCTTATCGATGCTTACGCGCTCTTGCTCCATCGTGTCACGGAAACGGATCGTTACGCAATTATCCTTCAAGGTGTCATGGTCTACCGTAATACAATACGGGGTACCGATCGCATCCTGACGGCGATAACGCTTACCGATAGAATCCTTCTCGTCGTATTGGCAACGGAAGTCGAAACGCAACATATTTATAATCTCCTCAGCTTTCTCGGGCAGGCCATCTTTCTTCACCAATGGCAATACGGCCAATTTGATCGGAGCCAAGGCTGCGGGCAACTTCAATACCACACGGCTCTCGCCATTCGCCAACGTCTCCTCGCAGTAAGAACCCGCCATGATGCTCAAGAACACACGGTCTACACCGATCGAGGTCTCGATTACATACGGAGTGTAACTCTGGTTCAACTCCGGATCGAAATATTGGATCTTTTTACCGGAAAACTTCTCATGCTGACTCAAGTCGAAGTTCGTACGGCTATGTATACCCTCCACTTCCTTAAATCCGAACGGCATTTCAAACTCGATATCCGTAGCCGCATTAGCGTAGTGAGCCAATTTCTCATGATCGTGATAGCGATACTTCTCATCGCCCAAACCTAGGGCTTGATGCCATTTCAAACGAGTAGACTTCCATTTCTTAAACCACTCGATCTCCTCACCCGGACGAACGAAGAATTGCATCTCCATTTGCTCGAACTCACGCATACGGAAGATAAACTGACGAGCCACGATCTCATTACGGAACGCCTTACCGATCTGAGCGATACCGAACGGGATCTTCATACGGCCAGTCTTCTGCACATTCAAGAAGTTCACGAAAATACCTTGGGCCGTCTCCGGACGAAGATAAACCTTCATCGCTCCATCAGCGGTAGAACCCATATCCGTAGAGAACATCAAGTTAAACTGGCGAACCTCCGTCCAGTTACGAGTTCCGGAAATCGGGCAAACGATCTCGCAATCCAAGATCAATTGGCGAAGATCCTCGAAGTTAGACTCGTTCATCGCCTTGCTATAACGCTCATGGATCTCATTCCATTTCGCTTGCTGCTCCAACACACGAGGATTCGTCTCACGGAATTTAGCCTCATCGAAAGCGTCACCGAATTTCTTTGCGGCTTTCGCCACTTCCTTATTCATTTTCTCCTCGATCTTGCCCAAATGGTCTTCGATCAAAACGTCCGCACGGTAACGTTTCTTCGAGTCCTTGTTATCGATCAACGGATCATTAAAAGCGTCAACATGGCCGGAAGCTTTCCAGATAGTAGGGTGCATAAAAATAGCGGAATCAATACCCACCACATTCTCATGCAGCAAAGTCATGCTATCCCACCAATATTTCTTTATATTGTTCTTTAACTCAACACCATACTGGCCATAATCGTATACCGCTCCCAAACCGTCATAAATCTCTGAGGAGGGAAATACGAAACCATACTCCTTACAGTGTGAAACTAATTTCTTAAATACATCTTCTTGTGCCATAATCTAATAATTTGCCAATTTTGTTAATATGCCAATGTGCCAATGATAAGTCCATCGGAGACCCGCCTGAGTGTCACATTAGCACATGGTCTCCTTTATGAGGTTACAAAGTAAATGATTTTTTCCGTAACTATAGAAAGTTTTGTATATTTACGACGTAAATCGTTAGTGTTTGCGCAAACAGTATAATTTAAACAAGATAATACCATGAAATCAGAAGAAATCTCACGCCGCTCGTTCCTTAAGCGAGCGCTAGCCTTATCGGCAGTATCGGCCATCCCGTCGTTCTGGACACCCGCCCACGGACGTGTTCTACCTACTTCCCCGCTAATCAGCGCTAATGACCGGGTAAACATCGCGTTCATCGGCATCGGACAACGAGGGGGCGAGATCGCCAAGGAATTGTATAACACAGGTCTGTGTAACGTAGTAGCTCTCTGCGACGTGGACATGGGAGCCCCTCACACGCAAGAGATTATCAACATGTTCCCGAAAGCGGCCCGTTTTCAAGACTTCCGCACGATGTTCGACCGGATGGCGGACAAGATCGATGCCGTAAGCGTAGGCGTGCCGGATCATTCCCACTTCCCGATCACGATCGAGGCGATGGCGCACGGCAAACATGTATATGTAGAGAAACCGATGGCCCGCACATTCCAAGAGATAGAGATCATGATGCGTGGGGCCAAGAAATACGGCGTTGTCACCCAAATGGGTAACCAAGGACATTCCGAGGCGAACTATTTCCAATTCAAGGCATGGAAAGAGGCCGGTATTATCAAGGATGTTACCGCCATTACCGCCCATATGAATAATCCGCGTCGCTGGCACGGATGGAACCCGAATATTAGGCATATGCCTATGGGAGAACCGGTTCCCGAGACGATGGATTGGGACACATGGATCGGCGTAGCCCAATATCATGATTACAACCATGACTACCATTTGGGACAATGGCGTTGTTGGTACGACTTCGGAATGGGTGTCTTAGGAGACTGGGGAGCGCATATTTTGGATACGGCACATGAATTCCTAGATTTAGGATTGCCTACAGAAATAAATCCGCTTTATTTGAAAGACCATAACCCGTTCTTCTTCCCGATGTCATCCACCCTTTTGTTTAAATTCCCGGAAAGAGGGAATATGCCGGCCGTGGATATCACTTGGTACGATGGACTGGACAATATCCCCTCTGTCCCGGAAGGTTACGGTGTTTCCGAACTTGACCCGAATATCCCGACCGTAGCCGGCGGCAAGATACAACCGGCGAAGTTGAACCCGGGCAAGGAAATCTACTCGAAAGAATTAACCTTCAAGGGTGGTTCTCATGGAAGTACCTTATCTATCATCCCGGATGAGAAAGCGAAAGAGATGGAATCCCGCTTACCGGAAGTGCCGAAAAGCCCGTCTAACCATTTCGCAAACTTCCTGCTCAGTTGTATGGGTAAGGAGAAAACCCGCTCACCGTTCTCTATCGCCGGCCCATTAAGTCAGGTATTCTGTCTCGGCGTATTAAGCCAGCGCTTGAACCGCAAGCTCGTCTTCGACCGTGACACGAAACAGATCACGAACGATCCGGAGGCGAATAAGATGCTATGTGGAGTACCGCCTCGCAAAGGATGGGAACAATATTATACCATTTAATTGAAACATGGAGAATTGAAAGTTATTCGCTCATCGCTTTAACTTTCAATTCTCTCATATAGTTTATAAGCCTATTTGCTACAACATCTACAACTATCCCTGCATTCATCTGGTCTTAGGATGATTAACTAATGGTGGTAGATAAAAAACATCTACAATTATCTAGCTCTATCTACCACTATTTACCGCTATTTACCACTTTTCCATCACCTAACACAACGCTTCTCCACACTCACCATATAGCATTATCCGATCTCCTTTCAACACGGATAAAATATTAACATCTAGCCATTTGTAGTTTTTTAACCTAAAAAACAAAAGTTTTATTATAGGAAAACAAAAGTTTAATAAGCGGAAAACTTTTGTTTCTCTATAGGGAAACTAAAGTTTCCTCAGTATGAAACTTTTGTTACCTCTAAGAGAAATGTCTTTTGCTTTTAATCCCGACGCTACGCTCTGCATTTTTTGTTATATTTATGGCAAATATAGAAAACCATAAGAACTAAAAGAATTTTCAAATTACCGAAGGAAAAGTACAAGGAGTGAGAACAACTACGGAAGGGGTCTTATTGTATAAGGGTATTTCATGAAGACCGGAAATCCGAACGAACAAGGATTGGACGAATAGGCACCCTATACGAAGGAAAAAACATTCGTGATGACATTCCATATCGAATAAAGTCATCACGAACGCCTTCAAATATACTCATAGGACTCCGAGAAACTCGACTGGGAGCTAGAAGAAGCCAATTCTTCAGAGACTAATTGATGCAGATTGCCATTCTGATCATAGGACTTCGTGATCCGACGAAGCTCTATGGGTTTCTTCTCTGTCGGGAGAGAAGTATAAACCATGATCTCCATGTTCAATCCGTTCTCATTGCGGTACTCGCTATATCGGAGAACCTCGGACGTTTCGGGATCACGAATCGTTTCTTTTGTCAACAACCCTGTCTCATCGTACTCATAGTCCGTATAAGTAAGCTTCCGGCCGAGTTCGTCGTACTCAACTTTCCGTTCCAGAAGATTATTCTTATAAGAAAAGACTGTCACCTTGCTCTTGCCAATAACCGGATATTCAGTAATCTCCTTTATTTTCCGGCCTTGTTCATCATACTTATAATGAAGCGTAGACAAATTATGATACGTCTGATCTAGGTTTCTGTTGAAGTAAACTTCTTTAGACAAAAAACCCCACTCGTCATAAACATATTCAACGTAGCCAATCAAGTATCCTTCTCCATCCTCCGTATTCAATGGATATAATACCTTGGAGATACGTCCCGACTCATCGTACACATATTCCTTCGCCAGACTCTGAGGAGAGGAAATACCCGCACCGTACCAAACTCGTGCCAATTTAGCTCCCTCCGGATAAACAACACTAGAACAAATCACCGGCTTAGCCTCATCTTGAAATGAGTCCTCGCTACACCCCAGAGTGCCCAGCAAGACAAAAAGCAGGATGATCCCACCTATCGGATTGATGATTCTCATAATATCTTATTTATTTAAGTTTCTATAAGTTATAGATGATCAAACAATCTCAAAAGCTGCGTATCTATTAAAAAAAGACACCGAATATTCGTCAGATTCGTATCCTATGAGTGATTTGCCGTTAAAGCTTGAACTTATACCCAACCGTCAGACTCATCGTATTGTAATTGGCACCGACACTTCTTACCTCATACAGAGAGAAATTATCGCCATCGATCTTATAGTTACCGCCCTCATCACCTAGAGAGAGATCATACCCCAGATTCATCACCCAGTTATTCACCTCTATACCAAAAGAAGTTGTCAATCCCCAATCAAAAGAATTCACGTCTCGAAATGGATGATCGGCGTTTTCAGCCTCATCATATCCCGAATGGCCATAACCATAACTATACCCTAGGCCAGTAGATTTGACATATTTACCAAGCGCCTGCGGCTCCTTCGAATACCCCATCGTAAACGAAGATCCCCAATTCGTATCATTCTTGACAGATACACCGGCATACATACCGACCGCTAAATGCATACGTATCTCTTTCGACACTTTCCATGAGAAATCAGCCATCACGGGCAATTGCAAAAAATGTTGCGTGATACCACCGGTCATCATCTCTTTCAAGACATACGTAGCAGACTCCGTCGTTCTCGGATAATCTCCCAACGAATACCCTCTATTCGCATAATATAGACCGGATTTCAATCCAATCCATCCCGGTTCAAACTGGTAAGATACACCAACGCCTACCTTAACCCCCGCACGCCAGCTAGATCCCATTCCAACACGATTAACCGCAGCAAATCCACCCTCCGGAGTAATCCCCCAGCGTGATTGAGCGCTCACCACCAAGCCGCTCAAAGCGCATAACACAAATAAAATCAGCTTCTTCATATCATTATTCTTTTATATGTAAATATCAATTGTTATTGATAAGACAAAAGATTCTGAAAAACCCCTACTCCAACACCTAATTTTATAGTTACCTTATACCTAAAATAGCATATATCAATTTTTTTACTATATTTGTTACTCAATAAATTACATGGTCATGAAAACATTAAATGAAATCATAAGTATTCTCAAAGAATACAAAAAGACTATGTCTTCCCAATATGGTATAAAGCGATTGGGAGTATTTGGTTCCGTTGCCAGAGGAGAACAAACAGAATCAAGCGATTTGGATATCTGTGTCGAGATAGAAACTCCTAATTTCTATATTCTATGTGATATTCAAGAAGATTTGGAAAAATTGACCGGATATAAAATCGATCTACTACGTTTAAGACAAAACTTGAATGAATTGTTAATGAATAATATACGACGCGATGGAATATTTGCTTAACCAAGAAATACTGCAAATCCTTCATAGAGTTCAATCTACAATTGAAACGGTCTTACGCAGAAATAAACCGATCTCTTCCGTAAATGACTATCTGCTGAGTGAGTCCGGCATGGAAAAGCTAGATGCTGAAATCGTTTTTGATGTCATTAAAGATAAACTACCCCCATTATTAGTTACAGTCAGCCAAATTATCAAAGAAATAGAATAGAATTTGCTATATTTACACCCTGTTAGTAATTTGGCGTAATAGCGTTGTGTAGAAAGAACTGGATTTTATGAGACCGGAAGATAAAGAAGACGATTATATCGAGGATAAGGAAAACGAGGAAATTGAGGATATAAATAGTGATACCCAAGATAACGAGGCTACGGAGGAAGAGGCGAATACCCATTCCGACTATAAAGTCCCGGGGAAAGGGGATGCACGTGTCACGACCTATCATTTGTCTGGGATGTACCAAAACTGGTTCCTAGACTATGCCTCTTATGTGATCTTGGAACGGGCCGTTCCGCATATCAACGATGGACTGAAACCCGTACAACGACGTATCCTGCACTCCATGAGAAGGTTGGATGACGGGCGGTATAACAAGGTTGCGAATATCGTAGGTCATACGATGCAGTTCCACCCTCACGGAGACGCCTCTATCGGAGATGCCTTGGTGCAATTGGGACAAAAGGATCTGTTGATCGATTGCCAAGGAAACTGGGGTAATATCCTGACGGGAGACGGAGCTGCCGCTCCTCGTTATATAGAGGCTCGCCTTTCCAAGTTTGCCTTGGAGACCGTATTCAATCCCAAGACAACCCTTTGGCAGCTTTCTTACGACGGGCGTAATAAGGAACCGGTTACCTTACCGGTAAAATTCCCTTTATTGCTGGCACAGGGCGTGGAAGGTATCGCCGTAGGCCTGTCTTCCAAGATACTCCCTCATAATTTCAATGAGTTATTAGATGCTTCCATCGCCTATCTACGGGGAGAGGAATTTGCGTTATATCCGGATTTCCAGACAGGAGGCTCTATCGACATAGCCAAATATAATGATGGAGAACGGGGTGGATCGGTGAAAGTCCGTGCGAAAATCGGCAAGCTCGATAATAAGACATTGGTGATCTCGGAGATCCCGTATGGAAAAACAACCTCTACCGTGATCGAGTCCATCCTAAAAGCGAACGATAAAGGAAAGATCAAGATCAAGAAGGTAGACGATAATACCGCCAAGGATGTGGAGATCTTGGTGCATCTCGCTCCGGGGGTCTCTTCAGACAAGACCATCGATGCCTTATACGCCTTTACGGATTGCGAGATCAGTATCTCCCCGAACTGCTGCGTGATCAAGGAGGACAAGCCGCATTTCCTTACGGTCAGCGATGTGCTCCGCCACTCTACGGATCGTACGTTGGAGCTTTTACGGGAAGAGCTCAAGATCCAGAAACAAGAGCAAGAGGAGGCCCTGTTCTTCGCCTCCCTTGAAAAGATATTTATCGAGGAGCGCATCTATAAAGATCCGGAATTCGAGAACGCCAAGAACATGGACGAGGCGATATCCCATATCGACCTTCGTTTAGAGCCGTTCAAGCCCCGATTTATCCGTGAGGTTACCCGGGACGATATCCTGAAACTCATGGAGATCAAGATGGGACGTATCTTAAAGTTCAACTCCGACAAGAGTAACGAGTTCATCGCCCAGACCTTGGAACAAATCGCCAAGATCAACGATAAACTGGAACATATCATCGACTATACTATCGATTGGTTTACCATGCTGAAAGAGAAATACGGCAAGGCTTACCCCCGCCATACCGTGATACGCAACTTCGACACGATCGAGGCGACCAAGGTCGTAGAGGCGAACGAGAAATTGTATATCAACCGTCAAGAAGGTTTCATCGGTATGGGACTGAAAAAGGACGAGTTCATATGTAACTGCTCGGATATAGACGATGTCATCATCTTCTATCGCAACGGTACTTATAAGATCGTCAAGGTAGCGGATAAGATCTTTATCGGTAAGGATATTCTATATGTCAACGTATTTAAGCGCAATGACAACCGGACGATTTACAACGTTATATACCGGGACGGTAAGTTCGGATATAATTACATCAAACGCTTCGCTGTCACGGGCGCTACACGCGACCGGGAATACGACCTGACCAAAGGAATGGAAAACTCCCGTGTCCTTTACTTCAGCGCGAACCCGAACGGAGAGGCGGAGACCGTCAAGGTAATCCTGAAACCCAAACCCCGGCAGAAACTACTCGTCTTCGAGAAGAACTTCAGCGAGATAGCCATTAAGGGACGGGGTTCTCAAGGTAATATCCTGACGAAAGCGGAAGTGCACAAGATCAGCCTCAAGCAGAAAGGCTCTTCCACCTTGGGAGGCCGGGAAGTATGGTTCGACTGGGACGTACTCCGGTTAAATTACGATGGGCGAGGAGAAGAGCTAGGCGAGTTCCATAGCAACGATCAGATATTGGTGATCCTGCCGAACGGCGATTTCTACGTCACGAATTTTGACCTTAGCAATCACTACGAGTCCAATATCATGGTCATCGAGAAATACCAGCCGAGCAAGATATGGACTGCCGTATTATACGATGCGGATCAGAAATATTATTATATCAAACGATTCCTGCTGGAGGTAAACACCCGGAAGCAGAATTTCCTAGGAGAGAATCCGAAGAACCGCTTGATGTTGCTTACGGATGAGGTCTATCCTCGTATCGAGGTGATCTTCGGAGGCCATGACGCCTTCCGGGAGGCTCTCGTCCTCGATGCCGACGAATTTATCGCGGTGAAAGGCTTCAAAGCCAAAGGTAAACGAATCTCTACATTTGAGGTCGAGACAATCAATGAGCTGGAACCGAATCGCTTCGTCCCTTCCGAAAACGCATCGGAATCAGACGATACCGAAGGCAATGAGGAGGGAAACGACACTGACGACGGGCAGAGTACCACGGATATTATCGATGAAATTACGGGACAGATGAAATTGTTTGACGAATAACCTATGAAAGCTATCACCTGTTTGATTGGTTTGTTCCTGCTGTTTCTCGCGTCACCGGCCAAGGCCCAGTCCGATGGAGACGAGATCCCTTGGTCTATCAACAGCGGGACCATGGTCGGTATAGGAAGCTACAACCTAATGGACACCTATTTATCTCCCAGCATGGAAGATAAGAAATATACAGGCCCCGGATTACGGGTAATGAATGAACGGATGAAGAGGGTCCGGCTGGCAAACTATCGGGTATCCAGACAGCAAATCATAAGCGTCGATCTGGCTACCACGGATAATGCCGCCTCTACCGCTACGGATTTCGCGGGCTTTATCGATTATACGTTGGGTTACCATTATCATTTGCCCACGCTATTGCCGGATCTAAAGCTTCTGGCGGGTGGTGCCGTGCATGGCATGGGTGGTTTTATATACAATACCCGTAACGGAAATAACCCGGCCTCGGCGAAAGCGGATATCGATTTGAACATCTCCGCCATGGCGATCTATAAGTTACGCGTCAAGGAATATCCTATGACGCTGCGCTACCAGTTCACGATCCCCTTCGCCGGTGTTTTATTCTCCCCCCATTACGGGCAATCGTATTACGAGATCTTCAACCTAGGGAATGCCTCGGGAGTGGTGCAATTCAATTCCTTCCATAATAAATTCGCCATGAAGAACTTTTTCACGGTCGATTTCCCGGTTTGTAATTTTACGATACGGGCAGGTTACCTAAACAGCTCTTACCGTACGGATGTCAATGGGATACAGTCTCATATAATCTCTCACTCTTTTATGATCGGCCTCGTGAAAGAATTCATCTCTTTCGGAGGAAAACGCCTAAAGAATACCCAGCGGTTCAAAAGCGCTTATTATTAAAAGGAAATCAAATGAAACGATACCTTATATATATATGTATATCTCTCGGATTCCTGTTTACCGGATGTGAGAAATCGGACGAATACGTGGCCTCCCCACAGGAGAACTTTGAGGCGCTTTGGAAAATATTGGATGAGAATTACTGCTTCTTCGAATACAAGGACATTGATTGGAACGAGGTTCACGACCGTTATAAGACGCAGATAAGCGATACGATGAACCAATACGTCCTATTTGACGTATTAGGCGATATGCTAAACGAGCTGAAAGACGGGCATACCAATTTGATATCCACCTTCAATATGTCCCGCTATTGGGATTGGTACCTCGATTATCCGGATAATTTCGACTCAGACATACAAGAGAATTATCTCGGAAGGGACTACTCGATCGCCGGAGGGCTTAAATACACGACATTGAGTGACGGTCAGATCGGGTATATTTACTACGGTAGCTTTTCCAGTTCGGCCGGTGAAAGCGGCTTGGATCACATATTCTATCAATTCAAGGATTGCAAAGGTTTGATCTTCGATATCCGGGATAATGGCGGTGGCATGTTATCAAACGCCGATCGCATCGCTTCTCGTTTCTTGGAGGAAAAGATACTGACCGGCTATATCCAACATAAGACGGGTAAAGGGCACGATGACTTTTCCGAACCTTATCCCCTTTATCTCTCACCTTCCGAGCGTATCCGCTGGTTACGTCCTGTCGTGGTCTTAACGAATCGTCATTGCTACAGCGCCGCCAACGATTTCGTGCAGAAAGTACGCATGATGCCTTATGTAACGACGATGGGAGATCGCACCGGAGGCGGTAGTGGCTTCCCCTTTAACTCCGAGTTGCCCAACGGCTGGGGTGTCCGTTTCTCCGCGTCTCCCATGCTAGATGTAAACAAACAGCATACGGAATTCGGTATCGATCCTACATATAAGGTTTCTATGACCCAAGAAGATATCGAGAAAGGTAAAGATACGATTATCGAGGCGGCGATCACCCACCTCTTGTCCGAGACCGAGAAGAAATAAGGTTTCGCTAAAAAAACAACGCAAATATTTGCAAGTTTATAAAAAAGCATTACCTTTGCACACGATTCCAATGCGGCTGTGGTGTAATTGGTAGCCACGTCAGACTTAGGATCTGATGCTTCACGGCGTGGGGGTTCGAGTCCCTTCAGCCGCACAAATCCAGAAATCCTTGTAAGTTCGCTTACAAGGATTTTTTAGTATGGATAAACCTCCTCCATATATACAAGCACTGTGAAGATCAAGGATTACAAACAACATCCAAACTGTTAATTTTAGAAGATTTTATGCCTATTCTGTATAGTTTCAAATTCAAAAACATTTTTTATACCGGGCAGACATGTTGTTTAACACAAGTTATACTCAAAACCCTTGACAAAGGGGCTTTACAAGCTTATCTTTGCATTGTGGTTTTTTCATAATAGTATTAGATTTAAGGTTAACAAAGTTTGGTTAGGGCTTGTCGTGAGACAGGCTTTAATTATTTATAGGGGTTTCATTCGTTTATAGATGCTTCCCGGCATCGATTTTATCTTTCCATCCAATTCCAACTCAAAGAGCAGAGAAGATAATTGATGTACCGGAAGATTCAAGGCTACGGACAATTCATTGATATGAGATTCCTTTCGCATTTCCAAGAACGACAAGATCCGTTCACTCTCCTCGTTCTCAGGAAATAATAATTGGGTTTGGACCGGTAACGCGTCTGTCTTTTGAGCGACATCCCAACGCATCGCCATGATTAAATCGTCAGCGCAAGTGATCAAGCCTCCTTTATTCTGCCGGATTAAGCCATTACATCCTTTAGAGTTGATATCCGTTACCCGGCCCGGAAAGGCATAGACATCCCGGCCATACGAGAAAGCGATATCCGCCGTGATCAAAGAGCCTCCTTTCTCCGCCGATTCAATAACGATCGTGGCATCCGCCAGACCGGCTACGATCCGGTTTCGCCGGATAAAGTTCTGCCGATCCGGATTCGTCCCGCTAGGGAAGTCGGTCAATAAACCTCCCCGCTCCAACATCTCGACCGCCGTAGAGCGATGCACGGGAGGATAGATACGATCCAAACCATGCGCCAATACGCCCACCGTGGGCAATTGGTTCTTCAACGCATTCCGATGAGCGCAAATATCGATGCCATATGCGAGTCCGCTAACGACCAATAGATCCGGGAAAATCACGGACAAATCCCGCAATAAACGCTCGGTCACTTCCTGCCCATAAGCGGAGGCCCTACGAGTACCCACAACGCTGATGATATGGGCGGCGTTTAAATCCGCGTTCCCCTTGAAATAAAATAAAACCGGAGCGTCCGGGCATTCCCGCAGACGTTCCGGATAATTCATATCTTTCAAGAAATAGATAGAGATACCGTTCTTTTGGGCAAAAGCCAATTCTTTCTCTGCCCGTAAAAGCACATCCGCCCGCTTAATCTCGGCGATAATCGAATCGCCGATACCCGATATCTTCTCTAGCGACTGGCGCTTTTCCGTAAACACGGCCTCCGCATCTCCCAACGCTTCCAGAAGATGGCGGGCTAGGATATCTCCCACCCCATTAATCATAGTAAGGCCAATTTGGTAAATCTGTTTGTCTGTCATTTATGCTTGTTTTGATTCTATTCGCTTTAGCATCTCATCGAAATATTCTCCTCTGGTTAATTTGCCATTCTCTACGACAACGGATTCCACGACTCCTTTAGTAGCCAGCGCCCCATCGGATTCCCGGTAAATATCTTGCTCGAACACCAGTTTCACCCCTTTCTTATATACATTCAGGCAAGAAGTATACCGATCGCCGCTCCGCAAGGAGTTCTTGAACTGGATATCCACACGGGCCACAAAAGCATCGATGCCCTTCTCATGCATGGCGCCGAAGTTCTCACCCAACGACTCCAGAAACTCATGCCGGGTATGCTCCATATAATGTTGGTAATTGGAGTTATTCACCACGCCTTGCAAATCGCACTCATAATCGCGAACCTTGTCTGTCAGTTTAAAAATATATTCCTTCATTATCGTAGTTCTTTTTCGATTTGTACTTTCTCCATTTTATAAAGACGATCGGACGGGCGGATCTTCTCGGACATCTTTATCGAGAAGCGTTCCCCTTTCACGGTCTCCTCCACCGGTTTCAGGTCTACCCGGATCTCATCGACGGTCTGCATAACGGCTCCGGTCGTGGGACCTGTTACCAAGATCTCATCGCCTACTCTCAAGGAACCGGACTCCATCTCAAACTCGGCGACACCGATTCCGCTGAAGTATTTGATACCCCGTGCCACGTACACTTTCTTACGGGTAGCACCGGAGCCATATTTACTGCTCCATTCACCCAATCGTTGTCCCAGATAGTAGCCATCCCAGAAACCGCGATTAAAGACCCTGCGCAGACGCTCGTCCCAAACCGCTACCTTCTCCTCATCGAAGGTACCTTCGCAATAGGCCTTGACCGCCTCTTTATAACATTCGGTCACGAGACGCACATACTCCGGCCCGCGGGCACGCCCCTCCAGCTTGAACACACGTACGCCGGCATCCATCATCTTATTCATGAAATGAATCGTCTTCAAGTCCTTCGGCGACATGATATACTGATTCTCCACATCCAGCTCGATCTGGCTATCCTTATCATGCACCGTATAGGCACGACGACAAATTTGCATGCAAGCCCCCCGGTTGGCGGAAGCGTTCATCTCATGCAAACTCAAATAGCATTTACCGGACACGGCCATGCACAAAGCCCCGTGAGCGAACATCTCTATGCGGATCAATTCCCCTTTCGGGCCTTTGATCTGCTGCTTCACGATCTCCTGATAAATCTCATGCACCTGCTTTAAGTTCAATTCGCGAGCCAATACGACCACATCGGCGAAGCGGGCGTAAAACTTCAACGCCTCCACGTTCGAGATATTCAATTGCGTGGATAAGTGCACCTCTTGCCCGATGCTATTCGCGTAATTCATAGCGGCCACATCGGCGGCGATAATGGCGGAGACACCCGCATCCTTAGCGGCGTCTATGATCTCCCTCATCAACGGAAGATCCTCACCATAAATAACCGTATTAACCGTGAGATAACTCTTGATACCATGTTCCCCGCAAATAGCGACGATCTTACGCAAATCCTCCGTCGTGAAATTATTCGACGAGCGAGAACGCATATTCAATCCTTCGATACCGAAATAAATGGAGTCGGCCCCTCCTTGTATAGCAGCCATCAACGATTCATAGGAACCGACAGGCGCCATTATTTCAAAATCCTTCTCTTTCAAGGTTATATATTTTAATATTACGGTAGCAAAGGTACGAATAATATTTGAGAAGATTTCTTATAAGCACAAACCCTCCATCCCATCATGAAAGAATAGTTCCAGTTGGAGAAGCACAAGATCCTAAATAAAGCGGGGCAATCCGAGCTCTATCAATATATCATAAATGATCCGGATTATTAAAAACGCCTGTTCCATCCACCGATCATCTTACGAGATGTAAAAATTATTCCCCAAAAAGAAGTACTTTTGTAATCTCTATTTAGTTAGCAAACAGAAGGTATGAAGATTGGTTCAATAGATTTAGGGGAGCGTCCGGTATTCTTGGCGCCTATGGAGGACGTGACGGATATCTCGTTTCGTTTGATGTGCAAACGCTTCGGGGCGGACATGGTATATACGGAGTTCGTATCAAGCGACGCGTTGATCCGCAGTGTGAACAAAACACAGCAAAAACTAAATGTCTCCGATGATGAGCGTCCGGTCGCTATCCAGATTTACGGTAAGGACGTAGCCTCGATGGTAGAGGCCGCACGTATTTGCGAGGAAGCTCGTCCGGATATTTTAGATATAAACTTTGGTTGCCCCGTAAAGAAAGTAGCGGGCAAGGGAGCCGGGGCCGGCATGCTACGCAATATCCCGTTGATGCTGGAAATCACGAGAGAAGTGGTGAAAGCCGTGAACATCCCCGTCACCGTGAAAACCCGTTTGGGATGGGATGCCGACAACCGCGTTATCGTGGATCTGGCCGAGCAACTACAGGATTGCGGTATCGCCGCCCTCTCCATCCACGGACGTACACGGGCGCAAATGTACACGGGCGAGGCGGATTGGACCTTGATCGGTGCCGTAAAAAATAACCCTCGCATGCAAATCCCTATCATCGGGAATGGCGACGTGACTTCCGCCGAGATATGCAAACAGCGTTTCGAGGACTATGGCGTAGACGCCGTAATGATCGGTAGGGCTAGCATAGGCCGCCCTTGGATCTTCCGGGAGGTAAAACACTATCTTACGACCGGGGAATTATTGCCGCAAGAGCCTTTCTCTTGGTATCTGGATATCCTAAAAAAACAAGTGGAGCAAAGCGTGGAACGATTGGACGAACGTAGAGGAATCTTACATATTCGTCGTCATCTGGCAGCTACTCCGCTCTTCAAAGGTATTACCGATTTCAAGCAAACACGGATCGCCATGCTACGTGCGGAGACTGTTAACGAATTATTCGAAATTATGAATAATATTCCTAAAAAGTACGGAATTCTAGAATAACAAGCTTGATATATATCAAATTGAAACCTATTTGCGATATTTTTACAATAAAATGTTACAAATACTATTGACGCATATTATAAAACCCCTTATATTTGCATCGAGTTTTTTTCATAGTATTTTAGATCTAAGGTTAACAAGTCTTTGCAAGGGGGGAATCGTGAGATTGTTTCATTGAGGAGCAAAAAAAGCCGCATCCATATTGGGACTAGCGGCTTTTTTGTTTTTCCGGACTCTATATCCTAAATCAAGAAACTTATCGTATCTTTGTCAATAGGTCACATTAAATACTTGGCACTATGAACCAGACTATTTATCCCATCGGTATACAGAACTTCGAGAAGATTCGATCAAGGATTATGATTCTCGCTTTGGTATCTATAAAGTAGGATTTCCCAATTTAGAGGTAGAAGAAGGCTTTGTCAAATACCTGCTTCTTTTCTACACCAGTGTTAGCGCCCCAAAGACTCCTTTCGAAATCAGGCGTTTTGTCCGGGAGGTGGAATAAAAAAGCCTATGTTTTCGCACACACGCTATACATTATTCGAAATAAACCCTTACATTTGCGAAAAACATAATACTATACCACCATGAGTAAGAAAGTCATAACTTTCGGAGAGATCATGCTTAGGCTGGCTACTCCGGACTATTTACGCTTTTGCCAAGCCAATCAGTTCAACGCTACTTTCGGCGGAGGGGAAGCGAATGTCGCCGCCTCACTCGCCAACTATGGCATAGAGACTGAGTTTGTAACCCGTTTACCCCAAAATGACATCGCCCGTGCCTGCGTTATGGAATTACGCAAACAGGGTATCGGAACTTCCAAGATCATTTACGGAGGGGAACGGTTAGGCATTTATTTTCTGGAGACCGGAGCGGTCGCTCGTGCCAGCAAGGTGGTATATGACCGGGCTCATTCTTCCATCGCCGAGATCCGACCGGGGATGATCGATTGGGACGAGGTATTCAAGGATGCCTCTTGGTTTCACTGGACAGGTATCACGCCAGCCATATCCGAAGGTGCCGCCAACGTATGCTTGGAAGCGATACAGGCGGCAAACCGATTGGGCATCACGGTATCCTGCGACCTCAACTACCGGAAAAATCTCTGGAAATACGGTAAGACAGCCCATGAGGTCATGCCGGAACTAGTAGCCGGATGCGATATCATCCTAGGAAACGAGGAAGATGCCGAGAAAGTCTTCGGTATCAAGCCCGAAGGTTTCGACGCCGCCGCCACGGAAGGCGAGGTACACGCCGCTTCTTTCCAGTCGGTATGTACCCAATTAATGGCTCACTTCCCACGTGCCCGGAAAGTTATCATCACGCTAAGAGGCTCCATCAATGCCAATCATAACACATGGGGCGGAGTGCTATACGCCGACAACCGGTTGTACGAATCCCGCCGGTATGACATCACCCATATCGTAGATCGTGTAGGTGGAGGCGATTCTTTTATGGGAGGTCTTATTTACGGTTTGCTCTCCTACCCCGGTGACGACCAGAAAGCCTTGGACTTCGCGGTAGCGGCTTCCTGCCTGAAACACACGATCTACGGAGACTTCAACCAAGTAACCGTAGAGGAAGTAGAAAAACTCATGTCCGGCGACACCTCCGGCCGTGTCTCCCGCTAATTTTCAATTCTCAATTTTCAATTTTTAATTCCCAATATGGCTCGATTCAATAAAATACAAACATTACAGGCTATCATCCAAACCGGAATGGTGCCCGTCTATTATAATAAAGAGGTAGAGATCGCAAAACAAGTTGTAAAAGCCTGTTACGAGGGAGGCGTCAGAGCCTTCGAGTTTACTAACCGGGGAGATTTCGCCCACGAGGTATTTGGCGAGCTGGTAAAATACGCCGCCAAGGAATGTCCGGAATTAGTATTGGGCGTAGGTTCTATCGTAGACCCGGCCACAGCCGCCTTATTCATACAGCTAGGGGCAAACTTCGTAGTCGGCCCGCTGTTTAACCCGGAGATAGCGAAGATATGTAACCGTCGCCTCATCCCTTATACGCCCGGCTGCGGTTCCGTATCCGAGATCGGCTTTGCCCAAGAAACAGGTTGCGACCTTTGCAAGATATTCCCCGCCGGAAATGTAGGAGGTCCCTCATTTGTCAAGAACATAAAGGCCCCCATGCCATGGACCCTAATCATGGCTACCGGTGCCGTGGAGCCGACAGAGGAGAATCTATCCGCTTGGTTCAAGGCCGGCGTGACCTGCGTAGGAATGGGATCCAAACTCTTCCCCAAAGAAGCGATAGCGGGAAACGATTGGCAATCCATTACAGATTTATGCCGCGACGCCTTATCTATCATTCAAAAGTATCGCCAAGTATGAAAAACTTTTTAGATCAAGATTTCTTGCTCCAAACCGACACGGCCCGTGAGTTATATCACGAGCATGCGGCGAAGATGCCCATCATTGATTACCATTGCCATCTGGATCCCCGGCAAATAGCGGAGAATCATCAATTCGAGGATCTTACGGAGATATGGCTGGGCGGAGACCATTACAAATGGCGGGCGATGAGAGCGAACGGTATTCCCGAAGAATATATCACCGGAGATAAGCCCCCTTACGAGAAATTCCTTAAATGGGCAGAGACGATGCCTTACACGATGCGAAACCCGCTTTATCATTGGACACATCTGGAACTTAGCCGTATATTCGGAATCCATAAAGTCTTGAATCCGGCTTCCGCCGAGGAAATCTACGCAACTTGTACGGATAAACTGCGTACTCCCGAATATCGTGCGCAAGCCATCATGAAACGGATGAACGTAGAGGTTGTTTGTACGACCGACGATCCTATAGACTCATTGGAATTCCATCAAAAAATACGTTCAAGCGGATGCCACATCCGTGTATATCCGGCATGGCGACCGGACAAGGTACTCGCTATCGATAATTTCAAGGCGCTAAATGACTATTTGTCCAAGCTGGAGGCCGCCGCCGATAAGACCATCCTCACCTACAAGCATTTATTGGAGGCATTACAAAAGCGGCATGATTTCTTCGCCGCCCAAGGGTGCCGGTTATCGGACCACGGGTTGGATACTTTCTATGCCGAACCTTATACCGAGCAGGAGATTGAGGTGATTTTCCTCAAGGCTCGTATGGGTAAATCGCTCACGGAGCAGGAAGTTCGCAAATACCGTTCGGCATTGCTATACGAATTGGCGGCAATGGATGCCCGGAGTGGATGGGTACAGCAATTCCATATCGGCGCAAATCGGAATAATAACAAACGGATGTTCAAGTTATTAGGGCCAGACACGGGTTTCGACGCTATCGATGATCAGCCGGTAGCTGTTTCCATGAACCGCTTTTTCAGCCATTTAGATCAAGAAGGGCTGTTAGCGAAAACGATCGTTTACAACCTGAATCCCCGCGACACCGAGTTGATGGTAGCCAATGCCTACAATTTCAACGACGGCAGTGTACCCGGGAAGATGCAATATGGAGCGGCTTGGTGGTTCCTCGATCAGATCAAAGGCATGGAAGATCAGTTAAACGCACTTTCCAGCCTCGGTCTTTTAAGCCGTTTCGTCGGTATGCTGACAGATTCCCGCAGCTTCCTGTCATATCCCCGCCATGAGTATTTCCGCCGGATCCTTTGTAATATGCTAGGCAATGAGATAGAGAAAGGCTTATTGCCCGCCTCCGAGCTTTCCTTCATTGGACAGATGGTGGAGGACATCAGTTACAACAACGCTAAACGATACTTTGATTTCTGATTATTGCAACCCGCATTGCAATGTTACTGCACGCCTGTCGCAGTAACACTGCACGTGCGTTGCAGTAAGGCTGCAACAGCTTTGCAACATTTTATTCACAAACACTTCATAAGACCTTCCACTATACTCGCACATATTACGCCTACTTTTGCGGCAGATTTAGATAAACACTAAAATACGCAAACATGAAACAACGGCTTTATGATTTCATCCCTGTCAAGCATCTATGCGTAGGGATGTCTTTATGTGGCATAGTGGCAGGTACCCAAACCGCTCAAGCTTCTCCCGTCTTCGGGCAATCATCGGGCTTAGAACTTCCGAGTCCCAGCATCTACCAACAAAGTACGAAACAGATTTCCGGTATCGTCAAAGACCAGGCGGGGATTCCTGTAATTGGCGCGAACGTGATCGTAAAAGGGACGACAAACGGAGTAATCACCGGGCTCGATGGAGATTTCCTACTGGAAGTTCCGGAAAACGCTACCTTAGAGATCAGTTATATCGGTTATATGACGCAAAGTATCCCGATAAACGGGAAAACGACCTTCAACATCATCCTAGAAGAAGATACGCAGAAATTGGATGAGGTAGTCGTACTCGGTTATGGAGCGGGGCAACGCAAACAAGATCTCTCCGCTTCCGTGGGCGTGCTGAACAACACGGAAGACCTGGTGGCCCGTCCGGTTACCTCTACCGAAAGTATGTTGCAAGGGCAGTTAGCGGGTGTTACCGTACAAGCGAACGGTGGAGACCCGACGGCTACACCCTCGATCGTGATTCGTGGACAGGGCTCACAGAATGGCGATAACGTATTATGGGTTGTTGACGGTGTTCCCGGCGCACCCATCGCCTCTATGAATGATATCGAGACGATTGTCGTCTTAAAAGATGCTGCCTCTGCCGCTATCTATGGAGCGCAATCCGGAGCCGGCGGTGTTATCTTGGTAACCACCAAGAAGGCGAAAGAGGGCAAGACCTCGTTGAGCTATGACGCAACTTTCGGTGTTCGTAAAGCTAGCAACGTAATCGAGCCGTTAAATGCGGAAGAGCAACTCGAGATGCGAAAACTGTCTTACGCAAACGCGGGGTTTACATTGCCGACCGGTTGGGATTTGACCAAGAACCCATGGGTAGGTACCACACGTACCAACTGGATGGACGAGATCTTCCGCACCGCTTTCTACCAACGCCATAACGTAGCCTTGAATGTTGGTTCCGAGAATGCCTCCAACCGTGTTTCATTTGCTTACGATAACGATGAAGGTGTATTGATCAATACTTTCAACAAGAACCTTTCACTTCGTTACAACGGTAAATTCAAATTGAATAAATGGGTGACCATCACCGAAGACGTGGTTTGGAAAAACAACGAAAGCCGTTCAAAAGATACCGACAGTGGTTATACGGGAGTTGTCGCGGCGGCTATGTATATGCCTGCCAGCGCTACGGTTTACAATCCGCTGGATGGTACTTACGGTGGAACAACGACCGAAGACCCGGATTACATCGCCAAATATGGCTCCAACTTTGCGGATATCCACGGAGACGCTGTCAATCCGGTTCGCTTGCTGGAAGCGGAAAACCGCTATGACCGAACCAGCGACATCTGGAGTACGACCAGTCTGGAACTAGCGAATATCGTTACCGGCTTAAAGTTCACGAGCCGTTTCACTTACAACCTGAAGAATAATCTATATAAGAACTTCAGTCCGATCCGTGACGAGGTGGGAAAACCCTCCTTGACAAATAATCTGGATGAAACGACTTACCGTGCAGACGCATGGAAAACGGAAAACACATTGACTTACGACAATACGTTTAATGACATGCACACCCTGGGTGTCTTACTATCCACTACGGCCGATCATTACAGCAAGCGAGGGCTAGAGGTTAATGGAAAAGATTTATCTGACGAATCCGATTATTTACAATATCTATCCTATGCGAATTCTGTTTCCGCTACCGATTATTTGACCGGTCCTGACGCAAACGTATCCTTGATCGCCCGTCTGGCTTATTCCTTCAACGATCGTTACTTCGTTACAGCCTCTTGGCGTCGTGATTACGCAGGCCGTCTACCTAAAGATAATAACTATGGCGACTTCCCTGCCGTAACAGCCGGATGGAAAATCTCTAATGAATCTTTCTTCCCGAAGAGCGAGACACTGAATTTATTGAAGATCCGTGCTTCTTGGGGACGTGTCGGTAATCTAGGATCTATCGGTTACAATTACAAATCAGCTTTATTAGGTAAGAATTATTGGTCGGAGCAGGCACAGTACGGCGTAGAATCGAACAAGATTTGGGGTAACTTCGTCTATAACTCTACCGCATTAAATCCCAACTTAACATGGGAAACTTCCGAGCAATGGGACTTAGGTCTAGATGTGAACATGTTCGACAATCGCTTGAGCATGGCATTCGACTATTTCGACAAACGCACGTTCAACTTGATCCAGTCGCAAACGATGAACTGGCCGGGAACGATCGGTATCGATGCCATGTTAGTCAATCAAGGTGAAGTCCGCAACCGAGGTTTCGAGGCGCAAATCAATTGGAACCAACAGGTAAATAAAGATTGGTCGTACTTCGTTTCCGGAAACTTCTCTTATTTAAAGAACTGGGTTTCTGATATTGGCGTAAAGAACGCAGACGGAACTCCGGGTGTCTGGACAGGTATCACCAAGGACAATGCCTATTTCGATGGAAGTTATCGTAACCTTCCTTATATGTATCAGACAGCCGAAGGAGAGCCGCTGGCCTCTTTCTACCTGATCAAGACTGACGGTATTTTCCAAAGCGATGCGGATGCAGCCGCTTATGTAAACAAAGACGGAAAACGAATCCAACCGGACGCTGTAGCCGGCGATTTGAAATTCGTCGATGCCAATGGTGATGGAGTTATCAATGATGAAGACCGTCAATACTGCGGTAGCGCTACACCTAAAACTACATTCTCATTCTCCGGAGGATTCACTTGGAAGAAGCTTTCCGTAAGCGCTATGTTCCAAGGCGTAGGTGGAGCACAAGCTTTATATGTAGGTAAATATATGGCCTTAAGTGATGTAGAAGGAAACTTCAACCGCTCAAAAGAGATCATGAACGCTTGGAGTCCGTCGAATACAGGGTCGAATATTCCACGCTTATCGAAAAACGACCCGAATAGCAACTTTAGCACACCGTCTGATTGGTATCTGGAGAATGCTTCTTACTTACGTTTGAAGAACTTCACCGTATCCTATGACTTGAGTGATGTTATCAGGAAATGCGCTCACCTGCAAGAACGCAACAGCATGATGTCGGTTTACCTTAGCGGTGAGAACCTCTTCACGATCACGAACTACTCAGGAATGGACCCGGAAACCGGCGGTTGGGATGCCTTGAAGTATCCGGTTTCACGCGTATTCTCTGTCGGAGTCAAATTGACATACTAATCGGGTGTTTTAAAAGATATTCATATTAACAAAGGATCAAAATGAAAAGATATATTACAGTATTAGCATTATCCGCATTGGTTTGTAGTTCTTGTAGCGACTTCCTCGACGTTCAGCCGGAAGGAAACGCAACTACAACCTCCTATTTCTTGAATGATCAACAGGCCATTGATGCCATTGACGGATTATATGAAAGATTCCATCAAGAGGGTTGTTACGGCCGTGAGTTATTCTGGGAACAGGGAGCCGCATGCGACATTGTTTGGGGACGTACGCGCGGTTATAACTCTTTGGCGACCTTAGCCTATACCGGTGATGAATCTCCTCTAAGAGATGTATTCAGCCGTATGTATTCTACTATGTCCCGTGCGAATTGGATCATCCAAGAATTAGTGAAGAAAGAAAAGGGAACGACGCTGACCGCCGTCGAGAAACGCAGCTTGGGCGAAGCTTACTTCAGTCGCGGCTGGGCACATTATCTGATCGCTTATCGGTACGGTACGGATAAACAAGGAGTACCTTTCGTACGTTACGAGGACTTCCCCGACGATTACGACAACTCCATACCGCCTCAGCAAGCTACCGTTATGGACAATTATAAACTGATCATCGAAGATATGGACAAGGCAATCGCCTACCTTCCAAACTTCGAATCCTATGACGCCGACAACCGGGGCCGGGCACATCAGGCTGCTGCCGTGGCGTTCAAAGCGAAAACTTATGCTTACTGGGCTACTTGGGATGCTACCCAATGGAACAACGTCATCGAGATGGTCAATCAATTGGAGAACAACTACAATCGAGATCTAGCTCCCACATTTGCGGAACTATTCTCGTCTGACTTGAAAGATTATTGGAACGCCGAATATCTCTGGACTATTCCGAGTATCGGCGGCGCACTACCGGGCGGTACCGAATTCCCGGGTATTATCCTTGAGAACAAAGGATGGGGCAAATATAATGGTTGGGGGCAGATGAAGCCCTCCTACGACATCTACGAAGAAATGGCGAAAGATGGTAAAGGTAATGACCGTTTAGTACGCTCAATCTTGGAATACAACCAAGAGTTCCCGTTCTTCGGCGAGACACGCAAGTTCTGGTCTACCTCCGATCTTGAAGCTGGTTTCATGATCAATAAATACATGGACGCTTTCAAATACTCAGACCCTGTAGGTGAAGGAGCCGTGAGTGCTAACGGAGACTGGCCTACGGTCCGTGTCAATTTCCCGATCATCCGTTTCGCAGAAATGTTATTGTTCCGTGCCGAGGCATATTTAATGACAGGTCAAGCCGATAAAGCAACCGCAGACATCAACCGTATCCGCCTACGCTCCAACTTGACACCGCTTGCCGGCACCGCCACGATGAAGGATCTATATCACGAACGCCGTTGTGAATTGGCTTTTGAGTTTACAGATCATCTATTCGACTTAAAGCGTTGGAACCGTTCTTCCAATACCGACATAAAGACATTGGCCGATAAAGAGTTGAACGCACATCCACGTATCCGCAGATATGAAGACCGGGCGAATCCGGAATCCGCGTTCACGATTATTGGTTACGAAGATTACACCAACAAAAACGCCTATCAAGCGCATATGATGGTATTCCCGTATCCAAGTGAAGAGATTACTAAATCGAATGGTCAATTGAAGCAGAACGAGGGATATTAACCGGCTCCTTTAAACCGATCAAGGTACGAATAAGATTCATTACGGGCTGTCTCAGAAAATGAAACAGCCCGTGTTATTTTCTACCGGGTAAAAACGCATATCTCAAATAGGTAGCTTACCTTTGCCTATTGTATACTATATATTAAACAAAAAATATACCATGAGATTAATTCAAACGCTTTCTTCTTGCTTGTGTACAGGAATAACAGCCTTATTCACGGCCTGTAGCCAAGCTCCACAATCCCCCATCGATTCCGTGGATCCGTTTATCGGCACGGGATTTCACGGACACACGTATCCCGGGGCCACGGCTCCTTACGGAGCGGTCCAACTCAGTCCGGACACCCGGAAAGGGAATTGGGACGCTTGTTCCGGTTATCATTACAGCGATTCTACCTTAATGGGTTTTTCCCATACCCATTTAAGCGGTACGGGATGTATCGACCTTGGCGATATCCTATTCCGTCCGTCACTCCAGACACCTCTAGTGTTCTCGCACTCGGACGAGAAGGCTTCCCCGGGTTACTACTCGGTGAATCTCAGGGAGGCAGGTGTATTAGCGGAACTTACCACGACCCCGCATGTCGGGATACACCGATATACCTATAAAAAAGAGACAGAGGCTACGTTGGTGGTCGATATGGACCATTTATTGGATAACGAATATATGTACGAGGGCTGGGTGAAGCGAACCGGGGATAACGAGCTTACCGGTATGCGGCGTACCCGGGGCTGGGTAGACAATCAATATGTCTTCTTTGTAGCGCAGTTCTCGCAACCCTTCTCTTCCATGGAACAGCCTTCCGAACGGCAAGCCGTACTTACCTTCGATACGACTACCGGAAAGCCCATCGTCTGCAAAGTCGGGGTATCGATCGTAAATGAGGAGAACGCCCGTCTGAACCTTGAGCAAGAGACGGATTCCTATGGCTTTGATTTCGACGCCATCCATCAAGCGACACGCTCCGACTGGGAAAAAGAACTGGACGTTATCACGGTAGAAGGAGGCACCGAAGCCGAGCGCACGAATTTCTATACGGCACTATACCATAGCAAGATCATCCCGAATATAGCGAGCGACGTGAACGGACAATACCGCCGTCACGACATGAGCGTAGCGACGATCCCGGCAGGTCGCCGCCAATTCTCCACCTTCTCCACTTGGGACACCTTCCGGGCCTGGCATCCAATGATGACTCTGTTGGATACTACCTTGGTGAATGATATGGTACAGTCTCTCTTGGATATGTACGACGCCAGCGGCGAGCTTCCGTTATGGCCCTTATCGGCAGGCGAGACCGGGACCATGATCGGTTATCACTCCACATCGATTATAGCGGACGCTTATTTGAAAGGTATTCGCGGATATGACGCGGAACACGCTCTCGAAGCGATGAAAATCTCAGCGGAGAAGAATAAGAAAGGAGCAGATTATTATATAAAGGAAGGCTTCATCCCGACGAATATCAAGAAAGAATCGGTTTCCTGCCTATTGGAATTCGCCTACGATGATTGGTGTATCGCACAAATGGCGAAAGCTTTAGGACATATGGATGATTATGAGACGTTCATCAAGCGCTCCCAGAATTTTATCAACGTATTCGACGGTAGTACCCGGTTCTTCCGGGGCAAACGGCAGGATGGGAATTGGGAGACTCCTTTCGATCCATTCGCCATCGGACGTTCCTATACGGAGGCTACGGCCTGGCAATATCGTTTCTTTACCCCGCATGACGTATATGGATTGACCCAGTTGTTCGGAGGCCGGGAGGCGTTCATCGCTGATCTAGATAGCTTATTTATGGTTACCTCCGAGGTAGTCGGCGATCTGGTAGACGTTACCGGATTGGTCGGTCAATACGCGCATGGCAACGAGCCTAGCCACCACATGGCTTACCTATATAGCTATGTGGGCCAGCCTTGGAAGACACAGGAATGGACCCGTCGCTTGCTGGACGAGATGTACCAGCCCACGCCGGAAGGCATCATCGGCAATGAGGATTGCGGCCAGATGTCCGCTTGGTATATCTTGAGCAGCCTCGGCTTCTACTCCGTATGTCCGGGTAGCAACCAGTTTATCCTAACGACCCCGTTGTTCGATAAGGCGAACATGAAGCTGGGCAATGGCAAGACATTGGTCATTACCGCCAACCAGCCGGATAAGAACAAGTATATCACGAAGGTTACCTTAAACGGCGAGGAGATATCGCATTGCTACATCACCTACGACCAGTTGATGCAAGGAGGCACACTGGACTTTACGCTCTCGGCGACACCGGACAAGCGTTGGGGAACCGCTCCCGAGTACGCTCCCTATTCCTATACGGAGCAACCGACCGTCTCTATCCCTTACATAGCGAATGATCTGGATTTATTTGAAGGAGAGATTACGGCGGAACTAAAATCCACGACACCCGAGGCGGTTATCCATTACACGCTTGACGGATCGGAACCGGATGAGAACGCTCCGGTATACAGCGAGCCATTCGTCTTAAAAGAGACCACGATTATCAAGGCCAAAGGATATAAAAAGGGATTCGTACCCAGCCGTACGTACTCGATCCAAGCGACAAAAGCCGTATTACGCCCCGCGTTATCCATACAGCCTACGAAGCATGGGGTAGCTTATACCTATTACGAAGGAGAGTTCCAATGGGTAGCCGATCTGCAAAAAGCGAAGGTAGTCGAGACCGGAACAATACCTGAGCCTTCTATCCTGAACGCTAAATTGCCGGATCATTTCGGTTATATCTTCACTGGATATATATACGCACCGGAAGACGGTGTCTATGAGTTCAGTACCCGCTCGGATGACGGTAGCGTCCTCTATATCGGCAAAGAAAAGGTAGTGGACAATGATGCCTCCCACGCCGCCATCGACGCGACGGGACGCATCCCCTTACAAAAAGGCTACCACCCCTTCGCCTTGCATTATTTCGAGGATTACGAGGGTGAGTACCTAGGCTGGAGCTGGCGTACGCCAAGCATGTCCAAACTAGACGCGATCCCAACAGAGAACCTTTATATAAATTGATAATATTAAATACTGAATCATATGAGAAGAACAACTCTATCCGTGCTATCCGCCTTAGCCATCCTGCTATCCGGCATGATCGTTCCGGAGGCCGCGGCACAAAGTCGCCGAGACAAAGAACAAACGTATGTACTAGAGAAACCTTACGAGGTCAAGAAACTAGTCCCCCCTACCGGAAAGAAAATAAAGAACGTGATCCTCATGATCGGCGACGGCATGAGCCTTATGCACATGTACTCCGCTTGGACCGCCAACCGGGGTAAGCTCTGGCTGGACAACTCCCAATACACCGGCCTCTCGAAAACCTATTGCGCCAACCGCCTCATCACCGACTCCGGAGCCGGAGGTACCGCACTGGCCACCGGCCATAAAACGAACTACCATATGGTAGGCGTAGATCCGGAAGGCAAGCCTTTGGAATCTTTGGCTACCTTGGCGAATAAGAAAGGCCTGTCAAGCGGCATCGCCGTTACCTGTCGCCTATGGGACGCTACGCCCGCCGACTTCTGCTGCCACAATACGGATCGCGACGCCGAGGCCGAGATCGTAGCGGATTACGTGAACTGTGGCGTCGATTACGTATTCGGCGGCGGCTCCAAGCTATTCGAGAACCGTGCAGACGGTCGCGATTTGTTCAAGGAATTAAGGGAGAAAGGTTACCAGACTCCCCGTAGCTGGGAGGAACTGGCGAAGATTCAAAAAGGCAAGGTATTCTGCGTTACCGATACCGTAGACACCCCGCTTCCCGCCGAGCGAGGCGATCTCTTGGCTCGTGCCTCGATGAAAGCGATCGATCTGCTGGGACAAAACCCGGAAGGTTTCTTCCTGATGGTAGAGGGTTCCCAATTGGATGATTACGGACATTTCAACGATATCGACCTGTTGATGCAAGAGACACATGATTTCGACCGTACGATCGGACGTATCTTCGAATGGGCCGCCCAAGACGGTGAGACATTGGTCGTCGTAACCGCCGATCACGAGACCGGTGGCCTTACCTTGGTGGACGGGGATCTGAACGAGGGCCGTATCGTTTGTAAATTCTCCACCGGAGGGCATAGCGGCGTAATGGTCCCCGTTTATGCTTTCGGCCCGGGCGCCGAGAACTTCACGGGTATCTTCGAGAATACGGATATCTTCTGGAAGATCAAAAAGCTCCTGAATCTATAATCAAACAGTATTCATCCGATGGAGAGTATAACAGGGCTATCCCGCTAGTCAAGTACCGCAGTACTTTGGCTGAGAGGACAGCGGTACTTGACTAGCAGGACAGCAGTACTTGACTAGCAGTACTACGGTACCCGACCGGGAGGACTGTGTTCACCGACTGAGGCGCGCCTTCTCCCTCTCTCCCCCAATAAATATCATAAAGAATGACAACAAGACGAAACTTCTTAAAGCAATCCCTTCTTGCGGCAGGCGCGGCCTCCGTTCCCGCCGGGAACCTTTTAGCGCAAGAGAAAATGGAAGAGAAACGCCCCAAATACAATCTTCCTTACAAGAACACCTACCTGAAGGAACCCTTCGTGACCGAGAACGAGTTCCGGACGGCGAAACCGGAGACCATCACGCCCGGAACCTTCGAGGAGGCCAAGCAAATCCTCCCGGACCCGACTTGGAGCGGACACGAGAAGGAAATCGAGATGTACTGGAAGGCTTGGCAAATCGGCATCGGCAACATCAAGGCCCCGGAACCGGATTCCGGTTTCGTATGCAGTTACCTCGATGTCGCCTACAACGGCAATATCTTCATGTGGGACTCCGCCTTCATGATGATGTTCGCCCGTTTCGGTACCCGCTTCTTCCCCTTCCAACGTACGTTAGATAATTTCTACGCCAAACAACATCCGGACGGTTTCATCTGCCGGGAGATCAAGGCGGACGGAGCGGACTGTTTCGAGCGTTACGATCCGACCAGCACCGGACCGAATATCCTCCCTTGGAGCGAGATCGTCTATTATAAGCAGTTCGGCGATATAGACCGCCTACACAAGATATTCCCCGCCCTTTGCGCTTATTATAAATGGTTGAAGCTAAACCATACGTGGCGCAACGGTACGTATTGGACCAGCGGTTGGGGTACCGGCATGGACAACATGCCCCGGGTGGAACCGAAATACAATCCGATATACAGCCACGGCCATATGATCTGGCTGGACGTTTGCTTGCAACAATACTTCACCGCCGGGCATCTGCTTGAGATGGGTTTCTATCTGGAGCGTTGGCAGGAGATCGAGGAGTTCGAGGACGAGCAGAAGATGCTAAAGAAGTATATCAACGAGAACCTATGGGACGAGAAGGAGCATTTCTTTTTCGATCAATACGCCGACGGAAGCCTTTCCTCCACCAAGGGAATCTACGCGTACTGGGCCTTATTGACCGATGTCCTGTCCAAGGAACGCATGGATGCTTTCGTGGCCGAGCTGGATAACAAGGAGACATTCAACCGCCTGCACCGCGTCCCTTCCCTTGCCGCCAACCATCCTAAATACAAGGATAACGGCCGCTACTGGCAGGGTGGCGTATGGCCGGGAGCGAACTATATGGTGATTACCGGCCTATTGCAACAAGGCTATCGTAAATTGGCTTACGAGATCGCACGCAACCATTACGATAACGTCCTAAAGGTGTATAAGAATACCGGTACGTTCTGGGAATACTACGCTCCGGAACATGAGGAGCCGGGCTTCATGGCTCGCCCGAATTTCGTGGGCTGGGGCGGACTGGCACCGATCTCCGGCTTGATCGAGCAAATCTTCGGCATCCGCTCCAATGTGTACGAGAAGAAATTGACCGTAGACGTGAACTTGACGGAGGCTTATGGTATCGACCGTTATCCTTTCGGCCTCGACGGTCTGGTAGCGATCAAAGTCAAGTCCCGTTCTTCCGCTACCCAAGAGCCGCAGGTAGAAATTACCAGCGACGTCCCCTTGGAACTAACCGTCCTTTGGGGCGACAAACAGAAGACGGCTAACGTAAAACCCGGCACGCAAACCGTATAAAACAGTAAATCCATCAAACATCCAGTTGTAGAGACGGGGCACGCCCCGTCTCTACAACTAGACTCAAAAAACAATTAGTATATGAAACAGATTCTATCCTTATTTATCACCTCCCTCGCCCTCTGTACGGCTTGCTCCTCCCCGAAGGGATCGGACACAGTTCAAGTGGCGGAGACAACCACGGAGCAGATGATTCAGAAAGCCTCCTCCGCAATTCATTACAACGCCTTCTCGCACAATGATTACTGGCGGGAGAGACCTCTGCTGGACGCCTTGTCCTTCCGCTTCAACTGCGTGGAGGCCGATCTGTGGCTGATCGATGACGAGCTATACGTTTCCCATGACCGCCCGGAACCCAATCCGGCAATTACCTTCGAGAACCTATACCTCAAGCCGCTCGTGGCCCGCATACAAGCGAATGGAGGTAAGGTCTATCCCGGTAGCGATCGTCCTTTCTACCTGATGGTGGATTGCAAGGCACAAGGCGAAGAGATGTACAAGCTATTAAAGAAACAGATGGAACCTTACAAGGAATATTTCTGTTCCGTCGATAACGGCGAATATAAAGAAGGTGCCGTCCTCTTCTTCCTTTCCGGCGACCGTCCGAAGAACAGCCTGCCGAAAGAGAACAGCCGCTTCACCTTCCTCGACGGACAAATAAAGGATCTGGGACAGGGCATCCCTGCTTCCCTCGCTCCGGTCATAAGCGATAATTACTCCGATTTCTTCACATGGAAAGGCGAAGGTGAGATGCCCGCCGACCAACTACAGAAGATGCGTGAGATCATCCGGAAAGTCCACGATGAGGGAAAACTATTCCGTTGGTGGGGCGCCCCGGATACCGAGCAGTTCAAACGCTTCTTCATCAAAGAAGGCGTAGACTTGGTAGGTGCCGATGACCTGAATGGGTTATACAACGTATTGAACGAGCGTTAAACGAGAAAATTACAATAGGCATTATAAGGTTGTTACAATGGGCATTCTAGCATCTTTACAACAGGCATCGTAACAGCCTTATAATGCCCATCATAGTTTTAACATATCACAACCGCTTTTATTCCAACCAAGGCTGCGGATTCAGCTTCGTCTTTTCCTTCCACAATTGGAAATGGAGGATCGTGGAATTACCGTCCTCCGGATCCGAATAGATCCTTCCGATCGCTTGACGGGTAGAGACCCGGTCGCCCGCTTTTACATATACCTGACTCAAATTGCTATAAACCGTCAAGTAGTTACCATGACGAACGATTACGGAATTATTATACCCCGGCACCACGAACACACGCGTCACCTCCCCATTGAATACCGCACGGGCATCCGCCCCGGGTGAGGTCTGGATATCGATACCACTATTACTGGTACGAACATATTTCAACTCCTGATGCTGTTGCTCGCCGAATGTAGAGACGATCGTATGTCTTCCGGCCACCGGATACGGCAAACGTCCCCGGTTATTGGCGAAGTTATCGGACAATTGCTTCTCCGCCTTTGTCATCGCATAGCCCCCTTTCGTATCCGCCACACGTTCCTCACGGATCGGCTCGTTTTTACTCTCCGGTACGGGTTTACCCTTAGCGGCAGCTTGTTCACGGGCACGACGCTCACGTTCCGCACGTTCACGGGCGGCTTTCGCCTCGGCCTCGGCACGGGCGATCTCCTCGGCGATCTGCTTCTCTATCTGTCGGTTTAAAGCCTCGGCTTGACGACGCTTCTTTTGGAGATCCGCCTTCAAATCCTTTTGTCTCTTATTCAATAGCTGGACTTCCTCTTTCTGAGAAGCTTCCTCACTTTCTAGCTTCTTACTCTCTTCTTGACGAGTTCCTAAAAGGACACGCTTCTCGGCACGGGTCTTCTCCATCTCAGCTTGCTTGCGGCTGATCTCGGCCTGCTTTTCAACGATGTCATTCGCTTGCCGCTTCTGCCAATCCGCATATTCCCGCAAATACCGCATACGCCGCATGGATTGAGAGAAACTCTCGGCGGATAGGATAAACAACAATTTATCTTGCGAGCTATGGCGTTTATAAAGCCCTCGCATCGATTTACCGTAATTCGTCTGCTTATCGCCCAGTTCCCGTTTTAAGGTGCGCAACTGGCCTTGGATATTCAAGATATCTTTCTCGATCTCATCCAGCTCTTGATTCAATAAACTGATGACTTTCTTACGCGAAAGAATTTGTTTGGAAAGTAGATTCAAACGGTTCAGGGAAGTTTTAGCAGTCTGGGCCGTCTCTTGTAATAATTTATTCGTCTCCTCGATATCGGCCAACGCCTCCTTGCGCTGCTGCTCCAACTGACGGACAGCAGCGGATTTCTGACCGTAAACCACGGTAGATAAAGACAATGCCAATAGAACGATCCAGACGTACCTCATGATAGATTATTGATTCAGATTCGTAATCGTTTTCAATACTTGCGCAAAGGTAATACGCTTATATTTAGAAGGAACCGAAAAATCCAACTTGAGCGGCTCGTCCAGTTGGATACGGGAGTAATGGATCTTCACCCCACCCTCGGGATTCCCGTTCTTCAACACCTGCACATCCATCAACATCGGGAACGGCTGCCGATCCACCAAGCGAAAATCCTCGTACAGCCATTGCAAGGCATAGCGATCGGAAGGATCCGCTACATAGGTAGAGAGAAGTTTCTCCTCGCCGTCCGCCTTAAAGGTATAGAATAACCCCATGGCATCCTTCGTCTTGATCTCGGCGACCGGACCTTCTTGATTCAGCTTAAACCGATTATAATGCTTACGGGAAACGCCTTGCTCCCCCGGGATAAACAGATGATTCGTGAAAAGAGCCTGCAAATTATAGAAGTTGAACTCGATCGGAGTCTGCCCTTGTAAATTGGAATAATTCTCGATCATATAGCGTTTATTCATGCGGTCTACCACCTTGATCGTATCCCGGCTCAACTCGATACGGAAGATCTCGATCCCGAGAAATGGCTGTACCGACAGCTGGAAAGCGCTATCCTTGACCATCTTCATATCCACCCGAGAGCTCATTTGCTTACCGGGGATATCCAGATCCACGTTCAGCCGGGCCGTCAAGGTACGGAACTGGAAGGATTGATCCTCCACCGACTGGAAGAACTCATTATGAGCCTTCACGCTAGCGGATTCCACCGTCCCGACTTTCTTGGACGATTTACAGCCTGTCAACATCGAAAGTAAAAGACCTCCACATAACAGGAAGGTCAAGAAATAGTCTCTTTTCATTTCGCGTTCTCGTCTTCTATATATTGTTGCTCGGCGATCTTACGGTTCAAGATCTCGGAATCCTTCCCCATCTCTTTCGCCTTTTTCCATTGCTCCACCGCTTTTTCCTTATCACCGTTCATGAAAAGGATGTCCCCATAATGATCCACGAGTTCGGCGCTCTTTGTCTTATCTTTCTCCAAAGCGCTCTCGATATAGATTTTCGCCAAGGTATAGTTTCCTTGTACGAAGAAGATCCAAGCGTAGGTATCCAGATACGTGGCGTTGTCCGGTTCCAGCTTGATACATTGGGCGCTCATACGCTCCGCCTTCTTCAAGTCTTTCTTCTCCAAGGAAAGGAAGTAACTGTAGTTGTTCAGTACGACCACGTTCTTGTCATTGTACTTCAATGCCTCATCGTACGCTTTATACGCTTGATCCAATTGCCCCATCTGGTAATAAATATCACCGATCTGGCCGTAGAAATCCGATTTCAGCGGCAGGTTCTCCTTCGGAATGATATTCAAGCCCGCATAATAGGTATTCAAGGCTTCTTGATATTTCTGTTGTTGGTAGTAAGCGATACCCAGATAGAAGTAATATTCCGGCGACTCGGGGAAAAGCTCCATACAAGCCGTACAGATACGGATGACCTCCGGGATATCCTCCCCTTTCAAAGCCAGATTCAGCAATTGCTGCCAAGCCCCGGCGTTACTCGGTTCCATCTCGGTTACCAACTGGAACTGGAATTTCGCCTCCTCTGTCTTTCCTTGGGCCATCAAGAGACCGCCATACATCAGCTTTAAGTCGATATCCTCCGGATGTTGCTCCAAAAGGGTTTGGAATAAATGATTCGCGTTCTCGGTTCCCTGCTTCGTTTGTTGCAGTTTCAAGATATACCGGGAAAGGATGTTCACTTTCGTCTCCACGTCCAGCTTCTCGTTTACCAAAGCGCTACGGATTTGTTGCTCGGCGGCCTCCTTATCTCCTTTCGCCTCGTAGTAATTGGCCATAGAGACGATATAATAAGGGTCAGTCGGATCAATCTCATTCGCTTTTTGATAGCAAGCCAAAGCCTTGTCCATCTCCCCGTTTTCCAAATGAAGATCACCCAATACGATCTGGTAACGGGCCTCCATAGGATATTTAGCCGCTAGCTTCTCGATCTCCTTGAAAGCCTCTTCCGGTTTCTCCAACTGGACGTACAGTTTGTATTTCTGCATGGAGATCGCCTCGTTCATACCCATAACCGACTCCAAGGCGTCATAAGCCTCGATCGCCTTCCCGATCTCGCCGGCTTGCGTCAAGGCATCGGCCAGATAATAATTCAGCTCCTCCTTCTCCGGATAATCACGAACCAGTTCCTCGTACTCCTCGGCGGCTTCGCCATACATACCCAGATTCCGGGTGATAGACGCCAATGCCATTTTATACGTGAAATTATCCTTGCTGTTGGCTACGGCTCTTTTCAACATCTCGACCGCTTTCTCCGGACGGTTCAGCTGCACATAAAAAGAAGAAAGCTCATACAAGACTGGAGCCGCCGTAGAGTCAATCTCCAAGCAATGGTTGAAGGCATCATAAGCGGCGTCGAATTTCCCGGCGTTCTTCAAGTTCAAGCCCTCATAAAAGAAGTAATCGAATTTACGTTGATCCTTCTCCGTTTCTGTAGCACCAGCCGGGAGCACAGCGACCAACGAGAGGAAAGAGATGAGATATATCAGTTGCTTAAACATCCTATTATTCTTGTTAACCTTATTATTCTTATTCTTTTCCGGTATGACCGAATCCCCCGGCTCCCCGCTCCGTATCATCCAACGTCTCCACGGGTTCCCAATCCACATGGCTATGAGCGGCTATAACCATTTGGCAGATACGCTCACCATCATTCACCGTAAAAGGCTCGGAAGATAGATTCACGAGAATGATACCGATCTCCCCCCGATAATCGGCATCGATCGTACCCGGCGTATTCAGCAGGGTTATCCCATGCTTTAAAGCCAGCCCGCTACGAGGACGCATCTGGGCCTCATAGCCTTCCGGCAGCGAGATATAAAGTCCGGTCGGGATTAATTTACGTTCCAACGGTTTCAACACAACCGATTCCGACAAATTCGCCCGGATATCCATCCCGGCAGATAAAGGAGTCGCATAACCCGGCAGCGGGTGATGCGATTTATTGATAATTCTTACTTTCATATATTATCTTATTTTCTTTATTCCCGAACGGAGACTATTCGGATTACACCGAGTGCTCCAAAACGAAGCGATAAAGACCATATCATCATCTATATAATAAATAACCTTATAATTCTTATGAACAACCAAACTGCGATACTCTCGTTCAAGCCCTCTCAAAGCAGGTTCAATCTTACCTAAACGAGGGAAAACAGACAGCCGCTCATTTGTTCTCTGCACTTCGTCCACAAAACGAATCACGGCCTTTTCCCCAAAAGCAAGAAAACCAAACGATATCGCTTCCTTAAACAACACCTTAGCCTCATCAAGCCAAACTACTTGCATAAGAACGGATATTCATTTCTTAGCTCTTGAAAGACTTTCTCGCTCGGGGTAAAACGTCCAGCGACACGATCCTCTTCAGCCCTCCCTAGACTTTCTTTCAATTGAGCGATCGAATGAGGTAATGCCGGTACATCTCCAAACAAACTATCAGAAACCTCTTGTCTTTCTTGAAACTTTACTTTTACTTTTCTTACAGCATCAAGAATCGCTTCCATAAGCTCCTCATTACCTAAGGCACTCATGGTTTCCTCTATATATACATATTTCAATTCATTTACTGTCATACTTCTTAATAGGTTCTAATCCTTGATCTCCACAAAGGTAATGAATTAACTAATTAACCCAATCCCCGTTCTCTTTTATTAACTGAACTAAACGTTCTACAGCGTCTTCCTCGGGGATATTCTTGAGGACACATTCCTTACCTTTATACAGGCTGATTTGTCCACGTCCGGCACCCACATAACCATAGTCGGCATCGGCCATCTCGCCGGGACCATTCACGATACAGCCCATGATACCGATCTTCAATCCTTTTAGATGAGAAGTAGCCTCCTTGATACGGGCGATCGTTGTTTGCAGGTCGTACAAGGTACGTCCGCAACTCGGACAAGAGATATATTCCGTCTTACTGATACGGGTTCTTGTAGCCTGCAAGATTCCGAACATACAGCGATCCGAGACAACCGCCTCGCATCCCTCATTGTGCAGCATCAAGCCATCCCCGAAACCATCCAGCAAAAGCGTACCGAAATCGGCGGCGGATTTCAGTTGCAACAACTCCACATCCGTCTCCCGGAAATCACGATGCAAGACAACCGGCACGTCACAACCCGCCATCAGCAATTTATGCATAGCCGCACGTTGCGAGCCAACCCCATTCCGATGATGTGTACTTAATAAGACCACCACGGTCTTATCCGCTTTCAAGATCTCCAACATACGATCCGTAAGATCCATATACGTCAGACGGATAAACTTAAGCGGACAATCGTAATCCTTTAACTCCTCCGCCTCCGAGGCGATGAAGCAAGGAAAAGCATTCGGACGCTCTTTCCAAAAATGAGCGTCTACCAATAAACGGAAATTATCCGGCAAATTATCCGGATCTTCCTTTCCTATATATATATAGTCCGGCAAGGACAAATAATCAAACTCAAAATCCCCGCTACTACGATCGGAGATCACGACTGGCGAGAAAGTACCTCCGATACCTTCCACCACACGGCTTATACAACGGCTTGTCGCCACCGTATCGAAACCGGGAGCCATCGAAGCCTCGATAGGACGATGATTTTCCCGTTCCCTAATATAATCCACCAATTTACGCGCTACCGGCATTTCCGCCTCGGGGTCCTCACTCAAGGAAACCCGGATCGTATCACCGATACCGTCACATAGAAGCGTACCGATTCCAACAGCGCTCTTGATACGCCCGTCCTCACCGTCACCCGCCTCCGTTACCCCAAGGTGCAAGGGGTAATGCATATTCTCGGCCTCCATCGTACGAACTAACAGCCGCACGGTCCTTACCATGACAACGGTATTGGAAGCCTTAATCGAAATAACCACATCCGGGAAATTCTCCTCCCGGCAAATGCGGAGAAACTCCATACAACTTGCGACCATCCCCTCGGGCGTATCACCATAACGGCTCATGATACGATCGGAGAGCGAGCCATGATTCACACCGATACGAATAGCGGTGCCATGTGCTTTACAAATATTCAAGAAAGGGACGAACCGCTCACGGATCTTCTCGATCTCGGCGGCATATTCCTCATCCGTATATTCAAGATGGCTGAATGTCTTTACCTTATCTACATAGTTTCCCGGATTGATACGTACCTTTTCCACCTCACCGGCGGCGGCATCAGCCGCTCTAGGATTAAAATGGATATCAGCGACCAAAGGAGTCGTATACCCTTGCTCATTCAATTGTTTACGAATCTCGCCCAAGTTTCGGGCTTCCCGTTCCCCCTGTGCCGTAAAACGCACATACTCAGCTCCCGCCTCGATCATACGGATCGCTTGAGCTACCGCCGCCTCCGTATCCATCGTTGATACATTAGCCATGGATTGAATACGGATAGGATTCTCACCTCCCATGGGTGTGTCACCGATTTGGGCAACGGATGATTTACGGCGGTTGTAATTAAAGTAAGCCATTGTTCATTGAAAATTGAGAATTGAAAATTGAGAATGAGTGTTGAGAACTGAAAACCTAAAGAGAGGCTTTCTCCTTAATTTTCAATTCTCAACCTTCAATTTTCAATTAATTAGTTTTGTATTTAAAAGAAACCTTAGCCAACTCCTCGTTAGCCTTCACGATTTTCTTCTTCAAATCCTCCTTATAAGCGGATAGCTTCTCCTGAAGTTGCTCGTCGCCGACGGCAAGCATCTGCACCGCAAGGATACCAGCGTTCAAAGCGCCATTGATGCCGACAGTAGCCACAGGGATTCCCGGAGGCATCTGTACGATAGCCAACAAGGCATCCATACCGTCCAGCGTAGAGTTAATAGGCACGCCGATCACGGGAACCGTCGTCATGGAAGCGATCACACCGCAAAGATGAGCGGCCATTCCGGCAGCGGCGATGATAACCTTGATTCCACGTCCTTTAGCTCCTTTGGCGAAAGCCTCCACCTCAGCGGGAGTACGGTGTGCGGATAGAGCATGCATCTCGAACGGGATCTCCATCTCATCCAAGAACTTAGCCGCCTTCTCCATAACGGGTAGATCCGAGGTACTACCCATGATAATACTTACAACAGGTGTCATTCTTATTTAGCGATTAATTTTTGATAGTCTTCAGCGGATAATAGTTCCTCCAACTCAGAAGCGTCCGTAAGAGAAATCTTGATTAACCAACCTTTACCATAAGCGTCTTCATTAACCAATTCAGGAGCGTCTTCCAATTCAGCGTTTACTTCCAAAACCTCTCCGCTAACCGGCATGAAAAGATCGGAAACAGTCTTAACAGCTTCAATCGTACCGAACACCTCTTCTTGAGCGACGGTCTCCCCCTCTGTCGTAATGTCTACATAAACGATCTCACCTAGCTCGCCTTGAGCGTAATCAGTAATACCAACATAAGCTACGTCACCTTCTACACGAATCCACTCATGGTCTTTTGTGTACTTTAAATCTGCAGGAAAATTCATAATTTTAGTGTTTTTATTAGATGAATAAATAGATATAACTCATTAATGAGGCTACAAAGGTACATATAAATCCCAGACAAAACCCCGCATATACCTGCATTGGTGTATGCCTTTTTAAAAAGATACGCGAGGTACCTAATAAACCGGCCACGATCAACACGACTATAAAAGCCCAGTAGGGATTTATCATATGGATACGCGCCACTCCCATAATACCGCCCAGTAACCCGCCGATACCAATGGCATGCGCGCTAATCTTCCAAGCAAAATTGATGCATAAGGCGATTACCAAGGCTACGCAAGCCCCGATCAGCATCGCTAACAACCAAAACGGCATCAGCATCTTATACAGGAAAAAGATACAGACCAAGATGGAAGTGATAAAAATCAGATAAGGAACCACTCGTTCCTTCCGGTCGGAAAGCTCTATATCGCCGGCCGCGCCATTTTTCACCAATAAGAAAATGAAAAGTCCGGGAACTATCGCTGTCGAAATAAAGGTGCCTCCGGCAATCAGCAGCTTCACAGGTAACGGGTAAATGGCGAGAAATGTAAACATCAACGCCAACACGATCCCATAGGTTACCATAAGCAACGGATGGAACACGAAGGATATTATATTCGAGAATAGTTTCATACGCTTTTATATTTCTTTTCTCAGACGAGCTACCGGAATCCCCAGTTGCTCCCTGTATTTCGCTACCGTACGCCGGGCGATGACATACCCTTTTTCTTTCAGGATCGTAGCCAACTCCTCATCGGTCAACGGTTTTCGTTTGTCTTCGGCATCTACATGTTCTTTCATAATCTTTTTAACCTCACGGGTCGAGATCTCCTCGCCGGTATCGGTCTGCATAGACTCGGAGAAAAAGTATTTCAACGGATAAATACCGAAATTCGTTTGCACATATTTACTGTTACTTACCCGGGAAATAGTGGAGATATCATATCCCGCACGCTCCGCTACGTCTTTCAAGATCATGGGATGGAGGGTAGCCTCATCGCCTGTCAGGAAAAAGTCCCGTTGTAAATAGATAATCGCCTCCATGGTACGCTGCAAGGTCTCATTACGTTGCTTGATAGCGTCGATGAACCACTGGGCGGAATCCAACTTTTGTTTCACGAACTGTACGGCATCCCGCCTCTCAGCGGTTTGGTTCGCCTTATTCGCCGTATAATCCTGAAACATCTCGGCATACTCCCGGTTGATACGCATATCCGGTACCCCCCGGTTATTCATGCTCAAGATAAGCTCTCCATTATGCGCTTCCACCACGAAATCCGGGATGATCTGGCTCATCGCCACTTCCATAGAACCACCCCAACTACTTCCGGGTTTCGGATTTAACATAGTAATCTCGTGAATGACCTTCTTTAACGTTTCCTCATCGATATCGAGACCTCGTAAGATCTTATCGTAATGTTTGCGGGTGAACTCCTCGAAATATTCGGTCAAAACACGAATCGCCAAATTTGTAACCGGAGTATTCTCCTTCTTATCCAGCTGGATCAACAGACATTCTTTCAAGTCACGGGCACCTACCCCGGCAGGCTCAAAATCTTGGATGATATTCAAGATAGACTCGATCTCCTTCTCATCTACCTCTTGTCCGGCTTGGAAGATCAAATCGTCTGCTATCGCCGAAAGGTCCCGTCTCAAATAACCGTCATCATCGATATTTCCAATGATATACTCCGCTATTTTCATTTGCTTATCCGGTAAATCCCTTAACCCGAGCTGCTGTAACAGAAACTCATTCAAGGATTGGCTTACGGAGAAGGGGACATCCTCTTTCCGTTCCGCACGCTCGGTCATTTCCCGTAGCTTATAATCAGGTATATCGTCTTCCGTTAAATAATCTCCCAAAGAAAGGTCGGTCTCAGTATCAACAGAAGGGATCTCTTCTCCCCCCTCCTCGCTTTCAGTTCGTTCAAAATCATCAACAGGCTCTTTTCCTTCCTCCAAGGCTGGGTTATCTTCCAGCTCATGCTTCACACGTTCTTCCAACTCGATCGCGGGAAGCTCCAGAAGCCGTATCAACTGTATCTGCTGAGGGGATAGCTTTTGCTGTAACTTTTGTTGTAACTGTTGCTTTAACATAATCTAAATCATTGCACTGTAAGGGCAGGACAATCACCCGCCCTCTTATTTATCAACATGCAAATATAAGTTTTTAGTTTTAACAGTACAGCTATTAAACTATAATAGTTCTAAACAAGGTGCATGATGGACCCTAGCGACTTTAAAATCCTTCCTTCACGATCCGTTTGATCGGGAGGAAGAATCGTTCGATCAAGCGTAATTCTTCCGTTACGATCTCCGCGGAGGCTTGCGTCTCGGGCGAAACGGGCAGGTCGATACCGTAATTGGTTCTCAGCCCCTCTGGAAAATCGATATCCGCCGTATAGTACTCGTCGGTGGGGACCAATGAGATATTCGATACCACGCCGTTTACCACTCCAAACTCCTGATCCGGGAAATTGGAGAAACGGACGATCGCCCGCTGGCCTCTCCGGACTTTTCCCGAGCGTGCTATCGGTATGCGCACCTTCCCCACCAGCCGGCCCTCGCCTTGCGGCACGACGGTGAAAGCCACCTCTCCGGATGGGATATACTGGTTCTCATTCCAGTACTTAGTGAAAGTTACGACACCCCCTACCGGGGCGATGAGGCAATAACGTAACCTCCACTCGTTCATGCTGTTCAGCAATTGTTCCCGGGCGGTCTGTAATTCCTGCCGTAGCGTAAATTCTTTCTCGCTCCGCTCCAGCGTCAGATCCAGCAAGGATTGCTCTTGCTCCCCGATCTGTATCCGGAGATTCTCGGCCGAGGCTGCCGCCCCTTCCAGCGAATAACGGCTTTGCAGCAGGGAAGCCCGTGCGGTCTCATGCTCGTAGGAGGAAATTACGGACTGGCTATACAATAATGAATCCCGGGCGTATTGCCGCCTTGTCAAGGCAAATTGCTCCGAGAGGGTCTTGCGTTGCCGTTCGGTCTCGTTGTAGTAAGCCTTATATAACGCTATCTGTTTGCGGATGGAGGCCATTTTTTGCGGATAATAATCGATCTCCCTGTAATTGACGCAGGCATGGAGCGCCGACAGTAGTCCCGAGTAAGCCGCTTGCATATCACCCAGCGATAGCTCCTTGTACTTTGATAATGCCTTGTCCAAGCTATCCACGTCGCTTCCGGATCGTTCCAACGCCTTCTCTAGGTATATAGCATCCTCCATGCTGGCGTGATTCTCTATGACCGCCAACCAATCCCCCTCATTTACCGGATGGTTGTCACTCACGAGCAGTTTCTGTATGTTTCCCGCCGCCCGTGTCACCACCGCCGTGGCGGGATGTTGCCCCGTCAATGTCATGTCAGCCGTAATCACGTCAGGATATTTGAAGAAACAGCTCCCCACCAGCAACGCCACTACCACGAGGAACAACAGCGTTATCCCCCACCGTACGATCCAGGCCGGGATTTGCCCCATCACCTCCTGTACCTCTTCGCTACGCAACTCTATGTTCATCCCTTCATCTTTCATCATTTATTGAATGTCCCTCGTTTCGTAGTGATAACAATTATACCATTCAGCGCTTTAGGGCCAAATATTGCCGCATCTGCTCCCTTTAAAATAAAGATTTCTTCAATATCTGTGACCGGATAATCTAATACCTCAAATTTTTCTATTGGGATATCATCGATAACAACAAGGGGCATACCGTTACCTTTACTTAAAAAAGAAGATGCATCATGTCGAATCACGACGTAAGGCTTACGTGTCACCTCGTCTACACGAAAATCTACTCCGCTGAATCTAGATAATATTGTTCGCATGTCTTGAATATGCCAATTTTCAATTTGCTCACGGGTTAATACTTGGCTAGATGGTATTGTTGCCGTATACATTCCTCGCATAGGCTTATCTTTTCTAAATGCTTTGATAAAAATTTCGTCTAGCATCACATTTTTCCATATATCTGTAATGTCATTTTGTTGCGATGAGCTATCTTTTTCTATTATTAATGTTTGAGCAAAGACATCTAAAACTTTTTCCCTCTTTAGAGGATCGGTTTGTAATTCATTCATTATCGGAAGAAGCCTCGTTTGGAAATCCGGCGGTAGCATGGATAATGATGATTGGTCTTTCAAGGAAAGAAGAACTCGTCCACTTAAAAGTGTTTTGTTTTGATCTAATAAGAGAATACTGGATAAACCGGGCTTGGCGTTTTCTTTTGACAGTACGATATATTTGTTTGCGGGTTTCCATTGATCAGCATAGATAGTAGAGTCTCCAGATTGAATTAGTAAAAATAATGAGTCGGCAGATTTTGTATTTTTGGGTTCAGCGACTGTAATCAGCAACTGTTCTTTGTTGGAAATGACTTTAATGCTATATTGATTATCTACAACTTGAGGCAATTCAAAAAGCTTTGTTATCCCATTCTCATCAGAGCATCTCATATAATATGTTTGTCCTTTAACAGGGTATAAATAGAAATATCCCATGTCTTTATATAAAGTATTGACATTTTGAATAACATTTCCATTATTATCCACTATTTGAATATCCCAATCTTTTGATTGATTTAGGACAAAAGCTACCTGACAGGAAGTATTGGACAATAAATACCCCCCTTCCGGGAAAAAAGCCACTTGACAATCATTCTTCAATGTTTGAGCTGTTCCGTAAACTGAAAAAAACAGGAACGATATGTATAATATAATATTGCTCATAAGTAAGATGTTTTAGAAGAATTATATAGATGAAAAAGAATGTCTCCTGTTTCAAAGATGGAGACACTCTTGCAAGATTCGTTATAAATTCATCAACTGAGGTTCGTCAGGGCGATGATCACCGCCACCACCGGGATGATGACTGATACATACTGTGTACGTTCTAGGACATGTCTCAGGGCCAATACTAAAAGAAGGACATGGATCATTTGGTCCAAAAACCGCATTACAAGCATATCCTGTAGCTCCACAATTAGTGCTGCGTTCAACGCAAGGTTTACCGCCAAAGAGCTTTGACATGGAGATGTCGGTTAATCTCCCTTTTTCAATTACTTTGAAGTTTTTCATACATGAAGATATTAAAAATAAATTAATAAACATAGTCTTTCTTTTTTGTTAAATGAAAGCGCTATCCGTTTTACTTAGCAAATGAATTTTTATAAATTCCTTGAGAGAACCTTTAAGGTGTGTACATGTATCATGATATTCATGTTTGAACTCATTCTCAATTCTTTTGTGAGGACATCCCCCAAAACAAATTGGTAGATATGAACATTGTGAACAAGTTTTGTCTTCGAGCGGATCAGCTCCGTAGAGATAGCGATTATAGATGACTTGATTTGTGATCTCAACATCCCCATTTTTATTAAATTTGCCTATGGCATATTTCCGGTCTCCTATGATTTCCCAACACTTATATAGATATCCTTCGGGATCTATGGTAAATGTTTTTGTGTTTCGTATAGAACATTCCATGAAAGAAGAATCAGGATATCTGCATGGATAGGTGAGGATATTGGTATCGTAATAAAGGTTCTGTAAAAATCTTGATTTTTCTTTTCTCGAGAATAATACGGAATTAAGCGTTGATTCTGAGGATGAGGCTGTCACGAAGGCTGGATAAATACCTATTTGAGGATTTGTTTTATAACGTTCTGTTATAAATGCATATAGTTCGGCAAACTCGTCAGCGTTTTCTTTATTCATGTTAACTCGGATATCCACTCTTATATCTGGAGCAGAAGAAACCAGAAGATCTATGTTTTTGATTGTTCTGGTAAAGGTATCAGCACAATTGGATGTATATTTCACTTTATTATGGTTTTCCTTTAGCCCATCCAATGTAATCTGTATATGTCGTAATTTCATTTCTTTGAGAAATTCTATTATATTCAAGGACATTAGAAATCCATTAGTTATCATGGAGAATGAATATCTTTTGTCAGATAATTGAATCATCTGACTATAAAGTGATCTTATCTGGTTGATCCCCATGAGAGGTTCTCCTCCAAACCAAGTCACGTGTACATTTTTTGTAGTCTCATTGTTTTTTAAAAATTTAATGATAGAACTTATGACCTCCTCTGTCATGTAAACACTGCGTTTACAATTTTCAAAACAATACGAACACGAGTAATTGCAATCCATGGTTGGAGCTATCGTTAGATTTAAGATATTGATGGAGCGTCCTGCTAGGATAATACTTTTATACAGTAAGAACTCATCCCGATCATTTTCAGTGATCATATGGTTTTCTATCAAAGTTTGATAAAGTTCATCACATCCCAAGTCTTTCTCTTGTAAAGGTGTATGTCTATTCTTGTTGACTAATAAAATCTTATATGTATCCTCTGCTATTTCGATCAAGGCATTAGACAATGTATTATATGCATAAAATTTACTGTCTATCTCAAATAGGAATGTGTACATTGATATTTTCATGGTATTTGTATATTTAGATTGTTAAGTGATTAATTCCCCAACTCCAACTGGTTCTTCACCAACTTATAATAAGTCCCCCGCAAGGCCGTGAGTTCCTGATGCGTCCCTTCCTCCACGACGCGTCCCTTGTCCAGCACCACGATCTTGTCCGCGTCACGTACCGTGCTTAGCCGATGCGCCACGACCACCACCGTCCGTCCTTTGTAGAAGGCGTGCAACTGCTCCATGATCTCCCGCTCGTTGTTTGCGTCCAAGGCGTTCGTGGCCTCGTCCAGGAAGATGAAGTCGGGATTCTTGTACACCGCCCGGGCGATCAGGATACGCTGTCTCTGCCCTTGGCTCACTCCGTTCCCCTCCATGCCTATCTTCGTATTATATCCCAGCGGGAGAGAATCGATGAAATCCCGGATATTCGCCACCCTCACGGCATGGAGCAGGCGTTCCTTGTCCACCATCTCTTCGCCGGGGGCTATATTGTTAGCGATCGTATCCGAGAAGATAAAACCATCCTGCATAACCGAACCCGTCTTGCTACGCCATACGTGCGGGTTCAGGTTCCTTAGGGAGGTATCGCCGATCCTCACATCCCCCTTGTTGGGGTTATAAAAACCGAGCAGGAGTTTTACTATAGTCGTTTTTCCGCTTCCGCTGGCCCCCACGATGGCGGTCACCCTGTTATGGGGTATCGTCAGGTTTATATCCTCCAGCACGTAATCCCGGTCCGCGCCGTCATAGCTGAAGCTGAGGTTTTCCAGCCGTAGCGTCCTGTCATCGGGGAGAACATTCAGCCTTATCCCGCCTGTCTGTTCCTCGTCCTCCTTCCCGTGTATCTCGCCGAGCCGCTCCAAACTGATCTTCGCATCCTGCAAGGACCGTGAGAAATCGATCAATTGCTCGATAGGCGAAGAGAGCTGCCCCACGATGTAGGTCACCGACATCATCATACCCAGCGTCATATCCCCTTGCACGACGGCCCGTGCCGCGATGAAGGAGATGAGTATGTTGGTGGTCTGGTTGAAAAAGACCGCCCCGAGTTGCTGGTATTGTTGTAGCGCCAACCCCTTGATCCCTATCTTGAAAAGTTTTACCTGTATCCGTTCCCATTTCCATCGCATCTTGGTCTCGCAATTATTCAGCTTGATCTCCTGCATTCCGGTGATGAGCTGGAAGAGGTTGCTCTGCTCCCCGGCGGCCTGGTTGAAACGTTTGATGTCCAGCTCCCTCCTCCATCTCATGAAGGCGAGTACCCACGCCACGTATAAGCCGTTACCTACCAAGAAGAGTCCCAGTATTGTCCAGTCGTAATAGGCCAGCACGAACCCGAACACGATGAAGTTGACGAAAGAGAAGAGCGTATTGATGGATGTCCCCGTCATGAAAGCCTCGATGCGGTCATGGTCGCCGATGCGCTGCATGATATCGCCCACCATCTTGGTATCGAAGAAATGCAGGGGCAGGCGCATCAGCTTGGCGAGGAAATCGGAGATCAAGGCGATATTGATCCTCGTGTTTACGTGCAGCAATATCCAGCTCCGTATGAAGTCCACGGATAGCTTGGCGATAAAGATCACCAATTGCGATATAAGGATCAAGGTTATGAAACCTAGGTTGTTGTCCCGTATACCGGTATCTACCAAGCTCTGCGTGAGGAAAGGCAGGATGAGTTGCAGTACGCTGGCTGTCACCATGCCCAGCACGAGCTGTGCCATCTCCCGCCTGTAGGGCGATATATATCGGAAAAAGAATCCGAGGTTACGTTTCCTGTCTCTCTCCTCGTCCTCCATCCCGTAGAACTCCGGCCCCGGTTCCAGCAAGAGCGCCGTCCCGGTATCCTGTCCGTCCACTTTGGTACTGACCCAGCACCGCTTGAACTCCTCCCTCGTATAGGTGATAAGTCCCGCCGCCGGGTCCGCTATGTAGAACTTGCCTTTCCTTATCTTATAGCAAACCACGAAATGCCATTGGTTCCAGTGCAGTATGCAGGGTAGGGGACATTCCTTTTCCAATTCCTCCACCGTGATCCGCACGCCCTGCGTTCGGAACCCGATCGCCTCCGCCGCCTCGCTGATACCGAGCATGGAGACACCCTCGCGAGTAATGAAGGCTTTCTCCCGCAAGTTCTGTATGGAGTAAGCTCGCCCATAATACTTGGCGATCATGCGAAGACAGGTGGGGCCACAGTCCATCGAATCGAGTTGGCGATATGTAGGGAAGGGTTTAAACATCAACAGCCGACCAATTGGTTTATACATTCCTCAAGCGTATGAAATTCCACGGAGAGATCGAACAGCTCCATCACCTCCGGATCTTCAAGCAGCGGATCTTCCCGCTCACTCTCCCTATACAGATTGATCCAAACCTGCTCTCCCCGTTTCTCCAGATCATATTCCAGCTCGGAAAACAAGGAGGGCAGATGGAACACTACCCGGTCCGCCCGGTCAAAATACTTCCGGTCGGTAGTGACAACCCATCCTTCAGGCAAGCATTCCGGCGAGATCGCGCACACTTCCTCATGTACCCCGTTAAATACCAAAAGAACCTTTTTCCCGGCCTCTATCCAATACTCCACGGAGGTTTCCCCCGTCGATATTCTCCAATCCATGTATTTTGTAAGATTCTCTCGCGCACTCAGGAAATGGGGCCGGCACCGAAGGACAGATTCCGGCACCATCCGCCCACAGTCTCGCCAAAAGCGATCCAAATGACAAGCAAGGACCTCGATCGAGCTGTCTCGCGCCTCGGCAAGATAGGCGAACACCCAGTGATAAAGGCGAAACAGATTTGCGTACCACCAACTTTTCAATTCCCGCTCTTCCCCGTCGAACGACCAGCGGTCGGCAAACTGCGCCAACCCGTCTGCTACCCGGAACAAGGATCGCAGCCGTCGGCTCCGCTTGGTCGTATGCATGACCGAAGAATCGTCTTGGCGGTATCTATAAAACTCCGTGCAGGTAATCGCCAGCCTCTCCGCCTGGTAGAGAACGATGGGAGTCCAAAGCTCATCCTCGTGCATGATCCCCTCCTCGAAACGCACCCCTATCATGCGCAAGAAATCCCGCCGGCAAACAAAACGGACAGGAGTAGGAAGATAAGAGCCATCCCTCATCAACTCGACAAAGCCTTCCCTGCCCGGCAAGACTTTCGACCGCATCCCCTTGACCGGATTGAAAAGCGCCCCCGGATTCCCCTCCTGATCGCAGAACCGGATTTCTCCCATCACGACATCCGCCCGACTCTCCACCCCCGTGCGAAACAAAGATGCCAACGCATCGCCCAGCACCCAGTCATCACTGTCCACGAATAAGATATACTCCCCCCGAGCCACCTCCAGCCCCGTATTACGTGCCGCAGACGCACCTCCATTCGCCCGGTGGATCACCCGGATACGACTGTCTTTCTGTGCATAGGCATCCGCTATCATCCCGGCTCTGTCCGTCGATCCGTCATCGACAAGCACGATCTCCACGCACGGCCCGTCTATCCCCAACAACGAATCGAGACAGACCGGTAAATACGCCTCCGTATTATATATCGGCACGATCACCGACAAATCTATATTGTCCTTATTTTCCATACGTCATTCCGCATATTTCTCTTCCGCAAATAAAGATTCATAAAACGCCGACATATTCCTGCCGAACACCTTCGAGGAATATTTCTCCACAAATCGCCTGCGTCCATTCCGACCAAACCGCCCTGCCTCTTTGGAATTCCGTAGCAAAAAGAGGATCTTTTCCGCCAGCCGATCGGCATCGATCTCTACCTGATCAGCGGACACGGCAAGCGGCACTTTCAGTCCGCACGAATCGTCCACCACCTCGTCCAGACCGGAAGTAGCGGTGGCCACGACCGGCAAGCCGTGCATCATCATCTCTACCGGCACATACCCGAAAGGCTCGAACAACGAGGGAACCACACCGACATTGGCCACGCGATACAACTCCAGCAGCGAGGCCCGGTCTAAAAAACCCGTGAAGGTGATCCGCGAGAAAACAGGATTCGCCTCCTCGAAACAATCCTTATAATCGCCATCGCCTATGATCCACAACCGGCTGTCCGGATACTGACGGGATACCTTCCGGAACGCCCGGATCAAGAAACGGACTCCCTTGATACTATCCAGCCGCCCAACAAAAAGGATAATCCGCTCCTCCGGACATAGCTGCCATTTCTCCCGGATCGGCACCGGATCCCTGTCTGTCTCTGCCACATCGGTCATCCCATTCGGGATAACCACCACCCGCCTGGGAAGCAACCCATACTCCTCGCACAACAAGGCACGCATATAATCGGAAAGACTGATCACTCGGTCTATAGCGGCGTAAAACGCCTGTTCCTCCCCGAACGACTCCCGGACCAAATCGTCCAAAGGCTCCGTACGCTCCTTCCGCAAGATCGCCCGGAGACGCTCCGGGTTGTCGTAAATAACCGAGCTCCAATCCGAGAAATGCGCCGCCGTAACCACCCGGCAACGAAACGCCGCCTTCAACTCCCGCGCCAACGCCTCGTCCTTATAACAATTCAAATGAAACACCAGCTTCTCCGTATCCCGGATAAAGCGGCGAAGCAGATAAACGATATTCCGGAAATAGGCCGCCCGCTGCCGCACCTCCAAGGCGCCCCAATCCTCGGCTACCGGCTCCGGAAAAGAGAGATACGAGACCTCCCCCTCCTCCCATCGTTCGATTTGAGCTCCCTCGCCGAACAGATAGACCACATGAATACGGATACCGCTCCCCCGTAACGAGGCTACTAACTCCCGGACGTAGCTGCCCACGCCATAAAGCGCACCCCGGTTTTTATTATTGAACAGATACAGATTTATCATCTTTTCCCACAGATTGAGATCAAACAAATTTATAAAAGAAGCCGCCAAGAGGTATCCACAGTCCCAAGCGAACTTAGCGACTCCAAGCCGGCCCCCGCATATCCACCCGCCAAGCCTGAGCCCACCAATCGCTCCCAATCCGTCTCCACCAAGGTGTCAACCGGATCCGGATGCCCGGCATAAGCGTGCAGAAAACGATCGGCATCCCGTATCTCTCCGGGAGACAAACCGGCCTGATCTTGCTCGATCCGGGCGGCGATCCGCGACAAGCAATCCGCGGCCCCCGCATTCGCCCGGCGACAAAGCCAATACCATCCGTAGCCGGTCAGCCCCTCATTCCGGCTATAATCGGGATAAGGGTCATACATCACCGCCCGATACATCCGCTCATCCAGATCCTCGAAGAAATCCTCGTCCACCTCTATTAATCCACTACGGATCAAGTAGTCGATCCCCACACCGATACCCGCTATCCCCCGTTCGTAATCCGGACGGTAATTGGCATGGAGCTGTTCTTGCATCGCCGCCATCAGATCCCAGGCGTACTCATCGAACAGCTCCTCGCCCGTAAAGCGGGCATAGTGGAAAAAGAAGATGGCGATCCCCAACTTCCCGTGCAACAGGCCGGGGCAAGAGGTCAATGTGCCGTTCAGCAGCAGCCAATCGGCGATCCGGGAATGCTCCGGATGGAATGTATGACAAATGGATACGCTCATTAGTCCTTATATCTGGCAATCATGATAACCGGATTCGACTCCTCCTCCAAGTTGGCGGCGATCTCTTTCAAGGGGCCTTGTAGCTTGCCGTCCTCGTAGGCCTCCACCAAACCTGGGGCTTCCATTCGGGAAAGGAAGGCGATCCCGTTACGATTGTTGAGGTATGGCAAAGGTGGAAATTGCCATACAAGGTTCAAAGGCTCATCCTTCGTCACATCTTGGTTATAGACCTCATATCTATATACCTTATCCTCCTGCTTATCGTAAACCAATTCCGCAGGGGGGAAGCCTGTGCCTTTAGAGAAATTAAACTCAAACTTCAAGCTTTGAAGAAAATAATAGCGATCAGTCATAACACCGGGAAACAAATAAACTGGAGGATCCATCTCTTTCCCCGAAGGCGTACGCACCAAGAAAGGCTTCAACGCCCGTTTATCCGTCTCATACAGATAGATCGTATCCGTGGAGATTTCCGTCAATAACCAATTATCGAAATAAGGGATTAAAGGACTATTCTGAATAGCGGCATATATTTTCTGCCCTGAGTTTTCCGAGATAATCGTTCCAGACACATAGACATCGAAAGGGATCGCTATTCGCTGAACACTCCCGTCTTGCTTAGACACCAACATGAACCCGCTATTGGGTATGGCCTCCTCATAGCCACTGTCCGTGGGATCAGCAGAAGGTTCTGCATAGCAAATCAAATAATTTTGATTGAAATTATCCAACCTAAAATAAGTAGCCCCCATAAGATGCTTGATACTTCGCTTGAAATTACCAAACAGATCATAAACCTGAATCCGACCGGTCATCGTATCGTTTACGTATAATTCTTGATTCTTTTCATCATAAATTACGGTATTGATGTATACATACTCCTCTCCGCTTTGGCCTTTACGGTTGATCGTTCGTAGGTATTTGCCTTTTCCGTCCGTGACATGGATATCTCCACCATTCTTACTATCCGTAAAAAGCATCAAATTCTCGCCAATCGACCGCACCTTTCCTGATGTCAAGAACTTTTCATTTGTCTCTAATCGCACATACTCTATATCGAACAAATCCTGTAGGATAAGCTCCTTCTTGGAATAACTCTTGTCCACGTCCACCGTGATGAAGGTTTGCTCGTCGGAGGATTTGTCTCCACATCCGTTTAGGACTAAAAGAAGTAATAGAATTATTGGGGCATAAATAGATAGTTTCATAATATGATTGTTTTTGTTATTTTCAATAATATACTTATACATAAAATGATATTTAATGATGTTTACTTATCCAACAGAGATTTGGATAACCTATCTCCAATTCATAGTCTGAAGGAGAAGGGCACAAATCCCTGTACAGACATGTATTACAAGGAGATTGATTTCGAATCCGGAGCCATGATTTCCCTTCCTTTATCTCTTTTTGAATAATCTCATAAACAGAACAAGTCGTGATATTCCCTAAAACCGGATGATGTAAATTGGTACGAATATCACCATTCGGCAAAATATGGAGCTTGCCGAAATCATTCTGATTGATCGTTCGTTTTCTAAACAATTCCTTCATAGACAAGGACGAAGCCAAAATATCCTCATGCGTCAAGAATATATTTTCTTGGAAAAAATCAAGATTTTGTCCGGTATAGACCGGATCTAATTGATAGTTCCCAATCGGGTAAGTTTCAATCAATTGTTCTGCCACCTGATAATCGGCCTCAGATGTAACCATAAAGAAATAGTTAAATGAATGACCTAACGCTTGTTCCTTATGCATGACTGCCTCCCAAGCAGAATGATCGATCGGAAAGGCTACAGATACCCGATAAATAAAATCCGAAGCGTAGGTCCGTTCAAATGCGGGAATACATTGATAAGAACAATCGATTGTAATCGGGACAGACCTATCTTTCAAGCTCTCCAATAATAAATCGATGCTCAAGTTTTCTCTCCAGTCCGCTTTCAAGATAAAAGCTACATTTCCCGGTATAGTCCGAAGATAGTTTACCAATAAATCCATATTGACGGTTTGATCGATATGGACTGTCACTTCAGATAAGGTTTGAGACCAATCCTCCAAGAAATTGAGGTCACAACCCTTTTCCTCCCAAACGGGGTAATTAATAAAAGGCAATATCTGTACCGGCTTCCGGTTAGACAAAGCTTGATCCACGATGTCTCCCATAAATTTCTCACGGACTTCCTCAACAAAAGACTTAATAGACGCAGATTGCTCCATATACGAAGCGTCAAGACTTACAACCCCTACATTCTCTTCCCGCAGTAACTCCTGCATCAAGCCAACAACCTCCATTTGATTTGACTCTATGCTCGCATAATCTAATGTATTATACAATATAACCTGATTTTCTGTCAAATGAATATATACATAAGGTTCTATCATGAACCAATATTTTTGTTCGTTCTCCATCTATTTTATCTTTTATTCAACATCCAGTCATTAATTATATGCCTAAAATCCATCGGTTTTTTCTCTAAGAACGAGAAGATATTTCCCAACTTTTCCCCAAAAGCATCCTTATCCAAGAAATTAGGACAAGTAAAGCCATCCGTTCCCAAATCCCCTAAATTATCCAATGTCAATAGGCAAATCGAGCAAATCCGCCGATTATAACAACACTGACAGACTTTCTGTATGTTTTTATAGTAAGCACTGTATCGCCTTGAAGCCTCCTCCACATCAATCTTTACGGAATCGTCTTCCACCTTGCCAATGAAGTAGGTATAACTGACCTTTTCACAAGGCAAGATTTGACCGTTCGTATTAAAAAACATCTTTCTTTGGAAAGGCGAACAGGTTTTAGTAGGTATTAAACTTACATGATCATACAATAAGTCCAACAAATTGGTCATATAGAAATTAATGGAATTATTCGCAAAAAAATCGTTCAGTTCCTTGAACTGGATCAGTTCATCATGCACAACCGGCAACAGATCGGAATTCGTCTTTTGAAAGTCGCTCTCACTCACTCTCCGATCAACAAACATTTGCTCCATTAACTCTTTCTTTTCTTTATTTACATGATCTTTATTCATCTGAGCAATTGAAGGAATTTTATGGTATCTGTTATAGATAAACTCATAAATCTCCTGCACAGAATTCCGATCGTGCAACACCGCATTAAAATCAACCCTTTCTTCGAAAAAATCCGGATATTCGCACTGCAAGCGATCTATATTCCGGATCGCTTGCCAAAAAGAGTTTGTACCATCTTTCATAAATGTTCGATAGCCTTGTCCTTTCTCATCGCCATCTAGGCTAATCAACATCTTAAACTGATTATCCACCAATAAGTCAAGGTATCGATCTATCAATGTCGCATTGGTAGTTATAGTGAACTCCAATTTTAATTTCTTTTTCTCATTTAAACGTTTGGCTTCCTCAACGATCATCTCTACAAATCGACCATTCACTAAAGGTTCCCCTCCGAAAAAACCGATCGCAAATTCCGATCCTTCCAGTTTCACGTCAAAAAGAAACCGCAATAAACGCAATGCTTTTTGAGGATCAATGTTTTTTCGTTCCTTTTTACTAAATGTATATAAATCGCCCAATGAACAATAGCGGCAATTTAAATTACAGTGATCTGTGGTTTCAAAAGATACTTGCGGAACCTGAGCGATATTATTCTCAATTACAGATTTCTCTAAGGTTGTAGCAAACTCAACCGGCAAGACCTCCCCAAAGAAACCTTTATCTTTTAGATAAGCGTATTTTCGAACATAGTAAGGATCTACCCCCGATTGTCGCCCGCACACCTTCGCCAACTCAGGATGTATGAACATCGAAAAAGAGATATCTAAGTGGAATAAATAATGATTATTATCTACCGTGACATATTCTATCGTATTTTTCATGATCTATATGAAGTATTCTTGCTAATAATAAAACGAGAGAACTAAGGGCCTAATTAGGCCCTTAGCTGAAAAGATAAAAGGGAATATTAATAGCCGACTTTATCGCCATTAACATAACAGTTACACCCGCCCTTTAGGACTTTCATTTCGCGCTTAGCCAGCGCATTCTCACTCAGCTTATTCAGCTTAAGCTTGCCTTGAAGCTTCTTCTCTGATTTGTTGTTCATAGTACTAAAACTTTAAAATAATTTATAAGCTATTTCCCGCCGCACACCGGCAGGACGATAGATCTGACTTGATTATTAAACCTCATCCGGGCTTTCACTATCGCCTCCATCCTCCTCATCGGGGATCTTGGTCTCGTCGCTGTCCTTGCCCAGCCATTCCATGAAGACGATGCCGTCGTCGGCGATCATGGCACGGTCGTAGCCACCGCTCATGTTACGGGTACGCTCGGGCGTGAAGCGGATGCGGAGCTCCGTGATCTGGTCACTGCTCACCTCCTCCTCGGTAGGAACCCCCTTTTTGGCGGCGACGATATTGTAACGAAACCAACCGACACCTTCGATATGGATGGCGCGGCTCTCTTTCATGAAGTCGGCCATTACTTCCGGCAAGGCACGGAACACGGCGTGTACATCAGCCGGGGCGACCGTACTCTCTCTGGCTAACCGCTTGGCCAACTCTTGGGTTTCTACAGGTTTTCCTACTGTGACACTACGGGGATACCATAGATCGTTGATAACCGCTTTGATACGTTTCCAAAATATCATGGTTTTGCTTTTTTACATATTCCGATCATTCATTTTAACAATCCAGCTGGCTCGACTAGAGGGGTATTCGCTTGTGACTATTACGAGGGTCTCATATGACTATTACGAGACTCGCTTGTGACTATTAAGACATCCTCGTGTGACTATTAAGCTAATAGCCTCAATATCAAAGTTAAACTTTTATCGCCTAAATAAATAGCCGGAATATAGGTTTAACATCATCACTATAAATTTATTGATTTTCAAATTCACCCACTAGCCATCCTAACTTATGGGTCAAAACTACTTGGTACATACCCGATCCCATTTTTTCCAATGGAATGCTGAATACCTCCCCCGTCCCTCCGGAGAGTACATTCTCATACATTATATTACCACTGTGATCCAGGATGCGGATCGTTAGATCATTCAATGCTTCCGTAAATTCTACGTTTAATACATTCCCTTCTATAAATAATGTAGGAGGTAACGCCGTAATGGAGCGATAACGTTCATCATCCCACTCTCCATGTGTCGGGATGTTATCTCCATACACCAATGAAATGGAGAAAAAGGAACCTAATAAGATGCATAAGGTTAATAAATGTGTTTTCATGCGTTATTACTGTTTTACTGTTAACTGTGATGATTTTATCGTTTACGAAAATCAGCAAAAGAACAATAAGTGAATGAACAAAATTGAACAATACGCAAAAATATTTTTTCTCCCTATTCTTACAGTTGTTCATTTTTGTTCATTCTTTTGACTTAGCTATTGCGCAAATAATTATATATCAGATATATACTTGTCAAAATCCTTGGCCGTTCCTTGCCTGTCGGTTAGCTTCTTATACAATCTTTTTCGGTAAACGGATACGTTTCCCTTGCCAAGCAAGGTTCCGATCGCCCCGGGTTTGGCTCCTATTTTGCTTAGGTAGCAGATCTTCCTCTCTGATTCGTTTAAGGAGATGGATTTTTGCAAGGTTGCCGCCATATTCGGATAAAGCTTATCCACAGAGATGAAAAGTTTAGACCAATCCGTGTCCGTGGGTTCCCTGCCGGCAGGGGATCGGAACTTATCATATAGGCGTTCGTTTTGCAGTCGCTCTGATTCCTCTATTTTTTTCCGCTCTTCTTCTCTTGCTTGTTCCCGTTTCTTTAAGTTTGAGTTCTCGCTCCGAAGGGTGAGCAAATTTTTCTCTAATTCATCTTTGGTATGAGACAATTTCTCTAATTGCATGATTTTTTGCCTGATCTCCTCGTTTGTCCGCTTTAGTTGCTCATCTTTTTCCTTGGAAAGTTGTTGCTCTTTCGTTTTATAGATTCGGATTTCGTTCTGTAGACTATCCTTTACGTCCGATATATCTTTTATGGTCTGCTCATTTTTCAGGATTTGTTCCTCATTGTCTTTTAATCGTTGTAATACGTTTTTTCGTTCTCGTCTGTAATGGATGAAATACAGAATGGCTATTGATAGTAAAAACAGACAGGCTGTCATGAGTAAAGAATAAAAGAATTTTTGTTTAGAGGCGTAAAGCCGTGCCTCCCATAATTCCCGTTCGATTTCGTTATATGAATAAAGGGCTTGTGTATTTCGTATGGATTTGGCATTCATTTCTTGTTCTATTGAGTCCTTTGATAACTCGTATCGCTTGGATAATAACGCCGCTTGTTCCCATTGACCTTGCTCCAATGCTATTTCTCGCAGATAGAAAAGCCCTCCGCTATGTGTGGTTGGTAATGGAGCGGAATCCACGCACGCCTGTAAATAGAAGCGGGCGGAATCTATTTGACCTCTTTCCTTATATAATTGACCTAACACTAAATATGCGGGATATTTGGCCCGTGGCTTTGTTATGTTCTGTAAAGATGTTTGTAGTAATTCATAGGCCTCTTCCTGTCGTTTATCTCTCATATATAGAGAGGCCAATTCCGTATAAACGGAAGGAAGGATGTTCTTTCCCATTAAGGCGATCGCTTTTTGGTTACAGATGATCGCACTGTCTTGATATCCCAGCATCAAGAAGGTTCGGCCTAAGTCCCGTAACGCAAATACTTGCCCCATTGAGTCTTTTAGCATACGGAAATCCTCAACGGCCTTTTTCTGAAAGGGTAACGCTTTGTCGTAAACCGTTTGGTAGGTATAGAGCATACCTATATTATTATTGATTCTGCCGAGTAACGCATAGTCCTTAATCTGTTCCTCTTCTCTCAATGCCTTGAGATAATATTCCTGTGCCTTTAGGGGCTGATTTAAGTCTTGGTTGATCCGCCCCTTATAGAACCAAGCTTTCGCTTTTCGTTCCAGATCGTCTGTTTTCTCGTAATAATCCGCGGCGATCGAGATCAGGGAGTCGGTGGTATGCGTAACGTACGTCTTGTCTTCCGCTTCCGTCAGCAGCAAAGAATAATGTGCCTTATCTTTTCGGGATAGGTTTTCTTTGTTCTCTATTTGTTCAAGGAGCATTAGCGCGCTATCCGGATGTTGGGGCATAAGGTTCTCTACTTTCCGGAAGTCTATGGTTTGATGCCCCATCCCATCGCAAGAGATCCATATAATAGGTATTAGAATTAACAGGAAAACAATGTTTTTCTTCATCTGCGTGTTATTTGTTGGCGATAAAGATAATACAAAAAGGCGAGGATATTCCGGCTGGAGAGTCCGACTTTTTTGAACGGTTTTTATCTCTGTCGTAAATGTATTGAATAACAGATTGTTGCGCTAAATACAAGCCATCCGCTTATGGCTTGACAAGTGAATAACTAACGGCTTGTCAAGTGAATAACTAACGAGTAGGGGTAGCCGTCAGTTAACGGCTTGGGAAGTGATCAGTTATTCACTTGAGAAGCCTTTTCCCAGAGAAGATATACTTACTTTGCCGATGAAGTATATCTTCTCCGGGCATAGAATATATACTGCGTTGGCCAAGTAAGTATATATGGATAAAAATAGGACTTTTTCACCCTACCAGCCACCTCTCGATATTCCGGGTCTCGGAGGAGAAATTCGCACCGATCTTTAAGACCTCCCGGTCGTCTCCGGCGAAGGGTAGGGCGTAGCCTTTCTCGTCGATCTGCCGCAGAGCCTCCTCTGCGGTTCCGTTCAGCTTGAACTCCATGATATAGACGTAGCGGTCGGTTTGTAGGACGAGGTCGATGCGTCCGTTCGAGGTGTGGTATTCCACTTGCGTGTACAGCCCGACCAGCTTGAAGACGATGAAGAGGACGTTTCGGTAATGCAGCTCCGTGTCCCGTTCCGGGTTCCGGCCAATAATCGCCTCGTAAGAGGTATCGGCGAAGAAGCTTTGGAGGCGGTGGAAGAAGGCGTCGTAGTCTCCTGCCCGTACCTCTCTCACAAAGCGGCCTATCTCGAAAGGAGACTTCGAGGCTTGAATGTTCGTATAGAACGGCAGTAAGTATTTCATGAAACCCTCCTCTACCTCTTGGTTGGGGAAACCTAAGCGATAGATCTTGAATTCCGGCTCGTAATCCTTGATCGTGAGGTATCCGCTTTGGTAGATGACGGGGATGGGATTGTTCGAAGCGGAGTCGATGCTGTTCAACACGTCAGCGTCGGTCTCGGTGTTGGCCATGTCGTACAGGTCGTAATTCGTTCGTTTCAGCAACTCCACCAAGTAAGTGGGCGTGCCCGTCTCGAACCAATAATCGCTGAGCCGCATATACTTGAAGGTATTCAGCAGGCTGAAAGGGTTATAAATACCCGGTCCCCCGGCCACGAAATGATAGCCGTCGTACCGTTTCCGTAGCAAGGATCGGGCCTCCTCGTATGTCCGCTCAAGGGCAGAGGCCAACGTATGGATGTCCTCATCGAAATGCGTACGCAGCTCCGTTTCCGTGATGCCGCAAATGGCGGCGTAAGGCTCCCGCATGGATATATCGTCCAGATTGTTGAGGTCGCTGAAGACGCTTACCTTCCCGAACTTGGTCACGCCGGTCAGCAGGGCGAAGCGTATAGCCCTGTCCATGGTCTTCAACACACCGTAGAAGGGTTTGAGCATGTTCCGGAATCGGTTTTGCATCTCCTCGTCGTGCAAGTTCTGTAGCAAGGGCTTGTCGTACTCGTCTATCAGGATCACGGCCCTTTGTCCGGTTTTGCGGTAGGCCCGGTCGATGATTCCGGCGAAGCGGAGGGGCAGGGTCTCCTCGGTAGGCCGTGTCCCATACTCCTCCTCATATCTGGACAAGGTATCATTTAATATCTTATACAAGCTGTCAGGGGCGTCGTAGTGGGAGATATTCAAGTCGAAATGCAAGATCGGATGCTTGGTCCACTCTTTCTCCAGCTTCTCCATGGCCAGTCCCTCGAACAGCTCCTTTTTCCCTTGGAAATAGGCCTCCAGCGTGGATAGCAGCAGACTCTTCCCGAATCGACGCGGGCGGCTGAGGAAATAGTAGCTTCCTGTTTTCACCAATTGATAGATCAAGGCGGTCTTATCAATGTAGAGATAGCCGTCCTTGCGGATCTTCTCGAAGTTCTGTATGCCGATGGGGTAAATAGTCTGGTTCATATCGTCTTGTGTTTAATGCGACTCATGGACAAAGATACAAAAAAAACACGTACGTGTTTTCAAAAAAAGACGTACATGTTTTCGGAAAAACACGTACGTCTTTTTTTAAAGGCTTTATAGAGTATGATTCTACCTAGTACTTGAAGCTTCCTCCCCCCAAGAATTCACGGAGCAAGGAAGTTCCCGGCAACTCTTCCGTAGGGATGTAATTAAAGTAGCGGAGGAAACGGAGCAGACGATACGCCTCCGCATTCGCCTTACTACTCTCCGGCACTTGCGCGAGGATCGGTTCCGCGAATTTGCGCAAGGCGGCCAACTCATACAACATGGCGCTATTAAACATAGCGTCCGCATTCTCCTGATACGGAAAGATCCATTTATCCTCACCCCGGCGCACGCTCGGCCAACGGTTGATCGTATCTTCCGCCGAATATCCCCTAAAGCGATAATCCCGGATGATACGGCGCAGCAGGCGATTGTCCGTCGTGGGTATCCAGTTGTGGTTATCCAAGGAGATAGAGGTCAAGACCGATACATACACTCGATACTTATACTTATCATCGATAAACTCCGTCAGTTCCGGATTCAAGGCATGGATACCTTCTATCACCAAAATAGAGTTCTCACGAAGTTTAAGCTTCTTCCCTTTGAAAACCCGTTGGCCGGTCTCGAAATTAAAAGTCGGCAAATCGATCTCTTCCCCGGATAACAACTTCTTCAAATCCTTATTAAAATAAGGTAAATCCAGCGCATACAAAGATTCAAAATCATACTCGCCATGCTCATCTTTCGGTGTATCTTCCCGATTCAAGAAATAATCATCCAAGGAAATTCCTACCGGATGAAGCAGGTTAGTCGTCAATTGTACTTGCAAACGCTTGCAAAACGTAGTCTTTCCCGAAGAAGAAGGGCCGGAGATCAAGACGATACGGATGCCCTCTTTATATCCATCGGCGATCTTTTCGGCGATCTTGGCAACCTGTTTTTCCTGCATCGCCTCAGAGACAAGGATTATATCCTGAGAGCGGCCTTTCTCTATCGCTAAATTCAAATCCCCCACATTATCTAAGCCGACAGTCCGCTGCAATGTAAGGTGTTCCTTATAAGCCTCGAACATCTTATCCTGCTTGATGACAGGCTGCAATTCCATCGGATCGGTCTGCTTCGGGATACGGAGCAAAACGCCATCCATATACGGTTCCAAGTCAAACAATTGGATATAGCCGGTCGAAGGGGTTAAACAGCCATAAAAGAAGTTGATATAACCTTCCAACTCATAATAAGAGGTATAAGGCAATCCCGCCGTCTCTATTAAGCGAGCCTTATCATTCATACCCCGCTCCCTGAACAATACGGCGGCATCCACCGTACGGACACTCTTATGGAGGAAAGGAAGATCCGCGTCAATCAACTCCCACATACGTTTCTTGATCTTCTCAATCGTCTCCAAATCGATGTTCTTGCCGTTATGGATCACGCAATAGTAACCTTTCGATACCGGATGTTCCAGATTTAAGGTCGCCGTCGGCCAAATATCATACACCGCCTTGGAAAATATATGGCAAAGCGAGCGGACATAGGTTCTCAATCCGGATAATTGAGTATAGTCGATAAATTCGATATCCTTCGGTTGCCAGCAACGGAAGTTCAAGCTTTCCGTCTTATTATTCACTTGCGCGTTCATCGGCCTGTACCGAAGCGGAGCGCCAACCGCCGTATAAATGTCCAACAACGAAGAACCAATGGGTACATCCTTGTAGGTATTATTATTTTTGCAGTAAATTGTTATTGTCTCAGACATACTATCTCAGTTATTATTTGTAAATTCGCCCCCTAAAGTTAGGAATATTAATCGGATATACAATCCACTTAAACGTAATTTAAATGGACTATTCTTTTTTTGATTTTCTCCGGCTGATCGGCTCCTTGGCGCTGTTCTTGTACGGAATGAAGATCATGAGTGAAGGGTTACAAAAATTTGCGGGTGACAGTTTACGGCGAATACTAACCGCGATGACCACGAACAGAGTAACCGGTATGCTCACCGGGGTGTTAATAACGGCTCTTATCCAATCATCATCGGCTACGACGGTTATGGTCGTGAGTTTCGTGAATGCCGGACTCTTGACATTGACCCAATCCATCGGAGTCATTATGGGTGCCAACATCGGAACCACGGTAACGGCATGGCTTATCTCCGCCCTCGGTTTCAAGGTCGATATCGCCGCATTCGCCCTTCCCCTTTTAGCTTTCGCTCTCCCACTCTTCTTCTCAGGAAAAAGCTCTCGTAAATCAATTGGTGAATTTGTTTTTGGTTTCGCGTTCCTGTTCATGGGCCTTCAAAGTTTAAAGGCAAACGCCCCGGACCTCGGAGCGAATCCGGAAATGCTGGCTTTCGTGCAGAATTATACGGATATGGGATTTTTCTCCATCATCTTGTTCTTATTTATCGGAGCGATCTTAACCATGATCGTACAAGCCTCCGCCGCCACGATGGCTATTACATTGATTATGTGCGCCAACGGCTGGATCGATTATCATTTGGGAGTCGCTTTGGTATTAGGCGAGAATATCGGAACCACGATTACGGCCAACTTAGCCGCATTAACCGGAAACACACAAGCACGACGAGCCGCATTAGCGCACCTTGTTTTCAACGTTTTCGGTGTCATGTGGGTTTTGGTGCTCTTCTACCCTTTCACGAATGCCGTCTCATGGTTTGTTACCCATGTAATGAAGGTCAGTGATCCGGCTGTGGCGGTATCCTTTAAACTGGCAGCGTTCCACACTGCATTCAATATCAGTAATACTTTCATTATGATCTGGTTCGTAAGCTTGATCGAAAAGACCGTATGTACGCTTATCAAGCCCAAGGTGGAAGACGAGGAATACCGCCTTCGCTATATCACGGGAGGTATGTTATCCACCGCCGAGCTTTCCATCCTACAAGCTCATAAAGAAATCTCATTATTCGCCGAGCGTACGGCTAGGATGTTTAATATGGTGAAAGAATTATTCTACGAGAAGAATGAGGAGACCTTCCTCAAGACTTATAGCCGCATCGAGAAATACGAGAATATCAGCGACCGCATGGAGATCGAGATCGCGAATTACTTGACTGAAGTATCGGAAGGCCGTTTGAGTTCTGAAAGTAAGGAAGAAATCCGTATCATGCTACGTGCCGTCTCGGAAATCGAGAGTATAGCAGATTCTTGTAATAACCTTGCCCGAAGTATCAAACGCAGAAACGAGTTCAAATCCGAATTCACGGAGGAGCAAAACAAGCACTTGGATCATATGTTCGAACTGGTATCCGGGGCGTTAAATCGCATGAACCTAATTTTGCATAAACCGGAACTCGTACATGATGATATCAATCCTTCTTATAACATAGAGAACGAGATCAACAACTATCGTAACCAGTTGAAGAGCCGGAATATCGAAGATATCAACAATAAGCTGTACCAATATCAAGATGGCGTTTATTACATGGACATGGTTAGTGAAAGTGAAAAGCTGGGCGATTATGTATTAAATGTTGTTCAAGCGGTTATCGAGAAGAAAATATAGCGTATATTTGTCCTTAACAATATCAACAGCCCTTTTCCGTTATTGAGAGAAGGGCTGTTTTTAATATATATCCACTATGAATTATAAGTATTATACGATCGTTATCCTTGGCCTTTTAGCATTCTCCGCTTGCGAGAAAGATGATATTGACATTCCGGCAACCGACAATGAAGTAAATCAATGGATCGAGCAAACGATGCGAGAGAATTATCTTTGGTATTCCGAGTTCCCGGATAAAAGTTCCTTGGACTTTAGTCTTGATCCGGAGAGCTTCTTCAAGGGCCTGTTATCCTATAAAGACGGGAAAGATCTTCCTGAAGGTCATCATTACTTTTCCCTATTAGAGAAAGCGACCGTAACAAAGAGCATTTACGACGCAAACAACTCATATGGATTCGATTTCGCAACTTCCAACCTTAAAGACGGAGGCAGTACCTATAAAATAGCCATTGTCCTTTATGTATTAAAGGATTCACCCGCCGAAGAAGCCGGATTGAAACGGGGAGACTGGATACTTGGCGTAAACGGCTCCTTGGGTTCTATCCAAGACTATGATGTGTTGAGAAGCGGAGGCAGCGTATCCCTCCAACTAGGAAAAGAAATAGGAAACACCAAGGGATTCGTCTCCACCCGAAGAGTTACCTTGAACGCATCCCGAACGGTAGAAGACACCCCATTCCTAAAAGATTCCGTATACACATATGGCAATAAGCGAATCGGCTATTTGATGTACAACCATTTCGCCTCCGGACCGGATGAATACGATTATAGCGACACAAGTTATAATCTTTATTTGCAACAACTCTTCGAAAAATTCAAAAGCCGCAACGTCAATGAGTTCGTACTTGATTTACGCTATAATGGGGGTGGGCTTGTCAATTGCGCCCAATTACTGGCTTCGCTATTAGTCCGTGAAAACGTTTTAGGAGAACCTTTATGTATCATGGAGTATAACGATAAAAACTCCAATAAAAATGAGACCTTGCCTTTGCTCAAAACGACCGAGGTCATGGCGGGAAACTTAAACCTACAACGGCTATTTGTTTTGACAGGTTCAACTACGGCTTCTGCCTCCGAACTTATCATTAACTCGCTACGATCTTATCTAGACGTTCGGGTTATCGGTAAGCAGACTTTTGGCAAGACCGTCGGTATGACGATCTACAATGAATCTAAAAAATATGGCTGGATACTTTCTCCCGTCACTTTCCATATTTATAATAAGGATCGGGAAGCTGATTATGAAGACGGATTTCATCCCGATGTAGCTATCGATGAATTCAAGAGTGATCTAGCTGAATTCGGAGATTTGAAGGATCCTTTATTAGGACAAGCTATTTACGAGATAACCGGCCAGTCACCACTCTTACGATCCGCTACCCCGAGGGGCAACCGGGAAATCCAATATAATCCCCCGTTGTCCTATAAGGATAACTTATTACTGATTCCAAAAGACTAAAAACAAGATATATGGAAAGCGCATTTCTTAAAATCATAAACGCAAAAGTATTAACTCCTTCGGGCCTCCTACCAAACGGGCAAATCATCATCTCAGATGGGAAAATAGTGGAGATCACCGGGCAAAACCGGGAGATTCCTCATGCGGAGATCATCGACGCAAAAGGATATTATGTGGCTCCCGGCTGTATCGACACGCATGTACACGGCGGCAACGGACATGATTTCACGGAAGCTACCCCGAAAGCGTTCTATGCGATCACAAGAGCACATGCTTTACAGGGAACAACGGCTTTATATCCTACATTGGCAGCGGCCCCTATCGAGACCTTCCGGGAAGCGATCAAGACCTGCGAGCACATCATGAACCACCCGGAACAGGGGGCCCGTATCATGGGATTACATCTCGAAGGCAACTATTTGAATATGGCTATGAAAGGCGGACAAGACCCTAATTATATTTACCCGCCCGATCCCCAAGAATATAAGGAATTACTAAACAGTACCCAATGTATTAAACGCTGGAGCGCCGCCCCCGAGCTTGACGGGGCTTTGGAATTCGGTAAATATGCGTCAGCTCATGGTGTGTTGGTTTCACTAGCCCACACCACAGCCGATTATCTCCAAGTGAAAAAAGCATACGAAGCCGGATTCACCCATGCTACCCACTTCTACAATGCCATGACTTCCGTCCATAAAGACCGTGAGTATAAACATGAAGGAACGGTAGAAGGTATTTATCTCATGAAAGATATGACCGTTGAAGTTGTAGCCGATGGTATCCACGTACCGCCAGCAATCTTAAAGTTGGTATATCAAATCAAAGGGGTAGAACGTACGTCCTTAATCACGGACGCAATGGCCGCCGCCGCTTGCGATAACGGTACGGAACATTTTCCGGACTCCCGGGTAATTATCGAGGAAGGCGTATGTAAATTAGCCGATCGCTCAGCTATCGCGGGAAGTATAGCTACCGGAATCCGTTTGATCCGTACCCTAGTCGAGAAAGCGGAAATTCCATTGCACGACGCTGTTCGTATGGCTTCCGAAAGCCCAGCCCGCCTAATGGGTATTTTAGACCGTAAAGGAACATTGGAGAAAGGAAAGGATGCCGATATCATCATTTTCAACAACGATATAGAGATTCAAGAGACCTTCATCGAAGGTAAACGGCTCTCCAAAGAATAAGAAATCCAATAAACAATGACTTCTCCTATCTTGTTTTTAGATAAATAAGGGCATGAATGTATATGGAAAACGTAAAAGAACATTACTGGAGATACTCATTGATCACCATTATATTAGGACTAGGGGTAATTCTATTTTTTAAGATTACCCCGTTTCTTGGAGGTATACTTGGAGCATTCACCATCTATATATTACTGCGTGGACAGATGTTCCATCTGACAGAAAAGCTAAATATGAGACCGGCTTTTGCAGCTTTACTGTTACTGGGGGAAACAATCTTATGTTTCTTAATCCCAATCACATTGGCGATCTGGTTGGTAATCAACAAAACTCAAAATATTAATTTAGACCCGACTGTACTGCTAAATACAGGCCAACATATAGCGGATCTAGTTCAGGAAAAGACCGGGTTTGATGTACTGGATAGAGGAAACTTAATAAAAGCGGCCTCTATACTCCCACAAATCGGACAGTTTTTAGTGGGTAGCATAAGCAGTTTCGCCGTAAATGTCGTCGTCTTGATTTTCATTCTGTACTTCATGCTGATAGGCGGAAGAAAAATGGAAAACTATCTATACACCTTATTCCCCTTCAGTGATCAAAACAAGGATGAGGTACTCAACGAGATCAATATGATCGTAAAATCAAACGCCATAGGTATCCCTCTTTTGGCGGTTATACAAGGTATCGTAGCGGTGATCGGTTACTTTATCTTTCAGACTCCCGATCCGCTGTTATTTGGGTTTCTCACTTGTATCGCTACGATCATTCCCATTGTAGGGACCGCATTGGTCTGGGTTCCGTTGGCGGCTTATATGGCTTTAAACGGAGATTGGGTACATGCCTTGGGATTGGCTATTTATGCCTTGCTTGTCATTACAAACGTCGATAATCTGATTCGTTTTATCCTACAAAAGAAGTTGGCGGATATACATCCGTTAATCACCGTCTTCGGAGTCGTAATCGGGTTGTCTTTATTCGGATTTATGGGGATCATCTTCGGGCCGTTGTTATTATCCTTATTCCTTCTTTGTATAGATATCTTCAAGAAGAGCTATTTGGATAAATAAAGAGTATCTACAGGACAGGGTATCTTAAAAAGTCATACCTTTACACTACATTTTGAGTAAAACGAATTAATATGTCACGTAGAACAGTAAACAATTGGAAGCCTATCAAGGGGCAACCTCTCACCGAATTAGACAAGAAAATCCTATATATCCAAAATAAAGGACATTTAGTACCCACCCGCAAGCTTATCAAGACTCCAGAGCAGATTGAGGGCATCCGCAGAAGTAGCGTGATCAATACAGGGGTGCTGGATTTAATCCAGAAGGAGATTAAAGAAGGTATGTCTACAGCTGTTATCGATAAATTGGTGTATGATTATACGGTAGGGCATGGAGCGATTCCAGCCCCCTTAAACTATGAGGGGTTCCCTAAAAGTGTATGTACCTCTATCAACGAGGTCGTTTGTCACGGTATTCCCAGTGAGAAGGAGATCCTAAGAGACGGTGACATTATTAATGTGGATGTCTCAACGATTTTAGATGGTTATTATTCGGATGCGTCCCGCATGTTCATGATCGGGAACGTATCTCCGGAAAAGCAGAAATTGGTACAGGTCGCCAAGGAATGTCTGGAGATCGGTATAAAAGCGGCGAAGCCGTTCGGATTCGTCGGTGATATAGGCAACGCTATTCAAAAGCATGCGGAGAAAAACGGATTCTCTGTCGTACGGGATTTATGCGGACATGGCGTCGGTCTGGAATTCCATGAGGAACCGGAAGTTTGTCATTTCGGACGGAAAGGAACTGGGATGCTTTTAGTTCCGGGTATGGTCTTTACGATCGAGCCTATGATTAACATGGGTACTTGGAAAGTATTTATCGACGAGGAAGACGGTTGGACAGTCATCACCGAGGATGAACTACCCTCCGCCCAATGGGAACATACCTTCTTGATGACAGAGACAGGATTGGAAATTCTTACCTATTAATATCTAATGCAATTAACGCTTCCGGGCCTTTTCCTTTTCCCGCAAGGCTTCCTTGCGGGCTTTTTCTTTCTCTTTCAATTTTTGCTTGTATAAACGTTCCTTCTCCTTACGTTCTTTTTCTTTCTCTTTCAAGCGTTGCTTATAAGCACGTTCCTTTTCCTTACGAAGGTCCTCACGAGCTTTCAGTTTCGCCTTACGATCCGCTTCCGCTTGTTTCAGCTTGGCTTTACGGTCGGCTTCCAGCTGTTTCTCTCGATCAGCCTTCGCTTTCAACAGGGCACGTTCTTCCTCCGCTTGCTTCTTGAGAAGTTCTTCCTGTTCTTTCGCTTTCTGCTCACGTAATTCCTTATCCGCCTTTTGCTGAGCCTCGAAAGCCTTACGAGCCTCTTCCTTGCGGGCTTCTTCTTCGGCAGCTTCCCGTTTACGGATCTCTTGGATTTCTTTCAAGGTCATGCCTTGATCCTCAACCGCCGGCTGAACAACAGGAACCGTATCCTTACGAAGGGTATCGACAGGCTGGATCTCCGGTTTGTCAAACGCAGGGACCTCAATCGTATCCGGGACGACTGGTATAGCGGGCTGTCGAACAGGTTCTTGAACAGGCCGTTGTTCCTCCTCCGGCTCTGTAACAGGTTGTTTTTCCGGTTCAACTTCTGGTTTCAATTCATCTGCCTCTTCCGGCACTTCGGCTTCTTCCTCCGTGATCATTTCATCTTCAGTCGCCTCCTCCTTAGCGGCTTCCATACGGGCTTTCCAACGGCCTGCCAGATCCGGTAATTCCTCACCGAAGCTCTCATCGAAGAAGGTGATATATTCATCCAAGGTCTTGCCACGCATCAAGGTCTCATAATTATCATCAGAGATCGGTAACACGGCAACCGCTTTATTCAAAACCGTAGCATAGCCATCCTTACCGTATATCATCTTATAATATTGGATAATCTCGTCAAAACTAATAAATCCTTTAATCGCCAGCATACTGATCGGACCGGCCTGCTCCAAAGCCAAATCAAACTCTTTCACCATGAAGTTCGCGAAGTTATAAGCGGCGACAGCGAATAGCAACTGGTTCTGATCTACGCTACCCGTAGGATATACCAAAAGCATCTGATAAGGCGTATTCCGTTCCGGATTAAATACACGAGCCGAATCCTCGGCAGATAGCATACCATCCTCGCCCAAACCGAATCGTAGGTTCCAACTCATACCTTTCACTCCGCCCTGCACCAAGGCACGTCCCCGAAGAACACCTTTCAACATCTCCCCGGCCAGTTCCGTGACATCCGCGTTCGGATACTTCTCGACCAGCGCTTTCAAGGCATTCTTAAACCCTTCCGCATCCCCGGCCTGCACATATGATAACGCATCCAAGAACATGAATTTAGGCATCAACGTAGCCAATGGATATTTCTCGCTTACGTACCGGAAACTCTTACGTACATACGCTGTATCGCTCTCCAGATAGCGGTCGTAAGTAGCTTGATAGATCGAGTCTTGTACCACATCCATCATGCGGATATTATACTCGTAATTCGGATCAGCCACAGCTACCGCATAATCGCTTTCCGGGAAGGCATTCATTAGTTTATTCTTATACTCGGTAGCCAACGCTGTATTTCCGGTTTTCAAGGCCATCAAATATACTTGATAATAGCTCTCCAAACGGTGCTCATTATCCGGGAAACGGCGTTCCAAATTCTCGAACGCCTCGACAGATAAGGGGATATCCTCCAACTTATCCTTATAGATCATCGCCATATTGTAAAGACCGTCTATAATAATAATGTTAGAAGCGTCTATATCCTCTTGCGTGAAAGGTAGCTGCTGTAGATAATACTCACGGGTATGCGGATCATCGGCGGCAACAGCCGGCAGATCACCGCCTATCGAATCGGTCGGCAACGGCTCACCGTCCGGCCCTACCATTTGGGTGGAATCTCCCTCGGCCAGCATCTCCTCATCCAGATTCTCATTAAAGGTAGAGAGTTCCTTCTTACGGCGGCGCCAGTGATCTTCCAACGGACGACGTCCCCATTTACGCTGGAACTGTGTCTTTCCTTGCGCTACAGTCTGAGGGTTATAGAAGTAGAAAGACGCTCCACCGGACGCATTCGGCAAGACAACAGCGTTGGTTTCCGTACCGGGACGGTCGATTCCGGTGCCTTTCGCTTCCTGCTCGGCCAGATAAGCCTCCTTCTCAGCCAAGGCTTTCGCCTCTTCCTCCTCTTTCTTTACCTCCTCAATCTTCTTATCGATAATCGCTAACCGCTCCGCTTCCGGTAATTTAGCCAAGGCTTGCAAACTGTCTTGAAGATGGACCGCTTCTACATGCACGACCAATTCATCCAGAATCGCCGACAATTTAGAAACCCGTTCATAATCCCTGTATTCCTTTTGAATTCCAGCTAAGGCTCCGCTAAAGCAAGGTTGCGCTTTCACGTAATCCCGCATCGTAAAATAGATATCTCCCAGCTTTATCTGGCAGATCGCCTTATCCATTCCATTCAATGTACTCTTATCGATACCGAGTTGATAGTTCTTTATGGCATTCACCGTATCTTCCCGGCTGAGGTATACATTTCCTAAAGCATAGTATACTTGATCCAGATAATCCTTATTCTTCTGGCTTTTCGCCATTTTCTCGAGCATCTTCACCACTTTCAAGTAATTCGTACCCGAGAATACTTCTGTCTGACGGATACGTGAGGCAAATTCCAACTCATACGGAGGATTCGAACGGGCTACCTCACCAAAGGTCTTATAAGCCAAGCCATCTAATTCTTGATCCGCATAGATTTGTCCCAAAAGATACTTCATCCGGGTACGTTGCTTCCGGTTTTTCTCCGCCTTGATAGCGGTCTTCAGATAAGGGATGGCATCCTCGAACTGCCCGTTCTTGATCAAATAATCGGCATACACCGCCGCATATTGCTTCAAGGCGGAAGCAGGAATACCGTTCTTGTTCATCTTATCCAAGATATCCTCGGATTCATAGAACCAACCCATCTCGGAATAACAACGGGCTTGCCACAAACGGGCCTCGGCCACGACCTCCTCGTCCTTCGCATAATGACGGGCTATATAGGAAAAGGTAGCGGAGGCTTGCAGGAAATCGGCATTGTAGAATTGCGCCTGTCCCATGATCAGCCAACTATTCTTTAAGAAAGGGTTATATTCCTCTTGTTCTTGGATAGCACGTAGTTTGGGATTATTCCGCCAGCCCGGTTTCTTGGCCGGTTTCGCTTTTATGGAGTGTAGTTTAATAGCTTTATTACTTTTCTCGATCGTCCGGTCGAAAGGGCCGCCCGGCTCGGCTTTGTCTTTAGGCTGAGCGCTAATCGGATACATATAGATCCTGTCGGAATAGTTCTCTTTATATCCGTCCTGTTGGCTTTTCAGTGCCTCGTCAAACGCTTGTTTTCCATTGAAATAAATATTATAACGGGTCGTAAAGGCATGATAAAAACGGCTCGCTTTCGTGTTCTTCTTCGTGCTGCACGACCAAAGCAAGAGTACCGTTAATAACGCCACTATGTAGTAAAACCCTTTTTTCATTCTTTAATTAACGCCGTAACAACGGTTTTATTGCTTTCAAGGCCAAAAAGAGGACCACCAAAAACAAGATGATAAACGCACCGGAAGGCACGTTCAGGAAATAAGAAAGAACCAGTCCGGAGACGCAACCCAGAAAGCCGATCGCGATACTTCCCCACATGATCTTCTTGAAGTCGGAAGTAAACAGGTTCACCGTTATTTGCGGCAAGGTCAGCAAACTCATCAATAGCATAATCCCAACCAAACGGATCGAAAGAACAATTGTCATGGCGATAAAGCACATCATCGTATACTCGATCCATTTTACCGGCAGGCCTTGCGTGACAGCGAAGTCACGATCGAACGCCACGTAAACAATCTCACGGAGGAAAAGGGAGAATATGAGTATCAACAATACCACCAACCCTAAAATCCATAAGATATCGGCCGTAGAGATCGTTAATATATTACCAAATAGATAGGCGGATAGATTCGGGGCGTACCCCGGGGTAAGAAAGATGAAGATCACTCCCAAAGCCATACCCAGCGACCATACGCCCGCTATAGCGGAATCCTCCCTTACGTTTTGCGTCTTGCTCGCCCACTCCACGCCAAAAGCGGAGAGGATGGAGAACAGCATCGCCATCAAGATCGGATTTGTTCCCAGATAAAAACCCAAGCCCAAACCACCGAACGAAGCATGCGTGATCCCTCCGCTGATAAATACCAACCGGCGGGATACGATGTAAGTCCCGACAATCCCACAAGCGATAGCGGTTAGCAAGCTCCCGATCAAGGCATTCTGAAAAAAGGCATATTCCAATAAATCCATATGATTCGTTTCCTAAATTAATGAGTACGGCGTTCGCCAATGATCAGGAATGCCTCATCCTTCAAGGCATCCGGCAAATTGATCCCCCGCAATTGCAGGCTACGGAGCCAACCGGCCACCTCCACTTCCCGGAGGGTATAAAGCACTTCGCTAAACTCCTCGATGGCTTCCTCATCGTATGCATCCGCTTCCACTCCTTGGAACCGATCCAGTTCCTCATCGTTATAATATTCGATTTTCTTGCTGACGGCGGCTAATAAACTATCCCGCTCGCAAGTCTCATGTTGTCCGCAGCAAACCTCCGGAATCTCCTGTGCCTCGGGGATCTCCGAGATCTCCCCCCGTTCCAGCATCTTCTGAAGTTTCTTATTCCGGAAATACCCGGCGATAGCGGCTACGACACCCAGACCTATAAGACTTATGACAATGTACCACATAATTCAATTGAAAGTTGAGAATTGAAAACTGAAAATTAAAGGGCTGATTCCCTAATAGAGAAACCAGCGGCCTTAAGATCTTCCCAATAATGGGGATAACTCTTGCTGACCACTTGCGGGTGGGCGATCTCTATCCCCTCGGGACGTACCAAAGCGGCGGGAGCGAATGACAAAGCCATCCGATGATCCTCGTAAGTGGCGATTACCGGATGCGACTCCGGTTCCCTGCGTTCACCGTTCCACTCCAAGATGCTATCATTGCGATCCGTCAACACATAACCTAATTTACGAAGCTCTGTCTTCAATGCCTCGATCCGATCCGTCTCCTTGATCTTCAATGATTGAAGTCCCGTAAAGCGGAAAGGGATATTTAATAACACGCAAGTCACCACAAAGGTTTGAGCCAAATCCGGTTCATTCACGAAGTTATAAACCAACTTCTCACAGATATTTCCAGTATGCTTTAACACGACTCCACGTTTCGTATAAGTAGTGCCCACTCCCAATTGAGCGAACAACTTCGCTCCGGCGGCATCTCCCTGCAAGCTATTCTTGAATAAACCTAACAATTCGATCTCAGCATTTTTCGATAACGCCATGATCTCATACCAATAAGAAGCGGCACTCCAATCGGATTCCACCGTAAAACGAATCGGCTTATACTCTTGGGGAAGTACTTTGATCGTATTCTCCGTCCAAGAGGCTCTCACTCCATATTGCTCCATCAATTGCAAGGTGATATGGATATAGGGCCTAGAGATAATAGCGCCCTCCAAATGCAACATAACCCCATTTTCTGTTAACGGGGCGATCATCAAGATAGCGGATATATATTGAGAGCTAACATTTCCCGGTAGCGAGATCTCTCCGCCTTGCAAGGCGCTTCCGAAAATACGCAAAGGAGGATAACCCTCCTTCTCCATGTACTCGATCCGGGCGCCTAAAGCGTTCAGCGCATCCACCAACACCTTGATCGGACGGTTCTTCATGCGTTCGGTTCCCGTAATCGTCCATTCGCCCACCACCTTCGAGAGGAAAGCAGTAAGGAAACGCATCGTCGTACCCGCCGCACCCACATTAAAATCCCGATCGTTCGAGTTCAATGCCTTTACCATCAAATTTGTATCATCGCAATCGGATAAGTTCTCCACATCGTATGCGCTATAACTTAGCGCATTCAAGATCAATGCCCTGTTACTGATACTTTTAGAAGCGGGAAGCTTTACGGTAGTCCGGATAGCGGAACCCGGAGCATCTATCTGATAATTCATCGCTTTCGTATATTCAAGATTCAAGAGGCAAAAGTACGAAAATTAGCGTACATATGGAGTATAACAGCGGGAAACTTTCTTTATGCTTCTTTTCGAATGCGAATCGTGACAAGGCATTCGTTTGAATCGCCCCAACCAGTAGACGTGAGGGGCTATAAAACGCCCTTTTAAGTGAGAGTATTCCCGTTTTTAAGCACGAAAGGCGACAAAAGCCTACACGTATAGTCGCGTTGGGCGACGCCAATACTGCCGTTAGGCATTATAAACAGTCACGAATAGGGTTGTCAATAGTCGTGAATAGGCATCGTAACCCGGTTAGAACCCAGTCGTAACCCTATCGGATAGCCCGAAGAAGTCAATGGATATGAATTAGGATGAATTATTTTCGCTAGAATGAAAGGCGGTTTTTCGGTATTGTATTATCAATGAACGAATTATTGTTTTTTTCTTGCGTATTTGGCAATGAGTCGTACATAGTCCCGGAAAAATCGGTTCTCCGGGACTTCAGTTTACAAAATGTCAAAATGTCAAATCGCCAAACGGTCTTATCACAAGGCCTTCATCTTCAAGAAATGTTTCCAGAAAAAGAGGATCTGGTAATCAATAGAATTATTCCAGTATTGTGAATCGTGATTACCCGGGCGAGTGATAAAGTCGTGGTCGATGCCTTGTTTTAATAACGCTTCGTGGTAGTTCTTATTCACCTCCAAAAAGAAATCGCTGTCACCGCAATCGAAGATCAAAGCGATCTGGTCTTTCCTCAAGGTTGGAACCAAATTGATAACCGTGTACTTCTCCCAGTTTTCCGGATATTTCGCCTTCTCACCTATTTGCACGCTCATCTCCCAGTTTTTCGGGAAAGGGCGGATATCCACGCCACCGCTGGTACTTCCCGCAGCGGAGAAAACATCGCTATGACGAAGGCCATTCCACATAGCGCCATGTCCACCCATGCTCAAGCCGGTAATAGCACGTCCCTTACGATCGACCACGGTCTTATAATGGGAATCCACGTATTTCACCAACTCATCCGAGATGAAAGTCTCATACCGTACATCAGCGTTCAAAGGGCTATCCCAATACCACGTATTCTTACCATCCGGGCATACGAAAAAGATGCCCTTCTCATCAGCGATCTTAGGTAGATCCGGCTTGATACCGACCCATGTACAAGCGTTACCGCCATAGCCATGTAACAAATAAATCACCGGACACACTTTCGTCGCGGCCACATCCGGACTTACCACGACTACCTCTATACTTTTATTCATCGAAGGACTTTTCACTTGCAAAGTATCTACCTTCGCTGCCTGTAAACCGAGCGGAAGCAAACAAACCAACGCTACCGCTACCTTTTTCATCCAATTCATATCAGTGAATATTAATGATTAATTCCCCGTAGCCTTGTTTTCAAGGAACTACGGGGACAAATATACAGATTTCTACTCGATGCCCCAAGTCTTGTCCGGTGTAGGCCCCATCTCCAATTCTAGTACGCCACCTTTCATGATATCCCTATAATCAAGATAGCATCTCGTATAATCCATCCCGTTTAATTTAGCGGATTGGATATAGGTGTTTTCCGGGGTATTTCGGTTGGCTCGTATGATAAATGTATTCCCTTCGCCAACCTGGATCTCGGTCTTCTCAAAAACCGGGCTGGATATCTCATAGCGAGTATCTCCCGGACAAACCGGATACAAACCACATGCCGCCAATACATACCAAGCGGACATCTGACCGACATCCTCGTTTCCAACCAAGCCTTCTACCTTATTCTTATACGCCTTATCGCAAATGAAACGAGACCATTTCTGGGTTTTCCACGGCTGTCCCAAATGATTGTACAAGAAAGGCACATGATGAACCGGCTCGTTCGCATGATTGTAATAAGCGTTCCACAGGAAATCCGTAGGCGTCTTGTCGAACATCGTATCCAGATCGGCAATCACCCGTTCCGTTCCTCCCATCAGTTCCACCATACCCGGAATATCGTGAGGCACGAACCAGCCCTGTTGTAACTCGTTGCATTCCATACAGCCGTACCATTCCTTCAGCTTACCCTCTTCCGGCCAAGCCTCAAACCGGCCATTCGATTCTCTCGGGCGGAAGCTATGTTTCTCCGCATCATATAAATTCCGGTAAGACTGAGCCAACTTCGCATAATAAACCGCATCCTCCTGTTTTCCTAATGATTTCGCCAACTGAGACATACACCATTCCGTATACGCATACTCCAAGGTTTTGGAGATACTCTGCGGATTCGGGGTATAGCCCAACTCCGCATTCCCGAACATTCTCGAGGTTTTATCCGCATACCGATAAGCCTTTTCCATATCCAAGCTACAAATACCTTTCGCATAGGCATCCGCCAAGACCGATATAGCCGGATTTCCTAACATACAACCGCTATAGGCGTTCAACAACTCCCAGCGCTCATAGTACTCACGACCACTCTCCTCAGCCATCGTTGTCAATGACTTCAACAAATCGTTCACCAATACCGGATTAATAATCGTTTGCAAAGGCATCTGACTACGGAACACGTCCCAACCGCTAAAGATCGTACGTTTCGTGAACGTATCCGACTTATGCGCTTTTCTGTCCGCACCCATATACTGACCATCCACATCCGTGTAAATCCTCGGATCGATCATCGTATGATACAAGGAGGTATAGAAGATCACCTTTTGCTCATCCGTTCCACCGCTGACATCCATCTTAGCCAAAGCCGTATCCCACAACGAGCGGGCACGAGAACGTACCGCGTCAAAATCCCAATCCTTGATCTCCGCTTTCAAGTTCTTTTCCGCACCCTCCAAGCTTACAAAGGAAATACCGGCCTTGAAAAGAACCTCCTCATTCGCTTCGGTCTCAAACTCCGTAAAGAACCCGAGGTGCTCACCCTCATATGCCTTTGGTCTCTCCGAAATCTTTGCGTTCGCTGTCAATGTCTGGAAAGCCGAGCTCTCCACGAATTCCCGATGCCGATCCTGCCCAGCCGGGATATCCACGCTCCATACACCATAATCTTTCAACGGTTTGGAGAACTGCGCATAAAAATACACGGTATACCGGGAAGAACCCTCACCATTCCCCCAGCCTCCGCCTTCCGGCGTACATTCCATTCGTCCGGCGATCGTATGGTCATCTATCACTTGAACCGCCTGATACGTAGAAGTACCTCCTACACGACGGGCTAAGTCCAACTGGATGCGGGACTGCTTATTCTCGGGGAAAACGAATCTCAGCATACCGCTATGAGGAGCCGCTGTCGCCTCCGCTTGTATCTGGTAATCGCTTAGCAATACCTTATAATATCCAGCCTTGGCCTCCTCGGAAGATTTATCATACCGGGAACGATACCCGGTTACGCCCCCCTCTTTTCCTGAGTTCGTGCGCAGATCGCCCACGGTAGGCATTACCAATAAATTACCCAGATCACCATACCAGCCGATACCACTCATCTGCGTAAAGGCGAATCCCTCGATCGTCTCATGCTCGTAGCTATATCCGGAACCATTGTCGCCCCCCGTAATCGTATTCGGACTTACCTGTACCATACCGAAAGGGGTAGTCGCACCGGGGAAGGTCTTCCCCAAGCCATGGTAAGCACCGGCCGCCTCCGTATTCGTACTCGCCCCGATAAAGGGATTTACATAATCAGAGAAATGAACCTCCTCGATAGTCCGGGTCGGACCGGAACAGGCAGTTCCCACCAACGCAAGCGATAACGCCGTGGTCGTTATCCATCTTAAATTTCTTACTAGTCGTATCATTTTTTTATAAGTTCTATTCTACGTACCTTCGGTTGGGCGATCTGATACATACGATCCACCAACATATCGATTTGTTGGCTCCAAGCCTCCCGGATCTCCGGATACATCATCTTGGAGTAGTTATCCAGATGGCCGGCTAAGAAGATATTCGTATGAAGGTTCGCCCTTAACGTATCCATAGCGGCGATATTATCCTGAAATAACATGCCCTTCCGCTTCAAGATATAAAATTCCGTCCACGCATATTCCCGGAAACGTTTCTCGATATTCCAACGTTCCTCATTCAAATGCATGACCCGAACGGCCTGCTGATATTGCGGTGTGTTCGTTAACGCCGCTAAGTTAATACCTTTTGCCAAATCCTCGGCCGAAAACGTAGAAATTGAATCCCCGTCTATCTCCAACCTATACGAACCTTTCAATCCATCCACCCGCAATACCTCTTGATTAAGATCCTCCATAATCGGAGCGTACAAGGTCGCCTCATATTGCGTATGCTTCTTCTCCCAACCCCGAGAGATCGTATCCATCGGATAAGGTAAAGACTTCGCTAAATAGGTAAAAGAGATCGTACCCTTGTCTGATACTTTCAATTCATTCACGAAACAATTCTCGTTCGCCAACACCATACGTCGGGAAGCATCGATATCAACTTTGGCGACCGGTTTACCCGCCAATCCCTGAGACTTCAAGAAGAAATAGGCCATCAACATATTACCGTGGTTATCCGGATGAATCCGATCTCCTTGCATTAAGGTAAACCGCGGATCTTTCGCTTGTTGTACCCTGTTCACCTCCAATACCGGGTTGTGGAAATCCACGAACGCCCAGTCATTCTTCACGGCCGCCTCTCTTTGCAGACGGATGATTTTCTGGATCGTAGCGTTCTTTCCAAGAAAAGGCTTATTTTTCTCATTTTGCCAAGTCTCGTCGTACGGCGTGCCAGCGATCATGATCACCCTTGTATCTTTGTGAGATTTCATGATCTTCTGCATCGCCTGAAAGGTCGTATCTACCCGATACATTTGCCGCTCCACGAAAGCCGTAGGATTATCGTCGTTATATTCGAAATAACCACTATCGTTCATACCGAAAGTAGCCGTAACCACCGTCGGATTTTTACCATATACATCCTCCTCGATCCGTTCCAACATATCCCAAGAACTGTCACCACCGGTACCGGCGCTATACATCCGCATCCGCATATCCGGGAAATGAGTGATATAGTACAACCATATATAAGAATGATAATGTCCGCCCTCTGTTATGCTATTGCCTAAAAAAACAACCCGGTCACCCCTTTGAAAAGGGGAAGGAGTTTTCTGCGCATTGCCACACACAAACACAGAAAGCATACACGCCAAACTAAAAAGCCATCGATTAGTTCTCATCTTATTTACTTTTGGACACTTAGAAGTTCAATTGTTTATCCGATACGGCCACAGCCACGAATGAATCAGCACAGCCATAATACAGATACCATTTATTCCGGTAATAGACCAGACCTTCCACGAATACGGTACCCGCAGGGTATTGACCGCTTTTTTCAAAATCATCCGTCGGTTGCAAGAAAGGCTTATCCAAACGACCGATCAATTTTGTCGGGTTATTTACATCGAACAATGCTTGTCCGGCACAATAAGAGTTCGCAGGATAAGCGGTATCCCCTTTTTCTCCCGGTTCGTTTTTACCATTATACAACAGAACGATGCCATCCTTTGTCAAGATAGCGGGAGGTCCACATTCGGTCAACTGGCTATCGAAATAGCCGGAACGGGGAGAGAACAATTTAAGCAACTCACCATTCTCGTCCAACAGCGGGTCCCAATCTGTTAAATTATCGGAGGTAGCCGCATATACATTCTTCTCCCCCCAGTACATGAAATACTTGCCATTCACTTTCGCAATGACCTGCTTATCTCCCTTTAAAGTCGTGACTAACGATGCGGATTTGGTCGCCTCATCCTTGAATTTGCCATTATAGGCTTTCTCAAAAGCCGGACCGAACTTCGTCCAGTGTTTCAAATCCTTTGAGGTCGCCACCGCCAGACGAGGCACCTTGCGGTTCCATTGCGTATATAGCAAGACATACGTACCATCCTCGGTCATAGCGATACGAGGATCTTCCGTACCTCCGGGACATTCGTTCTCTGCTTGATTATCTTTAGCCGGATAAAAAGCAGGCTTCGTATCCCTCTCGAAATGGATACCGTCAGTAGAGGTCGCATATCCCAAACGGGAAGTCCGGGAACCAATTCCCTGAGCGGAGTTATCTTCCGCACGGTACATCACCACGATCTTCCCATCGTAAATCGTAGCCGCCGGATTAAATGTGTCACTCTCCTCCCATGCTACAGAATCTTCCCGCATCGGGCAATAAAACTTAGTTGGTAACGGCTTAATTACCGGATTCACTCCTGTCGGACGCTCAAACCCGTCCAAGCACCAAGCTGTTTCCGATATAGTTTCCGATACAGCTTCCGCCGTCTGGTCTTTCTTTTGAGAGCCGCAAGCTACGGTAACCAATCCCAATAAGCCGAAAGTAGAGACTAATAATGTTTCTTTAATCATGTTATTCGTAGTATTAAGTTATATTTATTTTCCATATGAAGGGGGAGCTATCCGAGTTCCCCACGTCTTATCCGGCTTCCCGGATAATTTATATACCAAGGTCGCCCCCCGATATAAATCCGACCAATCGATCCAAGTGCCCTCCATCTTCTTTCCACCAAGACTTAAGGAATGGATATACTCTTTTTTCTCATCACCCCCCTTGATAATCACGTCTCCCTCGGGCAAATGTAAAACAATCTTACGGAATACCGGACTATTCACAGAGAAACCTCCCACTCCGGGAATCTCTGGAAACAAACCGATACTGGCAAAGACATACCATGCTCCCATCGATCCTAAATCGTCGTTGCCCGGCAAACCGTTCACACGGCTACTATATTGTTCGTTCAGTATACGCCGGATCACTTGTTGCGCCTTATAAGGAGCCCCCGCCCAATTATAAATCCAAGGGATTTGGAAACTAGGCTCGTTACCGGAGGCGAACCATTCATCTCCATAACTAGCGTCCAAACGTCGGAACATCTCATCCAAACGCTTCTCCGCCGCTTCCTTTCCTCCTATACTATCGATCAACCCTTGCAAATCATAAGGTACCATCCAGAAATAATTCTTATATGTCGATTCCCGCCAATCCGCGTCATAACGTTTCCACGAGCCATCCTCGTTTCGGGACTGCAACCAACCGGTCTCCTTATTAAAAAGATTCTTCCAGTTCATCGCCCGTTGCGTATACCAATTACAAACCGGCTCATCATTGCAGGCTTGCAAGGCGAAACGGCCAATCGCAAAATCAGAAGATGTATATTCCAGTAAGATCGAAGCGTCGTAATACCCTTTCTCCAAATACTGTTCCAAGCCCGGTCGAGTCAAAACACCTTGGGAATTAGCCCCCGGCACTTCCGCTCCATAACGCATAGTCCGCAGTAAAGTTCGAGGATCATAGTTGCGAGCTCCAAACGCATACGCATTGGCTACAAGAATCGGAGTCGGGTCCCCCTGCATAACACCTGTCTCTATATTCGCCAGTACCCAACGAGGGAAGCCACCACCGGATTGCTCGGCAAATAAGTAATGAGACATAACGATATCCGAGGTCTCCTCGGGAGCTAGCATAGCGATCAAAGCAGTCTGCGTACGATACGTATCCCAATTACTGAAAGAGGTATAGAATTTTCGGGCTGTCTTATGCACTTGGCTATCCGCCCCCATATATTCCCCATTCACGTCGCTACAAACATTCGGATGGATTAATGAACGATATAGATGCGTATAGAATTGCATCTGGCGATCCTCGTTATCTCCCTCTACCTCTATCTTCCCGAGGTATTCATTCCATTTATCTTGCGTCGCCTGACGGACCGCAGAGAAGTCCCAAGCGGGATTCTCAACCCTCAAATTCTCTCGGGCATTCTCCACCGAGACATAAGAAACACCGATCTTATACTGCACCGCCTGATTCCCCTCTTTCAACGGAAAAGTAAAATACACCCCCGAGTGACTGCCTTCCGCAAACGTATGATTCGCATGTAGTCGCTCCTCCTTCCATGTACCAAAACTCTCCGCATCCGCATCGAACTCAGCCACAAAGTAAACCTTATAGGGAGTTGGGATTCCACAGAAAGCACCACCCTCCGCATATCCCTCGCAACTATGAGGACCCGTAATCTTAATAGCGGCCACTTGGATAGGGGTAGCGGCTACTCCTCCTCCGATAATCACGGTACCCTGCTTTTCCTTGGAAGAAAACGTATAACGAGCCATACCCGTACGTTCCGTAACGGTTAATTCCGCACGTATAGAATGATCTACAGTGGCTGCGTAATAACCGGCCGTTCCGATCTCCTTGCCGACCGGAGTCTGCATATTCAAGATACTATCCGGAGAAACCCGTAAAGCTCCGGCAACCGGAAGCGTAGGGAAATTTCCCATATGATCGCATCCCGCACCACTCAATTGATTGATAACAAAGCCTAGTTGTTTCGTGAAATAAGTCGGGGTAAACTGTACCATACCGAAGGGATAGGTAGCCCCCGGATACAAATATCCGGAAGCCCACCCATTACCTTGAGTCCCTATCAGGGTATTGGTCTTAGAAACGAGATTTGACGCATTTACCAAACCTCCACACAACAAGAAAACATAGCTAACCACACATATTCGCCTTAAAAGCTGTTTACATTTAAACATGGTAATAGATCCTTTTTATTATTTAGCCTTTTATACTATATACCCTTCAATAGAATAAAACACTTACGGCGTAATAATTAAAAAACAGCTATTAACATAAGTCAACAAAAAGGGAATCATATGATTCCTATTCCGCAAACAGCGATAGGGTGTGTTTTCCACTTTCCAACAAGATCGAACCCGCCGATATCTCTACATTATTCCCATCTAACACACAATTCGATACGTTAAATGGAGCGATAAAAGTCGCCGTACTATTCGCAGGAATTTCCAGATCAAGCGAGAGCGATTGGTTCTCCATAGTCCAAGACACACGTGCCGTACCGTAAGGGGTCTCTCTCGCCACTCTCACCCACGTCACGCCATTCGGTATCTGAGGTTTGATAAAGAAATGTTTATAGCCCGGCCTATCCTCATCCGGCAAAATCCCTCCGATCGCCTGACAGAACCAAGCGCCAATGCCATTGAAACAATTATGAACCTTACTACGTTCTCCCGACCAGTATTCCCAAGTCGTAGAAGCCCCTTGATCGATCATATATAGATATCCCGGTTGCTCTCTCTTTTTCAGCATGGAATAGAGAAAATCAGCCTCTCCGTTCTTTATCGCCCAATCGGTCAAGATCGTAACACCCACCAAACCGGAACCGATATGGCCCTTACAATTCTCCAAAGTCTCTCGATATAAACCTTCCTTTACCTCGGGCATATGCTGTTCATCTGTCACGCCGACCAACATCGGATAAATCCGATCGATTTGGGAGCCTGTAGCGTACTGTTTCTTCTCCGGATCATAGAAAGTCTTCTGGATAAGCTCGTTCAATCGTTGGCGACGCTCTTTATACTTAGCGGCATCCTCCGCTTTCCCCAATACCTTCGCGATCTTCTCCATCGTAGTGAGGCAATCGCTTATAAAGCAGTTACTAACCAGATCTACCGATGACTGCGCCGTATAATCGACACCCGCCGGAGCCAACCAATCCCCTAAATACCATGCCCAATAATCCGTATCCGGCCAACGTTTCAGCAACCCATCGACCGTATACGCATCCACATAACGCAACCAATGTCGCATAACCGGATAATATCGCTCGATCAGACGGCTATCCCCATAATTCAAATAAGTCTGCCACGATCCCGTGATAATAAAGCCACACCAATACGGACCACCTCCCGCCGGGTATGGATTCGGTACGCAATGCGGCATCCCCCCATCCTCACGGATGCAATCCTGCCACATCTGCATCCAGTTCATATACACGGAAGAGCCCTCATACAATGTCTGGAAACTCTTACAAGAGGCATTTCCATCCCCACCGTATCCCATACGCTCATAATGCGGGCAGTCTACGATATAACCACTGAAAGCTAGGTTCTTGAAAGTATATTTGATCATCGCATAGATAGCATTCAAGTCCGGATCCGAGCACTCGAAAGACGAGGCATCCTTATAATCCGTATGAATCAGATAGCCGGTTACCTCCTCGGGAGCTTTCGCCAAACCGGATATCCTTATATATTGAAACGCATGGTGGTTAAATTTATTTCGGAATACCTCTTTGCCTTGTCCGGAACCGATATACCAATCCTCATACTGTCCGTTCTCCTCTTGTGGCTTGAAATCTTCGTTTTCATTTAACCAATCCGTATATTCCATACGGACCCGGTGGCCTTCCGGTAATTTTGGGAAACTCAGCTCAACCCAACCATTTAACGCCTTTCCCATATCTACGAGCCAAATACTGTCCCCTATTTGTTTGATTCCTTTGGGACGGATAATCTCTTGTATTCGATTAGGCTCACACATCTGGGGACTTACCTCTATCCCGGGTACCTCCACCTCCAACACCGGCTTCCAATCCAGTTCGTCGAGCGTAGCCGTTGTCAAATCCGGCAACGCCTTCCGCCCATCCACACATTCACCCCCGAATTGATGGGGATACCAAGTACCGGTACCGGTCTCACCATACATACTTCCCCGGCCTTCCCAAGAGCTATCCGTAACGAGTAGCGTACTTGTAGTGCCATTTCTTTGAATCTCGTCCAATTGCAGTTTAACCAACGGCCCATCATGAACGGCATTAAAAGTAGCTTTTCTGTACCAACCACGGCCCAACCAGAGCAATAAGTCGTTTATTCCCTGCTTTGCGTACGGCGTAAGATCGTACGTCACCGATAATGATCTTTTGTTTAATTGAGATACCGCAGGCGAGAGAACATCTTCTGATACCTTCCTCCCATTTAAATAGATCTCATGATACCCTAAGGAGTTTACATGAAGGAGTAATGTGGCATCACGGTCTTGAAGCTCGAACTTCTTCCTTAACATCGGATTCTTCTCATCCGGCATCCCTATATATTTCCCTTGCCATTCCGCTTTATCCAAAAGCCCGATCCCAAAGCGATTGATTGGACTCCAATCCGAGGATCCCCCCTTATCGTCCCATCCCCGGACTTTCCAATAGGCTAGCACACTAGATCGCAACTCTTTTCCTCGATAAGGGACCATCACGGAAGCGGACGATTCCACCTTACCTGAATTCCATAGATCGGCTTTGCCTTGAGCCAGCAAGGAACTATCCGTGGCTACTTGTATCTCAAAATACGCTTGCCGCATAGTTTGCCCGTCTGTCTCGATTTTCCAGCTAAAATGGGGATGGGTATTGTCGATCGCAACCGGATTCTCCAAGTTCTCACAACGAAGATCTTTTAAGATGATCCTCCGCCCGGATTCACAGCCCGACATCAGTAACAATAGGGTCACAAAGTAGATAGATATACATTTCATGATAAATAGATTGAGATTACGCATGAATATACTTTCTAATGGCTTACGATACTTATATCCCCGGTAAATATTAAGATTTATTAAACAAGAAAGGCGAGCCACTCGCAAATGACTCGCCTTCCTACGATTCCTCAAGAATGGCTAGAAGCGGATCTTGTAGGATTGGTTGCCAACATAAATTATATAAGACCCTTGTGGAATACTCGTGATAGTCTCGCCTACAGGCAAAGATAAGTTCCTATACAAACGCCCTTCGAATGTAACGATACAAGCTGTGTCCATAACAGGAGTCTGGATATGCAATCGTCCATTCTCTCCCCATACTCGCAAGCCATTGGGATCTACCTCTGCGTTATCAGTAGGATTATCTTTCACGATGCCTGTTACGGTAACAACGATATTACTCGTTACTTTCTCAATCACATAACGGCCGCTTGATACCGGACCAAGTACTGAGCCATTCACTTTCACTGTCAGTTGAGGCGCACTGTAGCCGTCCTTCAAAGTCAGCGTGAACGCAAAACTCTTGCCGGATTCTACATTCGTGGAAGACTCCGCAATCAAGGTAGCGCCCTCTACAACCGGCAATGTCACCATGTAGGTGGTCGGGGTTGGCTCCGGTTCTGGTTCCGGATCCGGAATCCTATTACCTGCCGCCGTAATCACCAAGGTAGCCGTGATCTTCTCCAATGCGAAAGCACCCGTGCCAGAATTGTATGTATAATCCGTAGACGCTAGCGTATTCTCTCCCATCTTCACAGTAATGGATGTCGGAAGCGTATAGCCGGAGGCTGCTTTCAGCGTAAGTTCCACTTTGGAATCCTTAGCCAAAGGCTCGAAAGAAGCCGGATCGGAAGTGAGGTTAACAAGATTCGGGATTACCTCAAAGAAGCCCTCTTGTACACCTTTCGCCTCAATAACGATCTCGCCATCCACATTCTCAATCTCGATTATTCCCGTCGTATTGTCATACGTATAGTACTCAGAACCTGCTGCCCTAAGCAAATTCTTTTGCTTCAACAAACGACCACCCATCATCACCTTTATGACATAAGGGAATTTGTATCCCGTAGCTGGTGCTAATTCACATTTGAATGGCTCTCCTTCTTTCACAGTCTCTCCGGAAGTCTTAATCTCTATGTTCTCGGTCTGTTCTTTCACTTGGAAGATCTCCGCACCAGAAGCTTTAATGGAAACCTCAGCGGTTACATTCTTTATCTCTATCTCCCCGGTCTTCGGATCATAGGAATAACCGGAACCGGTAGCCAGCACTTTACCACCCATCATCACCTCGATCGTGGAAGGAAGTCCGTACTGTGGGGTCACTACAGATAACTTACCGGTCAAGGTCTCACCATGTTTAATCTTCTTGCCTTGCGAGATATCAGAAGTCAAGTCTTTTAACGTAAGGGCTACCGCATAGCTCTTCTGTACGCCTTGCGCCGTGATCGCTAACTCGCCGGTTACTTTCTTCAAAGAGATTTTTCCCGTAGCGGCATCATAGGTATAATCAGTTACGTCTACCAATGTTTTACCACCCATCGTTACCGTGATCTCAGTTGGAAGTGTATAACCCTCATTTGCGGAAAGTACACAAGCGAAGGCTTCACCAAATTGAACTTTAGTGTCCGACTTGATATCGGAAGTTATATTTGCCAATGTAGCGGTAACTGAATAGCTCTTTTTCACACCTTGTGCGGTAATGGAGAGCTTCCCTGTAATCTTCGCCAAAGAGAAAGCTCCTGTGGAAGTGTTATAGGTATAATCCGTACCGGCAACCAAGGTCTTATCACCCATCTTCACCGTGATCGTGGTTGGAAGTATATGACCTTCAGCCGCCTTCAAGGTCAATTCAACTTTGCCATTAACTAATACCGGATCAAAAGAAGCAGGTTCGGAAGTAACTCCAGCCAAATTGAGTATCACCTCATAATGGCGATCATCAATACCGGAAGCTTTCACGGTCAAGTCACCGGAAACTGCCTTGATCACGACTTTACCCGTTTTAGCGTCGTAGGTGAACTCTTCCGCTGTCAATGCGTCATTGCCCTTCAAGATACTGATCGCATCCGGAAGCTTGTAGTTCGTAGCGGCTTTCAAGGTGAAAGTGAACGATTCGCCTTCCTTCACGGTCGTAGCCGAGGTAATGGCCGGCGTGGAGGTTAGGTTCTTCAATTCTGCCGTTATCTTATAAACGGATGGTTCAGACACTCCTTCAGCGGTAATGGCTACCTCACCTCTCACATTCAATATCTCTACTTTGCCTGTCTTGGCATCGTAGGTATATCCCTTTCCTGCCTCTAAAGTGGAACCGGACATCTTTATCGTAATGGATGTCGGAAGCATGTAACCGCTATTCGCCGATAAGGTAAACGAGAATGCCTCTCCTTCTTTCACGGTCGTAGCGTCTACGATGGCAGGGGAAGAAGACAGATTCGACAAATTAGCCTTAACGGGATATGTGGCGGCTTGGATCGGATCGGCTTTAGCAGTGATGACGATATCGCCGGTCACGCTATTGATATATACATATCCATTCGCTGGATTATAACTATAGATTTCCGGATCTAGGGTATTCCCGTCCATCGTAATCGTAACTGAAGATGGAAGTTGATATCCCATACTCGGAAGTAATACAAGCACCAAGGACTTCTGGTCTATGACAGTTGTCACCTCGTCTTGGACAGTCAAATCTTGCAAATTCACTTGGACCTTATGGGTTGTTATCGGAGTTTCCGATATGATAAGACTTGCGTTCTTATTATCGGTGGGAACACTCTTTCCTCCCACAGTCCCAACAGAAACAGACACATTTGCGTATTCATCTTCTGTAATTGGCCGCCCCGAACTTAGCAAGAACCGATAACTAGCCCCCTCCGCAAGATTACCGACAGCTAATGGCTCTTTTGTATAATGATAATTCTTATCAATCGTCTCTAGTTTAAGTTCTGTCTTCTGTTCGCCATCTACATAATATAACTTAATTTGGTCTATTGACTCTGCAACTAAAGATGTAGATAGTTTAACCTCTTTTCCCACAAGACAAGGATCTGCCTTATCAAAAGTATAAGTGAAAGGTATTTCCGTATTCACGGTTCCAATGACAGGGTCTGGAGTAATCTTTCCTTCGATGCGATTCAAAAATACCATCGATTTATCTTTTACCCCACCCTTAGAATTAACCATATCGGATTCGATATATATTTGAATATCGTAAACCAACTCGCCAGCCTTGGCAGACAGCACCTTGAGATAATTTATGTATGACCCATTAGTGATTTGCTCCAGGCTCACCGGCACGTCGAAAGAGCCATCTGTACCGATCTCGGCCTTTGTCCCTTGATTTGCTTTATAAATATCGCGATCACCATAATAAACATTCAATTGTCCTTTCCATGCGGCATAATCTTTCAAGGTATAACGCAAAATGACATTTTCCGCCACATTGGCGAGACCGTAAGAAATCCTATCTGTATTGTAATCGTTATATTCAGAGTTATCCAAACCCGTTATTGCCAAATACTTGTCATCAAAACCATTCCAACGAATGCTCACATTTATAGGTCTTACATTCGGATCGTCCGGATCATCATTTGAATTTCGCACTCCATTCATATCAATATATAAAGGAGCCTCAGCCGTACCTGTCATGACTACCCAATTCTCTCCATCCCTTGAATAAACCGGAAGAATTTTCTCTCCCTCTGCTAGAGCCTCGGTCAGCTGGCATTTGAAATCCCAATATGTAGACTTTTGCATCCAAATTGAAACCTCTGGTGATGGCGTACTGATACGCTTCTTGATTTTTCCATCCGCTCCGATCACGGCCATATCCACTGAACCGTAGAACTCTGCATTCCCTATATTTTTCGCACCTACGTTAATCGTAAAATCTGTATTTACCGCTAGTTGACCTGAAAGCTCAAGAGACAAATACTTCAACATATATATTTTCGTATCACCAGCCATTGGAGGACGTATACCTATTCCCATCCCATATAAAACGTAAGGATCATCCCCGCCGTCGGAATCCAATGCGGAAAGTAAAAAATATCCATTGCTGATACCTCCCCACCCCCAGTTAATATGAAAAGCCTCATCTTCCTTATAGCCATCACAAATGAAAGCATGGCCACCTTCGCTATTATTCCCACTGTAAATAACAGGTCGATTACTTTCCAATTCATCTCTTACCAACTTTTTCCATTCTGTCCAACGATAATCCGATTTATTAACGTATCGCAAGCCATCACTATAACCGTATACAGAGTTAAGCCTCTCTATCGCATTCTTTGTATTAGCTCCACTTCCATCAACAGAATACCCCATATCAACATTGGCCCCAATCTGCCACATCAAGGACGCTACAGTATTTGCCTCTTCCTCCGTAAATTCTCCATCTTTATAAATAAGAGGCATCTTGTCCCACTCATACGGCCCGTAGGAAACAGGAAGTCCACTCCAATATTCATTTACTCTATTACTGCTAGTAACAGTCTCTACCGGATACTCATGATATCTCATGACAATGGCAAGTGCCGTAGCTACACATCCGGTTACAGCATGGTATCCATCAATGATGGGTGTCTGCCGATTGTACGGATCTCCTTGATCCCACCTTGCGGTTGTAAGCAATACCTCGGTAGAAGCCGCCCTCAAATTACCAGCTAGGTATCGCCCCCACTCGGCTTGGATATTCACCGAGGCTTCCAAGTCTTTACGTTCGGCATAAGTGATCTGGCTTTGATAGAAAGCTAACATCGCACGCAAGTTGTCCGGCAAATTATTCGGATCAAAATTACCCTCGTCCGATTGTCCCAGAACCGGATAAGTGCGATCATCACCGGAGACGATCACGAATCCCTTGTTTCCCGGTACATTAAACACGAAATAGTCCACAGCACCATCAACCGTCCCGCTTCGTAACGCAGAACTTGATTTTCCCGGTGCCGCCGCATAAACCAACGATAAGTCTCCAGCCGAGCGCAAGCCCGAACCCGCATTAGCCACGTTCTCCGCCACCTTGCGGGCCGTGGACACGTCTATCCTTTCCGCCCAGACCATAGCGGCCGACAGGCAAAGGATCAGCATTAGTAAAAGTTGTTTTCTCATGAATTATAAATTTATAATGAATAAATGATTTAACATTCGTTAGTAAGGGGTATGGGAACAACGTTGTTCCCATGGGTGGGAAAGCCCCGGTTGATAGGTGTGGGAAAGCCCCGGTTCCCATGGGTGGGAACAACGGTGTTCCCTACCCTGGGTATAGAGGCTCTCCCATCCCGCTATGCACCTAGATCTCGTCCGGGCTTTCGCTGTCGCCTCCTCCTCCCGCGCCAACTGTCAGGAGTATGGGAAATTTGTAGGTGCGTGGATCTTTTACGAGAGAATAGCCCGCACCTGCTTGCGTAGTGACGCTCAGCCAGTACTGCCCCTCGGCGAGTTGCGGGATCTGGATAATGATCTCGCTCTTGGTGTTACGTACGATAAGGGAGACTTTCGTTGGCGTGGCGCCCTCCTCGTCCTTGGTGAAGTAGACGCCTACAGATGGATCATCCCCCTTGATAAGCAGCGTGCTACCGAAGATGATAGCCGGGGCGTTCGGGGTGATATGGAGGTTCTTCTCGTTCGTGGTGGAGTCCGTGAAGCTGTCGATCATCGGGCCTACGGTGGCCACGTCTGCGTTCACGTAAATATTTTCCAAGGCCTTCAAGAGGGTGGCGCTGGGGGTGAACATTACGGTGATCTTATTCTCCGTAGAGCGGAAGTCTGATTTCTTTCCGTCGAACGAGCCGTTGATAGTGAGCAGCCATTGCCCGAACTTGTTCACCACGCAACGGCCTTGGGCGAGGGCCTCGATCATCTCGTCGTAGGAGAGGTCGAGGATGTTGGTGATCGTCTCCGGACGATACTCGGTACGTTTCTTCACGATGCGGTTCGAGATGTCTGAGGTTCGCGTGGTTCCGGTAATGCGGATCTTTCCGGTGAAATCGCCGGTTTTCTCGGTTAACACGTTGTCGTACAGATCTACGGTCAAGATGGTCTTTTCTTCTGCCATGATGTTTTTTGTCTTTAATGCCCCGTGGTAGTGGGGCGTTACCTTTTAATAATGTTTATCACCCTTATTCGCGAAATAAGGGGAGGAGATATCGCACGTCCAACATAAACTAAAAAAAACACGCATAACCACTATTTTTAACCGCATATCCACGATATATGCGCAATAAGCATAAATTTGGATTAATTAGAGGATACGATATCTGTATCCCCTTCAATTCCTATTTCTTAATAAATAGATAAAAGTGATTGTTTATCAATAATATTTTTTACATTTGCCAAGCCTTCCGTTGAAAATAGGCTCTTGTAGGTAATTTTTATGCAGGATAGGCTCCTCCCCTTATTTCGCGAATAAGGGCATCACCCAGCCGCCAAAAGCAAATCCACCTCTTCCGTCACCCTAGCGTTCGCACGATTCAATTCCGACTGTTCCAAAGAGGCCAGATAAAAACGTGTTGTTTTTTCCGAGGTATGCCCCAACGCTTGGCTAATGATCGATAAAGGGACTTGTTTCCGCAAGGCGTTCGTTGCCCATGTATGGCGGAAAACATACGAGGTCAAGTGAATGGGACGAGATAGCGCACGACCGATCTTCTTCAACGAGTTATTATACGAACGCAGTATCGCCTTGTATTCCTCATGCCCTACCTCTCTACCCGGAGATAAAATAGGGAAAAGGTACGGGGAAGAAGCGTCCGCATACTTATTAATCAACCGCCGCATCCCCGCTGTTATCCCGACACGGATTAAGGTCCCCGTCTTCTTACGCCGATATACGATCTCCTCGCCATACAGGTTCGCCGTAGTCAAGCGAGCCATATCCGCGAAAGGCATGCCGCAAGATAAATAGGCGAACGTACAATAGTCGATCACGCACGCCAAATCCGGCTCCTCAGACTTCAAGGTCACGATCTCCCGGAGCGACTCGTTTCCCAACGCCCTAGATCCGGCTCTTTCCCGCTTCAAGTTCAAGTACGCGAAAGGCGATACGACGCAAGCCGGCAACAGACCATCCCGGCAAGCTTGGTTATAAATCGAGCGAAAGTTGCTGAGGTATGTATTCACGGTATTCACTCGCAAACCGGCGGATTGCAGGTAAGCGACAAAACGGCTTATTAAGCCCGGGGTTATCTCCGGGAAAAGAAGGTTTCTCCTACCCAGAAAGGCGCAGATCCAATTACGGGTTGTCCTATATAAATCGGCGGTGTTATGTTTCCCCGCTAAACGTTTCTCCCGGATGCGTTCGGTGGCATAGGTATAAAATGTGATGCCCGCCTTGCCCAAGCGGTTATTCTTTCTTTTGCTCATATCTCCTTTTTTGATGATTAAACGTATTATTATCTACCATCAAAAATAGCATAAAAACAAGATCAAGCCAAGTCCATCTCGCAAACAGCAAGCTTCCAACCCTTAAAGACCAAGGTGACAAGACGAAGCTCCGTATCCCCCTTGGTAGCGTGAACCTTCGGGTCAGCGGCGTAACAGCGTAACTGGATGGCGGCCTCGGCTCTCAACGCCTCGATTTCCGTTTCGGAAGCGTCCCGACGGGCGTATTTCACCTCCACGATATAGCTAAAGCCTATCTCGGGCTGGTGGATCAAGTCGGGCATCATGTAGAAATCGGCGTACCCCTTGTTGGCCTCATCATACTCCGGATAAATTATATAGGTACGGGTCAAGCCTAGATAAGCCAGTAGGAAACCTTTCACGTGCGCCTCCCCCTCAATGAACTCGCGGATAGCGCTCTGCCGCTCCAGCTCGGAGGAGAAATACTCGAACACAGGCTTCCAGTCTCCGTCGTAAGCCATGTCCTTTACCAGATCATGAAGCTTGTATAACTCTATTGAGAAGACATCAGCTTCCCGGTAAGCCTCGATCAGATAGGTATATAATTGCTCACGTACCGTCAGGTTGGGAACGCCCAGAAGGGTATCTCCACGCTTGGTACCCTTGATGGAGAGCAACCCGAAATAGTAAAGCAGGCTCTTGAAGTTGTCCGGCTTGGCGATATCCTCGGCAGGAAAAGCATCCTTGATTACTGCGGTGGTCTCGCCGTTGTTCACGATCTCCTGGATGATCGAAGCGTTCGTGCCGAACCGCTTGTCGAGACGGATCAAATGGCGGAGCTTGTTGTAGTCCGTGCGGATGTTGTTGTCGATCATCTTATCCGGGGCCGATCTCAAGGGCAGGTAATTGCTGATGAAATACAGTACCATATCCGAGTTGTACATAGGCTCGTCCAGACTCTTCGTAGAGAAACGGTAGTTATCGTACCACGGCTTCATCAAGTTGATCAGATCGTCCACACTATCCTCGAAACCTGTCTCGCTCTTGTAATAGGCCAGCATCTCCCGTACCTCTCCCTCGCTAAAACCTATGATTCCATTAAAGCGGTAATCTGTCGTCATGTTGGCTCCGATATTGAAACCGCTGGTCACGTCGTCCATCGTCACTGGAGATACCCCAGTGATAAACATGCGCTTGATAGGGCCATCGCCCGTAGCCCCTTCTTTCAGTTTATTGAAGAAATAACGGAAGAAGCCCGTACCGTGTGTCAATGCCTTGTAATGCTTCTCACCCATATTGGCGAGGATAGCGTTGGTGAAGTTATCATACTCGTCAATGAAGAGATAGATAGAGAGATTCAAGCGTTTAGCCTCACTGATCGTGTAGGTCAACTTCTCGTCAGCATTTGGCAGACTCTCCATTTTCTCCCGGAAGCCCGGATTGAAGAAACGTTCGTAGTAGTAGGCAAACTCCCGGAAACGAGCGGCACAGTGATCATTAAAAGAGCGGATCAACTCGTCAGGATCTGGGTTCACGCCTGCGAAATTGAAATCCAGTACAAGATATTGTCCCTGCTCCGGGGTCGGATGGGAGCCGATATATAAGTCGCCGAAGAGTTCCTCAAAAGAATCCTTACGGTTCACGTCATAATACCATCTGAGGACATTCAAGAATAGCGACTTCCCGAAACGGCGCGGGCGGATAAGGAAAAAGAAACTTGCGTTCCGTTCCACCTCCGCAATATAGCGAGTCTTATCAACATAATAATAATTGGCGGTACGGATTCGCTCGAAATCCGTCAGGCCATATGGAATTTGCTTCGTTGCCATAATATATCTCCTCCTGTTTATTTGTCGCTTACGAATAAATCACTTGTTCGTAACTTACTTACGCAAAGATAACATCTACAAAATGATTTCACGAATCTTTGACCGTAGAATCATGCCATCAAGCCAAATCAATCGACAAACTCACCAGAAGGAGGATTCGCACCTTCTCCCACTCCCCACTTCTTATTAGGGCGGTCTCCCATAAACAATTCTAATGTTCCTCCCTTCATGACATCCTCATGAGTAAACCACGTCTTATTATACTCGGCACCGTTCAACTTAGCGGATTGAATGTATTTATTTTCCCACGAAACCCCATGAGCGATCATGGTAAACACTTTCCCGTCCGCCAACTGAATCTCCGATTTATCAAATAAAGGACTACCTATCGTATAAACAGGCACTCCCGGAGAAACCGGATAGAAACCTAAAGCGGAGAATACATAGAAAGCCGACATTCCACCACCATCCTCATCACCACAAACACCCATCAGATCATTCCTGAACCAACTTTCCATAAGCATACGAATCCGTTTTTGCGTCTTCCACGGCTGACCGGCGTAGTTATACAGATAAGGAATATGGAAACTAGGCTCATTTCCCATCACGAATTGCCCGACATTGCCCGTAGCATCTGGATGAAGAGCATAATATTGCCATTTTGACATTTTCATATCCTCAACAAATAACTGATCCAATCTCTCAATAAAAGGAGTGTTGCCTCCAAAAAGATCTATTAAATCCTGAATATGATGGCGTACATCCCAATTATAGGTCCAAGCATTATTCTCATCAAAATAAGCCCTAGCCCCGATACCTCCGGAAAAAATATAGTCGAACGGTTCTATAAACTTCCCATCTTTATCCTTCGGATGGAAGAAATGAGTCTCTTTGTTAAAGACATTCCGGTAATTATAAGAACGATCCTGAAAGAATCGATAATCCTCATCTTTTCCCAAATGTTTAGCTAATTGGGCGATACACCAATCGTCATAGGATGCGGCTGTAGTTACGGCTGCCGCTTGTCGCTGTTCAAATGGTCCTACCTCCGTAAACTCTTCTTTTTCTCCCGGATGCAAAGCGGGGAACCAGCCATTCTCATGATAAAAATCATCCAAGGCCGTTTTAGGTCCCCGGTACCAAGGGATCATGGACTCAGTCATCACCGTATGCTTCATACCCTCGAAAGCCCTTTCCACGTCAAACCGCAAGCCTTTATTCAAGGCATCCGTAAAGACACCTGCCGCATGGTTACCGTTCATGCAATGCGCATCCCCAAATACACAAGGGAAAGTAGGTATCCACCCGGATTGCTCATACATCCGGATATAAGACGCCAGTTTTTGTTCTTGAGCCTCCGGATTCAATAACACTTGCAACGGGTGAAGGGCCAGATAGGTATCCCATACCCAATCATCCACCCAGAAATCCACCCCATTATCTTCATGTACCTTTCCGTCATACGCACTAAAATATTTACCATCTTCAGAAATATTGATCATTCTTTCGTGCGCCCGATACAAGGCGGTATAAAATGTGGTCTTTTGATCCTCCGTGCCTCCTTCAATCTTTATTTTGCCTAACACGTCGTTCCATTTATCACGAGCTTGCGAGGCCAATTTCTCCAGATTGAAATCATTGATTTCATTATATAAATTCCGCTTGGCCTGCTCTACTCCAATATAAGAAATTCCATAACGGACATTCACCACATCCTCCGATTCCGGAAATTCAGCAAATACCAAAGAATGAGAGAGGCTATCAACTTGAATGGGCTGGGCATCAAACTCCAAATAAAAATAATGTTTTATCCCGGCGAAATTATCATATCCACACAAAGCTCCATCCTTTATATCGATCTCTCCTTTTCCATTGGCTTTCAACAAAATCAACCGTCGATCCGAATCCTCAAACCGAAAACGATAGATCGCCGATTTAGCAGCAGGCGCAAAATCCACCCCTACGGAGAAATCATCCAAATACACCGAATAATTATAAGGCGTAGATTTCTCATGATCATATCGATATTTTAAATTCCCATCGAAATCCTTAACGTCCCCCCTATAAGGCAACAGCAACAATGAATGGCCTTGCCTATGGGAAGGACTATTTAGGGCCAGTCCCTCCATACGATCCGTCGTAAACTCATTATGAGTCGGAATCATTCGCAACATGCTGTTAGGCAGGTGGGTAGTGGGATAGGTAGGCACAAGTAAATGACTGATATTCCCAATCCGGTTATTCACATAATCTACTGGTGTTTTTTCTATTTTACTTATGCAACTACATAATAATAGAAACAAGGTTGTCTGAAATAATAGTTTCTTCATGAGATTGTATTTAATAATAACGATTCTCTAGCATCTGTCTCCCTACAAAGATGAAAATTAAAATTGATGAAGCAAAACTATCGTAAACTATTCAAAGCAAAACTCTCTAGAGAATTACATGCCGTGTTCCCGTATTATAACTAGAAAAGAGGCTACCTTCCTTTTGAAGTGAACCTCTTTTCTATCTAGAATAAAGTTTATCAAAAGGATACGGGTTGAATATGCATAGCGGCACCACCATCTGAAGCGAGCGGTACTGTTATTTTATCCTTTGCGGTAACAGTTAAAGTATCTTTGATAAGATGATTAGGATTGGTATCTGTGTCTCTCACATCTTTATAAAGAGTTACTTTATAATCTCCTTTACCGAGGGCTAGCATATGGCAGCGAGTACTAGTGACATAAGGGTTACTTTGTTGTATCTTAAACTTGTCTTTCGGAAGAGCCCGAAACCCGCCTAAATGATAATCGGCAGCTCCAGCCAATAAACGGGTAAAAGGAAATGATGTTTAGCTGCCTTTGCCAAGAACTCTTCCTAAATACGTATCATATCTTGATCGCCATTACGTAATTTTTGCACTATTAAGCGCTCCCGAACATCCATCTCATCGCAAAGATTAGGTTTTAAAATGAAAATTAAAACTGTTATTTCTAATAATACAATCTTCCATCCACAGCTTTTTCATTTACCGCTCCGTTTAAATGAAGCTTCTTGTAAATTTTTATATGTGCTCTGGTTTTCTGTGGAAGGATTCGGGACAAACACGTACGACTTTCATCCAAAACACGTACATGTTTTTTCAAAAAGTCGTACGTGTTTTGGATGAAAGATCATCGTGCTTTTTTGACTCTGATTTTTAGCATTTTATACACTAGACTCATCAGTGGTCTTATTGTACGGAATTTGTATTGAGAACAAAGCTTTCCGGCTTAACCCAAACGGATGGGTTGCCATCTCATATACGTGCCTGTCCGCCATAACCACTCCATCGGGCCGTAGCGCAAGCCGGACAGCCAATATTGGCTAAAGGCAATCTGTATGGCCGTAAATCCAAGGCAGACCAATACACTCAAGAAAACACCCAAATGGCTCCAATCCAAGCCAAAACCGGAGAAGATAAAGACACCGGTCACGGACTGTACGATATAGTTTGTCAATCCCATACGCCCATAACTAACCAATGGCTTCATGGCATTTTGAACTTTTACCGAGCGGTAAGCCTCTAAGACCAACACCACCCACAGATAAGCCGTCATCAGATTAATCAAGTTAGTTGTCGTAGCACTCATCCACGCATTGATAGAGACCTCACGCCAAGATGCGGCAGGTATATAAGGTTTTAGCAGATACAACAAGCCGATTAAAACCAACGCGACCAACGCCCCGTAATTCAAACGGCTACGGAACTCATCCATGCGTTGGAACAAGCGGATTCGGCCTACGATAAATCCGAGGATAAACAATCCCAAGGTCAGATAGATACGACCGCTGGCAAACTGGAAATTCATTTTTCCTACCAATCCGTCCCAAGCGTTGTTCTCAATGGTCTCGGCTAATGTCGGGACTCGCCGGGGAGCCTCAGCACGAGCGATAGGTGCGGCAGCCGGTCTCTCCACCACTTGCTCGACGGCAGGAGCCGTTACAGCCTTATACGCTACGGGAATTAGCGAGGCACCGCCCAAGAAAAGGAAAAGGGTGATTCCCACCAATAATTTAGTAGGCCATTTATACATCAATACCAATACAAAACCAAGCAACGCATACACCAACAAAATATCTACACGGACCAATAAACCATGAACAAAACCAATCACAAGCAACAATACCAATCGCCATAAAAAACGAGGACGGAAATCAACACCTTTTTGAGCTGCCCGATCCATCTGGATAAAGAAGCTCAAACCAAACAGGCAAGAAAATATAATGAAGAACTTGCCGAACACCAAGTAATTAATAAACCACCGAAAAATCTCATCCAGCGTCCCTTCCCAAGGGAACATGGCTTGGGGAGCCATCGTCCCCATAGCGCCAAAATGCTGCATCCCATGAATCAAGCAAATACCAATCAAGGAGAAGCCACGCAGAGCGTCGATTACCGTAATACGTCCACCGGACGAAGCAAGTGTCTTATTCATTTCCATATCCGTAATAATTTTTATTCTTATTCGTTTTTTCAAGTTTGATAACGCAAAAGTAAATGGTGGCACTAAACGCCGCAATACCTTCAAACTCCAAAACGAAAACAATATGCCTTATCACGAATATCCCTATGTTAGTGATTCATATAATATTTGATTACACGCAATTGTTGTTCCAAGGCACGCCCAATATTCCAGCAAGTGAAATCCTTATCCATCGCCTGCTCCAAGGAAACCGGATAAGGAAGAAGTGGCAAGACCGCCAGAAACCCGGATTTATTAAGCGCCTCTACCTCCTCTACGGAACCACCCATTACGATAACCGGGATACCCTGTCTCATGCCTGCCTGCAATACTCCGCATGGGGTCTTTCCCATACAAGTCTGTTTATCCAGTTTACCTTCTCCCGTAATAATCAGATCCGCCCCCCGTATACATTCATCAAAACGCAAGGCATCCAGAACCATCTGGATACCGGGTTTAAGTTCAGCCTTTAGGAAAGCGACAAACCCTCCACCTAAACCACCTGCGGCTCCCGCACCCGGAATGTCGTCTATCTCTATTCGTCCCGTTCTTTTTATGACTTCCGCAAAATTTCGCAAGCCCTCATCCAGCAAACGGACCATAGCGTCGTCCGCTCCCTTTTGGCGGGCAAAGACATACGCCGCCCCTTTCTCACCATAAAAAGGGTTATTCACATCGCAGGCTATGGTAAATGAAGTTTCCCGCAATTGCGATAATGCCCTTGAGCAATCTATCTCATAAATCTGATTAAGGATCTGCCCACCCAATCCCAGCTCATTCCCTTTTCTATCAAGAAAACGAAAACCCAAGGCCTGCAACATACCGGTTCCTCCGTCATTCGTTGCGCTTCCCCCTATTCCTATCAAGAAATCCCGGCAACCACGATCCATAGCGTCTTTTATCAACTCACCGGTTCCATACGTCGTTGTTCTCAAGGGATTACGTTCCGACACAGGCACTAACGTAAGACCACTCGCCGTCGCCATCTCAATAACCGCCGTACGATTATCTCCCAGTATCCCATAAGTGGCCTCGACCGGCCTCATCAACGGATCATGTACGACACAATATACGGCTTCTCCACCCATCGCCGTAATTAAAGTCTCCACGGTACCTTCTCCCCCATCCCCAACCGGGATTTTCACGACCTCGCAATCCGGAAAAACCTTATGGATCGCCAACTCGGCACATTCAGCCACTTCAATCGAAGATACTGAGCCTTTAAATGAATCGGAAGCAACAACGATTTTTTTCATTTACCAACCTTTTTATAACATGAAAAATAAGATGCCCAAATATATAAAAAAGGAGTGTCCTTTTCCGAGGACACTCCCATAAACTTAACTAGGTATTCTTTATTTTGCCCGTGTACATTTGATTACCTCTTGATTGATGTATTTAACCTTCTCCAGATCCATCTTTTCCACCTTTCGGTCATAAGTGACCAAGCCGTTTATCTCATGTTCCACATCTGTAGTCTGCGTATAGATGGCCGTGCTTAGTCCGAAATAGTTTATCATCTGCTCTAGCTCGGTAAGCACTAATACATAGGTATCGGTCAAGATTTCTCTATTCAACATCATCTCATAAGCGTCATTGCGTACAGGCCACATATGCCCACGCACAAATAGACCTTTTCCTCCGAATTCGCCAAGGGACGCAGCACGTTTATCATCGGGACGGGGGATCGCCTTAGGCTCGATCTTGCCATAATGATGCATATCCACGAAATCTCCATTTCCGGGATCTCCATAAGCTTTCCGATAGCCCGGAGCGTAATTATATCCCGACATACCGTTTACCCAACGATTCGGATCGTACTTTTTCACCCAAGCTGTGATGTCTGTCGCTTCAAAGGCTCCCCAATTCTCATTAAACGGAACCCACATCACGATAGAAGGCGAGCTGACGTGTTGGTCGATCATCACTTTCAATTCGTCACGGAACTGTTTACGAACCGACACGGAATCCGCATCATCCGGCTCCCAAAGGTTCGGCATATCTTGCCAAACCATTAGGCCAAGCCTGTCACAATGATAATACCAACGTTGAGGCTCTACTTTAATATGCTTGCGTATTACATTAAAACCCGCACGTTTCGCCAGTTCTATATCATATAACAAAGCCTTGTCGGTAGGAGCGGTAAATGCGCCATCGGGCCAATAACCTTGATCTAAAAGACCGATATGGAAAACAAACTCCCCGTTCAATAAAGGCCGAAGCACACCATCTACCTTTCCCATGCTAACCGAGCGCATACCAAAATAAGAGGATACCTCATCGATTATCTTGCCCTTTCGATCTTTCAACTGTAATTTCAAACCATACAAGAAAGGATCATCCGGACTCCATAGACGGGGCTCCCGGATAGGCAAGTAAAAACTCATATTGGAATTTCCTTCGGTTCTTGCCACCTCTGAAGTACCATTATCCGCGATAGCCGTTACCTTTAACTCCTTATCCTCCGTATAAGCAATTACTTCCAACCGATTATTTTTTAAATCGGGAACAAGCTTAATCTGAGAAATATATTGTTTCTCTACCGGTTCAAGCCAAACGGTTTGCCAGATACCGGAGGTAAAAATATAATCTCCACGTGAGCCGTTCTTGCCCGAAGCGGCCCGGCCGTCGTTAGGATCATAAGCACCTACCACAAGGACATTTTCACCGGATTTCAAATAATCAGTAATATTTAAACTAAAAGCATCGTACCCTCCCGTATGGGTACCCACCTTCTTACCGTTGACAAACACGGACGAGATCCGATCTACAGCCCCAAAATTCAACAATACATTCCTGCCCTTCCATGCTTGAGGAACAGAGAAGCTACGCCTATACCACAGGCAAGTATCACCCCCACGAGCTATACCGGATAATTCCGATTCAGGAGGATACGGCACACGTATCTTTTCTACTTTCGCGGGAAAGACTGGAGGGGTGGTTGCCGTAACAGGATCAAGCAGGTCTTTTCCTCCCATATAATCCCATATACCATTCAGATTCAACCATTCCGAACGCACCATCTGCGGACGCGGATATTCCGGTAAAGGAATCTCAGCCTTCAATGCCTCCTCTGTCCATGGGGTAGGCAATGTGAACTTCTCTGGGATTTGCGCCTTTACGGAGAAGAGATCTCCCCCAAAAAGAAAGGAGCAAAGAGCTAAACTAACAACGGTAATCTTTTTCATAAACCAACTATTTAAATAATTCTGGATAATATTTCCGGATCAAATCTTGATCTTCTTTCTCCAACTTATCGATCAAGACTGGCTTATCTTGCGGACGGAGACCTTTTTGGTTAATTTTGTTGATCAAGCTCCAATCCTTAGCCGGTTTCTCCGGGCTGGGATCGGCAGGTTCATGAGCCGGCAAATCATAACGGGTAAAGTCGATGACGTAAGCCGGGGAATTTTTCGCATGCCAATCACGTAATAAGGCCAAGCGGAATTCCTTATTCATAAACCATTTTATCTCCAAATTATTATAAGAGTCTCCCAAACCAGAGCCTCGTTCTACGAAGCGATAGTTCCAGTTGTCGTTCGATTTATATTGTTTTCTCCAAAGTTCGCCAAATTCTCCGAACGTAACGAAATGAGTATCCGGCCAGCGTTCCTTGGTACCCGTTACCCACATCTTCATGGCATCGCAGATGAGATCCTTCCCGAACTCATGTACCATCTGCGCCTCCCAGATATTGGCGACCCAGCCAAAGCCATTCAACTCAAGACCTTTATCAAAGTGAATCGCTTCCGTGTGCATCACCTCACGATGTCCCAAGTCGAGCCCCCAACCTTTGTACGTCTCGATCGGACCGACACCTCTACGGCTGTTGTATCCATCGATACCATGTCCGGTCTGTCCGCTACGGCGGGCACAGATAAAGTCCATCGTCCAGCCATCCAGATTCACGCAATCGATGAAATCGCTTTTTCCCTGCGCCGGCTTGCAGAAGTGTTCCGTCGAGGGATAGAAAGGATAAGAAGGAGAACCGTCAGCACCACCACCGTCTATATTATGCTGGCTCCAGATCACGGCGTGCGCCACATGGATGTTCTCTTTCTCCGCCAGATATCTTAGATTATCGGCCGATAAGAAACCTCCCATAATGGACTGCGGACGATAACCGTTTCCCACCATCTTGGAAATGATCCCTATCGCCTCCGACATCTCGCGGTTTACCCGCTCACGGGGTAGATACATCGCCGGGAAATAACCGGGGAAATAAGTAACCTCATCCCCATATTTCTTTTGGCACTCCACTACATAATCACGGATCTCCCGGTAATTCTTCCGTCCGTCCTCCAAGGCATTCATCGTGAATCCCCACGTAAGACGACCGTTCGGGTTATTCGTGGCGAAAGCCTCCCGCAAGGCACGCACTCCCTCAAGCGTATGCCAATCCACCTCATCGCGGGGATGTAACTTGACATCCCTAGAGACCTCCCAAGGCGTCGTACGTATCATGATACATAAGGTGACAAAACGATTTCCTTCTATCGTCAGCGGTTCCGTATTCGCCGGGGCGACCACAGGATCTGCCGCCCTTAATTGAAAACCGCTGAGCACAGCGACCATCCATACGACCGCCCATTTTTTCCAAGCTAATATATTCATATTACTATTTCTCATGTGTACAATTTAATCTTCCATGTGTACAATCTATTACTATTTCCTGATCCGACGGAAATATCCTAAAGACATAATCCGAACCGGATTCAGGTTTCCTTATATGGCCTTTCTCGCAAGTGATCACGTAGTTGAAACCATCGAAGCTAGCGTTGACCGCCTTATCCTCTATAACGGTGAAAGGTAGCTCCTTCCCTGCCGCGACCTTTAGCTCTAAAGCCCATGAGAGGTCCGCCTCCTTTGACAGAGCGGCTACCTCGAAGCGGGTCTCATAGAAGGTGATCTTGAATGGATGGCCTTTTGAGTCTTCGGCGGAAACTACCAAGGTATCCTTGCCTATCTCCGTCACCACCGGATGATCCAAGGTAAGTTCCTCCTTATCTCCATCCTTGTCTAATCGGACGATCCGAAGCCCGGCACGATCGAGTCCCTCGCTCCACATGAATCCGTCCACGACGGGCAAGGTATAGAACAAGAACTGGTTCCCGTCTCCGGGCTTTTCCAGATAAGCGGACTTATAGCCTTCGTCGAAGAGATGGATATCCCTAAAGCGGAAGGTTCCCTTCTCCCACAATAAGTTCGCCCGATAATAACGGCTGTTAAACCAGACCGTCTTATTTCCTTCTCCACGGACATCCGTCAACGTGGTGACAGCCGTCGCCGGCGTAACCTTGAAGCATTCCTTGAACCACGCACCGGATTCGCCCAGCGTCTCCACCCGGATCTTATTTTCCTTCCTCAAGGAGTCCAAGATAGGGATCTGCATCTCCAGTCCCTTGCTCATATTACTCCACGTGAAAGAGTTCTCCTGTCCCGCTTGCGCATAATTGAAGGCCAGACAAGGCTGATCCACGATCGATTCCAAGAAATAATCCACCCAGCGGCGATCCATGCCCGCCTTCTCATACACGGGTTCCAAGGAGATCACCCCTTGACGCTCTTGTCCCAGACCATCATCATATTGATAAATAGGATCACTGCCCAGCATACGGAAAATAGGAACGGGGATTTGCCCCTCCTCGGTCTGCGCCGGCATATAGGCGTTTACCCGGCTCGGGTAATAGGCTTGGTTCCAGTAACCACCCCATAGGGTATAACCATCCGTCCCCACTTGGTCCTTGCAGTTGCACGACGCCACGATCTTATATTTATCGTACATATAGCCCAAGGTATGCGCGTCGATAAACCAAGAGCCGACCGATTTCGGGTACGTGCCGAATATCTCCTTGAACTTCGCCATATAGACATCCACCAGTCGCTCCCGTTCTTCTTTCGTATATCCGGTGCTGAAAGCGATATTCGCGTGCGAGACCCAAGAATGCTCGCCACGCCACTTGATCCCGGCGGCCTCGATCTGCGGTTGCGTAAGTTCCCACCAAGCACCGATCTCGGAGTGAGCATTGAGTTTACTTTTCAACAGATCTTGGTACAACGGGTTGATCAACGCATCGTACTGTAATAAAAAGGTAGCCGGTAAATCATATTTATTCACCAATTTCACTTGCTCACAAACCGTCTCGTACAATAAACTATCAGCGTTCTCCACCCGGTAGTCTGTCTGGCGGATGAAATTGATGATGTTGATAATACGGGGAGCAGCCGCACTCTCAACCGGTTTCTCTCCCGCGCTACGGCATCCCGCACAGCAGAAGACGATAAAGCATACAAGACCTATCTTCTTTATGAATGACATTCGATTCAATTTTAAATTCATTTACTCTCATAAAATATTCTAGAAATGGCATTTCACCGGTGTAAAATCATTTTTAGAGATCTAAAAAGCATTTCGCAAGGGTGCAAAGCCATTTCTTAAACCTAAAAATGGCATTTCACAAGCGCAAAGTCGTTTTTAGAAATCTAAAAGGTACTTCGCGAGGGTGAAAAGCCATTTCTTAGATCTAAAAAGGCATTTTACACCAGTGCAAGGCCATTTTTACCGGAATATAAGGCATTACCCTACCACCCCGGGTTGTTCGGAGCCAAGTTCGGGTTCAGATACAACTCATCCAACGGAAGGGAATAATAGTAATGCTTCGGGGTCACAAAGTTACGATTCTCCGCCGGTTCCACAATCAAGAAACCATTTTCGTCTGTCAAACCGGGATTTCCCTCGTTCAAGACATCCAAGTTCTCGTATTCCGAACCTTTCAGCTTAATACCTTTTATGGCACCTATCAATTCCGTCTCAGCCGTCTTCCAACGTCTCAAATCATCCCTGCGGAAGCCTTCGAACGCTAACTCGATCGTACGTTCCCGACGGATCTCCGTCCGCATATCCAACCCATTGCTCTTCACGAAAGCGTTGGTCAGAGGAGGCATCTCCACGCCTTTCCGGGAACGGATCACATTGATCGTCTTGTTCAAGATGTCATCGCTGATCGCCCCGTCTTTCTCATAGGTGGCCTCGGCCAATATCAGCAATACCTCCGGATAACGGATGATGTGATAATCATATACATCCTTGTCAGAAGGAACGGAAGTCTCCGCCATATATTTCCACAACTTATAACCCGTACGTGTCTCGGGACGTATGGTAAATTGCGGCGGGCAGGTCAAGGCGCCGTCTTGCGGACTGATATAGTCGGTTCCGGGCATCAAGAAGGTCTGTTTCATACGAGGGTCACGATTCTCGTATTCGCTCTTGATCGTGGCATATCCCTCAAATCCGGAATTAGCGTTCTCAATTGGCAATCCCGTACTCTTACACAAATACATATCGGCCAGCTTACGGGTAGGCGTCCCTCGCCATCCCCAATATACAGGGCACGCGTCGCTATGGTGGCGGATATCCGTCTCGTACCGACTGTCGAAGATACCCTCTTTTGAATGATCGCCCGCATTGATAAACAAGTAGCGGTAGCTCTCCTCACCGGAGCCTTCATATAAAGCATACTCACCACTATCGATCACTTTTGTAGCGGCATCGATCGCTTGTTGCAACAACTGCTGATAGTCCGAACGGTGCTGGTGATACTTCGCCCAAGTCCCGGCAAACAAGGCAACCCTCGCTTTCAACGCCAAGGCAGCGCCTTGGGTTACACGTCCCGCCTCATCCGAGCTTAACTCACTTTGCAAGGGTAGTTTAGCATACACCTCGTTGAGTTCCGACAAGATGAAGTCTTCCACCTCCTGTTGCTTATTCCTAGAACCATACAACTCCGGGGAATCTACGGTAAGCACCTTCGTCAAGATAGGGATATCGTTGTATTTCGCCATCAACCGGAAATGCGAGTAAGCACGGAAGAAACGGGCCTCAGCCACATACCGCTCGATCTCCGTGGGATCGCCCTCGTACGTCTGGCTCTTCTCGATAATCATATTGCTCTGACGCAGGTCTATGAAAGTAGAGTCCCATAGGGCATCCGTATTCGGGGCGATCAACGTACCGTTGCTCGTCGTGTTCTCGTTCAGCTCATAGGCGATATCGCTATCCGTATCCTTGGTGCCGAACGTCTCGGTACGTGTGTAGAGCCAATTGACCTCCTTCTCGAAGTCATCCGGGGTTTTCCAGAATAGCTCGTCCGGCATATTATCTTTTGGCAACAGGTCTATATCTTGGCAACTTGACAAGAACAAAGCGGAAACAATAAAGCTTCCCAATATTATCCGATAGTTTTTCATGACTTTTCGCTTTAATTTTTAAAATACGACATTTATACCAAATGAATAATTACGGGTAAACGGATAGGAAGTAATGCTACCGCTGTTCTCCTCCGGGTCCCAACCATTTGGCGTGTTATGTACCTCAAATAAATCCTCGCCGGAGAAATACACCCGCACCTTCTGCAAACCGGCCTTCGAGGTCAAAGTCTGCGGGATCGTATAACCGAACTGCAAGTTTTTCAAACGGGCATACGCAACGTTAAACTTCGTGTTCGTAGATACATAATAGTTGTAGTTTCGTTTATCCTTCAACGTGATCGCCGGATATTGGGCATCCGTTCTTTCCGGGGTCCAAGTCTTTCCATACCAATACTCGGCGGATTGATACCATGCCTCTGGCATCGGGCATCGGCTCTCCCCTTCCAAGAACATCGTCCTACGGCCGACTCCTTGTATAAAGGCGCTCAGATCGAATCCCTTCCAAGCCATACTCAGGTTAAAGCCGAAATTATAACGAGGGTTCTTGTCACCCAAGTATTTCACGTCACCGGAGCCTTCTTTGCCATCACCTAATACGGATAGCTTCCCGTCTCCATCCAAGTCCTTGTACATAGCGTCACCTACGCTCAAGTCACCCGGGATACCCCCTTCCGAGAAACGAGATTTATACGCCTCCAATTCTTGCTCATTCTGGATGATTCCATCAAATTCATATCCGAAATAGGAATTCAACGGATATCCGGTCGGAGTCTCGTTATTACCTAATTTGATCAGGTTACTTCCAACCCGATCCACGACTTTGTTTTTCGCGTCACTGATATTAAAGCGAACCGAGTAGCTGAAATCCTTGATCTGATCCCTCCAACCTAGGGAGATTTCCCATCCATGAATACTCAGATGCCCGCTATTCGTGCTCGGAGCGTCCGCACCTAACATAGAAGGATAGGTCTTCGGGATAAGCATATTCTTATTCTCTTTCCAGAAGTAGTCGAACGATCCATATAAACGGTTATTGAGCGTCGAGAAATCAAATCCCACATTGGTTGTCTGGATCGTCTCCCATGTACGAGAGGTAGAAATAATATTTCCGGACGTAGCCATTTGTCCTTTTACGCCAGCCCCGAAAGGATAATAATCGTTCGATAAAGAGATCAATTGAATATAATCATACAATCCGATACCAGACTGATTACCCATCTCTCCATAAGAAGCCCTTACCTTCAAGTCCTCGAACCAACCTAACCGTTTCAGGAAACCCTCTTCTCCGACACGCCAAGCCGCGTTTACACCCGGGAACCATCCCCAACGGTGATCCGGATCAAAGCGGGAACTACCATCTGCACGGATCGTTCCTTCGATGACATATTTATTGGCAAACGTATAATTCACTCTGGAGAAGAAAGAATTAATCGTCCACTGATTTCCCTCGCTCCAAGCGTTTTGATCTTGGGCGCTACCCAATTGCAAAGACATATTTTCTTGTTGGTCGAAGTTAATACGCTTCGCCGTGAACCGATCATAGTTCTCAGACTCATGGGAAGTACCGACCATCACGCTTAAATCATGCCGGTCATTGAAGTTCTTTTTATAATCGGCATAGAGCGTGAAGTTCTTGGATAAAGTTTTCTGGTAACGACGCTCCGCGCTATTCGGCGTACGTTTCTCCCGGACCTCGTTATTATCCCAATCGTAATTGATGATTTTCTTGTTCGTCACGTTCTCATCCTGATCATACTTACGGATCACGGCTTGTCCCACCAATTGCAATCCGTCGATCACTTTCCAGCGTAATTGGTTGTTGACCGTTATATTACCTGTAGTCTTATTCACCATACCTCCCTCTTCCAATACTTGGGCCGGATTATCAAATCCCTCGAATGTATAGAAAGTTCCCGACGGATTGTACATCGGAGTCCAAGAGCGAGTCTTATAAATCAGCTCCCATATATTTTGTCCTTCCGTCAAACCCGAGGAATAGTCCCTGTTGCTTGCCTCATAAGCTAAATTAAGATCATAAGTCAAGTTCTTGAAGATCTCGACGCTCGATTTAGCACGTACAAAGTAACGCTTGTTCACATCCTCACCAAATTTAGGGATACCTTCCTCCCGCTGATGGCCTAAAGACAACATATACGAGTATCTCTCTCCACCGCCGGAGATATTGACATTGTAATTCTGCATATTGCCATTGCCAATAAGCATATCATTCCAGTCTTGATCCTTGAAGAATTGCGGATAACCGGTCCAACGCCCCCATTCCGCATCAGTCAACACCAGATCACTATTCTGCCGGATCAGGTCCAATTGATCTCTCGTGTATTCTGGAGTGAATGATCCATCGGTGATCTCCAAGGCCATCTCCGCATGTTGTAATAGATTCGCAGGTTTCCTTAACAACGCAGGAGTCTTAATAGAGTAATATGCATCAAAAGCAACAGATGTCTTCTGATTACGCTTACCACTTTTCGTTGTCACCAGAATAACACCATCCGAGGCACGAGCACCGTAAATAGCGGCCGTACCATCTTTCAATACGGAAATATTCTCGATATCGGAAGGATTGATCATATTAATGTTTCCCTCCGCTCCATCAATCAAAACAAGGGGAGTACCACCGTTGATAGAAGAGACATCACGAACCTTCATGGTCATGTCCGAACCCGGAGCGCCTCCGGCACGTGTAATCGTCAAACCGGGTACCTCTCCCTGCAAAGCCTGAGCCGCATTCTGAATCGGACGAGATTCAAACGCTTTCGCGTCGGCCGTAGATACGGCACCACCCAAGTTCGCTCTTTTTACCGTACCGTAACCGACAACCACAACCTCATCCATTTGCAAGGCATCTTCCCGTAACTTCACGTTCAAATTCGCTTCCTTGCCGGGACGCAATTCCGTCATGGCATATCCGATGTAAGAGATTTGAAGGACACCGTTTTCCGATACCTCCATCGTAAATTTTCCATCAAGGTCCGTAACCGTTCCGTTGGTAGTACCTTTCTCAACTACGTTCGCGCCAATAATAGGTTCTCCATTCTCGTCGGTCACTACACCTTGCACTAAATTCTTCTTTTGCAAAACGGCTTGTGAGGAAGGGGCGGCTTTCTCGTTTTTTGTAGAGGGATTAATCAAGATGAAATTATTCTCCGTAATCTCATACTTTACGCCTTCCCCTGCGAAAAGACGCTTTAAAATGGTTTCCACCGTCTGCTCTTTCACATGTACAGATACTTTCTTATTCAGGTTAACCTTCTCGCTCTCGTAGATAAAACGGAAGCCAGACTGTTTCTCTATCTTGAAAAGAACCTCCTTTATTGTCTGGTTATTAACGTCCAAAGACAACTTTGTCTCTTGCGAATAGACAGAGGCCGAGATCTGAAGTGAACATGCGATAGAGAATAATGTCGTCAATCTCATAATAGACAAAGTTTTTTTAAGGACCGGAGACTCTTCCGGCCTTGCTATATTCCAAAAATTCATATATTTGTAATTCGATTGTTTGTTAACACTAGTGTTACGAGCACTAATTTTAATGATCAAAAAGATGACGGGGAATGTTCCAGCATTTCCCGTTTTTTCATGTGTATTCATGCGATTCCTGTTCTTTACTTCATAGGCAGACTTTATTTAGAGGTTATACTTATATTTTTTCCTTTCACGTTATAACTTATATCACTCAATCGGGATAGTACGCCCAATATATCCGTTATGGTTTCCTCCTGTATGACTCCATCGTAATGTATACTATTCCCCAAATCCTTTTGAAGATGGATAGTCACATCGTACCTCCTCTCCAAATATTTACAGACGGAAGCTAGCGGCATATGATCCATATAGAGTTTATCTTCCAGCCAACTGTACGAATGAGATAACACGCCCGATGTCGGTCTCATCTTGTTGGTTTGCTTATCGAAAATCGCCATGTCACCGGCGTTCATTAGCAACTTATCATTCCCATGATCCAACTCGATACAGCCTTCCACCAACGAGGCTTCAACTGTTTTTTCATCCGTATACGCTTGCAAATTAAAAGAAGTACCATGTACCTTTAAGCGTAATCCATTGCTCATCTTGATCACGAACGGTATCTTGTTCTTCGAGACATCGAAGAAGCCCTCTCCTTGGAAATTCACTTCCCTGATATTCTCCTTCGCGTTATAAGAATACGTAATATCAGATCCAGAATTCAGCTTAACAACGGAACCATCCGGCAAGACCACCTCCGATCGGCTTCCGTAATCAGCGGTCATTCGAACCAGCATTTCCGGCTGTTTATCAAATACTCCCATTTTCGAAAACCCGAGGACAAGCAATAAAGTAGCCGCCACTCCTGAAATGATATATCCGATATTCACCAAGCGTTTCCGCTTATTATCTCTCTCTTTATTGATACGATCGATCTTATCCCATGCGTATTGAGCATTAAAAGTTTCTTGCTCCAGATAAGAGCCTGTTTCTTTCCAGATCTCTTTATACCGTTTAAAATCTTCTTGATTAGACTCATCCTCAGCCAACCATTCATCCAGAACCGGATCCACGATCTCTTCATTCATCCTCTCCGATAAATGGTCAACGATGTGTTCTCCTATTTGCTTTTTCTTCTCCATGAGTCTAGTCTTTATTTAAATGACACCACAAATAAAAAAAGGTCCTATACGAACCTTGAAAATTTTCTCATTATTCTATACCTCCTTCATCTCCAGACATTCCTTCAACTTCTGTAAAGACATCCATATTTGATTTTTAATTGTTTTCACGGATATAGATAGTTTCTCCGATATTTCTTTCTGCTTCAATCCTTTTACCCTGTGAAGAAGTAACACTTCTCTGCTCCGATCCGGCAAATGGTCTATACAATCATAAAGAGCGATCCTAAACTCTTCTGTCTCCAGTTGATTATCCTCATAGGATAGAAGTAATAAGTCTTGATTCTCTGATAAACTTCCCGTCTGCACCTTTGATCGGATAAAGTTCAAGGCTAAATGTTTAGCCATCCGGTATAGATATCCTGATACATTTTCCTTTATCTCTATTCTCTCCCTATTTTTCCATAAATTCAAGAAAAGCTCTTGAACGACATCCTCCGCATCATTTCTATCCATCAATAGACTATACACATACTGACAAAGACACCCGTAATAACGATCAAACAGTTTGTTATAACTGATATAATCATTATTACCGATCGCTATCATTAAAACCTTATCGGCATGAACTTCCTGCATATAATCTTCATTTATCATGAATATTCACAATCGTCTTTACAGGTAAAAGAGTTTCGGCAAGACTATGGCTAACAAAAAGAAGAACGAAGATATAAAGCGAACAAATTCAGTTTGTAACCGAAGTTTAAAAAGATGCTTAGTAAAGAGATCTGAGATTTCAGGAAAAGGAGAACTGGATTATAAATATATGTGGTAGAATAATTTACAGTTTATCAACAAAACCATAGTCTTGCCGAAACTCAGTTGAAATAGATCTCAGAAGGATATTTTACAAGAAATTAATCCTGCCTTTCCACAAATCTCCTGTGACGCAAAAGTAGGAAAATTATTATTTGATTGATTATTTTATCATTCTTTTCATATAAGATCATCTTCCCTTTTACTCCCCAGCAAATAAAAAGGGAAATATCTCACGACACTTCCCTTTTACCATGAATCTTATGTTTGAATTATTTTACTTCTACTACAATCATCACAGGGAAATGATCAGATGGAACACGAGCTACATGTTTTTGCATGGAGACCTCCTTCGGAAAATTCGCATTTTGCTCATTCTTCGCATCTTTCGCTTCCGAACGATATGTATCCGTCAAGACACCATATTTTTTCACATCAAACTCTTTCGTAAGGAATAAATGATCGATACGACTATCTGTTTTGCGGTCCGCATGGAAGGCATTAAACGTACCGTTGGGTACATACCGGAAATCCGCTATCTGATAAGAATCCCGCATAATACCGGAATTGTCCAGTAATAAGTAGGATTCATTATGTTGATCCACATTAAAATCACCGGTTAGAATCGCCGGTAGTTTCTCCGGAAATTCTTTCAACTTCTTAAGGATAAGTTTTGCGCTTTCCGCACGGGCCTGTACGCCAACATGATCCATATGTAAATTAAAGAACAAGAAAGTAAAGCCGGTTTGTTTATCCCGAAATTTACCCCATGTGCAAATACGGGGAAGAACGGCATCCCATCCCTTATTGGGGCGATCAGTTATCGTAGACAACCAAAAGTCCCCATGATCGAGCACCTCGAACTTTCCCGTACGATAAAATATGGCAGAATATTCACCAGCTTGCTTACCATCATCACGTCCTACCCCGATATAATCATAACCGGGCATCGCATTCTTTAGATCTTGCAACTGATGATATTTACCTTCTTGAGTCCCAAAGATGTCAAAACCATGGAACTGCACCAATTGGGCAATGTAGGGATAACGTTGTCCCCAGCCATTCCCATTCGTCGAGTCTCCCGCATTCGCATTACGCAAATTATAGGTGGCTACTACCATTGACTCCGCTTGTAACGCAAATACGGAACAAAGGACAAATAAAAAAGAATAAATTAGCTTCTTCATACCTTTTATCATAAAATTAAATCCACATCAATAAATTAGAACTCTGCCTCTATCATTATCGGGAAATGATCCGAAGAGAAATGCCCATACTGGTACTCGTTCAAAGTCCCATATTTATTTACCTGAATACCTTTAGTGACGAAAATATAGTCAATCCGGTTTTTCATCGGGGCATTCAAATTGAATTGGTTTGTCGTTCCTACCGTCCCATAGGGTGGTGTTTTTGAGATTTCCCGTGAGTCCAACAGTAAACCATCGGATTTCAGTATTTGTATAGGCTCAGAATCCGGCGTACCATTAAAATCACCTACACAGATAGCAGGGGAATCCCCCGCTATCTTTTTAATATTAGCCAACATTATCAAAGCAGACTCATGACGTGCCACCTTACCGATATGGTCAAAATGAACGCTGAAGAAATAAAATTCCTTTCCCGAAACCTTATCCTTCAACTTCGCCCAAGAACAAACCCTCCGGCATTGCGCATCCCAGCCAAAAGAAGGCTTATCCTGTGTTTCCGACAGCCAGTAATTTCCCGAGTCCAATAATTTAAACCGATCTTTCTTAAATAAGACCGCAGCATGTTCCCCTGCCTCTTTTCCGTCATCCCGGCCTACACCGACAAACGTATACGTACCATCTTTCACCAAATCCTTCACTTGGTGAATCAACCCTTCTTGAATCCCAAAGACATCAAAATCATGGAAATGAACCAAAGATACCGCCATGTCTTTGCGGTGTACCCATGAATCATCCTTATCCCCCTCATTATCATACCGCAGGTTAAAACTACCCACGTTCAGTTTACACTTCTGTTGTCCGGATATCCCTATGCAGAAAGTAAATAAAGAGATAAACACTATAATTAAGTTTCTCATGATACCCCCTTGATTACCAGCCCGGATTCTGGCTTAGATTCGTATTGAACTGAATTACTACCTCCGGTATCGGATATAAGTACTGACGAGCCGGCCAGCTACGTCCGGCGTAATTATACTCCATCAAATAACCTCCTTGAACCGGCTTCACGTTAAGCACATTACTCTTATTTGTACCCACATAGACACCAATCGCAGCATACTTCTCATCAGCGATCTTATCCGTATCATAGAAATAGGCATCATAATTACCATCGCCATTCACATCCAACGGTTGGTTAAGTGATGGGATAAAGATACCTTCCCAAGGATCGTTCACCCAAAGATCGCAACAATTCCAACGTTTCAAATCATTTAGGCGCAAACCTTCCAGACAAAGTTCAATACCACGTTCGCGACGGATCTCCAACAAGGAAGGATCAGAGATCGTCGGGTAATAAGAAGCGATATAAGGCTCTGCGGATGACGGACGGGTTGTCAATGTACCTGTCTGTGGTGTGCCTCCCGTAATTCCCGCACGAGAACGAAGCGCACCTATCGTAGCCGCCCAATCCGCATCAGTCAGTTCGCCTAATTCAGCCTTAGCCTCAGCATAGTTCAACAAAACCTCAGCATAGCGCATGATAGGAATGTCATTATCATTCGTAGCCGCATCATCGTAAGCCACGTCATCCATGGCAAACTTCGTAAACTGATATCCCGTCAATGTATGTCCAGTAAAATTAGCCGCGGTCGGCTCATAAACACCAGAAGCATTCTTACGGGTATAATCCGCTCCCCGGATCGTCTGGTTCAAGCGGGTATCACGTCCTGTTGTCTCCTCCACGAAATTCTTATAGCTTCCATCCGCTTTTTTCTCGACATAAGGCGTACCATCCGCATTCAAGTATGACAGCATAAATTTACGGCTCATGCATAAGTGTGGTCCGTAAGTAGAGGAATTATACCACCAATTCTGCTCACCCAGTCCTAACACCTTGTCAGTCTCGATAGCCATCATTACCTCCGTGGTAACGGCCTTATCGGCAATGAAAAGTTCGCGATACGCTCCACGGCCATCGCTATAAGCACCTGAAGTATAAAGTTTGTACGGTCCGTTATCCATAACTTCCTTAGCCGCCTCAGCCGCTAGTTTATATAAATCTTTGGCCGAATATTCCGTACATCCCGTACGAGCGATATCCAATTGGTCAGCGGCATGGTATTTACGCCAAGCAGCCTCAAACAAGCAAACACGAGATTTGAAAGCGGCAGCTGTCCATTTATTTACGATCGTTGAATTATGCGTGACATCCTCTTCCAATATATTCGTATACGCATAATCCAAATCCTCCAAGATATGTCCGATAATCACATCACGTGTATCACGCGGGTTATAAAGATCCGGGTCTTCAGCCTCGTTAAATACCTTATCAATCCAAGGTACCTCGCCATATTGTACCAATTTATCAAAATAGAAGCGAGCACGGAACAAGCGTGCGATACCATTATAATTGTCACGGATAGTCGTGCTTAGTGACTCATTCACGTTATTCTCCAAAAAGAAATTTATATTACGAAGAGCGGACCATGACCAACTCGTCGCGCTATTCGTTGTATAAGCGCCAACCTCCATACCACCCAAGGAATTTTTCACCCCATAATCAGCCGTAGCATCACGCCGGAAAGCGCTTCCTCGGGAAGGCAAGACATTGTAAAATGAGTACGTATACGTCTTCAAACCATTCTCGGAGCTAAACACCATATCCACAGAAGCCTCCGACTTTGGTTCCTCATTCATCTCGCACCCCGAAAATATAGCCAAAAGTGCCACCAGACCGCTTAATAATATATTCTTTTTCATTTCGTATAATCTCCTATTCTTTAAAATGTAACATTCAGGCCGATGCTGAACGACTTCATCATCGGGTAATTATATCCATCACCACTGTTGCTGGAAGTCAAGTCCTTATCCGATTCACCGATATTCGATACATTGACATCTTTGGAATACTTGTAAAGCGGAGACCATGTAAAGAGATTTTCCCCGGAAAGATAAATTCCTACATTTGTCAAATGCAACTTCTTAATCCATTCTGATGGCAAATTATAGCCAACCTGTATGTTCTTCAAGCGTAGATAGGCCGCATTCATCAAATAGCGCGTGTTGGCGTTCTTATGACCTCCATAGAAAGGCGCATAGTAACCCGTGTAACGAGGCAAGAAAGCATCCGGATTCTCTGGAGTCCAATAGTTGTCCACATGCCAAGAGGGCATCTGGTTATACGGACGATTGTACTGCCCCCAGAACGTAGAGGCTTCATTAGACGGATACCAATCTTGCTTACCCACCCCTTGGAAGAAAGCACTTACCCAGATATTGTTCCAATCGGCAGAAAGCGTAAAACTATAAATATAACGAGGTTCCTCGTTACCAATGATCTTACGGTCGCCCGGATCATCTACCGTATTCTGTCCGCGGTCAATATAGCCGTTGCCATTCAAGTCTTCGAACTTAATATCGCCCGGATACAACTTATAGGTTTTCGATGTTTGCATAAGCGGGTTATAATAGGATTGCCCCGCAGCTTTCGCAGCGGCCTCAGCCGCATCGATGCCAGCTTGATCCTGCCACAAGCCATTGGATACAAACCCCCAAATCTCACCGATACGCATTCCCTCGTAATAATTCTTGTCGAGCGACTGATTTGCGTACTCGCTCAATGACATATTCGCGTTATTAAACTTGTCGATCACTGAATAGTAATCCGCCAATGTTCCCTTGATACTATAATTAAACCGCTTACCAGCTAAATCAAATCCATCTTTCCATTCCAAAGACAACTCATAACCATAGGTAGACATATCCGCATAATTACCTTTCGGCGAGGAAGCACCGAACACATCCGGTACGGTCGGGCCATTCACGATCATGTCGGTTGTTTTACGGATATAATAATCTCCGCTCACGGTCAAACGATTGTCGAAGAATCCCAAATCCACTCCGATATCATACGTCGTGGCGGTTTCCCACGTCAAGTTGCCGGGAAGAGCCGCCGGAGATGACATATAATTCTGCCGCAAACCGTCAAGAATATAATCAGACTTGCTGATACCCAATGTCTGGATATACTGATAATTACTCAATCCGGCCGCATTGCCCAAAGAGCCCCAAGAAAACCGGACCTTAGCGTTAGAGATATGTTCGGACTTAACATTCCACCAAGGTTCTTGCGAGATTCGCCAACCCACGGAAGCCGAGGGGAAGAAAGCCCAACGCTCATCACTCGGGAAGCGGGAGGAACCATCGTAACGTCCGTTTACCTCCAATAGGTAGCGATCGTCAAAGGCATAATTCAAACGGAAGAAAGCGCCACCAAACTGATAAGCCTTCCATTGTGAGGTAATGCTCCGATTATCAGTACCCATCACCAGATTCATGTTGTCCACGTCATCCGTCAACAGGTCATCATTATAAGCATAGATACGTTTGAAGCTAGATTTCTCGTAATTCCATCCAGCCATAGCCTTAAAATAATGTTTCTCGGCAAAGGTTTCCTCAAACTCCGCAAAAAGGTTCGTTGCTAGATAGTTCGTATGATCAGTTGTCTCCGCCAAGTTGGAGTAAGTACCCGTGATATATTCGATCTTACTTTCGCCATTCGCATCGGCCGACCGCGCATATGGCGAACGCACCTGTTTCTTAGTCTTCTCTTGCGTCTTCTGTTGATAAGTAAAATCACCATTCACACGCAAACGGTCACCCAAGAACTTCGCATTGAATGTCGTAGTATTCTTTAAGTTGGAGTTCTTTGTCGTAATACCGCTACGTCCATAAAGCAAATCGCCTACGGTATAGACGGCAGAATAAGTCATCGTACCATCAGGGTTGAACAGTGGCGATGACGGGTGTCCCTCGTCCGCGATATTTCTCCATACCACACCAGAACCTTCCGAATAGGTAATCGGATTGTAGTATTTATTATGGGAAAACTCAAAGTTATTGTTGATCTTCAACCAAGGAGTTAACTGATAACCTCCTTTGAAGCGCATATTATAGGTCTTGAACTTATCCGTTTGCTCATCGCTATCGAAAAGTCCATCGTAACTATAGAAACGTCCTGACAAATAATAATCAAACTTCCCGTCGGAACCCGAGATGGAAAGATTTTGATTCTGCGCAAAGACACTCTTCTTATACATCAGATCATAATAGTCGGTTCCTTCCGGATAATATACATAACGGCCTTTTGTACCGATAGAGCCATCAGAGATCACCGTCCCGAAATCGCCCGTCTCATGACGGCGCTTATACTCGTCCAGCCAAGCCACGGAAAATTGCTGTGTCTTGTTGATACCAGAAGGATTCGCTTGATTGTAATTAAAATAAGCGTCATAAAAATGCTTTGCCCAAATATAACCATCGGAAACTACATCCGGCACATTCTGTGGTGATTGTAATGAATAGCTAGAAGACCATGTCACCTTCGGCTTACCTTCCGTAGCGTTCTTCGTCGTGATCAAAACCACGCCAAATGGAGCACGTGCGCCATAAATAGCGGAAGCGGCAGCATCCTTCAATACGGAAATACTCTCAATATCATTCGGATTTAACATAGAAGGGTCTCCTTCCACACCATCAATCAACACCAAAGCACTACCCCCATTGATAGAACCGGCACCACGTACGTTAAAATCCGCCGTACGCCCCGGTTTACCATCAGACAAGGAAATATTCAAGTTCGGGACAACTCCTTCTAGCATCTGAGTAGCGTTAGCCGTAGGACGCCCCTCGAATACATCACTAGTCACTTGCTCTACCGCACCAGTCAAATTCACTTTTTTCTGGGAACCATAACCCACCACGACTACCTCATCCAGCTTCTGCGTGTCCTCATGAATAGATATAACCAAATTATCTTTATTGCCTACCGGAACATCTTGAGCCACATAACCAATATAAGAAACCTGAAGTATCGCGTTCGGAGTTACCTCAATAGAGAAATGACCATCTATATCCGTGATGGTACCATTGGTAGATCCTTTCACGACCACATTCGCCCCGATGATTGGTTCCCCTTTCGGGTCTGTAATCGTACCGGTAACTTTCTTATTACCTTGTTGCTGAACAGTTTTTACCGATGATAAAACGATCTGATGACCCGATTTCAATACATAAGCCACATTCGCTTGCTTTGCTATCGCATCCATTACAGCATTAATATCCGCATCTTCCACGTCAACAGAGATCGGAGAATTCAGACCTTTGATCCCATCATTATAGAAAAAACGATATTCAGTCGTTTCCTCTAATTCTTTAATAACCTCCCGCATCGGTCTATTCTTTACCGACAACGATATCTGGGCGGCAATCGCAACTCCGGAAAAGCCCGACAATAATTGGGCATACAAAAGTGTCCGGAAAAAAGAGTGCTTGAAATTACTCATTTTTAAAAGTTTTTTAATAATACATAGATTTTAAACAGGTAACTTTACAAGCAAATCATTTACATATTCTATCTTATTTATAACCGGCTAGTTATTTCCTTGAAGATATTATATACAAGTGATTTTGCTTAAGAGGAAGAAGGGCCTTGCCTTTCTTCTTTTTTTACTACAATCATCTAGCTCATCTCATAGGCTTCTTCTTTATTAGGTTAACACTCAACTTTCTATTTCTCATTTAAATAAATAGTATCACCTACCGACACATACGTAATCGGAGCCGTAAGGCTTATTATTTCAAATACATTATCCAGACTATTATTCCGGATCACCCCCGAGAAACTGTAGCCTTTAATCTTATTGGACAAAAAACGAACTTCAACATTATACATTCGATTCAACAATACCGCAATCTCCTCCAACGACTCGCCAGAGAAGGCCAGTTCATTCGTACGCCAAAGACGGGCATAAGAAGCATTTGTCGGGTGATTAACAGATAATATATGACTAGACTTATTAAAAACCGCACTCTCATCCGGAGACAGAATCACAAACTCTTTTCCAACCGCTGTTCGTACACTGCCTTCAAACAAGGTCGTAACCACCTCGTCATCTTCCTCATACGCCTTCACATTAAAAGCTGTGCCTAGCGCCTCGACTTCCATATCCCCCGCATTTACCAAGAAACGGCGCAATGTATCTTTCGAAACTTCAAAATAAGCCTCACCAGATAAAGAAACTGATCTTTCTTTCACGCCATAATCACTCTTATAATTAAGTTTAGTATGCGAATTTAACCATACTTTCGTCCCATCAGGAAGAACCACGCTAGCACGTTGCCCATTATCTGCCAACACCACATAATCCAATGGATCAGGTGGTGGAACCTGTCTCATATTATACCAATGGGAGCCAATTCCAAGGCCTATACATATTAAAGCCACCGCCGCATAAGAAAGCCACTTCCATAAGGTATGCGGTTTCTTCTTTATCTCCAAAGTTTTCTTCTCTTGTCTTATCCGCTTTTTAATCTCACAGAACATCTGTCCTTGTAGCTTAGGAGGAAGCTTTTTCCCGGAAGATTCTTCCCATCTAGACTTATAAAAAGCCATGATCTCTTCCTTATGATCGGGATCGCTAAACCACGCCAAAAGAGTTTGCTCTTCTTCCGGTGAAGTCTTGCCACTCATAAAGCGATCTAATAATTCGATATGTGTATACGTTTTTCTCATCGTGTAATAAGTATATCCCGAAGAAGAGCTTTACCCTTACACGGAAAAATCAAAAAAGCCTTGATTTAACACAAATTAATACCACACTTGTTTTCCGCCTTCATAAGTAAACGGGCGATGTTCTTTTCCTCGTGTATGGTTATGAATACGAAAAATAGATTCCCGTGGAATATTTTGATATATTAATTTATTGTCTTCGGCATACTGTTTACCTAATGATATCCACTTTTTTTCCCAATAGAAGAGTTCATATAATTCTCCCGTTACGATCTTATTATCATCATTCCTCGGATAAAATTCCACCTTCGCTATCTGTTTAGGTTCGCCTAGATCTAAAACAACAAATTGATCTTTTTGAAATTGATCTGGTTGATAATAAGACACTCGGTCCTGATCTGTCACCAAATCGAGACCATGTCCTTTAGTCCCTTCATTTCCACCCCACTCTCCGGAAAACTGCTGGCCATCGCTTCCAAATACTTTTATTTCCGCTATAGCGTAAAAATAGCCCAATGGCTGTGTTTCTTGAAAATCACAGATCAAATAACGATATTTTTGGGAAACAGATATACGGAAACTATCCACATAAAAGGGAGGATTTTCAATAGAATATATCAAAGAACGATCCGAAAGATCTTTCTTGTTACAAACATAAAAGCGGGTTCCTATCGTTCCTGTGGCTTGAAGCGCCGTATTCATTCTATATGGAACTTTTGAATAGAATGTAGCAGAACTTTCCGCTTTTTCAAAATCTGGTAATAACTTACGTAATTTACCTTCACGAGTCAGAATAAACGCATCTCCAGCAGGTCGTATCTCTCCATCATTATAATAAGCGGGAAGATAGAGCATGTTAACCCCCATTTTAGGAAAACGTACCTTGGAACCTTCCGGTCGCCCCCAACACACTGGATTCCAACCAATAATATCATAGCAACATAAATAGACATATTCTTTGGGATGTTTCTCATTCCAAAGTGGTACCTCTATATCTTCGCATACGACATACTGGTCCGTGATATCTTGAATCCCCGGATTTTTGAATAAAGGAGGTATTTCTTCTTTAGACAAGATAGCGAGCGAGTGGGGTTGTATCCGATAGTTATACCTATAGACTTTAGGAGCAGTCCTACAATATTGAATAGTAATAGTCGACGGAAACATATCAATTTTAGATTGATAGACATCTCTCCAAAACATCCCGTCTATCTTAATGTCATCCTTAGTAAGGAAAGGTCTTTGTGTATTATCATATATCATGCCGAATTGCTTACTCCCTATAATCTCGACCCATGAATGAGGATATTGTGAATTTCCCCAACAGGGAACCATATTTAATGCAGCAGGTATACCATTCGCCCTCAATGCAGCAATTTTATATGTAGACTTTTCTAAACAAGTTCCCATTTGAGTGGCTACTATATTTTGGAAAGTCATAGGGCGCAATCCTTGATATTTACCGGTAAAGATTATCCATTCATTGAGAAAGCCCTGCTCTACCTCATCCGATATAGCTTTACCAATTTCTTCATACGAACACATATACATAGAATCTCGTAGTGAAGCATATTTTCGATCAAAATAACTCCCAGCATGTTCCCAATGACAATTATCTGTAGTGTAAGGGAGTACATAATCAAAGAAAATATCCCAGTCCATATTCTTACACCAAGGATATCGCTCTTTATTTTGAAAACACTGATCTATATGATGTATAAGATAATCAGAAGACAATTCTTTCAAATCAGATAAAAAGCGAGGATTTACTTTTGTATAAGAATACAATTTGTTTATACTATCATATATAGCGTATTGGATATCATATAAAAAGGAACCGTATGTCTCTCTATAATTAGCGAAAGCATCGAAATACACATGGTTTCCTTTCACCGAGTTACTATCTAATACTTGCTTCCCTATCATATTACTTATTAGAAAGCGGGCAGCTTCCTGTTTCTTCTGATTATCCTTATAATGATCTAGAACAGCTTCTAACTCCGATCTATTTTCTCCGGAGTTATCCAACGCTAATTCCAATAGAACATTTTCATTCGAAGAACAAGCATAAAAAGTTAAAATAATAAAGAAAAAAAAGTATCTTACTATCATAGCTAAAATGCTTTTTTACTACCATGTAAATGTAACCTTTGATAGATCAAAAGAATACAGATGATAATCATCATCCCAGCCCAAGGCTATTAGTTCTTTATCATCGTTTGTCACACAAATATTGAATAGTTTTATATCAGTAACTAATCGACAAATACATTTTCCACTCCAATCATATACTAAAATGTCATTACTTAACATAGTATCTAACATTCTTGTATTAGTATGCTGATTCAACTTTTTCCCTGAATATAAAGTATAAATATAACGATCAGTCGCATATATATCCGTATAACCGATTACATTCTCTTTGCCATGTTTTATGCCGTTCCTGCCAGATCTACTATCATCAATGTATATAGGATAAATATCGTGATAACGTTTTATGAGCATTGGAATCGTATCTATCTGATATAGTTCAAAGATAGCGCCAGAGGCCGCAACCGTAACCAATCTATCTAATACTGAATTATAAACCATATAGCCTTGATAGGCAAATGTTTTACTTTTACCTCCACTATCGTTCCCATCATTTGGAAAATCGCCAAAAGACTTCACATATTTACCTGCACAATCAAACAAAGCATATCTCTTAGTATTTGTTTCCTCTTTATCAAGGAGTCCAGAAACGACATACCCATGCTTTGTTTGAATAGCAGAGAGAAACATATATTCCAAATTCACAATAGAAGAAATACTTTTAGATAAACTTTTGGTTATAATTTGTTTCTTTTGTATATCCAATATAATCACATTTGATTTATCTTTCTTTTGCATCAAACGAGGCATGATGTTTTCATCTGGGCCTTCTCCTGTTTGGGAAAAAGATAGAATACTGTCTTTTGTATAATATATTTTATCCAAAAGAGAATCACCTAAATAATTCTCTTTGATTAGACATTTCTCACTCTCAAATAGTATCATCCTCCCAAACGAACTTAACTTATAAGTATCCGCATTGAGTTGATTTGCTTTTATATTAACGACTTGTAGAAAGTACTCTTTGGGATCTATTTCGTTCTGTTGACAAGAGACAAAGTGTATAAAAATAAAAATTATAATTAATATATATTTCTTCATATTATTCTTTTCAAACAGCTGAATCATTATACTTCTCTTTGCTTTTACATAGCCT